>Ga0164243_10000212_pt1 | contig 129883 bp, 109 predicted proteins | sample OricompcompostOP_FD_108781 | JGI IMG/M metagenome (GOLD analysis project Ga0164243, IMG submission 108781) | Organic Plus compost microbial communities from Emeryville, California, USA - Original compost - Organic plus compost (OP) | ecosystem: Engineered > Solid waste > Mixed feedstock >...
CCCGGCAGACCGGGCAGACCCGGCAGACCCGGCTCACCATCGCCACCCGGCAGCAAACCACCGAGCAGACCACCCAAATCAGGCACACCCGGCAGACCGGGCAGACCCGGCAGACCCGGCTCATCACCGTTTCCACCAGGGATCAGACCACCGACGATGCCATCCACGATCGGAAGCACACCGTCGACAATCGGCAGACCGGGCAGGCCCGGCTCATCACCGTTCCCACCAGGAATCAGACCACCGACAATGCCATCCACGATCGGAAGCACACCGTCGACAATCGGCAGACCGGGCAGGCCCGGCTCATCACCGTTCCCGCCAGGGATCAGACCGCCAACGATGCCATCCACGATGGGAAGCACACCATCGACAACCGGCAAACCCGGCAGACCCGGCTCGCCGTCGCCACCCGGCAGCAAACCACCGAGCAGACCACCCAAATCAGGCACACCCGGCAGACCCGGCGCATCGCCGTTCCCACCAGGAATCAGACCACCGACGATGCCATCCACGATCGGAAGGACACCATCGACAACCGGCAAACCCGGCAGACCCGGCTCACCATCGCCACCCGGCAGCAAGCCACCGAGCAGATCACCCAAGTCAGGCAGACCGGGCAGACCCGGCGCATCGCCATCGCCACCCGGCAGCAAGCCACCGAGCAGGCCACCCAAATCAGGCACACCCGGCAGACCCGGCTCATCGCCGTTCCCACCAGGAATCAGACCGCCAACGATGCCATCCACGATCGGAAGGACACCATCGACCACCGGCAAACCAGGCTGGTCACCATCGCCACCCGGCAGCAAACCATCGAGCAGACCACCCAAATCAGGCAGCCCCGGCAGACCCGGCTCATCACCATCGCCACCAGGAATCAGACCGCCAACGATGCCATCCACGATGGGAAGGACACCATCGACAACCGGCAGACCCGGCAGACCCGGCTCATCGCCATCGCCACCCGGCAACAGACCGCCGAGCAGACCACCCAAATCAGGCACACCCGGCAGACCCGGCGCATCGCCGTTCCCACCAGGGATCAGACCGCCAACGATGCCATCCACAATCGGAAGCACACCGTCAACCACCGGCAGACCCGGCAGCTCAGGCAGATTCGGCAGTCCTGGAAGATCAGGCAGGCCCGGCGCGCCGCCGTTCCCACCAGGAATCAGTCCATCGACCACGCCGTCCACCACGCCCTGAACGATCGGCAGGACGCCGTGCAGACCCGGCAGGCTCGGATCTCCGGGCGTACCCGGGTTTCCGTTGCCAGGAAGCAGGTCGTCGACGACGCCCTGCACCACCGGCAGTGCTCCATGAACGATCGGAAGCACGCCGTCCACGATCGGCAGCACGCCACCGACACCAGGAAGGTTCGGCAGACCCGGCTCATCGCCTTCGCCGCCAGGGATCAGACCACCCACGACGCCGCCCAGAATCGGAGCGACCTCGCCGATGACCGGCAGACCGGGCAGGTTCGGGACGTCCGGGGTTCCCGGAGCGCCCGCACCCGGCAGCAGACCGACAACGCCATCCACGATGGGAAGAACGCCATCGACCACCGGCAGACCCGGAAGACCCGGTTCATCACCGTCTCCACCAGGAATGAGACCGCCGACGAGGCCGCCGACGATCGAACCGATCCCGCCGATGATCGGCAGGGTGCCGCTCGGCGCTGTCGGCAGTTCGCCGTCACCCGGCACAACCGGATGCTCGGCCGTCGCCGACGACTCACAGTCGCCGACATTGCCCGAACCGATCCAGGCAGCCCCGTTGCAGTGGATGTTGACCGGCCACTGCGGAGCCAGGCCCGCGGTGATGCCGGACAGCAGACCCCCCACTCCCGAGGTCACGCTGGTGCTCGAGTTGATGAGCGCCGACGAGTTCGAGGTCGAGGTGTTCGAGTTGTCCGAGCCGACCCACGTCGCGTGATTGCCACCGACGTTGACCGCCCACTGCGGAAAGACACCCAGCACATTGCCAGCGAGGATGCCACCAACGCCAGACGTGACGCCTCCGAGACCCGGGACGCTCGACTGGTTGCCACTGACCGCCGCACTCCCCGACACACTGTCGTTCGAGTTGTGCGATCCGACCCAGGTGGCCTGGTTGCCACCGAAGTTGATCGGCCACTGGGCGATCCCACCGATCTGGTTGCCGGCGATCAGGCCGAGAATGCCGCTCGTCGCGTCTCCGCCACGACCGGTGTTCCCGCTCTGGGCCTTCGCCCCCGACACCGAGGTGTTGGAGTTGTGCGATCCGACCCAGGTGGCCTGGTTGCCACCGAAGTTGATCGGCCACTGCGCAATCCCACCGATCTGGTTGCCACCGAGGAGACTCAGGGCCCCACTGGTGACGTTCCGACCGGCACCGCCAGCTGCCGCGGCCGAAGCCTGGGAGTTGGAGGTGTTGGTGTTGTGCGAACCAACCCAGGTGGCCTGGTTGCCACCGAAGTTGATCGACCACTGCGGCAGCAGACCGATCTGGTTGCCCGAGTTGTCACTCGGGGTCCCGTTGTTGGTGCTGCCATTTCCGGCACCGCCGCCGACGGTGTTCGCCACCGCGCCGGAGGTGGAGGTGTTGCTGTTGTCGGAGCCGATCCAGGTGGCCTGGTTGCCACCGATGTTGATCGGCCACTGCGCCAGACCAGCGATCTGGTTCGCCGACTTGATGCTCCACGCCCCATTGGTCGTGCCGCCGTTTCCAGCACCAGCCGCGGCCGCCGAGGCGCCCGAGGTGGAGGTGTTGGAGTTGTGCGAACCAACCCAGGTGGCCTGGTTGCCACCGAAGTTGATCGGCCACTGCGGCAGCAAACCCACCTGGTTGCCAGCCGCGACAGCACCAGCACCGCTGGTCACGTTGCCGCCACCAGCCTGACCGCCCGCGACCGCCGAAGCACTCGAGGTCGAGGTGTTGCTGTTGTGCGAACCAACCCAGGTGGCCTGGTTGCCACCGACATTGATCGGCCACTGCGCAACCCCGCCAGCCTGGTTGCCACCCAGCAGGCTCAAAGCACCACTGGAGACGTTCCGAGCAGTCCCCGCACCGGCCGAGGCGGACGCCTCGGAGTTCGAGGTGTTGGAGTTGTGCGAACCGACCCAGGTGGCCTGGTTGCCACCGAAGTTGATCGGCCACTGCGGCAGCAGACCGATCTGGTTGCCCGAGTTGTCACTCGGGGTCCCGTTGTTGTGGTTGCCGTTCGCCACGCCACCCGGCGCGGTCGCGACAGCCGACGCGGTTGCCCGGTTCGTGTTGTGCGAACCGATCCACGTGGCCTGGTTGCCACCGATGTTGATCGGCCACTGCGCCAGACCGCCGACCTGGTTGGCCGACTTCACGCTCCACGCACCGTTGGTCGTGTTGCCGACCGCAGCACCGACGCCGGCCGCCGAGGCGCCCGAGGTGGAGGTGTTGCTGTTGCCGGAGCCGACCCAGGTGGCCTGGTTGCCACCGACGTTGATCGGCCACTGCGGCAGCAGACCGATCTGGTTGCCAGCCGCGACAGCACCAGCACCACTGGTCACGTTGCCGCCACCAGCCGGGCCGCCCAGGACCGCCGAAGCGCTCGAGGTCGAGGTGTTGCTGTTGTCCGATCCGACCCAGGTCGCCTGGTTGCCACCGATGTTGATCGGCAACTGCCCACGACCACCGGCCTGGTTGCCACCCAGCAGGCTCAAGGCTCCACTGGTGACATTCCCGGCGCTACCAGCACCCATCGAGGCCGAAGCCTTCGAGTTCGAGGTGTTGGTGTTGCCCGAGCCGATCCAGGTCCCCTGGTTGCCACCGACATTGATCGGCAGCTGCGGCAGCAGGCTCACCTGGTTGCCCGAGTTGTCACTCGGGGTCCCGTTGTTGTGGTTCCCGCTGGACATGCCGCCCGGAGCAGCAGCGCTCACCTCCGAGGTGGAGGTGTTGCTGTTGTCGGAGCCGATCCAGGTGGCCTGGTTGCCACTGAAGTTGATCGGCCACTGGGCAGCACCCGTCACCTGGTTCGCCGACTTCACGCTCCACGCACCGTTGGTGGTGTTGCCGTTGCCGACGCCGGCCGCGGCCGCCGTGGCGCCCGAGGTCGAGGTGTTGCTGTTGCCGGACCCGATCCAGGTGGCCTGGTTGCCACCGAAGTTGACCGGCCACTGCGGCAGCAGACCGATCTGGTTGCCAGCAGCGACGCCGACGACGCTGCTGGTGGTGTTTCCGCCACCCGCCTGTCCGCCTGCGACGGCCGAGGCCTTCGATGCCGACTCGTTCGTGTTGTCCGAGCCGATCCAGGTCGCCTGGTTGCCGCCGATGTTGATCGGCAGCTGACCGATCCCGCCGGCCTGGTTGCCACCGAGCAGGCTGATCGAGCCCGAGGTGGTGTTGCCCGAGCCCGCACCGGCACCGGTGACCGCCGTCGAGGACGAGGTCGAGGTGTTGGTGTTGCCCGAGCCGATCCAGGTCGCCTGGTTGCCACCGATGTTGATCGGCAGCTGCGGCAACAACCCCACCTGGTTGCCCGAGTTGTCACTCGGGGTCCCGTTGTTGGTGTTGTTGTTCCCGGCTCCTCCGGCCGCGGACGCGGTCACCGACGACGCGCTCTTGTTGCTGTTGTCGGATCCGATCCAGGTGGCCTGGTTGCCACTGAGATTGATCGGAATCTGCGGCAGCAACCCGACCTGGTTCGCCGACTTGACGCTCCAGGCACCGTTGTTCACATCACCGCTTCCGGCCCCAGCCCCACTGTGGCCAGCGGTGGCTCCGCTGGTCGAGGTGTTGCTGTTGTGTGAACCCACCAGGGTCGCCTGGTTGCCACTCAGGTTGACCGGCAGTTGGCCCAACAGACCCGCCTGGTTCCCGGTGGCGACACCGACGCCGCTGGTGCTGTTGCCAGAACCTGCGCCGTTCCCGCTCCGGTCGGCCGAGGCCGCCCCACCGGAGACGTTGGTGTTGTGAGAACCGATCAACGTGACCTGGTTGCCGGTCACATTGATCGGTGCCTGACCACCGCCGGTCACCTGATTGCCGGTGCCGACCCCGCGTCCGGCACCGTTGACTCCGGGCTCCCCGGGAGCCTGCGACGACGTGGATCCCGCCGCAGAGTTCGAGTTGTGGGAACCGATCAGGGTGACCTGGTTGCCGGTCACGTTGACAGGCAACTGCCCAAGCAGGGAGGCATGATCACCGAGCAGGGAACCGGTGTCGACCCGGACCGGACCAGCCGTGATCGCGATGCCGGTCTTCGCCGGTGTCTTCGCCGACGCGCCGCCGTTTCCGATCACGTTCAACTGGTTGCCGAGGATCGACGTTCCGATGTGAGGCAGTCCGCCGGTGCTGGAGCCGGACTTGCCGGATCCTGCCGTGGTGGACGGCTTCTTGGTCGATGTCGCCTTGGTCGTCCCCGCCTTCTGCGGTTGTGCCTTGGTCGACCTTGCCCCCATGGACCCGGCCTTGGTGGCCTCACCCCTGGTGGACTTCTTCGCTGTCTCCTTTCCGACCGGCGATGTCGCCTTGCGGGCCGCCGTGGTGGCCGCCTTCTTCGGACTGGTTGACGTCTGGGGAGCCTTCTTCGTCGCCGACGACGACGCTGGACTCTGCCGTGACGAGCCCGCGGATGACTTCTCCTTGGACGGGTTCGCCTTCTGCGACGTGGACTTCGAGGCTCCTGCTTGCTTGCCGGAGCTCTTCCTGCCTGGGTCGCTTGATTTCTCCGACGATCCCGAACGTTCGGTCGTGATCGACGGAAGGGCCACCTTTCCCTTGGTGGGAAGGGGCACGTTGACACGTAGGTGGGACAGGCCCACGGACAGTGTTGGGGGAGGTTCGGGCGCACCCGGTCCCTCCTGGGCGTGTGCCACGCCCGCTCCTAGGGCGACGAGGCCGATCGTTCCGGCCGTACCACCCAAGAGCCTCCACAGCCATTTCGACATGGCTCGACTCTCTTTCTCTGATGAGGGGGACGAACGATCGCAACGCACGATGGCGTGCGGCGATCAGGCGAGAAAGGAGACGAGCTCAGTCGGGCGAGCAGCCCGGAAGTGTGGCCAGCGTCCACGCGCTGACCGGCCCCGCGATGGCGGGGATCTCATGCACGATCGAGCCGCCGAGAACGGCGCTCGAGAACATCGTTGCGGCGGCGGCACCACCGCCGGCCCCGGGGCCGGAGAGTGAGCTGCCGGGGGCCGCGTGCCCGTCCGAGACACCGAGGTCGGTCGCGGCGTCCCCGTCGACGGGGGCGGAGATCTCGGCGCTGGGAGCGCCAACCAGATCGGCAGCTGCAGCGGAGTCGTACCCGCCCGCAGCCGCGGCCGGCTGACGGACCTGGAACAGCGGAGACCCGTCGTTGACCGCCACGCTCCCGGCGGCTGACACCGTCGGTGCTGCGGCGTCCCGATCGTCGACAGCCACGCCGCCCCCGGCCACAGGGCTGCTTGTCCACCCTGCCCCGTCATCCGACCCAGCAGAGCCTGCGGCGGGCGCCTCGACGCCTCCCAGCAGCCCTGGGGTCTGGACCGCTCCGGTCGCGTCAGTCACGACCTGCGTACCGGTCGCGCCGAGGCTGCCCACGGTGTCGTCGACGAGGCCACCAACCGGGTCCACGACCGGTGTCAGCAGCGGCACCGTTGTCGTCACCACTCGCAACGTCGAGCCGATCACGGAACGGGCCAGTCCGGGACTCGTCCCGCCGCCCAGGGTGTCGGTCACCACGGTCACGACCAAGTCGGTCACCGCGGTCGTCGTGACGGTGGCTGTCTTCGAGATTTCCTTGCCCAGCAAGGGATGTGTGGCCGTATCCAGCTCATCGACGACAGCCCCGGTGGTGGGTGCGACAGCCGCCACCGAACCCCGTACGGCCTTGCCGACGGTGGTGGTCACCGCCTTCGTCACCGACGAGGTCGCCGCCGTCGCCCGACCGACCGTACGGGTCACCAGGCCCTTCTTGGCGGAGGACTGCGTGGCGGTCGTGGCCGGAGCCTTCTCCGCCTGCTTCGTCGCCCGCGGCGCCTTCCGCGCTGTCGTACCGGCCTCGTGTCCGGCCTTGCTCGCCGACTTGTGGGCCGCTGTGGCCGCGGCAGGCTTCCTGGCGGGCTCGCGGTTCGCCTCCGGGGACTTCTTCGTCCCGCTGACCACGTCCTCGACCACCTTGGTGGTCGTCGTCACGGTCTTGCCGACCGCCTTGGTCGTGTCCTTCACCGTCCCGGTGACACCCCGCAGCAGCCCTCCGACCGCCGAGCCGGATGACGCAGGAGCCTTCTCAGTGGATTCATCGGTGTCCGCGGCGTGGGCCTGCTGGCTCGCCAGCGCGATCATCGCCACGCCAGCGATCATCGCCAGGGCGAACCATCGCACGAGATGAAGGGGGGTCGTCGGCCGCTTCTGCGCACAGACCAACGACGCGGGGCTCCGGTCCACGACCGTTGTCCGCGTCAACCGTGCCCCGAGTACCTTGACGCTGATGTGACGTACGTTACGACCCTTGATGATCAACATGCAAGGGTTGTGGGCAAATCAGTTATCCAACGGTCACCGTTCACCGTCGCGCCGTCGGGCGCGCTCGGCTCGGGCCTTGATCTCTGCAGCACCCCGATCGTCGCGAGCCAGGACCCCTGGATCAGGTGTCGGATCACCCGGATGACGACGATAGGCCAGCACGATGATGCCGACCTGGATGACCAGGATGACGACCCGCAGCGCCATGGCATCGATGCCGTATCCGCGGCCGTCGTAGATGCTGATCAAGGCCGTCGCGAACGGCCACGTGAAGGGCAACATCGTCAGCAGGCTTCGGGTTCCGGCGAAAGCGATGCCGAGGACGACGGCCAGTCCCATCCGGAAGAACGAGTTCTGCAACGGCTCGGTCCCGATGTGGTAGAGCCCGTACGCGACCCCGGCGAGCACCGGAGCCGGGACCTCACCGAAGGCATCACGGAACCGCAACTGGAGCCACGCGAACACGAAGAACGGCTCCCACATCCCGAGCATCTGTCCCCAGGTCTGACCGATCGGATCGATGCCCGCAGCAGCCGCCGCACTCCAGAACGCCGGGAGGGTGCCGAGGGTCACCAGTAGGCTGATCACGGCCGCCAACCAGACCCGGCGCATCGTCAGGCCGAGGTCCTCGAGGTCGCGCCTCATCCGGTGCCAGACGACCCAGACCGGGAGCGCAACCCCGAGGAGGATGGCACCCACGAAGAGCAGGATCGACTCCCCCACCACGGGGTTGACGTCGACAAGCGCCTGGTTGACGCCGTGGACGATCCACATCACCGCGACCGAGGCGATGGCGATCCAGGTGTCGAGGCCGGGCCGCCAGGCCAACCAGGTTCGGCTCGGGATCGGCCGGGTGTACGCCGGCAGGGTGAGGCTCATGACGGCAAGCCTAGGCGGACTTCCTGAGCGGGAACCGGTTGCCCAGCCGATCAGCAGACGCGACGCAGCCAACCGTACGGGTCGGGCCGCCGCCCGAACTGCAGGTCGAGCAGATGCGTACGCAGCGCCAGGCTCGTCCGGCCGGGCTGGCCGTCGGCGACGACGACCTCGTGGTCACCGTCCTTCAGCCCGGTGACAGGGGTGATCACCGCAGCGGTCCCGCAGGCGAACACCTCCGTGATCGAGCCATCGGTGATCCGGTCGAGCAGTTCGGTGACCTCGATCGGCCGCCCCTTGGCGGTGAGTCCGTGCTCGTCAGCGAGTTGGAGCAGCGAGTCCCGGGTCACACCATCGAGGATGGTCTCCGATTCGGGGGTGAGCAGCTCACCGTCGGCCGTCACCAGACACAGGTTCATCGTGCCGGACTCCTCGACCCAACGACGCTCGGCGCCATCCAGCCACAACACCTGGTCACACCCCTGGGCCTGGGCGTGCTGCTGGGCGACCAGGCTGGCCGCATAGTTGCCCGCACACTTGGCAGCCCCGGTGCCGCCCGGTGCCGCCCGGACCCAGTCGCGCGAGACCCACAGCCGGACTCCCTTGATGCCGCTGGAGAAGTACGGCCCCGCCGGGCTCGCCATGGCGAGATAGGTGACCTCGTGGGCGGGACGGACGCCGAGGAACGCTTCGGAGGCGTACATCACCGGCCGCAGATACAGGCTCTGCTCACCGTCCGGACCCTGGGGTGCGGGCACCCAGGCGGCATCGGTGGCGACAAGCTGGGCCACGCTGTCGAGGAACAGCTCCTCGGGAAGCTCGGGCAGGGCCAGGCGTCGCGCGGACGAGGCGAACCGTGCCGCATTGCGCTCGGGACGGAACAGCCAGATCGAGCCGTCGGCATGACGATAGGCCTTCAGCCCTTCGAAGATCGCCTGACCGTAGTGCCAGGCGGCCAATCCCGGATGACTGTTGAGTGGCCCGATAGCCGCGACCCGATCCTCGGCCCAGCCAACCTCAGGCGTCCAGACGGCACTGGCGATGTGGTCACTGAAGTATCGGCCGAATCCTGGGTCGGCGAGGGCGGCCGCCCGATCGGTGTCCGAGGCCGGATCCAGTCGGCGCTGCACGGGAAAGTAGGTCACACAGAAATACTAGGACGCCCTAGTAGTTCGCCTCGACTCCGCTCGACGAGCGGTACGTCTCGACTTTGCCCGAGTGGTCTCGACACGTCGCTACGCTCCTACTCGACCTGCGGATCGGGGATGGGTCCGGCCAGCACGGGGTCACCGGTCTCGCGCAGGAAGTCGTCGAGCCGGCGGGCGAGGTCATCCCGTACGGCGACCTGGTCCGGATCGTCGACGAGATTGTGCTGCTCGGCCGGATCGGTGACCAGGTCGTACAGCTCGTACGCAGGCCGTTCAGCCAGATGGTCATCCCCCATGCCCTGCCGGGTCAGCGACGCCTCCAGGTCGGTCGGCAACTGCAGCAACGGCCGCGACTCGAAGTTGATCACGTACTTGTGGGTGCGCGTCCGGATCGCCCGGATGGGGTCGTACTCGCCGTGATAGGTCTTCTCCAGGAACACCTCCTCACGCAACCCGGACGCCTCCCCACGGATCGTGTCCGACAGGTCGACGCCCTGGATCCCGGCGGGGATCTCGGCTCCCAGAAGTCCGAGCAGGGTCGGCACCAGGTCAACGTGACTGGCGAGATCCTCGATCCGGCGCGGGGCGACCTGCCAGGCCGCGGGCGGCCGCAGCAGCATCGTCACCCGGACCCCGGCGTCGTACAAGGTGCTCTTCGCGTACGGGAAGGGGCTGCCGTGGTCGGTCACAAAGACCACCAGCGTGGATGCGGCGAGCCCCAGGGCATCCAGCGCAGCGAGGATCCGGCCGAGATCCCGGTCGGCCAGGGTGATGGCACCTTCATAGTCAGCGATGTCCTGACGCGTCAGTTCGTTGTCGGGCAGCGGCGCCGGAACGTCCACCCGGGCGGGATCCGCAGGACGGTAACGATGGTGGGGCCAGGGCCGGTGCACCTCGGTCATTCCGCAGGTGAGCAGCCACGGCGCCTCGTCATCACGATGGCCGGCGAGCCAGTCGATGGCCTTGTCGGCAACGGTCCCGCTGTGAGCCGGCGTCAGCTCGTCGATCTCGGCGAACCCGGTGCGTCGGGCATCGGCCGCCTCGTGCTGGAGCCCGATCAGGCAGCTGTGGTAGCCGAGGTCACCGAGCAGCATCGGCAGGGTGCGTTCGCCGTCGTGGTACTCCCAGCCGCGGTGGGTCAGGCCCTGCAGCCCGTTGGAGTGGGGATACCGCCCGGTCCACAGAGCACCGCGGGCCGGGCTGCACAACGGTGTCGGTGCGAACCAGTTGTCGAACACCAACCCCTCGTCCGCCAGCCGCTGTGCCGCAGGGCTCTCCACGGCAACCCCGTACGGGGACAGGTGCGTCCCGAGGTCGTGCCAGTGCACAACCAGGATGTTGGGTCGCAGAGCGGCGTCCTGGGTCACTTCTTCATCCCGCCCTTCAGTTCGTCCAACGCAGCGGTGGCGGCATCGACCGAGCTCGACCGGCCGAAGATCACATCCTCGGCCGCCCTCCCGAGGATCTTCGGCCAGGTACCAGCACCGGCCGGCGGCGGCTCGGGAGCTGGAACGAGGTCCTCACGACATGCCTCCAGATAGTCGACGACGCGACGATCGACCGGGGTGAGCTTCTCGGTGACGGCAGCAAGCACCTTCGTGTTGGCCGGCACGCCACGATCGGCGAGCAGTACCTGGCCGGCTTCGGTCGTGTTCAGCAAGTAGTTCACCAGGGCACCGGCCTGGTCGGCACTGCGGGTTCGTGCCGAGGCACAGAACAGCAGGCTCGCGCGGTACCACATCCCCAGGTCGGCCTTCTTCCCCGTCAGGGTGGGGATCCTGAGCAGCCTCAGCTCGTGTCCGACCGACTTCTCGGACTGCACGACCGTGTTGGCCGGGATGACCTGCATCCCGATCTTGCCCTGGCTGAACGGTTGCTGCTCGGCCGGCAGTGCCGACTGTTCGGCGATCTGCGCCGCGCCCGGCAGGGTCTTGTCGTCGACCATGCCCTTCCACAGGTCGAACCACTGCCCCAGTTCGGCTCCCGTCGCCCTGACCTCGTCACCGGCGAACAGGGCCGTGCCCAGCTGGCCGAGGAAGTAGGTCGAGGTGATCTGGTCCCCGCCGCCGAAGGACGTCCCGTACGCCCCGTCGGGGGACTTGTGCGTGAGCTCGGCGGCCACCTGGTGGAAGTCCTGCCAGGTCCAGGAGGTGTCGTCGGGGATGTCGACCTTCGCGTCCTCGAAGAACTTCGGGTTCACCATCACCGCCTGGAGCCCGACCCCGGCCGTACCGCCGTAGGTGGTCCCGTTCACGACACCGGTGCCGTTGGCGCCCTCGGGCCAGTCGGCGTCGCTGAATCCGTGGGCGCCCAGGTCGAGCAGGGCGCCACGGTCGGCATACTCGCGCAGTGTCCACTCGTTCATCTGGAACACGTCCGGCGCATCGTTGCCGGCAACCTGGGTGGCCAGCTTCTCGAAGTAGCTGTCGAAGCTGCCGGACTCGCCTGCGACCTTGACGCCGGGATTGGCCGCCTCGAACAGGTCGAGCGCCTCGCGTGTCAGCTTCATCCGGACGTCGTTGCCCCACCAGGCGAAACGCAGGTTCGTCCCACTGCCGGACCCTGGTGATCCGTTGTTCGCACCACATCCGGTGAGCGCTGCCGCGCCCAGCACAGCGATGCCGCCCAGCAGGTGTCGGCGAGTGAATCCGATGGCCATGGCTGCTCCTCAGGTCTGTCAGCACGAACGAGTCGTTGTCCGTGCCCGTCGATCGTCGGGCCCTCGCTCCTAGTTTGTCAAGTGCATGTGACTAACTAGGCCGTCGCCTAGCATGGGCCCGGTGACCACCGCATCCCGTACGCCATTGATGCAGGCACAGCGCAATGCCACCGCCTCGAGCGTGCTCCGTTCGCTGCTGCGCCATGGCCCCCAGGGACGCAAACGCCTCGCCGAGAGCTCGGCAGCGAGCTTCACCACGATCACCAAGATCGCCGCCGACCTGCTCGCCGTCGGCGCGCTCCGTGAAGTGGCGCCGGTCCGCAACGGATCAGCTGGCGGTGGACGACCGGAGACACCACTCGACCTGCCCGGCGGCGAACGCCTGGTCGTGGGCACCCACATCCACCCGGATCGCAACACCACCGGCGTGTTCGACCTGCGTGGCAACGAAGTGCTGCGCCGGTCAGTCCCCCACGGAGAACGGAGCTTCGATGCAGTGGTTCGTTCGGCACTGACGTTGACGCAGGAATCTCTCGCTGCCGCCACCGGCCGGGTGGTCGGCGTCGGCGTCGCGACCGGCGGCGGCTGGCCGGACGCGCCGGGCCTGCCGCGGACCGGCCCGAACCAGTGGCGGATGGCGGAACTGCTCGACCTGTTCGGTGATGCCGTCGACGTCGCGGTCCGTGTCGACACCAACGTCCGCGCCCTTGCCCTGGAACAACACTGGTGGCACGGCCGCGGGGGCGAGGTCCTCACCATCTTCGTCGGACGCTCCGTCGGTATTGCGCAGATGTCCGGCGACCTGCTGCGCGGGGGCCGTTTCGGCTGGGGCGGCTCGATCGCGCACCTGACGGTCCCCGGATCGCAGGCCCGGTGCGAGTGCGGGGCGGTCGGCTGTCTGGACGCGACCTGTGGCGACAACGCATTGCTCGCCAAGGCCGCCGAGCAAGGAATCCTGCCACCAGACGCACCCCAGTCCGCCCTGTCGGGAGACGACCCGGGACTGCAACTGCTCCGGCGACAACGGGCCGAAGCGCTCGGCCGAGCACTGCCGATCGTCATCCGTTTGGTCGAGCCCGACGTCACGATCCTGCACGGAGGGGCTGACGTCGCTCGGGCCGTGGCCCTGGCAGAACAGCGCTACCACCTCCTCGCCGGTGCCGATGCCGCCATCGAGCACCACCAAGGAGATCGACGCGGCTGGTGCCGGACCTCGGCAGCGCTCGCGCTCGACAGCTACCTCGCCGCACCCTGGGATGTCGAGGAGTCGTACAGCACGGGATTCAGCGGGGTCGCCGGCACCTGACCGATCTGCGTGCCCGGCATCCAGGTTGCGAGATCGGCGATCTGGTTGTCGTTCGTCGGCTCCTGCACCCGGGCATCGGCGTCCATGTAGATCATCGTCATCACCCGCCGCGGCACTGTGCCACGGTTCGCGCCGGCGTGGTGGAAGGTCCAGCCGCGGTGGTAACTGGCATCCCCCAGTGCGTACGGTTCCACCACGTCCTCGAACCCCTGCTCGGCCACCGCCGCCGCGAGTCGGGCCTCGGACTCGTCAGAGATCGGCAGGTCACGCCCGTAGGAGAAGTTGTGGCTTCCCCGGGCGAAGGCCAGCGGCCCCAGCTCCAGTGGGGTCTCCTGCAGCGGCAGCCAGATGGTGACGCAGCGGTCGTTGGACAGCGGCCAGTAGTACTGGTCGGCATGCCAGGGAGTGATGCCGCCGCTGGGCTCCTTGTACAGCGCCTGGTCGTGGTACATCCGTACCGCGTGGACACCGAGCAGGCGGGCGGCGATCTCGGCCAGCCGACGGGAGAATGCCAGCTGCTTCACCTGCTCGTTCTGCGTCCACAGGTTGCTGACCTGCAGGAACGCCTTGCCGTAGGTGTCCCGCTCCTCCAGCGGCGCATCCTGCTGGTTGAGCCGGAGCACCTCCGAAGTGATGGTCGGCTCGAAGCGGGCAATGGTCTGCGGGCTCAGTACCCCGGACAGGTGCACGAACCCGTTGCGGTGGAAGTCGGCGGTCGCATCGGGGCCGAGACCCTCGTAGCTCTGGTCCAGTTCGTCGATGTCGAGTGTGGTGTCACTGGTCATGCCTCAACGCTCGCACTGCTGCGGGAGCCGGACCAGTCGATGCGTTGTCCACTTCTGGTACTCAGTTGTCATCTGGAGCCGATGGTGTGCCGAGAGCACGGTCGTCGAGTAGCGTGACAGTCGTGAAGCCGCGCCATGAGGAGCCGGGGACGTCGGACGGTACGACGTTCAAGAGCTTCGTACGGTCCGAGCCGGCCTTCCACTTCGGGTGGCACTCCCATCGCGAGTTCGAGCTGACCCTGATCGTGTCCGGCCGCGGCACCCGTTACGTCGGGACCACGACCGAGACCTTCGGCCCGGGTGACCTGGTGCTGCTCGGACCGGACCTGCCCCACACCTACGCTTCGGACGAGTCCGACGGCCACGCGCGCGCCGTCGTCACGCAGTTCCGGTACGAGTTCCTGGGGGAGGGCTTCTTCTTCCTGCCCCAGTTCCGCCACATCGATCAGCTGTTGGGCCGGGCCGCCCACGGCCTGCGCTTCGACCCGGAGGCCGTCGAGCTCCGAGACGCGCTCGCAGCGCTCCCCCACCTCGACGGTGGCCTGCGGACCGTCGAACTGCTGGCCGCCCTCGACGAACTGGCCGAGGTCGCCGCCACACCGATCACCGGCTCCGGGCACGCCGCAACACCGAGCCCGGTGGCCCGGGAACGGATCGACCTGGTGTGCCGCCACCTCCAGCGCACCCACACCGAACCGATCAGTCAGGCCGAGATCGCCGCGCTGGTGCACATGTCACCGACCTCGTTCAGCCACTTCTTCCGCCGGACCATGGGAAGGACGCTGACCGACTACGTCACCCAGCTGCGGATCGAGACCGCCTGCACCCTGCTCAGTGAGACGTCATGGCCGGTGACCCGGGTCGCCGATCGGAGTGGCTTTCGCAACCTGTCCAACTTCAACCGACGGTTCCGTCTGCTCAAGGGCACCACCCCGCTCGCCTACCGGATGGCGTACGCCGGTCATGTGACTGACCGCCAGAGCCTCGGTGACGGCGACGACGTGCGCCGCCAGGTCTCCTGACATCCCCGTGGGCACGGCAGCCCCGAGCGCGGTGTCAACCAGAGCTGTCGTCGGGCCACCACTGTCGTAGGCAGCGGAGGCGCCCGCACCCGTGTCCCGTACGACCCCGTCCCGGTCTGTGCAGGTGAGGATTCCGGCGATGGTGTCGAGCTCGATCTGCCCCTGCGACCCGTAGAGGGTGAACTCCCAGTGCGGACGGGTGTCCACCGGATGACTGGCACCGCAGGCGAGCGAGACCAGTGTCCCTCCGGACAGGGTGGCCGTCGCGGCCACGTGGGACTCGATGCCGTCGGACGGCCACAGCGCGGCCGCAACCTCAGCGAACCGCTGGTCGGCGAGCCAGCAGACGAGTCCGAGCTGGTGCGACATCGAGACCGCCCTGGCGCCACCGCCCGACACTGCCGGATCGGAGTAGGTACGAGGATCCGACGCGATGGCCGCGCCCCAGCCACCGTCACCGCCGCCGGCCAGGATGTCACGGATCGGCACCGCCAGATGGGACTGGACAAACTCGAGGCCGCCGATCCGGCCGTCAGCGACCCACTGCCGCGCTCGCAGGAAGATCGGCGTGCTCGACCAGCCATAGCCGACGAGCAGTGCACGATCGTGTAGGCCTGCCGCCGTCACCATCGTGTCGGCATCGGCGGCAGTGAGCGCGAAAGGTTTCTCGACCAGGACGTGGGCCCCGGACTCGAGCGCCGCCGTCACCTGCTCGACGTGCGCCACCGGCGGGCTGGACACGACCACGACATCGGGCTGCTGGGCCAGGCAGTCCTGCCAGTCCTCGACGACGTCGATGCGGTACCGTGCGGCGATCGCAGCACGAATGTCGGCCCGCAGACTGCTCGCCCCGACGAGCTCGACACGGGGGTCCGCGGCCAACGTCGGGAGATGGCTGTCCAACGACCAGGCGCCGGCGCTCAGGACGGTTGCTCGCACCGGACGACCGGAGTTGCTGTCCATGATGAATCCCGCCAGTCAGGAACAATATGCACGACATACTGACAGATGCACTGGTCGCGAGACGCGTTTTCCGTACTCATGGCCAGTACGTGGACTTCCGCGACAGGCTCATAACGATTACGCTCGTGTCATGAACTTTCACCAAACCCCTGTCGGTTAGGGTCGGAGCGTGCTGCACGAGAACCGGAACCGACTGCGCAGCGCGACGGTGGAGTTGATCAACTCGACGCCAGCCGCGGACCGACCGGACACCATGCCCGACGTGGCGGCGTACCAGGACTTCCTGGATCGATGGATGCAGAGTGGCCGACGGGACGCCGACGAGGCTGACCTGCATCGGATCCACCGATTCCGGTCACAACTGCGCGCGATCGCCGAGACCGACGACCAGTCGGTACGGGCGTCGATCGTCAACGAGGTGCTCGCCGGCGCGATGATCCAGCCCAGCCTGGCCACCCATGGCGACACGCCGTTCCACATCCACTACTTCCCGTCGTTCGCCAGTCCTGCCGAGCACCTGATCGCCGACATCGGCATGGAGCTCGCCGGCCTGATCGAATCGGGCGAGGACCTGCGTCTCAAGGTGTGCGCCTCGCCGACCTGCTCCTCGGCCTTCTTCGACACCACGAAGAACCACTCGCGGCTCTATTGCGACAGCCAGGCGTGCGGCAATCGCATCCATGTCGCCAACTACCGCCGACGCCGTACCGAGACCGGCTGATCAGGTCAGGCGATCATCTCGTCGCCGTGTCGAGCCATCCATTCCTGCGCGGCCGTCGAGGCCTCCAGTCCGACATCGGCGACCACGTTGGTGTGGAGCACGAAGCCGTCGATGGTGCCACTGCGCACGAGCTCGGCACAGCGCTCGAGTTGGGAGACCACGAGCTCAGGCGTGGCCGGGCGGTCCTCACCGAAGTTGTAGAGGTAGACCCCGATCTGGCGCCGCTGACCTTCGGTGACGGCAAGGAACCGGTCCACCCTGGCCTGCCAGTCGGCCACCTCTGACTCCTTCCAGAACCAGAGACAGACCCCGTCGAACTGCTGGATGTACGGCACCGCGTCAGGGATCTGCTGGGTGGAGTACAGCACCAGCCAGAGATCGAGCTGACGTGCCCCCTGCTTGTGCAGACGTTCCCGGTCCGCAGCTACCGTCGCCGGGGTGTAGCCCGCGTACGGCTTGGCGAGCACGACCTCGTCCCCCTCGGTCATGCCGAAGAAGTCGTCGTACACGACGCGGCCCACCACACGGTGACGGGCGGCCAGTTCGTGGATCCGGTCGATCTCGTCGCGGTCGTCTCCGTGGCTGGCGACGCGACCCCGTTCGACCGACCAGCCGACTTCGCGGAGATGGTCGGCGGCCAGGGTGGTCCGCTCCAGATCCATCGGCGTCACCCAGGGCACGAAGTACACGTTCGATCCGCCAAACAGGTGCACGCCCTCGACCGGAGTCAGTTGTGATCCGCTGGGCACGGCGTAACGCCCTTCCGCGGCTCCGGCCGGATGCCCCCAGAGCCAGACCCGGTCACGAAGGTACTCGGTCATCGGTTTTCCTTTCGTGGTGCGGCTGTCACGGTCACCTGCCGCCCATGCCGCTCAGTGAGACGCCTTCGATGAAGTGGCGCTGTGCCAGGAAGAAGACGGCGACGATCGGAGCGAGAGCGATCACCGACACGGCCATCATCTGGTTGTAGTAGGTGACGTTCTCACCCGCGAACAGCTGCAGGCCCAGGGCCATCGTGTACCTGTCCATGCTGCGGAGGTAGATCAGGGGGCCGAGGAAGTTGTTCCAGTTGGCGACGAAGGAGAAGATCGCCACGGCTGCCAGCCCGGGTCGCGACAGCGGAAGGATGATCGACCACAGGATCCGCAGCCGCGAGGCACCGTCGATCAACGCAGCCTCGTCGTAGTCCCGCGGGATCGCCATGAAGAACTGACGCAACAGGAAGATGTAGAACGGTGCGCCCAGCCAGGACGGCAGAACAAGAGGCCAATAGGTGTTCAACATCTTCAGCTGGGCGAAGAGGATGAACTGCGGCACCAACGTCACCTCCGCCGGGATCATCATCGTGGCCAGCAACAGCGCGAACAGCTTGTTCTTGTGTCGAGCACTCAGCCGCGCGAAGGCGTACGCGCACATCACGCTGGAGACGAGACTGCCGAGCATGGCAAGGGCGGTGACGATCACACTGTTGACGAAGAACTGGCTGAACGGCAACGCGGTCCAACCGTCCGGGTAGTTGTTCCACGCGAACTCGGTGGGAAACAGGTCCGGCGGAAACTGCTGCACGTTCTGCCGAGTCTTCAACGACGTCGTGATCATCCACAGGAAGGGCAGCAGGAAGACGATGCTGCCGATCACCAGCAGCAGGTAACTCGCGGTCCGTTGCCGCTGTTCGATCTGGGCGACGGTTGCCGGGATCCGGTCATGCACCCTCATAGTGCACCCACCTCCGCGCCACGAGGAACTGGATGGCGGTGACGGCCATGATCAGCAGGAAGACCACCCAGGACAGTGCCGAGGCATAGCCAAGGTCGAAGTACTGGAAGGCGTTCTGGTAGACGTACAGGCCAATCATCATCGACGCGTTCGCCGGCCCGCCCTTCGTCATCAGCAACACCAGGGTGTAGGCCTGCAGGCTCCCGATGAAGCCGGTCACCATGGTGAAGAACACGATCGGCGACACCATCGGTATGGTCACGTGCCACAGTCGTCGCAGCGCCCCGGCACCGTCGATCCGGGCGGCATCGACCAACGAGCCCGGGATCCCTTGCAGGCCGGCGAGGAAGATCACCAACGTGTTGCCGCTGCCCCACACACTCATCAACACCAGCCCCGGGATGACCCAGGTCTCGGAAGTGAGCCAACCCGGACCCTGGATGCCGATCAGTCCCAGCAGATAGTTCACCAGGCCGTAGTTCGGATCCAGGATGGTGATCCACAGGATCGCGGTCGAGACGCCGGAAACGACCGAAGGTAGGTAGAAGATCGTACGGAAGACGCCCAGGCCCCGTACCCGCTGATTCAACAACAGTGCAATCAGGAAGTTCGTCGCCAGGCCGAAACCCACCGATCCCAGGCTGAACACGATCGTGTTGCGCAGCGACAGCCACATCACCGGATCGGCCCACATCCGTTCGTAGTTGGCGAACCCGATCCACCGGGGTGACTCCAGCAGCGACCAGTCGGTCAGGCTGATTCCTACCGAGGCGAGGATCGGTCCGAGGCTGAGCACCAGGAGACCGAGCAGCCACGGCGTGATCAGCAGGTAGAAGGCAAGTGCCTCTCGCGTGCGGGCGGAGTGACGCGTTCGCGCGAGAGTCGGGATGGCCGCTGTCACGCGTTTGCCGCCAGCACCGGGTCGAGGGCAGCCGCGATCTGGGCGCAGGCGTCAGCGGGCTTCAGGGCTCCGGTGGTGACCCGGTCCCAGATCGGCGCAGCCAGACTGCCGATCCTGGTCGTGGTCGGCTTGATCGTCACCCCGTCGGAGGTGGCGTAGCTGTTCATCGCCTCCTCCAGCACGGTCGCCCCCTCGGGCGCATCAGGCAGCTTCAGGTAGTCGGCCCACAGCGACTTGCGCGGCGGGCTGCCGTGCCCGGTCTTCACCCACATGAAGTTGATCCCGGGTGCCGACAGGTACTCGTTCAGGTAGATCCAGGCAGCATCGCGGTTCTTGCAGTCCTTGGTGATGCCGAAACCGCTGCCAACGGCGGGGGTGGTGCGGGCGGATGGGCCCTTGGGCATGCCGGCGAGCGCCCAGTCGAACTTGGTGCCGTACGCCTTGAGGGAAGTGATGTTCCAGGAACCCATGACGGCCATCCCGGCCCGCCCCATCGCGAAGGCGCCGTCCTTCATCGATGCCCCTTCGGAAGCCGTCGGCGCGGTGCCCTTGGCGACCGTCAAGTCGGTCCACCACTCGGCGGCCGCAACCGAAGCCGGATCCGTCAGCTGGCACTTTGTCTCGTCCTGGTTGAGGTATCGCCCGCCGAAGGGCTGGAGGAAGAGAGGGCTCCAGTAGGCGCTGGGAGCCACACCGCTGGAGAATCCGAACGTCTTGGATGCCCCGCTGCCCTTGGTGATCGCGAGCGCAGCGGCCCGCATGTCATCCATCGTCCAGGAATCAGTGGGAAGCGCGAGATTGTTCTGCTGAAACAGATCCTTGTTGTAGAAGGTCACGATCGGACCGCAGTCGAACGGGACACAGTAGGTTTTGCCCGCGTCCTTGTAGTACGAGATGGCCACGTCCTGGATGTCGGCGGCCTGGAAGTCCGGCGACGACGCCAGGTAGTCGTCGAGCGGGAGGTAGACCCCCTTGCTGATCAGCTGGGACGCCCATGCGAACTGGCAGACCATGATGTCGGGCAGTGAGCCACCAGCCATCTGGGTGAGGTATTTCTGCAGGAAGTCCGCGAACGGGGTGACCTCGCGGACCAGCTTGATGTTGGGATGGCGCTCGGTGAAGTAGTCATCGAAGGCTTTCTGACGGTCCAGGTCACTGGGCACCCAGGTGCTCGCGATCGTCAGGGTCACCGGCGAGGTCGGCTCGGGCAACGGCGACGTGGGCCAGGACAACCCTTCGAGCTCGGCACGGAGGCCGGCGTCGGTCGACGAGGTGGTCACTCCGGGCGGCGCGGACCCCTCGGGACCTGGAAGGTACGTCCGCGGCCCACACGCAGCGAGACCTGCTGTGGTGGCTGCAACTCCAGCCAGCCCGATCGTACGGAGAAGGTCCCTGCGCGATCGCGGGTTCGTCATCGCACCCTGCATGATCACTCCTGTGTCATGTCCAAACGGTCTTTGGCCGTGTCGATGCCGCGAGTCTAGGTTCCACGATCGGCGAGCGTCAAGAGGTCGAATGCGGCCATTGTCCGCATCAAGGGTTCCATGTGGCAGGCCAGCGATCGCGAAGCGAGACCGGGACTCACTGGACAAGCGGAGTGTTTGCGACAGTGCTCACCAGACTTTGATCATGACCACGAAACGACACTCGACCTACGCGAGGGCCAGGCGGCCGCGCGGCCGCCGTGGATCAGCGCCAGCCGCCCTCGACCCCACCAGGAATGTCGCCAGCCGGGTCGTACGGCAGTCGGGTCCAACGGAAGCTGGCGATGTCGAGGTGGCTCACCACTCCATCCACATCACGAACCGCCCGCAGTTCCTCGCCGGCGAAGTAGCCGTCCAGCCCGATCCACCTGCCGTCGGCGGTGCGGGTGAAGCGCGCGGCGCGGGAGTCTCCCTGCTCACCGAGGAGGAGTTCGCCATCACGGACCCGTAGGACGTGCGGCCGCGGACCCCAGAACCAGGTGCCCGCCAGTTCGGCCTCCTCCTGGGCCGGCGCGGTGGCCGTCCACTCCAGGATCGGCAGCGGCCGTTCCCTGACCACGGTGTCGAGCAAGGTGATGGCTGCAGGTCCGAGACCGGAGGTCGAGTTGGACAGCACGACCGCACCGCGACCACCGTCCAGCTCGACCCAGAACTGGGCCAGGAATCCCGGCATCGAGCCGCCGTGACCGGCGTAACGACGTCCCTCGAGGTTGAGCAGCTGCCAGCCGAGGCCATGGGCAGCAGCCCACGGCTGCCCCGGATCGTCGACGACCACGCGAGGGGCGCACATCTCCCGTACGGTCTCCGGCGACAGCAGGCCGCCGGTGTGGCCCGACGACGCAGGTCGTCCCACCGACGCCGCGGCCAGGAATCCGGCCCATCGGCTCAGGTCCTGCACCGTCGACCAGAGCTGCCCGGCCGGAGCCATGGCCTGCGCATCATGGGTCGGCTCGGGGTGCAGCAGGTCGAGCTCGGGGTGCACGGCCCAGCCGGGCGCCGACGGCGACGTGGGCCCGTACGAGGTGCGCGTCATTCCCAGCGGTACGAGAAGATCGTCGCGAACCACGTCCCACCAGGCCCGTCCTGTCAGCTGGGCAACGAGGGCGCCGAGCACGGCGTAGCCGAGATTGCTGTAGTGGTGGCGTTGTCCGGGGGCGAACACGTTCGGCCCCATCAGCGACAGCAGCTCCTGCCAGGGCACTCCGGCCGTCCGCTCCCACCACGGACCACTCGTCTCGGCGGGCAGACCCGCACTGTGGCTGAGCAGTTGCGCGATCGTCGCCTTCTCGTAGCCGGTCCCCGACAGGTGGTCGCCGAGCCGGTCCTCCAGACCGAGACGACCGGCGTCGCGCAGCCGCATCACCAACACCGCGGTGAAGGTCTTGGTGATCGATCCGATCCGGTACTGGGTGTCAACCGTGGTCGCCGGGCCGTCGGTGCGGCCGTCGAGGCGACCCCGAGCCCCGCTCCAGAGCACCTCCCCACGCTCGGCGACGGCGACCACCACCGAAGGGGTGCGGGTGTCACGCTGCCCTGCCGCGAGCAGGAATTCCAGCTGGGACGCCAGCTTGGGATCGAGATCGGTCACGGTGGCAGCCTAGAGCTCGCCGAGGTTGCAGAAGATGTGCCCGGGGCAAGGCGAGGTCTCATCTGCTGCAGTCTCGATCCACCCTCGGCGTGGAAAGCGTTATCATCAACCGTCCACCCACTCTCGGACACCGCGGGTTGGGGACCGGTTTCACCCCGATAGGATCGGCTGGAGCGGCAGGGGACGCGCCCCGCCGGAAGGAGAGGACGACGTGGACGCCCACGAGCAGATTCGTACCACCAAGGTGGTCCCGGTGATCGCCCTCGAGGACGCCGGCCGCGCCGAGGCGCTCGGTCAGGCCCTGGTGGCCGGCAACCTGCCGATCGCCGAGGTCACCTTCCGTACCGCCGCTGCCGGTGAGGCCATCAAGGTGATGGCACAGAACCCCGACCTGCTGGTGGGCGCCGGCACCGTGATCAATGCCGACCAGGTCGAGCAGGCGGTTGCCGCGGGCGCGAAGTTCGTCGTCTCACCGGGCTTCTCCCCCAACGTCGCCGAGCGCTGCGCCGAGCACGGCATCCCGCTGTTCCCCGGCGTCGCCTCCGCCACCGAGATCATCATGGCGCTGGACGCCGGCGTCACCACGGTGAAGTTCTTCCCGGCCAGCACCTCCGGCGGTGCCCCGGCCATCAAGGCCCTGTCCGCTCCCTTCCCGCAGGTCCGCTTCGTGCCGACCGGCGGCATCTCGACCGACAACCTGGCCGACTACCTGGCGATCCCGGCGGTCGAGGCCTGTGGTGGTTCCTGGATGGTCCCGGCCAAGGCGATCGCGGCCGGAGACTTCGCCACTGTCACCCAACTCGCCTCTGACGCCGTCGCGCTGGCCGCGTCGCTGCGTTCCTGACCATCCGGCCTCGACACGCTCGCTTCGCTCGCTACTCGACCAACGTTTGTGCCAAGAAAGGATTCACCGATGTCGCTCACCATCAAGTCGGCCGAGGAGTGCCGCTACGACGCCCTGTCCCTGGGTGAGGTGATGCTCCGCCTGGATCCGGGCGAGGGACGCATCCGTACCACCCGGCAGTTCCAGGCCTGGGAGGGTGGCGGCGAGTACAACGTCACCCGAGGTCTGCGGCGCGTCTTCGGTCTGCGCGGAGCCGTCGTCACCGCCTTTGCCGACAACGAGATCGGCCGTCTGGTGGAGGATTTCATCCTGACCGGTGGGGTCGACACCTCCTTGATCAAGTGGGTCCCGTACGACGGCATCGGCCGCGAGGTGCGCAACGGTCTCAACTTCACCGAGCGCGGCTTCGGCGTCCGGGGAGCGGTCGGCTGCTCCGACCGCGGCCTGACCGCTGCCAGCCAGCTCAAGCCCGGTGACATCGACTGGGACCACATCTTCGGCGACCTCGGGGTGCGCTGGATGCACACCGGCGGCATCTTCGCCGCACTGAGCGAGTCGGCGGCCGCCACCACCATCGAGGCGGTGAAGAAGGCCAATGAGTACGGCACCATCGTCTCGTACGACCTGAACTACCGCCCCAGCCTGTGGAAGTCGATCGGCGGTCAGGACAAGGCCCGCGAGGTCAACCGTGAGATCGCCAGGTACGTCGACGTGATGATCGGCAACGAGGAGGACTTCACCGCCAGCCTGGGCTTCGAGGTCGAGGGCGTCGACGAGAATCTCACCGAGCTGGAGGCCTCCGCCTTCCACAAGATGATCGAGACCGCCGCGGCGGAGTACTCGAACTTCAAGGTCATCGCCACCACGATGCGCGGGGTGCACAGCGCCAGCGACAACGACTGGGGCGCGGTGGCCTGGTCGGCCGACGAGGGTTTCGTCGAGTCACGGCAGCGGCCCCACCTGGAGATCCTGGACCGGGTCGGCGGCGGCGACTCCTTCGCCTCCGGACTGATCTACGGCCTGCTGAGCGGCGAGCCGATCCAGACCTGTGTCGAGTTCGGTGCCGCGCACGGCGCCCTGGCGATGACGACTCCTGGCGACACCTCGATGGCCACCGAGGCCGAGGTGCGCAAGCTGGCCGGAGGCGGCAGCGCCCGGGTGCAGCGCTGATCCGAGGCTGACGGCTCGGGTTGATCACCCCCTTCCCGGGCTGCAAGCCCTGGTGCCATGCTGGGAACCATGAGCGGACTCGTGGTGATCGGCAGCGGCCCGGCCGGTGTCGCAGCGGCAACGTCGTATCGGGATTCCGGTGGTGAGGGGCCCATCGTGCTCCTCACCGCCGACGCCGACCCGCCCTACCAGCGACCACCCCTGACCAAGGAGGTGCTCGCCGGTCGCAGCTCCACCGACGGCGTGCCGATCGACGAGGACGATCCGGGCCTGCACAACATTGAGGTGCGACTGCACACTCCGGTCACCGAGATCGACACCGAGGCCCGTACGGTGACCACCGGCATGGGCGAGCTGATCTCGTACGACAAGTTGATCATCTGTGCCGGGGCCAGGCCGATCGAGGTCGAAGGACTGGCCGATTCGGATGCCCACGTGCTGCGGAGCCTGGAGCAGGGCCGTTCGGTCGTCGCCGCGGCCGGAGAGGCGAAGACCGCCATCGTCGTCGGATCCGGTTTCATCGGCTGCGAGGCCGCGGTCTCGCTCGCCTCGCGCGGGGTGTCGGTCACGATGCTCACCCGCTCCGAGCAGCCGCAGGTCGACCGTGTCGGACAGTTTGCGGCGGACCAGATCTCTTCCTGGCTCGGCGATGCCGGGGTCTCGGTGCGGACGGGGGTGTCGATCGCCTCGATCTCGGCACCGCGGACCGTCGTCCTCGAGTCGGGTGAGTCACTGGAGGCCGATCTGGCGCTGGTGGCGCTCGGAATCCGGCCAGTTGGCGATCTGGGCAGTGGCCTGGCCATCGACGAGCACGGTCGCATCGAGGTGGACGACCATCTCGCCACGTCGGTGCCGAACGTCTGGGCAGCCGGCGACAATGCGGCGGCCGAGCATGCCATCGCGGGTCGACGCATCACCACCGAACACTGGGACGATGCGACCACCCAGGGCTCCATCGCGGGCGAGAACGCCGCCGGAGGTGACCGGGCCTGGACCGAGATCCCGAGCTTCTGGTCCGAGATCGGCGAACATCCCTTGCAGTACGCAGGTTGGGGCGGTGACTTCGACTCCGAGCACCCGTCCTCCGACGACGAGGGCTGGACGGTCTGGTACGGCAAGGGCGACAAGCTGGTCGCCGTACTGACCAGCAACCACTACGACGACGACGATCGCGGCAAGGAACTGATCAGCGCCGGGAAGCCGGTCCCCGCCTGAGCTGGCTCATCCTCAGGGCACAACGACCGACAGGAAGCTGGTCTCCCGCCGCACGGCGAAGCCGAGTTGGCGGTAGGCCGCGATGGCACCGAGATTTCCTTCTGCGGCATGGAGCATGGCGCGATCCCCACGGCGCCGGATGTCGTGGACGAGATCCAGCACGAGGCGGGAGGCGAGTCCCTGGCGTCGGTGGTCGGCATCGGTGGAGACGGCACTGATCTCGACCCATCCGGCCGGGTGCAGCCGCTCCCCCGCCATCGCCACCAGTCGCCCCTCCCGGCGGATGCCCACGTAGCGCCCGAGCAGATGGGTCCGTGGCCGGAACGGGCCCGGTTGGTTGCGGTCCACCGCCGCCATCATGTCCGCGACATCGGCGTCGGTGAGTTCGACAACCTCAGGGTCGGGCCGTGCGACCAGGGCGTCGGTCTCGACGAGTTGTACGCCCTGCCCGCGATAGCGCACTTCCCAGCCGGGCGGCGGATCCGTCACGATGCCGGAGACCGCAGCCTCGCCACCGGGGCCGACGAGTGCGGCCAGTGAGGCCCAGGCCTCCGGGTCGCGCCAGTCGGCCGCCGCCACGAAAGGGGCCACGTCGGGTGGGTAGCGCCGAACCAGATCGTTCCCTTCGGCCCAGTGAGCGTGGGGTCCGGTGAGCGCCGACCAGGCGGCGTTGTCGAGCACATGTTCAGGCACTCGATGAGGATAGGGCTCTCAGGAAGCGGTTGCCGCCAACTTCCCAGTCCTGGGTGCCGCGCGGCGTCGCCAGTGCCCATGCCGGCCGAACCTGTGACTTCTCAAGCACAGTAGGCCGTCTCCAGTTCCCCGGCGTGACCTGCCTCGACTCCCTCGACGATGCGTTCGAAGATCCGCTTTCCGGCCTCGCCACGATCCCCCAGCCCGGTGAGGTCGAGGGCTCGGCCTTCCTCCGCAGCACGGACTGCGAGGCACTTCTGCTCGCTGGTGACTGCCGTGATCGGCTGGGGCACCACGTACTTGAAGATGTGGCTGCCAAGGCCTTCGAGGTAGATGTCACCACGCTCGTCCATCTCGGCATACTTCCCGACGGCCGGCAGCAGGGTCCGGTACTCCTTGGTCTCGCCGTCGATCAGGAAGAACCGGTTCCGTACGGTGCCGTACACGTTGTGGTCGATCGGCGACACGTGCAGCTGGGCCCACTTCCAGATGGCCCGGTCCGGGTACGTCGGGACCGGGATCGTCTGGGTGTGGTCGACCTGAGCCGTGGTCGGGTCGAGGGTGAACAGCACGTTCTCGGCGATGCCCCAGACCTTGCCGTCCGGGCCGACCACCAGGCCGGTCACGCCTTCCTTGCCCGGGACCGGGACGAAGTCGTGCACCTTCTGGCGGGTGACCGGATCCCAGACGATGATCCGCGCGTTGCTGTCCGGGCCGGGATCGCTGGCCAGACCCCCGTCGTGGGTGGTGCCGATGTAGACCAACTTGTCGATCGGGTTGTACAGCACCGAGATCACCGACTGGTGCTCCACGATCTCGGTGGTGAACCACTGGTGGGTTCCGCTGCCGAAGTTGTGGACGGCGAACCCGCCCTGGTTGCTGCCGTAGGTCGCGATCGTCCCGACGTACAACTCATCCAGGTCAGGGTTGTACGCCATCGTCATCGGTCGGTCCTGCCCCTCGGCGTGCCCGTCGAAGACCAGGGGCGGCGTCGCGGTCGGGTTCGTCGGGTCGAACAGCGACACCCGGGCATTGCCGTACGAACCGAGATACATCGCGTCGCCGCGGACGATCCCCGACTCGAACTGCCCGTCATTCAAGGTGGGAAAGGGATCCCCGCCCGTGGTGTTGATCTGTGCGAAGCCCTGCTGGAATCCCGAGGCCCACATGGTGTTGCCCGGTCCGCGGAAGATCCCTTGGATCACGGTGGGCTGGCTGAACCTGATCTCGTGACGTTCGATCGCTCCGGTGTCGAGGTTCAGTCGTACCACCCCGTCGACATCGGTGCCGTAGATGCTCAGGCCGGGCCATTGCGGATCATCACCGGGGACGTCGACCCAGGCCAGGTCACCCAGGTAGCCGCCGACCCCGTCGAAGACGACCTTCTTCTGCCGGGCGGCGATGTCGTAGGCGTAGACCTTGTTGCCGAAGCCGTACAGGACCCGGTTCGGATCGGTCGGGTCGGCGAAGAAGTGGTAGCCGTAGACCGCTCGCTCCCCCGGCTTCCAGTACTCGACGGTCCCGTCGGTGGTCATCACGAACAGGGCGACGTTCTTCGTACGGACGAAGATCCGGCCGTGGACCACGCTCATGTTCATCAGGCGCCCCTCGGCCTCGAGGCCGGGAGCACTGGTCTCGGTGGTCAGCCGGGTCAGCTCACCGTGACCCGCGTCGCTCCACCGCCAGATGCTGGCCTTCTGCCCGCCGACACTGACATACAGACTGTCAGTGTCCGGGTCGTACGCCATTCCCTGGGCGTAGAGCTCGGTCGTACTGGCCCGGCCGAGGTCGTTGATCGTGTCGGTGGCCGGGTCGTACTGGAACACCCTCGCCTCCGGGTAGGTGCCGACGTACACCGTGCCGTTCGGGCCCTTGCTCATCCCGAAGACCTGGACGTCGCTGGCACCGATCGCCCCGATGTTGCGGATCTGCTGCGACTGTGGGTTGTACACCCACAGTCCTCGATCACCCGTGGTGGCCATGTAGACCTTGCCGGTCGTGGAGACCACGAGACCGGAAGCGCCGGCGGCGGTCGCCATCCGTCGGGTCACCAGCACCTCGCCGGTTTCGATGTCGGTGACGGTGAACGTGCCGGGGGTCGCGGTGTTCTCCTCCCCCTTGAACACCTGGTACGAGACCCAGCGGCCGTTCTCCTGACCCACTGCCGGCATCGAGGCCAGACGGGACCGCACCGGCTGACCGAGGTGTTGCAGGTTGGGGTTCTGGTCCAGCACCTCCTGCACCCGCGGATCATCCTCGCCCTCGCCCGGCTCCTCCTGGTCGGCGTAGCCGAAGAACAGGTTGTCGACGTGGACGTCCACCTCCAGAGCGATCCCGGAGTAGAGCATCACCGCTGCGGTGGCTGCCGTCGGCGGCGCATAGAAGTCGAGCTGGGCGCGTTGCCAGGAGCCCGGCTCGACCGTGACGGCCTGCTGCTTGCTCGAGAGTGTGGCACCGGAGGCGTCGTAGTAGTAGACGATGACCGCGAACCGTCCGCTGGTCAGGTAGGCGTCGAGAGCGACCCGATGCACCGTGTCCGGGTCGATCGGGACCTTGGCGCTCAGCAGGCCGGCCCCGCGTGTCGTGGAACTGTCCTGCATGTGCAGGCTCTGCGTGCCTTCGCTCACCGGGTCGGTGGCGGTGCTGAACGCGGACGGGGAGGACCAGGGCGTCCAGCCGGCCAGCTGATCCGGCGCCGTCCCCTCCTCGAAACCGGGGTTGGCGAGCAGATTGGTGACTTCGGCGCTCGGCTCCTCGGCGCGGACCTTCGCCGCTCCGGGACTGCCGAGGGCGAGCAACCCCACCAGCAGGATGGTGAGGATGCGCGCCAGGCGGCGCGGTGCGCCCACGATCGCGGTGTTCATGGTCGACGACACTCCTTCGGGTCGAACTGCTCAAGGCCGGCCGGGCGGCTCCGACAGCGACCCTACGAAGGCGGAGGCGACCTCGCCAGATGTCGTTCTCAAAAAGTTACCAACAACTTACCGAAAACATGTCGTCCGGGACCTGTGGGCTTCACGGCCCGGGCTGTGGGTGACGACACACGATCGGGCTACGGAAACCTCTTAGGATGAGGCGTGCCTTCCACGACCAGTGCGCTCGTCACGATCACCTCTCCTGACGGGCGGGCCAGTGCCGCTGTCGAACCCGATTCCGGCGGACGTCTCGTCTCGCTGGTGATTGACGGTCACGAGGTGATCCCAACCTGCGAGCAGCCCTATGATGCCGACTACTTCCGGGGCTCCTTCCCCCTGGCTCCCTGGTGTGGCCTGCTGACCGACGGCATCGTCCACTTCGACGGAGCGGAGTACCCAGTCACGGGGCAGAGCGCGCCCGAGGGACCGAAGCAATACCACGGCGCCGTGCACTCCTGGCCCTTCGAGGTGGTCGTCGCCGCGACCCACGTGGTCGGGATGAAGGTTCCGATCGGGCCCGACCATCCGGACGGTTGGCCCTGGCCGGGCACCGTGCGCCACTCCTACGAGCTGCGCGACAATGCCCTCGTGGCGCGGCTGTCGGTGCACACCGACGGCCCGGAATTTCCTGCTGGGGTTGGATTCCATCCCTGGTTCGTCACCTCACTCGACGGTGAGCGGGACGCGGTCGTCGACTTCCGCCCCGGTCGTGAACTGGTCGAGGCCGGCCACGGACGCCGGGTGCCCGCCGAACCCGGTGACGATCTCGGCAGCGGGCTGTTCATCGACGTCGAGCCCTGGCCGACGATCAGCTGGCCCGACGGCCCCCGGTTGGAGCTCAGTTCGAACGCGCCGGTGTGGGTGACCTATGACCGTACGCCCGGTGGTTTCTGCATCGAGCCGTGGACGACGCCGGACGGCCGGATGGACACCCCGTACACCCATCGCGTCACCCCCGACTCACCGGCCGAGCTCGAGTTCATGATCAAGTTCCGCCCGTCGTGACCGTCGCCGTCGCCTTTCTGCGCGCCATCAACCTGGGCCCGACGCGCAAGTTTCCTGCCGCAGCGGTGAAAGCTGCGACCGAGGCCGTGGGCGCGACCGACGTGGCGACCTGGCTCAACACCGGCAATGTCCGCTTCACCACCTCACTGCGAAGTCGGGAGCGGATCGAAGCCGCACTCGAGGCGGCCTACGCCGAAGCGGCCGGCTTCGAGGTGCCCACCGTGGTGCTGTCGCCCGCAGAGGTCGTTGCCACCGCCGCCGATGCCGTCCGACTCGGACGCGAGTACCCGGGCGTCGGCATGCAGTACGTGTCCATCCTCAAGAACGAACCCGATCCTGTTGCCGCAGCGGCCTTCGGCGAGCGCTGGCGCGGGCCCGATCACGCCGTCGTACTCGGACGTACCGTCCACCTGTTGCTCGCCGCACGGGACAACTACCACGGCAGCTCGCTGGCCAACGACACCGTGGAACGGGCTTTCGGAGTGGCCACCAATCGCAACGCCCGGGTCATCGCGACCCTGGCAGAAAGGTGGGGCTGACGACCATGGGCCTCAACGACCTGCTGTACCTCGTCACCGCCGTGATCGGACTCGCCGTCACCGTACTGGCGCTGATCTGCCTGGTCCGCAACCGACCGATCGACTGGCCGACCTTCTGGGCGGCCGCCGCCCTGGAACTGATGGCGGTGGTCGTCGTCGTCACCGAGATCGTCCGGCTGGCGTCCACCGACCTGCCGGTGTCGGTCGGCACCGTGATCGGCTACCTGATCGCCTCGGTGATCCTGGTCCCGCTGGCCGTGTTCTGGGCGATGATCGACCGCACCCGGTACGGCACCGGCGCCATCATCGTCGCCGCCATCGCCCTGATGGTGATCATGTTGCGGTTCCACCAGGTGTGGGAGGCCGCGGGTGCCTGAGACGCCTGCACCGCAGCCCACAGGACGGCCGGGCATCAACACCGGGCCGGGACGGATCCTGACCGCCCTGTACGTGGTGTTCGCCATTGCGGCGACCGGACGTTCCATCCTGCAACTGGTGACCGAGGCCCAGAAGGCCCCGTTGGCGTACTGGCTGTCGGCCGTGGCCGCAGTGATCTACGTGGTGGCCTCGGTGTGCCTGGTCATCGGTGATCGAACCCGGACGGTCGCGATCGCGGCCTGCACGGTCGAGCTGGTGGGCGTGCTGGGGATCGGCACCCTCAGCTTCGTGCGCCCCGACCTGTTCCCGGACCGTACCGTGTGGTCCCACTTCGGGCAGGGCTACGGCTTCCTTCCGCTCGTGCTGCCGATCGTGGCACTGGTGTGGCTGCTGCGGCGTCGGCGACCTGCACCGATCACCCCCGGTGCAGGTCCACTGACGACACCGTGATCCCGAGCGCCTCGGTGACACCGGCGAGCGGCTGGTCGAACAACCGCCGGGCCGGCAGTCTTCCTTGCAGGATGCCGATCTCGATCCTGCGCCCGGGTCCCGCACCCTCGGTGCGCCACCACCCGATGATCTCGCCGTCCCGCAGCACCGGGGCCAAAATCAGGCCGTTCGGCGTCTTCCACAGCGTTGCCGCGTGATCCGGACGCGCGAACCGGTCCCGAGCGTCCGGTGAGTAGCCGCAGAAGACGGCGTCGAACTCCGGGAGCAGGTCGATCCCGACACGCTCGACCGGAGCCGGGACGCCGGTGGCCAGGTCGTGATGGTCCCGACCGTTCGGCCCGGGCCGCGTCGTCAGCACCGGCGCCAGTGTCGTCAGGGCGGCGTCGACCTGCCGCAGACCCAACCCCGACCACCACGCGATGTCCTGACGGGTCGCCGGGCCGTACCACCGCAGGTGGCGCTCGACCAGATCTGTCACCGCCCGGTCGGGGTCCGACAGCACGCTGTGGCGATGGGCCACGATGTCGGGCACGACCGCATCGAGCACTCGATAGACGGGCGCGCCCTGCCCGCTCCACGCCCCGCCGGCAGCGGCTGGCCGCCGCACCAGACCTCCATGCCCGAAGGAGAAGGAGCGACCGGTCGACAGGTTGGGCCAGTGCGCCTCGACGTCGGGCTCGTGCTCAGCCAGCCACTCGTTCAGCACCTGCCAGAGCTCGTCGGGCGTACGCCACCGGTCGGCGGTTGCCGCCTCGATCGCCTTCCACAGGTCCTCGTGTGGGTGGCGGACCAGCGGGAGCGCGCGCCGCCACATCGACCGCAAACCGATCCTGGTCACCGCGTCGGTGAGCGGGTGCAGCTGCGGCGTCGTCGTGTGCACCGTGCCACGCAGAGTGGAGCCGCGCACGATCTGGCTGCTCTCGTACGCCTCGGTGATCGCGTCCCGTGTCAGTGTCGGATCGCGCGCGATCAGACCGAGGAAGGCCGACCTGGCGGTCTGTGTCTGCATCGGCCCGATCGCCGCGACCAACTCGGGGACGGTGTCGGGCGCGGTCGGGAACTGTCGCGCCAAGCTCAGGGCCCGCAACTCGTCCCAGGTGTACGGATCAGTCACCACTGCATCGTGACAGAGCTTCCGGACAGTACTCGTCCGGAAGTCGACTCTCGGTCCACGTCAGAGATCAATGACCTTCCCGGTCCGGACACTCTCGTCAGCGGCCAACACGATGCGCAGGCTGTTCACGGCATCACGGAGGTGATCGGTCAGGTCGCGGTCGGTGGTGATGGCGTCCAGCAGGAATTGCTGTTCGGCGTCACACAGGCCCTGGTGATCGGGCTCGCCGGCCGAGGAGATGATGTCGTCCTGGTGAGCGAACCTGTTGTCCGCGGTCAGTTCGGAGTGGTGCACGACCAACGAGTTGGTCTGGGTGTGGGAGCCGATGTCGTCGGAGTCCTTGGCCGACTCGCCGATCGACACCGATCCCAACGGACCGACGACATCCTTGACGAAGAAGGCGGTCTCGCTCATCATCGGGCCCCAGCCGGCCTCGTACCAACCGATTGAGCCGTCGTCGAAGTGGACCTGCAGGTTGCCGTAGTTGTACATGCCGGGCTTGAGGTCCTCGGTGAGGCGAGCCCCCATGGCCACCACGCGTGTCGGCTGAGCCTGGGTCATCTGGCACATGACGTCGACATAGTGCACCCCGCAGTCGACGATCGGGCTCATCGCGCTCATCAGGTTGCGGTGCAGGTCCCACATCTCGCCGTCACTCTGCTGGTTGAGGTTCATCCTCATCACCAGCGGTTTGCCGAGCTCCCGCGCTCTCAGGATGAAGTCCTGCCACACCGGGTGCACCCGCAGGATGTAGCCGACGACCAGCTTGCGACCCTTCTCCGTGGCGAGGTCGACCAGTTGCTGGGCCTGCTCGACGGTTTCGGCGAGCGGCTTCTCGCAGAACACGTGGGCGCCCGCCTCGAGGGCGAGCTTGGCATAGTCGAAGTGGGTGTCGGGATAGCTGTTGATCGCCACCACGTCCGGCTTCGTCTCCGCAATCGCGGTGGCGACGTCGTCGAACTCGGCCACCCCACCGAGTTCGGCGGCCAGCGGAGCACGGCGCTTCGCCGAGCGGGCCACCAGTCCGACGAGTTCGTATCCCGGGTTGGTGTGGTAGGCCCGAGCGTGGCTCGCCCCCATGTTCCCGCACCCGATCACCAGTGCACGCAATGCCATGATCAACAACTCCTCGCGGTTCGTCCGCACCCCTTTGGCGTCCGCCCAGCCTAGAGCGCCGACGCCCTACAGTGTGAGCGTGTCCGACCGCGCCGCTCCGGATCCCGGCCACCTCGCCCAGGTGGTGGCACAAGCGCGTGCCGCCTGTGCGGACCGGGACGGGACCGGGATCGGTGTCGTGGTCGCGATCGACGGGCCCGCTGGTTCGGGCAAGTCCTCGTTGGCCGGCCTGGTGGCCGCCGAACTGGACGATGCCCCTGTCGTGCACCTCGATGACATCTTTCCGGGATGGGACGGCCTCGCCGCCGCGCCGGCGCTGCTGACGGCCCAGGTACTGGTTCCCTTCCGGCGAGGTGAGCCGGCCGCCTTCCGCCGCTGGGACTGGCATGACGGCACGTATGCCGAACTGGTCCCCGTACCACCAGCCGCGATCATCGTCGTCGAGGGCTGTGGGTGCACCGTCGGGGTCGCCCGGCCGTACGGGGATGTCCGGGTGTGGCTGGAGGCCGACCACGACACCCGCCTGCGCCGTGGCATCGAACGTGACGGCGAGACCTTCCGACCTCACTGGGAGCGCTGGGCCGCGCAGGAGCGGACCCTGTTCGGGGCCGACCGGACAGCCGAACAGGCGACGCTCCGGCTCTGGACAGGCTGATTCCGACGCCAGTGTCAGTCCCTGCGGCCCTCACGTTGACATCTGCCGTCCATCGCTTCGCTCAGCCCGACGTTCGGGTTGGGTCCGCCGCACGCCAGGCATATACTCCACGCGGAACAATCGAGCCGGAGCATTCGGGAGGAGAGGTCATGGCCGAGCTGACGCCACTGCAGATCGCCGCTCTCGGTGTCTTCGTGGAACGACCGATGCATCCGTACGAGGCCTACTCGCTCCTCGCCTCCCGCCGCACCGACTTCGTGGTGAAGCTCAAGCCGGGAACGCTGTACCACGCGATCGGCAGACTGGCCGACGGCGGACAGTTGCGCGTGGTCGGCACCGACCGGGCCGGCAACCGTCCCGAACGCACCACCTACGAGATCACCGACGCCGGCCGCGACGCCTTCCGTACGGCGATCGAGGACCTGGTCGGCACACCGCGGTACGAGTACCCGAGCTTTCCCCTCGGGCTGAGCGAACTCCACAACCTCAGCCGCGACCGTGCGGTGGAGTTGCTGCTGCAGCGGGCCGCCGTTCTCGGCGATGAGCGCGACACCCTGCTCCATGCCCTCGACCTGTGCGACGAGCGAGCCGTCCCCCGGGTCTACGTCCTCGAGGTCGAGTACACCGCGGCCCAGTTGACCGGCGAGGTCGACTGGCTCACCACTCTTGCCGAACGCATCACCTCGGGATCGCTGCCGTGGCACGAACGCCCGGTCGACCCGGCCACCCAGCAAGCCGTCACCGACGTGGCCTGTGCCCACGTCTCCGCCCTGCTGCCCATCCCGGGCAGACCCATCCAGACCACCCGAACTGCCAGCAACATCAGCAGGCCACTTCCCGACGGGAGCACCCGATGACCGATACGGCGACCCAGCCGAGCCCGACACCAGACCCACTCCGCAGCAGCACCACCGGCCCTGCCGTGGATCGCCGCATCGGGCGGCCGTGGCCGGCGCTGTGGTCACTGGTGTTCGGCTTCTTCATGATCCTGGTCGACACCACCATCGTCAGCGTGGCCATGCCGCGCATCATGGAGGGTCTCCACACCGACATCAACGGGGCGATCTGGGTGACCAGCGCCTACCTGCTCGCCTACGCCGTACCGCTGTTGATCACCGGGCGCCTCGGCGATCGGATCGGCCCGAAGACGATGTACCTGATCGGACTCACGATCTTCACACTGTCGAGCCTGTGGTGTGGTCTGTCCTCCTCGATCGAGGTGCTGATCCTGGCCCGCGTCATCCAGGGCCTCGGCGCTGCGGCGATGACACCGCAGACCATGACGGTGATCACTCGCCTGTTCCCGGGCGAGAAGCGCGGGCCCGCCATGGCGATCTGGGGCGCGACGGCTGGCGTGGCCACCCTGGTCGGACCCCTGCTCGGCGGCCTGCTCACCGACGCCGCCGGGTGGGAGTGGATCTTCTTCATCAACATCCCGGTCGGCGTCGTGGGCTTCGTGCTGGCCATGAAGTTCGTGCCACGCTTCCCGATCCACAGCCACAGCTTCGACTGGCTCGGCGTTGCCCTCAGTGCCGCCGCCATGTTCCTGCTGGTGTTCGGTATCCAGGAGGGCGAGACCTACGACTGGGGTGTGATCACCGACAATCTGACCGTGCTCGGGATGGAGACGCACATCCCCGTGTCCGTGCCGGCCCTGATCATCGCCGGAGTGGTCGGGTTCGTGATCTTCGTGCTGTGGCAGCGGTTCAACCGCCGTGAGCCGTTGGTCCCGCTGGACCTGTTCACCGACCGCAACTTCAGTGTCGCCAACATCGCGATCGCCGCCATGGGCCTCGCCGTCACCGGGTTCGGCCTGCCACTGACCCTGTACCTGCAGCTCGCCCGCGGCTACTCCCCGACGCAGTCGGCGCTGCTGTTCATCCCGATGGCGGTCATGTCGATCGTGATGGCCCGGCCCATCGGCAAGCTCGTCGGCAGGATCGATCCGCGTTTCCTCTCGATGATCGGATTCGTGGTGTCGGCCGGGGCCATGGTGCTCTACTTCCCCTTGCTGCACGCGGATCTGCCCATCGGCTGGCTGGTGATCCCGGCGGCCTTGACCGGCCTGGGCAACTCCTTCATCTGGCCGACCCTGTCCCTGAGCGCCACCTACAACCTGACCCCGGCGCAAGCCGGCGCCGGCTCCGGTGTCTACAACACCACTCGCCAGATCGGCAGCGTCCTGGGATCAGCCGCGATCGCCGCCATCATGACATCCCGGCTTGCGGCGAACCTGGGCGTCTCCTCGGACCAGGCCGGCGACTTCCAGGGCAGCTCCGGGCCCCTGCCCACCCAGATCGCCGAACCGTTCTCGCGGGCCATGGCGGAGTCGATGCTGCTGCCGACGGCCTTCCTGGTCATCGGTCTGGTGATCGTGCTGTTCTTCGCCCCCATCAAGCGACACCACACCGGTGCCGGTACGGATTCAGCTCGCTGACGCTGCGACGTCGGCGTCGTCCCCAGGCGCGCCGACGTCGTCCAGTAGATCCTCAGCCAGCGAGTCGACGATCGCATCACCTTCGGGGTTCTTCTCCCGGAGCACCAGGCCGAGCAGGATGAACACCAGGATCGAGCAGATCACCGGCGCGCCGACGGCAAGGGCTTGGGCGTCGTAGCCGGCATCCTTGATCTGGTTGGGAATCACGTACTTCGTGATCGCGAAGACGACGAGACCCACCGCCCACGCCGTCAGCGCCGAGATGCTTCCGGACCGTTTGAACCAGGGCAGCAGGCCCAGCAGCATCGGCACCGCGATCGGGCCGACCAGGGCGCCGAACCAGGTGACGATCAGGCCGATCACCCCACCGAAGCTGTCGGAGCCGAAGGCGATCACCATCGACAAGGTGATGAAGGCGAAGGTGGTGAGCCGACCCACCATCAGCTCGGTCCGGGTCGGCAGGAAGGTGCGCCCCTTGCGGAAGGTCGGGATGATGTCGCGCACCACCACCGAGGAGATCGCGTTGGCGTCGGAGGCCGTCATGGCCATCGTGTGCGCGAACATTCCCGCCAGCACGAGCCCGACCAGCCCCTGTGGCAGGAGTTCCTGGGCGAGGACCGCGTACGACTGGTTGGGATCCGCAAGGTCGGGCAGCAGGATGGGTGCCGCCCACATCGGGAAGAACAGCACCAGCGGCCACACCAGGTACAGCGCCGCGGAGAACAGCATCGACCGCCGTGCCGCTGCTCCGTTCGGTGTCGAGATCATGCGCATCGCGAGGTTCCAGGTGCCGCCGTTGTAGGACAGCGTCGAGATGACGATGTAGACCGCGAAGAACACCAGGGTGAGCGACTCGTTGAACGGCGCCCCGTGGCCGGGCGGCAGCTGGGACCACATCGTGAACGGCGCGTCGGCACCCAACCGGGTCATCACCGCAATGGCCATCGCCACCGCGGCGACGAGTTGGATCAGGAACTGGCCGAAGTCGGTGAGCACGTCGGCCCAGATGCCGCCGATGGTGGAGTAGATCATCGTCACCCCGCCGACCAGCAGGATGCCCCAGATGACCGGGATGCCGGCGAAGACCTGAAGCAGGATGGCACTCGCGGCCCACTTCGCCGCCACGTCGAACACCTTGAGCGCGGCTCCCGACCACGCCAGCACCTGCTGGGTCGGCACGTTGAACCGGACCGCGAGGTACTCCAGCGGGGAGATGATGCCGAGCCGCTGTCGCAACCTCGGCCACCGTGGCGCGAACAGGAAGGCCCCGATCACACAGGCGATGGTGATCGCCCCCGCCCACCAGACGTAGACCGCGAAACCCGTGGTGTAGGCGAGGGCGGCGTAGGCGACGAAGACCGCCGCCGAGTAGCCGGACATGTGGTGGGAGATCCCGGTCAGCCACCACGGAATCCGCCCCTTGGCCACGAAGAAGTCGGAGGCGTCATGGATCTGTCGTTTCGACCACCACCCGATCCCCACCATGACAAGGAAGTAGAGACCGACCACTGTCCAGTCGAGTACACCCATGTCGGCACCCTGCCACTCGGGGCCGGGGTCCACAAGACCCCAGACCCTCCGGGCACACGTCAGAGGTCAGTTGCTGCCGCCGAACACGTTGTAGAGCACGATCGCGATGATGATCACGACGACGGCGGCCAGCACTGCCAGGGTGATCTTGATCGGGCTGTACGGCCGCTGCCCCTGGACCTCGCCGGTCATGCCGTTGATGAACACCTGGTACGGCTTCGACTGGTAGGTGACGGTCAGCAACCACACCGGCATCAACAGTTGGGCGAAGTTGAGCAGCTGGTACGAGGTGTCCTTGCTGCTGATCTGCTGCTGGTCACCACCGATGTCATAACGGATGGTGGAGTCGATCTCGGAATCGATGACGGGCCGCCCCCGCGCTTCGAAGGTGTCGGCGGCATCGAGGTCGTAGGTACGGCTGAGGTGACCGCTGACGAACTGGGCGTTGTAGGGCTGCGCCTGCTCGATCGGCCACGGTTCGAGGGCCGTCACCTTCGGGGTGTCGAGGCCCTGGTTGGCCAGTGCCGGCAGGCTGCGGAACTGGTTGGTCACCGTGCCGAAGGCAGGCGTCCACCGGGTACGGGTCTCGGTGTGCTGGTTCTCCCCCGAACCGACCGTGACGGTGTAGGTGTCACCTCTCATGCCCGTGTAGTGGGTGGTGGTGTCGGCGTCGTAGGCGAAGTAGGTCAGGTAGATGCTGGTGAACGAGCCGAGCGTCCGGTACTTCTTGAACTCGTTCGGGGCGAACCAACGGCTGTTGATCCACTTCTCGATGTCGGCGCGCGCCTGCTTCTCACCGATCGCCAGCGGCAGCACTCCGTCGACCGGAAGTCGGACCGGCGCGTCCTGGAGGTCATCCCGCTGGATCGGAGTGTTGCAGTACGGGCAGCGAATCGCGGTCATCGACCCGCTGAACGAAGTGTGCCCGCCACAGGACTGGCAGACGATCTCCTTGACGATGCCGTGACCGACGAGTTGCTGTTGGTGCTGCCGACGGGCAGCCAGTTCACGCATCGCCGTACCCAGGTCGTGGCGACCCACCACCCCGGTGACACCAGTCACCGGCTGCTGGTTCCCACAACTCAGGCACTTCAGCCCACGGCTGTCCGGATCGAAGACCAGGGTTCCGCCACAGGACGGGCACGGATAGGTACGGGTCTGTTCGGTGACCTGGAGGGCCGCCGGGTCCGGCAACGCGCCCGGATCAGGGAGCGGCCCAGGATCAGGCAGCCTTCCGGGACTGGGTAGGGGCGGAGGGTCCGCCTGCCCGTACGGGGTCTCGGCGGGCGCGACCGACGCCTGCCCGTACGGCCCCTGCTGGGGGCCCGGAGCACTCGACGGCATCCCCTGCCCCGGCAGGGGTGGTGGTACCTGGGACATCGGATCCGGCCGTCAGCCCTGCGGCGCTGTGGGCGGCTCGCCCTGAGCCGGTGCGGCGGAGGCCGAAGGAGGCAGCGGCGGTGGAGCCGAGAACAACCCTTGCAGGGCAGGAACCTCGGCGGCCCGGGTCCACCCGGCCATCCCGTTGGACCACACCAGCGTGTCGCCGGTGACCTGGCCCGACTGCACCCAGCCCTGCAGCTGGGCCGCCGTGAAGGGCCCTCCGGCCTGGCCGTTCATCTCGACATGGAAGGCCTGAGCGCTGGGCAGCGGCGGCGGGCCTCCGGCGGGAGCGGACATGCCACCAACCTGGTTGGCCATCTGGGAACCCATGCCGAAGCCCATGCCTGCGCCGAGCATCTGGCCCATCGCACCACCGCCGCCTTCGTTCCCGGCGGCAATGGTCATCGCGTCCGCAGCCTTCGCCTGCTGGTAGCGCTGCATGTCGCCGAGGTTGCGGACCCAGCCGGCCTCCTCGACACCCTTCGCGACGCCGCGCGTCATGGCCTGGGTGATCTCGTCCGGCAACGAGATGTTCATCGTGATGGAGTCGATGGCCAGGCCGTACTCGTCGTCCACCCGTTCGGCGACGAAGGCGCGCAACTTGTCCGAGAGCTCGACCTGCCGTCCCTGGAGGTCGATGGCGCCCAGCTTGGTCTCCATGATCATGTCGGAGAACGCGAGGGTGATGACACGACGCAGCAGCTCAGCGATCTCGGCAACATCGACCACACCGTCGGTCCCGATCACCTGCTTGAGGAAGATCGCCGGGTCGAGGACCCGCACCACGCACAGTCCGTTCGCGCGGACCTGGACCATCCCGAAGTCAGGGTCGCGCACGGTGACCGGATTGGCCGTCCCCCACCGCAGGTCGGTGACCGGGCGGGTGTTGATGAAGTACACCTCGGAGCGGAACGGCGAGTTGAAGCCGTACTTCCAGCCCTGCAGGGTCGACATGATGGGCAGGTTCTCGGTCGACAGGTCGTAGTGACCCGGAGTGAACCGATCGCCGAGTTGGCCGCGATAGACGAAGAGCGCTTCCTGGCCTTCGCGGACGATCAGCTGGGCGCCGTTCTTGATCTCGTTGTTGTACCGGGGGAATCGCCAGGCCAAGGTCGAGTGGGAGTCGTCGATCCACTCGATGATGTCGACGAGTTCACCACGGAGTTTGTCCATCAGGCCCATGCTCTGCTCCTCCGGTTCGGCCGCGGCACTGCAGCCGCGATCACCCGACGTCCATGATAGGCAGCCGTGGTGGCGGGACCGGCAGAACCTTGCAGTGAGGCTGATCGCTCCCGATTCGGCGATCGCTGGTCCTGCCCCGAGGTCTCGAAAGGGACACAGACCTCCGGGCATGCAACCCGGCCCCCGTCGGGCGCATCGTGGACAAGTGAAGGACGACACCGGCCCGGAGGACATGATCCGGGCCACGAACACCGGGAGGCCATCATGGCTCGCCACTCCAGTTCCGCCAGGTTCCGCAGCTTCGGCCGGGCCGCGCTCGCGACCGCCGGCATCACCGCGGGGCTGCTCGTCGTGCTGACCGGGTGTGGCGGGACTCCGGCGGCGGACTCCCCGCCCCACTCCGCTGGTCCATCGCAGAACTCGTCCGCCCCGACCGTGCCCTCGGAGTCGACCACCGCCTCCGGATGGAACACCGCACCTTCATCGCCGGAGTCCTCGGGGAGCGCCCCTGCCAGCTCAGGATCCACCGCCGGCTCGCCGGGGTCGACGACGGCCGGCGCCGGTGGCGCACCCAAGGTGATCCGTTACGACAACCAGAGCCGTGACGAGGTGCAACTCAAGAAGCCCAGCGACGTCTCCGAGTTGACTGATGCCCCCCAGTCCCTCAAGGACTACTTCGCCGGCCTGCTGGCCAAGAAGTCGACGTGCCAGTACGGCCTCACCATCGGGGTGCAGCGGGTCAGGACCGACGGCTACGCCGTGGGCGGCGTCACCGAGTGCGGCGGGTATGCCGCGATCTGGGCGATCGTCGACGGGCACTGGAAGGAAGTCATGGGCAGTCAGGATGTCTGGAACTGCAACGAGCTCAAGAAGTACCAGGTTCCGGACTCGATTGCCGGCACCAAGTGCTGGGACGACAAGTCGAACAACGTCACCAGGTACAGCCAGAGCTGACCCGGTCGGCAGTCTCGCGACCCGTCTCGACTTTGCGGATCCTGAGCGAAGTCGAGGGGCCGACCCGAGCGACGGTCAGGAGGTGTGGGCCGCCTCGTAGGCCTCCTGCACCGCGACGGGAATCCGACCGCGGTCGCTGAGTTCGTACCCTGCCGAGCGAGCCCACGACCGGATCGCGGCGAGCTGGGCCGGATCGGTGCGGGCGCCGGCCCGGCGCGGGGCCAGGTCGCCGCCACGACGCAGCCCACCGAGCTTCTCGGCGGCTTGCAGGTAGGGCGACAGGGCGTCTCGGAAGGCCGCGGCATTCTCGGGGCCGAGGTCGATGCTGTAGGAGGCATCGTTCACCGTGAAGCGGATGGTCTCGCCGCCGTCCTCGATGATCTCGCCACTGATGTCGTCGATCAGCTGGGTGACGACCCGCTTCGCCATGATGACCTCCACCTGTGCCGTGTCGCGGGTCCGAGCGGCCGCGATCCAGGTGCCACGCTACCGGGTGGATGTCCCTGCCCCGCACCGGCTCGCCGACTGCTCGGCCCGGCCGAGGATCTCCATGGTGCGCAGCACCGAGTCCGCTGAACCGACAGACACGACGCCGGTGCGGATCGCCGTGACGAAGGCGGCCAGTTGGTGGGCGAATCCCGCGGTGTACATCTCGTCCTCACTCAGGTCGAGGGCCAGCTCGCGGTCCAGCCAGGCACGTCGGTAGCACTCGAAGCTGAGTGTTGCCTCGGTGCCGATGATGACGATGTCGTGCACCTCGTGCCGCGACGACATCGACATGGTGCTGGTCATCGTGAACCCGGCGGTGAATCCGAGCTGCACCGAGAAGTTGTCGACGACACCGTGCCGAGCGGTGGCCGTACGGCAGTGGACCTCGTCCACGTCGGAGTCGAACAGGTGGCTCACCAGGTCGATGGTGTGCGATCCCCAGTGAGCGACGAGGAAGACCGGGACGTCGTGCCACCACGGGTGACCGGCCAGCCGATCCTCCAGACGCCGTTCCACGACCTGCACCGGTTCGCCGAGACGCCCGGAGTTGATCATGTCCGCGGCCCAGGTGAACAGCGGCATGGAACGCAGGATCTGCCCGGCCATCACCGGCGTCCGACGACGCTCGGCCACGGCACGGACCGTACGAGCCTGTTCCGCAGTCGTGGTGAACGGCTTCTCCACCAGGCAGGGAATCCCTTGCTCCAGCACGGCGATCGCCTGCGTGGCGTGCTGGTCCGTGGGCGAACACAGCACGACGCCGTCCGGCCTCACTGCCGCCTCGAGCGCGTCGGCCAGCGAGGCGACGACTGCTGTGTGCCGATCGCCGTAGGCGTCTCGTACGGCGGCAGCACGGGCCGGGTCCGGATCGACCACGACAGCGAGCCGTGCCTCGGGCGAGTCAGCGATCGCACGGGCCTGCCGTTCACCGGCCCAGCCGGCTCCCACGACGGCGAGATCGAGTTTCTCAGGCATCACCGACACCTCCGTCGCCCCTCGACTCCGCTCGGGATCCGCACGCCGGCACGCCAGCGGCCGCCAGCACGGCCTCCGGATGGGCGAACAACGCCGGCAGGCCGCCGGTGTGGAGGAACACGACGGTGTCGTCGGAGCTCCAACGCCCCGCCCGCACCTCCGACAGCAGGCCGGAGAAGCCCTTGGACGTGTAGACCGGGTCGAGCAGCAGGCCCTCGGTGCGGCCCAGCAGGTCCATGGCGGCCAACCCAGCCGGCGACGCCGTACCGTAGCCGTCACCGACGAACTCGCCGCGCAGCTCGATGTCTGCTCCGCTGCAGCTGATGTCGACGTCGAGGAACCGCCCCGCGCGTTGCAGCATCGCCGCGATCTCGTCGGGGTGGATCCAGGCCTCGTGGCTGGGCGGCATCGGGCAGATGCCGATCACCTCGGTGGTCAGCCCGAGGACCGCACACCCCAGTTGCAAGCCGGCCTGGGTGCTTCCCTGCGAGGTGGTCACGATCGCCTGCGGTGCATGTCCGTCCAGCTGCTCGAGAAGCTCCAGGACGGCCCCGACGTACGCCACCGCAGCCAGGTCGAGCGCTCGCTCCGATCCCATGCCGGTCACGTACGGGGTGCGTCCGGCGGCCTGCAACTCGGCCACCAGCTGCTGCTTCGCCTCGATCGAGCTGTCCTGCGGGCCGATCGGCCGGATGGTGGCGCCCAGCAGGTGGTCGACGAGGTAGTTTCCTTGCAGGGCAGTCGTTTCCGGGTCCACCTTGGGCAGCAGAAAGGTCTCCAGCCCGAGCCGGGCGCCGGCCGCGGCCAGCTGGCGGGAGTGGTTGGACTGGGCCGCCGCTCCCTGGACCAGGCAGTCGGCACCAGCCGCGACCGCGTCACCGAGGACATACTCGTGCTGACGGACCTTGTTGCCGCCGAAGGCGAGTCCGGTGCAGTCGTCCCGCTTGACCAGGATGTGCGGGCCTCCCAGGTCGGCCGAGAGCCGCGCACAGTCGGTCAGCGGTGTCGGCAGCTCGGCCAGACGAACCCGTGGCAGCTGGGCCAGTCGATCGGCGAGCGCTGCCGGGGTGAGAACTCCTGAGGTCACCTCCATGATCAACCGATCACGAGACCAGCGACAGGCCATGGTCGATGATTCCCTGCAATGCAGCCAGGTCGTCCTCACCGGGGTCGACCAGAGGACTGCGGACCGGGCCGACCTGTTCGCCGCGCAGGCGAGCTCCCGCCTTGACCAGCGCCACCGCGTAACCCGGCACGCGATCGCGCAGCGCCACCAGGGGCGAGTAGAACTCGGTGAGCAACTGGTCCATCCGTGCCCTGTCATCGGCCTGGGCTGCGCGGAAGAACGCCCGCGACACCTCCGGGACGAAGGACTGCACCGCCGACGAGTAGGCCGGGATGCCGACACTCGCGTAGGGCCGGTACTGCATCTCGGCGGTGAGGGAGCCGTTGAAGAACAGAAAGGGAGGCGTGTCCGTTCGTGACGGGGGTTCAAGGGGGTTGTCCCCCTTGCTCAGCATCGCAAGGTGCATCCGTTGCAGCTCGACGAAGTTGCTGTGTCCGTCCTTCAACCCGATGACCGTGTCCAGAGTGGCGATCTCGACCAGGCTCTGCGTGGTGTACGCGGCCAGGTCACGCTGGTAGACGATGAGCGGCAGCGGGCTCACCGCAGCGATCCGCCGCACCTGGTCGACCAGCCCTGCCTGCGTGCCCCGAGCCAGGTAGGGCGGCATGACCAGCAGGCCGTCAACCCCTGCTTCCTCCGCGATCGCAGCGAAGCGCCTGGCCTGGGCCCAGCCGTATCCTGCACCGGCCAACACCGGGACCGCGCCGGCGACCTCCTCGACCGCCGTACGCACCACCTGGCGGTACTCCTCGTCGGAGAGCGCCGGGAACTCGCCGGTCCCGCAGGCCACGAACAACGCCCCGACACCGGTGACGAGGTGACGCCGCAGATGAGCTCGCAGAGCTTCGAGGTCCACCGACTCGGCATCGGCGGTGAACGGGGTCAGAGGAAAGCCGAGCACGCCCGTCGCCATCCGCTCAGCCAGTCGGCCCGACACCTCCCGTGCCCGAGGAGTGAGCGGGTTGAGCTCTGGTGTCGACACGTGACATCCTCTCAGACAAGCAACATAGGTCAGAAGGGCAGCTACACTTGTAGCAGGCAGCTGCTGATGTAGTTGGAACGGTAGCACTCGAGGACGGAGGACGACGATGGGGCCCAGCGACGCTGACACGGTCTCGACACCTTCGACGCAAGCGCCGAACCACTCGACCAGCGCCGGTCGAGTAGGAGCGCAGCGACGTGTCGAGACCGATGCCGGCGTCCGGACCGTCAAGTCCGCCGAGCACACCGTGGCGGTGCTCGAGTACCTCGCAAGCCGTGGCGAACGTCCGGCGCGGATCAAGGAGATCACCGAGGCCACCGGGATCCCCCGCAGCAGCGCCTACGCACTGTTGAAGACACTGACCGACCTCGGCTGGGTGGAGCGCGACAGCTCCGGCCTGCTGTACGGGGTCGGGCTGCGGGCACTCATCGCCGGAGTCAGTTACCTCGACCACGACCCCGCGGTGCACCTGGTCACGCCGTGGCTGATCCGACTGTGCGAGGAGCTCGGAGAGACCGTCCACCTGGCACGCCTGGACGGCGACGACGTCGTCTACCTCGCCACGCGCGAGTCGAGCCAGTACCTGCGCGTGCTCAACCGGGTGGGGCGACGGCTTCCGGCCACCACGACCTCCCTCGGCAAGGCAGTGCTCGCCGGCCGTTCTCCCGAGGAGCTGTCCCACCTGCTTCCCGACGTCCTTCCCGGACTGACTCCCCACAGCATCGTCGACCGTGACCAACTGCTCGCCGATCTGGCCGAGACCCGTCGTCGCGGGTACGCGATCGACCAGGAGGAGAACACCCCCGGCCTGCGCTGCATCGGTGTCGCACTCCCCTACGGCACCACCCCGGGCGTCGTCACCGACGCGATCAGCTGCTCGGTCCCACTGGGCCGGCTCACCGCCGAGCACGAGCAGTTGATCATCGACCGGCTCACCGCGGCCGCCACCGAGATCTCCATCACCAGCCGGCGACCCGTGTCCGCCTGGAGCCTGACGAAAGGCCTGAGATGATCCACGATGCCCACGTCCACCTGGTGGCGACACCGGAGGGGCCACACCGGACAGATCTGCCGATCTTCCTGACCGAGCTCGACTCTGCCGGAGTGTCGCGGGCTGCCATCGTCACGCCGTCCACCATGGGATGGGACAACTCCGTCACCGTGCAGGCCGTACGGGAACATCCGGATCGCTTCGTCGGGATCGGCCGGATCGATCCGAGTGCTGAGGATGCGGCCGACCAGTGCGCCTCCCTGCTTGCTGACGGCGTGCGAGGCGTCCGGCTGACAACCCATCAGGTGGCCGAACTTTCCTGGCTGCACGGCGATCCCGTCCATGCTCTGGCCGACGTGCTGGCTACACGCGGTGGCGTGGTGGAGTTCCACAGCGGACCGGCCGAGTTCGGCCTGGTCGGCGAGTTCGCCGAGCGCCACAGTGATCTGACGATCATGATCGACCACGGGGGCCGGCCCGACGTCACCGCCGGTGTGACCGGCGACGATCATCGGGCAGCCCTGGCGCTGGCTCGTTTCCCCAACGTCACAACGAAGACTCCGGCCGCCTACTTCTTCTCCCGCGTCGAGCCACCCCACCGGGACCTGGCCCCCTATCTGCGATCCCTGCTGGACGCCTTCGGCGCGGAACGGGTGCTGTGGGGGTCGGACTGGCCGGGTTGCCTGGCCGCCGGCGGCTATCGCGATGCCGTCGCCGCGGGCGAGGCCGCGCTCGACGGGGCGAGCGTTTCGGAACGCGAAGGTGTGCTGCACGGGACCTTCGAGCGGATCTTCGGAGGCACGCGATGAGTTCGGTCTGGTACCTGGCTGACCAACTGTACGACGGCAGTGGCGCCCCGGCCCGGGAGTCCGTCGGCATCGAGATCGCCGGAGGGCAGATCATCTCCGTGGCGCCTGCCGCCCAGATCCCCACCGACACGAGGATCGAGCATCTCGAAGGAGTGGTCACCCCCGGCTTCGTCGACGCCCATGTGCATCTGTTGTTCACCTGCGACGTCGACCACGAACGCACCCGGCACCAGTTCGAGACCGCCGATGACGCCTCCCTGGCGGCGATCGGGGTGCGCAACGCCGCCGAGTCGCTGTTGGGCGGCGTGACCACGGTCCGCGACTGTGGCGACACTCGCGGCATCGTGATGGCGGTACGGGAATCGGTCCGATCGGGGTGGACGCTGGGACCCCGGATCCTGAGCGCGGGTGCACCCCTGACGACGACGCACGGCCATCTGAACTGGTGCGGCAACACGGTCGCGACGGACCCCGAGATCGTCAACGCCGTGGAGCGACTGGCCGATTCGGGCGTCGACCTGCTCAAGGTGATGACCAGTGGCGGCAACATGACCAGGGAATCGGACCCACTGGCGGCGCAGTTCACCGACGAGCAGGTCGCCCTGGCAGTCGCCACCGCGCATCGGCGCGGGCTGCACGTCGCCGCTCACGCCCAGAACGTCGCCAGCATCACCGGCGCGGTCCGCGGCGGGGTTGACACCCTGGAGCACTGCCTGTGGCGCAATCCTGACGGTGGGTTCGCCGACCCGCAGGACCTCGTGCATCTGTTGCGGGGCACGAGTTCCACGGTGGTGATCACGCTCGCCGGCATCCAGCGGGCGCTGCTGCCCGACGCGACCGGCTACGGTGAGATCGAGCTGGCCGCGGCCGCGGCGATCTCCCGGACCGGAACCCTGGAGGGCGACTTCGCCTGGGCCCGCGAGGTGCGCGAGGCCGGCCTGCCGGTCGTCGTGGCCAGTGACGCCGGGGTGCGATTCACTCCACACCGCGGGTTTCTCGACACGATCCGTTGCGGCGTCCTGGCACTCGGCTGCACCGTCGGCGAGGCCATCGCGGCCTCGACCTCCGCTGCGGCTTCGGCCATCGGGCTGGGCGACCAGGTGGGCCGGATCGCCCCGGGGTGTGCCGCCGATCTGGTTGTTCTCGACAGTGACGGCGCCGGTGGACTCGGCCAGGTCCGTCAGGTCATCCAGGCCGGCCGTACCGTCGTGCGTGACGGCGCGCTCATGGTCCAGCCGCCGCCGGTGGCTGGGCACGCGGCCCCTCCCGATCCGCTGGCCGGCCAGCAGGCGTTCGACTGCGTGCACTGATCCCGCGTCTTGAATGCTGCGACACCGGTTGACCGCCTCCCCATCGCCACCTAGGTTGGTCTGAACCAATCTAAGTTGATCACGAGTGCCGATCCACGAACGCGGCATGAGGAGGCGGCATGACGTCGCAGAGGCCAGCACCCGATGTCCTGGTGGTCGGAGGTGGACTCGGAGGGGTCGCGGCCGCACTGGCAGCGGCGCGGCTCGGCTCGAGCGTGGTCCTCACCGAGGAGTCACCATGGCTGGGCGGTCAGGTGACCAGTCAGGGTGTGCCGCCGGATGAGAACCGCCACATCGAGACCGTCGGGGCCGGGCGCAGCTACCAGGCCTACCGTGACGTTGTCCGTACGCTCTACCGGGAGGGTCTGGCCGGCGAGCTCACGGCGGGTGCGGCCGGCGCCGAGCACCTGAACCCCGGGACGGCGACCGTGAGCCGCATTGCCCACGAGCCCAAGATGTCGGTTGCCGCGCTCGATCGGATGCTGGCACCGTACGAGGCGAAGGGCACCCTGACGATCCATCGGGGATGGCAGCCGACCTCCGCCACCGTCGATGGTGACCGGGTCACCTCGGTGCAGTTCGTCGACAGCGCAGGGAGTCGTCACGACGTCACGGCGGCCATGGTGCTCGACGCCACCGAGGACGGCCTGTTGCTCGAGCTCACCGGCTGCGAGTACCTGCTCGGCTCGGAGTCACAGGACGAGACCGGCGAACCCCACGCACTGACAGGGCCGACGGATCCGTACGACCAGCAAGCGATCACCTGGTGCCTGGCGGTCGAGCACCGGCCCGGTGAGAGTCACGTCATCGACCGCCCTACCGAATATCCGTTCTGGCGAGACTTCACGCCCACCTTCTGGACCGGGCCGTTGTTGTCCTTCACCGGCTGCGCACCTCCGACCCGCGAGCCGATCCTGTGGCCGCTGTTCCGCCCCGAGGACGAGTGGTCGCTGTGGACCTACCGCCGGATCCGGGACCGCCGCCACTTCAGCGATGGAGGACCGGACATCTCGCTGGTCAACTGGCCCCAGCACGACTACTTCGCCGGCCCGGTGGTCGGCGTCCCGGAGGACGTTCGACAACGGCACCTGACAGGCGCCCGCCAGCTCACCCTGTCCTTCCTGTACTGGCTGCAGACCGAAGCACCGCGCGACGACGGCGGCACCGGCTTCCCGGAACTCAAGCCAGCCACGGATGTCTTCGACACCCCGGACGGTCTCGCCCTGCGGCCGTACCTGCGCGAGGGCCGTCGCATCGTCGCGCGGACCACCGTGCTGGAGCAGGACATCGCCTACGACGTCCGCCCCGAAGGCCCCCGCCTGTTCGACGACACGGTCGGCATCGGGTCCTACCGGATCGATCTGCATCCCAGCACGGGAATGCGCAACTACGTCGACTTCGCCGCACATCCGTTCCAGGTCCCGCTCGGCGCCCTGGTGCCGGTCCGATTGCAGAACCTCGTGCCGGCGGCCAAGAACATCGGCACGACCCACATCACCAATGGCTGCTACCGGCTCCATCCGGTCGAGTGGACGATCGGCGAGGCCGCCGGCGCGCTGGCCGCGGTGTGTGCCCGACGTCATCGGAGCCCGGAACAGATCCACGCGACCCCAGAACTCCTGTCCGAGTTCCAGACCCTTCTCACCGACACCCTCGGCGCACGGCTGTCCTGGCCGGACCACGTGCTCGCCGAGTCCCGACAACTCGAGATTGCCAAGCAGCAGAGGAAGAACTCATGAGCACCACTGCCGACACCGTCGCTCGCATCGAGTCGAGCGTCGGCCGCACCATCGACTGGCTGATCACCATGCTGCCCGCCGCCGACGGCAGTGACGGCATCTGGGAACGGATCCGGATCGATGTCGACCAGGTCGTGCGCTGGGTGCGTCCCGACTGCACCGCCGAGAGCCGGGAACTGTTCGCCCGGGCTGCCGAGGTGCTCGGTCGTCCCGAGTTGGGCGTGATCGCCAATGGACTGGGCGGATGGCTGCTGGCGAACCAGAACGCCGACGGCTCGTTCCCCTTCTACACCCTCGAGGGCCGCGACACCTCCGACCAACCGTTCGGGCAGGGCAGCCTGACCCGTTATCCCAATGACCACGGCAAAACCCTTGAACTGTTGGCCCTGTGGAGTGCGGCAGGTGGCGGGGACGAGGTCAGCTCGGCTGCCGATCGCCTGGCCGGTTGGATCATCGACGAGCAGAACGACGAGGGCTGGTTCCCGATGGACGGCCGTGAGTGGCCAGGCCCGTGCATGGTCGCCTGGCCGGTCGCCGGACTGACCCGCTACGCCGCCAACGGCGGCGCTCAGTCAGCCGCCGCGGCCGATACCGCCTCACGAGCCGTCTCCTACCTCACCGCGCTGCAGCAGCCTGATGGCCGGATCCGTACCACCTATGAGATCCACCAGCGCGAGAACTGGCGCCCCGCCTCCTCGGAGACCGCCGAGACTCTCCGTGCCTTTGCGCTCTCCCAGCGTCTGCTCGACCTGGACCTCGCACCCCAGATCGCCGGTGCCACAGCGTTCCTGACACGGCTCACGACCGACGACGGAGCGATCCGCAACTGTGACGCGACCTGCGACAACGCCTCCGAGCAGAACGACGGCTCGCTGACCGACCTCGTCTACACCTGTGGTTATGCGCTGCACGCCTGGCTGGACGCCTGGCGTCTGACGGGCGAGGCGGCCCACCTTGACGCCGCCACCGGGTTGGGTGAGTTCCTGATGTCCATCCAGGTGGATGATCCGGGCGTTGCGTGGCACGGAGCGTGGCGCGGTTCGTACGACGTCGACCAGAAGATCTGGCGGGGCCGGGCCAACCAGCACAACCCGATCGACGAGGGTGGCGAGTTCTCTGTGTACACCGGATGGTGCAACGCCACCATCGCCAACGGGCTGCTCCGGCTCCGTGCCGCACTGATCGGCTGAGTCTGCCACGTACACGTCGACGCAGCAGGACCGCCAACCCGGATATGCGGATGGCGGTCGCTCAGCGTCGACATTTGTGTGAAGTCCAGCACCACACCGGTTTCGGGAGGCGACGTGAACTCGTACCACCGCACCAGGAACACCTTCTCGTCGAGCTTCTTGCGCCGCAGCCAGCTGGCGACCTCGTCGTTGCACTTGCTCGCGCTGCACGGCCCACCGACCGGTACGACGTTGTCACGGGCCGAGCGACCGCCACGCGACAGCGCCAGAACGCAGTCCTGCTGCAGCGCGAGGCCAGTGGCACCGCAGTAGGCGCAACCACGCCAGAGTTCCTGCAACGTGGACCACTCGGCCGAGGTCAGGTGGTTGTCGGCAAGCTGCTGAATGGCGTCGTCAACCGCCAGCTCGCATTACATCGATCGCGATGTCGACCAACATGCGGGCGCGGCGCAGCAACGGCTCCGACTTGGTCGAGTTCATCAAGACCGTGCCGTACTCCACTTCGGCCTTCGCGCCGACAAGTTGCCGAAGCCCCTGTTCTGCCTTGGCCGCCCGTTGTCCGCTGGCCCAGCGCCCGGCGCAGCTCGGCTGCAGCCAGCGAGTGGTCCTTGTGCTTACCCGTCGTTCCGGTGAGCATCGTCACGATCGCATCCTTCGCGCTGATCCCCGCATGGATGGCGTCGCCGGCCGCAGGAGTGAAGCGCTCAAGGTCGAAATTGTCCTCGGCGGATTCGAGATATTCCTCAGCCTTCGTCAAGTACGCACTTGCATGAACCCGGGACTCAAGGTCTTCGCTCACGCAGCCCTCCTGCCCCTCGGCTTGCGGCCGAACACAGCGATGCCCTCACGTCGAACATGCGCGAGAACCGGCTCCGCCGACGCATCAAACTCATCCACGGTGAGGACGAGGACGTCGCTGTCATTGCCCATTCGGCCACGAATTGCGTCGCGCAGTGCTGGGGCCCCGGACCACCCCGGCTCCGCGATGACGGCCAGATCGATGTCACTGCTTCGAGTGGCTTCTCCTCGAGCCATCGACCCGAACAGAAGGACGGCGTGCACATTGGAATCCACAGCGTCAGCCACCACCGACCGAAGGATCGAAACCGGGCTGACAATGGGGAGCAACGCACGCACGAACACATGGTCCGCATTGACCGCGTAGAGGTGGGCTCTGCCAACGACCCGCATCCGGACGGCGCCGAGCTCGACGACCACCTTGAGTGCCTCTTGCACCGACCACAAGCTGTGGTCACCCCGGACAAGGGCATGCACCTGCCGCCCAGTCAAGGGTTCACCAGTCCTCAGCAGGACTCCAAGAACGGCCCCTTGGGCGCCCGGGATCAGCCCCCCGAACGGCTCACTCACGTCCACGCACACAGCCTACAGCATGACTGGCGATCCAGTCACATGACCGCATTTCCAGTCAATGGGCCGGGCCGAGGTCAGGTCGCCGAGGCTCTCACCATCGCGTACCACCGCACCAGGAACGCCTTCTCGTCGAGCTTCTTGCGCCGCAGCCAGCCGGTGACCTCGTCGTTGCACTTGCTCGCATTGCACGGCCCACAGGCCGGTACGACGTTGTCGCGGGTGTAGCGACCGCCGCGCGACAGCGGGAGGACGCAGTCCTTCTGCAGCGGGACGCCGGTGGCACCGCAGTAGGCGCAACCAGCCCAGAGTTCCTGCAACGTGGACCACTCGGCCGAAGTGAGGTCGTTGTCGGCGGCCGCCATCCGACGGCGACGCCGGCGCCCGGCCCGGGCGCGACGACTGTTGGGATGCACCACGCGATCAGCGTAGGCGGTCGGCCCCGATTCATGGGGGACACCGCCACGCCGACCGCGTGGATCCGGCTACAGCCCGGCCATGAAGTCCAACGTCTCGTCGGACCAGTCGCCCGCCGCGTTGATCTTGGCCTCGCTGTAGATCACCAAACCAGCAGCCCCTTGCGCCTGGATCGTGTCCAACTGGTAGCGCCACTGCGGGCCGGTGAGGAAACTGCCACCCCCGGTGCAGCTCGGGTAGAACTGCGGCCAGACGAACGGAATCACCGGCTTGGCCGGGTCGATGCTGGCGGCCCGGCTCATGATCGCAGTCAGCCGGGTGGTCCACCCCGTCTGGTCACTGCAGTTGTTGCCGTTGCCGATCCACGAGTACATCGACGGGAAGAACGCGTCGGCGTACGCGGCAACCTCGGCAGCCAGGTCAAGGTTGGCAGGATCCACCTCGTGCAGGAAGTTGTAGATCCCCACGGTGTGGTTCGGCACCACATCATGGGTCCAGGTCAGCAACTGGATCCACTGGTCGCGCCGGTGCTCGGCGACGGCGCGGGTCACGCCCTTCAGGTAGATCTTCTCGTGGTCGAGGATGACCGGCCCGGCCTGACCGGCCGTACGGCTGCTGACGACGGCCTTGTAGTCCGTCTCCGACGGCATGCCGCCGGACTCCAACAGGCTCTCCCAGGCGGAGTTGTTGACGATCACGGCGCGAACAGCCCCGGCAGCGGAGAAGTCGACGTCGAGATAGGTCTCGCGCTCGTACACCGTGAAGGTGCCGGTGGCGTGAGCCGGAAGGGTGGCCGGCATGAGCCAGCCGAGTGTCAGGGCGACGAGTGCCACCACGACGGTGCGGACGGTACGGGACATGTACTGCTCCTTGCGTTGGGGGATGAGCTCACCCGGCATCGAGCTGGGTGAAGTGGACGTCGTCGACCCAGAGGTCGGCCTGACCGGGCATGAACAGGATCGAGCAGTAGACCTCGACGGTTGCGGCTCCTTCAGGCAGGACATCGGCGTGCACCAGTCGGCGCCACCGGCCCTTCGCCAGCTCGAGCGCCAGCTGGGCTCCCTGCACCTGGCTCAGCGCCTTGCCGTCGGCATCCCGCACGATCCACGTGGTGACGACGGCGCCGCCGGCCCAGTCCCCGGGGTTGGTGCGGATCGCGAAGTCGCTCCGGAAGAAGCCGGGCTGCACCGGCACCACCTGCATGATGCCGCCACCACGCTGGCCTCCGGGGTAGCGCAGCGCGTTCCCACCGTCGACCGAGACGCTGCTGGTGACCTCCAACGGGTCGCGCAACGGGTCCCCGTACGAGATCGACCAGCCGGTCGTGTCACCCGACTCGAACGAGCGGTTGGTACCTGCCTGGACCAGGCGGCCGTCCGCGATCGCCAGAGCGGCGTCGATCCAGCGCCGTTGGTTCTCCGAGGTGGTGGCCCGACGGGCGGCCAGCTCGGCGCGCAGGACCGGTCGCGTCCGTAGCCAATCGCCGACTTCCCAACTGGAGAAGCAGTTCCAGCCGCTCCAGGTGACCCGCACCATGGTCGCGTAACGGCTACCTCGCATCGGATCGCTGGCGAAGCCGGACACGATCTGCTGACGCCGCGCCGCCCAGTCGAGAGCACTGTCGACGCGAGCCAGTTCGACCGACCACAGGTCGCGCGCCTGATCGTCGGAGGTGACCGGCTCCGGTCGTCGCGGGTGGCTCAGTGCGGAGGCCTCGTGGTAGGCGAACGCCGTCCGGATCTCCTCGACCCGCCATCGCTGAGCCGCTGTCGTCGTCTTCGCCAGTGCCTGGTCCAGTTGTGCCCGGGCCGCGGCGATGTCAGCATCGGTGACCACGTCCAGGTAGGAGGAGTCGAAGAACCAGAAGTACATGTTGCCGAGGCCGGCTCGGAACCACTCGGTCTGCGGCACCCGCTTCGTCCAGATCTCGTCCCAGATCCTTTCGTAGCCGAGGATGTGGGGAGCTGCACGCCCACCGGCAGCGCGATGCGCCCACTCAGCAGCCAGCCGGTCCGGATCGAGCGTCGGGTTCCACAGCAGCTTGGCCTGCACCCATTCCTTGGAGCCGTTGCCCCAGAGGGGATTCGACTCGGCAAAGAATTCTGTGAAGCCCTGCTCGGTCGCCCAGCGGTAGGCCTGGGCGGTGGCCCGGCTGTGCAGCCGCGGGATGACGTACGGATGCCCGTACGAGTAGTCGTACAGCCCGACATGGCGACAGACCGCCCGCCAGCGGGTCAACATCTCCCGGTCCGACTGAGCACCCTGAGGTGTTGCCCACCGGTATCGGTCCCGGGTCACGAACGGAACCACGTTGTCCGGCAGGGCGAACGACGGCGGGTCGACGACGCAGTTGTACGCCAGAAGGCCCAGCGTGTGCTCAGGGAAGCGGGCTCCGACGATCTCGGCGACGTCGCGGACGAAGCGATAGTAGACCTCGGAGTGGGAGTAGATGCCGGTCGAGCCGAACACCGAGGTGTCGGTCTCGTCATCGCTGAAGCCTCCACCGTCGTTGACACCCAAGGAGTAGCTGCGACGTTTCGGGTCCGCCTCGAAGGCCTCGATGATGCGTGCAGCCGCCGCCTCGGCGATCCCGGGGGCGGTGAACCGCGGCTGCCACCCCGTCTTCTGGGCGGCAGTCGGAATGACGGTGACGCCATTGCGGATGGGGTAGAACTCCGGACGGTACGACTCCGGCCGGTTCACCGGGTCGCCGAACACCGTCGGGGAGAACAGTGCGTTCAGGTTGTGCCCGTACGAGATGACGTTGCGAAGCCGTTGCCGGACACCAAACCGCGGTAACAGCGTGTTCTCGTTCCACTCGCCGTATCCCAACGGGTACATGACCCGGTGACGGAAGGCGGGTTCGTCGGTCCAGGTGCCCCCGGGCACGACGATGGACCTGGTGGCCGGGATGTCGGTGCCGAGGTCACCGGGCAGCAGCCAGCGAACCCCGACGAAGCGCTCGGCCACCTCGTACAGGGCGTGCCGGGTCCCGCGCGAGGTCGGGCCGGCGACCACCATCGCCGCCGGGTCGGCGCTCACCAGCACACCGTCGTCGGTCAGGCCGTCGAGCAGTTCCGCCTGCTGCGCAAGGGGAATCGCGGATCGCCCGACGTAGACCGGCAGCCGGGTCCCGGTGGGCGCGGGCACGGTCGGCATCGTGACACCGGTCGCGGCGAGGACACAGGCGACCAGTTCCCGTACGGCAGAGGTGGTCTCGGCGTCGGGATTCGCCCCGACCACGAGTTCAGCGGTCGCCGTACCGTCGCCGACCAGCACGAAGCCGGCTGGATCAGCGGCCAATGCGCGCGGCATTCGCAGCGCGACGAGCGCGGCGGCCGTACCGGCCAGGCCGAGGACCGCCCGTCGACCGAGGCGGAACTGTGCATCAGACATCGCAAACTCCTGTGTCAGCGTGGTTCTCGGGTCAGGTCAGGACGCTGCCGCGGCCTCGGCGAGCTCGCCGGCGATCCGGTCACCGATGTCGGACTTCCAGACCTTGACCAGGTCGTCCCAGGCCGACAACGGCTGGGCTCCCTGCATGACGCCGCGCTGCACGTCGGCGAACTTCTTCTGGTAGGTGACGTCCTTGGCCACCTTCGTCTCGGAGTACAGCCCGAGGGAGGCGTCCTCCTTGCCGGTCGGGATGACCTCCGACAGGTAGGCGTGCTGGGCCCGGGTCAGGTCGTCGTTGCCCGGGGTGAAGAGGACCGCCTGGCCGTTGCCGCCCAGGTACGGCCATCCGGCCAGCACGTTGACCGACTGCCCCTCACGGAAGGTCGGGTTGCCGTCAACGAGGTCGTAGGTCGAGCCCGCCGCACCGTAGTTGACATCGAGGAACTGCTGGGTGCCGAAGGGCGAGGCGATGAAGTCCGCGATCGTGAGCAGTTCCTCGAGCCGCTTCTGGTCCTGCTGCTTCCTGATCCCGACAAAGATGTAGTAGCCCGGCACCGACTTGTAGATCGGCGCCATGCCACCGCCGTCCCACTTCGGGAGGCGGACGATGCCGAGGTTCCACTCCGGATTGGCCCGGGTCCACAGGCCCCATCCGGTGAAACCCTGGTGGTACAGCGCAATGGTGCCCGCCCGAAGCCACTCGGCCGTCTGGGGCGTGAAGGAGTTCGGGTGGGTGTAGCCGGCCTGCACGATCGCGGCGCACTCGACGAGCGCCTCCTTCATCTGTTCGCTCTCCAGCTGGCTCACGAACCTGCCGTCGACGACCGACCACGGAGCCGGGGCGTCCTTCATCTGGAGCAGCAGCGGCAGCACCCACGCCGCCGGGTCCTGGCCGAGCGCGAACTGGTTGTTCCTCTTGTCGGTGAGCGCGGCCAGCAGCTCGACGAACTCCTTGCCGGTGCTGACCTGGGGGTTCGGGTCGAGGCCTCTCTTCGCGAGGAGATCACCCCGCGTCGAGAGCACCGTGCCGGCCGGCGGTCGGGGTTGCGGCACGCCCCAGATCCGGCCGTTGACGCTGGCGCTCTGCCAGGTGGCTGTGGGGATGTTGGCCAGCGCCGGATACTTCGTCACACCGTCACCGGCCAGGATGTCGGTGAGGTCGGTGAAGCTCTTCTCCAGCAGCTTCGGGTACTGCGGCACCGGCATGATGTGGACGAAGTCCGGGTAGTCGCCCGAGGCCGCGGTCACCTGGAACTTGTCCAGGTAGTTGGTCGAGCTGACCACGGTGGCGTCGAGGTTGTTGCCCGCCTGTTCCCGGGCGCGCCGGTACGCGCTGTTCTGGTCTGGAGCCATCAGGGGTGGGGTGCCCTGCAGCAGTGCCGTCGCCGGAACGGTGCTCGGCAACGGAAAACCGGGGCGCTCGATCGGCGGCTGCGGGAATCCGAAGAACCCGGCGGCGACCCCTTCGGCAGTCCCCGCGAGGTCAGGCTTCACCCCGTCGTACGGGACGTGGGCCGGCAGCGACACCGTACCGGCGGCCGACGGTGACGAGCCGACCCCCGGCCCATCAGGCGCGCAGGCGCCCAGCCCGGCCGCAGCCGCCAGGCCGACAGTGCCGGCCAACAGCCTGCGGCGCGTTGTCGTGGTGAGTTCTCCCATGGCGATGCCCTCCGGTCCTACGTCGTACGCGGTGATCGCACAGGCTCACGGCCCTCACCGTGAACGTCGACGCAGACCAGACGTTAGAGCTGTCCGACAGCTGTCGTCAATAGGTTCAGACCATTGTCTTTCGTATCAACGTACGGGAGTGCTGAGCCGAGCTGCGAGGTCCATGGCGACCAGACGCGTCACCGGCGGGCCCGTGACGTGCCCGACAACCCGCTGCCAGAGCAGGTCCGCGGCGACGGCACCCAGCTGCTCCCACGGCGGCCGCAGTGAGGTCACCGACGGGCATCGGACCTCTGGCAGGTCCTCGAAACCGACCAGGGCCGGCAGTGCTTCCTCGGGGAGGCCACGATCACGCCACACGGCGAGGTAGGCCTCCACCGCAACATCATCCACCCCGACGACCGCGTCGTAGTCGACGCGGCGATCGACCGCACGGGCCGCCACCGCCCGAGCGATGTCGTAGGCCGCCCCTTCGACGCCACGCAGCGCCAACTCCGCGTCCGTGGCATGGAACGCCAACGGCTGCGCCTCACCGAGAGCCGCACGCCAACCGTCCTCGCGACCGACGGCCCAGTTGTGCAGCGACGCCGCATCGGTGAAATGCCTGCCGAGAAAGGCGATGCGCCGGTAGCCGCGATCGAGGAGGTGGCGTGTCGCATCACGTCCACCGGCGACATCGTCGAACAGCACTCGATCCAGCGGTGCGTCCGCCGCCTCGGGCACCGGGGCGTCGGAGAACAGGACCTGCGGCAGGTCGGCCGTGCCCGTCGGAGCAGGAGCGCTGAACCGGAAGACCCCCGCCGGCACCACCGGCAGCGGATCCTCCGAGGTCCAGTGCAGGCTCAGCCCACCCCGCAACGCGATCTGGCGTTCGAACCCGTGGCTCACCGTGGGCGAGTGCGCCGGATGCCGGGTCCAGCTGGCTGGCGGGCGGGACGTCATCACGAAGCACGCACCCGCGGCCGTACGGGCTGTGGCGGCCACGAACAGACCGGACCGCGGACGGGCCTCGAGCCGACCCGCGTTGATCATGGGTTTGAGTGCGGCATGAGCCGCGTCACGGGTCATGCCGAACCGGGCGCCGAGCTCTCGCAGGCTGGGCAGACTGTCCCCCGGGGCGAGGACACCACGGCGGATCGCTTCGCTCACGTGCGCGACGAGCGCAGCCTCCCCCTGCTGCTCGGCGGCCCGGCCGCCCCGATTCACCACGGCCCGAGCCTAGGCGACGGCGCCGGGTTCAGGACGGCGTCGCGTGGCGCGCGGCCAGCCGGCGCGCCACCAGTGCCACGACGGTGAACGCCACTCCGGCGACCGCGTCGAAGACGAGTGAGGCGTGCCAGGTGGGATCGATCTCGTGCAAGGCTCCGAACAGCCACGGTCCGAGTCCGGCGAGCAGATAGCCGAAACCCTGGGCCATCGACGACATCGCCCCGGTGAGCCGGACCGGGAACGCGGTGGCGATCAGGGTCAGGGCGTACGGAAGGGTCGCGCCGACGCCGAGACCGAGGATGCACACGCCGATCACCGCCGGAACCAGACCCCACGGGACCAGTGCCAGGCCGACGACGTAACAGACCGCCATCGCGATCAGACCGGGAACGGTACGGCGTCCCCGTACGACGATCGGGCCCACGATGTTGGCAGTCACGGCCACCACGCTCAACAAGGAGATCAACAGCCCGGCGGTCGTCGGATCGATCCCGCCCTGGGTCATCACGCTCGGCCCCCAGGACAGGAAGGCGTAGAACACCAGTGACTGCAGGCCCATCACCGCCGTGACGCACCAGGCGAGCGGGTTGCGCAGCAGCTCGCGCACGCCACCGCCGGCAGGCCCTGCCTGACGACTGGTCACCGTACGGGTGAGCAGCGCAGCTCCCCAGATCAGCAGGGTGAGCCCCACCAGGGCCACCCACGGCAGCTGCCCGACCCGCCAGTCACCCCCGACCAGGTGCATGAACGGCAGTGTGAGTCCGGCAGCGAAGACCGACCCGGAGCTGAGGATGACCGAGTAGCAGGCCGTGAGCATCGGTACCCGGTCGGCGAAGTTGAGCCGGATGATCACCGGCACCACGACATTGCCCACAGCAACACCCGCCCCGATCGCCGCCGTACCGATGAAGAAGGCTGGCACTCCGGGCATCAGGGCTCTTGCCAGGCCGCCGAGCAGCAACACCACCATGCCGATGCTGAGCAGGGTGGTCGGGCGCAGCACCCTCAGCAGCAGCGGGCACACCAGCGCGCCGAGACCGAAGCACAGCACCGTGAGTGTGAGGGCGAACCCGGCCGGTCCAGCCCCCAGCTGCAGTTCCGACTGGATCTCGGGCAGCACCGGCGACACCGCCGAGATCACCGAACGCAGATTGAGAGCGACCAGCAGCAGACAGCTCGCCGCGAGGACCCAGTGCCGGGTCGGCTGCGGAGTCACGGGGTCACTGGTCACGGGCGCCCAGTCTGCCTCACGTCCACCCCTGGCCCTGGTCTCGTGCCGGGGTTTGGTCAGTCGTGCAACGAACTCGTCAACGCAGGGTACTCCGCAGGGATGCCTTCAGTGCGGTGAGCAGGAGGTCGAGATCGGTCTCGGTCACCACCAGGGGCGGCGCCAACCGGATCGTCGAGCCGTGCGTGTCCTTGGCGAGCACGCCGTGATCGGCGAGCCTCTCGATCAACTGCCGCCCTGTCATCAAGCTCGGATCGATGTCGACACCCGCCCACAGTCCGCGCACCCGGCTGGCCACGATTCCGTACGGACCGAGGTCACGCAGACCCTCGGCAAGCACCTGACCGAGGACGGCGGAACGCCGCTGGAACTCGCCAGTCTCCAACAGGGCAACGACTTCCCGGCCGACCGCGCAGGCCATCGGGTTGCCACCGAAGGTGGAACCGTGGGTGCCCGGGGTGATCACGTCGAGCACAGCACGATCGGCCGCGATGGCCGAGACCGGCAGAATTCCACCGCCCAGGGCCTTGCCGAGGATCCAGATGTCCGGCACGACGGCTTCGTGGTCACAGGCGAAGGTGAATCCCGTACGGGCCAGGCCGGACTGGATCTCGTCGGCGAGCATCAGCACGTTGTGGCGGCGACACAGGTCCCTGACACCCCGCAGGTAACCGTCCGGCGGGATGATCACCCCGGCCTCGCCCTGGATCGGTTCGAGGAGCACACCGACCGTGTGGTCGTCCATCGCCGCAGCGAGTGCCGCGAGGTCGCCGTACGGGACAGAGGTGAAGCCGGGGGTGTACGGCCCGAAGTCGTCATGGGCGACCGGGTCGTCGGAGAAGCTGACGATCGTGGTGGTGCGGCCGTGGAAGTTTCCTTGCATCACAACGATGTTGGCGCGATCCTTCGGGACGCCGCGGACCAGGTAGCCCCAGCGGCGTGCCACCTTGAGCGCGGTCTCGACGGCTTCGGCGCCCGAGTTCATCGGGAGCACCCGGTCCTTGCCGGTGAGCTCGGCCAGCGCGGCAACGAAGGGCCCGAACTGGTCATGGGAAAAGGCACGGGAGGTCAGGGTGATCCGCTGCAGTTGCCGCGTCGCCGCGGCCACCAGGTCCGGATGGCGATGTCCGAAGTTGAGCGCTGAGTAGCCCGCGAGGGCATCGAGGTAGCGCCGGCCGGTCACGTCGGTCACCCACGCCCCGTCCCCGGTGGCGAGGACAACGCCCAGCGGATGGTAGTTGTGTGCCGCCCGCTCCTCGGCGAGCCGGAGGTGGGCCACCGGATCGTCGACAATCATGCCCGCACCCCCGTCGTCTCGACGCCGCTCGACGGGCGGTGCGTCTCGGCACCCGGTTCTCGAGCGAAAGCCTGCCTCGAGCCTGTCGAGAGGTCGAGAGACGACGACCGAACTCCACGCAGGGTCTGGGTGCAGCACTTCAGGCTGCCGCCACCCTTCAACAGCTCGTCCAGCTCGACCGGGATCGGCTCGTACCCGCGCTGGCGCAACGGTCCGGCCAGGCCGGTGGCCGCCGCGGCATGCAGCACGTGATGACCATCGCTCACCATGTTGAGCCCCAGCACCCTTGCATCGTCACGCTCGACCACGAGTGCCTCCGGGAAGAGGGAGTTGATGATGGATCGGCTGCCCGGGCTGAAGGCATCCGGGTACCAGGCGATGTCGGGATGGTCCGGGTCATCGTCCAGGACGGCCAAGGCGGTGTCGAGGTGGTAGAACCACGGATCGACCAGGTGGAGCCCGATCACCGGGCGGCCGGTCAGTTCGGCGAGCTCGCCGTGGGCCCGCGGGTCGGTACGGAATCCGTACCCGGCCAGCACCATCGAGCCGACAGCGGCGAAGTCGCCCTCCCCCTCGTTGGTCCAGATCGGATCGGCCACCTCGCGCCAGCCGAGCGCCGCAGCATGGTCGCGGTGCCACTGGGCGTGCAGGTGTTCCTCTGCCTCCCGCTGCGACACGGAGAACTTGGCGACCAGCACGTGTCCGTCGACGACGGTCGCCCCGTTGGCCGTGTAGACCATGTCCGGCAGCCCTGGCTCCGGGGTGAGCTCGTCGACGGTGTGTCCCAGCCCGCGGTACCGGTCGACCAGACCCTGCCATTGCCGTACGGCCCGGTCACGGTCGACCGGGGTGTGGGTGTCCATCCACGGGTTGATCACGTACTCGACCGCGAAGTGTTCCGGCGGGCACATCAGGAAATGCTGCGGCCGGTAGCGATGGTGGCGATCTGCGGTGGTCACGGTTCCACCGTACGGAGCAGAATGATGCGCATGACAGTGCTGTTCGCCGCAGATGAGGAGCGATTCATTGCGTACCGACGACATTGACGAGCACATCATTGCGCTGCTGGAGGTTGACGCCCGGAGCAGTTTCGCCACCATCGGCGAGCAGGTCGGACTCTCCGCCCCAGCCGTGAAGCGTCGGGTCGACCGTCTCCGTGCCGCGGGGATCATCCTCGGGTTCACCACCACCATCGCGACCAAACACCTCGGCTGGACCATCGAGGCGTTCGTCGAGATCTTCTGTGAGGGCAAGGTGTCGCCGGACCGATTGCGCGTGATGACCGCAGCGATCCCTCAGGTGCGTGCTGCCTACACCGTGACCGGCGACGCCGACGCGATGCTGCAAGTGGTGGCGGCCGACATGGCCGACTTCGAACGTGTCCTGGAGCGGGTGCGGGACCATCCGGGTGTGGCGAAGACCCGGTCGACCGTGGTGCTCAGTCGCCTGTGAGGACCCAGGGCCGACCTCAGCTGTCGTGACTCACCCAGTCGGCATTGGCCAAGGAGATCTCCTGGGCCATGTCACGGAGGAACCGAATCACGGTCTCACGCTCGCCCTCGGTCAGGCGGGCGGCGGCGTACACCCGCCTGGCGTGCTGTCGTCCGACGGTTCGTCGCGCCGCCGCCTCGGTCTCGGAGGTGACCTCGATGGCGAAGGCTCGCCGGTCGGTGGGGTGGATGTGCCGGACGATGTGACCGCCGCGCTCCAGGCGGTTCAGCAGCTTCGTGGTGGAGGCCGGAGAGATCTTCAGCAGGGAGGCGATCATGCTCGGCGTGACGACCTCCCGGCGATTCTTCGCCACGATCAGGTAGTGCAGCGCGCGCATGTCCTGGGCGCTCAGCTTCATGTACTTTTCTGAGGCCTCGGTGATGGCCTGCTCGGTCTCACGCAGGTCAGCGAGTGCTCTCATCAGGCGATTGATCTGGTCGAGTTCATCAGCGGTCATGCCTGACCGGTCCACGAGTTCCCCGTTGGGATCCCCCGATTTCAGGTCGTAGAGGTTGGCCGCAATCGGGTCGCGACCCGACTGAGTGCGGCTCTCCATGCTCCCGGATCCTACGCCGTGCCGTTACCAAGGCGTAGATAGTATCTACTTGTGTACTATCTACGTGAGGTTAGAATATCTAGACTTCAAGTTCCTTTCCGCGGAGAGGCGGAGCATGACGTCCGAGTGTGTGGTGCTGATCAGTGACAGCGGTAGTGAGCTGGGGAGCGCACTGAAGTCGGAGGTCCACACGACCTCCACCCCTCTGCACCTCGGCTTCTCCTGCTATCTGCTGGACGCGTCCGGTCGCCTGCTCCTCACCCGGAGGGCCTTGTCCAAGCGGACCTGGCCAGGGGTGTGGACCAACTCCTTCTGCGGTCACCCGTCTCCGGGTGAGCCCATCGAGTCCGCCGTGATGCGGCGAGCTGAGCACGAGCTCGGCGCACAGCTCTCCTCTCTCGTCTGCGTACTGCCCCACTTCCGCTACCGCGCGGTGGATGCCGGGGGAACCGAGGAGAACGAGTGGTGTCCCGTCTACGCGGCGCGGTTGGGGAGTGACCTCCATCCACGCCCATCGGAAGTCGAGGAGTGGGCGTGGGTGGATCCGCTTCCTCTGACCGAAGCCAGCTCTCGGATGCCCTTCGTGTTCAGCCCCTGGATGGTCGAACAGCTTCCGCGCCTCGTCGAGGCCGGCGTCTTCGAGGACGGACGGACATGACCAGCCTGATGGTTCGTCCGGACGCCGCCCGCGAACTTCAGGACCAGCAGGTGCGAGAGGAGATCCACGCGCTCTTCCGGTCCCGTTCCGGACGAGCGGCACGGTACGGCAGCCACGTTGCGGATCTGTGGCAGGCGGCCGCCGAATGCGTCCTGGGGGGAAAGCTGTTGCGTCCCCGGCTGCTCCTCGACGCACTGGATGCGCTGAGGAGCACCGGTGCACGTTCCAACGCCGTCCAGACGTCGGCAGTCCGGATCGCTGCTGCGGTGGAGATGCTCCACTACGCCTTCCTGCTGCATGACGACGTGATCGACGGCGATCTGTGGCGACGGGGTCGTCCCAATCTCATCGGAACCCTGCTGAGCCAACATGGCAAGGGCAATCCCCTGCCCAGTGATCGTGGAGCGCTCACCCAGGATCGGCGGCGTCTGCACTGGGCTCGCTCCGGCGCCATCCTGATGGGCGACCTGCTGCTGTCCGAGGTGCACCAGGTGTTTGCCCGCGAACACCTGCCTGAGCGAATCAGACTTCGCCTGCTCGACCTTCTCGATCACACGATCACCGAGTCCATCGCCGGTGAGCACCTCGATGTCGCGCTGAGCGACGGCATGATCACTCCCGAGTTCGACTCCGTGCTCACCATGACACGCTTGAAGACCGCGAGCTACACCTTCGAACTACCGCTGAGAGCGGCAGCCATCCTCGCCGGTTCGACGCCGCGAACAGAGGAGGTGCTCGGCGACGTGGGCACGCTCCTCGGGTCAGCGTTCCAGTTGCAGGACGACCTGCTCTCGACCTTCGGGGAAGCGGGTGACCACGGCAAGGATGCCTACTCCGACCTGCGCGAGGGCAAGGAGACCGTCATCATCGCCCACGCTCGCCGGACCAGTGCCTGGCCGGAGGTGCAACCACACTTCGGCAACCCTCAACTCAGCACAGCCGATGCCGTAGTGGTACGGCACCTTCTCGGTGAGTGCGGCGCCGAAGAGTTCGTCCGGTCATTGATCGCAGACCAGCTGACCGCCGCCCACGTCCTGGCCACGTCAGCGGAGTCGGGCCTTCCTGCCGGCGTGCGCAGCTTCCTCACCACGCTCACCGCGATGGTCGAGGGGCGACGGTCATGAGACGTTCGCTCGACGCCCTGAGCCCGTCGGTCCGCTACACCCGCGCCTGCGAGTTGTCCGCAGGCCGGATCATCGGGGCCTACTCGACCTCCTTCGGCGCCGCGACACAGCTGCTGGGCGCCCGGCACCGTACGCACGTGCGGAACATCTACGCGCTGGTCCGCATCGCCGACGAACTCGTGGATGGTGTGACAGCCGAGGTGGGGATGGCCCACGCCGACCAGCGTCGGGCCCTCGAAGGACTTGAGGCGGAGACCGACCGTGCCATCGAATCCGGTTACAGCAGCAACCCGATCGTGCACGCCTTCGCCAGCACAGCACGATCAGCCGGGATTGGCCAGGATCTGACACATCCGTTCTTCTCGTCCATGTTCACCGACCTCACCATCGACGGCGGCGGTGGCGACCAGCACGCCCTGAGCGTGCCGCCGTTGCTCTTCGGTGACGATCAGCACGCCAGCTACGTCCACGGTTCCGCGGAGGTGGTCGGACTGATGTGCCTGCGGGTGTTTCTCCGCCATGAATCTCGTACCGCCGAGGAAGCACAGCTTCTGGAGTACGGTGCGCGACGCCTCGGAGCTGCCTTCCAGAACGTGAACTTTCTTCGTGACCTCGCAGACGACACCGGCCGGTTGGGGCGCAGCTACCTGAGCGGGCAGGGGGTCGTCGACACATCCGTGCGCGACCGCTGGCTCTCGGTGATCCGGGAACAGCTGTCGGACGGCCGGGCCGCACTGCCCCTCCTGCCGAGGGACGCCAGAGTGGCAGTCGCATGTTCCGTCCGCCTGTTCGGCAAGCTGGCCGATCGCATCGCCCGGACCCCGGTGGACCAGCTCTACCAGCGACGAGTCCGTGTCTCGACGGCAGAGAAGTCCTGGCTGGTCGTCCGGACAGCGATCCGTGGGGGAAGGGAACGCTGACGTGATCCGAACCATTGTCATCGGAGGCGGGGTCGCTGGACTCGCCACCGCCGCTCTTCTTGCCCACGAAGGACATTCGGTCACTCTGCTGGAGCGCAACGCCCGTGTCGGCGGACGGGCCGGCGTGCTGGAGCGGAACGGGTTCCGGTTCGACACCGGACCGTCCTGGTACCTGATGCCCGGCGTCTTCGACCACTTCTTCGACCTTCTGGGGACCTCGACCGGTGAGCAGCTCGAGCTGCACACCCTCGATCCCGGATACCGGGTGTTCTCCGAGCCCGACGGCAGGGCACCCACCCGTGTCATCGACATCCCGTACGGCGACGAACGTGTCATGGAACGCTTCGAACAGATCGAGCCGGGCAGTGCTGACGTCCTGCGCGCCTACCTCGCCTCCGCCGAACACGCGTCACAGCTGGCCGAACGCCACTTCCTCTACAACCCCTTCACCAAGATCTCGGGTCTCGCGACAGCAGAGGTGATCCACACCTTGCCACGACTCGCAACCCTTCTCGGGACCAGCCTGGAACGCTTCGTCAGCAGGCGAATCTCGGATCCGGTGCTACGTCAGGTGCTCGGATATCCCGCCGTCTTCCTCGGCACCGAACCACGCCGAGCTCCGGCGATGTACCACCTGATGAGCGCCCTGGATCTCGGCGACGGTGTCAAGTACCCGATGGGGGGCTTCGGGCGTGTCGTCCAACGACTCGAGGAGCTGGCTGTCGAGCGCGGCGTGCAGATCCATGAATCCTGCGAGGCCACCGAGATCCTGACCTCTCGCTCCGGCCGGAGCCTCACCGCCACCGGCGTTCGTCTCCGCGACCGTCACGGGACCGACCGCATCGAGCAGGCCGACATCATCGTGGCTGCGGGCGACCTGCACCACACCGAGACCAGGCTGCTGCCTCCTGGCGCCAGGAGCTACCCGGAGTCCTGGTGGCGGAGGGCGCAGAGCGGGCCGGGAGCGGTGCTCGTCCTTCTCGGCGTCAGCGGGGCACTTCCTCAACTGGAGCACCATTCACTCTTCTTCACCCGCGACTGGAACAAGAGCTTCGATGCGATCTTCCGTACGGGCACACGTGTCCCGGACCCGACGTCGCTCTACGTGTGCCGACCGAGCGCGACCGACCCCACGGTGGCACCGCCCGACCACGAGAACCTCTTCGTCCTCGTTCCTGTCCGGCCGGACCCAGAGCTCGGTGCCGGAGGAAGCAACGGTGGCGGCGATCCGGAGGTGGAGCGTACGGCCGACGCCGCCCTCGACCAGATCTCCCGTTGGGCCGATGTTCCCGACCTGCAGGAGCGTGTCGTTGTGCGGGAGACCATCGGTCCCGCCGACTTCGCCGATCGCTACCACTCCTGGCGAGGAGGCATGCTCGGGCCGTCACACACGCTCCGACAGAGCGCCCTGTTCCGACCCCAGAACCAGTCGAAGCGGGTCCGCAACCTCTACTATGCCGGCGCCTCGACAGCCCCCGGGGTCGGCGTGCCGATGTGCCTCATCAGTGCCGAGCTGGTGCTGAAGCGGATCCGGGGCGACCACTCGGCCGGGCCGACCACACCCCGGCTCAGCATGTCCGAGAGGACAGGGATGTGACAGGCCTCGGATATCTCGTCTGTCTGGTCCTGGGCATCGGCTGCATGCTGCTCATCGACTGGCGGTTCCGCCTCTTCTTCTGGAGAGCGCCGGGAGCTGCCGCCCTGGTCACCGCCGCCGGCGTCACCTTCCTGCTGTTGTGGGATGCCGCAGGGATCGCTGCGGGAGTGTTTCTTCGCGGGACTGCCGACATCGCGTCGGGCATCGTTCTCGCCCCGGAACTTCCCTTGGAAGAGCCGTTGTTCCTCGTCTTCCTCGTGCTGTGCACGATGGTGATCCACACCGGCACGGTGCGACTTCTCAGCACCCGTCGCCGGCGGAGCCAGCCATGACCTACGCCCTGCTCTCGACAGGGTTCCTGTTCGTCGCGGTGCTGCTGGGTGTCCTGATGGCACGCAGATCGGGCCAGCCCGGCGTGAGCTGGCCCGCCACTGCCGTCACCCTTGTCGTGCTCGTCGTCCTGACTGCGGTGTTCGACAGCATCATGATCGGCCTGGAGCTCTTCAGCTACGCCCCGGAACACATTTCGGGACTCGTGATCGGCCTGGCACCTGTCGAGGACTTCGCCTATCCCGTGGCGATCGCCGTGGCCCTGCCTGCGCTGTGGGCCCTGCTCACCCGACGCAACGCCGTACCGATGGGCGAACTCGTGAGGCAGGCGACCGCAGCGTCCCGCCCGATCAGTTGGATCAACACTGCCTTCCCCTTTGCCGCAGCGATGGTGCTCACCACTCGGGAGGTCAACTGGGTGCTCGTGGTCGGGGCGCTCTACTACCTGATCCCCTACAACCTTGCGATGTACGGCATCAACGACGTCTTCGACTACGAGTCGGACGTCAACAATCCCCGCAAGGGCAGCATCGAGGGAGCACTGCTGCCCCGCCGTTTCCACCGGCCGTTGCTCTGGCTCGTCCTCGCCACGAACCTGCCGTTCCTGGTGGTGCTCCTGCTCGCCGGCGGACCGGCCTCCTGGGTGGCGATCACTGTGAGCACCTTCGCCGTGGTGGCCTACTCGGCCCCAGGCCTACGCCTGAAGGAGCGACCCGTCTGGGACTCGATCACTTCCAGCACCCACTTCGTCAGTCCGGCCGTGGTGGGATTCACCCTGGCAGGAGGCACCGTCGAGCCCGGAGTCGTGCTCGTCCTGGGTTCCTTCTTCCTGTGGGGCATGGCGGCCCACGCCTTCGGAGCTGTCCAGGACATCGTTCCCGACCGCCAGGCCGGGATCGGGTCGATCGCCACCGCCCTCGGCGCACGCGGCACCGTACGCCTGTCGCTGGCGCTCTGGGCGCTCGCCGGCCTGCTCGTGCTCGCGGCTCCGTGGCCGGCACCCCTGGCCGCCGTCGTGCCAGTGCCCTACCTGATCAACTGTGCCTCGTCGTTGCGGGTCACCGACACCACCGCTGCCAGTACCAACCGGGCGTGGCGACGCTTCATCTACCTCAACTACTTCGCGGGTTTCCTGGTCACGCTCATCATGATCGATTTCTGGATCCGCATGTCGTGATGCGGCACACCTGGCCAGTCAACGCCGGGTCAGGTCGAGTTCGAGCCAGCTCGGCGCTTCACGGAAGCCCATCTGTTTGTACAACCCTCGAGCCGCCGCGGTGCTGTGCAGACCGAGCATTCTGACGCCGGTGGTCTCGGCATCCTCGATGCACCGCTTCAGCAAGGCGGAAGCGATGCCGCGGCCGCGGTGTGTCGGCAACACGTACAGGTTGGTCACGAAGCCTTGGAGCTCCTGGGTGTCTTCCGGACGAGGCGGCACCTCGTCGACGAGGGACGAGATGACACCGACCGGTTGGCTCGTCTCCCAGGCCAACCAGGACCGCAGCCGCCCGGCACGGAAACTGCGGACATGGTTCTGGAGGGTGCGCTCCGCGAAATCCGCTGGCAGCGCGGCCTCGTCAACGCCGCGCATCTCAGCGACGAACCTGGTGCGGAACCCGGCCACCGTTCCGAGGTCCTCCAGCGTTGCCGCCCGTACGTCCATGCTCCTCAGTCTGCCCGGCCCGCCCCACGGCTGCGCAGCGGGTCAGGATCCCCCTCCGGCAGGATCTGCACCCGCGCCACCCGGGCGAGCGGGGTGGTCCAGTCCCGTCCCCTGAGTGCACACCAGGTGCCGATGGCTGCCTGGACACCCCAGAGCGCGAAGAGCCACAGGAACCCGACCGGGAAGTCTCCGAAGGACAGGGAGCCACGGGACGGATTCACGAGGAAGTACACCAAGGCCACGACACCACCGATCCCGGCCGCAGCGAGCAGGGCTGCCAACTGACCGTTGAACGCCTTCGCCCCCTCTCGCCGGGCAAAGCTGCCGCGCGGATTGGCCGCAAACGCGACGGCAGGTCCGACGAAGGGCACCAAGGCCGACACCTGGGCGATCCCGGCCCGCAGGTTCTCCAACTGGAACGCCGCATCATCGCGGAAGGGTGTCATGCTCGCCGGAGGCGGCTCACGCCACTCCGGCCAGGGCTCTGCGTCACCGCTCATCACGAGCCTGCCGTCCGAGCCGAGTCGGATCCGGCGATCCTTCGGGAAGCATGCGGATCTGGACAACCCTGGCGAGCGGTGCGGTCCAGTCGCGGCCACGCAACGCCGACGCGGTCCCGATGATCGCGTGGATCAACCACAACGCGAGCACGCCTCCCAGACCCAACGGCAACCCGATGAAGCTGGTGAAGTTGAACCACGGGTGAATCGCGAAGAAGAGGATCACCAAGGGACCTGACAGGACTCCGCCGGCCAGCAGTGCTGCGGCTTGGCCGTTGAACGCCTTCGCCGCCTCGCGCCGGGCGAAGCTGCCGCGAGGGTTGGCCGCAAACGCCATGGCCGGTCCGACGAAGGGCACCAGTGCCGACACCTGGGCGATCCCGGCCCGTAGGTTCTCCCACTGGAATGCCGCGTCATCGCGGAACGGGGTCAACGCGTCCACCGAAGTCGGCTCACACGCCTCCGGGCCCGCAGCGTTGCGGCGCTCTTCGACACGCTCGGTCATGGCTCCAATACACCTCACGCCGGCCTTGACGTCAACGGGCCTGCCTCACCGCGGAGCCGACAGCCCGAGCCCCGTGCAGAAGGTCGCCGCATCGGCTGCCTTCGCATTCGGGAACACCGCGATGCGATGGTCCTTCAGGACGCAGGCGGTCGGATTCGCGACCACGGCGCCAGCCGCCTCGTACTCCCGCCCACACAGACGTAGCGCCGCCGCCACGCGATCGGCCACCGGTCGGGCCGCGGGAGGCTGACCGGGCGACGGATCAGTCTCGACGACGTCGTACGGAGCTCGCTCGGTGACCCGCGGTTCCAGGTAGCAGGAGTAGTACGTGTTCTGCTCCCCCACTGCCGCGGGCTGGGTGGCAATCACACCAGCGGTGGCCCCGGCAACCGCAGCCACCGCCGCTCCGATCGCCATGGCAGTGCGAACACGGGAGCGTCGGCGACGGCGATCGATCGCCGCCATGACGTTGTTGCGCAGGTCGGCGAACTCTTCTGCCGAGAGCGTTCCATCAGGCACCCCATTCACAACGCTTCCTTTCCCTGGGGACCCAGCAGGCTTCGCAGCCGATCGCGTGTTCGACTCAGCCGATTGCGAACGGCGCCATGGCTCACACCAAGCTCTTCGGCGGCTTCGGCGTAGCTGCGGCCCTCCTCGAGGCACAGCTCGACGATCCGTCGATCAACCGTTCCCAGCTCACCCAGGGCAGTTCTGAGCGACTCGGCCAGTTCCCTTCCTTCCATCACCACACCCGGGTCGGCCGCCGCATCGGCGGTCTCCTCGAACGACTCGACGGCCCGGGTCCGGGCAGCCGAGCGGCGATGGGCCAGGCACATGTTGCGGCAGGTCACCAGCAGCCACGGCAGCAATGAGCCACCGTCGGCCAACTGGATCGACCGGGCCTTCTCGAAGGCCACCACGAACACTTCCTGGGTCACGTCCTTGGCGTCGGGTGTGCCCAGTCCGTGACTGCAGGCGAAGCGGTAGACCGCAGCAACATGCCGGTCGTAGAGGGTCCCGAAGGACTCCATCCCTCCGGCTGCGGCGTCGTTGAGGAGCAGTCGGTCCCCGACCACTTCCTCGCGCACGACAGCCTCGCTCACACCCAGTAATGTCGCCGATGCCGAAATCGTCTCATCATCGGCCAGGACGTTTCCGGACCCGGGGTCTCGGCCCCTTGACGGCGCACTGGCCGGCGTGCTCGCATGATGGCCACGAATCCCCTGGCGAAGGAGCCGGACATGTTCTCGACCAGACTCCGGACGGGCAGCCTCGGCGCCATGCTCGCCGTCGCGTCCGCTCTGCTCATCGCCCCGGCAGCCCAGGCCGCCGAGCCGACGGCCGGCGCCGAGGCGCAGGACTGCGCCTACCAGGTCCAGACCCACGAGACCCTCTGCGTGCCCAAGGGCGGCGATCTCGAGGCGGCGTGGCAGGCGAAGACCGGCCGTACGGTCGTCGACGGTCCCGCCGAGGCGTCACGTACGCCGTCGGACCGGGTCGGGGGCAGGCGAACTCCGCTGGCCGCTGCCGACTACCGGATGGCAACCGTCTACGACAACATCAACTACGGCGGCAGCTCGCTGAGCTTCTACAACAACAATCCGTGCACACCGGGCGGCGAGATCTACTTCAACTACCCGTCGTCGTGGTTCGGCCGGGTCAGTTCGGCCAAGGGCAGCTCGTCCTGCCGGATCAAGATCTGGCAGTTCCGCGACATGCTCGGTCCGAGCGACGGATACAAGTACTCGATCCCGTTCCCGTCCGACTCGTTCCTGAACGACAACACGCGGTCGATCTCGGTCACCTACTGAGGCGCACCGGGCCGGGCCAGCGCATTGCGCAGCCGGATCCCGCTGAAGCCGAGAGTGCTGGCCACGGCCTCGTCCCAGAAGGCCCACAGGTTCGGCAGCACGCGCAGTTGGATGCCGGCCTGCTCGTGCAGGGCGAGCAGGTTCCCGACCGGCTCGGGCGGGCCGAGTGGTTCCACCGGCTCGGTGGCGACGTGGGCGTGCGAATCGGGCCCGCCGAAGGGGCGGAACGCTGCCGCCGGGAACCGGTAGGCGAACAACGCCACTGACTGCAGGCGTGGGAGCCAGCCGTACTCGATCGCATGCACCCGCTCGCCGCCCCCGGGGCCGAGGATCCGATCGGCATCGGCCACCGTCGTCGCCGGAGTGCACCAGGCCATCGCCCGGGGACACTGGCGTGGGAACCAGTAGTCCGGGGAGCGGGTGGCGTCGACGGCCCAGACGTAGGCCTCAGGTTGCTGGGCGGTCGCGGCCACGTGCGGTACGAACCGGGTGATTGTCGGGTCCTCGGAGAAGTGCAGCACCTGGCCGGGCTCGGGTCTCACCAGGTCTTCCTAGCACAGGCCCGTCCACCGGGGTTCCTGGGCTGGGCCCTCCCCCTCAGATCGACCGGTCGGCAGCGGCCGGGTGGCCGTGTCCACGCTCAGCCGGCGGGCACCCGCACCACTGACCGGTCGATCCGAGGGGCGGCCCGCTCAGAGGTTGCCGCGTCGCTCCTGCTCGCGCTCGATCGCCTGGAAGAGGGCCTTGAAGTTGCCCTTGCCGAAGCCGAGTGAACCGTGGCGTTCGATCAATTCGTAGAAGACGGTCGGCCGGTCCTGGACCGGCTTGGTGAAGATCTGCAGCAGGTAGCCGTCCTCGTCCCGGTCGACCAGGATGCCGCGCGCCTGCAGTTCCTCCACCGGCACCCGGACCTTCCCGATGCGTTCGCGCAGTTCGGGGTCGGAGTAGTAGGTGTCGGGGGTCTCGAGGAACTCCACGCCCCGGGCACGCATCGCATCGACGGTGGCGATGATGTCGTTGGTGGCCAGCGCCAGGTGTTGGGCGCCAGGGCCGCGGTAGAACTCGAGGTACTCATCGATCTGCGACTTCTTCCTGGCGATCGCGGGCTCGTTGAGCGGGAACTTCACCCGGTGATTCCCGTTGGCGACGACCTTCGACATCAGCGCTGAGTAGTCGGTGGCGATGTCGTCGCCGATGAACTCAGCCATGTTGGTGAAGCCCATCACGCGCCGGTAGAAGTCCACCCACTCATCCATCCGCCCCAGCTCGACATTGCCGACGACGTGGTCGAGCGCCTGGAACAGCCGCTTCGGTTCGCCCTCACCTCGGACCACCTGGGTCGTACGAGGCTCGTAGCCGGGCAGGTAGACCCCGCGATATCCCTTGCGTTGCACGAGAGTGTGACGCGTGTCCCCGTACGTGGCGATCGCCGCCAGCCGTACGGTGCCGTCGTCGTCGCTGACGTCGTGGGGATCCTCGAGAACTGTCGCACCGACCGACCGGGCGCGCTCGATGCAGACGTCGACGTCGGGCACTTCGAGCGCGATGTCGATCACGCCGTCGCCGTGGCGCCGGTGGTGGTCGAGCAGTGGGCTGTCGGGGTCGACCCCACCCTTGACGACGAAGGTGATCGACCCGGAGCGGAGCACGAACGCCTTGTGGTCGCGATCGCCGGTCTCCGGACCCGAGTAGGCGATCAGGTCCATCCCGAAAGCCGTCTGGTACCAGTGCGCAGCCTGGGTGGCGTTGCCGACGACGAAGACAATCGCGTCCCACCCGGTCACCGGGAACGGATCGGTGCTGGCGTCGTACGGGACCAGCCCCACCAACTGCTTCAGCTGGTCGAGCTGCAGGTGAGCCTCCCGCTCGGCAGCGGTGAGCGGAGCGGTGTCGTTCAGAGCATCCGTGGTCTGGGTCACGCCGCCAGCCTCGCCCTCGCTCGTACGGTGGGCAACTGCACCATGGCGCGCTGGGCAATCTGTGCAGATCGCCTGCGCTCCGGCAGCAGAAGGTGGACACTGTGACCATGTCGACCCATGTCATCGATGACCTCGACTCCCGGCTGCTGGCCCTACTCGCTCGCGACCCGCAGATCGGGGTGCTGGGCGCGTCGCGGGAGCTTCGGGTCGCGCGCGGCACGGTGCAGGCACGGCTCGATCGCCTGCGCACCTCCGGGGTGATCGCCTCGCTCGCCCCGCAGGTCAATCCGGCCGCGCTCGGATACCGCGTGACGGCGTTCTGCACCCTGCAGATCCGCCAGGGTGGCGCCGCCGAAGCCGTCGCCCACCTGGAACGCATCCCGCAGGTGCTGGAGGTGCACACGATCACCGGTGACGGTGATCTGTGGGTGCGCCTGGTGGCCCGCGACAACGCCGATCTGCAGCGGATGATCGACGAGGTGGTCGCCGATCCGACCGTGCTGCGCACCTCGACGGTGATCGCCCTCACCGAGCGCGTGGGCTGGCGGACCGGGCCACTCGTCGAGGCGGCTGCGCGAGACTGACGACGGCCGGAAAGTTGTCCACAGGGCTCGAGCACGGGCCCATTCATTTCCGGCAGGCTGCCCGGCATGACTTTCGAGCACCTGCCCGAGGACTGGCCCACGCGGTCGCTGTCCGAGACCGCCCTGGCCGCCGATGTGGTCGACCTGACGCTGAGTTCCGGCGACCGTCGCCGTACGAGCGTCGGGCTGCTGTTGTGCGACGAGCGCCATCGACTGCTGCAACCGATGGTGATCAACGAGGTGGCCGACTGCACCGACGACGAACGACGCCATCTCTTCGAGGTGGTGTGCGATGCCATGGTCGGTATCGATGCCTCCGCGCTGGTCGTGACCCTGGCACGCCCGGCCGGCACTCGCCTCACCCCCACTGACCAGGAGTGGCTGGCTTCGGCACGTGACGTCTGTGCGGCCAGGAACGTGCGGCTGATCGGCACCTTCCTGGCCGACATGGAACACGTTCGGAGCGCAGCGTGACCTACACCACTCATGTGTATGATAAGTGTATGAGTCGAACGAACATCGAACTCGACGACGAGCTGGTGGCCGTGGCGATGCGGCGCTACGGGTTGAAGACCAAGCGGGAGGCGGTCGACCTCGCCCTGAGGCGTCTTGTCGGCGACCCCGTGACGACCGAGTTCCTCGAAGGCCTGGCCGGTGTCGGCTGGGACGGGGACCTCGATGCCCTGCGAGCCAACCGGGAGTTCGACCAATGATCCTGGTGGACAGCTCTGCCTGGATCGATCACCTGCGCGATGACGAGACGAAAGCAGCGCTCCGACTCCGATCCCTGCTGATGACACCGGGAGAGCTGGCCGTCACCGAGCCGATCGCGATGGAGCTTCTTGCCGGCGCGTCCCCCTCGTCCCTGAACGACATCGAACGACTGGTCAACGGTCTGGTCAGCCTGCCGGTCGATCCCCGGCAGCACTACCGGTCCGCGGCGGCCCTGTTCCGAGCAGTCCGGCACACAGGGAACACCGTGCGCTCCCTGCAGGGTTGCCTCATCGCAGCGGTCGCCATCGCGCACGGGGTGCCGCTGCTCCACCGGGACACCGACTTTCTCCACATTGCCACGGTGTCATCGTTGGTCTCGGAGGCACCGGACCTCAGCTGAGCTCATCGAGGGAGATGGTCATCAGGTCGGGCATCGCCATCGCCCGCCAACGATCCAGATCAGGCGGCTGGCGGGTCAGTTCTGAGATGAGGACGGTCCATGCTGTGCCGTGACCGACCAGCACGAGGTCGCCGACATGATCGTCCGGGTTCTCCACCGTGGCGAGGATGTTGCGTACGGCGGCCGTCACCCGCGCGCGACAGTCAGCCAGTGGCTCCCATCCTGGCCAGGCGGACACGCTGGGCCGGGCGAAGGCACTCTCCACCACAGTTGCGAAGTCCTCGATCCACTCGGTCGACTCGCGACGGTGCTCGGCCAGGTCGTCGACGACCTCGACCGGCTGGTCGGTGAACAGCCGTGCGGTGGCGTACGCCTTCGGTTCCGGCGAGCTGAACCAGCGCGCCTGTCGCGGCAGATGACCAGAGTCGCGGAGCCGCTCGATCGCCGGAATCCCTTGTGGATCAAGGATCCACTCGTTCGCCTGTCGGTGAGGATCGACCAACGGCCGACCGTGACGCACCAGAAACAGCGTCGTCACGGGACCGAGGACAGCTCACGAGCTTGCACAGATGCACCGTACCCGAGGGGCGATGACATCTGCACAAGCTCGTGGGGTCCTCAGTCAAGTCGGACTCAGCGCGCGGCCCGATCGAGCGCGCGGACACCGTTGTGTCCGTACACCTTCTGCACCTGCTGGCGGGCCAGCTGGGCAGCTTCCTGCTGACCGACCAGGTCCGCCATGGACCTGCCGGCGGTCCGGGCACCGGCAGCACCGGCCGGGTCGAACGGGTTCGTGTACTGCGGACCGACGTGCTTGGCCTTCCTGTTCAGCTTGGCCCACGACTCGAAGGTGGTGGCCTCCTGCGGTAGTGGCAGGGCCTGGGTGACAGTGATGTCCTTGGGCTGCCTGCCCTTCAGGAAATAGTTCAGGATCGGGCGGTCGACCGCCTCGGTCCCGTACGGGAAGTGGCCGTGCGAGCCCTCGTTGTCGATCGCGATGAAGCTGGTGTTCGGGAGCTGGGTGCCGGCGCGATACCCGCCTTCCCAACCGGTCTGGGAATCCATCTCACCCTGCACCACGATCGTGTTCGGGAAGGTCTTCGCGTTGGCGACCGGCATCAGCGTGTTGGTGCGCCAGAAAGCGCAGATCGGCACCTCGAGCAATCCCCAGCTGTCCGACAGGGGCGCCTTCTTCGCCAGCTTCGTGTTCAGCTTCTCCCAGTAGGCAGCGCCCTGGGTCCACTGCCCGTCATTGCACCGGACGAAGTCGAAGGTGCTGTCGAGAGTTCCGGTCTGCATGCTCGACGCCGACCGTCGCGCTGTCGCTGCCTGCTCCTTGGTCGGCACGGCAGCGAGCGCCTTCAGCTTGCTGCGGGCCTCGGCAATGGCCCGCTGCCCCTGACCGGCCGTGTGTTTCGCCATGGCAGCCAGGATCTTGTCAGCGGCAGCCGCTGGGTTCTCCTCCGTTCCCGCCGCGGCCTGAGCCGAGGACTCCTCCTCACCGGCACCGATCAGGCCGGCCACCACCTCGGCGGCGAGCGGATACTCGGCGTTGTTCGGGAAGGCTTCGTAGGCGCCGGTGAACACCCACATCAACATCACGATGAACGGGTCGAGCTTCGCCGTGGCCGCCAGGTAGCGCTCATGGATCGCCTGCGGGTCGGTACCGAGACCGTAGTCGGCGTCATGCCGGGCGATCCAGTTGATCATGTGCATCCGGAACTGGCGATCCCGCGCGACCGGCTGCAACTCCCAGGTTCCCTGCAGCGTCGGCGCTGTCGAGTCGATCGAGGAGTCGAGCAGGAACTTGTCGCCGTACGTGGTGCCGAACACCTTCTCGTACCAGGCGCCCAACCAGGTGCCGTACGAGTATCCGATGTAGCTCAGCTTCGGCGCCTTGAGCAGTGACCGGATGAAGTCCATGTCATAGGCGGTCTGCTCACTGCTGATCGTCGCGACGTCCTCGTCGGTCGAGCAGGCCTTCGCGGCCGCCTTGAGCTCGGCGTAGGGGTCGGTCGAGGCGGTGTCCCAGCTGTAGTCGCAGGAGGCGATGCTGCTCTGCCCCACGCCGCGCGGGTCGAAACCGACGTAGTTGTAGTACGGGTTCAGGTCCGGGGTCCGTTCCTGCATCGCCGGTCCCCACACGAGGCCTTCGCCTCCGGGGCCGCCCGGGTTGACGAAGATGGTGCCCTTGTAGCGGCCGTCCTTGACGTCGATGTTCTTGGCCTGGGAGATCCGGATGTCCCAGGTCTTGCCGTTGCCGGGGTTGTGCCAGTCACGCGGAACCTTCACCGTCGCACAGGACACGTTCGGCACGTTGAACCGTTCGTTGTACGCCGGGTCGCCGAAGTCGCAGGTTTCCCAGGTCAATGTCTGCTTCGCCAGATCACCGGCCAGCTTGGCCGTGTTGGGCACCTTGCTGGCCGCGACAGCCTCGGTCGGCGTCGAGACCAGGAAGGCGCCCGAGGCCAACAATGCCGGCGTCACCGCCAGGCCGATGAGGCGGCGCCATCTTGCTCGACGTGTGCGTGGGGTCGTCACGATCACACTCCAATCTGTGGTTGTCCTCCGGCAGGGGCTTGCCGGAGAGGCCAACCAATCACCTCGGACCGTCACCGGTCAAGGGGCAGGAAGATCCTGTCAGACTGCTCGGGTTCCGGTCGACGCCGCCTTGCTACTCGGAGTCGAGCAGCAGCCCCCGGATCTCGTCGGCGTCGAGGGGACGCTGCCACTCACCGTCGTCGAGCAGGGAACTGAACAGCTTGCGCTTGTTCTCCTGCAGGGCGACGACCTTCTCCTCGATCGTGTCCGCCGACACCAGGCGGTAGACCGTCACCGGGCGGGTCTGCCCGATCCGATGGGTCCGGTCGATCGCCTGTGACTCGGCGGCGGGGTTCCACCACGGGTCGGTGATGATCACGTAGTCCGCCTCGGTCAGCGTGATCCCCACGCCGCCAGCCTTCAGACTGATCAGGAAAGCAGGCACGTCCCCGCCGCGGAAGCGATCGATGACCGCCTCGCGGTTGCGGGTGCCACCGTCCAGGTACTCGCTGGCGATGCCGGCGCCCTTGAGCTGGTCCCGCATCGTCTGCAGGTGCGTGGTGAACTGGCCGAACACGAGGACGCGATGGCCCTCGGCGGCCAGCTCGGTGACGCGGTCGATGAGTTCGGTCGCCTTGGCGCTCGGCTTCTCCACCTCGCCAGGGGTGGCGGCCAGCAGTCGGAGCCGGGTGAGCCCGGCGAGGATCTCGATCCGGTGCCGGTTGGCATCGACGTCGAGCAGACCCAGGATCCGCTGTCGCTCCTTGTTGAGCAGCTGTCGGTACTCGCGGGCGTGCTCGGACGTGAGGTCGATCCGTACCGTGTCCTCCGACTTCTCCGGCAGCTCGGTGGCCACCGCGTTCTTGGTGCGCCGCAGCAACAGCGGCCGGATGCGACGTCGTACCCGGTCGAGCAACTCGGGCGCATCACCGGACTCGATCGGCCGGCGCAGGTCCTTCGTGAAGTCCGACAACTCGCCGAACAGGCCCGGTGCGACGAGCGCCATGATCGCCCACAGGTCGAGCAGGGAGTTCTCCAGCGGCGTGCCGGTGACGGCAAGGGTGAAGTCACGGTCGAGTCGGCGGATCGCCCGGTGCAGGGCCGAGGTCGGATTCTTGGCTGCTTGTGCCTCATCGATCACCACTGCCGACCAGTGTTCTGCACCGTACTCCTCGGCGTCGAGGCGGAGCAGCTGGTGCGAGGTGATCACGACGTCGACACCCTCGTCGAGGATCTGGTTTCCCTTCAGACGTTGAGATATCACGCGAACATTCAGATCGGGCACGAACTGGGCTGCCTGGTCCCGCCAGGTCGCGAGCACCGAGCGCGGCACGGCCACCAGCACCGGCCCGTTCGCGCCATGGTCCTTCTGATGCCGGATTGCGCACAGCACCTGCAGGGTCTTGCCGAGGCCCATGTCGTCGGCCAGCACGGCGCCCAGGCCGGCCTGCCACAGGCCGACCAACCACCGGTAGCCGGTCACCTGGTACGGCCGCAGCTCGGCCCGTACGCCGTCAGGCACCGGCAGGTCACTGGTGTCCGGCACCGTCCGACGAGCCGCCGACTCCCGCCACTCCTCGGCCTGGGCGCGGAGCTCTCCCAACTCCTGCAGGCGTTCCCACAGGTCGATCCGGTAGCGGTTGATCCGGACCTGGTCCGGATCGGCCAGGTCCGCACACTCCTCCAGGAAGGCCTTCAGCTGCTGCATGGGCTCTGTCGTCAGATCGACATAGGTGCCGGACCCGAGCACCAGATACTCCGCACCATGGACCAGCGGCGGCAGGAGTTGCCGCAGCTCGACCTCGACGCCGTCGACGACGAGACGAATCGAGAGGTCGAACCAGTCGCGGTCGTCGGTGCCCTCGACGTCCCAGTCGAGCTCGGCCGACTCGGCCGCGGTCCACTCCACCGAATCACCCTCGACCACAACGCCGGCCCGGCGATGCTGCTCAAGTTGCGGCTGCACGGTGATGCCGAAGCGGCAGGCCTCCACCGGGTCCAGCTCGATCGTCCGAGCCCCGAGAATCCCTTCCAGGCCGTCGATGTCGGCCAACAGGTCACGCCGTAGCTGCTGCTCGGCATCCAGATCGCGCCCCGGCGACAGGGCGGGGGCGAAGCCGTACGTACGTTCGGCAGGTGGGCTCTGCTGAGGATCGTACCGGGGGTTCAAGGGGGTCGTCCCCCTTGCTGAACTGGGGTAGTGCCAACGCCAGGTCAGGCTGGCGCCTTCAACGCCGCGGGAACGGAGGTGGGCAACGAGCCGGATGTCCTCGGGGTCGATGTCGGAGATCAGGTGCAACCGCCCCGGCTCCACCCGGGAGAGATAGGTCTGGGTGAAGTCCTCCACCTCGTCACCGGGGATCTCGACCGTACCGGCCCGCAGCAGAGCGGTGGCCAGCGCGTCCGAGGCCACCGGATGGAGCTCCCATCCCGAGGTGGTCTCGAGCAGCGCGGCATGGGTCGGGCTCCCGAACAGGTGGACCGCGGTCGGAGTCGCTCCCGGCGGCAGCTCCAGATCGCCCGCCATCACCAGGGTGTCGCCGTTGAAGGTCCCCCTGGCGATGATCTGCAGGGGTGCATCACGACGGATCACCAGCGGTTCGCCGTCACCGTCCAGGTCAAGCTCCAGGCCAGCCTGCTCGACCCGGTCGAGCAGATCCCACCAGCCGTGGTCCAGGTGGCCGAGCTCGACCGTCTGGTAGGCGTAGCGCGTGTCGTCGAAGGGGAAAAGACCGAGCACGACCGCCAACTGGTCGGTCGTCATCGCACGACGACCGGTCGGGCCGAGCGCGTTGGACCACGAGTAGTTCTTCGCCCAGGCACCCTTCTTGGTCCGCCGCCCGGGAGCAACCGTGACGGTGAGCGGGCTGCCGTACGACCGACGCTCCACCACCACGCGGATGCCGAGCCGCTCCGGTGTGACGGCCGACCGGTCGGGACGGGTGTCGAGCACCGGGGCGAGCGCCGGCCGCCAGTCCACCCGGTACCAGCCTTCACGCAGGGCCCGCACCGCGAGCGCGCCATGCAGGCAGGAGGTCTGGCGACAGGTGCAGTACGTGATCCGGTGGTGGGCGGTCACCGGGTTCAGGACGCTCACCGTCGGCCCGTCGGACCCGAACCGGGCCTGGACCTGACCCCAGCCGCCCTGGGTCCGTACCGAGGGCGTCGGGAACTCGTCCCGCAGCGCTGCAGCTCGATCCCAGTCGTCGCCGAAAGCCCGACGCAGAGTGGACTCCGGCACGCCGCGCCAGAACGCGGTCAACTCGCTCACCGGCTCGCCATGCCCGGGTCCTGCGTCATCAGCCAGGTCGCCGAAATGGTCCTCGGTGAACGGGTCGTCACTCTCGTACCAGGCCATGCGATCGAGTCTTCCACGTCGGACCGACAGCTGCGGCGCACACTGTGGACAACCGCCCGACTCGTCAGCGCGAGGACGGTGCCTCAGCTCGCCAGATCGGCAGTTCCGGCCAACGCGACGTCCTCGGCGATCTGGGCCAGCAGCCCGGTGACGGCAGCCGCCTGCTCCGAGGTCACCGCCATGGATCCGTCCACCTGCAGATCCTGGTTGAACACCAGTCCGGTCGACCCGACGACATCAGCCTTCACATGCCCCAGGATGCGAGCCAGGTCGGCGCGAGCGTCCGGAGCGCCGCCCCAGCCGTAGCCGACAAGGCCAACCGGCTTGCCGGCCCACTCGGCATAGAGGTAGTCGATCGCGTTCTTGATCGGCGCCGGGAAGCTTCGGTTGTACTGCGCCGTGACGACGACAACCGCGTCCGTGGCAGCGATCGTCCGGGCCCAGTCGAGGGTGTGCGGCTTCGCGTACTTCCCCCGACTCGGCATCTCGTCCTCGTCGAGGAACGGCAGGTGACTGACATCGAGCACCTCCACGTCCCAGCCCGCCGCGGCGGCCTGCTCGGCCACCCAGTCGGCGACCTTCGGACCGATCCGGGTGGGGCGGGTGGTGGACACGATCACGCCGAGTTTGCTCACGAGTCGGCACAACGCAGCGGGGCCGGAGCGCATTCCCCGTGCGGGTATGAGGTGCACCACGCGGTCGTACTCTGGTCGGTGATGAGTCGCCCCTGGAAACTCCCTGCCCTGTTTGCCCTGTGTGGGATCGTGCTCGCGACCGTGATGGTCGTCGAAGGCACGCGGTTTCCTGCCGTCGCGGTGCTGTTGGTCTTCCTGTTGCTCGCCGCGGCCAACTCTCCGTTGCTGTTTCCGCGTGGCGTCACGGCTGAGGAAGCGGTCCGACGTGCCGCAGCGGACGGAGGCCCGATCATCTACTTTCGGCCCGGCTGCCAGTTCTGCGTACGGCTCCGGATCGTGTTGGGCCGTCGCGGCGGCCGTGCGCACTGGGTCAACATCTGGCAGGACCCGGCGGCCGCTGCGGCCGTACGAGCCGTGAACGACGGCAATGAGACCGTCCCAACCGTGGTCGTTGACGGGCGAGCACACACCAATCCTGATCCGTCCTGGGTGCAAGCGCAGATCCCGACAAGCTGAGGTGTGCTGTCGTCCCGGTCACCAGGCGCGGGCTGGCATCGCCCTCTCGGGTGCTGCTGGCGGCGGAGTCGCCCCCGGGAAACGGGAGGTCACCTCGTATGCCAGTTCGAGGTAGGCGTCCCGGGTGGCCTGCTGCAGGGCGTCCCACTCGAAAAGGTTGCCCCGCTTGAGCTTCGGGTCGTGCGGGATCATCACGATCTTGCCGACCCTGGGACCGATCCGGTCCACCACCATGGCGATCTGACGCTGCTGCTCGGTGGTGAAAGCAGCCAGTTGCGCTGCCAGGGTTGCGTCGTCGGGCAGGTGAGCCGGGTCGGGCAGCGCGAAGGTGTCGATGACCGTCACCGGCACGATGGCGTTGCGCACCAGATCCTCGCCGTCGGGCGTCTTCTCCCACCAGTCAAGGGTTTCCGCGGCCAGCTTCCAGCCGTCCTCGGCCGTGGTCGCCGGAACGACAAGAGTGTCGGTGGACTGGTAGACCGCCTCCATCAGGGGAGTCAGCAGATCGGTCCCGGTGTCAGTGATCAACAGCGGCCGGAACCTGGTGATGATGTCGGTGACCAGCCGGTACTCCTCGGCGGTGAACACCTGTGCCTTACGCGGATCCTTGTGGGCAGCGATCACCTCCAACCGCGACTTCGCGACGTTGGTGAACTGCCGGAACTGTGAGGAGGTGTGGATCTGGGGAGCGTTGTCGATCAGGTCGCGAACCGTCTTGGCATGCTCCTCCCCGAGTCGCTCGGCCAGGGTGCCTCGGTGTGGGTTCCCGTCGACCGCGGTGACCGACGATCGGCGGTGCATCGCCAGCGCGGTCCCCAGTCCCAGGACCGTGGTGGTCTTGGTGACGCCACCCTTCAACGACGACACGGTGATCCGATGGTGATCAACTTCGGTGTCGATGACGTCGAGGATCCGTTGCCGGTGCTCACGTTCGGCCAGCTCGGCAGCGGCCCGCGCCGCAGCAGCCTCGGCGGCAAACTCCTGCTCGGCCCGGCGCCGAGCAGACGGCACCAGCTTCTCCCACCACTTCAGCGTGCGCTGTCCCGAACGCACCCGCACCGGCTCCGGGGCAGGCTGCAGCGACACCGGCGGCGGAGCAGACGCGGTGGCTGGTCGCTGCGGCACAGACGGCGCGGGCGGCTGGACCTGTTGCGGTGCGGCCTGTGGTGCCGGCTGGGGTACGGATGACACCGGCTGGGTCGGTGCGGCCTGTCGCGGTTGCTGCTGGCTGAACGGTGAGGGCCGCGCCACCCCGGTGGGCGCGGCATGCTGGGGTACGGGCTCCGGTGCCGACGGGGGCGTCCAGGCGGGTGGAGTGCCGTTCTGGTGGTACGGCGGCGCCGCCGGGGACGGGGGGTTGGGCTGTGCAGTCACGAGCTCTCCCATGGTCGGGGGTTACCAGGTGGGCTCCATTGTGACCGAAGTGCGCCGTCCCGGCGAGTTTTCGACTCCCCTGGACGGCGACACCTCACGCCGCGGCGAACGCTGCCTCGAACTCGGCGCGCATCTCGTCGCCACCCTTGCGGCGCCAGTCCGCGACCGCCTCGGCCCACTGGGCCTGACTCATCCGGCCCTGGATCACCCCGGTCATCGCGTCGACCATCACCGTGTCCAGCGAAGCCGCCTTCTTCAGCGCCGTCTCCGACACCAGCCCGATGTGGGCCTGGGCCACGGTCGCATCCATGTCCTGCTTCTCCTGCTCGTACTCCGCCCGCGCCTCGGCCGGGGCGACGCCACCGAAGTGCACCGTCGCCGGCGCGCCCACGTACACGAGCGGGCTCAGCCGGTTGACCCCGTACGACTCGGTCGGGGTGATCACACCGTTGGCGACGTTGTAGTCGGTGCCCTCGACGCCGTACTTCGCCACCATGTACTCCTTGGTTCCGAACGGCGCCGCCAGCGCGCTGATCACCCGCAGCAGCTCCTGGACGCGCTCCGGCGACGCCTTCGGGATCCCGATCCGGTACGGCGTTCCTGCACCCAACCACCGCTTCACCGACGGAGCCGAGCCGTCGAAGGACGGTAGTCGGATCGCCGCCGTCTCGGCCGCCGGGTCCACCTTCTTTGCACCGCTGGCCAAGCCGGCCCAGTTCGGCGTGGCAGGCAATAGCGGCGCCTGACCGGTCGAGTACAACATGTCGACCTTGGTCTTGATGTCAGAGGAGAACGACTCCGGGTGGAGGTAGCCGTTCTTCCACGCCTGAGCGACGAAGTCGAGCGCCTGGGCGAAGGTCTCGGTCTCATAGTTCCGCGTGAACTTACCGCCCTCCACGCCCCACACGTTGGGGGTGCCCAGCATCTCGTTCACCATGTCGACCATCCCGAGCGCCTGGAAGGTCGAGTACTGATGATTCTTCTTGTCGGTCAGGCCGGCCATCAGCTCCATCAGCTCGTCCCCGTTGCGGGGAGCGGGGTTCACACCACGCTGCTCGGCGATGTCGGCTCGGACCAGGTAGACCCGGAACAACGGCAGCCGAGGCGACGGGATGAGTTGAATCTTCGGACCGAAGACCCCGCCGACCCATTGTTGCGAGGGGATGTTGGCCAGTCCCGGGTAGTCCTTGACGTTGTCCCCGGACAGGTACTCGGACAGGTCGGCGAACTTGGCCTCCAACAGCGCAGGCAGCTGCGGTGTGAGCGTCGGCAGCACCAGACACACGTCGGGCAGCTCTCCACCCGCCATGATCGTCTGGAACTTGTTCGGGTAGTCGCCGACCGATGCGCCGTTGAAGGCGAGGTTCACGCCCAGCATCTCGTTCACCGCCTGCCAGAACGGGTTCTTCTCCACCGGAACCAGCGCGTTGTTCACGATGGTCAGTGCGGAGACGTCTCCGCCGGTTCCCGGCTTCTCCGACAGGAAGGTCGCCATCTCCGACGGCACGCTCTCGAAGAAGGCGCTGGTTCCGTTCTCCAACGCGGGGAGATCCGGCTTCACACCCTCGTACGCGACGAACGACGGCAATGTCGCCGCACCGTCGGCGCCGGGACCACCCGGCTCCGTCGGGCTGGTGGTCGATGGGGCGCATCCGGCTGTCGCACCCAAGGCAGCAACGGCGCCGAGTGATGCCGAGCCCGCCAGCAGCCCTCGTCGGCTGAGCAGGCGCTCCGACGCGGCGAAACGAGGCGTCGTCGATGAAGTCATGTCGTCTCCTGTGAATTGTGTTCGGAAGTCATCCCCGCGTCGGCCGACGGTGCCGAAGAGCGGGAGGTTGAGCTGACGAAGGTGGTCAAACGTCGGGCGAGGCGAGCTCGCCACGCCAAGGCACCGCCCCTCTGCCGGCGCCGTCATGAACGCTAGCTGTACTGACCACAGAGGTTGAGTACGGAGTGTCAAGACGGGACGTGTGAAGGACCTCCGGTAAGGGTGTGAAGCGACCAAGCACCACACCACACAACCGGAGGTCCTCGTGTCCCACCGTAACGCCTGTCTGACCCCAGCGGGTCGTCGACGTCTCGCCCAGCTGATCGTCGACCAGGGTTGGCCGCTACGGCGGGCCGCCGAACGCTGGAACTGCTCGGTCACCACCGCGAAACGCTGGGCCGACCGGTACCGGGCCGACAAGACCACCAGCCTGGAGGACCGGCCGTCCCGGCCAGCCCATTCCCCACGGCGGACCAGCCGCCGGACCGAGCACCGGATCGTCGGGCTGCGGGTGTCACGCCGGTGGGGGCCGGCCCGGATCGCGTATCGGCTCGGACTGCCGGTCTCGACGGTCCACAAGGTGTTGCAGCGTTACGGTTGCCCGCCACTGGCCTGGGTAGACCCGGCGACCGGGGTTCGGGTGAAGTGGGCCAGGCAACGAGCGGTCCGCTACGTCCACGACCACCCCGGCGACCTGGTCCACGTCGATGTGAAGAAGCTGGGCCGGATCCCCGACGGCGGCGGTCACAAGATCCACGGACGTCAACAGGGACAGAAGAACCGTGGCACGGCCAGGCCCGGCTACCACTTCATCCACAACGCCGTCGACGACTGCTCCCGGCTGGCCTACTCCGAAATCCTGACCGACGAACGGAAAGAGACCGCAGCCGGGTTCTGGACCCGGGCCAACGCCTACTTCACCGCGGCCGGGATCACCGTCAAACGCGTCCTGACCGACAACGGATCGTGCTACCGCTCACGCGCGTTCGCCGAGGCCCTCGGCGAGGTCACCCACAAGCGGACCCGGCCGTACCGGCCCCAGACCAACGGCAAGGTCGAGCGGTTCAACCGGACCCTGCTCGCCGAGTGGGCCTACGCCCAGCCCTACACCAACGAAGCCGAACGAGTCGCCGCGTTCGATGGGTTCCTGCACCACTACAATCATCACCGCGGCCACACCGCACTGAAGGGCCAGTCACCAGCCGACTGCGTACCCAACCTCTCCGGACAGAATAGCTAGCTATACGTCACGTGAGGAGCAACCGGTTACTCGTACGAAGTTGGTACCAATTTGGTCACAACCCCTGAGTGGCTCGATCAAGGACATCGCCGTCATGGCTGGTCAATGGTCAGTGCCACCGAAGAGCCGGCCACGTAGAGAGGCGCTGCCACGATGGCAATCGTCGCTGTGCGGCTGTAGGGCCCCGTGCCCGCCGTGCGACTGGTGAGTGTCCTGCTCACCGAAGTGGCACCGGGAGGGATGGTCAGGGCACCGGTGATACCGTCGAAGTCGACGCGCTGTTGTGCCCCACCGGTGAATGCCAGGCGTACGGCCAGCGGAGCTGTCAGGTCGGATGATGTCCTGGTCACCGTGATCGTCGCGGTGTCACCGGCGGTGATCATCGCCGGGGCCACCGCAACGGCGACCGTTGTGCTCGGCACCACCGTCGACGTCGTCACGACGTGATCAACACCGTGAGGACTGGAACCGAGATCCTGGACGATGGCGCCCGAAGCAGCGCCGGGACCAATCACTCTCAGGTTGCCGTGGACCTCGGCGAGGCCATCACCGCCAACCACTTCATTGACGGACAAGTACGGGTTGTAGCGGTCTGTGGCCAGCAGACAATCGTTGAAGTTCAGCCCGCCGTACTCGTCGATCGGATCGGCACCAGTGGCCTTGCCCGCCCACAGCACAATGCTGTCGTAGTAGGAAGACCCGGCCGTTCCGAGGTCCCACATGCTCACATTGTTGAGAACCACGTCCACCCCGGACGGGGACTTGTGAAAGACGCCGAGGCATGAGGTGGAGGTCTGCTTCTGGATGAGACAGTCACGCAGTTCGATGGTGCCGCCGGGATCGCTGACGCCGCTGCCGTACACCGAGAAGGCGGGCATGCCGCCCGGCTGGTCGACCATGGCCACGTTGTCGAAGAGCACCGAGACCGGCGCCGAGCTTGCACTGAGATTCTGGTAGACGACGCTGACTCCGCGCTTCTTGTTCCCACTGATGACGCAGTCGCGGAACACGATGTCGGCCAAGCGTTCGTTGGATCTGTTCGGCTCCAGGTCGACACCCGCCTCCGGCGCAGTCCCGCCGGTGTTGCGGAACCAGCAGCCCTCGACGAGCAGCCCATCGACGCTGATCACGCTCAGAGCGTTGCGCCGGTGGCTGACGCAGACGAGATTGCGCAGCGTCACGTCGGTGTTGTGGCGAGGCCGGCTCGTGTCGGTCGAGACCCCCAGATATATCCCATCGCCGCCGCTGCCGTCGAGGGTCAGCCCCTCGATCAGAACCGTGTCGCAGCTGAGCAGGTTGAGGGCGTGGCGCCATTCCCCGGTGGTGAAGCCGCTCTTGTCCATCACGATCCGGGCCCCATATCCCACGATCGTGATCCCGCTCTGCCCATCGATCGTGAGCAGCTTTTCGCTCGCTGATGCAGTGTCGTGGGGGAAGGCCGACGTGATGGCTCTGAGTGCCGTGCCCGGCTCCAGGACGATCGTGATGTTGCTGCGCCTGACGAAGAGCGGCCCGGAGTTCCAGTCCATGCCGACGTTGTCGATGATCACTGTCTCAGCGGTCGAGTCAAATGCCTGCTGCAGGTAGGCCGTGGAGTCGGCAGGATCGAATCCGAGGTCCGACACCCGTACGGTGGTGACAGCGCCCGCCGGGCGGGCAGGAACGCCAACCAGCGCGACGGCGCTCGCAGTGGCGGCAAGGACGCCGCGTCGGGAGAAGCGCCGTGGCGAGTCGTCCGAGCGCGGCATCAGCGGCCCTCCTGGTAGACCTCGACGTCGTCGAGAATGACCGATCCTTCACCTCGGAAGCCCAACAGCGAGGCGACGAGCCTCAGCTGCACCACCGGCGTGCCCAGTGCAGTCGCAGGAATGTCCTCGCACAGACCGACCCAGGTCCAGCCCGTCCCGGATGGTCGGAGCAGCTGCATCGGCTGGGCGAAGGCATAGATGTTGCTGCCGGACGCGGTCCACAGCTGCGCCTTGACACTGACCTGTCCCTCGAGGACCTGCGGCGACGTGGCCCGGAACCGGGTGCGAAAGGCGCACAGGCCAGCCGTGATCGGGATGGCCTGGACGATCGACTGCTCCTGCGAGGTGATCCCGACAGCAGGGTCGGGGCTGAGCTCCAGGGCGGGTCCCCCATCGAAGCCGCCGCTCTCGATGCGTCGGATCGGGCCGATCAGCCGCCAGCCCGCCACGTCGCTTCCCAGGCAGTCATCGAACGAGCCGTTGGGCGCCAGTTGGGTCCGTGCCCCTCGGGCAACCTCGAGGGCCAACCTTGCGAACCGCGTCCCTGACTCACCTGCGGGGCCAGCAGCAGCGCGAACCAGCTCTCGTGCCACCGGACCGTCGGTGTCGCCCCGCACCGCGTCGACCAGGTGCCAGAAGGCGGAGCCGCTGTAGCCGGTCCACGTGTGCTGGTATCGACGGTGGTCAAGCCGGTGGCGCAGAACCGGGTCCGCCTCCTGCCGCGCCTCGATGAGCAGCCGTTCGGCCGCATGGGACGTACGGTTCGGCAGTTCGGCGATGGTGGCGGAGGCCAGCTTCTTCGCCTGGGCGGCGTTCTTGGGAGCGGCGACCGACCGTGGATAGCTGAGGTATCCCGCTTCGTAGTAGCGGAAGGTGTCCATGATCAACTCGGCGCGGGCGCGTTGGTCCGGAGTCTCGGTCCGTTCGATCGTCCGCTCGAGCAGCAGCCGCGCGGCGCGCGCGTCATCGTCACTCACCTCAGCGAGGTAGTCGCAAAGAATGAAGGGGAGGTAGGTCCGGTTCCGTCCGTACTCCCAGAACGCCGTCCGCTGGGCTGTTGTTTCCCAGAACTCCACCCACATGGCGTAGTAGCGCCGAAGGGTGGCAGCAGCCCGCTTCCCCACGGCCAGCTCGCACCACCGACGCGTCAGGGTTTCGACATCTGCGTCAAGGTCCCACAGCAGCTTGGTGTACACCCATGTCTTGGGGCCCTCACCGATCGGCGCGGGTGACATGTCACAGTACGAGTACCTCAGCTTCCGGTCACGCGCGTAGCGATACGCCGCTTGCAGATCCTTGTTGTAGAGCCGGGGAGTGAGGAACCTGACTCCGGAGGCGTAGTCGTAGAGCGCCAGCGACGTTGCATGGTGTTGCCATCGGTCGAAGAGCGCCTGGAATCCCTGGCGCGACTCAGGATCAGCCCACTGGTGCGACTCCTTGGTGATCATGGGCACGACGTTGGGGTGGAGCGCAAAGTCTGGCGGGTCGGCGACCTCGTGATAGGCCAGAACCGGGAAGATCTTGTCCGACAGATTGGGGCGTTGCGCCAACACCGACTCGACCACGGCGTTCACCCAGCGGTAGTACGCGGTCGACGCACTGGCGAGCCCATCCGAGTTGACGCTTCCTTCCTCGATGTCGCCATCGCTGTAGCCGTGGCCATCGTTGACGCCGAGGGAGATCAACGGCTCCTCGGGTGAGGCGGAGAAGAACTCGATGATGTACGAAGCAGCAATGTCCACTGTGGCCTGGATGTCGAATCTCGGCTGCCAGCTGGTGGTGTCGCCCAGCTTCGGAACCGTCGGCACGCCACCGATGACCGGATAGACCTCCGGGCGGTACGAGGGCTTGGCCGGATCGGCGTACACACTGGTGGGGAAGATGTTGAACAGGTTGTGGTTGCCCGTACGTGTGATGCGACTGTGGGTGCGCTGCCGGGTCGCCCACAGCACCTGTGGATCAGCCGTGGCCCAGTCGCGAGCGTTCGGCTCGTTCGTCTCGAAGAGGTAGGGCAGGGTACGGCTCAGGAAGGTTGGCTCCTGACGGAGGCTGGCAGCGGGAAGCGAGAAACTCGTGAGGCTGGGGACGTGGGTGCCATGGTCGCCCGGCATGAGCCATGCGACGCCCAACCAACGTTCCAACAGCTCGTACACGCCGAATCGCGTACCCCACTCGGTCGGCCCGAGGATGACGACCTGCGCTCGGGCGGGATCAACCTCAATGATGAAGCCGTCCCCGTCCAGGTCCTGGAGGCCCGCGTGGTCGTCGGGGGACCCATCGGGTCCGAGCCAGCCGATGAACATCCGCCCAGCGGGAAGGTCGCCGTCTCCGAGCCCACCCGGTGTCACCACCGGAAGAGTGACACCTGTTGCCTTCCGGATGTGATCAACCAGCGTCGTGATGGCATGGGCGGTCTGGGTGTCGGAGCTGGCTCCCGCAAGACGGATCTGGTCGATCCGGGCTCCGCCCTCGCGCCCCCTGATCGTGACACTGTGGTGCCCGGCCGCCAGGTCGAGGCTGTCGGTGAGTGCGGCCCACCGCCAATGGCCGTGGTCGGCGCCGAGATGCCAGGTCTGTTCCGCACCTCCGTCAACGCTGACGAACACCGAGTCGGTCTGGCCATTCTCGGTCCAGACCAACGCCGCGACCCGATACTTGGCCGAAACGGTCACGGTGAGACTCACCGTCACCGAGCCCGCGTTGTTCACCCCAACCGGCGTGGCGACATAGGCACCGCCCGCCGCGCCCGCATCCTCGACCACACGCATCGGCGGGCTCACGACACCAAGTTCAGCCTCCACCGTGACCGGATCGACGGCGATGTAGTCCAGCCCAGGTGGCGGGACGATCACGACCTGCGGCTGGCCAAGGACAACGACGGGCAACGAGCCCGTGTCACCGACGGCTGGAAGCGCGGCCGCGGAGGACGCCGCGACGCCCACCGTGGCAGCCGCGGCCAGTCCGAGGACCTGGCGACGGGAGGCGCGGGGTTGAGCGATCAAGCGGGACGACGCAGAACCGAATGGCGACATTGCCTGCTCCTAGAGTGTGTGTGGTTCCCAGAACTCTAGCTATACGTATGTGCAATGACAAGCGTCGGGCAACGGCCGGAGCGCCATGCCCTTTGGCCGGCATGGTCGTCACGCAAAGGTGTCAGATGTTCACGCTGATGCGCCCGTCGCGGATCGCGACCGGATAGACCTTCAGCCGAGGTCGCCGCACCGGCGACGTACAAGCTCCGGTCGACAGGTCGAAGCCCCAGTGGTGCCAGGGACACCGCAACTCGGGCGCGTCCGGAACAGCCTCCGGCCGCTCGCCCGGCGCCGAGCAGGTGACGCCCGGAAAGACACGCCCCTGGGCGATCGGGGCTCCGGCGTGCCCGCAGAAGTTCCGTACGGCGTAGACGCGCTCCCGCCAGCGAATCAGCCCGATCTCCTTGCCCTCGACCACCACGATCCGCGCCGGCCCTTCCTGGACCGTGGACTCGTCGGCGACGTCGACCCAGGTCATCCGACACCCACCTCGAGATCGACCCTCGGATGGGCCACACACGGCAGCTCGAGGAATTCACAGGCGTTGTCGTGGAAGAGCCGCTGCAGCGAGGAGTCGCGAACCTTGGACCGTACGTGCGCCGGTTCGTCGAAGTCCCAGTGCGGGAAGTCGCTGGCGTACATCACGATCGCATCCGAGTCGACCATGTCGAAGATCTGCTCGAGGTGTTCGCGGCGCGGCGGGTCCTCGATCGGTTGGGTGGTGAGACGAATGTGATCACGTACATACTCACTGGGCATCCGTTTCAGGTACGGGGTTTCATGCCGCAGGCCCTTGAACTCGGCATCCATCCGCCACAGCACGTGCGGCAGCCAGGAGATGCCCCCTTCGACCAGCATGACCCGCAGTCCGGGGAACTTCTCGAACACCCCGCGCAGCACCAGGCTCACCGTCTGGGCCATGTAGAACTGCGGGAGGCAGCAGTGCATCTCGAAGTAGGTGGCCGCACTGCCGGCGGGCGTGTGAGCGGCATTGGCCACCACCGCGGTCGTGGACGGATGGATGTGGATGGGTAGCCGATGCCGCTGACATGCTTCATAGATCGGCCAGTAGTAGCGCTCGCCGAAGGCGATCCGATTGGCCGTGGCGAACATCGAGACCGCCTTGACCCGAGGATGCGGGCCAAGTCGCTCGATCTCGCGGACGGCGAGATCCGGGTCCTGCAACGGAATCTCCAGCGACATGCCGAACCGTTCGTCGGCCTCCAACCACTTCGTCATCGTGTAGTCGTTGTAGGCCGAGCAGATGGCCGCGGTGTAGTCGGGGTCGGGGTTTCCCGCGATGGAGCCGTTGTTTCCGCTGAGCAGACCGAACGCGTGGCCGTACCGGTCCAGCAGGTTCTCGACGAAGAACTCCGGGTCGGACAAGGTCTTGCCACCCTTCTCCCCCATCAGGTCCCAGCGCATGCCGCCGTCCTCGATCCGATGACCCGACGCAACCCGGCGCAAGCCGTGCCGCCCCACCTCGGAGCGGTACGGCTCCGGGAGCAGCTGCACCCATTCCTCCACCCGGGGATCGGTCTGATGGATGTCGCAGTCGATCAACCCGGACGAACCGTTCATGGTTGCCACCACACTCTGAAGTGTTACATTATGGGAAGGCTTGGCATATTCTGACACTTGACGCTAACATCGGGGGTTATGACCGTCAACAGGGAGCCCGGCCGTACGGGCATCCAGTCACTGCATCGCGCCCTCGACATCGTCGAGATCGTCGCGACCCGCGGCAGCGTGGGCGCGTCGGAGATCGCGCACGAGTTGGACCTGGCGGTGTCCACGGTGCACAACCTGGCGCGCACTCTCGCCGCCCGTGGCTACCTGGTCGGCCAGCGCGGCACCTACCGTCTTGGTCCCGGCACCGCGTGGCTCACCTCACGGTGGGAGCCGATGACCGTGCTGCCCGAGCTGACCCGGCCCCATCTGGAGATGATCAGCAAACAGACCGGACAGTCCGCTTCGGCCACCGTCCTCGTCGACACCGAAGCACGTCTGCTCGCCTTCATGCCCGGTGCCAGTTCCGTGGCCGTGCAGCAGCCACGCTGGACCTGGCCGTCACCGCTCGACCTGGCGACCGGGACCGTGCTGGTTGCACTGGCCGAACAGCGAGCCTGGGAGGATCATCTCCGCCATCGCACACCAGAGGAGAACTGGGAGCAGCGACTGGAGCGGATCGCCGCGACCGGCGTCCACGCGCGCCGCTCCGTCGGCCCGACAGGCCAGACCGCCGTGGCCGTCGCCGTCCGTACGGCGGCAGGTCCAGTCTGCAGTGTCGGCAGCGCAGCCCCCACCTTCGTGGCCACCGACGAGCTTGTCGACCAGATGCTCCAGTCACTCCTGACGGCTTCTCGGTCGCTGTCGGAAGAACTCGGATGCGCGGAGCCAGCGCTGCCGAGCCTCGCTGTCGCCCGCGAGGCTGTGGAGCTCGACCTGGGCGCAACCGGCATCGCCGACCAGCAATGACAGCCGATCATCGCCGTCAGACCATCGAGGTCACCGTCGGCGAACGCAGGGTGGAGGCCGCCGGCGTCGTCTCACTGACCCTCGGCCGCAGCGACGGTCAACAACTGCCGCCATGGGAACCGGGTGCCCACATCGACCTGCACCTCCCCTCAGGGACGGTTCGTCAGTACTCCTTGTGCGGCAGCCCGGACGACGTCGGGTACCGGGTGGCGATCCTGAGCCAACCCGACGGCCGGGGCGGCTCACTCGAAGCATGTTCGCTGAGCCCCGGGTGCGACCTCCGGATCAGCCACCCTCGCAACCAGTTTCCCTTGGTGGAGGCCCCGCAGTACCTGCTGATCGGTGGCGGAATCGGCATCACGCCCCTGCTACCGATGGCGCAGCACCTCCAGGCGGCCGGTCGCGACTGGAACCTCGTCTACGGCGGACGCGACCGCGACTCGATGGCGTTCGTTGACCAGCTGCTCGAGCTTGGCTCCCGCGTGACCGTGCTGCCCCAGGACGAGCACGGCCTGCCTGACCTCGCCACCATTCTCGGTGCCGCGGCACCGGGCACCGCCGTGTACTGCTGTGGCCCGGCAGGCATGATCGCTGCCGCGCAAGCACTGTGTCACCGCCTGCCACCCGACGGTTCGCTGCACACCGAACGCTTCACGCCCACCCAGGAACCGTTGTCCGGAACGGATTCCGCCGCCGACTCGTTCCGGGTGGTGCTGCGGCGCCGGGCCTGCACCGTGACGGTCGGAGCGAACCAGTCGATCCTCGATGCGGTACGCGAAACGGGTGCCGTCCTCCCGTCATCCTGCGAGGAAGGACACTGCGGCACCTGCGAGACCGACGTCGTCGAAGGGATTCCGGATCATCGCGACGAGTTCCTGACCGAAGACGAACGGGCTGCCAACACGACGATGATGATCTGCGTGAGTCGTTCACTGAGCGATGAGCTGGTCCTTGACCTGTGAACCGGTGTTCACCGGCGTACGCAGCAACACCGCTCTCAGTGCGTGGCGGGCGGCGCCACGATGGTCGCGCCGACCACCGGTTCGCAGGGGATCAGCTCCGTCGGCAGCTTCGACGGCACGGGCCAGGGTCGCTCCAGCAGGTCGGCCAACATGGAGATCGCCCGTGCACCCACGAACTCGCGGGGAATGGCCGTGCAGGACCAGGAGCAGCCTGCCCGCGGCCCACCCGGAACCTGCTCCGCAATGCCGACCGACATCGTCTCCGGGATCCTGATCCGGGCGGCGCGGCTCACGGCGAGCAGGCGCTGGGTCGCCGGCTGGTCGGTCACCACGAGCGCGGTCACGCCCCGATCGCGCTGCTCGGCGAGCCAGGCGTGGTCCAGGTCAGGGACCGCGATCTCCACCCCGACTGGCAGGTCATGATCGAGAAGTGCCTGCCGGAACGCCCTCTGACGTGACGCCTGCGGGTCGTGCGTGTCGTCGAGCTCGTGGTGCACCACCAGACCGAGACGGCGATGACCGCGCGCCACCATGGTCGCGACGAGATCCTTCACGCCACTGGCATAGTCCGGTCGCACCGAGGCGAGTTCCCTTCCGGGATCGGAGCACGGACCGAGGTAGACGAAACGGTAGCCCTCGTCGGAGAGCCGATGCAGTTCGTCGAGGTCGGACTCGGTCCCGAAGATGATCGTGCCGTCGGCGAGGTGGAGCCGGTTGCTGCCGCCGCGGTAGATGCTGTTGCGTTGGGTCCGACGTGGATGCCCCAGGGCCGAGGTGAAGAGCACGATGTCGAGCTCCCGCTTCGCCGCCTCGGTCTCCATCCCCCTCAGGTACGCGAGATGAGGACTACCTTCGACCAACGGCATCCGGTCCTGGTAGACCAACAGGCCGATGAGATTGTTGCGGCCACCCCTGAGGGTGCGTGCTGCCGCATTCGGGACGTAGCCGAGCTCATTGGCGATGCGCAGCACACGGTCCCGCGTCGCCTCCGGCACACGTTGCGCCTCGGGGCGGTCATTCAGGATCACCGAGACCGCCCACTGCGAGACCTTGGCCAACTTGGCAATGTCGGTCTGCCTCGGTGCTGCCGGCCGCGGCGATGAACTCCTCGACATCTCCTGCTCTCCCTGTGGCTGCGGCGATCCGATGATCACCAGGTCCCAGCGTGCCACGCGCGGCCATCCTCGACCGGCAGGCCGCTCCAGTCAACGACCCGAAGGCGGACATCAACCCGCTGCCCACATGTCAAGACGGCGATGCCGGAACTCGCGATCCGCCCACACTCTCCTTCAGCATACGTATAGCTACTCCGCTGTGGAGCCCGGCACAGCCGAATCGGACGTCGTTCCCGCGGCCCGTTGCCCGATCGTCATCAAGGAGGATGCAATGTCCGACATCACCCCGTCCCCCCACCGCGGTCGTGCGCGGGAACTGGCCATGAGCCGGCGCGCGGTGCTCGCCTGGGCCGGCGCCGCCGGCTTGGCTGCCACGCTCAGTACCCGACCCCCTGCGGTCGCCGCTGCACCGTTGACCCTCGTCGCGGGCGGCACCGCCCGAGCTGTCGTCGTGCTGCCCCCGGGCCAGTTGCCCTTCCTTGTCGAACCGGTGACGATCGAGGCCGAGTCGGGCACGGTGACCGCGCCGATGCGCATCGTCAGCGACGCTGCGGCCGTCGGCGGGGCGTACGTCGACTCGCCCCCGGCGGGTGCCGTTGGCCCGGGCACACTCCGTCTGGAGCTCGACCTTGCGGTGACGGCCGAGTACGCCCTCGAAGGGCGGGTGTGGGGTCCGACGTCGACCTCCGACTCCTTCGTCGTCACGATCGACGACGGCGAACCCTTCGACTGGCACATCTCCGCTGCCCGATCCGCCTGGACCTGGCTCCCTGTCACCACAGGGGTCGGAGCCAGTGCCACCGCCGTCACCGTAGCCCTGGAGGCGGGCCGGCACATCGTCACCATCGCTGCCCGCGAGCCCGGAGCCCGCATCGACCAGTTCCGCCTGAGCACACCGCAGGCCTCCACCCAGGACGCCGAGGCGGTGGCCACTCTCGTCGAGTACGTACGGAAGTCGACCGGGGTCACGCTCCCGGTCGTGGGATGGGAGCAGGCACAGACCGATCCCACCCTTCCCGATGTACGGATCCATGTCGGCTGGGCCGGTCCGGGATCGGATCCCGGTCTGGTCGCCCGACTCGCCGATCTCGACTCCGACGGGTACGAGATCGCGCCGTACCAGAACACGCTCACCATTCTCGGTCCCTCGGCGTGGGGAACCCGCTTCGGCGTGTACGAGTTCCTCGAGCGTCAGGTGGGTGTGCGTTGGCTGCTTCCCGGCACCGACGGTGAAGATGTCCCGAGCCGCACCGAGGTCAAGGCCCCGAGCACGGTCATTCGCGACGAGCCGAGCTTCCTGAGCCGATCGCTACCGTACCTGTTCAAGACCCTGGAGCCGAACGCGGAGGACTGGACCAGCACCGATCCACAGGTCATCTGGGCCACTCGCCAACGCACCCACAGTCGCATCACCCGTTCCGGCAATCACAACCTGTTCAACATCTTTCCCACCAGGGTGTACGCCGACCCGGCCAAGCCGGACACGTACCGACCCGAGATCTATCCGGTCATCGATGGCGTGACAGTCCTTCCCACGCTGGGAAAGAACAACGGCTGGCAGCCGCGGTTCGACATCCAGGCAACCGTCGACATCGCGGTGGACTACGCGATCACCTTCTTCGACGCGAATCCGGACGAGCCACTCCTCTCCCTCGCGGTCAACGACAGCCGAGGGCACAGCGAGACCGACCTCGATCCGACGCTGCTCAACTCCGTCGGCCTGGCCAGCGCCTCGGAGTCCTACTACCGCTGGGTGAACCTCGTGGTCACCACCGTCGCCGAACGTCGCCCCGATCTCAGCACGAAGATCTTTCCGGTCCTCGCCTACGACCACGTCATTGACCCACCGACGTTCGACCTGCACCCGAACGTCGTTCCCATGATCACCAAGGAGTCCCACGCCTGGAGTGATCCGGACGGCCGCCCGGGGGTGACCTCACGCTTCGACGAGTGGCAGGAGCACGCAACAACCCTGGCCTGGTACGACTACTCCTCCGGAGCCCGCTTCCTGGCTCCCCGGCTCTACACCCACACCCTGCGCGACGCCTATCGCTACGCGCACGCCCACGGAACCCGTCACCAGCACAGCGACATGGTGCCCAACGTCGTCGGGGAGGGGCCGAAGACCTGGGTGTACGCGAAGCTGTTGTGGGACATCGATGCGGACGTGGACGCGCTGACCACCGAGTGGTGCGAGCGGGCCGTCGGCCGGCGGGCGGCACCGTACCTGCAGCGGTACTACGCCATCTGGGAGGAGTTCTGGAACGGCCGGGCGATCGACACCCCGTTCTGGGAGTTCTCCCGGGACCGCATCTATTTCGGATTCATCCTGAGCGACTACCTGGAAGCGATCCCTGCCAACGAGATGGCTCGAGCCAGGAAGATGCTGCAGCTGGTCGCGGCGCAGGCCGAGACGCCGGCCCAGCAGGCGCGGGCCGAACTGATCAGACGCAGCTTCGACTACTACGACTCCGGCTACCGCAGCCGTCCTCGTGACGTCACGGCCCCACGGTCACAGCAGGACGCCCAGCGGCTGGTCACCCAGGTCCGCAATGACCTGCCCGTCCGGATCGCCGAGGCGGCCCGCAGGTTGGTGATCGAGGCCGAGCACGAGGCCGACCCTGTGCTGCGACACCGCCTGAACCATCGTTCGGTCAACCACTCCTGGACCGGCTTCAGCGGCTCGGAGTTCTTCCACCTGGTCGACTGGGTGACAGCGCACGAGCCGACGTCCGGGCCGGTCCGCGACCTCCTCACCGGCCTGGCCGGCGCGAACCCCACCAGTGGGCTCGCGCGGTTCGCCAGGTTTGCCTTGTTGGTCAGTGATGGGAAGGCCCGCCAACTCGCGCCGAACGGCTCCTTCGAGGAAGGCGACATCGCGGCTCCGCCGTGGGAGTTCCGTGGCTACATCCAACGTGCCGAGGGCATCGGCCACGACGGCGGCGCGGGGCTACGGCTCCAGCGGCCCGCCGGGCTTCCGCAACAGATCAGCGAGGAGTCGCTCATCCTGCCGATCGACATCACGCCCGGTCTGTGCGCCTTCCGCTTCCGCTACCGGGCCACCTCGACGGCGGTCGACCGCGGGCAGGTGAGTGTGAAGTACCACCTGTGGACTGCGGCCGGGGCGAACATCTGGGCCTACCAGCAGCCGATGCGCCTGCTGAAGGACACCGGCGATGCGTGGTCCTGGATCGCCACCTGTGAAGACATCCCGGCCACGGCCAGCGGAAAGGCCGTCGGTCAGCTACGCCTGGTCGCCTCCGTCCTGGGCTTCGCCGGCGAGGGCGAGGTCCACCTCGACGACGTCCAGGTGTTTTCCGAATCGTCGGTGTTGGAATCCTGAGGAGCTGCCATGACCCTGCCACGAAGCACCGTTCTGTCACGTCGTACCGCGCTCGCCCTGGGCGGTGGGGCGGCGCTGACCCTGGCCGTTGGTCGGCGTGCCCACGCCGATGGGGTGACCGTCCACGCCTCTGACTACGGCTACGACCCGGTCGACTCCACCGCCGCCCTGCAGGCAGCTCTCGATTCGGGCGCCGATGAGGTGGTGATCGACAACGTGGGTGGCGAGTGGATCACTGATCCGTTGTTCGTCACCCGGGACCACCAGTCGATCATCATCGAGCCGGGAGTCGTGCTCCGGGCGAAGCCCGGGTCCTATCTCGACCTGTACGACTGCCTGCTGACGATCGAGAACCGCACCGGCGTCACCCTCGCCGGCTACGGCGCCACCCTGACGATGAACAAGGGCGAGTACACCAGCGGCGAGTGGCGACACACGCTCCGGGTGCTGAGCAGTTCCGACATCACCGTCGAGGGCCTGATCCTCGAACGGAGTGGTGGCGATGGCATCTACCTCGGGGTGTCGACCGTCACCGGATCACCTCAGCGCAACAGCAACGTCACGATCACGAATGTGTTGTGCACCGGCCATCGACGCAACGCCCTCAGCGTGATCTCGGTCGACGGCTTGCTGGTCACCCACTCGCGCTTCACGAACAGCAGCGGCACTTCGCCCCAGGCCGGCATCGACCTGGAGCCCAACAGCAGCCTGCAGCAGCTCAGCAATGTCGTGATCCGCGACTGCTACATCACGTCGAACCGAACCCGGGGTGTCATGGTGCACCAGGGAAAGCTGCGCTCCACCTCCGCGCCGACGTCGATCCTGCTGCACCGGGTCAGCGTGGACCGGCAGGCTGGCTCCTCCCCTGCCGTCTCGCTCTGGGGACGTGGCGATGACGACCCGGTCGGCGTCCTGGAGGTGCGGGACTGCTTCATCGCCCGCGACAGTTCCGGTGTGTCTGGCACGGTCGGCGTCTTCAACAAGTCCGCCGAGGGGACCCACCTGTTGATGAACCGGGTGTGTCTGGAAGACATGAACACCAGTGCCGACACTTATCCGCCGATCACCGTTTCCGACACGAAGCCGGACGGGTCAGGCATCCCGCCGGCCGAGTACGGGGGCATGACGTTCAACGACGTTGCCCTGGTCACCAGTCACCACGATCCGTTCCTGGCTGCGTGGGAGAGCACCGGCACCAGCGGACTCGCCAATGTGCATGGCAATCTCACGGTGATCGCTCCCGTCGCGGCCTCGACCTCGGACGTCACCCAGGACCTCGGCTCCCTGCCACACGATGTCGATCACGCCGTGTCCCCGAGGCTGACCGCGCCGGCCACCACCGTGGCCCTCGCCGCGTCCACGAGTACCGTCAACGTGGGTGACACGATCGTCCTCACCTTCAGCCGGGCATCGGCCGATGTGTCACTCCCGTTGGCGGTACGGTTCTACGGTGAAGGCACCGCCGTGGAGCGTTTCGACTACGCAGGTCTGGCGCGCGTTGCCGTCATCGCACCGGGAGCAATCTCGACGACCGTGTCGATCCCGACCCGGCGCACCCAAGCAGGGGCGTACACGGTGACGGGGGTCTACAAGATCGCGTCCAGCATCTCCTACACCTTCGGATCGACGACCTCGGCATCGGTGATCATCCAGGGATGATCGATGACCTGACGCTCCCGGAGTGGGGCCCGTACGGCAAGCGGTACGCCGGCACCTCGCACGTCGCTGACGCGGCGCGCGGGGGCCGGTTCGACCTGACCGTCGCCCTGGGCCTGTTCCGGGGCCGGGTCACCGTCCCGGACGCCCTGTTCGCCGTACCGGTCCATCCCTGGTCGGCAGCGCCCGACCTCAGCAACTACAGCTACCGCTACGAGCTCGACGACGCGGTCCGTGCCGAGGTCGCGTTCACCTCGTTGCCGAGCGCCGGTCGACTGATCAGCTGCACCATCGTGAACGACGGCCCGGTGGACCAGCGTGTCGTCGCCCATGCCCTGGCATCAGTGGATTTCGCCCGGATCGGATCGCATCGGGAGTGGCTGCGTACGGTGACCGTCGCCGCACCGGATGGCGTCCGCTGGATCGATGCGCTCGACCACCACCGGTTGCAGTGGGAGGCCGGCCGCCGCACCGCCGGACTCATGCCCGACGGTCTACTGCGTGGCGAGCAACGCGCGCACGACGCGGTCGGCGGGTCGGTGTTGGGCGCCGGGTTCGGCGCCGCTCCGGGTGACCACGCCAGCTATCGGACCGCTGTGGTGCCGTTGGACAACGGAACGCTGCGGGTACGGCTCCGCGCCGAGGCGGGGACGACCGTTCGGCTGCGGCTCAGCGGCTCGGTCCTCGGCACGGTTGTGGTGACGGGGACCGGCTCGATGGTGACCGCTGACCTCCCCGTCGGCAGGCGCCCAGGGGGGACCTTCGAGTTCACGTTGGCCACCGACGGCGGTCAGCCCTGTGAGATCGACGGTTTCCTGGTCGGCGAGCACGAACAGGTCAGCCGTGCGAGCTTCGTGACCGATCCGCTGGCCCCGCGCCTCGGCGCCACTCCCGGACCGGCCCCACGGTCGATGATCGTCACCCATCCGGCGTTCGAACAGGTCTACGGTGTGGCTTGGAACGACACGGAGACAGCAATGTCACGCTTCGTCGGACATGATCTCGACCGCCTGCTCAACGGCGGGCGACGCGACGGTGTCGGCACGCCGCGGCCGTCTCCGCTTGACCGCTTGCAGGGAGTCGATGCCATCGAATTCGCCGACCTGCTCACCCGCCCGATTGCCGTCGCAGCTGGCGCAACAGTCACCATCCACGGCATTGTCTGCCACGGCAGTGATGTCGAGGTGGCTTCAGCGCTCGCGGGCCCGCCCTCCACCGCTTCTCGGCAATCCGGGATTCGTCATGACGGCTACGACCCCGGCAGCGTCAACCCGTCCGGACAGCGACACATCGCTTCCCAGGAACGGATGGCGGCGACCGTGCTGACCAACGTCGTGTACCCGACCTATCGGCGGCGCCGCCACGTGCGTCACCAGACTCCCGGCCGATGGTGGGACAGCCTCTACACCTGGGACTCGGGCTTCATTGCCCTGGGACTTGCCGAGCTCGCCCCTCAGCGATCGGCCGAGGTGCTCGAGATGTACCTGACCGAAGTGGGCGACCCGCACTCCGCCTTCATCCATCACGGCAGCCCCGTGCCGGTGCAGCCCTACGTGGCAGCCGAACTCATCAACCGTGGTGCGGATCCGCGGCGCTGGTACCCACAGCTCAGGCAGCAGTACGACTTCCTGATCGGCCGCCATCCCCAGTCCCGGACGTGGATGGCCTCCGGATTGCTCAACACCTTCGACCTCTTCTACAACTCTGGCGGCTGGGACGACTATCCGGCCCAGGTCCATCTGCACGAGCGGGGGCTCACGACCCGCGGCGCTCCCATGGTCACGGCGTCCCACGCCATTCGGGTGGCGAAACTACTCACCCTTGCTGCCGTGCAGGTCGGTGACCGCGAGGCGATCTCGACCTTCACCGACGATGTCGCCAGGATCGGTGCGGCGGTGCAGCAGTGCTGGGATCCTGTTGCTGGCTACTTCGGTTACGGCCTGCACGATGACGAAGGAGCGCTGACCGGCGTACTCCGCGCCGACGACGGCAGCAATCTCAACATGGGACTGGATGGTGCCTCCCCCCTGGTGGCCGGCATCTGTGACGAGGAGCAACGGGCTGCGCTGTTGACGCACCTCTTCTCAGCCACGCACCTGTGGTCCGACGTCGGGCTGTCGACGGTCGACCAGTCAGCCAGCTACTTCTCCCTCGACGGCTACTGGAACGGGTCGGTGTGGATGGCTCACCAATGGTTCTTCTTCAAGGCGATGCTCGATCTGGGCAGACCTGACCTGGCGCGGAGGATCGCCTCGACCGCTCTGGAGGTCTGGACCCGGGAGACTGACCGTACGCATCGCTGTTGGGAGCACTTCTCCGTGGCGACGGGTCGCGGCGGCGGCTGGCATGCCTTCGGCGGACTGTCGGCCCCGGTGCTCAACTTCTTTGCCGCGCTGCATCGTCCCGGCAACCTCACCTGCGGGCTCGACACCTGGGCGCTGGACCGCCAGTTCTCCCCGGCACGCGACGGCGTACGGGCGAGGCTGTTCACCGTGCCAGGGCGCACGACTGACGTGGCCAGCATCATCGCCTGTCTGCAACCGGGCCGGAACTACCGCGCCCAGATCGATGGTGAGCCCATCGACTGTGACGGGGTGGACGATGGCGTGGTCCACCTCACCTGGATGCCCGGTGCGCGGGCGCGCGACCAAGAACTTCTCATCACCAGCACGTGATCCTCAGGCGAGCACGCAGGTCACGAAACCCATACTGCGCCGGTGACCTCGCAGCCATGAGATCCAGGCCTCGTCGAGTTCGGCTCGTACCGGATGCTCTCGCCGTACCGCATCGGGCTGGGGCAGCCAGCCACTCCTCACGTTCGCGGAGGTGACCGGTCTCGTACGCGTCGAACTCGGTACGAGTGCTGTCGTGCAGCAAGGATCTGCCACTGTGCTGCGTGGAGCTCGTCAACGATGTCCGGCAGGGTGACGCAGTAGTCCGCGGAGGCAACCGGCCACATGTGGGAGAGTTCTTGCGCTTGTCGGGGTCTCGGCCCAGTACTCGCTGCCGAACAACGCGCGGCCAGCGGGCCGCAGATCCTCCCGCAAGACTCGCATCGCCTGCCCCGGGGTACCGAAGGCGTGGGAGGCGCCCAGGCTGATCGGCAGATCGGCCGGTTCACGATGCGGCGTTGGGGCGTGCTCGGTGGCACTTCGGATGAGTCGACTGCGTGAATACCAGTGCAGCGGCGAGTTGATCATCAGCCGGGCGCCGGTGCCAGCCTTCGGGGCTTCGTTGTCGGGCATGCCCGCCGAGCTTGGCCGCCTGCGCCGTCACAGCAACCGGGTTTGGTATACGTCCTCGCCACGAAGGGGTCAGCCCTTCGACGTGGCCAGCACCTCCTGCAACCCTGCGGCCTCGCTGATCTCCGGCTGCTTGGTCGCGGTCAGCAGGGTCACCGCGCTCTGCGTGGCGCGCTCACGGAGCTCGCTGACGAGCGCGGCGCGTTCCGGTTGCTCGAGCTCGGCGCGGTAACGCTCGGCGAACTCGTCAAAACGTTCCGGGACGTGGCCGTACCACTTGCGTAGCTCGTTGGACGGTGCGATCTCCTTGCACCACAGATCGAGGTCGGCACGCTCCTTGCTCACCCCGCGTGGCCACAGACGGTCCACCAGGATGCGCTGCCCGTCGTCGGCTCCCGGCTCCTGGTAGATCCGCTTCACCTGGATCCGGGGTGAGGTCTGCTTCGCCACGATGTCGCCTCCTGCCTCACATCGGCCGCGTGAACGGACCGACCAAGCAACAACGGGCCCCTCACCATTTCGGTGAGAATCCCGCTGTCGCAGTTGTGCGCGCGAGAGGATTTGAACCTCCACGTCCTTGCGGACACTGGCACCTGAAGCCAGCGCGTCTACCGTTCCGCCACGCGCGCATCTCCCACATCCCCGTGGGCCGAAGGAAACCTTAGCACGACGCCGGGAGTGCTGTCGCATCCGGATGGACAGCCCGGAACCAGACCCCCAGCGCCGCACCAGGCGGGGTGCCGCAGCTCAGATCCGGACCAGCCGGGTGAACCAGAACTCGTTCGGCAGGTAGGAGGTCCGGTGCTCATGGCCGGGCAGCGGCGGCAGCAGCTGGGAGGCCTGCAGCAGGCGCCATCCGTCCTGCAGCGCCGCAACACCGGTCGGGTACGGCGGCTCGTCGGAGTCACCCATCGTGGGGTGCGACCGGCCCGTACCGTCGTAGCGGGACCAGCCGGCCACAGCAGCGTCCAACCCGGATCCGGTGAGTTGCAGCACCAGCACCTGCTGACGCAGATCCGGTTCGGCCAGCGGCTGGGCGAAGGACTGCTCGGGGGTCTCGACCGGTGCAGTCATCGCCGCCACCGGGGTCTCCATCATCATGTCGGCCATCGTCGTCTCCTCGTTGCTCTCTACAGTCCCCAGCCGCTCCCGGCACCACCGGCGCCGAGTCGCGGATCAGTGGCTCCCGGCGCGACCGCCGTCGGCCGCATCGCCTCCCGGGTCAGGTAGTAGTCGATGTCGAACAGCGGATCGGCGGTCAGCTCTCGCCACAGCTTGGCCCGGTTCACCCACTCCAGCCGCGACTCGGCGTACGGAGCCCATGGCACCGGCGACTTCAGCGCCTTCACCACGTCCGGCGAGTCGATGTCATCGGTGTTCCACAGCCTGACCTGGCGCACCGTCGGGTTGAACCTGATCTTGAACATGTAGCGCGGGGCGTCGCTGTCGTTGCGCCGCCCGCCGTGCCAGATGCCATGGTGCAGGAAGGCCACGGTGCCCGCCGGGCACACCAGCCGGGTCTGGCCACGCAAGTTCTGGTAACGCCCGATGGACGACTCGTTGATCTCGCGCAGGTGCGTGCCGGGCACGCTCAGCGTGCCGCCCTGCTCCAGGGTCACCTCACGCGGGTAGTACATGAGTTGGACGTCGAAGCCCTGGGTGCGGGTGTCGATCACCGCATCGGCATGCATGGCCTGGGCCTCCCCGCCGTGCGGGGGCCGAATGTGCACGGCCTGGTGATCGATCCGAGGGTTGGGCCCGACCAGGCTCTGCACCGCACCGGCGACGGCCGGCACCTCCAGCAGCTCCCGGACGAAGGAGCCCTGCGGGTAGGCGGTGTCGAGGTCGGTCCCGTACGGATGGCCGGGAATCCCGGCGTCAAGGACGTCGATGGCCCGGGCGTTCAGTTCGTCGGGCACGACGCCGTTCAGCAGGATGGCGCCGTTCGCGACGAACTGCGCCATTTCCACCGAGGTCAGCAAGTGCTTGCGATCCACGAGTGCGGTCATGTCCCCGACATTAACGAAAACGTGCGCGGGAGTCGTGGTCAGAGCTGACCATCTACTGGTTCACTTTGACCATGGAGATCGATCTGACCCAGCCCCCCGAGGTGGTGAACTGTGGCGCCAGTACGCATGGCGTGCGCGGTCCGGTCGACATCTTCCAGCTCCCGGACCTGTGGGCCTTCCACTGCTACGACTACACCGCCGACCTGGTGCTGGACGGCGACCAACACCTGATCCGACCCGGCACGGTCACCCTGCTGCCGCCCGGCACGCTCACCGAGTACCGCTACCGCGGCCCGTCACACCACAACTACGCACATTTGCGGGTACCACCCGACGCACATCTGCGGGTCTCGACAAGCCCGACTGCCGGAACAGCAGCGGTCCCCGCCGTGGTCCCGCCGAGTCCTCGTACGGTGACCATCGGCGAGCATCTCGCCACGGCGGTCTCGTACGTGAGCACGGCGCCGGAACGTACCCGGGCCGAACTGTGGTTGGCGCTGCTGCTGACCGTCGAGGCGTCCGCCGAACGGCCGAACTCGCCCGACCATGTCGCGCGCGCCCTCGGCTGGATCGAGAGCCACCTCGCCGAACCGATCTCGGTGCCCCAGATTGCGGCTGCGGTCGGGCTTTCGCAGACCCACCTGACCAGGCTGGTCCGGGCCCACACCGGCCGTACGGTGGTGGGGCACCTCCGGCATCGCAGGGTGGAGCGCGCCCACCACCTACTGCGCCACTCGACCATGACGGTCGCCGCCGTCGCCGCCACCGTCGGCTATGCCGACCTGCAGAGCTTCAACAAGGCATGCCGGGTCGAAACCGGGCGTTCCCCACGGGCCCTGCGATCGGAACGGCCCGAGAGCTGAGAACGACTTTGCGACATCGGTTCGGCTCACCGCGTCTGGATGGATGAGGAACCACACCCGGAAGGAGGTCATGTGGCCACCGATGCCGAGTTCGACGTCTTCGCGCCCATCGCGTGGCCGGCACTACTCCGTACCGCCTGGCTGCTGACCCACGACCGGCAGGCCAGCGAAGACCTCGCCCAGGAGGCGCTCGCCCGGATCTTCCTCCGCTGGCGGCACATCGACACCATCGCCTCACCGCTGGCGTATGCCAGGACCATGTTGGTGCGCATCTTCATCTCGTCCCGCCGCCGCGCCAGTTCCTGTGAGATCGTCTCCGACACGATCGACAGCGTCACCGAACCGCCCGATCCGACGGTCCGGCTCGCGATTCACCAGGCGCTCGCCCGGCTGGCCCGCTCGACCGAGCGGTCATTGTGCTGCGCCACCTCGAGGACCGCTCGGTTGCCGAGGCGGCCGATGACCTCCGGCTGACCGAGTCCGCGGTCCGCAGCCGAGCCTCTCGGGCCACGGCCCGGCTCCGTGACGTCCTGGGCGCGGACTTCCCTGAATTCTCCCGATCATCCCGTTGATCCGGCACACCCAGAAGGAACTGACATGGACCCCATCAAGGAAATGCTCGACACCGCCGCCGATGACACCCCCGTCGTCCCGCTCGACCTGGCCTCCACCCGCCGTCGCGGCACCCAACTCCGCCGTCGTCGTACGGCGTTGCGCGCCGCCGGTTCGGTTCTGGCCCTGACCGCCCTGGGCGGTCTCGCCATCGGCGGAGTGACCGTACTTTCCCCCTCGACGGGCGGCAGTCTCCCCGTGGGAGGCCCGGTGGTCCAGGCGCCGGCCAGCCCGGCCAAGCCGACGCCCCCCGCATCGAGCAGCCCGACTGCGGAGGAGCGGACGCCTGCCACGAAACAAGAGCTCGCCGCCCTCGGCACCTGGCTCCGGCCACAGATTCTCGCCCTGCTGGAGCCGTACGGAACGGCGACCATCAGCGAAGAGTGGTCCGGTGACACCCACTACGGCATCAACGTCATCCTGGATGACGGCGACGGCCCGACCAACGTCCAGGTCTTCGTTTACCGCGCCGGCGACCCGAAGGACTCGAGTGATCTCCGCGAGGAGTTCCGCCCCTGTACCCCCGGTACGGATGCCAACGGCACCTGCACCAAACTCCCGGCCGGAGCGTTCCTGTGGACGACCAAGCCGTCCGGCTATGCCGAGAACGACTCCCGCCACACCAGTGAGTACGCGAATCTCGCCATGCTCACCCGCGCCGACCGGGCAGTGATCTCGATCAGTGCCTGGAACGGACCGGGCGAGAAGAAGGGCGCGACCCGCAGCAAGCCTGCGTTGACGATCGCCCAGGTGAAGGCCGCAGTGACCGACGCCGTCTGGGACGAGATGCCACTGCCGAACTGATGTTGGCCAGGATCAGCCCGGGAGGGTCGCTGGACAGGGGTCAACAACGCGTCGTGCGAACCGACTCCGACCACGACATCTGAATCCCCTGGTGGCCCAACAGGCGTTGGAATCCGGCCAACTCTGCGCCACGCGCCCGGATGGCGCGGGGCGGCAGGCCACGGTCCAGGCAGTGGGCCGCCAAGGTGCCAGCCACCTCACCGATGTTCCACTCGACCGGATGCAACCGGTAGCACCCGTTGGTGATGTGGGTGGTGCCGATGTTCTTGGCGGCAGGGAGCAGGTTGTCCACCCGTACTGGCAGCAGAGCCCCCAGGGGGATCTGGAACGGATAGTCGGCGATGTCGACATAGGTCCGTGGGCCGGAACCATCGCCGACACTCGGATGCAGGTCAATGCGGTACGAGCCGACACCGACCGAGTCGGGGTAGATCGTGGACCCGTCCGGCAAGCCGGCCTGCTCCCTGGCGGCGACGCCGACATCGAGTTCGCTCACCGTGACCTCGGCGCGGATCCGCCGGGACTCCCTCACGTAGGGGGCCATCGCCAGTCCGTCTGAGGTGCCCAGCAGGTCACCACGGAGCCGCAATCCCGGGTAGCCGGTGCCTCCGTCATGGCGAGGAGCCTCATTCTGCATCCAGTACAGGAAGCAGCGGCTCAGTTCGCGGGACGCGGCCAGATGCTGCCTTCGTACCTCGTCCGGTACGCCGACGAGCGGCCCCAGCCAGTAGTCGAGCTGCGGCCAGTTCACCAGGGTGACATCGGAGACGACTGCTCCTGGTGCCAGGTTGGCCGTGCTCACAATCCGCCGATAGTTCCACAGATCCGCCGCAACGGCTCCGTGGAAGGAATCCGAGGTCTCCACCATCGGTCGGACACGATGCCGAAGAGTGTGCGGCTCGACGTCAGTCCACGACAACAGCGGCCCGGGCCAGAAGTCGGCGGTGTAGTTGCGCCAGAATCCGTACCCATCAGGTTTGTCGATGGTGTGGTCCTCGCCGGCCCGATGCTCCATCGCGAAACACCACGACACTGCTTGTTGGTCGAGCGGCAGCGCCGGCCCGGGAACGGCATGCAGCTCACCCGTGTCGTCCCGCGACTCGGCACCGGTCACATGCTCGACGCCAGCCTGGTCGAGCAGATCGCCCAGTTCGGTGGCGTCGATCACGTAGGGCGCCGAGATCTCCACCTCCGCCTCGTGCCGATCGTCGCGGACGCGGACCGACACGATGCGGTCTCCCTCAGTGACCGCGGCCACCGGGCGGTGACCGGTGAGCACCGTGACCCGACCCGAGGTCCGGTACGGCACCAGCATTTCCTCCAGCGCAGCCAAGGCGATCCGAGGTTCGTGGCACAGGTTGCTGACGTACCCCTGACCGGGATTCAGGTAGGGGTCGCGCAGGGCCGACTCTGTCAGCGGCTGGTTGCGCCGGTACTGGTCGCGGATCCGGGACCGCAGATCACGGTAGGTCGCACTTGCGCCTTCCCGCTCGATCCACGGATGTTCGTCAGGTGGGACCGCCTGCGAGGTCAGCTGGCCCCCGATCCACGCAGTCTCCTCGGTGAGCACCACTGACCGCCCACATCGCAGTGCAGCCAGGGCAGCGGCGATCCCGCCGAGGCCACCACCGATCACGGCGATGTCGGCGCTCAGCTCCTTCATGCACGCACCGCACTCGCCACTGACGCCGTACCACCCACCGCGGCTGCCGCCGCCACCGACGGCACGGCCACCACGGCCCCGGTACGGCACGACTCACGGGCAGCCAGCGCGACGGCGGCGCTGGTCAGTCCAGCCTCCAGCGGGGCGTCGGAACTGGCTACCCCGCGACAGGCTGCGACGAAGGTCCGGGCCAGTTCGGCATCGCCCCCGAAGTGCGGCTGAGCCGTCGTCGTGTCATGGGTGTCGACCTGGTCGCTGAAGTGGTCAATGACCTTGACGACCCCCGAGAAGAAGTCGAACTCGATCGTCCCGCGATGTCCGACCAGCTTGCCTCCACGCGCGGCAGCACCCCTGCGCGAGTAGAAGTTCTGGGAGTAGACCACCTGGGCACCGTTGTCGTAACGGATGATCGCCGTGCCAGCGTCGTGGTTGGTGCTGTCCTCACCGAAGACGCACTGCCAGCTGTCGGGCTGCCAATAGGGACTACGCATCACCGGGTCGTCGATCCGCTGCATCGCCTCAGGGCTCTCGGGACAGGTGGCGGCGTGGTCGCACGACCGGCACAACGTTCCGGCCGGAACCGTGCCACGGAACACGCCCTGGGCCTCCATCGCCACCACGTCGACCGGTTGGGCACCGACCAGCAGGGTGAGATAGTCCAGGTCATGGGTGGCCTTCTCCATCCACATTCCTCCGGACAGGCTCTGGTCCCGCCGCCAGCCGTGGAACATCGCGCCAACGCCGTACGACGGCACGTTGTTGACCGCCTGCACGTGCATCACCGGGCCGATCCGTTTGATCAACTCCTGCAGCTGGACGACCATCGGCGTGAGACGCAATGGAAACGAGACCACCACCGGGGAGCTGCTGGCGGTCGCGGCAGCACTGACCGCGCGATGCTCGTGCCAGTCAACCACCACGGGCTTCTCCAGAAACAGCGGCAGATTGCGTTCCAACACGGCAACAGCCTGCTGCCAATGCGCCGCATTGGGGCTGCCGATCACAACGCCATCAATGCCGGGATGATCCAACGCAGCCACCGGATCGTCGTACCAGCGGGCATCCGGGAGCTCGGCGGCCCGCTCCTCGTTGCGGTGGGGATCACCGACGGCGACCACCCGAACCTGTTCGTCCACCGCCCTGATCTCACGGACGACCGAGCGAGCACGGTCACCGAACCCGATGACCGCAAGGTTGATCGGGCCGGACTTCCCGCCGGGCACTGGTGGGGTTGCTACCGAGGTCACGGCAGGTTCCTTTCCTGGTTGTGTTCGTTGCGAAGGTGTCAGAGCAGATCGATGCGATGGGTGCGACCGTCGCGATCGCTCGTGTCGACGGTGATCACGGTGGACGTACCGACCGCCTGTGTGGTGACAGTGGTGTCGCCGTTGGTCGTCGCGGACGTGAGGTGGTCGACGGTCACGACGACCTCGTCGAGCTGCTGGGTTGGGTCAGCGATCGCGAACTCCACAGTGTTGGCGATCCTGCGAGCAACAATGGCGCACGCCTGATCGGCGGAGACCACCAGACCACAGGCGGCCACGCTTGCCGAGGTGTACACGTTGGCCATCAGGACACGTGCCGATGGCACCCGGATCGCTTGCACCGCGGCAGTGTTCGCCACGACGACCACGCCAGGGGCCGCAGCCGCAGCGGCCGTCGTCGTCGCGGTGGCACCGGGCAGGATCAGATAGGCGTAGTCGGCATCGATCGGATCGACCCCATGATCGAGCCACGCCGTGACCCAGCGACGGGTGATGGGGGTCGTCGGCCCACCGACGCGGATGTCGGCGTAGCTGCCGGTCCGTTCCTCTCGCTTGAACCGTACCGTCGCCGACCCGTCGAGCATCACGTAGCCGGCGTGGTCGGCGAGATGGAACCATCCGGTACCGCTGTTCTCGGTCTCCCAGCCGAGTGTCCCGGGTTGGACGGCGCCGTCGATGGTCAAGGCCGCGGTCCCGGATGCCCGCAGGTTGCGGTTCTCGATCGTGGTCTCGACCCGGTATCCCGAGGTTCCGGTGATCCCGGCCCCCAGCGCAACGACGCCACCCGGAACGAAGAACCAGGACTTCCTGGCCCGCATCGGGGAGAGCAGGCCCGTCAGGTGGTGTCCGACGCTGGCCAGTTCGTCCAGATGGGCACCGCCAGCGTGATCGTTGCTCGCCACGGCTGCGCCGTACGCCCCGCCGGCGCCGACGGCAAGCGGCTTGGTGTCGGCGGTTGTCCCCGGCAGCCGGTACGGGTCGATCGTCGGCCAATAGCCGTCGGTGTAGTGCTGTGCATCGGAGGTGTAGAGATAGGTCATGCCCGAGCCTTGGAACCACCCGTGCCGGTTCTCACCGGTGGAGCCGCCCCACTCGTAGTGGACGATGCGCTTGCTGCTCATCGACACACTCGCAGCCCAGTTCGCCTGCCGGTGCACGGCGCGCGCCATGCTCGGGAAGAGCGCTGCAGCAGTGTCGGCAGCTGCCGCTGGCACGGTGGAGTCAGCCAGGACCTCCCTGACGTAGGACACCCGTGGGATCGCGTCGGAGGGATCGCGACCGTCAAGGATCGGGTTGTCGCTGGTGTCGCGGGCCAGCCAGCCCTTGACGGCAGCCCGCCACCGAGCGGCCTGCGCCGGAGTCGCACCGGCCGCCAGCCGCAGGATGTACTCGAGGGCCAGATGCCCCATCGCGTGCTCGCTGGTCGTGTGCACAGCGGTGTACCGACCGCAGACGTTCCAGAACAACTGCCCGTCGTGGATCGACGGGATGAGGCCGCGGTCGACGAACTCCGAAACGGTGTCGCGCACCGCGCCCGAGAACTCCCACGGCGTGCCGGCCAGCAACGGCAGCAACTTGACCACGTTCTTCAACAAGGCAAGGCCATATCCGCCGATGTAGGGGACCGTGTTGTGCTGGACGAACCCACCGTCCCGATGGAACCCGTCCCGCGCCGCGACGTACGCGAACGGCGGAGCCATCGCGTCGCGGCCGTGGATGATCGCCGCTTGGTCGTCGTTGGCAATGCCGCGCACGATCGCAACACCACACAGGTCGACCCGATTGGCGCCGGTCGACACGTTGACCCCGAACACTTCCGGCACGCTGTGCAGGGCGATCGCGTCGCAGAGCCCCTGACGCAGCGCCGCGGGTACGTGATCGTGCAGGTGGACCAGGGTGTCGGTGAGCGCCTGGGGAACACCGATCTGCCAGTTGTGCGCGTTGCCGTACATGGCGATGCCAGTGTTGTAGGCATGGTCGAGCACGGTCTGCAGACCGGCGACCGTCTGGGCCAGTAATGTCGCGTCGCCATAGCCCGCCGTGCCGGGCACGAGGTAGGCACTGGCCATGGTCCGCAGGCGGATGGTGGTGGAGTTGAGCTTCGCTGTGTCGGTGCCGAGCACCAGGTCGGTGAACACCGAGGTCCGGGCCGGGTCCGGATCCAGCTTCTGCACCGCTGCCACGGCTTGGCTGCTGAGGCTGGCGACGAGCGGAGCGTAGTCAGGATCGGCAGGGTCGACAGCACTGCCGAGCTGGATTGCGGTCCAGCGCGCCCGGAGCATGGCGAAGTCGGCGACGGGGTCGGCGGCCGCCAGCCGTGTCGGCAGGCTCCACGCAGCCGACGCCGCCGCCACCGCACCCCCGATCACGAACTGACGGCGGGACGGACGGAACTCTGGCTGGCAACTGGATTCAGGGGTGTTGGCGAGCGTCATCGCTCCTCCTCGATCAATGGTTAGATGATGCGCATCATCATCTCGTGCCGATGCTAGGGTCAGTCACCGTTCGGGGTCAAGGGGTGGCCAAAACTCGGACCGCTCACCGCGGCCACATCCCCCAGCGGTGGCGACAAGCCGGACGGAGGCAGCATGGGTGAAGCCGGAAGGCGCCGGAAGGCGACCCAGGCCGACGTGGCGCGCCTGGCAGGGGTCTCGCCGTCGGTGGTCTCCACCGTGCTGAACGGCAGCGCGGCACGGGGAAATGTCCGAGTCGGCGATGAGACGCGACGACGCGTTGTCGCAGCGATGACCGAACTGGGCTACGTCCCCAACGTCGCCGCCCGCCGTCTTGCCACGGGCAGCAATCACATCATTGGAGTGTTCTCCTACGAGCCGACCTTCCCGGTGAAGAGTCTTGACTTCTACCAGCAATTCTTGGTGGGCATCGAGGAGGAGGCAGAACAGCGCGGCTACAACCTGTTGCTGTTCTCGGCAACCAAGAATGCCGAAGGTAGTCGATCGATCTATGCCAACGGTTCGAACGCTCTCAATCTCGCGGATGGTGCGATCCTGTTGGGGCCCCACGAGGACACCGCCGAGCTCGCTCGGCTCGCGAACGAGGACTATCCCTTCGTCCTGGTCGGCAGACGCGAAGTTCGCGACATCCCGTTGACCTGGGTGGGCGCCGACTATCTGGGTGGCACCGCCACAGTGGTCGAACGCCTCGTCCGGCTCGGACACCGCCGGATCGCCTACGTACGCAGTGTTCGCGATCATGAGTCACTGGCTGATCGGCAACGAGGGTTCCAACAGGGCTGCCACGGGGCGGGGCTCGCCGCCGCTGCCACACCGATCGTGACAACCCCGCAGGACGACGACACCGGCGACATCGCCCTGGACCTGATGGTCACGGGAACGACGGCGATCGTGGCCGAGTCACCGGTGATCGCGCACTCGCTGTGGCGCGAAGCCGTACGGCGAGGACACTCAGTGCCTGAGGACCTGAGCCTGGTCGGCCTTGGCGGAGCCACCCCGCCCGAGGGCGGTGGACGACTCGCCTCGCTGGAGACGCCGCGCATCCAGATGGGTCGGGCCGCAGTATCACTGCTTCTGGAGATGCTTGCCGATCCCAGCCGACGGCCGGAGTCCACGGTCCTCGCCTGCACCTTCGATGCAGGCGAGTCCGTCGGCCCACCCAGCCGTCACTGAGCTCAGCTCTTCAGCGCTCCTGCCGTAGCACCTCCGACGATGTAGCGCTGCAGGACGATGTAGACCACGATCAGGGGCAACGCCACGATCATCACGGCGGCGGACAGCAGAGCCCAGTCGTTGCCGTACTCGCCGTAGAACGCAAACAGGCCCCTGGTGATCGGCAGCGAGCCTGGATCGGTGAGGTAGATCGTCGCGAACACGATGTCGTTCCACACCCCGATCGCATGGAGGACGAAGACCGTGACCAACGCCGGGCGCGACATCGGCAGGACGAACTGGAACACGAACCGGAAGTAGCCGCAGCCGTCGACTGCCGCTGCTTGGTCAAGTTCCTGCGGCACGCCTCGGAGGTAGTTCGCGATCAGGAAGGGACCGATCCCGAGCTCGGAAGTCATCAACAAGACATAGCCGATCTGGGTGTTGTAGAGACCGAGCGCCAGCATCAACTGGAACTGGATCGGCAACGACAGCGGTAGGAACAAGGCTGCCACGAAGAGGCCGTACAGGACCGAGCTCCCCCGGACGTAGTTGCGCGCGATCGGATACGCGAGCAACAGCGACAGCAAGGTCCCCAGACCTGCCGCGGCCGCTGTGTAGATGACGCTGTTCACGACGTAGCCGCCGAACCTGCCCATTTCCCACGCCGCGGTGAAGTTGTGCAGCGTTGGCTGCGTGACCAGCGCCACGGGGTCGGTGAAGTAGTCCGCCGATTCCTTCAGGGAGGTGTTGGCCAGGTAGAACAAGGGAAACAGGTACACCAGAGCGATCAGGGCGACAACAAGGTAGTGCGCTGCCTTGAGAGTGCGCTGCGCGGCCGCCACTGCGGTGCGGGTCCGATAGGCCGGGGAAGACGTCACAGTTGCACCTCACGTCGACGCAGGATCGCCATGGTGGGCAACGCAATGCAGGCGATCAGGATGAACTGGACGACCGACAGCGTCGAGGCGAAACCCTGGTCAGGCGTTGGATCGGATGAGAGGCCGAAGCTGCGCAGGAACACCGCCAGCGGCAAGGTGACGGTGTCGTCCCGTCCTCCCGCGAGAACCCAGATCAGCTGGTAGGTCTTCAACGAGCCGATGATGCCGATGAGCACATTGGCGTTGACAGCTGGCGCAAGCAAGGGCCAGGTGACATGGCGGAATCGCTGCCACAGATTCGCTCCATCGGCAGTCGCCGCCTCAATCAGTTCGGCCGGGATCGACTGCAGCCCGGAGAGGAAGATGATCATGCTGTAGCCGACAGCGGACCACAGCTGGATCGCCATGATGATGGCAAATCCCCACGTGGTGTCGCCCAGCAGTGCCGAGTCGATGCCGACACTGTTGAGCACACCACTCACCGGTCCACCCACCGGGTCGAGCACCAGTGACCAGACCAGCCCGATCACCGTCACGCCAAGGATGACCGGTAGGAACACGACGGCGCGGAAGAACGAAGCGCCACGAATCCCGCGATTCAGCAACAGCGCAACGGCCAGGGCAACAGCGTTCTGCACGACAACAAGAACGGCCATGAACACCAACGTGCGCTCGATGACCTGCAGGTTGGCCGCGCTCTCACCGGAGAACAGGAACCGCTCGTAGTTGGCCCAGCCGACGAACTCCCAGCCGACGTTGGGGACGCCGGACAGATTGGTGAACGAGAAGACCAGCACCGCACACGCGGGCAGGAACGTGAACAGCAGGAAGATTAGCAGCCCTGGAGCGACACCCAGATACGGCACCAGCTCCCGGGTTCGCCTCGTCCCGAACGGACTTTGGTTCATCCGGCAGCATCCCAGTCCGTCTGCGCCTGGGCGGCGAGGGCGGACATGTCGGTGTAGGCGCCCCGGGGGGCGATGCCGTGGAAGGGGAAGCCCGCGAACTTGCCAGCGTCCTGCCGTGGGTGGAAGACCGATGTCCACGCCATCTTCATGGTGGCGGCACGCGCGGCGATGGTGTCGGCGAAGGGCGTGGTGGTGATGCCATCCTGGGCGGGCAGAAACCCTGTCGCCTGAACGACCGGTCCGTAGTTGTCCGGCATCGAGTAGAAGTCCAACCACCGCTGGGCCGCTTCCACGTTCGGGCTGGCCGCGGCCACCGCGAAACTGATGTCTGGTCGGCCACCGAACTCGGTGTTGTCGGCAGCATTGTCACTACCCGGCAGTGGGAAGTAGCCATATTCGAAGGCTGGCTTGGCCTGGTCAATCGTGGGAGCGGTGTAGCTTCCGTCAACCATCATCGCCACGGCGCCAGAGGCGAATCTCGCCGGTGCCGTGGCGTAGGCGATGCCCATGAAGTTCTTCTCGGTGAAGTCGTAGTACTGCTTGGTGCGCACCAGAACCTCGACCAGGTGGCGATCGGTGAGCTTCGCCGCCCCTGTCCACAACTTCTCGTCGAGCAGCTTCAGATCCGGGTTGAGCGCGTGGATCATGGCGTTGCCCGGCATGTCGGCCGGCCAGCCATCCTTGCCGCCTATGGTGATCGGAGCGAGGCCAGCCGCGCGAAGCGTCTCGCACACGGCGACGAACTCGGGCCAGGTCGTTGGTACTGCCAGATTGTGGCTGGCAAAGATGGACTTGTTGTAGTAGACCCCGGTCAGGAAGACCGATCCGGTCGGGACGGACCAGATCTTGCCATCAACCGTGGCCGTGTACTCGAGTGTGTTGGGGTAGAACCTCTTGACGAACGGCTGATCGGTGAGGTCGACGAAGTTGCCGGCACGGATCGTGGTCCCCCACGGATTTGCTGCCGCCTTGGTCGCATAACCCGGAACATCGCCTCCCAGGAACGAACTCACCTCGACGATGTCGACATCCTTGGCCGCCAGCCGGGTGTTGCGAGCGTTGGTGATCTGGGCAGTGGGCACCAACGCCACCTCGACGTCGATGTCGGGGTTGGCCTTGGTGAACTTGGTGTTGAGCTCCTCGATCGCCTTGTTCATCGGCGCGGCCACATGCATCAACATCCGCAGGGCGGTCCTCTTGCCCCCAGTCGGCGTGCTGGCGGCAGGCCCCTGACCTGGGCCGCACGCGGCCATCGATCCGGTCAAGCCAGTCGCAGCGAGGGCTGCCGCCCCGCTGAGAAGTCTGCGTCGGTTCATGTCGTCCCTCCAGACGTGGCGGGCCACCGTCGGTCCACCCTATGATGATGCGCATCATCGCTTGATGGCGACCCGGCTGTCAAGGATGCTGATCTGGAGGGGTGAGATGGTCTCAACCGCACGAGCGGAGTCGACGGGACACACGGCGGGGTGCCCGTTCTCCGAGGACCTCGGCAGCACGGCGCACTGGACGGTTGAGCCGCTGGCCGACGTACCGCACCCCTGGTCCTCCCGCATCACCCCGGGTCAAGTCATTCCGGCCGTCGTCCCTGGACAGGTCCATCTCGACCTGTTGCGAGCCGGTGTCATCCCTGATCCGTACGACGGCGACAATGAGAATCTGTTGAGTTGGATCGGGACCACCCCTTGGCGCTACCGAGCCCAGTTCGATCTGGAGCCCATCGCTGACCTTCGCCATGACCTCGTCTGTGACGGACTGGACACGACGGCAACCATCACGCTCAACGGCCATCTGCTGGGCACGGCAGCCAATCAGCACCGCACGCATCGTTTTGACGCCTCAGCGCTGCTCGTCTCCGGGACCAACGAACTGGTGGTCGACTTCACCGCGCCGCTGGTCGCACTCCGCCGAGCGGAGGAACGACTCGGTCGTCTCCCCCACGTCACGGCCCACCCCTTCAACGCCGTTCGCACCATGGCGTGCAACGCCGGTTGGGACTGGGGCATTGCAGCTCCAGGAGCTGGGATCTGGCAAGGCATCCGGGTCGAGTCATGGGCCACGGCCCGCATCGCCGCCGTGAGGCCCTTGGCCGGTCTCGACGGCTCGGACGGCGTACTGGACACCACCATCACCGTGGAGCGGAGCAGCACGAAAGGTCCGTGCGGTACGGCAACCGTCACAGTCGACGGCCATTCCACCACCGTTCCGATCGACGGCACCGCCACCGAGATCATCGTTGAACAACGGATCCCGCATGTGCGGCCCTGGTGGCCACATACCCATGGCGATCAGCCGCTGTACGACGTCACGGTGAGGGTCGAGATCGGCGATGCGCACCTCGACTGGCACGGACGCGTGGGTTTCCGCGACATTCGGGCTGTGATCAATGAGGAGGCCCACGGAACCGGGTTCGGGTTCGAGGTGAACGGCGAACCGGTCTACATCCGCGGCGCCAACTGGATACCACCCTCGACCTTTTTGAGCTCAGTGACGCCCCTTCAACTGCGTGCCGGCGTACTCGATGCGATGGAGGCGGGCATGAATCTCTTGCGGATCTGGGGCGGCGGCGTGCACGCACCAGAGGCGCTGCTTCGTCTGTGTGACGAGCTCGGAGTGCTGGTCTGGCAGGACTTCATGTTCGCCTGTGCCGCCTACAGCGAGGCCGAAGAACTGTGGCGAGAGGTTGAGGCGGAGGCGCGCGAGGCGGTCACCCGACTGAGCCAGCATGCCTGCCTCGCCCTGTGGAATGGCAGCAACGAGAACATCTGGGGCATGGACGAGTGGGGATGGCGTCCTGGGATCAACGGTCGTCCCTGGGGCGAGGCGTACTACCAGGACCTTCTGCCACGGATCGTCGCCGAACTCGATCCACGCACCAGCTACGTGCCGAGCAGTCCGTATTCATTCGATCACTATCGGCATCCGAACGATCCCGTGCACGGCACTATGCACATCTGGGACGTTTGGAACGAGGTCGACTACACGGCCTACCGTTCCTACGAGCCTCGCTTCGTATCAGAGTTCGGATTCCAGGGCCCACCAGCCTGGTCGACGCTGACTTCGGTGGTGCACGACGAACCCCTCGACCCGAACGGCCCCCAACTCCTCATCCACCAGAAAGCCATCGATGGCAACGCCAAGCTGCTCCGAGGCCTGGGAGATCACCTTCCCGCGCCTCGCAACATCGATGACTGGCACTGGGCCACCCAGCTCAACCAGGCACGGGCAGTGGCCTACGGCATCGAACACTTCCGCAGCCTGTTCCCCACCAACCAAGGCGCCGTCGTGTGGCAGTTGAATGACAGCTGGCCGGTGATCTCCTGGTCGGCAGTCGACCACCTCGGCATCCGCAAGCCACTGTGGTACGCCCTGCGCCGAACCTTGCGCGATCGCCTGCTGACCTTCCAGCCACGTGGCGATCATCAGGTGCTGGTGGTCCACAACGACAGCGGATCGGTCTGGCGAACCACCTTCCATTTCGTTCGCGCATCGACAACCACGCCCCGGATCATGGCAAGCACTGCTGTCGCGGCGACGATAGCGCCACGCTCGCTGGCCGAGCTCGAGGTTCCCGAGGACATCCTTCTGCCGGATGGCTCGACACAGGAGTACGTCTCGGTGTCTGCCGACGACCTCAGTGCCTTCTGGTATGCCGCCGAGGACCCGCTGCTGCACCTCGCACACCCTGTCGAGGCGATGGAGGTCTTCGTGCTCGACGGCGGTCGGACGGTGAAGGTGACAGCACATTCGCTGGTCAAGGACCTCGCCCTCTTCCCGGACCGCCTCGACCCGAAAGCTCGGGTCGACTCGGGCCTGGTCACGCTGCCGGCCGGCCGTACGCACAACTTCCGGGTGGTCACTGACATCGATCTGCCTGCTGCCGCACTACGGTCATCCCCGGTGCTCCGATGCGCCAACGACCTGGTTCAGGAGACACGAGGATGAGTACAGACACCACACCCGCCAGCCTTCTGCGACTCTCACCGCTGTGTCTGGGCGGCGCCGGCCTCGGCACCAAGCTTGACGAGCGCGCCTCGTACGCGCTGCTCGACGCCTTCGTCGACCTGGGCGGCACCATGATCGACACGGCGGCGACCTATGCCGACTGGCACGGCGACGAGAAGTCGGCCAGCGAGAAGCTGCTCGGTCGCTGGCTGGCCTCGCGCGGCCACGGTGATCGGGTGACGGTGGCGACCAAGGGCGCCTGCCCCCGGCCGGGGCAGTTCTTCCGCCTGCAGCCCGCCGACATCCGCAGCGACCTCGAGGCCAGCCTGCGGCACCTGCAGGTGGAGCGGATCGAGTTGTACTGGCTGCACCGCGACGATCCGTCCATCCCGGTCGAGGTGATCATCGACGCTCTCGCCGAGCATGCCCGGGCCGGCCGGATCGGTGCGTACGGCTGCTCCAACTGGAGCCTGCCACGGATCCGGGAGGCCAACGCGTACGCCGCCGATCGCGGCATTCCGGGCTTCGCGGCGAACCAGATGATGTGGTGCCTGTCGGCCACCGATCCGGCCACTGTCGATGACACCACCCTGGTGTTGATGGACGAGGAACTACACCGGTACCACGCCGACCAGGCCTGGCCGGCGCTGCCGTTCTCCTCCCAGGCCGGCGGCTTCTTCTCCGGGCGGTACCGCCGCGGTGACACCCCGCCCGATCGCGCCGGTTTCGTACGGCAGTACTGGTCGCCGGCCAACTTCGATCGGCTGGACCGGGTCACACAGCTCGCCGCCGAACTCGGCCAACCGGCCTCGGCGGTGGCCCTGGCCCACCTCACCAACCAGCCGTTCCCGACCTCGCCGATCATCGGTGCCTCCTCGGTCGAACAACTGACCGAGAGTTGGCGCGCCACCGAGATCCGACTCGAGCCCGACGTCGTGGAGTGGTTGGAACGAGGCTGAGGCTCCCCCGCCCAGAGCTGGGTGGAGGACGCCTGCGCCGATCCGACCCGGGTCCGGAGCGTCTCGTACCACGGTCTCCGGCCCCGCCACCTCCCGGGCTCCGAAGGCCGGTCCGCATAGTATCGGGGGCGGACTGCTGGGGCGGGGGCACCGGCAGGCAGGGTACGGCCGCAGAGCAGAGGGAGAGTGATGGGCGTCCTGGATCGCTTCGAGAAGCGCCTCGAAGGTGCCGTGCACGGCGTCTTCGCGCGCGCTTTCAAGGGCGACGTCCAGCCCGTCGAGATCGCGGCACGTCTGCAACGCGAGCTGGATGCCGAGGCAAAGCTGATGTCGCGAAAGCGGCGTCTGGTCCCCAACGACTTCACCGTCACCCTGTCGACCCACGACTACGAGCGGCTCACTCCGTACGGCAAGACGCTCAACGCCGAGATCATCCCGGAGTTGAAGGAGTACGCGAAGGACCGCGGCTACGTCTTCAACGGGCCCATCTGCATCAACCTGGAACGAGACGACCACCTGCCGACGGGCAGGTTCACCGTCGAGTCGTCCGCGGTGGCTGGGGTGGACACCGACGACCGCGCCGACACCGCGATGATCATGGCGTCCCGGCTGGTGCTCGAGGTGAACGGGATGCGGCACCCGCTGCAGCCGCCCGGCTTCACGATCGGCCGCGGCTCAGATGCCGATCTCCGCATCAACGACCCCGGGATCTCCCGCAAGCACGCCGAGATCCAGGTGCACTCCGACGGCCGGATGCGTGTCGTCGATCTCGGATCGACCAATGGCATCGTGGTCAACGGCAACCGGGTCCGGGAGGCCGATGTCACCGACGGCACCCGCATCGAGATCGGCTCGACCCGGATGCTGGTGCACGCACCGCAGGGGCGGTGAACTGTGTCCGAGATCGCCGTCACCCTGATCAAGGTGTTGTTCCTCGCGCTGCTGTGGATCTTCATCCTGTCGGTCGCCTCGGTCATCCGCAGCGACATGTTCGGCCGGGCCGTCCCCGCAGGCGAGGTTCCGCAACCGGAGATCACCGAAGCGCCCAAGGCCAACAAACGGCTCTCCCGCAAACAGCGGGGGGTACCACGTTCCTTCAGCATCACCAACGGGCCGGGGGCGGGCACCAGTGCCGATCTCGCCGGCGGCACCGTCCAGATCGGCCGCTCGGCCGACTGCCAACTGATCCTCGACGACGACTACGTCTCCACCCGCCACGCCAGGGTCGTGGCCAGTGACTCCGGGTACTACATCGAGGATCTCGGCTCCACGAACGGGACCTACGTGAACGGTCAACGCATCACCCAGCCGACGACGATCTCGTTGGCCGACACGGTCCGCATCGGCCGTACGGTCATGAGGCTGGAGGTCTGATGGCTGAGCACCAGGACGCCATCCCCGGGCTGGACGAGGCCGAGGAGCGAGTCGTCGACGAGCGGGAGGCCGAGGAGCTCGAGAGCGAGGAGCTCGCGACTCCGCTCGAGGAGCAGGACGAAGACCTCTCGACTCCGATCGAGGAACGGGAAGAGGACCCCTCGACACCGATCGAGGAGCAGGACGAGGACCCCTCGACACCGATCGAGGAGCAGGACGAGGACCCCTCGACACCGATCGAGGAGCAGGACGAAGACCTCTCGAGTTCGCTTGAGGACCGGGAGGCCGTACGGGGTCACCTGCACCTGGACTACGTGGGCAGGTCGCATGTCGGCCTCATCCGCAAGAACAACCAGGATTCCGGTTACGCCAGCCCGACGATGTTGCTGGTGGCCGACGGCATGGGCGGCGCAGCTGCGGGCGACCTCGCTTCCACAGTCGCGGTGACGGCGGCCGAGGAGCACGACGAGCTCGTGATCGGTGCGGCGATGCTGGACGCGTTGTCCGACACGGTACGGCGGGCGAACAACAAGATCGCCGACCTGGTGGCCGACGACCACACCCTGGAAGGGATGGGCACGACGGTGTCCGGGGGGCTCTTCGACGGCTCCCGGTTCGGCGTCTGCCACATCGGCGACTCCCGCATCTACCTGATCCGTGACGGCGAGCTGGAACGCCTCACCCACGACCACTCCTGGGTCCAGTCGCTGGTCGATGACGGCAAGATCACCGAGGAGGAGGCTGCCTTCCACCCGCACCGCTCGCTGTTGATCAAGGTCCTGAACGGTCACCCCACCAACGTTCCCGACACCCAGCTGGTCGAACTCCGCAGCGGTGATCGGCTGGTGCTGTGCTCCGACGGCCTGTGCGGCCTGGTCGACGACGAGGAGATCCACGGCATCGCCCGGGAGGGCGCCATCGCCACCGTCGCCGATGACCTGGTCGAGGCGGCCCTGCAGGCTGGCGGTCTCGACAACGTCACCGTGATCGTGGCCGACGTGGTCGAGGCCGAACCCCAGCCTCCATTGGACCCTGTCGTGCTCGGTGCCGCGGTGGACACACCCATTCCTGACATCAGCGCCCCGACGGTCGACCTGGGTGACGACGAGGCGAGCGAGGAGGACGTCGACGACGATGCTCCGCTCAGGCCGTCGGCTCCGACGCCGGCCGAGCCCGACGACGAGGATCGCCGGTACGCGATGACCACACCACCCCGGCGCCGCTGGATCGCCCGACTGGTGGCGGTGGTGCTCGCCGTCATGGTGCTGGTCGGACTCGGAACCGGGCTCTATGCCTGGGGACAGACCCAGTACTACGTCGGTGCGGCTGACAACCAGGTGGCGATCTACCAGGGCCTGCCACAGAACGTGCTCGGCATTCCGCTGTCCACGGTGTACCAGTTCGAGGACATCCCACTCGACGACCTGCCGACCTACCTCCGCGACCAGGTGAACAAGTCCATTCCGGCGAACAGTCTCGACGGAGCGAAGAACACCGTCGCCGAGTTGCGTCGGGAAGCCGAGCGATGCCGGGCGCTGCGCCAGACGCCTCCGGCGCCGCCCGCCACGCCCAGCACCCCTTCCACACCGAGCTCTTCGCCGCCCACCGGCCCATCGACGAACCCTGACGTCTGCGGGTGAGCCACGCCATGGAGGAACCGGGCATCATCGTCGTCCCCCGCAAGCGTCGTGCCGCAGAGCTGGTCCTGCTGCTGCTCGCGCTGACGGTCGGGATCGGCGCCTGGGCGATCACCGGGCTCAACCGGGAGAACCAGCTTCCCGAGAACTTCTTCGTGGTGGCAGGAGGCTGGGTCGTCCTGGCAGCGATCTGCCACATCGTCGTGCGGTGGCGGATCCCGTACGCCGACCCGGTGCTGTTGCCGTGCGTGTTCCTGCTGAACGGTCTCGGCCTGGCGATGATCGCCCGGCTCGACCTGAACGACAAGGCGACCGACGCCCCCGGCCAGTTGCTGTGGACCGTGCTGGGGATCGTGCTGTTCATCGTCGCGATCTTCGTGTTGCGCGGTGACCACCGCCCCCTGCAGCGTTTCCCGTTCCTGCTCGGACTGGCCGGTCTCATCCTGCTGCTGATGCCGCTGTTGCCGGTGATCGGCGTGGAGAACTACGGCTCACGGATCTGGATCCGCTTCGGCCCGTTCTCGTTCCAGCCGGCGGAGGCCGCCAAGATCGTGCTGGCGACCGCTTTCGCCTCCTACCTGGTGGAGCGGCGCGAGGTGCTCGCCCTGGCGGGCTGGCGAGTGCTCGGTCTGGACCTGCCGCGCGCCCGCGACCTCGGGCCGATCCTGCTGATGTGGGCGGCCAGCATGTTGGTGCTGGTCTACCAGCGTGACCTCGGCACCTCGCTGCTGTTCTTCGGCATGTTCGTGATGATGCTGTACGTGTCGACAGAGCGGCCGGGCTGGGCGGTCCTCGGCACCATCCTGTTCGCCGGTGGCGCGGTCGCGGCGTGGTTGCTGTTCTCCCATGTGCAGGTCCGGGTGAACGCGTGGTTGGATCCGTTCGCCGACCCCGATGCCAGCTACCAGATCATCCAGGGCCAGTACGGCATGGCATGGGGTGGTCTGCTCGGACGCGGCCTGGGGCTGGGCCGTCCCCAGCTGACACCGGTGGTGAAGAGCGACTTCATCACTGCCGCCATCGGTGAGGAACTCGGCATCACCGGGCTGATGGCCGTGATCATGGTCTACGCCCTGATCGTCTCGCGTGGATTGAGAATTGCGCTGACGGGCAAGGACCCGTTCGGCAAGCTGCTCGCCGCCGGGCTGTCGTTCACCCTTGCTCTGCAGGTGTTCGCCATCATCGGCGGCGTCACCCGGCTGCTCCCGCTGACGGGTCTGACCACGCCGTTCCTGTCGCAGGGCGGCTCGTCGCTGGTCTGCAACTGGATCCTGATCGCTCTGCTGCTGGTGATCTCCCACCAGTTCCGCAAGCCGATCGCCCGCGCGGTCGAGGTCGACCAGGACGCCGAATCCACGCAGCTGATCGCTCTGTCCGAGCGAGGGGGACGACCCCCTCGGACCCCCGATGCGACAGCTTCCGAGCGAGGGGGACGACCCCCTCGGACCCCCGATGCGACAGCTTCCGAGCGAGGGGGAGGAACCCAGTGAACCGGCCCATCCGCCGTACCTCCATCGTGGCCCTGATCATGTTCGGCCTGCTGCTGGTCAACTGCACATGGTTCATGGTGTTCCGGGAGAACCAGCTCGACGCGCGCTCCGACAACCGGCGGATGCGTGACGAGGAGTTCGGCCAGAACCGTGGAGCCATCCTGGTCGGCAACACCCCGGTGGCCATCACCGAACCGACCGACGACCGTTTCCGCTACCAGCGGAGCTACCCGCAGGCCTCGCTCTACGCACCGATCACCGGTTGGTACGCCTTCGACTACGGCACTTCGGGGCTGGAGCTCACCTTCAACAGTCAGCTCGCCGGGACCGACGACTCACTGCTGGTGCGACGCATCCTCGACATCGTCACCAACCGGATGCCCACCGGGGCAACCGTGCAGACCACGATCAATGCGAAGGCGCAGGAGACCGCGTACGAGGCGATCGGCGACCGCAAGGGCGCTGTGGTCGCCATGGATGCCAAGACCGGTGCCGTCCTCGCGCTGGTGAGTACGCCTTCGTACGATCCCAACAAGCTGGCCAGCCACGACATCGGCGCCGACGGCACGGCGAGCAAGGCGTGGCGGCAACTGAACGACGATCCGGACCGGCCGCTGGCGAACCGGGCGGCCCGCGAGATCTACCCACCCGGATCGACCTTCAAGTTGGTCACCGCGGCGGCAGCCCTCGAGAACGGCTCCGATCCGAAGCAGCTGTGGGACTCCCCCGAGAAGCTGCGGTTGCCCGGCACCGAGACCGACCTGCCCAACGAGAGCCCCTGTGGTGGTGCGAAGATCACCCTCGAGCAGGCGCTCAAGGTCTCGTGCAACACCGCCTTCGCGAACGTCGGGCTCTCCCTGGGTGCGGACAAGTTGCGTACCCAGGCAGAGAAATTCGGCTTCGGATCCCGCCAGCTGCTTGACCTGAACGGCGCGATCAGCCGGTTCCCGGACAACCCGAACGCCTCCCAGGTGGCGCTGAGCGCGATCGGACAGTTCGACGTGGCAGCCTCTCCGCTGCAGATGGCGATGGTCACCGCCGGCATCGCCAACGACGGTGTCGTGATGAAGCCCTACCTGGTGTCGGGCATCCGTGGCACCGATCTGTCCCTGGTGTCGCAGACCCGGCCGGAGAAGCTGTCGGAGGCGATGACACCGGAGCATGCGCGCACCCTGCAGGGTTGGATGCAGACGGTGGTGAACTCCGGTACCGGCGTCAACGGCAAGATCGACGGGGTCGAGGTCGGCGGCAAGACCGGCACCGCCAACACCACCCCGGACAAGCCGCCGTACGCGTGGTACACCTCCTACGCGCGGTCCGGGGACAGGACAATCGCGGTGACGGTGTTCATCGAGGAGGCCGACATCGACCGCAACGACATCTCCGGCGGCCGGCTGGCCGCGCCGATCGCGAAGTCGGTGCTGGAGTCGTTGCTGTGAGGACGGGCATCATGGTCGCGGTTGGGTACGCCCCCCTCGCAGGGCATCATGGAGGGTCGTGTGCCGCACGGTTCGGGCGGCCGCGGGGGTCCTCCCCCGTGCCCAACACAAGCCGGTACGCACGTATCGGGGGTTCAAGGGGGTCGTCCCCCGTGCCCAACACAAGCCGGTACGCACGTATCGGGGGTTCAAGGGGGTCGTCCCCCGTGCCCAAC
>Ga0164243_10000213_pt1 | contig 129474 bp, 126 predicted proteins | sample OricompcompostOP_FD_108781 | JGI IMG/M metagenome (GOLD analysis project Ga0164243, IMG submission 108781) | Organic Plus compost microbial communities from Emeryville, California, USA - Original compost - Organic plus compost (OP) | ecosystem: Engineered > Solid waste > Mixed feedstock >...
CGCGTCCGGCGCGCCGGTAGGCCGCACCAGCGCCGACGACCTCGCCACCTCACCTGGACGCGCAGCTCCCGCCCGCCCAACATCCCGTCCGACCACCCCAATCCGATCATGGGGGAGGCCGGTCCGCACACGCTCGGGCACGAGTTCTCCGGCTACGTCGCCGACGTCGCTCACGATGTCGTCGGTGTCGACGTCGGTGATCTGGTCGCCGTGCAACCGAACTTCGCCGACGGTACCTGTCCGTCGTGTCTGGCAACCCCAAACTCTGGCGACGACTTCGCGTTCATCGGCATCAACGGCTGGGGTGGCGGCTTCAGCGACACCGTCGTCGTGCCCGCGGACCACGTCGTTCCCCTCCCCGACGGGTTCAGCGCGGCGACCGCCGCGCTGATCGAACCGCTCACCGTGGCCTGGCACGCGGTGCACGGCCGAAGACATGACCGCGCTCGTCGCCGGTGCCGGCCCGATCGGTCTGTCCGTGTTGCTCGCTCTCCGCGCGCACGGGTTTTCCGGGATCATCATCAGCGAACTCAGCGGGTCCCGTAAGGAACTCGCGCGTGACTTCGGTGCCGACCAGGTGATCGATCCGCGCGAGGAGGACCTGGTGTCCGCTGTCCGCGCGGCCACCGGCGGGCGCGGCGCCGACGTGTCCTTCGACGCGTCCGGCGTCGGCAGCAGGATCTCGCTGAGCCAGGTCCTCGACCAGGGGATCCTGCACCTCCTCGGCGGCGGCGCCACCGAGGTGAAGATCCTCGTCACCCCGGGCACCGCGTCGGCGGAGTAGGAGGACGGATCCGGCTGGTACGGGCCCGCCGAGGAGAGAGCGGGCCGGCACTGTCGCCGGCGCCCACCCGGTTCTGCTCGACCGGACGGGCAGCCGGCGACCGCCTCTCGACGTCGCTGTCAGCGTTCGTCTCGCGGGGCCGGATCAGCGGCGGACGGCCATCCCGGCGTCGACGTTGAGCACGCTGCCGGTGAAGTAGCGCCCGGAGTCGGAGAGCAGGAACAGCATCGCCTCGCTGACATCGCGCGGCTCGATCATCGGCACGTCCGGCAGCAGCGTCTGCATGGCGTTGGCGAGGTTCGGGTAGGCACCCAGCACGTTGAACAGCTCGGGGTTCTCGGTCACCATCGGTGTCGCGCAGTTCGTCGGCGCCACCCCGTTCACGCGCACGTGGTACTGCGCCAGGTAGTTCGCGTACTGCTTGACCAGGCCGATCACCGCCAGCTTGGCCGTGCCGTAGGCGTCGTCGCCGCCCGTGCCGTTGCCCAGGCCGAGCAGCCCCGCCATCGAACTGGTCGCGATGATGTTGCCGTGGTGGCCGTCCTTGCCGCGCTCGATCAGGTGCGGCATGGCCACCTGGAAGGTGTTCCACACGCCGACGAGCATGATGTCGATCCCGACCCGGAAGGCCTCCGCCGGATCGCGCTCCTGGGTGTTGCTCATGATCACCCCGGCGTTGGCGATCACGGTGTCGATGTGGCCGAACCGTTCGACCCCGGCGTCGAACGCCGCCTGCAGGCCCTCCTTGTCGCGGACGTCCACGGCGCGGGTCAGCATCGACCGGCCGGCCTTCTCCACGAGCTGGGCGGTCTCCGCCAGGTCGTCCGCCGTGCCCAGCTTGTAGGGAACGACGTCGATGTCGGCGCAGATGTCGATCCCGACGATGTCGGCGCCTTCCTCCGCGAACCGCACGGCGTGCGAGCGGCCCTGCCCGCGTGCCGCGCCGGTGATGAACACGACCCGGCCGTCAAGTTTTCCCATGCTGCACAGTCCCTTTCGGTCTCACGTCCCGGATGGACGCACGTTTAAATAGCGCAAATAATGCACTGAATGTTGGGTACTGGCAAGGAGTTCGCCGGCTTCCGGGCCGGATGGGTGCTCCTCTGATGAGACGCGCGTGTAGCAGGTTGTCCGCGCCTCGGCAAGCCCGGTCAGTAGAATGAACTGATTGAGCTGATGAAGGGAGGGAGTCGTGGTCGCGACGCCCAAATCGACAGTCGTCCGGGTGCCCAAGGCCGGTGAGATGGTCGCCGCGCAGCTGCGGCGGCAGATCGTGACCGGTGAGCTGCGGGAGGGGGACTCCCTGCCGCCGGAGAGCGCGCTGATGGCCCAGTTCGGGGTGTCCCGCCCGACCCTGCGGGAAGCGTTCCGCATCCTCGAGTCGGAGCAGATCATCCAGATCCGCCGCGGGGCGCACGGCGGCGCCCACGTCCTGGTGCCGGACGCGGCGGCGGCCGGACGGTATGCCGGGACGCTGCTGCAGTACCGCGGTGCCACGCTGGACGACGTGCACCAGGCACGGGCCGCGCTGGAGTCGACCGCGGTCAGCACGCTGGCGAAGAAGCGCTCCGCGGCCGACCTCCGCCGGCTCGAGAAGGCGCTCGCGGAGGGTGAGGACCTGCTGGGCGACCCCATCGCGTACGCGGAGAAGCACGACCTGCAGTTCCACCGCCTGCTCGCCGAGCTGGCCGGGAACCAGACGATGCTCGTCCTGGTCGACATCGTGCTCGCCATCATCGAGCGGCACAACCAGTCGTTCATCAACGCCCACCGCAACGACGAGAACGCCGAGCCCTCGGTCAAGGCCACGCAGAAAGCGCACGTCAAGGTCGTCGATCTCATCCGGGCCAAGGAGGCCGACAAGGCCGGCGCCTTCTGGCGGCGTCACCTGGCCCAGGTCAGCGAGTACATGATCAAAGATCCCGGGGAGACCGTGCTGGACGTCCTGTCCTGAAACCGGCATCGGTCGTCAACGGCCCGGTCGCTCGTGCGGCTGGGCCGTTGTCGTCTCCGCGGGAAGGACAATCATCTACCTGATGTGCCTTTCGTCTGAAAAACATCTAGCTGATCGACTTCACCCTACCGGGGTAGTTCCGGTACGGTACGCCGGTGCTCAAGGCCACTCTCAGTGTTCGTGCCCGTATCCTGGCCATCGCGCTCATCCCCAGCGTGGCGCTGTTCGCGGTCGGTGTCGGCGCGGCGATCTACCTGGTGACGCAAGGGTTGCACGCGCGTGACTGGTCCGGAGAGGTCGACCGGGCCACCGCCCCGGGCATCACGTTCGTGCAGACCGTCCAGGAGGAACGCCGGCTGACCCTGCTGCGGCTGGGCGGTGACCAGCAGAGCGCCGCGGCGCTTCCGGCCCAGCGCGCGGAGGTCGACGTCGCCCTCACCGAGCTCCGGGCGGCCGGTGACGTCCTCGTCGAGCTCAACCCCGATGCGATGGCGAACGCGGCCTCGATGTTCGACCAGCTCAAGCAGGGTGTCGCCGCGATGCGCCAGGGGGTCGACGCGGGCGCGGTGCCGCCCGCGGACGTCTACGCGTTCTTCAACCAGCTGCTCAGTGTCGTCTCGGCGGGGATGCAGGACATCGGCCGCGACGCGCCGGATCCCGGAACCGCGTCCGAGGAGGCCACGGCGACGGCGCTGTTCCGGGCCGCGGAGGCGATGTCCCGGGGCAACGCGCTGGCCGCGTCGGCGGTCCTCAGCGGCGGGCTGACCGCCGCGCAGTGGCAGGAGTACACCTACCAGGTCGGCTCGTACCACACCCAGATGCAGAACCTGGCCCCCGAGCTGACCGCGGAGGAGCAGGCCCGGTTCCAGGCGCTGGTGGCCGGCCCGGAGTGGCAGCAGCTGACCACCATGGAAAGCGCCATCGGCCTGCGGGGCACGGCGCCGGTCGGTGCTCGCAACGCCGCCTCCCTGCCGCTCAGCGTGGCCGATTGGCAGACCGCGGCGACCCACGTCAGCGCCGAGTTGCTGGACCTCTGGGTGTCACACCACAAGTACGCGGAGCAGTTCGCGCACGACTCCGGCAGCGAGACGGCGACCAACTCGATCTGGGGCGGCGTCGCCGTGCTCCTGATCGCGGTCGTGGCGTTCCTGATCACGCTGCGCCTGTCCAACATGTTCATCGGCCGTCTCAAGCGGCTGCGCAGCGAGACTCTCGCTCTCGCGGACGAGCGGCTGCCCGACATCATGCGGCGGCTGCGCGAGGGCGAGCCTGTCGACCTCGAGGACGAGGCGGCCCCCCTGAACTACGGCGCGGACGAGATCGGCCAGGTCGCCGAGGCGTTCAACCGGGCGCAGCACGCCGCCGTAGCCGCTGCGGTGACGGAGGCGAAGACCCGTGAAGGCGTCAACGCCGTGTTCCTCAACATCGCGCACCGGAGCCAGGTCGTCGTGCACCGCCAGCTGGAGATCCTCGACAAGGCCGAATACCAGCAGGAGGACCCGGACCAGCTGAACATGCTCTTCCAGCTCGATCACCTGGCCACCCGTGAGCGCCGCAACGCCGAAAACCTCATCATCCTCGGCGGTGAGCAGCCGGGCCGCCGCTGGCGCAACCCGGTGCCGCTCGTGGAGCTGGTGCGCAGTGCGGTGGCCGAGACCGAGGACTACGCGCGGGTCCGGACGGCGCGGCTGCCGGAGACTTCCATCGTCGGCAATGTGGTCGCCGACCTCATCCACCTGCTGGCCGAACTGGTGGACAACGCGACGTCGTTTTCCCCGCCGGAGTCCCGGGTCGAGGTCACCGGCAACGTCGTCGGCAAGGGCATCGTCGTGGAGATCACCGACCAGGGGCTGGGCATGCCCGCCGACGAGCTGGCGCGGGTCAACGAGACCCTGCGCAACCCGCCCGACTTCAGCGTCACGACCCTGTCGAGCGACTCCCGGCTCGGCGTGTTCGTGGTCGCGCAGCTGGCGGCCCGCAACGGTGTCAGCGTGCGGCTGGTCGAGTCGGACTACGGCGGTATCCGGGCGATCGTGCTCGTCCCCTCCAGCCTGATCGCCGTCGAGGCGCCGGCCGTGGCCCTCGAACATAACGAGGTGACCGAAAGCGTGCTCCGCCGTCGTCGCCGCATCCGTGTCGACGACGACCCGCAGCCGGCCCGGGCCGAGCCGGCGGAGGCCGCGGGCACCGCGAGCACGGTTGTGAGCTGGCCGAGCGAGGAGCCGCTGGTGACACCGAATCCACCCGTTCCGGAAACTCCCGCGCCCCGCGTCGCCGCGCTGCCCGAAACGGCGGTGCCGCGCCGCCCGGACCCGCGGCCCACCGAGGACCGGCCGGCGCTGCCCCGCCGCCGTCGTCAGGCCAGTCTCGCGCCTCAGCTGGCCGCGACCGGCCCGTTGCCGCAGACGCGGTCGGCCGAACCCCGCCGGCAACCGGTCGAGGACCGGCCCCAGGCCGCCGAGCGGGCACGGGATCTGCTGTCCGCCATCGAGAGCGGGACCCGTCAAGGCCGCCAGGCGCGGCCGGAGGCAGAGCTGTTCAACCACGATCCGCGACGAGCATGACGAACGAGAAGGTTATGGCGACTACCAACACCCGCAAGCTGGATTGGCTCCTCGACGACCTCGTCCAACGGCTGGCGGGCGTCCGCTACGCGGTGGTGCTGTCCGCGGACGGTCTGCTGCTCGGCAGGTCGACGGCGATGTCGGCCGAGGACGCGGAGCACTTCTCCGCCATGGCATCGGCCCTGCAGAGCCTGGCCCGGAGCGCGGGCAACCACTTCGACGGCGGCGGCGTGCGGCAGACCGTCATCGAGCTGGACCGCGCGGTCCTGTTCGTCACCTCGGCCGGGGAGAACGCCTGCCTGGCACTGCTGACGTCCGAGACCGCGAACATGGGAATGGTGGCGTACGAGATGAACCAGGTGGTGCAGCGAGTCGGCGCCTACCTGTCGACCACGCCGCGGCACAGCCTCTTCGACCAGCAGCGGATCAATCCCCAGCCCTCATGATCGACCGCCGCGAACCGTGGTTCGACGAAGCGGCGGGACCGCTGGTCCGCCCGTACGCGGTGACGCGCGGGCGGACCAGCGACGTCCGTCACGGTCTGGACATCATCACGCTCGTCGTCGCGGTGCGCTCCGCGTCGGAGGCGCGCCTGCTCGAACCCGAGTACGGCGAGATCGTCCGGATGTGCCAGTCCGCGCTGTCGGTCGCGGAGGTCTCGGCGAAGCTCCATCTTCCCTTGGTGGTCACGAAGATCCTGATCGGCGACCTCATCAACGATGGCTACCTGATTTTCCGGTCACCGCCCCCGTCGAGCCGGACCGGTGCCCCGGACATCAAACTACTGCAGGCGGTTCTCAATGGCATACGTAAGCTCTGACGACCCGGCCGAGCCGGAGTTCGCCGCCGCGGCGGTCAAGATCCTCATCGCGGGCGGCTTCGGGGTCGGCAAGACGACGATGGTCGGGGCGGTGAGTGAGATCGCGCCGCTGCGGACCGAGGAGATGCTCAGCGAACTGAGCGCCGGCGTCGACGACCTCACGGGTGTCGAGGCGAAGACGACCACCACCGTCGCCATGGACTTCGGCCGGATCACGATCAACCCGGAGCTGATCCTCTACATCTTCGGCACACCCGGCCAGGACCGGTTCTGGTTCCTGTGGGACGAGCTCGCCCAGGGTTCGCTGGGTGCCGTCGTGCTCGCCGACACGCGCCGCCTGGACAGTTCCTTCGCCGCGGTGGACTTCTTCGAACGGCGGGAGATCCCGTTCGTGGTGGCGGTGAACTGCTTCGACGATGCCCCCACCTACACCCCGGACGAGGTCCGCGACGCCCTCGACCTCGACCCCTACGTCCCGGTCAAACTGTGCGACGCCCGTCACCGGGACTCCGGCAAGGAAGTCCTCCTCATCCTGATGGAACACCTGATCCAGCACGCTCGCACACAGTTGGTGCAGAACTAGGACGTGTATCGAAGTCGGTGGCGGTGCGGTTTCAGTGGCGCGCCAGCGCCGTGCTCTTGATCCTTGCGGGCGCCCCAGCGCCCGTGCGGCGACCCCTTCGCGGAGGTGAGCCGACAACGCTCTCCCCGTCATCCCGGAGCCAGCCCGTCCGGCGGCGCCCGTCCGGCGAGGACGGTCCCTTGATCTTCAAAGCCGCGCTTCCGCGCTGAAAAGAAGACGCCTCACGGCGTCAAGCGGTCACCTTGGGGGCGACCTCCCCCACCCCTCCGCCTGGATGGTTTCGGACGGCTGGGGATCGGGGCGGGGGAGGTCTGGGGTGGTCGGCCCCCACCTTGGCTGCCGGGCGGCGGTTCGCGCGTGGCGGTGCAGTTTTGGTTTGGTCGGCGCCGGTTCTCGTTGCCGCGCCGGTTCCCCGCGCGGTGGGCGGTCTGGGTTCGCGACCGGAGTACGACGTGTATCGAAGTCGGGTGCGTCCTGGAGCCGGGGCGAGCACGTTCGACTTCGATACACGCCCCAGATCACGTTTCCGGGTGGAAGACCGGCGCGCGGCCCTCGAGGAAGGCCGCGACACCGGTGCGTCCCTCCGGGCCGTCCGCGCAGAGCGCGATCGACGTGGCTTCGGCGGCCAGCTGGTCGGTGAGCGACGCGTGCCCATCGGCCAGCAGCTTCTTGGTGCGCCCCAATGCGGTGGTGGGACCGTCGGCCAGCTGCCGGGCGAGGGTGAGTGCCTCTTCCTCGAGGTCGGCGTCGGGGACGACCTGCGCGACGAGGCCGATCCGCGCTGCCTCCTCCGCGGTCACGGCACGGTTGGTCAGCAGCAGCTCGGCGGCCCGTGAGCGCCCGACCAGCCGCGGCAAGGACCAGGACAGTCCCCCGTCGGGGGACAAGCCCACCCCGGGGTAGGCGGCCCGGAACCGTGCCGAGGCTCCGGCGAGGACGATGTCGCTGATGGCGGCCAGGCTCATGCCGGCGCCCGTGGCCCAGCCGTGCACGGCGGCGATCACCGGGAACTCGGCCGCGGCCAGCGCCGCGACGGACTTGTGCAGTTCGTCGGCGAGCTCGGCGAGGAACTGCCCGGGCGGTTCGGCCGCGGCGAACGCCGCGACGTCGCCACCCGCGCAGAAGGCACGGCCCTCCGCCCGGATCAGGACGCAGCCGGTGTCGCGGCCGAGCTCCTCCACCACCTTCCGCAGCTGCTGCGCCATCGACATGTCCAGCGCGTTCGCCTGATCCGGGCGGTCGAGCACGATGACGCGGACCCGCCCGCTCCGGCGCAGGTGAACCGTGCCGTGGGTCATGACCGGACCGCCTCGACGACCACCGCCGATCCCATGCCTCCGCCCGCGCACAGGGCGGCGACCCCGATGCCCCCGCCGAGGCGGTGCAGGTCGTTGAGCAGGGTCGTGACCATGCGGGCGCCGGTGGCGGCGATCGGATGGCCGAGGCTGCATCCGCTGCCGCTGATGTTGACGATCTCCGGGTCGATGTCGAGGGCGCGGCAGCAGGCGATGGGGACCGAGGCGAACGCTTCGTTGATCTCCAGCAGCTTCACGTCCTGCAGCCGTACCCCCGCGCGGGCGAGGGCTTTGCCGATGGCGTCCACGGGCGCCAGGCCGGTGCGCACCGGTTCGACACCGACCGAGGCCCACGAGCGCACGACACCGAGCGGGCGCAGACCTTCCTGCTCGGCGAGCCGGTCCGAGGTCAGCACCAGCGCGGCGGCGGCGTCGTTGATGCCCGAGGAGTTGCCCGCCGTGATGCCGAATCCCGGGATCTCCGGGTGCAGTGGCTTGAGCGAGGCCAGTTTCTCCAGGGAGGTGCCGCGCCGCGGGTGTTCGTCGGTGTCGAAGACGATCTCCTCGCCGGCGCCGGTGCGTACCTTGAGCGGCACGATCTCCCGGGCGAACCGGCCGTCGTCGATGGCGGCGATCGCGAGCTGGTGGGAACGCAACGCCCAGGCGTCCATGTCCTCACGCGAGATGCCCGCGAGCCGGGCCGTGTTCCAGCCCACCGTGATCGACATGTCGTCGGCCGGGGCGTCAGCCGTGGCCGGGTGCGAGGGCGGCATCCACCGGTCCTGCCAGTCCTGGGTGCCCGGGGTGCGGCGCCGCAGCTGGGGTGCGGTCGAGGGGGACTCGGCGCCGCCCGCGATGACGGCCTGGTCCATGCCCGCCCTGATCCCGGCCGCGGCCGTCTGGATCGCGGACAGTCCGGAGGCGCACTGGCGTTGCTGGGCCAGGCCGGGCACGCCGGTCAGGCCCGCGGCCAGTGCGGTGTACCGGGCGAGGTCGCCACCGCCCTGGAGCACCTCCCCGAGCACCACGTCGTCGATCCGGGCGGGGTCGAGGCCACTCCGGCCGAGGGCCTCGGTGACGACGGCCGTGGCGAGATCGGCGGCCGGGGTCTCGGTGAGGCTGCCTTTGAAGGACGTGCCGATGGCAGTGCGGCAGGCGGCAGCGATGACGGCTTCAGACATGCCACCGATCGTAGGCCGTCAATCAGGTTATAAGGAAGTAGAAGGTTAATTATCTACCTGTTAATCTCCGGTTGGTGCCCGACCGCGACGGTGCGGTGGGGCGGGCGGAAGGAGGAGGAGTGGATCTGAAGCCGGGAAAGCGGCTGCGCAGCCAGGTGGACGCGACCGAGGTCATCGTGGTGCGCCCACCCGCCGGCAGCGTCGTGCTGGCTTGTGGCGGTCACCCGATGATCGATCCGGCCGAGCAGCCCGGGCAGGGTCTGTCCGCGACCGGAGACCTCGGCGGCACTCGGCTGGGCAAGCGCTACACGGCCGCGGAAGGTGGCCTCGAGCTGCTGGTCACCAAGCCCGGCGACTACGCCATCACGGCCGACGGGGCGCCGCTCGCGCCGAAGGAGGCCAAGCCCTTGCCCGCCAGCGACTGAGCCGTCGGGTGCCCGTCACAGCGGCCACCCGAGGAAACCGCGGGCCAGCAACAGTGTCTGTGCCCGCAGGACTTCGTCGCGGGTGAGGACCGGGTTGCGCCGCCACGCGGACCGGGGGAGTTCGGCCAGAACGGTCCACAACGCGGTCGTGCGGGCGCGGGAGCCGAGATCGCCCAGCGCCGGTGAGTCGGCGAGGAGCCGGTCCGCCACCTCACCCAGACGGGTGTCGAGCTCGATACCCAGCGGTTGCAGCAGTGGCTCGTCGACGATGTCCGTGGCCCAGACGTGCAGAAGGGGTCCGTGGTCGGCGACGACCTGGAGCCATCCGCCGAGCCAGGTGCGCAGCCCGCCGGGGGACCCCACGGCGGGCAGCGAGCCCAGGTGGGCGAGAACCGCGTCGGCGGCCTGGTGCATCAGGGTCGTGACGATCGCCGTCCGGTCGGCCCAGTACGTGTAGAAGGTGCCGTGGGCGATCCCGGCGGTCGCGATGATGTCGTTGACGCTGGTGCCCGCGAGCCCGCGGGCCTCGAACGCGGCGATCGCCGCCCTGGTGACCTTCTTGATCGTGGTGTGCGCGCGCCGGGTCACCGGCCGGCGCAACCCCGGCAGCTGCCCGGATGCCGCCGCCGGTCGCGTGGGGGGTGGGTGGCTGAGCGCTCGCGGTTCCCGTGCCGGGTACGCGGACGGGAAGAGGCCGCGGTGGACCACCCGTGCGAGGACCTCGTCGAGCGCGGCCGGGGCGACGGATTCCGCCGGGAACCCGCGATTGCGCACGCCCAGCACGAAATGGGAGTACGCCGTGAGACTGGTGACCACGAGCGACACCGCCCGGTAGGACAACCCCGCGGTGTCCGCGTCCAGGAGCCTCTCGTGGCACGCGCCGGCGAGGCGTGCGATGTAGGCCTCCTGCGGGTTCTCCGCGGGTTCCGCGTCGTCTTCGTCCGGCGTCGGCCACTCCAGCAGGGGTGCCGAGTGCCGGTTCGCGACCACGCCCAGGCCCGCGAGCCACTCGCGCAGGGCGGACAGGCCCGCCCGGCTGCCGTCGATCGGGGGCAGTACGTCGAAATGGGCCACGAGGTCCTGGCCCAGGTCCTCGAAGAGCAGCAGGAACAAGGATTCCTTGCCGTCGAAGTACTGATAGAACGCCGCGTCGGACCGCCCGGTCGCCTCGGCGATCGCCGTCGTGGTGGTGCCGTGGTAGCCGCGCTCGGTGAACAGCCGGCGTCCGGCCTCGATCATCTCCAGGCAGGCGCGCACGCCCTCGGGCCCGATGGACGGGCTCACCGGGAACGACGCCCGCCGCCGGACGGGAAGACGACGACCGGCCGGGCCTGGGTGCTCGCGGCCTTGTCCCGCAGCCAGTTCCGGGTTCGCGTCCGTCCCGACCTCGCCGTTCATCGCGTTCAGCATACGGCGGCCGGCCGGGCGCCCAGGAGCAGCTTGTAAGTTGACAGGTTCCTTAGTAGCGTCCTGTGTCAGAGCGGTCGTGGTACCGCACCCGGTCGACGAAGGAGTCGCGGATGGCTCAGCCCCTGCCGCACACCGGTTTTGTCGGTGCCGGTTCGATGGGCGGCCCGATGGTGGAGCGGTTGCTCGCCGCCGGGGTCGCGGTCCGGCTCTACGCCCGGAAACCGGAAGTGCGTGAGCGGTTTGCCGCGCCTCGCCGGAGCGGCCGAGGTGCTCGTGCTGTGCCCGTTCTCCGAGGAGCAGGTTTTCCGGATCATGACGGGGCGCGGGGGACTGCTGCGCGCCGCCCGTCCGGGGACCGTGATCGTCCAGCACGCGACGATGTCGGCCGATGGCATCCGGCAGCTGGCCGGGGAAGGGGCCGGGCGCCGGGTGACCGTGCTCGACGCTCCGGTCAGCGGTCGTGCCGAGGACGTTCGCGCCGGGCGGTTGACCGTCCTCGTCGGCGGGGAGGCCGGCGCCCTGACACGGGTCGAGCCGGTCCTGCGGACCTACAGCGACACCATCGTCCACGCGGGCGAGGCCTGCGGCGACCACCGCCGGGCTCGTCAACAACCTCACCGTCGCGGCACAGGGGCAGATTGCCGGTGCCGCGCTGAAGCCGGCCAGGGACCTGGGCCTGTCCGAAGCCGGTGCGCTGGAGGCGCCGACGAGCTGCAGCGCGCGCGGTTTCGCCCTGACGACCCGGCTCGGGGTGACCGTCCGAACAGGACCGTCCGATCCGGGCGGCCGGTGACCCCGAAACGGGAAACCTGCACGAGGAAAGGAGTTTCGTGAAGATCTCGGTGAACCGGGAGGCGTGCACCGGCCACGCCCAGTGTTACGCGATGGCCCCGGACGTCTACGACATCGACGAAGACGGCTACTGCGCGCTCGACGTCGCCGACGTGGAGCCGGGGCTGGAAGAACAGGCCCGGCGGGGCGCCGGAGCCTGTCCCGAGGGTGCCATCACCGCCACCGGTTCCTGACAACGGTCAGGCCGTACTCTCCGAAAGGACGCAGGATGACCACCGCAGACAGGCTTCCGGGCGCCAACGGGCGGGCCGAGTTCGATCTGGACCACCACTCGCCGGAGTTCCGTGACCGGCCCTACGAGACTCTCGCCGAGCTGCGCGGGCGATGCCCGGTCGCGTATTCCGCGCGGCTCGGCGGGTTCTGGGTGCTCAGCGACTACGCCTCGGTGTACGCGGCGGCGCGGGACAGTGAGCTGTTCAGCTCCGCCGAGGGGGTCGGTGTCCCGGCCTCCGGCATCCCGTTCCCGATCCTGCCGATCGAGAGCGATCCGCCGCAGACGCAGCAGCTGCGCGCGATCACGCTGGGGCCCTTCTCGCCGAAGGCCGCCAAGGACCTCCGGCCGGTGATGCGGGAGATCGCGACCGAGCTGATCGACGAGTTCATCGAACGCGGCGAGTGCGACATCGTCGGTGAGCTCACCACACCCCTGCCGGCCCGTCTCATCATGCGCATGCTCGGGTTCCGCGAGGAGGGCTGGCCGGAGTGGGTCCGCAACGTCCACCGGATCATCCACGACCGCGCCCACGACCCGGACGCCGCGACGGCGGCGGCGGGGGCACTTCTCGGTGAGCTCGCGGCGGAGATGGAACGCCGCCGCGACGCCGATCCGGAGTCCGACCTCTACGCCCGCATCGTCCACGGCGAACTCGACGGCAAGCCGCTGGAGGACGCGCAGATCATCATGTACGGCCTGCTGATGATCTTCGGCGGGATGGACACCACCAGCGGGCTGACCGGGAACGCGCTGCTCCAGTTGTGCCGGCGCGACGACCTGCGGCGGCGGCTGATCGAGGACCGGGACCTGCTGCCCGCGGCGACCGAGGAGTTCCTGCGGCACGACACCCCGACACTCGGCCTGGCCCGCACCGTCACGCGCGACACGGAGTTGCACGGCCAGTGCCTTCGCGGTGGCGAGAAGGCGATCCTCATGTGGGGCGCGGCGAACCGCGACCCGGACGTGTTCGAGAACCCCGACGAGATCGACTTCGACCGGGCGGACAAGAAGCACCTCGCCTTCGGCGTCGGCGTCCACCGGTGCCTCGGCTCGAACCTCGCCCGCGAGATGTTCCAGGTGATGATGGACGAGATCCTCACCCGCCTGCCCGACTTCCACCTCGACGGCGAGCCGGTGCGGTTCGAGGACGCCGGCGAGGTGCACGCGCTACGGCACCTGCCCCTCGCGTTCACGCCCGGCCCGCGGGCCTGATGCGGAAAAGAGCACGGCACACCTGTTGCTCATGCGCCTAATTATTCTACTATTTCCGGCGGAACGTCGAGGTTCGGTCCGCCCACTGGACCCGGCCTCGGCCGCGTTCTCCACGGGGGCGGACGAGAAGGGACTCGATGTGTCGACCAGCGGTTCTGTTGCTCCGGTCACCGACCACGAACTGAACGGCGCCGAAGGCTTCTGGGACCTGGTTCTCCGGTGCGCCGACCTCGCCGGCTCGCAGCCGATGCTGCTCGACGAGCGGGACGGCTCACTCACCGTCGCCGCGTTCCGCGATCGCGCGGAGCGGGTCGCGGCGGCGCTGTACGCGCAGGGCATCGGCCCGGGCACGCGGGTGGCCTGGCAGCTGCCGACCCGGATCAGCACCGTGCTCGTGATGGCCGCACTGGCCCGGCTCGGTGCGGTCCAGGCACCGGTCATCCCGATGTACCGCGAGCGGGAAACCGGTGCGGCCGTGGACGCCTCGGCCGCCGAGGTGATGCTCGTGCCGGGCACCTGGCGCGGGTTCGACTACGCCGCGATGGCCCGGCAATTTCCCCGGCGTCCGCGCGTGCTGACGATCGGAGAAGAAGCACCGGAGTCGGCGGACACGTCGGTTCTTCCGCCCGCGCCCGGCGCGTCCGGGGACGTCCGGTGGATCTACTTCACGTCCGGGTCGTCGGGACTGCCGAAGGGCGCGCAGCACGCCGACAGCTCCCTGCTGGCCGCGGCGCGCGGGTTCACCCTGCGGAGCGGACTCGGCACGCGGCCGGACGACGTGGGCTCGATGCCTTACCCGATCGCCCACATCGGCGGGATCGTCTACCTGATGACCGCGCTGCTGGGAGGCTTTCCGATCGTGCTGGTCGAGGCGTTCGACCCGGTGAGCACGGCCGAGGTCTTCCGGCGGCACCGGGTGACGGCGAGCGGTGGGTCCACCGTCTTCTACACCGCACTGCTCGCCGTGCAGCGGAAGCTGCCGCCGGGTGAACTGCTGGTGCCGAGCCTGCGGTTGCTCAAGGGCGGCGGCGCGCCGTGCCCGCCCAGTGTGTTCCACGCGGTGCAGGCGGAGATGCGCGCGGTGCTGGCTCACGACTACGGGATGACCGAGGTGCCGATGATCTGCGTGGCGTCCCCGGAGGACACCGACGAGCAGCTCGCCGAGACCGAGGGCAGGCCGATCCCCAGCAGCGAGGTCCGGATCGCCGACGGCGAGGTGACGCTGCCACCCGGCCAGGACGGCGAGATCCAGGTCAAGGGCCCGGCGGTGTTCCGCGGCTACACCGATCCCGCGCAGACGGCCGAGGTGTTCACGGCCGACGGCTGGTTCAAGACCGGAGACCTGGGGCACCTGCGGCCCGACGGCCATGTGGAGGTGACGGGCCGGCTCAAGGACGTGATCATCCGCAAGGGCGAGAAGATCGGCCCGGTCGAGCTGGAGACTCTGCTCGTCGAGCATCCGGCGGTGGCCGAGGCCGCCGTGATCGGCCTGCCCGACGCGGACCGGGGCGAGCGGGTGTGCGCGGTCGTGACGCTGCGGGGAGAGGCCCGGCCCACGCTCGCGGAGATCGTGACCTACCTGCGTGAGGCCGGCCTGATGGCGCAGAAACTGCCCGAACAACTCGAGATCGTCGAGGAGTTGCCCCGTACCGGACTGGGCAAGACGTCCAAACCCGCCCTGCGGCGTCTGTTCGCCGCGGACCGGGTATGACGAGACTGACAGTGGAACCAACGCCCGCAGCCCCCTATACTGCTTAATTATCTATCTGATTAAGCGACCGGGAGGCGAGAGTGCGGGGCGTGCTGACCGAGGAGCAGGTGTACCTGCGCAAGACCGTGCGGGAGCTGCTCGCCGATCGTGCGGCGCGGACCACGGTCGGCGAGCAGGTCACCGGGCACGACCTCGAGCTGTGGTCGGTGATGGCCCGGCAGGTCGGCCTGCACGGGCTGGCCGTGCCGGAGCGCTACGGCGGTGCCGGCTGCGGGCCGGTGGAACTGGCGGTGGTGTTCGAGGAGATGGGCGCGGTCCTGCTGTCCGCACCGTTCTTCGCCAGTGCCGGTCTCGCCGCGACCGCGTTGCTCGCCGCCGGCGACGAGGAGGTCTGTGCCGAGTACCTGCCGGGTGTCGTCAGCGGTGACCGGATCGGCACTCTCGCGCTCACCGAGGACAGCGGGCGCTGGGACGAGCCGGGCATCCGGACGGCCGCCGTCCGCGGCGACGGGTGGCGGCTGTCCGGCCGCAAGACCTACGTCGTCGACGGGGACGCGGCCGACTTCTTCGTCGTGGTGGCCCGGACCGGGGCGGGCGTGAGCCTGTTCGTCGTCGAATCGGACGCCGACGGTCTGACGTGCGAGCCGGTGCGGGGCCTCGATCCGACCCGCTCGCTCGCGACCGTCGTTCTGGACGGCGCGTCCGCGCGTCTGGTCGGTGAGGAGGGCGCGGGCTGGCCCGCTGTGTCGCGCACCCTCGACCTCGGGGCGGTCTACCTCGCGAGCGAGCAGGTGGGCGCGGCGCAGCGCAGCCTCGACATGGCCGTCGGCTACGCCGGCACGAGGGTGCAGTTCGGCCGGCCGATCGGGTCCTTCCAGGCGATCAAGCACAAGTGTGCCGATCTGCTCGTCGCGGTCGAACTGGCTCGCTCGGCGGCGTTGTTCGCGGCCGGAGCCGCGGCCGAGGGCACCGCCGAGGCTCCGGTGCTCGCCAGTCTGGCGAAGGCGGTGTGCTCGGAGAGTTTCGTCCGCTGTGCCACCGAAAACATCCAGATCCACGGCGGGATCGGCTTCACCTGGGAACATCCCGCGCATCTGTACTTCAAACGGGCCCGTGCCAGCGAAGTGCTGCTTGGCTCACCCCGGTACCACCGGCGGCTGCTGGCGGCCAGGGGCGCCGCCGGTCTGCCCGTGGGACCACTGTGATCACCGAACCATCGAACCAGCGGAGGGTCTCCGATGCGCCGCAGCATCTTCACCGATGAACACGACCAGTTCCGCGCGACGGCGCGCGCCTTCTTCGAGCGGGACTGCGTGCCCTACACCGAGCAGTGGGAACGCGAAGGCAAGGTCAGCCGGGAGGCGTGGCGCAAGGCCGGCCAGGCGGGTCTGCTCGGCTGGGAAGCGCCGGAGGAGTACGGCGGGCTCGGCATCCGGGACTACCGGTTCAACGCGATCGTCAGCGACGAGATGTTCGGCACCGGCGCCGTGGGCATCGGCCTGGGCGTGCAGAACGACATCCTGGCGTCCTACCTGGTCGGGATGACCACGGAGGAGCAGAAGAAGCGCTGGCTGCCCGGGTTCACCAGCGGGGAGATCGTCACCTCGATCGCGATGTCGGAGCCGGCCGCGGGGTCGGACGTGGCCGGCCTCAAGACCACCGCGCGACGCGAGGGTGACACCTACATCGTCAACGGCCAGAAGACCTTCATCAGCAACGGGTTGCTCTCCGACCTCGTGCTGGTCGCGGCGAAGACGGATCCGGAGGCCGGGCGGAAGGGGATCAGCCTGATCGCGGTCGAGACGACGCGGCCGGGGTTCACCCGTGGGCGCAAGCTCGACAAGTTCGGCCAGTGGTCCGCCGACACCGCCGAACTGTTCTTCGACGACGTCGAGGTGCCGGTGGAGAACCTGGTGGGGGAGGAGAACCGGGGCTTCTACCACCTGATGCACAACCTGCCCGCCGAGCGCCTGGGCATCGCGACGTACGCGGTCGCGGCGGCGCGGCGGGCGTTCGACCTGACGGCCGAGTACGTGTCCGAGCGCAAGGCGTTCGGCCAGGCCATCGGGAAGTTCCAGGTCAACCGCCACTTCCTGGCCGAGATGAAGACCAAGCTGGACGTCGCGCAGGTCTACCTCGACCAGTGCATCATGGCCGCCAACGCCGGTGAGCTGACCCCGCAGGAGGCGGCGGGCCTGAAGTGGTGGACCACCGAGGTGCAGTGGGAGATCCTCGACCGCTGCCTGCAGCTGCACGGCGGCTACGGCTACATGAACGAGTACGAGGTCGCGCGCCTGTGGCGGGACTCCCGCGTGCAGCGGCTCTACGGCGGCACCACGGAGATCATGAAGGATCTCATCGGCCGCTCGATGGGGTTCTGATGGGACTGCCGGTCACCGACGAGCACCGGGCGCTCGCCGCGTCCGTGCGGGACGTTCTGACCGACCGGGACGCGCTGGGCGCGGCACGGGCGGCACTCGAGTGCGACGAGCCGGGCACGCCACCGTTCTGGAAGGACGTCGTCGAGCTGGGCTGGCTCGGCCTGCCGGTCGGCGAGGACTACGGCGGCCAGGGCTTCGGGCTGCCGGAGCTGGCCGTGGTCGTCGAAGAACTCGGGCGGGTCGTCGCGCCGGGCGCCTTCGTGCCCACCGCGATCGCGGTCGCGACGATCCAGTTCGCCGCCACCGCGGAGGACCGCGCCGTCCTGCTTCCGGAGCTGTGCGGCGGCGCGGTCACCGCCGCCGTGGGCCTGCACGGTGACCTCCGCCGCGACGGGCACACCGTCACCGGCGAGTCGGGCCCGGTGTTCGGGGGCGCGGAGGCGGAGGTTCTGGTTCTCGCCGTGGACGAAGACCTCGTCGTGGTCCGCCCCGGCCCGCAGGTCACGGTGGCTCCGGTGCGCGACCTCGACCTGACCCGGCGGGGCGCCCGCGTGACGTGCCGCGAAGCCGTGGCCGAGGCGGTCCTGCCCGGAGCGCGGCACACGGCGCGCGTACTGGCCAGGGTCCTCACCGCGGCCGAGGCCGCGGGCGGCGCCCGCGCCTGCACCGAACGCGCCGTGGCCTACGCGCGGGAACGCGAGCAGTTCGGCCGCCCGGTCGGCAGCTTCCAGGCGGTCAAGCACCTCTGTGCCGACATGCTGGTCGACGTCGAACTGGCCACCGCGGCCGCCTGGGACGCCGCCCGCGCCGGGGTCGAGGGCCCGGAGGCCGGGCTGGCGGCGGCGGTCGCCGCGGAAGTCGCCCTGAGCGCGTTCGTCCGCGTCGCCGAGCGCGGTATCCAGGTGCACGGCGGAATCGGTTTCACCTGGGAGCACGATGCCCACCTCTACCTGCGCCGGGCACTGGCACTGCGTGGCGCGTTCGGTGAGACCGCGGAGGAGATCACGGAGTTAACGGCCGCGGGCGTGCGGCGCAGGCCCGCGCTGGAACTGCCCGCCGAAGCCGAGGACTACCGGCGGGAGGTCCGGAGGTTCGCCGAGAAGTACCAGGAGGCGCCCGAGAACGAGCGCCGGTCGCTGTTCGTGCGCTCGGGCTACGCCTTCCCGCACTGGCCGCAGCCCTACGGCCGCGCGGCCGGACCGGTGGAACAGCTCGTCATCGAACAGGAACTCGCCGGCGTGCGCCGGCCCGAACTCGGCATCGGCAGCTGGATCCTGCCGACGCTGCTGCGCCACGGCACCGCCGAGCAGGTCGGGCGCTGGCTCTGGCCCAGCCTGGAGGGCGAGCTGACCTGGTGCCAGCTCTTCAGCGAGCCAGGCGCCGGCTCGGACGCCGCGGCGATCAGCACCCGCGCCAGGCGCACCGGTGGAGGCTGGGTCGTCACCGGCCAGAAGGTGTGGACGAGCGCCGCCGAACGCTGCAACCGCGGCCTCGCCACGGTGCGCACCGATCCGGACGCGCCCAAGCACGCCGGGATCACCGCGCTGGTGGTCGACATGGGCGCACCGGGTGTGACCGTGCGGCCGTTGCGGGAGATCACCGGCGAGGCGCTGTTCAACGAGGTGTTCTTCGACGAGGTGTTCGTGCCGGACGCCGACGTGGTCGGCGACGTCGACGCGGGCTGGACGGTCGCCCGCGCGACCCTGGGCAACGAGCGGGTCAGCATCGGCACCGGTGAGCACGAGTTCGTGCCGGTCACCCGTGCGTTCGACGCCCTGCCGGAGGACTCCGGCCTGCGCCGCGACATCGGGCGGCTCGTGGCGGAACGCCAGGCGATGAGGCTGCTCGGGTTCCGCAACGCCGCCCGGGCCGTCGCCGGCGGCGACCCTGGCCCGGAGGGCAACATCACCAAGCTGCTCTCCGGGGAGCACCAGCAACGCGTCGCAGACCTGCTGATGCGGATCGGTGGCCCGGCGGCCGCACTCGACGGCGACCCGGCGCTGCACCACGGAGTGCTTTTCGTGCGGGCGCTGACCATCGCCGGTGGCACGTCCGAAGTCGTGCGCAACCAGATCGCCGAGCGAGTTCTCGGCCTGCCGCGCGAGCAGGCCCGCAACTAGTCATCAAGGGAGTAGACGGATGAGTGTTCTGGTGGAGCGTCACGACGCGGTCACCGTCGTGACGATCAACCGGCCGGAGGCCCGCAACGCGCTGGACGCCGAGACCATGGCCGGCATCGGGGAAGCGCTGGTCGCGGCCGAGCAGGACGACGAGGTCCGCGCGGTGGTGCTCACCGGTGCCGGCGACCGGGCCTTCTGCGCCGGGATGGACCTGCGGGCCTTCGCCGCGGGCGGCGCGGTGATCGACGAGTCCCGGCCCGGCCTCGAGGTGTTCACCCAGCGGGTGTACCCGAAGCCGGTCATCGCCGCGGTCAACGGCACCGCCGTCGCCGGGGGGTTCGAACTCGTGCTCGCCTGTGACCTGGCGGTGGTGGCCGAGCACGCCAAGTTCGGCCTGCCGGAGGTCAAGCGCGGACTGGTCGCCGCCGGTGGTGGCACCAACCTGCCACGGCGGATCCCGCTGGCCCTGGCCCTGGAGCTGGCCCTGACCGGCGAGACGTTCGACGCCGCCCGGGCCGCCGAACTGGGCCTGGTCAACCGGGTCGTGCCGGGCGACCAGGTGCTCGCCGAGGCACTCGCCCTGGCCGGCACGATCGCCCGCAACGGCCCGCTGGCGCTGCGGGTCACCAAGGAACTGATGCTCGCCCAGGCCCGGGGTGCGGGTCAGGAGGAGATCGGGGCGGCGGCGGCCCCGGTCTTCGCCAGTGCGGACGCCAAGGAGGGCGCGATCGCCTTCGCGGAGAAGCGGGAACCGCGGTGGACGGGGGCGTGACGGCCGACGAGTTCCGCGCCCAGGTGCGGGACTGGCTCGCGAGCGCGCCCAGACCCGAAGGACTCCACGACTACGGCGGCACCCCGCAGCTGGCCGACGTGCCCGCGGGCAGGCAGTGGCACCGGACGCTCCACGAGGCGGGGTACGCCTGCCTGCACTGGCCCGCCGAGCACGGTGGCCGGGACGCGTCCGTGGCCGAGCAGGCGATCTTCGCCGAAGAGGCGGCGCGGGCCGGGGTGCCGCGGCAGCTCAACATCGTCGGGCCGGACCTCGCCGGACCGGTGATCATGCGGTACGGCACCGGGGACCAGCAGCGGCGGCACCTCCCGCCGATCCTGCGCGGAGACCACCTGTGGTGCCAGCTGTTCTCCGAACCGGACGCCGGTTCCGACCTGGCCTCGCTGCGCACCCGTGCCCGGCGCGACGGTGACGACTGGGTCGTCGACGGTCAGAAGGTGTGGACCAGCGCGGCCGGGGCGGCGGACTACGGCCTGCTCATCGCCCGGACCGGAGAGGACCGCCACCGGGGGATCACGGCGTTCATCGTCGACATGTCGCTGCCCGGCATCACCGTGCGCCCGCTGCGGCAGCTCGACGGCGAGAGCAAGTTCAACGAGGTGTTCTTCGACGGGGTCCGGCTGGCCGGGGACAGCGTGCTCGGCGAGGTGGGGCAGGGCTGGCAGGTGGCCACCGCGACCCTGGGCCAGGAACGGCTTTCCCTGGGCGCCCAGGCCGTCGGGATGTTCGAGGCGTTGCGCGAGGTCGCCGCCGCGGCGCGCGAACGCGACCTGCTGGACCCGGTCCTGGAGGACACCATCACCGCGCTGTGGACGCGGATCTGGCTCCTGCGCGCCACCTGGCTGCGGGCCGTCGGCTCGGACACCGAGCTGAGCTCGCCGGCCTTCTCCGTGCTGAAGCTGGTGAGTTCCGAGGTGTACCGCGACCTCGGGGACCTCGCCACGTCGGCGCTCGGCACCGACGCGCTGGCGGACGGGCATCCGCTGGTGCACCGGATGCTGGTCGGCCGTGCCCAGACCATCCTCGGTGGCACCAGCGAGATCCAGCGCGACATCCTGGCCGAGCGAGTGCTCGGCCTGCCGCGGTGACCGCGCTCGCCGGCCTCGTCCGGCCGGGCACGACCATCGCACTCGGGGACGGTTTCGGCGCGCCCCGCGCCGTTTCGGCCGAGCTGTCCGCGGCGGCCGCGCACGCCGGCGGAGTGCGCCTGGTCCTGGGCTGGATGCCGCGGGCGGATCCGGAGCTGGACTTCGCGGCCTTCGCCGACGTGCGCACCGCGATGCCCGGCTGGGGCCTGCGGGCGGGCGTGGCCGCGGGCACGGTCCGGTTCCCGCCGGTCCGGTTGTCGGCGGTTCCGGCGCTGCTGCACGGACCGTGGCGGCCCGACGTGCTGGTCGCGAGTGTGGTCCCGGACGGGGACGGATTCGCGTTCGGCAGCGAGGTGTCCTGGCAGCGCGCGGCGATCGCTGCGGGCGCCACGGTGGCCGGGGTGCTCGCACCCGGGCATCCCCGCGCCGACGCGGGGCCCCGGTTGTCCCGGGACCAGGTGGTCGTCGTCGGCGCGAGCGCGGAGCCGCCGCTGAACCTGCCGGAACCGGCGCCGCGCGCGGAACAGCTGGCCATCGCGCGGTCCCTGGTGGAGTTGGTCCCGGAGGGGGCCCGGGTCCAGGTCGGGCCCGGACCGGTGGCGGCCGCGATGCTCGGCGAGCTGAAGGTGCCGGTGCGGATCGACACCGGCATGCTGCCCGGACCCGTGGTGGACCTGGCCGAGCGGGGCCTGCTGATCGGTGACCCGGTGTGCGCCTACCTCGCGGGAGGACAGCGGCTGTACGAGTGGGCCGACGGCCGCCCGCTGCTGCACCCGATCGAGTTCACCCACGACCTCGGCCGCCTGTCCGCCGAGCCGCTCTTCGCGGTCAACACGGCGGTGGAGGTCGACTTCGACGGACAGGTCAACGTCGAGGGCACCGCGAGCACGGTGCTGGGCGGTATCGGCGGGCACGCGGACTACACGGCGGCCGCGACGAGGTCCGTCGGCGGCCTCAGCGTCATCGCGACCGCCACCCAGCACAATGGACGGTCTACTTTGGTGCCCGCGTTGTCGCGCCCGGTGAGCACCCCGGCGCACGACGTGGACGTGGTGGTCACCGAGACCGGCACGGTGGATCTTCGCGGGCTGTCCCGGCCCGAGCGCCGGGACGCGCTGCGTGAGTTGTGGGAACGGAATCCGGAACTGTCGTTCGACGAAGGAGACGAGTATGCGTGACGCGGTGATCGTGGAGGCCGTGCGGACCCCGGTGGGCAAGCGCGACGGCGCCCTGTCCGGGGTGCATCCGACGGACCTGTCGGCCAAGGTGCTGCAGGCCCTCGCGGAGCGGGCGGGCATCGACCCGGCGCTGGTGGACGACGTGGTGTGGGGCTGCGTGGGCCAGGTGGGCGAGCAGACGTTCGACATCGCCCGCAACGCCGTGCTCGCCGCGGGATGGCCCCTGTCGGTGCCCGGGACGACGGTCGACCGGCAGTGCGGGTCCTCGCAGCAGTCGGTGCACTTCGCGGCCGCCGGCCTGATCAGCGGCCAGTACGACGTCGTGGTCGCCGGAGGCGTCGAGTCGATGAGCCGGGTGCCGATGGGAGCCGCGATCGGCGACGCGAACCCGTTCGGGTCCGCGCTGGAGAGCCGGTTCGGCGGCACGCGGCCGAACCAGGGGATCGGCGCCGAGATGATCGCGGAGCGCTGGGGCCTGTCACGGGCCCAGCTGGACGAGTTCTCCGTCGCCTCGCACGAGAAGGCCGCCGCGGCACAGGACGACGGCCGGTTCGACGCGCAGATCGTGCCGGTGACCCTGGATGACGGCACGGTGGTCACCGCGGACGAAGGCGTGCGACGGGGCAGCAGCGTCGACAAGCTGGCCAAGCTGAAGCCCGCGTTCAAGCCGGACGGGGTGATCCACGCGGGGAACAGCTCCCAGATCAGCGACGGCTCCGCCGGGCTGCTGATGACCACCACGGAGAAGGCCGCCGAGCTGGGCCTGCGCCCGATCGCCCGGGTGCACACCGCGGTGGTGGCCGCCGACGACCCGGTGATCATGCTGACCGCCCCGATCCCCGCCACGAAGAAGGCGCTGCAGCGCAGCGGGCTCGACGTGTCCGAGATCGGCGCCTTCGAGGTCAACGAGGCGTTCGCCCCGGTGCCGATGGCGTGGCTGGCCGACATCGGCGCCGACGTCAAGGCGCTCAACCCCAACGGCGGGGCGATCGCGCTGGGCCACCCGCTGGGCGGCAGCGGTGCTCGGATCATGACCACACTCGTGCACCACATGCGGGACAACGGGATCCGCTACGGCCTGCAGACGATGTGCGAGGGCGGCGGCCAGGCCAACGCCACGATCGTCGAACTGGTCTGATCCCGGTGACCACCGCGTGGATCCGGCCCTACGACGAGTCCGGCGTGGGGCCGGGCCCGCGCTTCACGGGCCTGCCTCCCTCGCTGACCGCGTTGTTCGGCGGGCTGGCCGGGAAGGAGCCGGACGCCGAGGCGGTGGTCGGCCCGGACGGCTCCCGGGTGACCTACCGGGAGCTGTTCGAGCGGGCCGCCCGGGTCGCGGGTGGCCTCGCCGGGCAGGGTGTGCGGCCCGGTGACCGGGTGGCGATCAGGCTCGGCAACGAGGTCGGCTGGTGCCTGGCCTTCCTCGGCGCGTCGCTGGCCGGCGCGGTGGCCGTACCGGTGAACACCCGGTTCACCGACGCCGAAGCGGCCTACGTCGCCGAGGACTGCGCGGCCGCCTTCACCGTGGAGCCCGGGCGGGCTCTGCCGGACGGCCCGCCGCTGGAACGGGAAGCCGGGCCGGACGACCTGGCGGCGCTGTTCTACACGAGCGGCACCACAGGGGCCCCGAAGGGCGCGATGCTGACGCACCGGGCGATCCTGTCCGCTGCCGAGGCGAGCCGCCGCGCGCTCGGACTGCCCTACGGCGACGTCCGCAACCTCGTTCCGGCGCCCCTGTTCCACGTCATGGGCAGCATCGTGCAGTGGCTGCCCACGAGCCTGGCCGCGGGAACGACCGTGCTGCAACGGTCCTTCGACGCCGGGGAGTGGCTACGGGCCATCGAGGCGGAGCGGATCACCGTGCTGACCGCGGTGCCCGCGATGTACTGGCTGGCGTTGCAACGACCCGAGTTCGCCGCAACCGACGTCAGCGGGGTGCGCCGGGTCGGCTACGGGGGTGCCCCGACGCCGCCGGATCAGGTACGCCGCCTGCGCGAGGCGTTCCCGGACGCCGAACTCTGCCCCGGCTACGGGCTCACCGAGACGTGCGGGATCGTCAGCGGGCTGCCCCACGAATACACCGTGACCCATGCCGACACCGTCGGGTTCGCCATGCCCGCCACCGAGTTCGAGGTGAGCGGTACCGGTGAACTGCTGGTGCGCGGCCCCCAGCTCATGAGCGGCTACTGGGGCCGCCCGGAGGCGACCGCACGGGCACTGGCGGGTGGCTGGCTGCACACCGGGGACATCGCGCGGATCACCGGCGACGGCGCGATCCAGTTGCTCGACCGCCGGGACGACGTCGTCAACCGCGGCGGGGAGAACGTCTACTGCACCGAGGTGGAGAACGCGCTCGCCGCCCACCCGGCCGTCGGCGAGGTCGCGGTCGTCGGGGTGCCGGATCCGGTGCTGGGCAAGAAGGTCGCGGCGGCGGTCGTGCTCCGCGGCGAGGCGACGACGGCCGAACTCGTGGAGTTCGCCCGGGAGCGGATCGCCGATTTCAAGGTGCCGCAGTACATCGACCTGCGGTCGGAGCCCCTTCCGCGCAACGCGGGCGGCAAGGTGGTCAAACCCCGCCTGCGGGACGAGACGGGCTGGGGCGCACCGTTGTGGTGAGCCCCAGCCCGTCCGGTCACTTCCGGTTGCCCAGCAGGTAGTCGGCGATGAGCAGGCGGTGGATCTCGTTGGCCCCTTCGACCAGCTGGAACACCTTCGCGTCGCGGTAGATCCGGGACACCCGGTACTCCGGCGAGGTGCCGTAGGCACCGTGCACCTGGACCGCCTCGGTGGCCACCCGCTGCATCACGTCGCTGGCGTACTGCTTGGCCATCGACAGCTGCACGCGGGCGCGGTCGCCGCCGTCCATCAGCCGGGCGGCGGCGTGGGTGAGCAGCCGCGCGGTGACCACGCCGGTCGCCATGTCGGCGATCTTGGCCTTGGTGAGCTGGAACTCGGCGATGGCCTGCCCGAACACCACCCGCTCCTGGGCGTAGGACAGGGTGTCCTCGAGCGCGGAGTGGGCCTGGCCCACCGCGCGGGACGCCACGGCGAGCCGCCCGCTCTCCACCGCTGCCATGGCGATGTAGAAGCCCTGGCCTTCCTCCCCCAGCAGGTGGCCCGCGGGCAGCCGGACGTCCTCCAGAAAGACGTCGCCGGTCGAGATCGAGCGGAACCCGAGCTTGTCCCGGTAGGGCTTCAGCGTGACGCCGGGCGTGTCGACCGGGATGACGAACGCGCTGATTCCCTTGCGTCCCAGCGCCTTGTCCTTCGTCGCGAAGGTGACGAGGAAGTCGGCGTTGTCGAGGTTGGAGATCCACGCCTTGGACCCGTTGATCACGAACCCGTCGCCGTCGGCGCGGTAGGTGGTGGTGATACCGGCGACGTCGCTGCCCGAGCGGGGTTCGGTCACGCCTCCCGCGCCGAACAGCTCGCCCTGGGCGAGCGGGCGCAGCCAGCGCTCCTTCTGTTCGCCGGTGCCGTACTTGCGCAGGCCCGCACCGACCAGGCTGGAGGGCATGCTCATGTAGACGGCCGCGATGTGGTCCACCCGTGCCATTTCCTCGATCACGACCGAGTAGGTGAGGTGGTCCAGCCCCAGCCCGCCGTGCTCCTCGGGCACCAGCCCGCCGAGCAGGCCCAGCTTGCCCATCTCGAGCAGGATCTCGCGCGGGAACTTCTCGTTCGCGTTGGCCTCGGCGACCAGTGGAGCGACCCGGTCGGCCGCGAACTCGCGAACCATCCGCTGCAGGTCCCGCTGCTGGTCGGTGAGCGGCGTGCAGTCGCTCAGGAAGGGAATGTCAGGCACCAGGACCCTCCAGTACGGTGACGGCCGAGACCGCGGTCGGACCGCCGATGTTGTGCGCCAGGCCGATGCGCGCGCCGTCGACCTGGTTGGCCGCTTCGCCCCGCAGCTGCTCGAAGATTTCGACGCACTGCGCGACACCGGTGGCGCCCGGCGGATGCCCCTTCGCCTTGAGCCCTCCGCTCGGGTTCACCGGCAGCGCGCCGCCCACCTTGGTGGCCTCCGCTTCGACGAGCTTGTAGGCACCGAACCGCTCGGCGAAGCCGAGGTCCTCGTAGCTGATCAGCTCGACGCCGGTGAAGCAGTCGTGCACCTCGGCGACGTCCACGTCGGCCGGGGTCAGGCCGGCCATGCCGAGCGCCTGCTTGGCCGCCTTGACGGTGGCCGGAAAGGTCGTCATGTCCCGCTTGTGCTGGTGCATCACCCGGTCCAGGCCGAGCCCGACGCCCCGGATCCACACCGGACGGTCGGTGTAGCGGTCGGCGACGTCCTCGGACACCAGCAGGAGCGCGGCGGCACCGTCGCTCTGCGGCGTGCAGTCGTAGAGGCCGAACGGGGCCACCACGGTCGGTGCGTCGAGGGCCTGCTCCACGGTGATGTCGAACCGCAGCTGGGCCTTGGGGTTGGAGACCGCGTGGTGGTGGTTCTTCACGGCCACCATCGCCATGTGTTCCTTCGTCGCGGGCGACTCGTGCAGGTAGCGCGTGACGTGCAGGGCGAAGTTGGCCGGCGCGACCAGGCCGAGCGGGTAGTCCCAGGCCATGTCACGGGTCATCCCGGCCCACTCCCAGAACGTGTCCTTGGACGCCGACTCGCGAACCTTGTCCGCGCCGACGACCAGCGCGACGTCGAAGGCGCCGGAGGCGATGCCGAACAGGGCGTTGCGCACCGCGTCGTTGCCGGTCGCGCAGGCGTTCTCGACGCGGGTGACCGGGATGTCGGGCAGGTCGAGGGTGTCGGCGAGGATGCCGGCCGGGAACCCGTCGGTGGTGCTCAGCTCACCGAACCAGGCGGCCTGGATGTCGCTGGTGTCCAGTCCCTTGTCGACGCTCGCGGCGCATTCGGCGAACGCCATGGGAACCAGGTCCTTGATGCCCAGCGCGAAGTGCTCGGCGAAGGGAGTCATCCCCGCACCGACGACGGCGACCTTCCTCATGCTGCCTCCTTGTCGGACGCGGCGAGCCGCGGCAGTGTCTTTGCGTCGGCAGGCATGGGGTCTGGTGATTCGGGCCTGCGAGCAGTCCTCATGCTGCCTCCTCCGGTTCGAACGCGTATCCGTAGTCCGGCACGCCGGAGCGGACGGCGACCCGGCGCAGCACCATCCGTCCGCGGTCGCCGATGCCGACGGTGCCGGGCTCGGTCCCCGTCACCTTCACCAGCGCCCGGACCTCCACGTCGTCGAGCTCCACGATCACCAGCGAGTACGGGGTCCGCAGACCGGGCACCGGCACGTGGACGGTGACGCCGGTGTAGACGGTTCCGGTGCGGGGCAACGGAACCAGCGTGTAGTCCGAGCTCAGCGAGCCGTCCCGGCCGACGTGGTACCGGGGCGGGAAGTCGAGCTCGTCGCGCCCCGGGTGGCGGGCGGCCTCCCAGCGCAGCTTGGGCTCGAACGCGCGGTCGTAGGCGGCCAGCGAGATCGGGATCTCCGCGCCCGGCGTGTACTTGCCCTTCGGCACCGGACGTGCCTCCGGTTCCCGCCGGTGGACCCGCACCGTGCCCGTCTCGACGACGACGCCGGTGAGGCTGGCCTGCTCGATCGCCAGCAGGGTGCCGGTGGTGCCGTCCCGCACCATTGCCGCCAGGGCGAAGAAGGGCGCGCTCGCACCGGCCGTGGGCAGCTCCGGCGGCAGGCCCGCGCACAGGGAGCCGGCCTGCTTGCGGTCGACTCCGGCCACCGCGACGGGCTTTTCGACACCGGCCGCGGCCACGGAGGCGAGCACGCCCCGTTCGCGCAGCAGCCGGGGGTCGCCGTAGTCGTGCACGGTGCCGGTGGCGTCCCTGGTGCGGACGGGGAGGCTGCGAGCGAGCCGGGCCGTCGCGCGGAGGGAGAGGCCCTGGTCGCCGGTGAGGGCCGCGCCGGCCCCGGCCGGCTCCAGGTCCGCGCCGATCACGAGGGTGCGGGGCCGTGCCGAGGTGAGCGCGTCGAGGGCGGCGGGTGCGCCACCGAGCCGTTCGCTGACCTCGAGTTCCGGATCGAGGCCGAGTCCGGCCAGCAGGACCGCGGCGTTGCCGCCTTCGAGCAGTGGCAGTTCACGGCTGACCACGATCACGCGCTCCGCGCCGGCGGCGCCGTCCAGCACCGCTCGTCCCGCTTCGACGGCGAGTGTGAGGGCGTCCTCGTCGTCGCCCGCCTGCCTGCGCAGGGCGCTTCCCCAGCACGGAAGGTACGTGCCTACCGAAAAAACCTGTGTCATGTGACCTCCGTCCTTCGCGAAAAATAGCATATTTAGCTAACTGTTTCTAGGATGTTGCCCCAGGCGGGAACGGCAGGGAGGTAACTGCTGTGGTGCAGCCGACGCCGGCCGGGAAGGCGATCCTGGTATCGGGGGAAGAAGGAGGGTTGAGACTGGTCATCGCCGTGTGAGCGTCGCCTTGCCGGCCAATGCCGCCGCGCCGCATCCGAAGCTGGAGGGCATGGCGATCCTCACCCGGGGCGGCTGCGAGTGCACCGGCACCCTCCTCGTCGTCGACGAGGAGGGTGCTGACGGAGGCCGAATCGGGAGCGCTCTTCCCTGACGCGGTTATATAGCATAATAATAAACCTTTCAGACTCTTGGAGGAAACGTGGTTCTGGCGGACAGTGTCGTTCTCGTGACCGGTGGTGCCGGCGGGCTCGGCGAGGCGGCGGTGCGGCGGGTGGCCGCGGCCGGTGCGGCGGTGGTGATCGCCGACCTGGCCGACGACAAGGCGGAGAAGCTCGCCGCGGACCTCGGCGACCGCGTCCGGTACGTGCGGACCGACGTCACGGACGAGGCCAGCGTGGCCAACGCGGTGGCCGAGGCCGGGAAGCTCGGCACGTTCCGGTACGCCGTCGTCGCGCACGGCGGGTTCGGTGTCGCGGAGAAGGTCGTGCAGCGCGACGGCAGCCCGTCCTCGCTCGACGGCTTCACGAAGACGGTCGACCTGTACCTGACCGGTACCTACAACGTTCTGCGGATCGCCGCGGCGGCCATCGCGAAGACGGAGCCGGACGGTGACGGCCAGCGGGGCGCGGTCGTGACGACGGCGAGCATCGCGGCGTTCGAGGGCCAGATCGGGCAGATCGCCTACTCCGCGGCCAAGGCCGGGGTGGTGGGAATGACGATCGTGGCGGCTCGTGACCTCGGCTCGCTCGGCGTCCGGGTGGTCACCGTGGCGCCGGGCACCATGCGGACGCCGATCATGGAGCGCGTGGGGGAGGAGGCGCTGGCGAAGTTCGCGGCGAACATCCCCAACCCCAAGCGTCTCGGCAAGCCCGAGGAGTACGCCGGGCTGGTGCAGCACATCCTGGAGAACCCCTACCTCAACGGCGAGACCATCCGCCTGGACGGGGCGCAGCGGTTCACACCGCGGTGACGGACACCTGGTCCGCCGCGGTCGTCGCGGCCCATCGCGGATCCGCCCGGCCGGCCGTGATCGACGGCGCGCGGACGGTCACCGGCGCGCAGTTGCTGGGTGCCGCGGCGGCGGCCGTGCGCTGGATCGAAGCGCTCGGCCTGCCGCCCGGTGCCCCGTTGCCCGCGCTGGTCACCACCAACGCGGAGACCTTCGCGCTGCTGCTCGCGGGTGCCGCGACCGGGCACCCGCTGGCACCGCTCGGGCCGAAGCTGGCGGTGCCGGAACTCGCCGTGCCCGTGCGGGACCTCGGCGGGCACGTGCTGCTCCACGAGCCCGCGTTCGCCGACACCGCCGGGGAAACCGGTCACGTGACCGGAGCCCGGCCCGTTCCCGTCCCGGTGTTCGCCGGCGACGGCGAGCCGGGCGGGCTGGCGGTGCCCGCTCCGGAGTCGGTGGGGGTCTACCTGCACACCGGCGGTACGACGGGCGCGCCGAAGCGGGTGCCGCTGACCCAGCGGGTGCTCGCACGCAGGCGTGCGGTCCTGTCCGGGATGGTGCGGTTCGAGGCGCCGGACGCGGTGTTCGCGACCGGGTCGCCGGTGCACCACATCGGCGGGCTGGGCAACGCACTGGTCGCGCTGTCGGCGGGTGCGACCGTCGTCGCCACGCCGTCGTTCGGCGTCGGCTGGTGGCGCGGGCTGAGGACCCTCGGCGTGACGCACGCGCTGCTGGTGCCCAGCATGATCGAGATGCTGCTGGACGCCGGTGCGCTGGAGGCGGTGCCGCTGCGCACACTCGTGTACGGCGCCTCGCCGATCGACCCCCGGACCCTGCGACGGGTGCTGGAGGTTCTGCCGGGTGTGCGCGTGCTGAACCTGTTCGGGCAGACCGAGGGCAGCCCGATCACCTGTCTCGCGCCGGAGGACCACCTGCGTGCCCTGAACGGGCGCCCGGACCTGCTGCGTTCGGTCGGCCGCCCGGTGCCGGGGCTGGACCTGCGCGTCGAGGACCCGGACGAGACCGGGGCCGGCGAGCTGCTGGTCCGCGCCGGGCACCTGAGTCTGCCGGGCCCGGACGGCTGGCTGCACACCGGCGACCTGGGCCGCGTGGACGACGAGGGGTACGTGTACCTGACCGGGCGGAGGAACGACCGGATCGTGCGCGGGGGTGAGAACGTCCAGCCCCTCGAGATCGAGCACGTGCTCCAGGCGCATCCGTCGGTCGCGTCCGCCGGGGTGGTGGGTGTGCCGGACCGGCGGCTCGGGCAGACGGTCGCCGCGTTCCTGGTGCCCTCGGGTGAGCTGCCCTCGGCGGCGGAGCTGCACGCGTTCACCCGCGCGCGCCTGGCCGGGTTCAAGGTGCCGGCGTTCTGGTACGAGGTGCCTGCGCTTCCGCACACGAGTGCGGGAAAGCTGCTGCGCCGGCAGCTGGCGGTCTGGCACGACGACCCGGCGCACGTCAAGAAGCCGATCATTTAGGTAGATATTTAAGCTATTTGGGACTAAGGTGTTCTGAGTTGCCCGGTTGAAAGAGTAGGAGCTTCGATGGTGAAGCGGATTCCCCTGGCGCCAGGGCTGTTCACCTGGCCCGCCGAGGAGCCGGCACTGCTCGGGGGTCGTTGCGGAAGCTGTGGCCACATCGCGTTCCCGCATCGCGAACACTGTCTCGCCTGCGGGAAAGCCGGGGTGGCCCAGGTGGAGCTGCCCCGCCGCGGCCGGCTGTGGACGTTCACCACGCAACGGTTTCGTCCCCCGTCACCGCCTTACGCCGGCGCCGACACCCCGGAGACGTTCGTCCCCTTCAGCGTGGGGTACGTGGAGCTGCCGGGGGCCTGCCGGGTGGAGGCCAGGCTGACCGAGCCCGATCCGGCCAAGCTCGCGATCGGGCAGGAGATGGAGCTGACCGTCCTCCCGTTCGGCTCGACGCCCGAGGGTGACGAGACCGTCGTGTTCGCTTTCCAGCCGGTGTGAAGGAGTCCTGGTGGACGTTGCGATTGTCGGCGTCGGGTTGCACCCGTTCGGCCGCTACGAGGGAAAGTCCGCGCTGGAGATGGGGGCGGACGCGGTACGTGACGCGCTGGCCGACGCCGGCGCGCAGTGGCAGGACGTGCAGTGCGCGTACGCCGGCAGTATGGAGATCACCAACCCCGAGGCGGTCGTCGGCCTGCTCGGCCTCACCGGCATCCCGGCCCGCGCCGTGCTGAACGGCTGTGCCACGGGGAACACCTCGCTGACCATGGCGGCCAAGGCCGTCGAAAGCGGTGAGCACGACCTCGCCATCGCGATCGGGCTGGACAAGCACCCGCGCGGCGCGTTCGCCGCGGACCCGTCGGTGTCGGGCCTGCCCGGCTGGTACGGCGACGCCGGGTTGTTCCTGACGACCCACTTCTTCGGCATGAAGGCCACCCGCTACCTGCACGACCACGGGCTGACCACGGCCACCCTCGCCAAGGTGGCGGCGAAGAACTTCCGCAACGGGGCGGCGAACCCCAACGCCTGGCGGCGCAAGCCGATCTCCGAGGAGGAGATCCTGAGCTCGCCGGTCCTCAACCACCCGCTGACGCAGTACATGTACTGCGCGCCCAACGAAGGCGCCGCGGCCGTCCTGCTGTGCCGCGCCGATCAGGCGCACAAGTACACCGACAAGCCGGTCTACCTGAGGGCGAGCCAGCTGCGCAGCCGCCGCCTCGGCGCCTTCGAGCTGCTGAGCCCGTCGCTCCCCCTGGAGACCGCGCCCAGCCCCACGGTCGACGCGTCCCGGGCCGCCTACGAGCAGGCGGGCATCGGGCCGGAGGACGTCGACATCGCCCAGCTGCAGGACACCGACGCCGGGTCCGAGGTGATCCACATGGCGGAGAACGGGTTCTGCAAGGACGGTGAGCAGGAGTCCTGGCTGGCGGAGGGGCAGACCGAGATCGGGGGCAAGCTGCCGGTCAACACCGACGGCGGGCTGATCGCCAACGGCGAACCGGTCGGCGCCTCGGGCCTGCGCCAAGTCTACGAGATCGTCACGCAGCTGCGCGGTGGCGCCGGCGACCGGCAGGTGCCCGGCGGCCCGAAGGTCGGCTACGCGCACCTCTACGGCGCGCCCGGCACCGCCGCGGTCGCGATCCTGTCCACCTGAGTCCCGGACCGGTCAGAGTAAAGGAGGTTTGATGGGCGTCGCGATGCTGCTCGACACGATCGCGTCCACGATGCCGGAACGCGTGCTCGTCGGGCTGCGCAGCGGTGGTCTCACGGCCGCGGATCTCGCCGCGCGAGCCGCCGGCGGTGCCCGGGTGCTGCGGGACACCGGAGCCGATGCCGTGGGCTTCGTCGGGGTGAGCGGGCCGGGGTTCCCGGTCGCCCTGTTCGCCGCCGCGCACGCGGGAGTTCCGTTCACCCCGCTCAACTACCGCCTGTCGGCCGAGCAGCTGGCGGAGCTGGCCCGGGGCCTCGGTGAACGGCCGCTGCTCGTCGTGGACGAGCGGTACGCCACCCTGGGACTGCCGGGCAAGACGATCACCGTCACCGACTGGCTCGCCGCGGCTGCCGAGGCCGAGCCGCTGCCCCCGCAGGACGTCGACGAGGACGCCCCCGCGGTCGTGCTCTACACCAGCGGGACCACCTCGAAGCCCAAGGGCGCGGTCCTGCGGCACACGAACCTGGTGTCCTACGTGCTGCAGACCGTCGAGTTCGGGTCGTCGGCGGAGTCCGACGCCTCGCTGATCAGCGTGCCGCCCTACCACGTGGCGGGCGTGGGGACGGTGCTGACGAACACGTTCTCCGGCCGCCGCATGGTCCACCTGCCCGACTTCTCCCCGGCCCGCTGGCTCGGCCTGGTGCGGGACGAGGGCATCACGCAGGCGATGCTGGTGCCCACGATGCTCGCGCGCATCGTCGAGGAGCTCCGGGAGAACTCGGTGGATCTGCCCACCCTGCGGGCGATCGCCTACGGTGGTGCCCGCATGCCGCGGCCGGTGCTCGAACGCGCGCTGACCCTGCTGCCCGGTGCCGCGTTCACCAACGCCTACGGCCTGACCGAGACCAGTTCGACGATCGCGGTGCTCGGCCCGGACGACCACCGCGCCGCACTCACCTCGGACGACCCGGCCGTGCGGGATCGGCTCTCCTCCGCGGGCCGCCTGGTCCCCGGTGTGGAGGGCCAGATCCGGGACGAGCTCGGCACCGTGCTGCCGCCGGGCGAGACCGGGCAGCTGTGGGTGCGTGGCGGGCAGGTTTCGGGGGAGTACCTCGGGTCCGGCTCACTTCTGGACGACGACGGCTGGTTCCACACCCGGGACCAGGCGCGATTCGACCACGAGGGCTACCTGTTCATCTCCGGGCGCACGGACGACACCATCATCCGGGGTGGCGAGAACATCGCGCCGGCCGAGATCGAGGACGTGCTCGTCCACCACCCCCGGGTCAAGGAGGTCGCCGTCATCGGCCTGCCCGACGACGAGTGGGGCGCCCGGATCGTCGCGGTCGTGGTGCCGCAGCCGGGCGCGCAGCCCGGCGCCGACGAAATAAAGAAGTACGTGCGGGAGCGGCTACGCGGGTCGCGGACACCGGATGACGTGGTGTTCCGGCCGGAGCTCCCGCACACGGCGACCGGCAAGTTACTCCGGCGCGATCTGGTACGAGATCTGCTCTCCGGTGCCGGCCGGTGATGAACACGAAGGTCGGACAACTATTCGGAACAAGTCGGTGGTGAGGAGTCAGCGATGCCGCTGCAGCCCTGGATGAAACTCATTTCGGTAGACGACCACCTGATCGAGCACCCGAGGGTGTGGCAGGACCGTCTGCCTGCCAAGTACAAGGACACCGGTCCCCGGATCGTCGAGCAGCCGCTCGGCGAGGGCCGCCCGGACGCCCAGGTGTGGGTCTACGAGGACCGGATCTACCCCTACATCGGCCTGAACGCGGTCGCCGGTAAGAAGCCCGAGGAGTACGGGCTGGAGCCGGTCCGCTACGACGACATGATCCCCGGGTGCTACGACCCGAAGGCCCGCGTGGCCGACATGGACATCGACGGTGTCGAGGCCATGATGTGCTTCCCGTCGTTCCCCCGGTTCTGCGGGACCGTGTTCCTGGAGGCCGAGGACAAGGAACTCGCGCTGGCGTGTGTCCAGGCCTACAACGACTTCGTGCTCGACGAATGGTGTGCGGCCGCTCCCGGCAGGCTCATCCCGATCGTCATCCTGCCGCTGTGGGACGCCCAGGCCTCGGTGCGGGAGATCCACCGCGTGGCGGCCAAGGGCGCCAAGGGCATCTCGTTCCCGGACCTGCCGCACGCGCTCGGCCTGCCCTCGGTGCACACCGACTACTGGGACCCGGTGTTCTCGGCGGTCGAGGAGACCGGCATGCCGCTGTGCCAGCACTTCGGCAGCGGCGGGGCGACCTCGATCCCGCAGATCGCGCCGGATGCCCCGTTCGCCGTGATGATCAACCTGATGGGCCTCAACAGCATGCACGCCACGGCGGACTGGCTGTTCTCCCCGGCGCTGCACAAGCACCCGAAGCTGAAGATCGGCCTGTCCGAGGGCGGCGTCGGCTGGATGCCCTACCTGGTCGAGCGCGCCGGATACGTGTGGCGCAAGCACCGCTACTACCAGAACATCAACCAGGACGTCGAGCCGCTGGAGCTGTTCCGGAAGCACTTCCACGGCTGCTTCATCGAGGACGACTTCGGGATCCAGAACCGGCACATCATCGGTGTCGAGCGGATCACCTGGGAGTGCGACTACCCGCACTCGGACTCGTTCTGGCCGGGCAGCCGCAAGCGGGCCGCCGAAGCGTTCGCGGACGTGCCCGACGACGAGGTGCACCAGATGGTCGAGCTCAACGCGCGGCGGTTCTACAACCTGCCCGCGGCGGCGGACAAGCCGGCCGCGGCCGGCGTGGCGAGCTGAGCACGCCGTGGCACCCATCGACCGGATCCCGGCGGACGACTGGACCGACCAGGACCTGCTGACCAAGGACGAGGCCGGCGAACGCCTCGACGACGAGATCGTCACGGTCACCGGCGAGCTGGACCGCCTGCGGGCGGCCGGCATCGGCCCGCTCGAACAGGACGAGGTCGAACTGCTGACCCGGCGTCTCGAAGCGATGAAGGCGGCCCGGGCGTCGTTCCGGACGTGACGCACAAAGCGGACCGGGAGGGCGGCCGCCCTCCCGGTCCGTCCTCCGGTGACGAGGCCCACGTCGCCGCGCGGGCGACCGCCGGGCGCGCCAGAGGGTAGACGAAATATAATCAATGATCTGACTTATTTAGCCGTGAACGGGGAGGACCGGTGGCACCCAGAACCGCGGGGAGGGCACAAGGGGCTCTCCGTTCGCCGACCGAACCGGTGGCCCGGCCCGTCCGCGTGCCGAAGATGGCGGAGCTGGTCGCGGCCGAGCTGCGGCGCCAGATCATCCGGGGCGACCTGGCCGAGGGCGACGCGCTGCCGTCGGAGTCGGAACTGATGGAGCAGTTCGGCATCTCCCGTCCGACACTGCGCGAGGCGTTCCGGGTGCTCGAGTCGGAAAGCCTCATCGCGATCCGTCGCGGGGCCCACGGCGGAGCGCGGGTACAGCCACCACGCCGCGAGGTGGCCGCCCGTTACGCCGGTTTCATCCTGGAATACCAGGGCGCCACCCTGCGCGACGTCTACGAGGCGCGGGTCGCGCTCGAGGTGCCCAGCGTGGCCCAGCTCGCCCGGCGCCGGACGAAGGACGATCTCGAAGTCCTGACCGCGGCGCTCGAGCAGCACGAGGCGGTCCCGGCCACGGACTCACTGGAGGCCGTGCGGCTGCACGGTGACTTCCACCAGCTGGTCGTGCGCCTGGCCGGCAACGAGACGCTCGCGCTGCTGTCCGAGATGCTGCACCACATCATCGAAGTGGCGAACACCTCGCTGCAGCCGGACGCCGGCCCCGTGGCCGAACGGGCGCGGCGCAGCACGTCCAAGACCCACCGCAAGCTTGTCGAGCTGATCCGGGCACGGGACGCACAGGGCGCCGAGGAACTGTGGCGCCGTCACCTGACCGAGGCCGAAGGCTACCTGCTGGGCGATGACGCGGGCTCCACGGTGCTCGACCTGCTGGAGTGACCTGAACGGACCTGTGACGAAGGGGCGCACCTTCCTCGGAAGGTGCGCCCCTTCGTGCGCCAGGAGTCCCGCCGGGCTCCCGGGTACCAGCTCAGGCGTACAACCGGTCACCCGGGAGCTTCCGGGGTCCGGTCCTGACGGACCGTCTCCTCGTGGCCCCGCCGTGGAGGTACTACAAAACCGCCGACGAGGTCTTCAGTGCGATGATCTGATCCCAGTCCAGACCGATTTCGAGCAGCAGCTCGTCGGTGTGCTGGCCGTGGCCGGGAGCCGGGCGCAGCTGGGCGGGGCTCTCGTCGAACTGCACGGGGTTCGCGGCGAGTGCGAAGGTGTTGCCGCCTGCGTCCGTGACCTCGGGCAGGTACCCGTTGGCCTGGACCTGCGGGTCGTCGTGCAGCTCCAGGGCGTTCTGGAAGGTGTCCCAGACCCCGTCGAAACCCTCCAGCTGCTGCTGCCAGTGCTTCAGCGGCCGGCTTCCGAAGGTCTTGCGCAGTTCGGCGATGCACTCACGCCGGTGCGCGAACCGGTTTCTGGCGTCGGCGTAGCGTTCGTCGGTGATCATGTCCTCCCGGCCGATCCGGGTGCACAGGTCGCCCCAGAACCGGTCCGCCTGCAGGAGCACGAGCGCGATGAACCTGTTGTCCTCGGTGCGGTACAGGCTCGCGACCGGGTTCGGCATCTCTTCGAGGTCGAACTTCGGGATCGTCGAGCCGATCAGCTTCGACCCGACGATGTCCGGTCCCAGCTGCCAGACGGCTGCCGCCAGCAGGGAAACGTCGATCACCGACGGGGTGCCGGTGCGTTCCCGGCGGAACAACGCGGCCGCGATCCCGCCCGCGATCGCGAAACCACCGAAGACATCGCCGAACGCCGGTCGCTGGGCAGGGGGATAGGCGTCGTCGGTGACCGCGAGGGCGTCGCCGATGCCGCCGCGGGCCCAGTACGCCGCGAGGTCGAAGCCGCCGCGGTCGGCTTCCTCGCCCTTGGTGCCGTACCCGTGGCCGCGGGCGTAGATGATCTTGGGGTTGCGGGCCCGGATCTTCTCGACGTCGACGCCCAGACGTTCACGGGACCCGGGAAGCAGGTTCGTGATGAACACGTCCGCCTGCTCGACGAGTTTGTAGACCACCTCGAGCCCTTCCGGCTTGGACACGTCCACGCCGATGCTGCGCTTGCCGCGGTTGGGCTGCTCGATGAAGTGGTTCACGCCCTCCCGGCCGGCGACCACACCGGAGTTGATCAGGCCGCGCTGCGGGTCACCGGTCTCCGGGTGCTCGATCTTGATCACGTCGGCGCCCCAGTCGGCGAGCACCGCCCCCGCCGACGGGACGAAGGTCCACGCGGCCAGCTCGACGACCTTCACACCCTCGAGAATGGGTTCCATCGCCACGTCTCCTCTCCGGCTCAGCGCGAGCCGATGGTCTTGGTCTCCAGGTACTGCTCGAGTCCTTCGCGGCCGTTCTGCCGGCCGATCCCGCTCTGCTTGTAGCCGCCGAACGGCGCGTCGGCCCCGTAGAACATGCCGCCGTTGACCATCAGGCTCCCCGCGCGGATCCGGCGGGCTACCCCGCCGGCGCGCTCGGCGTCGGCGGAGAACACGCTCCCGGCCAGGCCGTAGGGGCTGTCGTTGGCGATGCGGACCGCGTCCGCGTCGTCCTCGAAGGGGATCACCACGAGGACCGGGCCGAAGATCTCCTCCTGGGCGATCGTCATGCCGTTGTCGACATCGGCGAACACCGTCGGCTGCACGTAGTAGCCCTTTTGCAGGTGTCCGGGACGGCCGCCGCCGATGGTGACGCGGGCGCCCTCCTGCTTGCCCTTCTCCAGGTAGCCGAGCACCCGCTCGCGCTGGCGCGCGTTGATCAGGGGGCCGGCGAAGTTGGCGGGGTCGGTGGGGTCGCCGTAGGGGACGTGGCCGAACGTGGTGGTCGCGATCTCGACCGCCTCGTCGTAGCGGCTGCGCGGCACGAGCAGCCGGCTGTTCAGCGCGCACCCCTGTCCGGCGTGCATGCACACGGCCATCGACTGCGGGACGGTGCTGCCGAAGTCGGCGTCGTCGAGCACGATCATCGCCGACTTGCCGCCCAGCTCAAGCATCGTGCGCTTCATCGTCGCGGCGGACAGTTCGAGGATGCGGCGGCCGGTCGCGGTCGACCCGGTGAAGGAGACCATGTCGACCCGGGGATCGGTGAGCAGCTGCTCGGCCACCGTGTTGTCAGGCGTGGTGACCACGTTGAACACGCCCGCCGGGATGTCGGTGCGCTCCCGGACGAGCCGGCCGATGCGGGTCGCGGTCCACGGTGTGTCCGGCGCGGGCTTGAGGACCACGGTGTTGCCCGCGGCCAGCGCCGGCCCGATCTTGTTGATCACGACCTCGACCGGGAAGTTCCACGGCGTGATGGCGGCGACGACGCCGACGGCCTCCTTGACCACCGTGCGGTGGTTGACCGCGCCGAACAGTTCGGTGTCCGGCAGTTCCCGTTCCCACTCGTAGTCCTTGATCAGGGACGCGGGATAGGTCAGGCCGTCCGCGAGTGGCCACTCCAGCTGCGCGATGTAGGTGGTCTGGACGGGCGCGCCGACCTCGGCGACGATCTCCGCGCGCAGCTCTTCCTTCTCGTCGTGCAGCGCCTGGTGCAGTTGTTCGAGGCAGCGGGCCCGGAAGGCGTGGTCGGTCGACCAGGTGGTGTCGTCGAAGGCGCGCCGGGCCGCGGCGATCGCGCGGTCCACGTCCGCGGCGGTGGCGTCGGCGGTCTGCCCGAGCACCTCCTCGGTGGCCGGGTTGATGTTGTCGTAGCGCGCTCCGGAGGCGGATCCGGTCAGCTCGCCGTCGATCAGCATGCGGTACTCGCCCTGCCGGGTCTGGGACGCCGTGGAGGCGGTCATGGTCAGCGAGACTCCTTCGTCGTCGGGCAACGCGCCATCACCCGGGATGCGGTGCAGGTCGACTATATATAGTCAGATAAATTAGCGCAATGCGCTCTTGTTGCGCGGATCCGCAGGTCAGAGCGGCTGTAGATCGGCGATCAGCCACCGGTCGCCCTCGCGGTGCAGCTGCACCCGCGCCGAGCTCGCGCTGACCACCGGTGCCGCCTGGTTCCTGCTCGTGCTTTCCTGGGAGATCAGGACCAGGAGCACGACGTCGCCCTCCCGTGCCTCGACGACGGCGGTGTGCGTGACGGCGGCCTTGGTGACCACGTTCTCGCTCGTGGCTGTCGGCTGCACGACCTGGGTCATGAGCGCCCGCAGGTTCTGCTGGAAGTTCCCGGCGGCCGCACCGGTCGCGGTCGCGATGTCGGCCTGCAGGGTCTGGTAGCTGTAGGACAGTACTTGCGGGACAAGCGTTTTGCTCGCCTCCTGCGCGCCGGCGCGGGCGGACTCGGCGGCCTCGGCCTGCCGCGTCCGCTGGAACAGGACGACACTCGAGGTGACGAGAGCCGCGATCACGACGGCGAACGCGGCCAGGGTCAGGACCCGGCGGCGGGTGAGGTGCGGGCGGGTCATGCGACGAACTCCAGTTCCGACACCAGCCAGCGGCCGTCCTCGCGGTGCAGGGTGAGCAGGAGGCGGTACTGCCGGTTCTCGCCCTGAGGCGCCTGGGTGTTCTTGACGTTCGCGGAGGCCACGACGAGCGCGGTGGCCTCGTCGCCGGACAGTCGTTCGACCCCGGCCTCGGCGATCTGGCCTGCGGAGGTCACCTGTCCCTCGGTGAGCGCCTGGGTGACCGAGGCGGCCTGCTGGGTCAGCTGGTCGTGGAAGGCGCCGGTGGTGCCCTGCACCAGCCGTGCGTAAGCGCCCTCGGCATCGGTGTGGCTCAGCCCGATCAGGTTCAGCACACCCTGGCGCGCGGCCAGCACGACGTCGTCCCGGTCGGCCCGCACGGCGTCGTCGGCGTGGTCCCGCCGGTACAGCACGCCGGTGAGGGCGAGCAGCAGTACGGCGGCCACGCCGAGTGCGACGAGGGACCAGAACCACCGGTCGCGGCCGGGCCGGAAACGGAACTTCCGGTTCGGACGGCCGGAATGGACTGTCTCCTGTGGACTTTCGTCCGCTTCTTCCGGGTCGCGTGGACGGGGGCTCGGCCGACGAGCGGCATCGGCCGCCGGCCGTGTTGCTCGGGTCATAGAGTTATATTATTGTACAACTCCAATCAGGATTCAATGGCCGTCCGAGTGCGATGGTCGAAGCCGTTGCCGACTGGCAGTGCAGCCAGAAGGAGGACCATGTCCGAGGCACCCGCGACCAGGGCGCTACGGCCGATCGGCGGCTTTCTCGCGATGTGCCTGGACACCGGACTGGCACTGCTCAAGCGTCCTTTCCAGACTCGCGAATTCCTCCAGCAAACGGTGTTCATCGCCGGCGTCTCGCTCGTTCCGGCGATCATGCTGACCATTCCGTTCCTCGGCGTGGTCATCTTCCTGATCAATCAGCTGCTTGCGCAGATCGGCGCGATCGACATCTCCGGCGCGGGTGTCGGCCTCGCCGTGATCCGCGAGATCGGCCCGATGGCCAGCGTTCTGGTCGTCGCCGGTGCCGGCGCGACCGCGGTGTGCGCGGACCTCGGTTCGCGCATGATCCGTGAAGAGATCGACGCGATGCAGGTGCTGGGCATCGACCCCGTCCACCGTCTGGTGCTTCCCCGGGTGCTGGCGTCCACAGTGGTCGCCGTCGCGCTCAACGCGGTCGTCTCGGTGGTCGCGATCGCGACCGGCTACGTGCTGTCCGTCCTGGTGCAGGGCGCCAGTGCCGGCCAGTTCGTCGCGAACCTGACGTTGCTCACCACGCTGAGCGATTTCGTGGTCAGTGAGATCAAGGCGGCCGTGTTCGGTATGTCGGCGGGGCTGGTCGCCTGCTATCGCGGGCTGACCGCGGGTGGCGGCGCCAAGGGGGTCGGCGACGCCGTGAACCAGACCGTGATCCTCGCGGTGGTCCTGCTGTTCCTGTTCAACGTGCTGATCAGCGCGGTCTACCTGCAACTCGGCCTGTCGTAGGGGAGAGAGACGATGAGCCCACCGGTGGTGGAGCGGGCGCGGCGGGCCGTGGCCGTGCCCGGCGACGGACTGGCAAAGCTCGGTGAGCAGCTGGCCTTCCACGGCAAGGCCTACGCCTGGTCGTTCCGGACGGTCGGGCGGTACAAGAAGGAGATCGCCCGCCAGCTCGCCTCGGTCACGCTCGGCACCGGTGCCATGGCGCTGGTCGGCGGCACCGCGGTGGTGGTGGCGTTCCTGACCGGCGCGGCCGGTGTCGAGGTGGCGCTGCAGGGCTACTCCCAGCTGGCGAACGTCGGTGTCGAGGCACTGAGCGGGTTCGTCTCCGCCTACGTCAACACCCGCATCGCGGCCCCGCTGATCGCCGGGGTGGCGCTGGTCGCCACGGTCGGTGCCGGATTCACCGCGGAGCTGGGGGCGATGCGGATCAGCGAGGAGATCGACGCGCTCGAGGTGATGGCGGTGCCGTCGATCCCGTTCCTGGTGACTTCACGGATCCTCGCCGGGTTCGTCGCGGTCACCCCGCTCTACGCCATCGCGCTGTTCATGTCCTACGGGCTGACCCGGATGACGGTCGTGTTGTTCTACGGCCAGTCCTCGGGCAGCTACGACCACTACTTCGCGACGTTCCTCGTGCCGTCCGACATCCTGAGCTCCTTCGTGGAGGTACTGGCGATGTCCGTGGTCGTGATGTCGGTGCACTGCTACTACGGGTTCACGGCCTCGGGCGGACCCGCCGGGGTCGGCGCGGCGGTGGGCCGCGCGGTCCGTCTTTCCCTCATCGGGGTGATGTTCGTGGCCTTCGCGGTGAGCCTGGTCCTGTACGGCAGTTCCAACACCCTGCACATCTCCCGGTGAACCCGATGCCCCTCTCCTCGCGCCGCGGGCGCCACTAGATCCTCGGCCTGATCGCACTGGGCCTCGCCGCCGTGCTCGTCTGGCTGATCGCCGGCAGCTACACCAAGGCGTTCACCCCGGTGGTCCGGATCTCGGTGCTGGCCGACCGGGCCGGACTGCTCATGAACGACGGCGCGGACGTGACCTTCCGTGGCGTCACCGTCGGCCAGGTCCGCTCGGTCGACCACGACGGCGAGCAGGCGCGCCTGAGCGTCGCGCTCGATCCGGAGCAGGTGAAGCGCATTCCCGCCGACGTCCGCGCGCAGATCCTCGCGCCCACCGTGTTCGGCGCCAAGTACGTCGAGCTCGTCGCGGGCCCGTCACCGGGCGCGGTCCCGATCGCCGACGGCGCGGTGGTGCGATCGGCCGAAGTGGACACCGAGGTCAACGACGTGTTCGCGAGCCTGGTGTCGCTGCTGCGCAGCATCGACCCGGCGAAGCTGAACGCGACTCTCGGCGCACTCGCGACCACCCTCGACGGCCGCGGTGACGAGACCGGCGCCTACCTCACCCAGCTCAACGACTACCTCACAGCGTTCAACCCCAGCCTCGGCGACCTCGAACAGGTCGTGGCCGACACCGGGCCGGTCGTCGACGGGTACCACGCCGCGACGCCGGACCTGGTGCGGCTCCTGGACAACGCGCGCGTCACCAGCGCGACGCTGGTCGACCGGCATGCGGCACTCGACGCGTTCTTCGCCGACGTGACGGGCCTGGCCGGCAACGCGCGGACCTTCCTGGCCGACAACGAGACGGGACTGCGCTCCGCCCTGGGCAACCTCACTCCGGTGACGGGTCTCCTCGCGCGGTACTCGCCGGTGTTCCCCTGCCTCTTCGGTCAGATCAACCGGGCCCGCAGCTACATGGAGGCCACGGCGGGCACCAAGTCGGCGGCGATCGGACTGTACGTGCAGCTGCAGCCGGCGCAGAACGGGTACTCCTACCCGGACAACCTCCCGGTCGTGGGCGCCGACACCGGGCCGAGCTGTTACGGCGGACCGTACTCGCTGGACCGGCTGCCCTCGCCCTACGTGAAGTTCAACGACGGCAGCGACATCTATCCGTCCACTGAGGACGGAGCTGTCAAGCCGGGCGACCCGCTTCTGGCCGTCCAGCTGTTCGGTCCCTACGCGGGGCAGGTGAGCGGCCGGTGAGCGGGAAGGCGAACCTGGTCAAGGTCGTCGCGCTCGTGGTGGCGACCGGGTTGCTCAGCGCGCTGGTGGTCGCGGTGTTCGGCAACATCCGCATCGAGGACGACGCAACCTATTCGGCCGTGTTCGACGACGTGTCCGGTCTGCACGGTGGCGAGGACGTGCGGGCCGCCGGGGTACCGATCGGGCAGGTGAAGGACCTGAGCGCGCGGGCCGACCACACGGTGCTCGTGACGTTCACCGTCCGGAACGGGGTCCCGTTGTCGACGGTGACGCAGGCCGTGATCCGCTACAAGAACCTCGTCGGCGACCGGTACCTGGAACTGACACCCGGCACCGGCGCGGGTGCGCCCATGACGCCGGGGGGCACCATCCCGCTGGAGAAGACGGCGCCGGCGCTGAACCTCGACGAGCTCTACAACGGCTTCGCCCCGCTGTTCGAGGGACTGCAGCCCGACCAGGTCAACCAGCTCTCCGGGTCCCTGATCGCCGTGCTGCAGGGACAGTCCGGGGCGGTGCAGGACCTGCTCACCAACCTGGGACCGCTGACCGCCCAGCTGGCCGACCGCGACCAGGTGATCGGCGGGGTGATCGACGACTTCACCCGCGTGCTGACCACCGTCAACGCCCGCGCCCCCCAGCTGTCGGACCTGATCACCCAGACACAGCAGCTGGTCAGCGGCCTGGCCGCGGACCGGGACCCGATCGGGCAGTCGTTCTCCAAGATCAGTGAGGTTTCGCGGACCGTGGCCGGGCTGCTGACCGACGCACGACCCCAGGTGACGGGCACGGTCGCGCAGCTCGACCGGCTCGCCACGCTGCTCAACGGCAACCGGGACACCCTGGAGCAGGACCTGAACAGGTTGCCGGACAACCTCGCCCGTCTCGCGCGGGCGGGCAGCCACGGTTCGGCGTTCAACTTCTACCTGTGCGCGTTGCGCGTGCGCATCACCGGACCGACCGGGGAGCCCGTCATGACGCCCCCCATTTCCAGTGGGGTGGCCCGATGCCAGCTGTGACCCTGTCCTTCCGGGAGAAGAACCCGGTCACGGTGGCCGCGGTCGGCCTGGTCGTCATCGTGGCGCTGGTCGCGCTCGCGCTGAACTCCGGGAACATCTACCGGGGCCTCACCAGCGACAGCTACGTCGCCGAGTTCTCGGAGGCCGGCGGGATCCTGCCCCGCGACGAGGTCCGCATCGGCGGGCTGACGGTGGGTGCGGTGACCGCCGTCGAGCTCGTCGGCGCCCACGTGGAGGTCTCGTTCGCCATCGAGGACAGCACGAGCCTGGGGTCGCTGACGTCCGCGGCGATCGGCACCGCGTCGCCGCTGGGCAAGAAGTTCCTCGATCTCGCGCCCGCCGGAGACGGGGAGCTCGACGGCGGCGGGCACATCCCGCTCGCCCGGACCACAGCGCCCTACGACATCACGCAGGCCTTGCAGACCTTGTCCACCACCACCGGCGAGATCGACACGGCCCAGCTCGCCCGCTCGCTCGACACGGTCGCGCAGACGTTTGCGAACACGCCGGAGAGCCTGCGGACGGCGCTGGACGGGGTGAGCCGCCTGTCCACCACGATCGCCACCCGCGACCAGGCGCTGCGTGACCTGCTGCGCCAGGCCGACGGCGTCACCGCGGTACTGGCCGAGCGCGACCAGCAGATCGTGACGCTCATGTCGGACGGCAACGCACTGCTCCAGGAGCTCTACCGGCGCCGGGACGACCTGCACACGCTGCTGATCCAGGTCACCGCGGTCGTCGACCAGCTGCGTGGTCTCGCCCAGGACAACCAGGCGCGGCTCGACCCGGCGCTGACCCAGCTCTCCGGGGTACTCGCCCTGCTCAACCGGAACCGGGACACGATCAACAAGACGATCGGCAACCTCCAGATCTACGCGACGTCGCTGGGGGAGGCCGTCGCAGGCGGACCGTACTTCTACGCCGTCGTCGAGAACCTCGTCCCGACCAACCTGGCGCCGCTGCTGCCGCAGATCCTCGAGAAGGGAGCGGGCCGATGATCCGCCGCCTGGCCTCCTACCGGTTCCTGGCCCTGGTGGTGGTGCTGGCGCTGGCCGCCTCGGGTTTCCTGGTGGCCGGTGGCTCTCCCGCGCGGCGCCACGCGGTGGTCTGGTTCCAGCAGGTGATCGGCCTCTACGAGGGCGACGACGTGCGGATCCTCGGTGTTTCGGTGGGCACGGTGACGAAGGTCGAACCGCGGGCCGACCGGGTGCGCGTCGAGATCTCCTACGACGGCGCGCATCCCGTGCCCGCCGACGTGCACGCCGCGATCGTCGCGCCGAGCCTGGTGACCAGCCGGTTCGTGCAGCTCGACCCGCCCTACACCACCGGCAGGCAGCTCCCCGACGGTGGCGAGGTCCCGGTGACCCGGACGGCGATCCCGGTCGAATGGGACCAGATCACCGCTCAGCTCGACCGGCTGAGCGGCGACCTGGGGCCGCAGGGGGCGAACTCCGGCGGCGCGCTCACCCGGCTGCTCGACACGGCGTCCGCGAACCTCGACGGTCAGGGCGCCGCGATCCGCGACACCGTCACCCGGCTCTCCCAGGCGGTGTCCACTTTGTCCAACGGCAGCGGCGACCTGTTCGGGGTGGTGCGCAACCTGCAGACGCTGGCGACCGCGCTGGCCGACAGCGATGACGTGGTGGCGCAGTTCCAGGGTCAGCTGGCCGACACCTCCGGTGTGCTCGACGACAACCGGACCGCGCTCGCCACCATGCTGTCCACGTTGGACAGCTCGCTCGGCGTTGTTCGCGACTTCGTGCGGAACAACCGCGGCAAGCTGGGGTCCACAGTGGATCAGCTGACCCAGGTCACGGAGAACCTGTCCGGGCAGCGCCAGACGCTGGCCGACATCCTGCAGATCGCGCCCACCGCGATCGCGAACTACAACAACGTGTACGACCCGTTGACCGGTGCCCTCAACGGGGCGGTGAGCGACGTGATGTTGTCGCATCCGGCGACGTTCGTCTGTGCGGCGCTGTTCTCGCTGGGCGGCTCGCCGGAGTCCTGCCAGGCGGCGCTGCAGCCGCTGCTCAGCGTCATCCCGTTCGAGCACCTGCCTGCCGGGGTGAACCCGATCATCCGCGACGGGGTGTCGAACCAGATCGCCGCCGGGCAGGAGGGGGCTCCACCGGCGCCGCCGTCGGTGTCCCGGCCCGCGGCCGGGGGCGGCCTGCTCGGGCTGCTCGTTCCCGGAGGACTGAAGTGACCGGACGTTCCAGGGCGCCGCTGGGGCTGGCGCTGGCGGCGATGCTGTCCCTCACCGGCTGTGAGTTCACCGGGCCCGGCTCGTGGTCGCTGCCGTTCACGCACGGCGGCGGAGACGGGTCCATGGTGGTCACCGCGGAGTTCGCGCAGGTGAGCAACCTGGTGCCGAACTCGGAGGTGAAGATCGGCGACGTGACGGTCGGCAACGTCGAGGAGATCGAGTTCGACGACTGGCACGCGAAGGTGACGCTGCGGCTCGGCCCGGAGACGAACCTGCCCGCCAACGCCGTCGCCCGCGTCGGCCAGAAGAGCCTGCTGGGCGCCCAGTACGTCGAGCTGACCGCACCGGAGGCGCCCGCGGGGAAGCTGGGCGACGGCGCGGTGATCCCCCTCGAGCGCACCGGCGACTACCCCGGTACCGAAGAGTTCCTCGGGGCGTTGTCCGTCGTGCTCAACGGCGGCGGCCTGGATCACCTCAGGACGATCACCACCGAGCTGAACAACGTCCTGCGCGACCGCACCGGCGACGCCCGCGGCCTGCTGACCAACCTGGACACCCTGGTGTCGGGGCTCAACCAGCAGACTGGCAACATCACGCGCGCGCTGGAGAGCCTGCACGCGTTCGGCGCGACCCTGTCCGCGCAGAACGACTCGCTGGCGCAGGCTCTGGAGCAGCTGCCCGGCGGCGTGGCGGTCCTCAACGCCGAACGGGTCAGCCTGACCGGGACACTCACCGCACTGTCCGACCTGAGCGTCGTCGGCACTCGTGTCCTCAACGGCACGCGCGACGACCTGCTGGCGAACCTGCAGGCCCTGCAACCGGTGCTGGCGCGCCTGTCCGACTCGGGGACCAACCTGGTCGACGCGCTGTCCCTGCTGGGGAACTTCCCGTGGCCCGGCCGGACGCTGGCCAACGCCGTGCGCGGGGACTACGCCAACATCGACCTCACGCTCGATCTCACGTTGCCGACGCTGCAGCAGAACTTCCTCACCGGCCTGCCGATCCTGGGGGCGCTGCCCCCGCTGGGCACGGGCGATCAGCCCGCGCCACCCCCGGCGGCGCTGCCCCCGGGCACGGCGCCACCACCGTCCACACCGGACGCTCCGGCGCCTTCCTCGCCCCTGCCGCTCCCCGGACCGGAGCCGGGCGCTGAGCCGGGGTTGCCGTCCCTGCTGTCCACGCTGCTGGGAGGCGCCTGATGATGTCGAAACTCGTGCGGTGGCAGCTGGTGGTGTTCGTCGTGCTCACCGTCGCCGCCGTCGTCTACGCCTCGATCGCCTACGTCGGGCTGCCCCGCTTGCTCGGCATCGGGCAGTACCGGATCGCCGTCGAACTGCCCCGCAGCGGTGGGTTGTACCCGAACGCCATCGTGACGCTGCGCGGGGTCGAGGTGGGCAAGGTGACCGGCCTCGAGCTGAGCGAGCGGGGAGTGATCGCCGACCTCACCGTGGACGACGACGTCCGCATCCCGGCCGACAGCCGCATCGCGGTGCGCAACACCTCGGCGATCGGCGAGCAGTACCTGTCGTTCGTTCCCTCGTCGGCGGGGCCGCCGTTCCTGAGCGAGGGCGTGACGGTCACCGGCGCCGACATCACCCTGCCCACCGAGATCGGCAGCGTCCTGCGCAACACGCGGGCGCTCGCCGCCTCGGTTCCCCAGGACGAGCTCACCACCACGATCGACGAGCTCTACGCCGCGTTCAACGGCACGGGGCAGACGCTGCAGCAGTTCCTCGACTCGGCGGAGACGCTGACCAGCGCCGCCGCGGACAACATCGACCCGACCCGCAAGCTCCTCGCGGACCTGGTGCCGGTGCTGGACACCCAGAAGGCCGCGCTCCCGGACATCGCGTCCTACTCGGCGGACCTGGCGTCGTTCACCGAACAGCTGAAGCTGTCCGACCCGCAGATCCGGGCGGCGCTCACGGCCGGGCCCGGGTTCGCCGGTGAGCTGAGCTCGCTGCTCGACTCGCTGCGCCCGACGGTCCCGCGCCTGCTGTCGAGCCTGACCTCCACCGGGCAGATGCTCGACGTCTACCTGCCCAACGTCGCCCAGACGCTGTCGATCCTGCCGGCGACGGTCAACAACACGGTCAGCGCGCTGGCGGGCAGCCCGGTACCGGGCACGGCCGTGCTCAACCTGAAGACCTCCGTGAACTCGCCGACCGCCTGTACGGAGGGCTTCCAGGCGCAGGCCAGGGACCCTTCCGACGTCGAGTCGATTCCCGCGCCGGGGGACTCCTACTGCAAGCTGCCGCACAACGCTCAGCACATGGTGCGCGGAGCGCGGAACTCGCCCTGCCCCAACGATCCGTCCCGGCGGGCGGCGACCGCGCTGGGCTGCGGGCTGGACTTCCGGGGCGCGCCCACCGCGGCCGGGACGACCACGTACGACCCGTCCACCGGCCTGTTCACCGGACCGGCCGGCCGGCCCTACATCCTGAGCGACTCGGTCCGCGACGGCTTGCCGGCCACCTTGACGACGCTGCTCAACCCGCTGAAGCTGCGGGTTCCCTGACCCTGCGCGGGGCGTGCGCGGTGCGGGAGATGTTCCGCACCGCCGGGCGGTTCTGTCGGCGGGACCCGCCTGCTGGGCGAACCCACTCGGGTGGCCGGTCTGCGGGGTGGTGCTGCCTGCTGGACGGCCGGTCCGCCGAGTGGCCCGCCCGCCGGGCGGATGCTGCTGCCCGGTGGCGGGCCGGACTGCGGCGCCCCCGGCCGGGCGAGCAGGGCACCCGGGGTCAGACCTGGGCGAGGTGGGACACCAGCCACCGGCCGCCGGCGCGGTCGAGGGTGACTCGCAGGCGCAGCGCGCTGGTACGCGGCTGTGGCTGGTCCCTGGTCGTCGTGGTCTGGTTGACGAAGGCCAGGACCGCCACGCCGTCCGGGCTCGCGGACTCCACGGCGGTGGACACGACGGTGGCCGTGGTGGTGATCCCGGCCTGCCGCGCGGCGGGGGTGATCACCTGGTCCGCCGTCGCGGCGAACTGCTGCCCGAACTCGCCGGTCGTCGCGGCCTTGGCGGCCACCACGTCCTGGTCGATCGTGTCGGACCGGTAGGAGAGGATGCGCTCGATCCGGCCCTTGGCAGCGGCCCCGGCGGGTGCGCGGTTGTCCTGGGCAGCCGCGCCGGTCAGCGATTCGTGGTACAGCACCGTCGCGGGAACGCCGGTGCCGATCACGGCGGCGACGAGGAGCGCGGGAACGACGTTCCGGCGGTTCACGGCACCACCCGCGCGTCCGCCACCAGCCAGCGGCCGCCGTCGTTGGTCAGGGTGACCAGCGCGCGGTAGTCGCGTGCCTGCCCCGCCGGGAAGTCGGTGTTCTTCACGACCGCCGACACCGCGACCAGTACGTCGGCGCTCCGGTCGTCGGCGCGCTGCACGGCGGCGGCGGACACGCGGCCGGTGGAGTCCACCTGGCCCTGGTCCAGCAGGGCGAAGAACGCGCTGCCGGTCGTCGCGAACTGGGCCAGGAACCCGCCGGTGGCCCCGCCGCGCAGCCGGTCGAGCGAATCGCGCGCGTTGGTGTGGCGCAGGTTCGCCATCAGGTCGAGCTCGGACCGGGCCGCCGCCAGCACGGCCTCGTCGCGCTGTGCCGACTCGTCCGCGTGGTGCAGCCGCTGCCAGGAGACGACCCCGAGCGCGGCGAAGCCGAGCACGAGCAGCGTGAGCGCGGCGACGCAGACCGTCCACAAGCGATGGTTGTCGTCCGTGGTCCCGGTGGTCTCGTGGTGGACCTCCTCGACGGTGGTCATGCCGGACCTGTCAGATCGTCCAGGAAGCCCGACACCTCGGCGAGGAACACGGAGTTGTCGTCCCCGGCCACCATGTGACCGGTTCCGGCGACGTCGGCGTACTTCGCGTGCGGGATCATCCGCAGGAGATCGGACACCCCTTCTTCCGCGACCACATCGGACAACGCGCCCCGGACGAGCAGCGTCGGTGCCTGCACCCGGGACGCCGCCACCCGGACCCGGGCGGACGTCCGCGCGGCCTCGCGTGCGTCCGGCGCCCGCAGGAAGGCCGGGTCCCAATGCCACCGCCACCGGCCGTCCGGGCCCTGGCGCACGTTCTTGCGCAGACCTTCGAGGTTCACCGGGCGCGTGCGCTGCGGCTGGTACTCGCGAATCGCCTCGGCGACCTCTTCCAGCGAGCCGAACCCGTCGGGCGCACTGCGCATGAAGGCGGTGATGCGACGGGCTCCCGCCGGTTCGATCCGGGGAACCGCGTCGACCAGCACCAGGCCGCGGACCGTGGCGGGTTGCTCTCCGGCGAGTACCAGCCCGGTGAGCCCGCCCAGGGAAGCGCCGATGACGACCGGCGGTTGCGGGAGTGAGTGGACGACCTCGGCCGTGTCCTCGACGATGGCGTCGAGACCGTAGCGTCCGTCGACCGCCCAGTCGCTGTCACCGTGACCACGGGAGTCGACCGCGAAGGTCGTCCAGCCCGCACCGGCCAGTGTGGACCCGGCCGCGCCCCACGAGTGCCGGGTCTGCCCACCGCCGTGGAGGAGCAGTACCGTCCCCCGGCTGGGGGGCCCCGGCGTCCAGCAGTCCCCGGCCAGGCGGCCGCCCTGGCCCAGGAAATACACGCTTTCCTTGTGGATCTCGGTCATTCGCCGTCCTTCACCGCCATTGCTCTCGCGCGCAGTATAATGATTTAGCTACTAATTGTGGAACCCGGACGAAGGGGTCCGCGGGCCGAGTCCGTGATCGGTCTGCTGAAACCGGACCGCGGCAGCTGTGTCGCCGGTGAAGAAGCCGCCCGGCGAGATGCCGGGCGGGATGCGCGAGCGCGCCGGGTCCGGCACGGGCACTGGTGCCGGACCCGGAGATCATCCTCTGCGACGAGCCGGACTCCGGTTTGGACCGTCAGCACCGCGTGCCCGTCGCAGCTCCTCATCGGGCCCAGGCCGAGGCGTGGCACCACGACTGGTCCACTGAGGACGGCCGTGGTGCCGTGCCGCCCGGCCCTCACGCGGCGGACGGTTCAGAGCCGGCCGTCGCGCCGTAGCTCCGGGTGCACCCAGTCGGGGGAGCGCCGTTCCTTGAAGGCCCGGAACCCCTCCCGGGTTTCGGGCCCCTGGAGGCTGGCCTGCATCCCGATCCGGTCGAAGAGGCCGAGATAGCCGTCCAGGCTCGACTTGATCGTCTGCCGGGCGCCGGGCGCCGTCCGGCAGATCTGGGCCAGCGCTTCGGCGGCCGCGCCGGGCAGGTCCTCGTGCGGCACGACCCGCGAGACCATCCCCCAGTCCAGTGCTTCCTGTGCGGTGAGCGTGCGGCCGGTCAGCATCAGGTCCCGCGTGCGGACCGTGCCGATGACCCGGGCGAGCACCTGGCTGTAGTAGGTGTCGGCGATGCCGCGGAGCAGTTCGGGCACCCGGAAGGTCGCCCGTTCGCTGACGACGGCCAGGTCGCTGCACAACGCGATCATCAGCCCGCCGCCCTGGCACAGGCCGTTGACGGCGCACACCACCGGCTTCGCCGCCTTCCGCAGCGCGTCGAACGGTGTCACGTCCATGCCCAGCACTGTCCCGAAGTCCATCCAGTCGTCCTCGCCGTGCTGCCCGAGGTCGCCGCCGGGGATGAACACGTCACCGCTTCCGGTCAGCAGCAGCCCGGCGAGATCCGGGTCCTGGTCCACCCGGGCGATGGCGTAGCGGAGGCCGAAGTACATCGCCGGGGTGAGGGCGTTGCGGGCGCGCGGGCGGTCGACCGTGCACGTCGCGAAGACCCTTCCGCGGGTGAACGTGAGGTGGGGCGTACCGAGCCAGTCGCCGTCGGGTGGGCGGGGGCGCTCGTCGTCGGGCACTGTCGCGCCTTTCTGTCGCTGGGGTCGTCCGACCACCATGATATAGTTATTTAATTCTGCTATATAGGGATGGAGTGAGATGGGCGTGACCGATGTGGAGCCGGTGGTCTGCCGCGGCGTCGAGGACCTCGAAGCGGCGGTCGGCCGTGAGCTCGGCCCCACCGGCTGGTTCACGGTCGACCAGAGCAGGATCGACGGGTTCGCCGACGACACCGAAGACCACCAGTGGATCCACGTCGATCCGGAGCGGGCGGCGGGCGGGCCGTTCGGCGCGACGGTCGCCCACGGCTTCCTCACCCTCTCGCTCGTGCCGTACTTCGTGAACCGGCTCCGCCGCATCGAAGGGGTGCGGATGGGGATCAACTACGGCCTCGACAGGGTGCGGTTCCCGTCTCCCGTGCGTGCCGGCAGCCGGATCCGGGCGCGCATCACGATGACCACCCTCGACCGGATCGGTGACGACGCGGTCCAGCTCGTCACGCGGACGACCATCGAGGCCGAGGGGGCCGACAAGCCCGCCTGCGTCGCGGATCTGGTCAGCCGGTACTACTTCGCCTGACCGGGCCGCGCGTCGAGCAGCAGCCGGCAGATCCATCCGGCGATGGTGCCGATGACGTCTTCGTCGCGGACGGGTAGCCCGTCGGTGTGGCAGCGGTACCAGGACCGGTCCAGCATGGCCAGGACGGCCAGGCCGAGCGCCTCCGGCGCGCCGGTGGGGCGGGCCTGGCGCCCGCGCAGGTGTGCGCCCATCAGGTATGCCACCCGCAGTTGCCGCTGGGTGCTCTCGGTGCGCAGGCGCGGATCCTCGGGCCAGGACTGGCTCGAGGCGAAGACGAACGCGCCGTGGGTGTCCATGAAGGCGAAGTAGGCGCGCACCCAGGCCGCCACGTCGTCGACCCCGCACGGCCGGGGGAGCGTGTCCCAGGTGCCGATGACGTCGAGGATGGCGCGATAGGCGTTCTCCCCCAGGAGCCCGAACAGTTCGCGCTTGTCGCGGAAGTACGTGTAGAAGCCGGCCCGGGAGATGCCGCACGCGCTGGTGATGTTGCTGATCCGGGTGCCCGCGTAGCCGCGTTCCAGGAAGAGCCGGCCCGACGCCTCGAGGATGGCCTGCCGCGTACGGACCGCGCGCGGACCGTACTTGACGAAGTCGTCATCATTGGTCGCCTCGATCGTCATGGCTGGCAACGGTATCAGGTCAGAGCCGACTTGACACTTTCGTCAATTGGATTTAGCGTTCGACGGAGTACGGAAGTCCGCCGAAGGGGAAGAAGCCGTGGCCCAGTTCACCGACGCACCGATTTTCGATGCGGATCAGCACATGTACGAGACGCCGGAGGCGCTGACCAGGTACCTGCCGGAGCGCTACCGCCGGTCCGTCCAGTTCGTCCAGGTCGGCAAGCGGACCCGGATCGCGATCCTGGGCAAGATCACCGAGTTCATCCCGAACCCGACCTTCGACCGGGTGGCCGCGCCGGGCGCCCACGAGAAGTTCTATTCGGGGCAGAACAAGGAGGGCAAGACCCTCCGCGAGCTGACCGGCGAGCCGATCGACGCACTGCCCGCGTTCCGCGGGCCGGAGCCGCGGATCGCCGTGATGGACGAGCAGGGCGTGGACGAGGCGCTGGTCTACCCGACCCTGGCGAACCTGGTCGAGCACTCCGCGGCCGAGGACCCCGAGCTGGTGGTCGCGATGATCCACGCGCTCAACCGGTGGATGCTCGAGACCTGGGGCTACACCCACCAGAACCGGCTGTACATGACGCCGGTGATCAGCGCCGCGCTCGTCGACGACGCCCGGCGTGAGCTCGAGTACGTCATCGAGAACGGCGCCAGGGCGGTGCTGATGAAGCCCGCGCCGGTGAAGGGCTTCAAGGGGTGGCGTTCGCCCGCACTGCCGGAGTTCGACCCGTTCTGGAGCGACGTGCAGCAGGCCGGCATCCCGGTGGTGTTCCACGCGAGCCAGCCGCCGCTGGACGGCTACATCAACCGGTGGGAGCCGCCGGAGACCAACAACTTCATGGAGATGAGCGCGTTCCGCTGGCTCGTGCTGGGCCACCGCGAGATCTCCGACATGCTGGCCAGCATGATCTGCCACGGCACGCTGACCCGCTTCCCGAATCTGCGCATCGGCAGCGTGGAGAACGGCAGCGCCTGGATCAAGCCGCTGTTCGACGACTTCGAGGCCACCTACGCGAAGATGCCGCAGGCCTTCCCGGAGCACCCGCTGGAGGTGTTCCGCCGCAACATCTGGGTCAGCCCGTTCTGGGAGGGCTCGGTCGCCGACGTCGTGGAGACCGTGGGCTGGGACCGGGTGCTGTTCGGCTCGGACTACCCGCACCCCGAAGGCCTGACCGAGCCCCGCGGCTACTACAAGTACGCCGAGGGCATGGACGAGAAGCGCACCCGCGACTTCATGGGCGACAACGCCCGCCGCTTCATCGGCATCCCGGTCCGCAACCCCGCCGGCGACGTCGCCCCCGAAGCCGTCCCGGCCTGACCCGGCCGCGTCCCCCGTGCGGTGTCATGCCGCACGGGGACGCTCCGCCTGGGGACGTTCAGCCCAGGGCGGTCGCCAGGTCGCGAATCTGTGCCTGGGCTGCTTCGAGGTTCTGCCGCGCGGTGTCCGCCAGCGGCGCCATCGCGGGGACGCGGGTGGCGAGTGTCAGGTCCGCGGTCACCACGGAGACGGCCATGCCCATCGAACTGCCGAGGATCTGCACGATCGGCGGGACAGTGTGGTCCTTTCCGGCGTCCGGGGTCCCTGCGTAGGCCGCGCCGCGGCTGGAGACCACCACCACCGGCTTGCCCGCCAGCGGCTGGTCCCTGGTGTCGAACGGCACGGTGGTGCCGAGTACGTGGACGTGGTCCAGCCACGCCTTGAGGGGCGAGGGGATCGACCAGTTGTACATGGGTGCCCCGATGACCACGACGTCCGCGGCCGAGAGTTCGGCCAGCAGCGCGTTCTGCAGCTCCACCGTCGCGGGGTCCGGCTCTTCGCCGTCGGCGCGCAGCCGCGGGGCGTAGTGCAGCGCTGCGTCCGGCAGGTGGGGCGGCGGGGTGCGGTGCAGGTCCCGCTCGACGACCTCGTGCTCCGGGCTCAGCGCTCGCCAGGTCCGGGTGAAGATCCCGGTCAGCTCCCGGGACGTGGAAGATCGCGGGTCGGCGGAGGAGTCCAGGCGCAGGAGGCTCGGCACGGGTGATGCTCCTCGTGGGTCGGTACTGCCGGAACCGGCATCCTACGCGGGAGCCGATCTTTCACGGTGCGTCGCGCCGGGCAGGCAGGATCGCAGGTGCGGCGCGCCAGTCGTCGAGACCGTAGTCGGCGGTGCCGACGTAGACCTGACCGCCGGACACCTCGCTCCAGTGCGCGTGGTTGAGCTGGTGCAGCGTGAAGCACGAGTCGAGCGCGGTGCTGAACCCCATGGCGTCCTGCGCCTGGTTGACCGACTCCTTGATGAGCAGGGCCGCCATCGAGGGCACCTTCGCCACCCGCGCCGCGAACTCGGCGGTGCGCTCGGAGATCTCGTCCGCGCCGAAGACCTTGCTGACCATGCCCAGGGCGTGCGCCTCGTCCGCGCCCAGGGAGTCGCCGGTGAGCAGCAGCTCCTTCGCCTTGCGCGGCCCGAACTCCCAGGGGTGTGCGAAGTACTCGACGCCGCACATGCCCAGCCGGGTGCCGACGACGTCGGCGAAGACGGTGCCCTCGGCGGCGACGATCAGGTCGCAGCACCACATGAGCATCAGCCCGGCGGAGAGCACATTGCCGTGCACCTGCGCGATGGTGATCTTGCGCAGGTTGCGCCAGCGCTTCGTGTTTTCGTAGTAGTAGTGCCATTCCTGCCGCACCCGTCCCTCGGCGCCACCGAGGGTGCTGCCGTTGCACCGGTACGTCGGATGCTGCTCCGGCCCGGGCTCCCGCTCGGCGAGGCTGTCCGCCGTGCCGAGGTCGTGCCCGGCCGAGAACGACGCGCCCGCACCACGCAGGATCACCACGCGCACCGCGTCGTCGGCTTCGGCCCGCTCGAACGCTTCGCCCAGTTCCACCAGCAGGCCGCGGTTCTGCGCGTTGCGCGCCTGTGGCCGGTTCAGCGTGATGCGAGCGATCCGGTCCCCGCCAAGGGTTTCGTAGGTGATGTAGCGATAACCCATTGCGGGCGCCTCCTGCAGTGCTCGGCTTCCTCGCATCAGACCCGCAATTGACGAAGATGTCAAGTTCTCCTAGGGTCAGGCTGTGACCAGCTATGTGCGGCCCGAGCGGCGATTGCTGCCCAGCCCCAGCCCCGAGTCGGCGAAGTTGTGGACAGGCGGCCTGGACGGGCAGCTGCTGATCCACCGGTGCCGGGCCTGCGGCCGCTTCTTCCATCCGCCGGGGCCGGTCTGCTGGCGGTGCCACAGCCTGGAGGTCGGCCCGGAGCCGGCGTCCGGCCGGGCCACGGTCGCCACGTTCACGATCAACCGGCAGCCCTGGGTGCCCGGGTTCGCGCCGCCCTACGTCGTGGCGATGGTCGAGCTGGCCGACGAGCCGGACGTCCGGCTCGTCACCAACATCGTCGGGATCGCGCCGGAGGACGTCCGGATCGGACTCGAGGTCGAAGTGTTCTTCGAGGAATGGGAAGGCCCGGACGGCAAGCTGGCGCTGCCGCTGTTCCGGCCGGCTGGAGGGAAACGATGAGCGGCGGGCCGTTCGCGGGCAAGGCGGTGCTCACCGGGGCGGGCAAGTCCCAGGTCGGCCGCAGGCTCGGGCGCACCGGGCTGGAGCTGACCGTCGAGGCGGTCCTGCGTGCGATCGCCGACGCCGGGCTGCGTCCCGAGGACGTCGACGGCATCGCCAGCTATCCCGGCCCCGGTGTGCCGGATGCCGGGTTCTCCGGCGCGAACGTGCACGACGTGCGCAACGCGCTCGGCCTGCGCAGCCGCTGGTACCTCTCGTCGACCGAGACCGCGGGGCAGATCGGCCCGGCCATCGAGGCCTGCATGGCGGTCACGCTCGGGCTCGCCGACCACGTGGTCGTGTTCCGGTCGGTGTGGGAGTCCACCGCCCAGGCGAACCGGGGCCGGGCCTCGGTGCTGTTCGCCGGCGGGCAGCTGCCGCCGCACCTGGAGTACACCGGGCCCTTCGGCGCACTGTCGGCGGCGAACTGGCTGGCGATGCCGGCCCAGCGCTACATGCACGACTTCGGCCTCACCCGCGAGCACCTGGGTGCCATCGCGATCAACGCGCGCCGCAACGCCGGGCTGAACCCCGACGCGATCTACCGCGATCCCATGACGATGGACGACTACCTGGCCGCGCGGATGATCTCGGAACCGCTGTGCCTGTACGACTGTGACGTCCCGTGCGACGGGGCCACCGCGGTCGTCGTCTCCCGCCGGGACGCCGCGAAGGGCCTGCCGCGCCATCCGCTGACCGTCGAGTCGGTCGGCACCGGCATGTTCGAGCGCGCCACGTGGGACCAGCGCGCCGACCTCACCACCATGGCGGCGCACGACACGGGCGCGACCCTGTGGGAACGCACCGCCCTGCGGCCCGCCGACGTGGACCTCGCCCAGCTCTACGACGGCTTCAGCTTCCTGACCGTGATGTGGCTGGAGGCGCTCGGGTTCTGCGAGCACGGCAAGGTCGGCGAGTTCCTCGACGGCGGCGACCGGATCGCGCTGGAGGGCCCGCTGCCGCTCAACACCAGTGGTGGCCAGCTCTCCGGCGGGCGCCTGCACGGCATGGGCTTCCTGCACGAGGCGTGCGTCCAGCTGTGGGGTGACGGCGGTGACCGGCAGGTCGCGGGCGATCCCGAAGTCGCCGTCGTCGGCGTCGGCGGCGGGCCGGTCGGCGGGGCGATGCTGCTGAGCACCCGCTGACGCGGTTCAGCTCTCCAGCACGGCCACGAAGAAGTCGGTGATGACGCCGATGACGTCGTTCTCGTCGATGGGCAGACGCTGAGCGCGGCACTGGTACCAGGAGCGGTCCAGCATCGCCTGGGCGGCCAGCCCGAGCGCCTCCGGTGCCGTGGTCGGGTGCTGCTGTCGTCCACGCAGGCCCACCCCGAGCAGGAACGCCACCCGCATCTGCATCCGGTTGCTCGCGACCCGCACGTCCTCGTCGTCCGGGCCCGACTGCGCGGACAGGATGAACGCGCCGTGCTCGTCCATGAACGCGAAGTACTGCCGGATCCAGCCCTCGAGGTCGGCGCGGGAGGCGGGCCTGGGCAGGTGGTCCACCGCGCCGACCACCTTGAGCACTTCGTGGTAGGTCACTTCGCCCAGCATGTTGAAGATCTCCCGCTTGTCGCGGAAGTAGGTGTAGAACCCGGCGCGCGAGATGCCACACGCGTCGGTGATGTTGTTGATCCTCGTGCCGGCGTAGCCGCGGTCCAGGAACAGCTGCTTCGAGGCCTCCAGGATGGCCTTGCGCGTGCGGGCCGCCCGCGGGCCGAGCTTGCCGTCCGCGGTGTCGTCGTCGAGCGTCCGTTCTGCTGACTCGTTCATGGTGGTCCCAGTCTAGGAGATCTCCGTAGCGCGGTCCTGACGGAGGTGTCAAGGAGTGTGTTTGACATCGCGAAGTGGCTAAGCGCACAATCATCCAACTAGTTCGGCCCCTGGCGGGTGACGAGGCGTGAACCGCCACGATCCGCGGGCCGTTTCGCGTGACGCGGACGCACTTCCCACTTTTCGACCGAGAGTCCCCAGTGGAACGAGGAGTCCCCATGCGTATCCTGCTCGCCCGGCGGCGTGGCCGGGCGGCCGTGCTCGCGGCGCTGGCCGCCGCGGTACTGACCACCACCGCGTGCGCGGGTGACGGCGGCGAGGCCACGACTGCCGCCGACCTGTCCCTGCTCGGCCCGGCCAACGCCGCGACCGGTGCGCCGGTCAAGATCGGCTGGGTCAGCACCGGCAAGACACAGGCCGTCGACACGACCGACGAGATCCGGGGCGCCCAGGCCGCGGCGGCCTACGCCAACGAGCACCTCGGCGGACTCGGCGGCCGCCCGATCCAGCTGGTCGTGTGCGAGGACCGGAGTACCCCGGCGCAGGCGCAGGACTGCGGTAACCGGTTCGTCGACGAGCAGGTGTCCGCGGTGGCCGCCGGCAGTCCCGGCCAGACCGATCCGTGGATCCAGATCGTGGCCCCGGCGGGGATCCCGGCCGTCCTGAACTTCGCCTCCACCCAGACCGTCCTGGGCACGCCCGGCGTGTTCGTCTGGGGCAACCCGCTCAGCGCCTTCGGCACCCCGGCCGCCTACGCCCGCGAACACGGTGTGCGGAAGGCGGTGGTGGTGGTCATCGACGTGCCGGCGGCGAGCGGTCCCGCCCGGCAGCTGACCCCGTTGTTCTTCGGCAACGCGGGCAGCTCGGCGAACGTGGTCGCGGTGCCGCCCGGCACGCCCGACCTGACACCGCAGATCCAGGCGGCGCAGAACGACGAGCCCGGGATGTACCACATCCTCGGCGACCCGACGTTCTGTTCCGGTGCCATCAAGGCGATCCGGACCTTGGGCATCACGGCGTCGATCACGGCGCTGGACCGGTGCATCGGTTCCGACGGTGGCGCGTCGATCCCGGGCGGGTTCTCGGACGTTCAGATCATCGCGCAGTCCAATGTGGATCCGGCAGACGCCGAGTTCAAGCTCTTCTCCGCCGTGATCGCCCAGTACGGCGGCGGGCTCGGTGCCGACGCCAACAGCGTGAGCGGGTACCAGGGCATGCTCGGCCTGGTGCGGGCGTTCAACGCGAGCGGTTCCACCGACACCGGTCCCGCCGGGATCAGCGCGGCGCTGAAGTCGATGCCGGCCACGCCCTATCCGCTGGGCGGCGGAGCGACCTTCCGGTGCGACGGCCAGGCGATCCCGGCGATCTCGCGCAACATCTGTTCGACGGTGGGGTTCGTCGCGGACGCCGCCGAGGACGGGACCCTGTCGAACTTCCGCAGGCCGGACGCGGCCGGGATCTACGAGCTGAAGCGGTGAGCGCCGGACTGGCGGGACTCCTCAGCGGTCCCGCCAGTCCGCGAGCACCCCGGCCAGGGATTCCGGCACCGGGGGAGGGGCGGCGGTCGTCGTGGTCCGCGAGAACCGGGGCGCCGGTGCCGCTTGCCGGACACCGTCCCGGGTCACCACCGCCGACCGGGCGGCCAGGTGCGGATGGACGGCGGCCTCGCTGAAGTTCAGGACCGGCGTCACGCACGCGTCGCGGCCTTCGAACACCGCGGCCCACTCGTCGCGCGTGCGCCGGGCGAAGACCTCGGTGAACCGGGCACGCAGTACCGGCCAGCCCTTCTCGTCCCGTTGGGCGGGCAGGTTCTCGCCGGCCAGGCCCAGCCCGTCGAGGAGGTTGGCGTAGAAGACCGGTTCCATCGCGCCGACCGCGACGAACTCCCCGTCGGCGCAGCGGTAGGTGTCGTAGAACGGTACGTGGCCGTCGAAGACGTTGCTCTCCCGTTCCTCCTTCCACTGCCCGCGCTCGTGGAAGGACCACACCATCTGCGCGAGCAGACCGACCCCGTCGACGATCGCCGCGTCGACGACCTGGCCGCGTCCTGAGCGTTCGACCTCCCGCAGTGCCGCGAGCACGCCGACGACGCCGAAGATCGCCCCGCCGGCGAAGCCGAGCAGGTTCAGCGGTGGCGCCGGCCGGTCGTCCGCGCGGCCCATCGCGCGCAGGACCCCGGTCAGTGCGACGTAGTTGACGTCGTGCCCGCCCAGGTGTGACATCGGTCCCTCCTGACCCCAGCCGGTGATGCGGGCGTAGACCAGCCGCGGGTTGCGGGCCAGGCAGACCTCCGGGCCGACCCCGAGCCGTTCGGCCACCCCCGGCCGCAGGGATTCGAGCAGGACGTCGGCGGAGGCGGCGAGTTCGAGCGCCGCGGCGTGGCCTTCGGCGGTCTTGAGGTCGGCACGCACGTGGCGCCGCCCGCGCAGGACCGGATCGCCCTCGGACACCGGGTGGGGCCCCGAGGGACGGTCGAGCCGCACCACGTCGGCGCCGAGATCGGCGAGGGTCATCGCAGCGATGGCGACCGAACCGAGGCCCGCGAGCTCCAGCACCCGCAGTCCGGCCAATGGTCCTGTTCCCGGCACGCGTTCTCCTCAGCGTTGTAAATCAGTGTTTTCAGCTATAATATCTACCTGATTCTCTACCGGGCAACGGAGTACGGGAGGCGGCATGGCCCTGCGGGTCGGCATCGTCGGCGTCGGTTGGGGCGCGCACGTCCAGGTTCCCGCGTACCGGGCGGCCGGGGGGTTCGAACCGGTCGCGTTGTGCGCGCGCACGCCCGAACGGCTCGGCAAGGTCGCGGCGCGCCTCGGAATCGGCGACACCTCCATTGACTGGCAGTCGTTCGTGGCCCGCGACGATCTCGACGTGGTCTCGGTGGCCACCCCCACGGCACTGCACCACGAGATCACCGTGGCCGCGCTCGCCGCCGGCAAGGCGGTGCTGTGCGAGAAACCACTGGCGACCGATCCGGCCAGGGCCCGTGAGATGGTGAAGGCGGCCGAGGGCGCGGGCCGCCCGACGGGATGCTGCTTCGAGAACCGCTGGAACCCGGAGTGGCTCGCGATCACCGAACGCGTCGGCGCGGGCCTGCTCGGCACGCCGTACTTCGCCCGGGTCAGCCGCAGCGCGTCCTACTGGCGCCCCGAACGGCCCTTGCAGGCCGCCTGGATGTACGACCGTGCCCAGGGCGGCGGCTACCTCGCCGGGATGCTGGTGCACGACCTCGACTACCTGTGCACGCTGCTCGGCAGGCCCACCGCCGTCTGTGCCGAGGTGCGCAGCAGCATCCCGGTCCGGCGCCTGCCGGACGGCGGAACGCTGGAGGTCACCGCCGACGACACCTCCGCGCTGCTGATGCGGATGGAGTCGGGCGCACTGGTGGTGCTGAGCGTCTCGACGGTCGGTGCCCACGCGGACCACTTCCGGCTGGAGCTCTTCGGCGCCGACGGCACGGTGATCGGTGACGGCACCTTGCGGGACACGGCTTACCGGGCGGGCGCGGCGACCGACGACGGTCTCGCACCGCTGGTGCCCGCGCAGCGGTCGCCGGCCGCTCCGGACCAGCTGCCGCAGGGGCTCGCCGGGCACGCGAGCCGCGCGATGGCCCTCATGCTGGAGGACTGGCTGCCCGCCTTCGAGGGCGGGTCCACGCCGGTCCCGACGTTCGCCGACGGACTGCTCAGCCTGGAGATCATCGACGCCGCTCACCGCAGCGCCGAGGGAGGCGGCTGGGCCGAGGTGCGGGCATGAGGTTCGACCTGCAGCACGCGATCGCCGACCCCGCCTGGACGCCCCGGCTCCTGTCGCCCTCGGCGATGACGCGTTTCGCCCGTGCCGCGGAGGACACCGGGTACTCCTCGATCGGGTTCACCGATCACCCGGCGCCGTCCGCGAAATGGGTGCGCAGCGGGGGAGAGGGCAGCGCGGACCCGTTCTCCGCACTGGGGTTCTGCGCCGCCGTGACCTCCCGGATCGGCCTGCTGACCTGGGTACTGGTGCTGCCCTACCGCAACCCGTTGCTCGCCGCGCACCAGACGGCCAGCCTGGACGCCCTCAGCGGCGGGCGGCTGACGCTCGGTGTCGGCACCGGCTACCTGCGTGGCGAGTTCCGGGCGCTGGGCGTGGATTTCGAGACGCGGCGGGAGAGGTTCGACGAGGCCGTGGAGGTTCTGCGTGCCGTGTGGTCCGGTGCGGACGTCACCCGGGAGGGCGACGGTTTCCACGCCAAGGAGACGCACCCGCAACCGCTTCCCGCCCAGCGGCCCGGGCCACCGCTGTGGGTGCACGGCAACAGCCGCTGGGGCCGGGCACGGGCGGCCCGCTACGGGGAAGGCTGGGTGGCGATCCTCGCCGCCGGCGGGCTCGCGCGGACGATGCGGACCGCGCCGATCGGCGGGCTGGACGAGCTGTCCCGGCACATCGAGGACCTGCGGACGCTCACGGCGGAACAGGGCCGGCCGGCCCGCGCGGTCGAAGTCGTGGTGAGCGGTCACTGGCCGATGCTCGACGCGCGCCGAGGGTGGGACACCGCGCGACTGCAGGACGACGTGGCCGCCCTGGCCGGGCTCGGCGTGGACCGCGTCGTGGTCGTCGTCTGCGGCGACGATCCCGGCGCGGCCGAGGACACCGTACGCAAGCTGGGCGAGGAGCTCGTCGCCCAGTACGTCTGCTGATCTCGGAGGTGAGGGCCGGTGGAGCTGGCCGATCTGGTCGATCCGTCGCAGGCGGCCGTCGTCGTCTCCGAGATGCAGCGCGGCATCGTCGGTGACCTGGCGCCCCCGGCTACCCGCGAACTCGGCGAAGCGGTCCGCGCGGCGGGACTGACGGGACAGCTCGCCGCGCTGACGGCGGCCGCACGCGGCGCCGGGGCGCCGGTCGTGCACGCGACGCTGCAGTTCCGGCCCCGTCACGTCGGGACGCGGATCAACACCCCGCTGATGGCGGTCACCCTCGGACGGGACCCCGGGTACCTGCGGGCGGGCTCGCCGGCCGCCGAGATCGTGCCCGAGCTGGCGCCGGCTCCGGACGACGTCGTGCATGCCCGCCACCACGGCATGTCGGCCTTCGCGGGCACCGATTTCGACATGGTGCTGCGAAGTCTCGGTGTCCGCACGCTGGTGATCGGCGGGGTGTCGCTCAACGAGGCCGTGCTCGGGATGGCCATCGAGGCGGTCAACCTGGGCTACCGCGTGGTCGTCGTGCGCGACGCGGTTCTCGGGCTTCCGGTGTCGTTCGCGCGGGACCTGCTGCGCTACGCCGTCGCGTTGCTCGGTGCCACACCGACGGTGGCCGAGGTGGCCGCCCTTTGGAAGGAAGGCCTCCGGTGAAGCTCAACTACCAGTTCCCGACCCGCGCGGTGAAGCACTGGGACACCTGGATCGGCGATCGCGACCTGGCCGACATCGCCGTCGCGGCCGAGGAATGCGGGTTCGACATGGTCTCCACGACCGATCACCCGTTCCCCGCGCAGGACTGGCTCGCGGGCGGCGGTCACCACGCCTTCGATCCGTTCGTCGCGCTGTCGTTCATGGCGGCGGCGACCCAACGGGTGCGGTTGCTGACCTTCGTCCTGGTCGCCGGCTACCGCAACCCCTACCTCGCGGCGAAGTCGGCGGCCAGTCTCGACCGCCTTTCCGGCGGCCGGCTCGTGGTCGGCATGGGCGCCGGATACCAGCGAGCGGAGTTCGACGTGCTGGGTGCGTCCTTCGCCGACCGCGGTCCCCGCTTCGACGCCGCGATCGGGGCGCTGCGGGCGGCGTGGTCGGGCGAGGTCGTCGAGCGCGACGACGAGTTCTTCCCGGCGCACGGCCACGCCATGCTGCCCCGGCCCGCGCAGCGGCCCGGCCCGCCGGTCTGGATCGGCGGCAACAGCAAGGCGGCGATGCGCCGGGTCGCCGAGACCGCCGACGGCTGGCTGCCCTTCGAGCAACCCGCCGCCATGGCCGCCGTCACCGGCACCCCGGAGCTGACGGCGGACCGGCTCGGCGGGCGGATCGCGCGGCTGCGGGAAATGCGGTCCGCGGTGGGACGGCCGGTGGAGTTCGATGTGTGCTTCACCCCGGCGGCCACCCGTGACCCGGAGCGCGCCGCCGATCAGCTCTCGGCGGCGCTGCCCGGTTTCGAGCGGGCGGGTGTCACGTATGTGTCGGTGGATTCGCAGGCCCGCAGCATCGACGACTGCCTGCGCGAGATCGAGCTCTTCGGCAAGGCGCTCGTATCGTCCACACCGGACTGACGCGTCGCCGGGAGCCCGGTCGGCTTGGTGAGCGGATCGCGCGGCTGATCAGCTCTCGGCGGTGTTTCCCGGTTTCGAGCGGTGTCACGTGCGTGCGTCGGTGGACACGCCCCCGATCCCAAGCTGCCTGCTCGGCGACCGAAACACTCCAACCGGAGGGGCGGGGGAGGTCGGCTCTCAAGGTGACCACTCGGCGCCGTAGGCGCCCGGCCCGAAGGTCGGAAAGATCCAAAGATGTCCTCGCCGGACGGGCGCTGGTCGGCCGCCGGTTGGGAGCCTGGGTTGCGGGCCTGGCTCACAGTGATCGTCCGGTGTCAGGCGACGGGATGACCACCCGGCTCCGGGTTTTAAAGATCAAGGGCACGGCGCTGGCGCGCCGCTGAGCCCGCGCCGCTACCGCCTTCGATTGTCTTAGGTCGCGATTGGCTGGCGGAAACCGGACGACTCCCGCACACCGGCTCAGGGTGCGCCGGCTTCGAGTTTTTCGGTGCCGGGGGCGCGGGTGTCGCCGGTGCCGGTGGGTCCGTTCCCGCCCACGTCGCCGGGGTAGAACTGGCGCGCCCAGCGCCGCATCCGGCGGAAACCGCGGCCCTCTTCGGTGGCCAGTGCCGGCGGGTCCAGGAAGATCTGGTGGTTCCAGATCCTGATGTCGTCGGGCAGGGCGAGCTTGGCCTCGTCCAGGCGCCGCCGGTAGGTGGCCTCGTCGCCGGAGCGGTCGATCCAGTAGGTCGCGAAGATCTCGCTCCGGCCGTCCTCGACGGGGGTGATGTTGATGGTGATCACTCGCACGCCTTCGCGCATGTGCTCGACGTTGACGCTGACCCCCATGCCCGACCACAGGATCTCGATGGTGTTCGCCGTGTCGGTGCGCAGGGCGCCGTGCTCGTCGTGCGCGTGGTCCCGCCAGCCCTTCCCGAAGCCGACCCGTGCCCACCACTCCGGCCCCTCGACGCGTTCTTCGAGGACGACGGGGCTGATCGGGGTCTGGTGGACGAACCGGAAGTGGTGCGGGTCGACGGCGTTCTCGACGACCATCTGCGGATGCACCCGCAGGTCCGCGAAGCGTTCGCAGCCGTCGGGCCAGGCGGGGTGGAAGTCGCGGTCGGCGGCGTGCGGAGTGTTGTGGAGCGCGTCCGGCACGTCCCAGAACGGTTCCCGGCCGGCGTGGTCGAACCAGACGTAGACCGACTCGTTGCGCTCGACGGCCGGCCAGCTGCCGAGCTTGCGGGCCTTGTTGGGGCGCTCCTGGTAGGGGATGGACACGTTGTGCCCGTCGGGCGCCCAGATCCAGCCGTGGAAGGGGCACTGGATGCCCTCGTCGACGACGCAGCCGCCGTGCGCCAGGCTCGCGCCCAGGTGCCGGCAGTAGCGATCCTGCACGCGCACCACGCCGTCCTTGCCGCGGTAGGCGACCAGGTCCCGGCCGAAGTACCGCAGCGGGACCACCTGTTCCGGTCCGATCTCACCCGACCACGCCACCTGGAACCATCCGGTCAGCTCCAGGTCCAATCCATGCAGCTGCACGACGCCGACCTCCTGTGGTGGTGTGTTTGGGAATGCCATTCCCACTGACTTTAACAGCGATCGGCGAAGCCGGGAACAGCATTCCCCGGGCGGCCGGGTCCGCGGTCGCGGGTTGTGGGAACATGGGGCAGGCGGAAAGGTGGCGAATGAGCGTGCCGGCAGGCCGCGCGGCCGGGCTTCGGGATCGCGGCGAACAGGAACGGGCGGGCATCATCCGGGCCGCGCACCGGCTGATCGGCCGCGGCGGGACGGGGACCGCGATCGAGGACATCCTGCGGGCGGCCGGGGTGAACCGGCGGACCTTCTACCGGCACTTCCCGTCCAAGGACGCCCTGGTGCTCGCCATGCAGCGCGAGGCCGGTGAGCTGGTGCGCGATCGCCTGCACGCGGCCGCCGAGGGCGCCGCGGACGGCCGCGCGGCGGTGATCTCCTGGATCGAGGAGTTCCTCGCCATCGGCTGGCACGAGCGGCGGTCCCGGGAAGGGCGGACCTTCCTCGCCCCGGAGGTCGGCCTGGTCGCCGGGATCGCCGACGCGCTCGAGGACCTCCACGAGTGTCACCGGGAAATCCTGGCGCACGCCTTCCGCCGGGCCCACGAGGACGGCACGCTGCCCGGGGCGGTCCCCGGACGGGACGCCTTCGCCGTCCACGCCGTCGTGTTGCGCTGCCTGGAGATGCGGGCCCGGGCACGGCTGGACCGCCCGTACGCGGAGGTGCGCGACGAGATCGTCAGGGTGTTCGTGCCCGGGGCGGGCTCAGAACGCTGAGCGGTGGTGCCCGCCGTCGACCTCGATCCAGTTGCCGGTGACGTACCCGGCCTGCGCCGAACAGAGGTAGGCGATCAGGGACGCGATCTCCTCGGGCCGCCCCATCCTGGCGGCGGGCACCCCGGCGTTGTCGAGCATCCAGGCGCGGCGTTCCTCCTCGGTCTCCAGGCCGGCGTTGACGCGCAGGTAGTCCACGGCGTTCCGGGTCTCGATCCAGCCGGGCGCGACCGTGTTGACGGTGATGCCGTACCGGGCGTACTCGTCCGAAACGGTCTTGAGCAGGCCGGTGGTCGAGGGGCGGGTCGCGTTGGCGACGGCGTGGTGGATGTTGCCCACCGGCTCCTTGGCCGTAGCCGATCCGATGTGGACGAACCGTCCCCAGCCGGCCTCGCGCATCGCGGGCAGTACCGCGTGCAGCAGGTGGATCTGGCTGACGGTGTATGTCTCGAAGGAGTCCACATAGGTCGACACGTCCTCGATGTCGGCGAAGTCGCCCGGCACCGTGAACTTCGTCTGGCCGATCACGATCAGCGGCGGGCCGAACGACTCGCGCACCTCGGCCACGGCCCGCCGCACCTGCTCCCCGTCGGTCATGTCCGCGAGGACGCCGACGGCCGTGCCGCCCTGCCCGCGGATCGAGGCGACCGCGTCGTCGACATCGGCCTTGGTCCGCGCCACGACGGCGACCCGGCACCCCTCGCCGGCCAGCAGGCGGGCCACATCGCGTCCGATGCCCTTGCTGCCGCCGGTGACCAGAGCGGTCCTGTCCTTGATCCCGAAATCCATGGTTCGTGCCTTCCGGTGCGGCTGGTGGGACTTCAGGGAATACGCAGTTGACATTTTCGTCAAGAGCCATTGGAATCAACCGGGCGCGCATCCGATGACGTAGCGCGGGAAGGATGTCCCATGACGATCACCGGCCGAGATCTCGAATCATTCATCCGGCGCTGGTACGACCTGTGGAACGCGCAGGACAAGGAAGGCTGGCTGCGGCACTGGCGGGCGATGTCGCCGGGAGAGCCGACCTTGGAGGACCCGGTCGGCACGCCCGTCAAGCGTGGCTGGGAGCTGGCTTCGCAACTGTGGGACCGCACCGGTCCCGATCACCCCGCGGTGCGCATCACGCAGCTGATCACCGGTGCCGACGAGGCCGTGGTGGTGTGCAGCAACGAAGGTACCTACCGTGGTGCGGAGCTGGTGATCCCGAGCGTCGACGTCTGGCGGGTCGAACCGGGAGGTTCGAGCGCGGTACGCAGCTTCTGGGAGATTCCGGCCCACATCCCGTACGGCCGCTGGACGGCGCGAACCGGGAGCCCGCGCTGACCACGTCGTCGCCGCCCTTGCTGTGGGAGCTGGTGGTCTGGCGCGCCGAGCGGACACCCGGCCGGACCCTGCTGGGCGACGACCGCGGCCGCACGATGACCGCCGCCGGGCTCCGCGACGCCGCGGAGCGGGTGGCCGCGGGGCTCGCCGCGCGGGGCGTGCGCCCCGGCTCGCGGGTCCTCTGGCAGCTGCCCACGACGCTGGAATGCGTGGTGCTCAGCGTGGCGCTGGCCCGGCTCGGCGCCGTGCAGAATCCGGTGATCACGGTGCTGCGGGAGGCGGAGCTACAGGCACTCGACGAGCAGTTCCGGCCGGAGTTCGCGGTGGTCCCGACACGCTGGCGCGGGTTCGGGCACGCCGCGGCGGTGCGCTCCATCGCCGGGGATCGCCTCCGGGTGATTCCCTGTGACCACCACGAAAACCCGGGTCCGGACCTCGCACTGCCACAGGACGATCCCGCGCTCCTGCCTCCGGCCCCGGCTTCGGACGGCGCGCGCTGGGTGTACGTGACGTCGGGCAGCACCGTCCGGCCCAAGGGTGTGCTGCACACCGACGCGTCCGTGTACGCGTCCTCGAACGCGATGGTGGAGCAGTTCGGCGCCGGGGAAGACGACGTGTTCCCGATGGCCTATCCCTTCGCCCACATCGGCGGGATGGCCTGGCTGGTCACCACCTTGCGTGTGGGCAGCAGGCTCGTGCTGCTGGACACCTTCGACCCGGCCACGACCCCGTTCACCATGGCGGAACACGGGCCGACGATCCTCGGCAGCGCAACCCCCTTCTTCGAGGCCTACCTCGCCGCGCAACGAAAGCGCGGTGCGGAACGGCTGTTTCCCCGGCTTCGGTTGTGCATGGGCGGCGGTGCCCCGGTCTCCCCGGACCTGGACGAGCGCGTCCGCCGGACACTGGGCGGGGATGGCGTGGTCAACGGGTACGGCCTGACCGAGTTCCCCATCGCGGGATTCCCGCGGCGCACGGACGTGGCGGGCAAGGCGCGGTCGGCCTGGCTGCCGGGTCCGGGTGTGGAGGTGCGGATCGTCGGCGCCGACGGAACCGACCTGCCCGCGGGGAACTCCGGCGAGCTCCGGTTGCGCGGGCCGCAGCGCTTCGCCGGGTACCTGGACCACGAACTCGATGCCGCCGCGATCGACGAACGGGGCTACGTCCGGACCGGCGACCTCGCCACCGTGGACGAGCACGGCCTGATCACCATGACCGGACGGCTCAAGGAGATCGTGGTACGCGGTGCCGAGAACATCTCGGTCGCCGAGGTCGAAGCGGTGCTGGCCACCCATCCGGCGATCGCGGACGTCGCGGTGATCGGCCTGCCGCATCCCCGGCTGGGGGAGACGTGCTGCGCCGTGGTGGTTCCCGCGGACGGGCTGCCCGCGCCCACCCTGGACGACGTGACCGCGCACTGCCGGGATTCGGGACTGGCCCGGTACAAGACCCCGGAGCGGGTGGTGACGCTGTCCGCCGTTCCGCGCAACTCCATGGGGAAGATCCAGCGGGACCGGATCCGCGCGGCGATCGCCGACGGCGACAGCGTCCCCGGGTGACCGGCGGCGGGGTCCGGGAGGGCGTCCCGGACCCCGCCGGTTCAGCGCAGCGGGAAGTGGTCCTGGAACCAGCGCACCGCGCGGTCGAAGAACGTCGCCGCGTTGCGTTGCAGGTTCAGGTTGTGCCCGGCCTCGGGGATGACGGTGGTCTCCAGTTGTGCTTCCGGGGAGAAGAACAGCGCCTCGGAGGCGTGCAGGGTGGCGTCGCTGGTGCAGTCGGTGAGTGAGCCGCCGCCGCCCTGCGCGCAGAACGGCTTGTCCTCGACGCCGTTGACCTCCAGGACCGGCACCCGGATGCCGAGGGTCGCCGGAACGTAGACCGGGATCGTGGCCGCCACTCCGGCCGGAGCCTCGCTGCGGGTGGCCTCGTCCTGCTCGACGACCGCGGGATCGGCGGTGGGCAGGTGGTAGAAGGAGCCGGCGCGGACGCCGGGAATGCTGACGTAGCTCGGATCCAGTGCGGGCACACGCGGGGCGGTGACTGGATCGAGGGTCGCCGGGCGGATGTGCGGGCCCAGCTGGGCGACGGCGAGCGCGCCCAGCGAATGCGAGGCGCCGGACACGAGGACCCCGTCGACGTCGGAGTAGGTCCCGGCTTCGAGCCAGGCGGTCAGTGACCCGAAGGAATGGCCCACCAGCGCGATCCGGCCGAAGTCCGGGCCGAGCGTGCCGGCGCGCGCCGCGGTGACCACGTCGTGCAGGGCGTTGGCGCCCGCGAGCTGGGTGACCAGCGCGCCCAGCGGATGCGAGCTGCGGCCGACGCCGAGCTGGTCGACGGCCAGTGTGGCGTATCCGGCGGAGTGCTGGGCGCGGGTGTAGGAGTAGCGACCGCCGAAACCCGGGAAATCCCAGTAGGTGTGGTCGTAGCTGGCGCCGTGCACGAGAATCTGGAGGACGTCGGGCGCCGGTCCGGGCGGCAGGCACAGCCGCCCGTAGATCGTCTGGTCCTGGGGTAGTCCCGGCGCGAGCGCGGCCGGGACGGTGACGTCGGAGCAGCTTCCCTGATCCGCCGCCGCGGGAACCGCGGTGAACGGCAGGGACAGCAGGACGGCGGCGGCCGGGGCGAGACCCCGCGCCTTGGACAGGACTGTCATCGAAAGGTTCTCCCGTTGGTCTGTCAGTTCCGCACGCGGTAGGACTCGCGCAGCGCCTTCTTGTAAAGCTTTCCGTTGTCCTGCCGGGGAAGATCGCGCACGAAGTCGATCGAGCGCGGCCATTTGAACGGGGCGAGCCGTGTCCGGCAATGGGCCAGCAGGCGCTCGGCGAGCCCGTCCCCGGCGTCGGCCCAGCGGACGGGCTGGACGACTGCCTGGACCTGTTCGCCCAGTTCCGGATGGGGCACCCCGAACACGGCGACGTCGGCGACCTCCTCGTGCACGACGAGGGCGTCCTCGATCTCGCGGGGATAGATGTTCACCCCGCCCGCGATGATGGTGAAGTCGCGGCGGTCGCTCAGGTAGAGGTACCCGTCGTCGTCGACGTGCCCGATGTCGCCGAGAGTGCGCCAGTCCGGATGGTCCGGATGAGACAGAGCCGCGGTCCGTTCCGGATCGTTGTGGTAGGCGACGGTCATGTCCGGCTTCGCGAAGTACACCGTGCCCACCGAGCCGGTGGGCAGCTCGCTGCCGTCCTCGTCGCAGATGTGGATGGTGGTGCCCTGTGGCCGGCCCACCGATCCCGGGTGCGCCAGCCATTCCTCGCTGGAGAGCACCGTGGTACCGATGTTCTCGGTGCCCGAGTAGTACTCCCGCAGGATCGGGCCCCACCACTCGATCATCCGCCGCTTCACCTCCACCGGGCACGGCGCCGCGGCGTGGACCGCGATCCGCATGCTCGACAGGTCGTGGCGGTCCCGGACCTCGCCGGGCAGCTTGAGCATGCGGACGAACATCGTCGGGACCCACTGGCTCGACGTCACGCGGTGTTCCTCGATCGCGGCGAGGGCCTGCTCCGCGTCGAACCGGGGCATCACGACCACCGTGCCCCCGGTGCAGTGCACGAGGGCCGAGACCCGCAGCGGCGCGGCGTGGTAGAGCGGCGCGGGGGAGAGGTACACCGTGTCCTCGTCGAGGTCGAGCAGCGCGCGGCCCGAGGGCAGCAGCTCGCGGTCACCCTCGGCGGCGGCGTGTCCGGGCAGCGGGAAGCGGATGCCCTTCGGCCTGCCCGTGGTGCCCGAGCTGTAGAGCATGAAGGTGCCGCGAACCTGGTCCTCGAGCGAGCCGGGTGCGCAGGACGAGACGGCCCGTTCGTAGGACTCGTGGTGTTCGCCGGTCCCGTCGAGCATCAGCCGCCGCGTGACCCCCGGGGTCAGCGGCACCATCTGCTCGGCGACCCCGGCCAGGGCCGCGGTGGTGAGCACCACCTTCGCGCCGCTGTCGTTGACCAGGTAGGCGGCCTCGGCCGCGGTCAGGTGCGAGTTGACCGGTGTGACGTACAGGCCGCTGTTCAGGCCGGCCCAGACCAGCTCGAAATAACGCGGATGGTTTTCGGCCAGGATCGCGTAGTGGTCACCCGGGCGCAGGCCCGCCTCACGCAGCAGGCGGGCCAGGCGGTTGGCGCCTTCGGTCAGTTCCCGGTAGGTCTGCCGCTGCCCGGTGCCGGCGACCACCACCGCGGGCTTGTCCGGGGTGGATCGGGCGAAGTCGGCCGGATACATGCGCACCTCCTTGTGCGGGTCCGGAATCAGACGGTCGCGTAGCGCCGCCGGAGAGCCTTCTTGTCGATCTTTCCGGTGGGCAGGACGGGAAGATCGTCGAGGACGACCACCTTGCGCGGCGCCTTGTACCGCGCGATCCGCGCGGCGACGTGCTCGCGCAGGTCCGCCACGTCGATCCGGGCACCGTCGGCCGGCACGACGACCGCGCACACCACCTCGCCCCAGCGCTCGTCGGGTACGCCGATGACCGCGCACCGGGCGATCCCGGGATGGGTGAGGAGTGCGTCCTCCACCTCGAGCGAGTAGACGTTCTCGCCGCCCGAGATGACGACGTCCTTCTTCCGGTCGATCAGGTGCAGCAGGCCTTCTTCGTCGAGCACGCCGACGTCGCCGGTGTGGCACCAGCCGTCGCGGAGCGTGGCCGCGGTCGCCGCCGAGTCGTTCCAGTACCCGCGGAACATCGCGGGGGAGGAGATGGTGATCTCACCGGGAGTGCCGGGCGGACACTCGGTGCCGTCGTCGCCGACGATGCGCACGGCGTTGTCCGGGAACGGGTGCCCGACCGAGGACAGCCGGCGGTCGCGGACGGCGCCTTCGCCGCGGTGCAGCTCCCGCGGCAGGCCGGAAGCCATCACCTCGGTCTGACCGTAGAGGTTGAGGAAACCCGCGCCGGGCATGGCGGTCATCGCCGCCCGCAGCGTCGGTGCGGTGATCGGTGCGGCGGAGTAGACGACGGTGCGCACACCGGCGAGCGCCCCCGGCCGGCCGGCCGCCTCGTCCAGGACCGCCTGCAGCATGGTCGGTGCCAGGTGCAGCACGGTGATGTTCTCCGCGACCACCGTGTCGAGCACCGCGGCGGGGTCGAACTGGCGGTGCAGCACCGATGTTCCGCCGCGGGCGTGCAGTCCGAGGCCGATCGCCATCGCACCGATGTGGAACAGCGGCATCGTCAGCAGCACCCGGTCGTCGCTGCCCGTGCGCATCTCGACGTTCATCAGGTGCGCGCCGTGGAAGAGCTCGCGCTGCCCGAGGATGCAGCCCTTCGGCTTGCCGGTGGTGCCGCTGGTGTAGATCAGGCAGGCGATATCGTCGGCCCGGGCCCGATACGGTGCCTCCGCTCCGTCCGCGGACGCGACGAAATCCTCGTAGCGCACGACGTCGGCGCGGTCGGTGTCGTCGAGGCAGACGACCAGTTCGAGATCCAGCCCGGCTCGCACCTGGTCGACGACCGGCAGGTACTCCGCGTCGACGAACAGCACCCGCGGGCTCGCGTCCGCCAGGATCCGGCCGATCTCGGGCGCCGCGAGCCGGAAGTTCACGGTGGCGACGATGATGCCGCTGAGCTGTCCCGCCGCGAGCACCTCACCGAAGGCGATGCTGTTCCGGCCGAACAGGGCGATCCGGTCCTGGCGGTGGAGCCCGGCCCGGGCCAGTGCCGCGGCGACCGCGGACGCGTGCGCGTACAGCTCGCCGTGGTCCAGGCTGCGGCCGTCGGCCACGTAGGACGGCACCCCGGTGAAGCGAACCGCGTTGCGGCGGGGGATGTCGCCGAGGCAGTGGTCTGGGCGGGTTGTCGGCACGGGCTACTCCGTTGGGCTCCGGGCACAGGATGATGACGATAATGTCAACTGACCGGACCAAGGGCAAGCCCTGCAGGGCTATCAAGTTAGATAATTCATCGATATCATGGATATCGAGGTGATGACTCATGACGCAGGAGTGCGCATGCCTGTGCGCGGTCGCGGGCCACTACGGGATCTGCCGGGTCGACGCGGAAGCGGGCCTGGTCCTGCCGGGCGCACGACATGTCATCGCGGCGAACAGGGCGTTGTGCCGAAGCTGTTACCGCGCTCAGCTGCCGCGCCGGGCGGAGCGGCCCGTGGTGTCCGACAACCGTGGGCGGGAGCGGATTGCCGGACGACTGCCCCGAAAGCTACGGTTTGACGATGTCGTCAAGTAAGGTCGTCATCGATCCACGGACCACCGCCGTCGTCTGTGTGGAGTGTCAGGCCGGGGTCCTCGGCGAGAACTCCGTCCTCCCCGCGCTCGCGGCCGACGCCCGCGCGGTACTGCCCGGCATCGAGAAGCTCGTGCGCTCGGCCAGGACAGCCGGAGCGACCGTGGTGCACGCGACGTTCGAGGGCCGGCTCGGTGCGGTGAACCCGGGCACCGCACCCCTGTGGCGGTCCATCGCGCGCCCCACCGCGGAATGGGCGCCGGGTCATCCCGCCACGCAGGTCCTGCCCGAGCTGTACGCCGAGGAGGACCTGGTGCTGCCACGGCACCACGGCTTGTCGCCCACCTGGGGCACCGAGCTACTGCCCGTGCTGCGGGCCCGCGGTCTGCGCACCCTGGTGCTCGCCGGGGTCTCCCTCAACGTGGCGATCGTGCTGAGCGCCGGGGAAGCGGCGCACGAAGGGTTCGAGGTCGTGGTCGCCCGGGACGCGGTCACGGCGACGCCGGCCGAGTACGGCGAACAGATGCTGCGGCACACCTTCCGGATGCTCGGCCGGGTCCTGACCGTCGACGAGCTCGGCGCGGCCTGGCGGGCCGTTCCCGCCGACACTAACGTCCACTCCCGCACCGACGGAGGTCGAACCGCGTGAGCACTGCGGAAAACACACCACTCGCGGGGCGCACCGCGCTCATCACCGGCGGCAGCCGGGGGATCGGTGCCGCCATCGCGCTGCGCTTCGCCGCGGCGGGAGCGAACGTGAGCCTGCTCGCCACGTCGGGGGAGCCGCGCCCCAACCGGCTGCCCGGCACGGTGCACTCGGTGGCCGCGCAGGTCGCCGAGGCCGGCGGGAAGGCGCTGGGTGTCGTCGGCGACATCCGCAGGGACGAGGACGTCGAGGCCGCCGTGGCGCGCACCGTCGAGGAGTTCGGCGGGCTGGACATCGTGGTCAACAACGCCGCCGCCTTCGACACGACGCCGACCTCGGCGATCGCGATGAAGAAGTACGACCTGGTGCACGCGATCAACGCGCGCGGCAGCTTCCTGGTCAGCCGGACGGCGCTGCCGCACCTGGAGAAGTCCGCGGGCGCCCACATCCTGACCATCTCGCCGCCTCTGGTCCTCGCCGGACAGTGGCTGGGGCCGCACCTGGCCTACACCGCGTCGAAGTACGCGGCGAGCCTGAACACGCTCGGCCTCGCTGCCGAACTCGCCGACCGCGGCGTCGCGGCGAACTCGCTGTGGCCGCGCACGGCCGTCGGCACCGAGGGGATCCGGATGATCCTCGGCGAGGAGGTCGCCGGCAAGCGGTCCCGCACACCCGCCGTCATGGCCGACGCCGCGCTCGCGATCGTCAGCCGGGACCCGCGGTCGTTCACCGGCCAGCTGGTCACCGACGAGGAGGTCCTGCGGTCCGAGGGGGTCACCGACTTCTCCCGCTACCGCACCGGGGGCGAGGAGTCCGATCTCGAGCTGAGCTTCTTCCTGCCGGAGACCACGAAATGAGCGCGCAGGCGGAAACCACCGCGCCGGGTCTGCGGCCCGCCCAGCACGCCCACTCGGTGATGCACTGCAATTTGAACACAGTGGACGGTGCCGCCGCGGCCGGGTTCGCCATGGCCGTGTTCGGCCTCGACCCGAGGATGCGGTCGGTGAGCACCGACGACGATTCGACGAGCATGGGCCTGGACAAGTCCACGGCCAGCGTGACCACGTTCTGCTACGACCGGCGCGGTCCCCGTGCCGTACCCGCCGTCGAGTTCGTCGAGTGGCACCGGCCGCCGACCCGGCCCGCGGACGCGGGCATGCGCCCGTCGGCTTTCGCGGCACTGGGCTACCGCGTGCCCTCGCTGTCCCGGCTGGAGCACCGGCTCACGGCGCTGGGCCGCACCGGTGAGCCGGTCGTCGGTGGTCTGCGGGTCCGTGGCGCGGCCCGTGCGGGTCTGACGGTCACCGACCCGGACGGGGTCACGGTCGAGGTCGTGGAGATCCCGCCCGCGGAGACCGATCCGGCCGGTGGCCTGATCTCCCACGAGCGGATGCGCTGCACCGATCTGACCCGGTCGATCGCGTGGTACGGCTCGATCGGCTGGACCGTGCGATCGCGCGGCACCGACGGGCCGGCGCGCTGGGCGTCGCTGGTCCTGCCCGAGGACCCGACGTTCTCGCTGGAGCTGGAGGAGCACGCCGGGGCGCTGACCGGATCGCCGCGGCGGGCCAACACCCAGGGGCTGTACCGGATCGCGCTCGCGGTCGAGGACGTGCGCGAGGCGCACGCGGCACTCGTCCGGGAGTCGGGGGAGCAGGTGCCGGAACCGCTCTTCATCCCGATGCCGGACACGCCGACCGGCGGGTTCACCGTGCTGTTCCTGACCGATCCGGACGGGGCGGTCGTCGAGCTGGTCGAGCGTCCGCGCTCCCAGGTCCGGCGGCCACTGGAACCGCGCTGAAGCGGAGAAGAACCGGGGCCGGGCGAGTTCGCCCGGCCCCGGTCCTTCGTCAGACCTCGACGACGGGATCCGCGGGCGCTCCGGCCAGCAACGCCCGGCCGGTCGCCTCGCTCAGCAGGCGATGCCCGCCGAGAAGGGCATCCAGCGCGCTCGCGCGGGCGACGTAGCGGTGCATCTCGCTTTCGCCCGTCAGGCCCATCGCGCCGAGAACCTGGATACCGTGCCGCATCACTTCGGCCTGTGCGCGCCCGGCGCGCAGCTTGGCCATCGTGGCCGCCCAGGCGCCGCCGTTGGGGCTTCCCGCGACGGCCCAGGCGGCGTCGAGCATCGACGCGATGTCGCTGATCGCCACGTGGCCCTCGGCAAGGCGGTGGCGAACGGCCTGGAAGGACGCGATGGGGCGGCCGTACTGCACCCGTGCGGAGGTGTGGGTGACCGCCAGATCCAGCGCGGCCTGGCACACGCCGGCGATCTCCGCGGCCAGTGCCCGGCGTCCCGCGGCCACCGCCCGCTCCCAGGCCCTGGCGGCGGGCACCGGTGTTCCGGACGGCGCCCAGCCGGTCACCGTCAACCAGCCCGAGCCCGCGTCGAAGCCCGCTACGGGTTCGGTGGTGAAGCTCCCCGGGTCGGCCGTGAGCAGCGCGACTGACCCGTTCGCCTGCACCGGCACCACGACCTCGTCGACCTTGTCCAGGCCGGCCAGCAGGAGCCCGCGCACCAGTCCGTCCACAGTGGAGGGCTGGTCGCCGTCGGCGGGATGCGGGTAGAGCACCGCGCGGGTGCCGTTCCCGGCGGGCAGCGCGCCGTCGAGTTCGGCGAGCAGCACGGAGTCGAGTGCGGGCGAGGACGCCAGCGCCCGGCCGTGCTCGGTGAACAGCAGCGTGGTCGCCCCGGCGGGATCCTCGGCCACCACCTCGGACCAGCCCAGGGCCTCCAGGGCCGGGCCGACCGCGCGGCCTGCCGAGCCGGTGAACAGCTCGCGCAGCGATCCGGTGAGCAGATCGGCGGTCGCGGCGTCCATGGTCGTACTCGTCATGCCCGGGGCTCCTTCGGCAGGCCGAGCACGTGGTCGGCCAGAATCGTGCGCTGGACTTCGGCGGATCCGCCGAGAATGGTGGCCGACCGGCTGAACCACCAGTCCGCCCGCCAGTCTCCGGCGTCCGCGCCCGCGCCGAACACGAAGCCGGTGCCGAGCAGGTCGCGGGCGAGGTCGTTCAGGCTGATCTCCGCTGTCGCGAGCAGGACCTTGTCCACGCTGGCCTCCGGGCCCACGGTCTCCCCGGCCGCGAGCCGTCGCACGGTCCGCACGCTTCGCGCGCGGAGCGCGACGATGTCGGCGTAGCACTCGCCGACGCGGGCGGCCGCGCCATCGGGCAGGGGCGTGCCGGCGACCTGGTCGAGCAGCTCGCGGAACCGGCGCAGTGCCACCGCGGCGCTCTGCCACGCGTACATCGCGCGTTCCCACTGCAGGAGGTACATCGCCACGGCCCAGCCCTGGTTCTCCGCACCGACGAGCCGGTCCGCGGGGACGACCACGTCGTCGAGGAACACCTCGGCCAGTTCCCGGTACCCGCTGGCCAGTGCGATGGGCCGGACGGAGACGCCCGGGGCGTCGGCATCGACCATGATCATGGACAGGCCGCGGTGCCTGCTCTCCGCCGACCCGGTGCGCACCAGGCAGACGAACCGGCTCGCGGTGGCACCGTGACTGGTCCACAGCTTCTGGCCGGACAGCACGTAGTGGTCGCCTTCACGGCGTGCGCGGCAGCGCAACCCGGCCAGGTCGCTCCCGGCCTCGGGCTCGGAGAACCCCTGTCCCCACCAGTTCTCGCCCCGCAGGTACTCCGGCAGGTACCGCGCGGCCAGCTCCGGTGCGAAGTGGACGACCGGCGGGCCGAGGGTTTCCAGCATCAGCTGCGGGTCGGGAACCGGCAGCCCGGCGGCGGACAGCTCGTCGTAGAGCACGCCCCGGTGCCGCTCGTCGCCGCCGAGACCGCCGGCCTCGGCGGGCCAGCCGTAGCGGTTCCAGCCGTCCTCGTAGAGGTGTCCCATGAGGGCCGCGTGTTCGGCGATGCGGTCCTCGGTGCTCGCGTGGTGCTTGCCGCGCCAGCGGTCGAGGGCGTCCCCGTTGCCCAGGTAGGCGCGCAGCGACGTGCGGTAGGCCTCGAGGTCGGTCGCGAGCGACGCGGTGGCCGTCCCCGTCACGACGCCGGCCGTTCCGCTTCCCGCGCCTTGGACCGGGCGAGGAACTTCTTCACGATCTCCTGGTGCTCGGGAGTGTCGAAGGAGGCGAACTCCTCGCCCAGCGCGTACTCGAGCACGCCCGCGACGGCCCGTTTGATGTGCATGTTGAGGGCCCGCTTGGTGCTCTGCACCGCCTGCGGGGGCTGCTTGGCGAGTTTCCCGGCGAGGGCGATCGCCTGGTCCATCAGCTCACCGTCGGGTACCACGCGGTTGGCCAGGCCCAGCGCGACCGCCTGGTCGGCGGGGATGCGCTCGCTGGTGAGCAGGTACTCCTTGGCCCGCAGCATGCCCATCAGCAACGGCCACGTCGGCGCACCGCCGTCGGCCGCGGTCAGCCCGACGCCGACGTGCGGGTCGGAGATGAACGCGCTCTCGGCCATGAGCACGATGTCGCTGCACACCGCCAGGTTGCAGCCGAGGCCCACCGCGGCACCGTTGACGGCCGCGACCACCGGCAGCGGGAAGTCGACCATCTCGTTCAGCAGCCTGCGGGCGCCGTCGATCTCCTTGCGGCGCATGTCGCGGTCTTCCCACACCTCCACGAAATGCGCGAAGTCACCACCGGCGCTGAACGCCCGCCCGGCGCCGGTGAGGACGACCGCCCGGGCCTCCGGGTCGTCGGCGAGGTGCCGCCACACGGCGATCAGCGCGTCGTGCAGCGCTTCGTTGGTCGCGTTGAGCGCTTCCGGCCGGTTCAGCGTGACGATCCGGATCGCGCCCCTGGCCTCGATGAGCAGCTCCGGCGCAAACGGGTTCGACATCGACCCTCCTGTTCGTCCTGATGCGCGTCCCGCCGACTCCGGCGTCAAGAGCGACGATCCCCACGTCGAGCGGCAGTGGACAACGCGATACCGGGTCAATCACAACGCCGATTGACGAAAAAGTCAAATAAGCTTACTGTTTGGCCGGATTGTCGGCGAGAGGAGCGGGATCAGTGCGTGCGGAGGGCGAGCGGATGCTCGATGGCCGGGTCGTGATCGTGACCGGCGGAGGCCGGGGCATCGGCCGGAGCCACTGCCTGGAACTCGCCGACCACGGGGCGACCGTGGTCGTGAACGATCTCGGTGTCGGGGTCGGGGGCGAGTCCTCGGCGGAGGACCCGGCCCAGGAGGTCGTGGCGCGCATCGAGGAGCTGGGCGGGAAGGCGGTCGCCGACGCCGGCTCGGTGACCGACTGGGACGGCGTGCGCGGCCTCGTCGAGCGCACGGTCGAGCAGTTCGGGCGGCTCGACGCGGTCGTCAACAACGCCGGAATCCTGCGGGACAAGACGATCGCCTCGCTGACCGAACAGGACTGGGACCTGGTGATCGACGTCCACCTCAAGGGGACCTTCGCGCTCACCAAGCACGCCTGCGACTACTGGCGTCGTGAGTACAAGCAGGGGCGGCCGGTCGCGGGCCGGATCGTGAACACCACGTCGGGCACCGGTCTCGCCGGCAACGTCGGCCAGGCCAACTACGGCGCGGCCAAGGCCGGTATCGCCAACCTGACGCTGACCACCGCCATGGAGGGCAGCAGGTACGGCGTCACCGCCAACTGCGTGTCCCCGGTCGCGGCCACCCGGATGACCCGGACCGTCGGGATCTCCTCCGCCGAGGGCGGCTGGGACCCGCTCGACCCGGCCAACTCCTCGCCCGTCGTCGCGTGGCTGTGCTCGGAGCGCTCCGGCTGGCTCACCGGGCGGATCTTGCGGGTCGACGGCAACACCGTGCACCCCGTGGCGCCCTGGTCGGTTCTGCCGGGCCACACGGCCGCCGGTGGCGAACGCCTCGACGCGACCGAGCTGGACACCGGGTTGCGCGTGGCGCTCGGCACCTTCCCCGCCGGGATCCCCGGCCTGCGCGGGTGATGCCCGTGCCGTCCGGGGTCCGCATCGACATGCGGGACAAGGTCGCGCTCGTGACCGGCGGTGGCTACGGGATGGGCCGTGCCTCGGCCCGCCGTTTCGCCGACTGCGGGGCGAGCGTCGTGGTGGCCGACATCGACGCCGCGACCGGGCCGGAGACGGTCGAGATGATCCGGGAGGCCGGCGGCAAGGCGGAGTTCGTCGAGGTGGACGTCGCCGACTCGGCCGGGGTGCGCGAAATGGTCGAGTTCACCGTCGGCACCTTCGGCGGCCTGGACTACGCGCACAACAACGCGGGGATCATCGAAGCGCAGGAGTCGATCACCGGGTACTCGGAAGAGCAGTGGGACCGGGTGCTGCGCACCAACCTGACGAGTGTGTTCCTCTGCCTCAAGTACGAGATCCCGCGCATGCTGGAACGCGGCGGCGGTGCCATCGTCAACGTCGCCTCCGAGACGACGTACAAGGGCAACGTCGGCGACGCCGCCTACACCGCCAGCAAGCACGGCGTCTACGGGCTGACGACCTCGGCCGGCCTGCGCTACGTCAAGCGCGGGATCCGCGTCAACGCGATCGCGCCCGGCAACATCGAGACCGGCATCGTCGAACGGGCGCGGCAGTACCTGACGCCGGAGGCCGTGCACGCCATGGAGACCGCCCAGCCGATCGGGCGGCTCGGCCGGCCGGAGGAGATCGCCGAGCTGGTGGTGTGGCTGTGTTCGGACGCCGCGGCGCTGGTCAACGCGACCCGCATCGCGGCGGACACCGGCTGGCACGTCGCCTGACCCGGCACCGTCGCACGTTCCCGGTACCCGCGCGACGGCGCCCGGCGGGCTCACCCCAGCTGGTCCTCCGGCCGGAGACCGACCTCCGGCAGTCCGTCGCCGGTGGCCTTCGCGGGGTCGAAGTCCGCGGCCAGGGCGGGAAACCGCGGCGGCCGCTTCTCCAGGAAACTGTCCATGCCCTCCCGGAAGTCCGGCCCGGACGCCGCCACGTCCATCGCCCGGTAGGCCGCGCCCAGCGCCCCGGCGAAGTCGTGCCGCAGGTCCGCGTGCAGCTGGTGGCGGATGAGCGCGAGCGAGACCGGGGAACAGTTCGCGGCGATGTCGGCGGCGTAGGCCCGTGCGGCGGGCAGCAGCGCGCCGGGTTCGGTGACCCGGCTGACCACCCCCAGCGAGAGCGCCTCGTCGGCGTCGAAGACCCGGCCGGACAGCAGCAGGTCGGAAGCTCGTTCCAGGCCGACGAGGCGGGGGAGCAGCCACGTGATGCCGAACTCGCCGGCCAGCCCGCGCCGGGCGAACGCGGTCGTCAGCCGCGCGCCCCGGGCGGCGAAGCGCACGTCGCACAGCAGCGCCTGCACCAGCCCCATGCCGGCGCAGGCGCCGTTGATCGCGGCGATCAACGGCTTGCGCAGCGCCCACGCCCGCGCCGGGGACCGTCGTCCGGAGACGTCCAGGCCCTGGCCGGCGAGCTCGTCCAGCCGGGCGCTGTCGACACCGGGGCAGAACGCCTTGCCGGCACCGGTGAGCACCGCGGCGCGGACCCGCGGGTCACGGTCGGCTTCCTCGAGCACCTCGAAGTAGCGGTGTTCCATCTCCGGGTTCCAGCCGTTGCGCCGTTCCGGGCGGTTCAGGGTGATGACAGCGACCCCATCGTCGCCGACCTCGTAGCGCACCGGGCTCACCGACATCACCGCCAGCTCCACTCCGGAGTGCGCTTCGCCCGGTAGGAGTCGCGTGCCTCCCGGGCGTCGTCGAGCCGGCTGACCCGCGCGGTGTAGTCCTGTTCCAGGCGGTAGCCCTCCGCCAGCGGAAGGTCCTCCACGCGGTTCATCGACTCCTTCGCTATCCGCAGGGCGAGCGGGCTCTTCGCGGCGAGTTCCCGGGCGAGTTCCCGTGCCGTGGTGGCGAGTTCGGCCGGGGGCACGACGGCGGCCGAAGCACCGAGCCGGTGGATCTCGGCCGCCGGGACGCGCTGCCCGGTGTAGGCCATCTCGCGGGCCTTGAACGGGCCGACCAGGCGCTGCACGTGCCGTGCTCCGCCGAGCACCCCGACGTTGATCTCGGGCAGCGACAGCCACGCGTTCTCCGACAGCACCACCAGGTCGCAGCTGGCGATCAGCGCGGCGCCGGCGCCCACGGCGCCACCGTTGACCGCGGCGATGACCGGCAGGCCGCCGTCGCGGATACCGCCGAAACAGGCCCGCACCACGGCACCGGGGTCGGCCAGATCGGCGACCGTTTCGCCGGCGATCAGCTCGCGGCGCGCGTAGCGGCGTTCGGACTCGGAGATGTCCGCGCCACCGCAGAAGATCCGGTCCCCGTCGGCGGTGAGCACGGCGACCACCGCCTCGGTGCCGGTACCCAGCTCGGTGAAGACCCGCCCGATCTCGCGCATCATCGGCGCGTTCAGGGCGTTGACCGGTGGCCGGTCCAGCGTGACGGTCGCGACGCCCTCGCTGATCCCGACGCGGACGTACTCGGTGTCCTTCACGAAACTCTCCTTGGTCAGAACGGGCGGTTGACGTTGCCCTGGTCGACGGGCAGCACCACACCGGAGATCCAGCGCGCCTCCTCGGAGGCCAGGTAGACCACCGCGTCGGAGATGTCGGCCGGGTCGAGCCACGGCCTGCCCATCGGCATCATGCGACGGAACGCGTCGGCGCAGTCGTCGAGCGAGGGGTCGGGCAGGTCCGGGCGGAACAGCTTGAACTGGGGTTCGTTGGCGGTGACCATCGGCGTGTCGACGGTGCCCGGGGCGATGACGTTCACCCGGACCTGCCGGTGCGCGACCTCGTTGGCGAGCGACTTGGCGAGCCCGATGACGGCGTTCTTCGTGGCGACGTAGTCGGAGAGGTTCGGCACGTTGTTCATCGCCGCGCCCGAGCTGATCACGATCACCGAGCCGCCTTCGCGCCCCGCCAGGATGTGCGGCATGGACGCGGCCAGCGTGTGGAAGACGCCGGTGAGGTTGGTGCCGATCACGTCGTCCCACTGCTCCGGTGGGATCTCCCACAGCCGGTGCGGTGGTGGCGAGATCCCGGCGCTGGCCACGACTATGTCCAGCCTGCCCAGCTCGGCCACGCCATCGGCGAGCAGGCCGACGACAGCCTCCCGGTCGCGGACGTCGCCCTTGCGGGCCACGATCCGGCGGCCGGTCTTCTCGACCAGGCGCACGGTCTCGGCGAGCTCTTCCCCGGTGCCCAGCGGATACCCCATGCTCGCCACGGGTTCGGCCCGGTCGATGCCGATGACGTCGGCGCCTTCCCGTGCCAGCGCCAGTGCGTGCGAGCGGCCTTGGCCGCGCGCGATTCCGGTCACGAAGGCGACTTTGCCGTCCAGCCGTCCTGCCATGCGTCCTCCTGACGCTCGGGGTGCGGAGTCGTTCCGTTCGCCGCCGTCACGGGGGCCGGGCTGCCGAGTCCGATGTGGACCGCCAGTCGCTCCAGGTGCTGCTGTGGATCGCCGAGCAGCACACGGCTGGTGGTGGCGCGCTTGAGGTAGAGGTGCGCCGGGTGCTCCCAGGTCGCCCCGATGCCGCCGTGGACCTGGATGTTCTCGCCGGCGGCGAGCAACGCGGCTTCGGCGCACGTGGTCGCGGCGATGGCCGCCGCCGCGGGTAGTCCGGCCGGGTGGTGGTCGGCCGCCCACAGCGCGTACATCATCGCCGAGGTCGCGGCCTCGACCTCCAGGAGCACGTCCGCCAGCTTGTGCTTGACCGCCTGGAACATGCCGATGGGACGCCCGAACTGCTCCCGCTGCCGGGCGTGGTCGCCCGCCATGTCCAGGCATCGCTGCGCGAGGCCCGTCTGTTCGGCCGCGAGCAGGACCAGGCCGGCGTCGAGAGTTCGCCGCAGTACCGCACCCCCCGCGCCGTCGGCACCCAGCGGTACCGCCGGGGCCGCGGTCAGCTCCAGGGTGGCGGCCTGCCGGGTCGGGTCGACGACGTCGACGGGGACACTCCGCAGCCCGGCGGCCGCGGCGTCGACGAGGAACAGCGACGTACCGCGGTCGGTGACGGCCGAGACGACGAACAACCCAGCGGTGTGCCCGTCGAGGACCCAGTTCTTGTGCCCGGTGACGGTCCAGCCCGTCCCCGTCCGGACAGCCCGGGTCGCGGCAGGGTGCTCCCAGTTGCGGCCGGGTTCGTGCGCGGCGAGGCTGCCGGTGGTCGTCCCCGCGGCCAGCCCGGGTAGATGAGCGGCGGCGGCCTCCTCGTCACCGGATTCGAGGATCGCCCGCGCGGCCAGGGAAGTCGACAGCAGCGGGGCGCACACCAGGCTCGCCCCGGCCTCGGCGAACGCGATGCCGAGCTCGGTGAGGCCGAAGCCGTGCCCGCCGTGCCGTTCCGGGATCGCCAGTGCGGGCAGTTCGAGCTCGGCGCACAGGCGCCGCCACGTGCCGGCGTCCCAGCCCGCCGCCGTCTCCGCGTCGGAGCGCACCCGGGTCTCGGGGGAGACCTCGGTGAGGAACCGCCGGACGGTGCGCTGGAGTTCGAGGTGTTCGGGGTCGAAACGGAACTCCACGCAGGCCTCCACAACGATTGTCAGCGCAAACTGTTGTAGCTAGATCGTATACCTTATTGTGCTATTAAGGAATCAAGGTTCGGAGGTACCAGTGGACACGACCTACCCTGCCGAGGCAGAGGAGTTCCGCGCCGAGGTCCGGGCGGTGCTCGCCGAGGAACTGCCGGAGGGGTGGCGGGGGATCGGTGCCATTCCGGACTCCGGCGCCACCCAGGAGTTCGTCCGGGACTGGCGGCGCACCCTGCACCGGCGAGGGCTGCTGGGCGTGGCCTGGCCGGTCGAGTACGGCGGCCGCGGCCTGTCCACCCTGCACCAGGTCGTGCTCGTGGAGGAGCTGACCCTGGCCGGCTTGCCCTTCGGGGAGCTGCCGCAGGACTCCACCGGCCTGAAGATGCTCGGCAACACCCTGCTGCGCTGGGGGACCGAAGAGCAGAAGGCCGAGTTCCTGCCCGGCCTGCTCTCCGGTGAGCAGCGGTGGTGCCAGGGGTTCTCCGAGCCGGGCGCCGGGTCGGACCTCGCCGCGGTGTCGACGCGCGCGGTGCTCGACGGGGGAGAGTGGGTGGTCGACGGGCAGAAGATCTGGACCTCCGGTGCCGACACCTGTACCGGGATCTTCGTGCTCGCCCGCACCGATCCCGCGGCACCCAAGCACCGGGGGCTGTCGTTCCTGCTGGTGCCGATCGACCAGCCCGGCGTGGAGGTGCGGCCGATCCGGCACATGGCGGGCGGCCGTGAGTTCTGCGAGGTCTTCTTCACCGGGGCGCGCACCCGTCGTGACCTGGTCGTGGGGGAACCGGGTCAGGGCTGGAAGGTCGCGCGGACGCTGCTGACCTTCGAGCGCGGCGAGGAGGCGGCGACCAACCCGATCCTGTTCCGGGCCGAGCTGGACCGGGTGACCGAACTGGCGCGGCTGACCGGGCGGGCCGGCGATCCGGTGGTGCGGCAGCGGATCGCGTGGTGTCACGCGCGGGTCGAGGTCATGCGCTCCCTGGGGTACCGGATCCTCACCGGGGTCCTGTCCGGCGAGGAGATCGGCCACGCGGCCTCGGTGTCCAAACTGTACTGGAGCGAGTACCACCGCGTCGTCACGCAGCTGGCGCTGGACCTGCAGGGGATCGACGGCCTCGCGCTCACCGGCAAGGGCCCGTCCCGGCACATGCGCGCCGACGACCCTGGCGCGGACCCCGCCTCGTCGAACAGCTGGTGGCAGGTCTCGCTGAACGCACGGGCCGGCACGATCTACGCGGGCACCTCCGAGGTGCAGCGCACGATCCTGGCGGAGCAGGTGCTCGGGATGCCCCGGGAGCCGAAGGCCTGAGTGCTCAGCCGGGTTCGGGCGCGGGTGGCCGGTAGAAGACCGCCAGCTGCCCGATCCCGGCGAGCAGGCCGCCGGCGATCGCGATGAGAGCGCCCGGTACGCCGGAGAACACGTCGTCCAGGCCGGTCAGGTGATCCAGGGAGAACCGGCCGGCCCCGGCCGTGCCCACGGCCGCTCCGATCACGGCGAGGATGAGGTTGTACTCCCAGCCGGACTTCACGCTGAAGAAACCGTTTGCGCGGTGCACCGTGTAGCCGGCCACGAGCATCAGCGCGACGAACGCGGCCCCGGCGAGCGAGGTGAACAGGCCCAGGGCGAGCAGGATCCCGGCACCGAGCTCGGCCGAGGCGGCGGCGAGCGCGTGCAGGCGGCCGGGCCGCATGCCGATGCTGTCGAACCAGCGTCCCGTCCCGGCGATGCGGCCGCCGGAGAAGAACTTCTGCCACCCGTGGGCGGCCATGGTCAGGCCGGCGACGACGCGGATCAGCAGCAGGCCGGTGTCCACCGCGGCGTTCCCAGTGTTCATGAGCCGCAATCTAGACCAGTCTTGACGCTATCGTCAATTCGCTGGGTGTCCATAGTGGACCAGAAGAGGGTGGCCGTGGACCTGCTGCGGTGGACGACCTCCGCGAGGTGGTCGAAGTCGAAGACACGCTCACCCCCGCGGGTGCGCACGGTCTCTTCGACGTAGGGCTCGTGCCGGTCGTCCGGCAGGAGCGTGTCGTAGAGCCGGTAGAAGTAGTAGTCGTAGACGCTGTAGGGCAGGTTGGCGCAGAGCGTCTCGCCGATGTCGCAGGCGAGGTCGGTCGCGTAGCGGATCATCAGGTGCAGGCACAGCTGCTCGATCAGGGACCGCGGCTCCGGGCGCTCACCCCGCTCCAGCTGCTGGGTCATCGTCTCGAACGCGCGGGCCAGCTGGTGCCGGAACACCGGACGCGCACTGGCCAGCATGGTGGCCCGGAGGTCGCCGGCCAGCGTCAGCCCGGCCACGACGAGCATCGTCGCGGTGCGCGGCGTGAGGTCCGGGACCCGGCAGCGTGGGCAGGCTTCCTGTGCGCAGAGCACGCAGTCGGCGCAGTCGGTGGCACAGTCGTGGCAGACCGGGCACGGATCCGCGGAGCCGCACGCGGTGACGGGAAACCGCTCGACTCCGTCCGGGCGGTCGACGGGCTGGCCGGGCTGCGGGAGGAAATCGGTGTTCACGGGCGGCCTCCGACGTTGGATTCCGGGTTCGCCGTCCGATCGTGCCCCCCGCACCCGCGCCTGCCGTCGGGATCGACACTTACGTACCTACGTACGCGATGATTTCGCCTGGTCGGGGCGCTGTTCGATCAGCCAGCTCGCGATCTGCGCACGCGAGGTGAACCCCAGCTTGGTCAGGATGTGCTCGACGTGGGTCTCGGCCGTGCGCTGGGCGATGACCAGCTTGCCGGCGATCTCCTTGTTGGTCAGCCCGCGCATCACGAGTGCCGCGACCTCCAGTTCCCGCCGCGTCAGCACGGTGTCCGTCTCGCGGGCGGGGCGGGGCGCCGGGGCCGGGGTGTCCTTGACCGCGGCCACGTCGAGGCCCTCCTCGGGATCCAGCGCGCCGCCCGCCCGGACCGCTTGCTCGAACTCGCTGTCGCCGAGTTCGGCCCGCAGCCGCGCTTCGGTGTCGGTGTGCGCCGGGCCCGTCCAGCGGAGGGTGGCGACCAGGTCGCCCATCTTCGCCCAGCGTGCGCCGGCGACACCGACGATCGTCGCGGCCAGCCGCGGGTCGAAGTCCGCGGTGACCCACGACAGGGTTTCCAGGCACATGGCGAGGCCGAGCTCGTCGGTGATCCCACGCTTGAGCCTCAGGGCCTCTCGCAGCAGGGCGAGCGCCTCGTCCGTTCGCCCGCACTGCCAGTGGATCGCGCCCGCATTCCAGATCGCGTACGACCGGAACCAGGTGTCGCCCACCTCCTCGGCCAGCTCGAGGCAGGCTGCGTACCGCTCCAGCGCCTGCTCGGTTTCGCCGGCGTACCCGTGCGCCATCTGCGCCATGATCAGGGTGCTGATCTCCTGGACCCGGTCGCCGGTCGCGCGGAAGACCTCCAGTGCCTGCCCGGTACGGGCGATCGCCCGCGGCAGGTCTCCGGCGAACATCGCGTAGATGCCCGACACCTGGGTCATCAGGGCCCGCGTCGGCTCGTCGAGGTCGCGCGCGACCCGCTCTCCCGCGGCGATCAGCGGTTTCGCCGTCGTCAGGTCGCCCTTCATGACGGCCAGCCACGCGGCCGCCCACAGTGCGCGTGCCTGTGCCCGCGGGGCGACCGGGCCCGCGTTGAGCAGGCGGCCGAACCAGTGCGCGCCCTCGCCCAGCGCGCCCAGTGCGATCCACACGTCCCGCAGCCGGCCGGCGATCTCCAGGCCGGCCTCGGCCTCCCCGGGATCCCGGAGGCAGAACTCCAGCGCGGCGCGCAGGTTCGGGTGTTCCAGTGCCATGCGGTGCATCCACCGTCGCTGGTGGACGCCGAACCACTCGGGCTCCGCGCGGGCGACGAGGTCGGCGTAGAAGTCGCGATGCCGCCGCCGGACGGCCAGGTGCTCACCCGGCTCGCGCAGCATCTCCTCGCCGTAGCGGCGGATCACCCCGAGCATCCGGTACCGGGTGCGCCCGCCGTGCTCGTCGCGCGTCAGGATCGACTTCTCCACCAGCGACAGCACTGTCTCCAGCACCGGCGCCGCGTCGTCGCCGGTCTCGCACACCGCCTCGACCGCGTCGATCTCGAAGTCACCCGCGAACACCGACGCCTGAGCCCAGAGCCGGCGCTCGGCCGCGGTGCAGAGCTCGTAGCTCCACTCGATGCATTCGCGCAGGGTGCGCTGGCGCGCGGGTGCGCCACGGTTGCCGGCGCCGAGCAGCTGGAAGTGGCCCGACAACTGGTCGAGGAGCTCGGCGAGGGACAGGCCACGCAGCCGGACCGCGGCCAGTTCCAGGGCCAGCGGAATGCCGTCGAGGCGGCGGCAGATCGCCGCGATGACCTCCCGGTCGGCCTCGGCGGGGTCGAAACGCGGATCGGCCGAGCGGGCGCGGTCGGTGAACAGGCTGATCGCGTCGTAGCCGGTCACGCTTCCGTCGGCCACGCCGCCCTCGGCGGGCAGTGCCAGGGGAGCGAGGGGAAGGACGCTCTCCCCGCGGCAGCCCAGCGGCTCACGGCTGGTCGCCAGCACCCGCAGGCCCGGGCAGGCCCGCAGCAGGGTGCCGGTCAGCAGCGCGCACGCCTCGAGCAGGTGCTCGCAGTTGTCCAGGACCAGGAGGAGATCCCGGCTTCGCAGATGGTCGACCAGGGCATCGGTCGCGGAGTCCTGACCCCGGGTCCGCAGGCCGAGGCTCTTGGCGGTCGTGTCCGCGAGCAGGGCCGGATCGGTCAGCGTCGCCAGTTCCACCAGCCACGCGCCGTCGCGGAACGCGCGCTGGAGATCGTCGGCCGTGCGCAGGGCGAGTCTGGTCTTCCCGACACCGCCGAAACCGGTGAGGGTGAGCAGCCGGGTGCCGGACAGCAAGCGCTTGATCTCGGTGCGTTCGTGCCGGCGCCCGTGGAAGCTGGTGATCTCGGCAGGCAGGTTCCCGGAGGAACGCCGCGGCGGCACCGGCGCAGACATGGGCGCAGTTTAGGGCAACGCGGGTCTCTCCGGAGGCGCCACCGCCTACGCGAACCCTTCGAGCAGGCGGATTGTGCCGAGGTCGTCCGTGGCGACCGAGAAGCGGTGGATCGCCGAGTGGTTGTCCTGGCCCCAGTGGTCCCGGGTGCCCATCCAGGACATCAACCCGTACATCGCCCAGTGCCGGTACTGCTCCCACAGCGTCGCCAGGGCGGGGACGTCTCGCGCGCCGCTCGCCAGGAGGGCCTCCCGGTAGTGGGCGAGCAGGTCGCGCTCGTGCGACCGCCGTTCCTCCACGGTGAGCGCGCCGACCACGAAATAGCTGACATCGCGCATACCGCCGCCCCTGCGGACCATCTGCCAGTCCAGCCAGAGCCGGTGCCCGTCCGGACGGAGGTAGGTGTTGCCCAGGTAGGAGTCGCCGTGCACGATCGTCTCCGGCCCGGCCTGCTCGCGTGCCCAGTGGTTGAGCAGGTCGTAGGCGCGGAGGAACCGCTGCGGGTCGGCGACCATCCAGGCGGGCAGCCGCTCGATGTAGACGTCCCGGGCGAGGTTCTCCTCGACGAGCCACCAGATGACGCGGGGCTGGTCGCAGTCCCCGGGCGTGTCCATCGACCTCGGCAGCCAGTCCGCGGCGCCCAGTCGCGGGCTGTCCCAGAAATGCCCGTGCAGGACCGCCAGATCCGTCAGTGCCCGTGCCACGCCGTCCGGCCCGATGTGGTGGTAGGTGCTGCCGAACTCGCCGCCCAGCTCCACGAGGTCCTCGAGCACGACCACGCCCTGGTTGCTCGCGCCCTCGTCCCAGTCGGAGCAGTAGGAGACCGGCACCGGCAGTGCCGTGCCCTCCACGAGGTCGTGGTAGAAGCGGGCCTCCATGCGGCAGATCTCGAAGGGGTTGTGCCTGCCGGTGAAGTTTCCCTTGAGGCACAGGTGTTCCGGCAGGCCGGCGGCCCGGCCCGCGTCGTTGTAAGCGGCCGCGACGCGGATCTTCGTGGTGTGGGTGCTGCGCAGCTCCACGACGTCCAGGCTCTCGACCACCGTCCCGGGATAGCGGCGGCGCAGCAGCGCGCCCAGCCAGTCCGCGGTGACCTCTTCCCAGTGTCCCGGCAGCGGGGCCGGCCGGGCGTACGGACCGTGGGTCACACCCGCTCCCCGGCGGCCGGCTCGCGGAAGCGCGCCCGAAGCTCGCTCTTCGCGATCTTCCCGAGACCGGTCAGTGGCATCGCGCCGACGATTTCGAGCCGTTCCGGCAGTTTCTGCGTCATCAGGCCCTGCGCTCGCAATCTCGCCGTCAGGTCGTCCAGCGTCAGCCCGCTCCCCGGGGTGACGGGCCGGATCACGGCGCACACCAGCTCGCCCCGGTCGGCGTCGGGCAGCCCGATCACCGCGGCTTCGGCGACTTCGGGCTCGGTGAGGAGGAGCTCTTCGATCTCGAGCGCCGAGATGTTCTCGCCCTTGCGGATGATCACGTCCTTGAGCCGGCCGGTCACGGTGACGTGGCCGGCCGGGGAGATCCGGACGAGATCACCGGTGCGCAGCCAGCCATCGGCCGTGAACGCGACGGCGTCGTGCGCGGGATCGGTGTAGCCGCTGGTGACGACGGCACCGCGCACCTGCATCTCGCCTTCCTCGCCCGGACCGAGCACGGTGCCGTCGGCGGCGGCCACCCGCCCTTCCACGCCACCGATCAGCTTCCCGTCGGTGGTGGCCAGCAGTTCGTCGCCGTCTCCGGGATCCGCCGCGGCCACCATCAGGGCCTCGGTCATCCCGTAGCAGTGCGCGACCTCGACGCCGAGTTCCGCGCGCAGCTCGTGGTACAACGCCGCGGACAGGGGCGCCCCGCCACCGGTGAGCAACCGCAGGCTCGGTACCGGAGCCCGTCCGGTCCGTCGCCGTCCGGCGAGCACAGCCTGGTAGAGCGCGGTGCTGCCGCCGATGATCGTCACCCCGTGCCGGCGGAACGTTTCCAGCGTGCGCGCCGGCTCGAAGGCTTCCACGAGCAGGGTCGGTGTGCCGGTCAGCAGGCCGATCGTGAGGTACTGGGCACCGCCGAGATGCCCGATGGGAAAGGCGATGCACCCGAGATCGCCGGGCCGTGCTCCGGCGCCCGTGCGGTCGGCGACGCTCTTCGCCGCGGTGAGGACGCCCCGATCGTTGTGCAGGGCGGCTTTCGGGACGCCGGTCGAGCCCGATGTCGCGTACGCCCAGCGAGGCGTTTCCGCACCCGTGGGCGGAGCCGGCAGGCGGGCGGTGGATGCCCGGGCCGGGAGGCCCGCCGGCCCGACGGTGACGACCTCGGCCCGCTGACCGAGCCGGCCGAGTACCTCGTGGGTGAGTGCCGCGTAGTCCGTGCCGCGCCAGTCGCCCGGCACGAGCACCACTTCGGGGCGGCCGGCGGCGAGGAGGGCGCCGAGTTCGCGTTCGCGGTACATGGTCAGCCACGGCATCTGCAGCGCTCCGAGCCGGGCGAGCGCGAACATCACCAGGACCGTGCTCACGCGGGTCGGCAGCTGCCACGCCACCGCGGTGCCCGGGCCGACTCCGAGCCCGGCCAGTCGCGAGGCCGTGGACAGCGCCCCGTCGCGAAGCTCGGCGAAGGTCAGCCTGCAACCGTGCTCGTCCAGCAGCGCGACGGCGTCCGGGGTGACCTCGGCGCGGTGCTCCACCAGACCCCAGAACGTCTCAGCGGGCACGTTCGCGCGCTCCCTCGTCCGTGGTGCGAAGACGTGCCGGTGCCGTGCTCCCGGCGTCCGTCGTGGGCGCGGTCAGGATCACCACGATGCCGAGCACGGCCGCGGCCGCGATGAGCAGGGCCGGGGCATACGGGTTTCCCGTCGCGGCCGTCAGCCGTGCCGCCGCGTACGGTGCGAATCCCGCGCCGAGGATCGAGCCCAGGTTGAAGCCGATCGCGGCACCGGTGTAGCGGACGCGCGTGGGGAAGAAGCCGGTGAAGGCCGCGTAGGCGGGCGGCGGCGCCGCCCCGGCGAGACCGACGAGGAGCCAGAACACGGCGCCCACCACGAAAACCGTCGTCCCGGCACCACCCATCAGGAACATGCCGGGGAAGACCGCGACCGTGATGACCACCAGTACGGTCACCAGGACCGCGCGCCTGCCGAACCGGTCCACCGCGAAACCGCTGGCCAGCGAGAACGGGAGGGCGAGGAAGAGCGCGATCGCGGCGACGAGGGAAACCGTGCCCTTGGGCAGGCCCGCCTCGGTCTGGAGGTAGATCGGGAGATAGGCCGACGTGGTGTAGCCGACGAGCCCGACCGTGAGCGAGAGGGCCGCGACCCGCAGCACCGCACGCCAGTGGTCGCGCAGGACCTCCAGCACGGGGGAGCTCGGCACCTCCTGGCGTGCGACGAGTGCCTTGAACTCCGGGGAGTCCTCGATCCGCATGCGGTAGACGAGGCACGCGATCGTCAGCGGCAACGACACCAGGAACGGGATGCGCCAGCCCCACGAAGCCATGTGCCCGGAGGTCAGCAACGTCGCCAGTCCGACGACCGCGGGGGCGAGGGCGACGCCGATGGAGAAGCCGAGCGGGGTCATCGCGTTGAAGAGCCCGCGCCGGCGCGGCGGCGCGTACTCCGCGACGAACGTCGCGGACCCCATCAGCTCGCCCCCGGCCGAGAATCCCTGCACCAGGCGGGCCAGCACCAGCAGCAACGGTGCGGCCAGCCCGATCACGTCGTGCGTAGGCAGGATGCCCATGGCGAACGTGGCGATGCCCATCAACGTCACGGTCAGCACGAGCGTGCGCCGCCGGCCGATCCGGTCGCCCATGCGGCCGAAGAAGAGCCCGCCCAGCGGCCGGGCGACGAAACCCGCGGCGAACACCAGCAGGGACGAGAGCACCGCTGTCCCCTGGGTGCCCGACGGGAAGAACAACGGTGCCGTGTAGACGACGAGGTAGGCGTACACGGCGAAGTCGTACGACTCGATCAGCGTGCCGAGCAGGCCCGCCACGGCGGCACGACGGACGAGGGAACGTGACGGGACGAGATTCGGCTGGCTCATCTTCCCCACTTCGTTGTGAAGGAACAGCGTGACGAGTGAGCGCGGTGGCATGTGCCACAACGAATCTGACAGTACGTCTACGCCTGGAGTGGGTCAAGGGTGAGTAAAGCCGAGGGGCGGTGGGCGGAACTGACTACATACCTTCGTCCGAGACGGTACGGGCGATGAGGAGCTCGACCGGGGTGTCGGGCGGGTACGCGGGCCGGCCGGTGCGCTCGGCGCGCACCAGGATGTCCACCAGGCCGTCGGCGAGTCCCAGGACCATGTTCTCGGAGGTGCTCACCGAAAGACTGTGCTGGATCGACACCAGGCCGTGCAGTCCGGTCCACAGCGTGTTCGCCGCCTGGTGCAGCGGCAGGGAGAGCGGGTAACCGTCGTCCGCGCACGCGGCCAGCGCGCCACGCAGCCGCCGCGACACCAGCCGCGCCGGATGCGTTCCCATCCGGGACATGTCGACCGAGGGCTGGCGGACCTCGTACATCAGCCGGTAGTGGCCGGCGTTGTGGAGGGCGAACCGGCAGTAGGCGTGGACCTGTGCCCGCAGGCGCTGCCGCACGCCCTCTTCGGCCGCGGCGAGGTCGGCTGCCCGCATCTGTGTCGCCAGCTGCTCGTACTTGTCCGCCAGTGCCGCCCAGACGAGCTCGGCCTTGTCCGCGAAGTGCAGGTAGATGCTGGGTGCCGCGACGCCGACCTCCTTGGCCACCGCTCGCATGGTCAGCTTCTCGTCGCTGCCCCATTCGTCGAGGAGGCGGTTGACCGCCGCCAGGACTTCGGCACGCAGCCGCTCGCCCTCACCGCGCCGGCTCCGTGGCCGGCCGGTACCGCGACCAGGCACACCCACCACTCCTTCGTCCGCCCACCAGGTTTGCCTTCCAGCAGAGCACACCGGACGAACGGGACACCTCCGGGGGGCCGCCCGCCGGGCGGGCGGCCCGAAGCGTCACCAGGTGACGAGCATCTTGCGGACGCCGTAGTTGGTGCCGTAGGTGTCCATCTCGACCTCCTCCAGCGGGGTGGCCAGTTTCAGGCCGGGGAACCGCTGGAACAGCTGGGGCAGGATGGTCTTCAGCTCGGCGCGGGCGACGTTCTGCCCGAGGCACTGGTGCACGCCGTAGCCGAAGGCGAGGTGACGGGTGATCTTGCGGTCGAAGTCGGGCTCGTCGGGGTTGTCGAAGGCCCGCGGGTCGCGGTTGGCGGCCGGCATGGCGACGACGACCAGCTCACCCTTCGCGATGGCCTGCCCGCCGATCTCCAGGTCCTCCTTCGCGGTCCGGCCGAGTCCGAACTGGACGATGGTGAGGTAGCGCAGCAGCTCCTCCACCGCGGGGCCGATCTTCTCCGGGTGGTCGGCCAGGTCCTGCCGCTGCCGGGGGTGGGTGAGCAGGGTCAGCGCCGACAGGCCGATCATCGCCATCGTGGTGTCGTGACCGGCGAACAGCAGCAGCACGCCGATGTCGATCAGGTCCTTGTCGGTGAGAATCGACCCGTCCTGCTCGCTGGTCCGGATCAGGTCGGCCAGCAGGCCCGTCGACTCCGGGTCGGCCCGCTTGTCGGCCACCAGCCCGGTGATGTAGTTCTGCAGCCAGCGCCCGCCCTCGTCGCGCTCGGCGCGGGGCTTGCTGACGTCCATCATCACCTCGGTGGCGTGGTGGAACTTGTCCCGGTCGGCGTAGGGCACGCCGAGCAGTTCGCAGATCACCAGACAGGGGATCGGCAGCGCGAGGTGCTCGATCAGGTCCACCGGCTCGCTGGTCGCGCCCGCCGCCTCGATGGCGTCGAGGTGCTCGGTGACGATCCGGTCGATGTAGGGCTGCAGCTTGGCCTGGACGGACTTCGGGGTGAACCGGCCGGCCAGCAGCCGCCGGTAGGCGCCGTGGTCGGGCTCGTCCATCATCACGAACGTCGGGTTGATCGTTTCCGCGGTCTCGTTCGAGTCGTGGTCGTCGCCCTCTTCCGGCGGGACGTCGTGGCGCGGCCGCATCGCGCTCATCCGCGGGTCGGCGAAGACCTGGCTGCCCTCCTCGAAGCGGGTCACCAGCCAGCCGACGCGGCCGCTGGGGAAGCGCACCCGGACGATCGGCTGCTCTTCGCGCAGCTGGTCGTACTCCAGTGGCGGATCGAGCAGGCGGGTCCGCTCGACCGGCATCGCGGGAAGTTCCACGCTCATCAGTTCTCCTCCTCGGCCGCGTGCGCTCGCAGCGCGGCTTCGACTCCGTTGTTCACCTGGGTTCCGTTGCCCCAGCCGACGTAGTAGTGCAGGTGCAGGACGGCTTCGCGGAGCTGCTCCGCGGTCAGCTCGCCGTTGTGCAGCGCGCCGCGCACCTGGATCTCGATCAGGTCCGCCCGGCCGAGCGCGGCCGTGGCGCCGAGGACGAGCAGCCGCCGGTCCCGCACGGACAGGCCGGGCCTGCTCCAGATCTCGCCGAAGAGGTGGTCGACGGTCTTCTCCAGCATCGGCGTCCGCTCGGCGGGCAGGGACCCGGTGAAGCCGGGGCCGTAGACCTCGTCCATCATCGACAGGCCGGTTTTCGTGGTCTCGTCCATCACGCGTCCTCCCCGGACTCCGCGCCGAGCGTTTCCGGGCCGTGCGCACGGGTGACCTCCGCGAGCGGGAGGCTGATGCCGAGCTGCCCGGCCAGTTCCTGGGCGGCGGCGAGGTCCTTGTCGAGCAGTCGCGCGACCTGGGCCACCAGCGGCTGCGAGACCCCGGCGAGGCGCTGACGCTGCCAGGAGAACAACGTGGTGCCCTCGGGGTCGGCCTCCTCGATCACCGTGATCAGCTTCTCCGGGTCCACCCCGGCGGCACCGGCCAGCGTGGTGGCCTCGTGCACCGCCCGCCAGGTGCCGTAGGTGATGACGTTGCGGGCGATCTTGGTCGCCATGCCCGCGCCGAGCGGGCCACAGTGGACGACCCGTTTGGCGAAGCCGGTCAGGACCGGCATGGCGCGCTCCACCGTCGTTTCGTCGCCGCCGAGGATGGCGACGAGGCCGTTCTCGGCCGCCTTGTCGCCGGGGGTGACGCCGCAGTCCAGCAGCGCCACGCCCGCCTCCGCGCAGGCCTGTGCCAGCTCGTGCACCACCGGCACGGCGACGGTGGAGAGCAGGACGACGATCAGTCCCCGCTCGGCGCCCGCGAGGACCCCGTTCTCGCCGAAGAGCACCGTGCGGGCCTGGTCGGCGTCGACGACGGCGACCAGTACCACGTCGCTGGCCCGCGCCACCTCGGCCGGTGAGCCGACCGGGGAGGGCACGCCGGCCAGCTCGTCCGCGGCGTCCGGCCGGATGTCGTAGACCGTGGGGACCTGGCCGGAGCGGGCGAGGCTGACCGCCACGCCGCCACCGATCATGCCGAGCCCGATGACCCCGGCACGGGGCGTGACGGCCTCGATCGCCGGTTCGGGGGAAACCGTTTGCACACTCATGGTGCGACTCCTTCCTTGACGGCGGTCGCCGCCGTCCAGGGCGTGGGGGTGGCGACGAGCGCCCGTGCCGCCCGTACGGGGCGGACCATGTTGATGCCGACCGCGGCGCGCACGTGGGCGTCCTTGCCGTAGAGGGCGACCAGCTTGCGGTCGGCGAGGCTGCCCTCGGTGACCGCGAAGGTGTCCGCACCGCGGGGCAGGCCGTAGATCTGGATCTTGAGGTCGTACTGGTCGGACCAGATGTAGGGCACCGGGGCGAACGGCGCCCTGGCGTCGCCGGCCAGGATGTTGCGGGCCACCGCCATGCCCTGCTCGGCGGCGTTGGTCCGGTGTTCGATGCGGATGCGCTCGCCCAGACCCGGGTGGGGCCAGTTCGCGACGTCGCCCGCCGCCCACACGCCCGGCCCGGCCTGGCAGTACTCGTCGCAGAGGACGCCGTTGCCGACCTCGATGCCGCTGCCTGCCAGCCATTCGACGTTGGGGACCGACCCGATGGCCACCAGCACGGCGTCCGCCTCGATGACGGGGCCGCCGGCGAGCCGGACGCCGTGGGCGCGCCCGCCCGACACCAGGATCTCCTCCACCCGCGTACCGGTGACGACCTTGACGCCGTGGTCCTTGTGCACGCCGACGAGCAGCTCGCCCAGCTGGGGACCCAGTACGTCGGACAGCGGCGCCTCGATGTCGGACACCAGGGTCACGTCCGCACCGGCCTGGCGGGCGACGGACGCCACCTCCGCGCCGAGGAAACCGGCGCCCACGATGACCAGCCGGGGTGATCCCGCGAGCGCGGTCCGCAGGGTGGTGGCGTCTTCGAGGGTCCGCAGGACGTGCACGCCCGCCGCGTCACCGGTACCCGGCAGACGGCGGGGCCTGACCCCGGTGGCGATGACCAGCTCGTCGTAGGACACCAGGGAGCCGTCCGACAGCCGGACGGCCCTGGCCCCGGTGTCGACCGTCTCCGCCCGGACACCGAGACGCAGGTCGAGTGCGAGCCCGGACAACGCCGCGTCGTCACGCAGCCACACCCGCTCGTCCGGCCACGAGCCGGAGAGGATCTCCTTGGACAGCGGCGGACGGTCGTAGGGCGGCAGTCCCTCCTCGCCGATCAGCGTGATCCGCCCGTCGAACCCCTGCCGTCGCAGCGTCTCGGCGGTGGACAGCCCCGCCGCCGACGCCCCGGCGATCACGACGGCGGCCGGGGCACTCATTCCCGCACCATGATGGCCGCGGCGGGGCAGACGGCCGCCGCGTCACGGGCCGCCGCGTACTGGGCCTCCGGTGGATCGGCGTCCAGGAGCACGACGATCCCGTCGTCGTCCCGCTGGTCGAACACCTCCGGAGCGGCCAGGACGCACTGGCCGGCCGCGCAGCACTTCTCCTCGTCGATGGTGATATGCACGAAATTCTCCAACCTGTCCGAGTTGTCAGGGGCGACTTAACCTAACTAAGTTCACCTAACGACGAGGCTAGACCTCTCCGGCCGGGTGGAGTAGTTGGGGGGCGGTGATCCGTCGCACATCGCGGCCGCGCGAACGCGGAGAGCCACCGGTGGATGACTTGATGATCGGCACCGGTCGCTCTACGCTGACCCCACCGCCGCCGGGCTCGTCTACTGTGGACGGCCTGCTTCCCTCTCTGTGCGGCAATTTCCGGCGAAAGGATCGGCTGATGGCCGACGATCTCTTCTTGGTGTTCTCGAATCCGGTGTCCGGGCGCGAGGACGAGTTCAACGAGTGGTACGACCACCAGCACCTGGGCGATGTGCTCGCGGTGCCGGGGGTGGCCGCGGCCCGCCGTTACGACCTGGTCCCGGCCGCGCTGCCGGAGGCCGAGGGTGTTCCCGCGCCGCCTCCCCCGGCGCATTCCTTCCTCGCGGTCTACGAGCTGGACGGGGATCCGGACGACGTCCTGGCCGAGTTCCTGCGCCGGGTGGGCAGCGGGGAGATGGCGCTGAGCGACTCGCTGGACCTGTCCTCCATCGCCCTGAGCGCCTGGCGTGCGCGCGGGCCGCGCCGGCATACCGACGGCTGAGTGTAAATATTTAGCTCTTTAGCTCGACCGAACGATTGACGAGGCTGCGGGCTCCGGCCTAACGTATCGATAAGTTTGTGTCGATCAATTCATCGATGAGTGCGGATCCGCGACAAAGGAGTGGCCATGACCGCCCAGATCGAGCGCCCGGCCGAGGCGAACACTCTGACGGAGCCGGAGGTGCGGAGGTGCCTGCCCGATCCCGGGGTCGACACCTCGGGTGTGCCCTTCCGGATGGCCGACGGCGTGCACATTCCCGCCGAGCGCTACTACGACCAGGGGTTCGCCGATCTCGAGAACGAGAAGATGTGGCTGCGCACCTGGCAGTGGGCGGCGAGGCTGGAGGACGTCCCGCGGGTCGGGGACTACATCGAGTACAGCATCGTCGGCGAGTCCGTGATGGTGGTGCGTGTCGACGAGGACACGATCAAGGTCTACCAGAACGTCTGCCCGCACCGGGCCACGCGGCTGGCGCAGGACTGCGGCACGTTCGGCGGCGGTCAGATCGTCTGCCCGTTCCACGGCTGGCGCTGGAACCTCGACGGCTCGCAGTCGATGCTCTACGGACGCCGCGGGTTCGTCCCCGAGTCCGTGGACCCGGCCAAGATGGCGCTGAGGGAGGTTCGCCACGAGATCCGGTACGGCTTCATCTGGATCACCTTCGACGACGACGCGCCGTCCCTGGACGAGTTCTTCGGCGAGATGGACGAACACCTCGTGCCCGTGGCCATGGACCGGATGCGGTTCCGCTGGTGGAAGTACACGGTTCTGCCCGCGAACTGGAAGGTCGCGCTCGAGGCCTTCATGGAGGCCTACCACATCATGCAGGCACATCCCGAACTCGCGCTCGGTGCGACAGGGGAGGCCTACAACGCTGACGCGGTGCCCTATTTCCCGCGCGGGATGGGCCATGTGGACACCACGGCGCCTGCGCTTCCGGATTCGGCGTTCGTGCTCACCGAGTCGCCGGTCGAGGGCATGGGTTTCGGCGAGTGGTTCCTGGCGCAGAACCAGGTTCTGTTCGAGGGCACCGACGCGACGAACACCGTGCGGGACGAGCTGATCGCCGATCGCGTGCGGGGCAAGAACCTGCCCGACGAGGAGCTGTTGCCGGCGTTCTTCCAGGAGTACTACGCCTACGCCCAGGACGCGGGGATCCCGTTGCCCCCGCCGGATCCGAAGGCGTCGTCCTACGCGTTCCTGTTCCCGAACTTCGTGATGCTCGGCATGCCGGGGAACCTCCTGTACTACCGCGTCCGCCCGAACGGCACCGACCCGAACTCGTGCTTGTTCGAGGTGTTCGCGATGCAGGTCCCCATCGCCGGCGAGGAGCAGGCTCCGGCACGGCCGGAAGGGCCGATCGCGCCGGACGACTGGCCGTTCGTGCTGCGTCAGGACTTCGAGAACATCCAGCGCCAGCAGGAGGGCTACCGCAGCCGGGCGTTCAGCGAGGCGACGATGTCCCCGCGTTACGAGACGATGATCTACACCATGCACAACGAGATCGACAAGTACATTGCGCGGTAACGTCTCCCGCCGCCCGGCCGGCCGCGAGCAGGGCGGCCGGGTCCGGGTGGAACCGGGCGGCTACCTCATCGAGGTGCGGCCGGGGGAGTCGCTGATCCAGGCGGCCTGGCGCGAGGGCTACGAGTGGCCGACGCTCTGCTTCGGCATGGGCACCTGCACGGCCTGCCAGTGCGAGGTCCTCGACGGCCTGGAGAACGTGTCGGACAAGACCGAGGCCGAGAACGCGATGCTCGGCGACCTCGCCCGCAGGCGGCGCCGGATCGATCCCCGCCGCGTCCGGCTGGCCTGCCAGGTCCGGATCACCGGTGACATCGAGGTGCGCAAGCCCGGGGTGCGGATCGCGGAAAACCAGACAGCAGAACGGAGCGGACCATGACGACCTCCACCGAGGCCGGCACCGTGGAAGGAGTGGACGCCGACGTGCTCGTCGGCATCTACACCACCGCGGTCAAGATCAAGATGTACGACGAGAAGTACCGGGCCACCATGCGGGCCGGGAAGATCGGCGGCATGTACTACTCGCCGCGCGGGCAGGAGATCATCCCGTCGGCCATCAGCGCGGCGCTCGCACCCGAGGACTACGTCCTGACCATCTACCGTGGCGTGCACGACCAGATCGCCAAGGGCGTCCCGTTGCGCACGCTGACCGCCGAGTTCTTCGGGCGGGCCAGCGGGAGCTGCAAGGGCAAGGGCGGCCCGATGCACATCACCGACCCCTCCTCCGGGCTCATCGTCACCACCGGCGTCGTCGGCTCCGGCCTGCCGATCGGGGCCGGCGTGGCGCTGTCGGCCAAGCTGCGCAAGAGCGGTCAGGTGACCGTCGTGAACTTCGGCGACGGCGCGTCCAACATCGGCGCGTTCCACGAGGCGCTGAACCTGGCCTCGGTGTGGAACCTGCCGGTCGTGTTCGTGTGCCAGAACAACCGCTACGCCGAGTACACCACCTACGCCGACGGTACCTCGGTCGAGCACATCGCGCAGCGGGGAGCCGCCTACTCGATGCGCTCGATCCACGTCGACGGCAACGACCCGGAGGCCATGTACGGCGCCGCCCGGACCGCGATCGACGCGGCACGGGCCGGGGACGGGCCGACCCTCGTCGAGGCCATGACCTACCGGTTCTTCGGGCACGTCATGGGGGATGGCATGGAGTACATGCCGAAGGAGGAGCTGACCGCCGCGATGGAGGCGGACCCCGTGGTCCGGATGCGGGAGAACCTGCTCGCCGCCGGGCACCTGTCCGAAGCCGACCTCACCCGCATCGAGGACGGGCTGCGAGCCGAGATCGAGGACGCGTTCGAGTACGCGATGTCCCAGCCGATGGCCGAGCCCGCGGAACTCACGACTGACGTCTACGCCGAAAGTGTGACCCGATGACAGTGCAAAGCGAGCTGCGCGAGGACGTGCGGACCCCCGCCGTGCGCGAGATGATGTTCATCCAGGCCGTCAACGAGGCGCTGGACGTCGCGCTCGGGCTGGACGAGACCGTGTTCCAGCTGGGGGAGGACATCCACGACCCCAAGGGCGGCGGGTTCGGCCTCCACAAGGGACTGTCCACCAAGTACGGTCTGGAGCGGGTGCGGCCGACCCCCATCTCGGAGCAGGCCATCATGGGCGCCGCGGTCGGCGCCGCGATCACCGGGATGCGCCCGGTCGCCGAGATCATGCTGATGAACTTCCTGTCGGTGTGTGGCGACCAGCTGATCAACCACGCCGCCAAGCTGCGGTACATGTCCGGTGGCCAGACCAACGTGCCGCTGACCGTCCGGACCGTCACCGGTGCCGGCGGCGGGTTCGGTGCGCAGCACTCGGACATGCTCGAAGGGCCGCTGGTGCATACGCCCGGGCTGAAGGTCGTCGTCCCGTCGACGCCCGCCGACGCGAAGGGCCTGCTGCTGTCGTCGATCTTCGACGACGACCCGGTCGTGTTCATCGAGATGCACCACCTGTACTTCGCCGCGAAGGGCCCGGTGCCCGAGGGCGACCACCGGGTGCCGCTCGGCCAGGCCCGCATTGCCCGCCCCGGCTCGGACGTCACCCTCATCAGCTGGGGCAAGCAGGTCCACGACTGCCTCGCGGTGGCGGAGAACCTGGCGGCCGACGGGATCGACGCCGAGGTCATCGACCTGCGCTCGCTGGTCCCGCTCGACATCGACGCCATCCTCGGTTCGGTGGGCCGCACCGGGCGCGCCGTCATCGTGCACGAGGCCGTCCGCCGCAACGGCTTCGGCGCCGAGCTGGCCGCGACGATCAGCGAGGACCTGTTCGGTCAGTTGCGGGCGCCGGTGCGCCGGGTCGCGGCCGCGAACACGCCGGTGCCCTACGCGTCCTCGCTGGAAGCGGCGTACCTGCCGTCGCGGCCCGGTATCGAGAAGACCGTCCGTGACCTCTTCGGCTGACCTCTCCCCGGAGCTGATGCTCGACGAGTACCTGGCTTCGGCGAAGCGCTTCCTGGCGCTCGCGCGGGAGCACGGCGACGGCCTCGGGGCGATCCCGGTGCCGTCGTGTCCGGCCTGGCACGCGAAGGATCTCCTGGCCCACGTGACCGGCGTCGCGGCGCACGTCACGTCCGGCCGGGAGATGGGCCCGGACGTGCAGGCCTGGATCGACCGCGAGGTCGCCGCCCGGTCTGCCCGGACGGTCGAGGCCGTCGCCGCGGAATGGGAGGAGGCGCTGCCCGCGCTGGCCGCGGCGTTGCGCGGGTACCCGGTCGGCGGGCTCGTCATCGACGTCGTGACGCACGAGCACGATCTCCGGGGCGCACTCGGTGTGCCCGACCACGAGCAGGGCCTGGCCGCGGTGCTCCCGGCGCTCGTCGACCACGTCACCGGGCTCGCCCCGCTGCGCGACGGGCGCGGTGTGCGCTTGCGTGGCGGGAAGACCGTGTGCACGTTCGGCGGGCCGGAGATCGGCCTGGAGGCCGACGTCGGCGGCGAGTGGGAGCTCTTCCGCCTGCTCGCCTGCCGGAGGTCGGCCGGCGAGCTGGAAACCTATCCCCGGACGGGAGACGTGCGGCTGCTCTTCGACCTGGTGAGCCGCTACCCATTGCCCGAACGACCGCTGGGCGAACGAGCCCGGTGACCGGCCTGACCTACCTGGAAAGAGGGGACGAGGAGCGCGATGGCGTTCGAACTGAGCATTCCGCAGCTGGGCGTGTCGATGACCGAAGGCGAGCTGACCGAGTGGCTGGTCGAGGACGGCACCAGCGTCCGCACCGGTGACCCGGTCTACGTGCTGGCCACGGACAAGACCGAGACCGAGATCGAGGCCCCGGCCGACGGGGTGCTGCGGATCAAGGCCGAGCCCGGTGAGACCTACGCGGTCGGCACGGTGGTCGGCGAAGTCGGCTGAGGGTGCTCGTCGCCGGTGCCGGGTGGTACAACTGCGGCATCGACGACGAGTGGAGGACCGCGGGGATGACGACCGGATCCGGGGACCCGGTGCTGGTGACCGAACCCGGTCCCGGCGTCCGGTTGCTGACCCTGAACCGCCCGCGGACGCGCAACGCCATGACCGGGGAGATGACCGCGGCGTGGGACCGCGCGCTCGACGGGATCGCGGCGGACGAGGACGTCCGCGCGGTCGTCGTGGCCGCGGAGGGCCCGGCCTTCTGCGCCGGGGCCGATCTGTCCTGGTTCGACGAGGGATCAGGGGACGAGCTGACCGCCGACCGCCTGCGGCGGCGGATGCTGCCGTTCTACCGCAGCTGGCTACGCCCGCGGGATCTGCCGGTCCCGGTGCTCGCCGCCGTCGACGGCCCGGTCCTGGGCGCGGGTGTCTGCCTCGCGCTCGCCTGCGATCTCCGGTACGCGACGCCCAGCGCCACGTTCGGCACGTCCTTCCTCCACCTCGGCCTGCACGGCGGGATGGGCGCCACGTGGCTGCTGCCCGAGGCGATCGGCGTCCCCCGGGCGCGGGAGATGCTGTACACGGGACGGGAGGTCGGCGCGGACGAGGCGCTGTCCTGGGGGCTCGTGAACGGTGTGACGGCGAACGTCCTGGACGACGTGCTCGTCATCGCCGCACGGATCGCCGAGGCCGGCCCCATTGCCGTGCGGCTGACCAAGACGGGGCTCGAGCAGGCCGCTGGGGGTCTGGAAGCCGCGCTACGGTGGGAAGCGCTGGCGCAGCCGGTCACGATGGCCACCGCCGACGTGCGGGAGGCCGTCCAGGCGCGGCGGCAGCGGCGGCCGGCGTCCTTCGGCGACAGGTGAGGAGTGCCGCGATGACCGATCCGGGTTCCGAGGCGACCGAAGCGTTCAAGGCGCTCGGCGATCCGATCCGCTGGAGCATCGTGCGCGAACTGGCCGAAGTGGACGAACTGGCCTTCAGCACGCTGGAGGAGGTCCTGCCGCTCTCCAAGCCCGCGGTGTCCTACCACACGCGCATCCTCGCGCAGGCGGGACTGCTGACCGTGCGCAAGCAGGGACGCCACTACTTCTACGCGTTGCGCCGGGAACTGGTGCGGGAACTGGTCGATCAGGTGCGGGGGCTCGCGCCCGGTGGCCCGGCACGGCCGAGCGTGACGGACCTGCGGCCGGCGGACCCGGATGAACCGGATTTGCTGACCTGGTGATTCAGGCCGTGGTCTGCTCGTCGGACCCGGTACTCCGCAGGAGCCCCGTTTCGAGGATTTCGGCGAGGTCCCGCATCGCTTCCGGGCGGATGCGGTGGAAGTGCTGCCGGCCGACCTTCCGCCGCTCGGTCAGCCCCGCTTCCCGCAACACGGCCAGGTGGTAGGACAGCGTTGGCTGCCCCACGGTGACGACGTCACCGAGCTCGCTCGCTCCGACCTCGCCCCGGGCGGCAGCGAGGTGGCGCAGGATGACCCACCGGACCGGATCGCCGAGGGCGCGGAACGGCAGCATTTCCTCGTCGGTCATGCCCGGCTCCCGTTCGGTCCTCATCAATGTATCGAAGCATAACAGCCGTGCCGCCTGCGACGATGTGATGCGGACCGCGCGGGGACGGGCCGGATGCCCGCCCCCGCGGGGCTCAGGCCGTGGCCGCGGCGGTGCGCAGGCTCGCGGCGTGCTGGCCCGCGCGGCGCCCGGAGAAGACGCAGTCCGCCAGCGAAAGGCCGCTGATGTAGCTGTTCGAACAGATCCCGACCGCGTTGCGGCCTGCCGCGTACAGGCCGGAGATGGGCTCGTCCTGTGCGGTGAGCACCTCGCCGGTCTCCTCGTCGACTCGCAGGCCGCCGAGCGTGAGCCCGGGCGCGGGGAAGGCCGGGGAGTTCTTGATCGAGATGTCGACGGCGTAGAAGGGCCCTTCGGTCAGCGGCGAGCACAGGTCCGGGGCCTTGTGGGCGGGGTCGCCCGCACCGGAGGTGATCCCGGTGTTGTAGGCGGAGACGGTCTCGGCCAGCGCCGCGCCGGACACGCCGATCTTCCTGGCGAGCGCCTCGATGCTGGGAGCCTTGACGTGCCCGGCCGTGAACAGGTAGGCCGCCATCGCGAACTGGAACGGCAGGGTCTGCGTACGCACCTGCCGCCGTGCCTTCTTCCACTGGCGGGCGTCGACAACGAGGAACCCCCGGCCGCCGTGGTCGCGGATCATCACGTCCGAATGGGTGGCACCGTAGAGATCCTCGTTGGCGATGCGGGCTCCACTGGGCCCGACCGTCACGCCCTCCAGGAACGCGGTCGGCGGTGACAGGAACCGCCACGCCGTCATCCGCTCCATCAGATCGGTGCTGCCGCCCGCCGACAGGCCCAGCTGGATCCCGCTGCCGTCGTCACCGGGCGTGCCCAGGGGTGAGATGTCCGCGTAGCCACCCGCGTACCGCGCCTTCATCTCCGGGTTGAAGACGAACCCGCCCGCGGCCAGGACGACCCCCTTGGCGCGGATCTCGCCCTCGGTGTTGTTCGCCTGCCACAAGGCTTCCGCCCGCCGGTTGAACCGCTCACCGATCGGCGGCACCCAGTTGGACAGTTTGACGCCGAGACGGGCCAGCTTGCGGTGCTGTGGACCCGTCTCGGCCTCGGGGTCCATGGACCGGAAGCGCACACCCGCGACGGCACCGTTCTCGATGATCAGCTCGTGAACCCGGCTCAGCGGACGGAAAGCGACACCCTTGGCCATCGCGGAGCGGCGCAGCACCTCGAAGAACGCGTGCCCGGACCCCATGCCCTTGGCGACCTGACGGTGGCCTCGCGCCGCCGGCTTCGCGTTGTTCACGTACGGCCAGGCTTTCTCGTTGCCGGAGTAGTAGAGATAGTGCGAGTCGGTGGGGTAGGAAGTCTTGTACGGACAGAGGGTTCCGCGGTACTCGACTCCCTGCCGCTCCAGCCAGTCGATCATTTCCGGGCTGGTTTCGCAGAACCGGCGCAGGGTCTTCTCCGAGACGACGCCCTTGGTCTCCAGGCGCAGGTACTCGAACATGTTGTCCGGGGTGTCGTCGAGGCCGGCCGCCCGCTGGTGCCGCGTCCCGCCGCCGGCGTAGACCACGCCACCGGAGAGATCGCTTGCGCCGCCGCCATAACCGCGGTCGAGCACGAGTACCCGGGCGCCCTGTTCGGCCGCCTGGATGGCGGCAGCCGCTCCGGCCGCACCGTATCCAACCACTACCACGTCGTAGTCAGGCTGAGAATCCACGGCAATGCTCCTGTGCATCGTGTTGGGGAAGCCGCTCCGGCTTGATAAGTTCACACTATGACACAAATGGATCCGGAGGGGCCAGTACGCGCCACCGGAACGGATTCCCCCGGCCGGGGCCGTCCGCCGAAGGTCACCCGCGAGGAGCTGGAGCGGGTTGCCCTGGTGATGTGGGACGACCGGGGCTACGACGCGGTGCCGCTGGCCGACGTGGCGGCGGCCGCGGGGGTCACCTCGCGCACGATCTTCCGGTACTTCCCGTCGAAGAGCGAGATCGTCTGGGGTGGACTCATCGCAGACATCGGCGGGATGCGGGACTACCTCCATGCCGCGCCGCCGGAGGAAAGCCTGCTGGCCCGGATCCGGATCGCCGTCACGCGGCTGCTCGCCTCGGCGGAGAACAAGCCGCTCGACCGCCTTCGCCTGCGGATCATCAGCCGTACTCCCGAACTCCAGCACAGCATGCCCGAGCCGTTCCGGGTCTGGCACACGATCGTCCGCGACTGGCTGGCCGCCGAACTCGACGCCAAACCCGACGATCTCGCACCGCAGGTGATCGCTTCCGGAACGCAGGCCGCGATCCTGCGTGCGCTGCTGTGGTGGAGTACGCAGGGCTCCGCCGAGCCGCACGACGCCGTCGACGAGGCGCTCCGCCGTCTGGAAGACGCAGCCGCACAGCGCTGACTTTCGTATTTTGACATAGGCTGCTATAAATAGGTCCGCGCAGGTCACGGCATTATCGGCGCGCTGGCAAGGAGGCTGGCTCCATGGCGCAGACGGACCGGGTGGACGTGCTGGTGGTCGGCTTCGGGCTGGCCGGGGCGTCCGCGGCGATCGAGGCGGCGGAGGCGGGTGCCGGCGTGCTCGTCCTGGACAAGCTGCCCCTCGACTCGTCGACGGCCGGGCGGCGTCCGCGCGGCGTGGGCCGGTCCGGCGGCGACGGGCTGCGGGCCGAAATGCGGCGGACGGCGCTCGAAAAGGGAGTTCGCGTCCGTCCACAGGCGACGGTGCACGAGCTACTGGTCGAGGGACGCCGGGTGATCGGCGCGGGATACGCCGCGATCGGGCCGGACACCGCGGAGGCCGCCTGGCATCGCCGCCTGTACCGGATGAGCCTGCAGGCCCGGCGCACGTCCGCCATCGTCCGGGATGTCTTCACGGAGGCCGCCGAGCGGTTGTGGGAAGAGTCCTTCGAGCCCGGTACCGTCGAGTGCGCCGCGGTCGTGCTCGCCACGCCACCGTCCGAATGGGAGTTCGTCGGTGCGTCGCTCATGCCGGTGCTCGCGGCGGACGAGCGTGCGAGCACCTCGGCGAGGCCGGTCCGCTTCCCGGCCGCCCCGGTGCACCGGACGCCCCTGCCCGCACTGCGAGTGGACCCCGCCGGTGGCGCGGTGTCCAGTGCCGGTGGCTGGCCCGTGCCCGGCCTGTTCTCCGCGACGGCCGGTTTCGCCGACCACTGTCCGACGGACGCCGAAGTCGTCGCGGCCGGCCGGCGGGCGGGCCGCGCCTGTCTGCCGGAGCGGGCCGAGACCGCCTGAACTGCCCCCGGCCGTGGTCCTGGTGTGACCGTTGCCAAGCTCTCTTGACGTGTCTAGCATCTGACACAGCGTCTACTCGATGTCGAGGGAGAAGGCCGATGAATGCGAAGTTCGACGTCGTCGTGCTGGGTAGCGGCGCAGCGGGGTTGACGGCCGCGTTCACGGCGGCGGCACACGGCTCCCGGGTCGCGGTGTTCGAGAAGGCCGGTCTGCTCGGTGGCACGTCCGCCTGGTCGGGCGGGCACGTGTGGATCCCGGCGAACCCGCACCAGCGCGAGGCCGGCGTCTCCGACAGTGCGGAGGACGGGTTCACCTACCTGATGTCGCTGTCCCGCGGACTGCTCGACGAGGACCTGGTCCGGGCGTTCCTGACGGCCGGTCCGGAGATGGTGCGGTTCCTGGACGACAAGGCCGGCACGGAGTTCTTCGTCGCCGAAGGCTTTCCGGATTACCACCCGGAGAACCCCGGGGGCAAGCCCGGCGGCGGCCGGACGGTGGAGACGCCGCTGTTCCCCTTCGACGAACTCGGCGAGTGGGCGGACCGGATCTCGCCATCGCCCTACCTGCCACCACATCTGGCGATGCGTGAGGCGCCGCTGGGCTCCGCCGTCCCCCGGCCGCCGGCCGCGGAGGAGATCGCGCGGCGGGGCATCCGCAACGAACGCGGGATGGGGCAGGGGCTCATCGGCCGCCTGCTCAAGGCATGTCTCGGAGTGGGGGTCGAAGTGCGCACGGAGCACCGCGCCTCCGCGCTGACCCGGGCCGGGTCCCGCGTGACCGGCGTCGTCTTCGACACGCCCGGCGGACCGCGCGAGGTGATCGCCCGCTCCGGCGTCGTGCTGGCCACCGGCGGGTTCGAATGGCACGAGGAGTACAAGAAGGCGTTCCTGCGCGGCCCGCTCACCCACCCGGTCACGATGCCCACGAGCGAGGGCGACGGGCTCTACCTGGCGCTCAAGGCCGGCGCCGCGCTGGGCAACATGCGCGAGGCGTGGTGGTCGCCGGTCGCGGTGCTGCCCGAAGGCCTCAACCCGATGAACCGGCAGATGCTCAACGCCGACCGGACCCGGCCCCGCTCGATCATCGTCAACCGGCGCGGTGTCCGGTTCACCAACGAGGCGGCCAACTACAACGCGTTCGGCGGCGCCTTCCACGCCGAGGACGTGACCCGGTTCGACTACGCGAACCTGCCCTGCTGGCTCGTCTTCGACCACGAGTACCTGCGGCGTTACGGCACTGTCGGCCAGTACCCGCCGAGCGACGAGGCACCGCCGTGGCTGACTTCCGGGGCCACCCTGGACGACCTGGCGGCCCGGCTCGGCGTCGACGGCGATGCGCTGCGGCAGACGGTGGCGCGATGGAACGCGAACGTGGCCGGCGGCAGCGATCCGGACTTCCACCGCGGCGAGAGCGCGCACGACCTGTGGTGGGGGGACCCCCATCGCAAGGGCAGCCTGGAAGCCACGCTGGGCCCGCTCGACGCGCCACCCTTCTACGCGATCGAACTGAAGAGCGGTGCGCTCGGCACGAAGGGCGGACCACGGACCGACACCGACGCTCGCGTCCTCGACCTGGACGGCGACCCGATCCCCGGGCTGTACGCGGCGGGCAACGTCATGGCCTCGCCGCTGGGCATGACCTACGGGGGCGCCGGCGGCACGCTGGGCCCCGCGATGACGTTCGGCTACCTCGCCGGCGTGCACGTGGCCGGACCGGCGGCGTAGCGCGATGACGGACATGAGCGGCCGCGTCGCCGTGGTGACCGGCGGAGGTGCCGGGATCGGGTCCGCGACGGCGCTGGAACTGGCCCGGCGGGGCGCCACCGTCGTCGCCGTGGATCCCGGGGCCGGCGTGCGGGGCGAGCCGCTCGGTGAGCCCTCGGCGGCCGAAACCGTCCGGCGGATCGAGGCGCGGGGCGGCAGGGGACTGGCCTCGACCGTCTCGGTCACCGACGCGACCGCCGTGCGTGCGCTGTTCGACGACGTCGTGCGCCGGTTCGGGCACGTGGACGTCGTGGTCAACGCGGCCGGGGTGCTGCGGTTCCCCCGGATCGCGGAGGCGTCCGAAGAGGACTGGTCGACGGTGCTCGACGTGCATCTCGGTGGTTACCTCAATGTCCTTGCCGCGGCCCTGCCGCTGATGGCGGAGGCGGGATACGGCCGGCTCGTGGGGGTGACCTCCGGAGTGGGGCTGAGCCGCACGTCCGTCGACGGACCCGCCTACGGCAGCGCGAAACGCGCGGTCGCCGCGCTGACCTGGCAGCTCGGCCGGGTCGCGCCTCCCGGCGTCACGGTGAACGCGCTGTCCCCGATCGCGGCGACCCGGATGGTGCGGGAAAGCCTGCTGGCCGGCGGCGCCGATCCCCGCGGGCTCGACCTGTCGGCCATGCCGAGCGCCGAGGACATGGCCCCGGCCGCCGCGCTTCTCGCCGGTGCTCCCTTCGGCTGGTGCAGCGGCCAGGTGGTGTTCTCGGCGGGTTCGGAACTGACCCTGATGGCGCCGCCGAAGCTGCTCGAAGCCGTGTCGACCGGCGGGCCGTCAGGCTTCGCGGACGAACTGTCCACAGTGGTCCCGGTGGTGTTCGCACCGGCGGAGTCGAGGCAACGGACCACCGGTGGATCGAATCCGCGGTTCGGCCCGGTCACGGGAGCGCCCGCCCCGTCCGTGCCCGGACCACGGAGAACCTGTCTCGTGGTGTCCGACGACGACGCGATCGCGGCCGAGCTGTCCGGCGCGCTGGCCGCCTGGGGTTTCGCCGTCGTGCGCCTGCCGACCGCGGATGCGGGCTTCGACGCCGCGGCCGAGGAGGTGCGCCGGACCGGGCCGGTCGACGCCATCGTGGTCGCGCCGAGCGAGCCGACGGCGGCGGAGCGGACGGACTGGCAGGGCGTGCTCGACAGTCACGCCGGGGTCACCGCCCGGGTGCTGGTCCACGCCGGCTGGTTGCGTGCGGCGGTCCGCCAGGCGCGGGATCGTCCCCTTCGGGCCGTGCACGTACTGCCCGCGGGGTCCGCGGGCGGGCGGAGTGCCGCACAGGCCGTCACCCAGCTCGCCCGCTCCGTGTGCGATACACCATCCGAAGTGGACATCGCCGTGTTCGCTGTCGGTGTGGAAGGCTGCTCCGGCGAGGAACGCGAACCGCTCGCCGCGCTCGTCGCCCGGCTCGCCGGCGCGGCGGACACCCGTGAGCTCGCGGGGGCCGAACTCGTCGTCCGCCGTGGCTGGGCCGGTGTGCGCGCGCATCCGGCGCCGGTGGTGACGACGGCCTTCGGCGGCCCCGCGGTCCCGGACTGGGTCCCCGGCGTGCTGCGAGAGGCGATCACACCGGCGACCTGAAGGAGGTCCAGTATGTCCGAGCCACCGCCGAGGGTTGTCGATGCCCATGTGCACCACTGGGATCCGGTCCGCACCGACTGGTATCCCTTCCTGGCCACCGACGACGCGCTGGCCGGCCTGGGCATGGCCGACACCGGCCGGATGCGCCGCCCCTATCCGCAGCAGACCTACCTCGCCGAAACCGGGCACTGGAACGTCGAGAAGTACGTGCACGTCACGGCGGCGGTCGGGCACTGTGTGGCCGAGACCGGCGAACTGGCGGACCTGGCCACGCGCACGGGGCGGCCGGACGCGATCGTCGGCGGGATCGATCCGCACCAGGACGCCGCCGGGGTGCTGGCGCAGCTGGACGCGCAGTGCGCGGCTCCCGCCTTCCGCGGTGTCCGCGCGACGGAAGGGCTCGATCACGGCTCCGCGACCGGGCGGGCGCTGCTGAGCGCGCTGGAGGAGCGGGGACTGGTCTATGATCTGGTGGTCCATCCGGACGAGATGGCCCGGGCGGCCGGTGAACTGGAACCCTTCGGCGACCTGACCATCGTGATCGAGCACACGGGCTGGCCGCTCTCGGCGGAGCGGTCCCATTTCGAGTCGTGGCGCGAAGGCATGACCCGGCTGGCGGCTCTCGGCGATCGGGTGCAGTGCAAGCTGTCCGGTCTCGCGATGACCCTGAACCGCTTCGATGTCGCCGCGTTCCGCCCCTGGATCGAGCACTGCCTGGAGGTCTTCGGTGACGAGCGGTGCTTCTTCGCGAGCAACTTCCCGGTCGACGGCCTCTTCGGGGACTTCGGCGAGCTCTACACCGTCTACAGCGAACTCGCCGCCGGTCTCGGGCCGGCCGCCCGCGAACGACTGTTCGCCGGGAACGCCGAGCGCGTCTACGGCTGCTGACGCCGCGCCGGCCAGGAGTGCGCGAGTGGGCGAGCTGGTGCGACGGAGCAGCTACGGGCCGACGAGTCCCACGGTCGGCGAGAGCGGCGGCCGCACCCGGGAGCGGATCCTGGCCGAGTCGCTGCGCCTGTTCGGTGAACGGGGTTTCTACCGGACCTCCGTCCAGGAGATCGCCCGCGCGGCCGGTATCTCCCGGGCCGGGCTGTACCAGTACTTCGGCAGCCGGGAACAGATCTTCGTCGAACTCCTCATCGAAAGCGGCCGGGAGCTGGCCGGGGTCGGGCAGGCGCTGGGAGGCCTGGGCCCGCACGCGAGCGGTTTCGCCGGGCTGCGCCGCTGGCTCGACGACGCGTCGGCGCTCTACGACCGGTACGCGACCCTGTTCTTCGAATGGGCCGGGGTGCGGGGCTCGGACGAGCACATCGGCGCGATGGTCACCGCGTTCCAGCGCTCGTTCAACCGCCGGATCGCCAGGGTCCTGACCGCCTGTGGCGCCACCGGGCTGCCCGCCGAGGACTCCGCAGTCATGCTCACGAACCTGATGCTGCGGTGGAACTACCACCGCCAGCTGCGCTCGGTTCCGGCGGCGGAGCCGGGATACCGGTTCGCGGTGCTCCTGCAGCTGATGCTGTTTCCCGGCACGCCGCCGGAGGCGCTCCGGCCAAGAGCCGGCGAACCAGCCGAGTGGAGCACGCCGCGGCCGGCCGGCCAGGTCCGTGCCCGTCGCGGTGCGGCCGGTCTCGGCGAGCGTCACATCGCCCGGCTGGCCTCGTTGTCCGGCCGGAACGCGGCGACGCTGTCCGAGCTGATGCGGGCGGGCGCGCAGCTGTTCGCCGAGAAGGGCTACCACGGCACGAACGTCGACGAGATCGTGGCCCGCGCCGACTACTCCCGTGCCACGTTCTACAAGTACTTCGACGAAAAACCGGACCTGTTGCTGGTGCTGTCGGACCGTTGCGGCCAGGAGATCGCCGCGCTCGCGCGCAGGCTCGGCCGGCTCTCGCGTGCGGATCCGGCGCAGCTTCGCCACTGGGTGACCGACGTGCTGGCATCCTTCACCCGGTACCAAGGGGTGTGGCGGACCTGGACCGACCGGACGGCGGTGCCGGAGCTGCGCGAGCTGCAGGCACACGTCGGGGACGCGCTGCGCCAATCGGTGCGGCAGGTGCTCAGGAACTCCCCGGTCGCCCATCCGGTGGACCCGGAGACCGCCGCGGTGTTCGTCCTGGCACTGTTCGAGGAAGTGCCGGAGGGGTTCCGGATCAACGAGCGAGCCCCGTCCGGTGCCGGCACGGCCGAGCTGATCGCTGTCGCGCTGGAACGCACGGTACTCCGTGGCGCACGCGACTACTGACACTGTGTGTACGGACTGCTCCGCAGATCTAGATTTGACCAACGATCTCTGGACAGAAGACCCCCTCTGGCGCACACTGCTTCTGACAGTGTGTCTACAGATGGCGCGAGGCGCCGGGTGGACGACCTCGGAAGGAGCTCCGGCGACAATGAAGTCATCGAGAATTCTGCGCAGGGCCGTTCTGCCGGCCGTGGCGGCGGTGGTCCTGTCGGCGTTGACCGCCTGCGGTGGCGTGGGTGCCTCCTCCGACGATTCCGGTCCGTACCGCATCCTCGACGTGGGACCGCAGACCGGGTTCAGCGGGGCGAACGGCAAGGCGCTCGACGCGGGTCTGCGCGCCGCGGTCGACGACCTCAACCGCGGCGGCGGGCTCAACGGCCGCCAGGTGGAGGTGGTCACCAAGGACGACCAGACCGACCCCACGAAGGCGGTCACGCTCCTGCGCGAGGAACTGTCCGGCCGGGACCAGCCCGATCTCGTGGTGACCGGGGTCAGCAGCAACGAGTCGCTGGCGATGGCGCCGCTGCTGACCCGCGAGAAGATCATCGGGATGTCGAACATCTCCTCGCCGAAGCTGGACGACCGTGAGCAGTTCCCGTACTTCTTCAGCACCGCGATCCAGCAGCGGGACCTGATGGCCGCGGCGGCGCGCTTCCTCGGCACCCAGGGCGGCCCGAAGCGGGTCGCGCTCGTCGTGCAGGACGACGCCCTGCGCCAGGCCGTCGAACCGGTCTTCACCGAACAGATGGCGGTCGCGGGCCACACCACGAGCGTGCACCCGTTCGCGCCCGACTCCCTCGACATCGCACCGGCTTTCGAGGCCGCGAAGGCCGCCGGCGCAGACTGGATCTACGTCGACGCGGTCGGCGCCGCGGTGCCCCGGGTCTTCGAGGGACGGCTCAAGGCCGGTGCGGAGACCATCCCGGCGATCGGGGGCTCGGGCATCGGGACGACCGCGTTCACGGACAACAGCACCCCGGCCCAGCGGGCCGGCTTCCATCCCGCGCTGTACCCCCTGACCGCCTACATCGCTCCCGAGAAGCGCAGTCCGGAACTGACCACCCTCTTCGAGCGCGTCGGCGGGAACAGCGGGCCGCTGCCGATGCCGATCAGCATCTACGCCTACGGCTGGGACACGGTGCGGATCTGGGCGGCCGGCGTCAGGCAGGCCGGCTCCGCGGACGCGGAGGCGGTGACCAAGGCCCTCGAGAACCTTCGAGTGTCCAAACAGGAGGGTGGATGGCTGATGTGGAGCAGGCTGTACGGCCCGAATACCCATTTCCCGCAGCCGGGGCCGGACGACGTGATCTTCAAACAGGTGACCGGCAGGCAGGACACCATGTTCGTGACCGCGGGCTGAGGCGGGATGTTCGCCAGCATCGTCTCGGGGATGGCACTCGGCGCCGTCTACGCCCTGGTGGCCGTCGGATACAACCTGACCTGGCTGACCGGCAAGGCGATCAACTTCGCGCAGGCCGGGTTCGCCGTCGCGGGGATGTTCCTCGCCGTCTGGTGCTATGGCCAGGGGCTGAGCCCGGTCGCCGTGTTCGCCATCCTGGTGGCCGCCGGCGGTCTGGTCGCGACAGTCGAATACGTCGTCGCGCTGCGACCTCTGCGCGGCCGCGGCGAACACGCCGAGCTGATCACGACACTCGGCTTCAGCACCATCATCCAGGGCGTCATCCTGCTCTTCGTCAGCGACGACGCGCTGCGGGTGCCGTTCTTCGGCCCGGAGCAGCTGATCGACGTCCCGGGCGGCCGCATCGCCCCGGTCGAACTCGTGCTGGTCGCGGTGGCGGTCGTGGTCGGGCTCGGCGCGCACCTGTGGGCCACCCGCACGCGCTCGGGACTCGCGGCGCTGGCGCAGTCGGAAGACCGGGACGCGGCGCTGGTGCTCGGCATCCGGCCGGAACGGATCTCGTTCGTGGTGTTCGTGGTGTCGGGGGTGCTCGGGTCCGTCATGGCACCGCTGGCCGGCCCGAAGACCTTCGCGGCGGTGGCCCTGGTGTCACTGCTGGCGATCAAGGGGTTCGTCGTGCTGGCGCTGGGCGGGGTGGGCAGCCTGCTGGGCGCGCTCGTCGGCGGGCTGGCCATCGGCGTCGTCGAGGCGGTCGTCGTCCGGCTGACCGACGCCGCCTTCCAGAACATCGCGGTCTTCGGGATCTTCATCGTCACGTTGCTGGTCCGGCCGAGAGGCTTGTTCGGCGAGCGGAAGGAACGCTACGTATGAACGCGGTCCGGCGGTCACCGGTCCTGCTTCCCGTGATGTGGCTCGCGGTCACCCTCGTGGTGCTCGCCGCCCCGTACGCGGGCCTGCTGGACGAGAGCTGGACGCACCAGCTGATCCTCGTCGCGCTGCTGGCGCTGATCGTGAGCGGGCTGAACATCAGCTTCGGCCACGCCGGTGAGCTGTCGTTCGCCTCGGCGGCGATGTACGGCGCGGGTGCTTACGTGTCGGGCTACCTGGCCATGGAGGTGCTCAACGACTTCGCGCTCGCGTTGGTGGTCTCCGCTGTCGTGGGGCTGCTGCTGGGCCTGCTGACCGGTGTGCCCGGCCTCCGCCTCGGTGGCTGGATGCTCGCTGTCGCGTCGTTCTTCCTGGTGCTGCTGGTACCCGATGTCGTGCAGATCTTCAGCGAGCAGACCGGCGGCAACCAGGGCATGTCGGGGATCCCGCTGCCGGAGCTGTTCGGCTTCGAACTCGGCGACACCGGGCTGTACGTCGTCACTGTGCTCGTGACGAGCGCGTGGTTCGCGTTGTTCCGCAACCTCGTCGTCTCGCGCCTGGGCCGGTCGCTGACCGTGCTCCGGGAGAGCCCGGTGCTGGCCTCGTCCCTGGGCATCTCCGTCTTCGGGCTGAAGCTGAAGGCCTACGCGCTGTCCGGGCTGCCGGCGGCGATGGCGGGCACGATCTTCGCCTATCTCAACGGGTTCAACGCCCCCGGGAGCTTCGGCATCGAGCTGACCATGGCAGTGCTGACGGCATCGATCCTCGGTGGTTCGCGCAGCGTGTACGGGGTGTTCCTCGGTGCGGCCGTCATGCAGCTCGGTCCGATGCGGACGACGGCGTTCGGCGACTACGCCCTGATCGCCTACGGCGTGCTGCTGGTGATCGTCGGGGTGCTGATCCCGGGCGGCATCGTCGGCCTGGTGCGACGCCGCCGGCGCACCGCACAGCCGGCCACCACGGCGGCCGGGCAGGCGGAGGCGACCGCGCGGCTCACGATGCCCGGCCGGCGGCTGGAGGTTTCCGGTGTCAGCAAGGACTTCGGTGGTGTCCGTGCGCTGACCGGTGCCGGGTTCGTGGCCGGCCCTGGCGAGGTGGTGGCGCTGATCGGGCCGAACGGCTCGGGCAAGACGACCCTGCTCAACCTCATCAGCGGCTTCTACCGGGTGGACGCGGGCACGGTGCGCCTGGACGGGGTGACGGTGAGCGGGCGCCCGGCCGCCGCGGTCGCGCGCGCCGGTGTCCGGCGCACGTTCCAGACGCCGCTGATCCCGGGCATGTCCGTCCGGGAGGTGGTCGCCAGTGGCAGGTTCAGCCTCGACCGCGCGGGCATCGTGGCGACCGTCCTGCGGCTGCCGCGGTATCGCCGGGCGCTGCGCCGGGACCGCGCGGCCGCCGACGAGATGCTGGCGGCCGCCGGGCTGAGCGGCGTGGCCGCACATCGCGCGGACGCGTTGCCGCTGGGCACCCGCCGCGTCGTCGAGCTGGCCCGTGCGCTGGCCGGCGAACCCGCCGTGCTGCTGCTCGACGAGGCCGCGTCCGGGCTGGACGAGAAGGAGGTCGCGGCGCTGGCCGCGCTCGTCCGGGCGGTCCGGGACGGTGGCGGCACGGTCGTGCTGGTCGAGCACGACTTCGGGCTGGTGCGCAGCCTCGCGGACCGGGTCGTGGTGCTGTCCCAGGGCCAGGTGGTCACGGAGGGCACGCCCGCCGAGATCGCCGTCCATCCCGAAGTGCTGCAGCACTACCTGGGCGCACCGGGCGGCGTGGAGGCGCGGGCATGACCGGGAACCTGCTGGAGATCGACGATCTGACCTGCGGCTACGGCGACCTGATGGTCGTCCGGGAGGCGGGGCTGCGGGTGGCGCCCGCCTCCGTCACCGCGGTTCTGGGGCGCAACGGCGCCGGGAAGACGACCATCCTGCGTGCCGTCGCTGGCCTGCTCGGCGTGCGCACCGGCACGATCCGCATCGACGGGCAGGACGTGACCGGTGCGCCCGCGCACCTCCGCCGGTCGCTGGGGCTGGGATACGTCCAGGAGAACAAGCGCGTCTTCAAGCGGCGCACGGTGGAGGAAAACCTCATGCTGGGCCTGCACGGCCTGGGGTTGCGCCGCCGGGAGGAACGTGAACGCGCCGACGAGGCCTACGCCCGGTTCCCGGTACTCGCCGAGCGCCGCCGCAGGCCCGCGGGCCTGCTCAGCGGCGGCCAGCAGCAGATGCTCGCCATCAGCCAGGCACTCGCGATCCGGCCGCGGCTGCTGCTGCTCGACGAACCGTCGGCCGGGCTGGCGCCCTCGATCGTCCACGAGGTGCTGAACGTCGTGCGGGAGCTCCGCGACCGGCAGGGCCTCGGCGTGCTGCTCGTGGAACAGGCGGTCGACACCGCGCTGGGCCTGGCCGACGAGGTGACGGTCCTCGACGTCGGCCGCGTGGTGCACACCGGCCGGGTGGGCGAGCCGGGCCTGCGGGGCGTCATCGAAGCCGCGTATCTGGCACAGGGAGGGGTGACGCGGTGAACCACGGTCAGCTGACGGCCGCCGGGATCTGGGAGCTGGTGCGGCTGCGGGCCGCCGCGGCGCCCGGCGAGGTCCTCGCCTACGACGAACGAGGCCGCCGGCTCACGTTCGGCGAGCTGGAAGCGGCGGCGGAGCGGGTCGCGGCCGGCCTGGCCGGGCGGGGCGTGCGGCGTGGCACCGTGGTCTCCTGGCAGCTGCCCAGCAGGCTCGAGACCATCGTGCTGTTCGTCGCGCTGTCCCGCTTGGGGGCGGTGCAGAACCCGCTGATCATGATGCTGCGCGAGCCGGAGGTGCGGTTCATCTGTGCCCAGGCCGGCTCCGCGCTGCTGGTCGTCCCACCGGAGTTCCGGGGTTTCGGCCACGGCGCGATGGCGGCGTCGGTCGCGCGGGAGGTTCCGGGCCTCGACGTACTGGTCACCGACGGGGCGTTGCCGGAAGGCGATCCGGCGGCGCTGGGCCCGGACCGGGCCGGGCCGGAGGTGCGCTGGCTCTTCTACACCTCCGGCACGACCGCCTCCCCCAAGGGGGCCCGTCACACCGATCCCGGGCTGGTCGCCGCGTCGACCACCTACTGCGAGGCGATCCGGCCGGGCCCGGGCGACCGCGTCGCCGCGCTGGCCCCGATGGCTCACGTCGGTGGTGTGCTGCACGTCCTGACCGCGTTGCAGACCGGATGCGCGTTGCTGGTCAGTGACGTGTTCTCGCCCGCCAGCAGCGAGCTGCTGAGCGAGCGGGACGTCACCTTCGGCGGTAACGGCGTGCCGTTCGCCCGAGCGCTGATCGAGCGGCAGCGCGCCCGGCCGGACCGCCCGTTGTTCCCCGGCCTCAAGGCATTCCTGGTGGGCGGCGCGCCCCGGCCGGCCGCCCTGCACGAGGAGATCCGTTCGGTGCTCGGCGGCGTCGGCGTGGTGTCCGGGTACGGGCTCACCGAGTGCCCCTACTTCGCCTGGGCCAGTCCCGCCGACGGCGACCACGAGCTGGCCACGACCGAGGGCAGGCCGGGGCCCGGCGCGCAGGCTCGGATCGTGCGGCCGGACGGGACGCTCGCCGCGCCCGGGGAGTCCGGTGAGTTGCGGGTCAAGGCGCGCCAACTGATGCTGGGCTACGTCGACGCCACCCTGGACGCGGAGGCGTTCGACGAGCACGGGTTCTTCCGCACCGGCGACCTGGCGATGCTCGACGACAACGGCTACCTGACGATCACCGGCAGGCTCAAGGACGTGATCATCCGGAACATGGAGAACATCTCCGCCCGCGAGGTGGAGGAAGCGCTGCTCGCCTGCCCCGGAGTGGCCGACGCCGCCGTGATCGGCCTGCCGGATCCCACGACAGGGGAACAGGTGTGCGCGGTCGTCGTCCCCGCCGACGCGTCGGCGCCGCCGGGATTCGAGGACCTGTGCGCACAGCTGGTGGCACGAGGCCTGAACAAGCGCAAGCTGCCGGTCCGGCTGGAACTGGTCGCGGACCTGCCACGCAACGCGATGCACAAGGTGATCAAACGCGAGCTGCGGGAGCGGTTCGCCCGCTGAGCGAAGGGGACACGGCACATGGATCTCGACTTCACCGTCGAGCAGGAGGACTTCCGCGAGGAGGTGCGGACGTGGCTCGCCGGGAACAAGCCGGCCGAGCCCCGCCCCGCCGGCGCGGAGCGGATCCGCGCCTTCGACCTGGCGTGGCAGCGGACCCAGTACGAGGGCGGCTGGGCCGGGATCGCCTGGCCGGTGGAGTACAACGGCCGTGGCCTGTCCCTGCTGGAGCAGCTGATCTGGTACGAGGAGTACGCCCGGGCCGGGCTGCCCAGCATGGACAGCACGTTCGTGGGGCTCAACCACGCCGGCCCGACCCTGATCGAACGTGCCTCGCCGGAACAGAAGAGCGCTCACCTTCCCGCGATCCTGCGCGGAGACGTGGTGTGGTGCCAGGGGTTCTCCGAACCCGGTGCCGGTTCGGACCTGGCGTCGCTGCGCACCCGCGGGGTGATCGACGGCGACGAGCTGGTGGTGAGCGGGCAGAAGATCTGGACCAGCTACGCCGATCTCGCCGACTGGCAGGAGCTGCTGGTCCGCACCGATCCGGACGTGCCAAGGCACCAGGGCATCACGTGGATCGTCTGCGACATGCACAGTCCCGGCATCGATGTGCGGCCGATCGAGACGATGGACGGGGAGCACGAGTTCTGCGAGGTCTTCTACGACGAGGTGCGCGTGCCGCTGGCCAACGTCGTGGGTGCGCCGGGTGAGGGCTGGAGCGTCGCCATGTCGACCCTGTCGTTCGAGCGTGGCACGGCGTTCACCGCCGGGCAGGTGCGCCTGGCGACCACGATCGAGGAGCTGATCGCGACCGCGGCCGAACGCCCGGGGCCGCGTGGCCGGGGACGCGCGGTGGACGACGAGGAACTGGCACTGCGGCTGGCGAGTGCCCGGGCGGAGGTCGCCGCCCTGCGCGCGCTCACCTACAGCGCGGTGTCCCGCAGCGCACGGCAGGGCACGCCCGGGCCCGAGGGCTCGATCGTCAAGCTGTACTTCTCGGAACTGGAGAAGCGGGTCGCCCGACTGGCGATGGACGTGCTGGGCGCGGAGGCGGTCCGCGGCCGGTCGCAGTGGTTGCCCGGCGGCTGGACGGGGCGCTACCTGCACTCGTTCGCGTCGACGATCGGCGGCGGGACGTCGGAGATCCAGCGCAACATCATCGGTGAACGGTTGCTCGGACTGCCGCGGTGACCTCACCGGCCGGTGCCGCGGACCCGCCGGGGGATCGTGGCCGGACTGTCCGGATCGTCCGTCCACAGTGCACCGGTGTGCGTGAGCAGCGCGTCGAGGGCGGTGACCAGGGTTTCCGCCTCGGCCTCGCTGAGCACCGTGAATACGGGGGCCATCGCGACATCGGTCGCGCGTTCGGCCGCCTCCCACGCCGTGGTCTCCTCCGGTGCGGTGGTGGGGACGGTCCACCCGAACCGTTCCGCGCTCCACGGCGTGCGGATCGTGACCGCCGTCCGCGGGGAGATGCCCGCGGCCAGCACCGCGCTCGCGTGCAGGGCCCCGCGGAGCTCGCGGAGGGCGTAGAGGTGGTGGATCACCCGGGCTCCCGGGTCGTCCGGGGGAGTGGCACCCGCGCGCCAGCCGGCGAAGATCGGCGCGCCGGCGGGGCCGGCCTCCCGGACACAGCGGGCCAGCAGCGGGTCGAGCCGCTCCAGATCGTCACCCCGCGGCAGGTGCCGCGTGCCCCAGGCCCAGATCTCCTCCTGCCAGTGCCGCACCGCCTCGGCGCGGGTGATGTGCTCCACCGCCTGGGTGTAGGCCCGGGCGATCCGGTCGGGGGCCATCCAGACGAAGGCGGCCGCGATCGTGTCCGGGCCCACCTCGCCCAGGGCACCGCCCCGCGCGAGCACGTAGAAGGCCTGGGCGGGCACCCCGACCGTGTCCGGAGCGGCCGCCTGCACCGCCGCCATGGGCAGAGCCGGGATCTTGACGACCGGGCCGGCCACCCGTGCCGCGACGCCGACCGTCCAGGGGAAACGCACTATCATCAGTAACATATAACTCAATGAGGGAAGGTGGAACAGTGCTTGAGCGACTCCCGTCGCCCCGGTCCGGGACGGTTCGCCGGACGGTTTCCCTGCTGACGGCACCGGAGCCGACGTGGGTGGACGGGCTCCGGATCACCGCGACGGGCCGCGACCTCGCTGTCGGTGACACCGGTGCCTGCCGGGTGCTCGGCACGCGCGACCTCATCGTCGCGCTCGACAGGCGCTCGCGGATCACGGAACTGGCCGGCGCGGTGCCGTCCGCCGTCGTGGCCGAACTCGCCGGCCGGTCGGTGGCGCGCGGATTCCGGGCGCACCTGGCCGGGCTGGGCCCGTCCCCGCTGGATCCGTCCTCGCTGGAGTCGGCCCTGCTGGACGATCTGCCCACGGTGGGGCTGGTGTCCGGGTACGGCGCGATGATGGAACATCCGGAGCTCTTCGCGGCCCGCGGTCGGCGATCGCCGATGATCGGGGTGTGCGCGGGCTGGGCGCCGGACGCGACGGCCGATCGCCGGGCGCGCTCCGGTGAGCCGCTCCTGCGCTCCGCGCCACGGGCGCCCGCGATGTCCGCGCTGACCGGTGCACCGGATGACTTCCACGCCGAGCCCGCGCCGCGGCCGCGAACGATGCGCCGGCGCCGGGTGCTCGACGTCACTCCCGCCGGTGATGGCTGGGAGGTCTTCGAGTACTTCCGGGACAGCTACTTCGATCCCGGCGGGGAGGAAGGCTCGCTGCACGAGTACACGGTCCGTGCGCGGGTGGCGGCCGACGGGGCGACCATCGAGAATATCGACGTCACGCCGGAGGCCCTGCCGTTTCCCGAATGTCTCCTGGCCGCGCCCCACGCGCGGGAGCTGGCCGGGACGTCCGTGCGCGAGGTCGGCGGGACCGTCCGGTCCCGGCTGTCCGGCACCCGGGGATGCACCCACCTCAACGATGTGCTCCGGTTCCTGCGCCACGTTCCCGTGCTGGCATCGCGGAAATGATTTCACCGCAACCGTCCTGGACAGATCGTGGGATCTGGCAGAGACTGTTTTCTGACATGGTGTACACGGAAAAGTCGAAGTTCGAGGAAGGTTGCGCGATGGGCTCCACGATGGTGCTGTGCGCCAGCCACGCTCCCGGCATGGACCGGGACACCGACGAGGCGTTCGGACGGTCCTTCCGCGCCGGCGTGGTGCGGGCCAGGGCCGCGGTCGCGGAGTTCCGGCCCGAGCTCGTCCTGCTGTTCGGGGGCGACCACCGGCGGGCGTTCAGAACGGTCGTCCCGGCTTTCGGTGTCGCCGTCAGCGCCCGGCTGATGGCCGAGGGCGCGCAGGACGCGTCGTCCCTCGACGTGCCGGGTGGCATCGCGCTGGAGCTCAGCGAGTTCCTGCTCCGGGAGTCCTTCGACGTCGCGGTCTGCCGGTCGATCGAGCTGGACCACGCCTTCGGTCAGCCGCTGGGGCACTACCTCGGTGGCCCCGGAGCGGTGCCGGTGATCCCGATGCCGGTCAACTGCGCCGGGCCGCCCCTGCCCGACGCCGCCCGCGTGCTCGACTACGGCGCCGCCGTCGGCCGCTTTCTCGCGACGCTGGACCAGCGCGTGCTGGTCATCGGGACCGGTGGGCTCGCGCACCATCCGGCGAGCCTGGCCACCGACCGCTACGACCTCACCGACGACGAGCGCCGCGCGCTCAACCAGGGCAGTGCCGAGCAGGCGCGCGGCCGGATGAACCCCGGCTGGGACCACCGGTTCCTCGCCGCGATGGAGGCGTGGGACACCGGGACGCTCATCGAGATGACCCGCACCTGCGAGCCGGTGGCCGGGGTGGGCGCGAACGAGGTCCGCACCTGGCTGGCCGCGGCCGCCACCACCGGCGGGCGCGGCCTGCGCACCCTGGCGTACGAGCCGGTCGGCGAGTGGATCACCGGCATGGGGGCCATGGCCGCCGTGCCGGTCGGATAGGGGCGCGTGATGACCGGGTTCGACTGTGACGTCGCGATCGTCGGCGCCGGGCCGGCGGGTGCGGTGCTGGCCAACCTGCTGGGCGAGGCCGGTGTGTCGGTGGTGGTGCTGGAGGCGGGGCGCACGATCGTCGGGCATCCGCGGGCCGTCGGGATCGACGACGAGGCCATCCGGACGTTGCAGTCGTTCGGGATGGCCCGGGTGATCCTGGACAACTCCCTGCAGAACATGCCGATCCGCTACCACGACTCGGCTGGTGCGGTGCTGGCACACGTGGCGCCGAGCGCGCGGCCGTACGGCTGGCCCCGGCGCAACCTGTTCTACCAGCCCTTCCTCGAGGAGCGCCTGCGCGAGCACCTGGACGGCTACCCGCGGGTCGAGCTGCGGACCGGCGCGGAGGTGACCGGCCTGGAGCAGGATCAGGACGGGGTCTCGCTGCAGGTCGACGGCACCACGGTGCGGTGCCGGTACGCCGTGGGCGCCGACGGCGGCCGCAGCTTCGTCCGCGGTGCCCTCGGCATCGAACTGCTGGGTGACACGGCACCGGTCAAATGGCTTGTCGTGGACGTCGAGAAGGACACCTGGGACGCGCCCTACTCCGCGGTGTACACCTCGCCGGTGCGGCCGTGCATGACCATCCCGCTGCCCTTCGGCTACCGCCGGTTCGAGTTCCAGATCCGCGACGAGGAGGATCCGGAGAGCGTGAGCGATCCCGCCCACGTGCAACGCTTGCTGGCCCGTTTCTACCCCGGTGCGCCCGTGCCGCCCGTGGTGCGCGCCGACGTCTACTGGCACCACTCCCGGACCGCCGCGTCGTTCGCGTCCGGCCGGGTGTTCCTGGTGGGGGACGCCGCCCACCTGCAGCCGCCGTTCTTCGGACAGGGCATGAACTCCGGCTTCCGGGACGTGACCAACCTGGGGTGGAAGCTCGCCGCGGTGGTCGGCGGCCGGGCCACGGCCCGGATCCTGGACAGCTACGACCGGGAGCGGCGCGGCAACGCCTCGGAGATGGTCGAGTTCGCCACGCGGATGGGGCGCATGTACAAGGCGAAGAGCCCGTTGACCGAACGCGTCCGCAACACGGTGTTCCGGGGTGCGCAGAAGGTGCCCGGCGCGCGGGACTACATCCTGCAGATGAAGTACAAGCCCGTCCCACGCTACACCGAGGGGCTGGTGGTCGGTGGCACGCGGGCCGAACGCGGATCCCTGGTGGGCAGGCCGTTTCCGCAGCCGCTGGTATGGACCGCGGCGGGGGAGGGCCCCCGGCTGGACGACGTGCTGGGGTCGAGGATCGCGGTGCTCGGGCTCGTGCCCGACGCGGCCCGGGCACTGTCGGCACGCACCACCGGGCGGTTGCGCGCGCAGGGCGGCGTGCTGGCCCAGGTGAAGCCGCCGAAGGTGTACCAGCGGGACAGCGCGGAACCGGCGGACCCCGCGGCGGTGATCGAGGTCTTCGACAACGACGGCGGGCTGCGGGACCTCCTGCTGGCACGGCCCGCCGACGAGGTCTACGTGCTGCGCCCCGACCGGTACGTGGCCGCCGCCTGCCGGGCCGCGGATCTCGACCGTGTGCTGGCGGCATTCCTCGCGCAACTCGAGACCTGAGGTACCCGGGACCAGCGAGAGTGCTATTCTCTGCAGAGAGATCGCAAGCCTCCACTGGGAGAACGATGAGCACGCGAGTGGCCGCGGCGGTCGACCGCGCACTGGTCGAACGGCAGCGTGAGGCGACCGAGGAGGTCGAGCGCATCCTCGCCGCGGCGGTGTCCGTCCTGGAACGGGTCGCTCCCGCCGCGCCCCGGGTCAGCGACATCCTCGCCGAGGCCGGCGTCTCGAACAAGGCCTTCTACCGGTACTTCTCGGGCAAGGACGATCTGATCCTGGCCGTGATGGAGCGCGGTGTCGGCATGGTGACGTCCTATCTGGACCATATGATGTCCAAAGAGGACGATCCGGCTCGCCGGGTGGCGCGCTGGATCGAAGGGGCGCTCGCGCAGGTCGGGGAGCCGAGGCTGACCCGCGCCAGCCGCGCGGTCGTGGCCCAGCTCGCCGCGACGGCCGAGGCCAGGGTCGCCGACGAGGAGATCACCCGGCCCATGCGGGACCTGCTCTTCGCCGCGGTCGGTGACCTGGGCACCGGCGACCCGCGCCGCGACACCGACGCGGTGTTCGCCACCGTGTTCGGCACCCTGCGGCACTACCTGGCCGTGGACACGCAGCCCGGCCCGGAGGACATCGAGCACGTGGTGTCGTTCTGCCTCAAGGGAATCGGCGCGAGCCGGCGGCGCCGGAAGAGCTGATGAGCGTGCGGCGGCCGCTCCGGCGGGCTCCGCGTCACCCGAACCCCCGGGGGTGCGGGAATCGCCCACTGCTGGATGCGTCGTCAGCTATGCTGCCGGCCGTGCCTGAACAGACATGGTCACCCAATCCTGGACCGCCCGTGATCGAGTACCGGTCCGGTCGGTGGTTGTTCATCGGCGGGCTGGCCATGTTCGTCTTCTTCGGACTGGTCGCCGTCTTCCCGGACGTCGGGAGCCCGTCGGCATCGTCGAAAGCAGCCAATCTTCCTCCGGCCGCCGGGGCGTTCCTCTTCGGCGCGCTCGCGCTGGGCGGCCTGCTGGTCATGGTCGGCTCCGTCCCCCGCACCCATCGCTTCGTCGTCGATGAACGTGGACTGTGGTGGCGAGCCGGTCGCACATCGGACCTGATCGCGTGGGAGGAGTTGCGTGCCGTGCGCGGCCAGGAACCGCGCCCGCCGGTCAAGGGCGATCCGAACTCCAAGGCCGTGCTGCCGGCCCTGGTGTTCACTCCCGTGGACCGTGGCTTCACCACCCGCCACGCGGCGCTGCTGAAACGCTCGCGCACTGCCGATCCGGAAGTGGAACTGAAACTGCCGGACGTCGCCACGGTCCGGCAGTTGACCCAGGAGATAGCCAGAGTCCGGCCGGACCTGCTCCACTAGCTAG
>Ga0164243_10000215_pt1 | contig 129085 bp, 131 predicted proteins | sample OricompcompostOP_FD_108781 | JGI IMG/M metagenome (GOLD analysis project Ga0164243, IMG submission 108781) | Organic Plus compost microbial communities from Emeryville, California, USA - Original compost - Organic plus compost (OP) | ecosystem: Engineered > Solid waste > Mixed feedstock >...
GCTTAAAGACTGGCGGCGCGTCGCCACCCGCTACGACCGATGCGCCCATACCTTCTTCTCCGCAATCTGCATCGCCGCAACCGTCATCTTCTGGCTCTGAAACAATGAGTCCTGAGCCTAGCCGACAGGCGACGAAGGAGAAAAGGTGCGCAGGACCGCGCCTTTTTTGTGCGGCGTCCGCCGATGCGTGGCGGGACTTGCCGGCCAGTCGAGGCGTTGCTGAAAACAGCGGCCTTCCTGCCTATCTGTGCCGAAGCGTAAAGAACTGGGCGCCCGACAGACAGGGCTTCCGGACGCATGTGCGCGAGCCGACAGCGCGGAACGCCATGTTTTCTAAAGCGGTCCCCGATAATCGTGATGCGCTTGATGGTGGGATTGCGTTGACGACCTGCGCGCGCTGATCAAATGATTTCGGGACTCTATCGGCGTGGGCTGCCGGCGCCGATTACGGTTTTGCCGCCCGAACATGGCGGCAGGAAACGGCGGGGCGGATTCAGCGCGTGGCGTCAGGCGACGTCAGTGCAAATCGAGCGGCGACCGGGCTCAGCCGATCATGGCGCTGCGGTTGCCGGCGTCGTCGCGAACGCGGGTATCGCGAGATTCCAGCATTTCCGCCTTGGAAAGCTCCGCTTCAGCTTCAGCGAGTAGTGATTCGGCAGCATCGCGCTGCTGTGCGAGGTCGGCCTGGGAATTCTGCAGGTTGTCGCGCCGCTGGCGTGCGGCCTTGGCGAAGGTTGGATAGGCGAAATGATTGATGTCGGTGATGCCGGCCTTCTTTTCCTCGGCAACGATCTGGAGATCCAGTTCGGAGGCCATGCGTTCGAACTCGGCGATCATCATGTCGAGCTGAAGGAGCTGCCGGCGCTTTTCATTCACCTGGAACTGCTTCAGCCGCACGAGGTTCTCACGTGACTTCATGATTCGATACTCCCTCACACGCGTACCTGCACATACCGTTCTATCCGCCTCGCAAGGCCTGTCTGCGCCCGTGTTCCCGGCTGTTTTCCCCCGGCATTGTCCAAACTATGGGAAACGATTCCCTAAAGTTTTTTAACGCCGGTAACCATTCGTTTACGGGCATTGTTAATCATACGGGCGAGGACTTAAGGGCGGGTAAAAATCCGCCCGCCAAATTCAGACCAAAGGAGCGATTCGGTAGAGTCGCTTAGCGGAAATTTCTAATGTGGTGCATTAACGATCTTGGTGTCGGATTCATCTTTTGATTCAAGCTGGTGTGGAATGGGGTTAAAAAATCTGATATCGCTTGCCAAGCGGAATCAGTTTTTGTTAACCATTTGGTGCCAGCCTCGGTTCAGGCAATCGCTGCTCCGGTCCCGGACGGGTCTTGAGATGGATCGGCAGCAGAAAAGGGGAATGAAATGCGTGTTCTGCTGATTGAAGACGACAGTGCGACCGCACAGAGCATCGAGCTGATGCTGAAATCCGAGAGCTTCAACGTCTATACGACCGATCTCGGCGAAGAGGGCGTCGATCTCGGCAAGCTCTACGACTACGACATCATCCTTCTCGACCTGAATCTCCCCGACATGTCGGGATACGAGGTGCTGCGCACGCTGCGCCTGTCCAAGGTCAAGACGCCGATCCTGATCCTCTCCGGCATGGCCGGTATCGAGGACAAGGTGCGCGGCCTCGGCTTCGGCGCCGACGATTACATGACCAAGCCCTTCCACAAGGACGAACTGGTCGCCCGTATCCACGCCATCGTGCGCCGCTCGAAGGGCCACGCCCAGTCGGTCATCGCCACCGGCGAACTGATCGTGAACCTCGATGCCAAGACGGTGGAGGTGAGCGGCCAGCGCGTGCACCTGACCGGCAAGGAATATCAGATGCTGGAGCTGCTTTCGCTCCGCAAGGGTACGACGCTCACCAAGGAGATGTTCCTCAATCATCTCTATGGCGGCATGGACGAGCCGGAACTGAAGATCATCGACGTCTTCATCTGCAAGCTTCGCAAGAAGCTTGATGCGGCGTCGGGTGGCCAGAACTACATCGAGACGGTGTGGGGCCGCGGCTACGTGCTGCGTGAGCCGGAAGAGATCCGCGAAAGCGCGTAAAATCAATCGGATAGAGAATTAGCGCGTCGCGAATAGGGAAGGTATCGGGACGATCGTCTGGTCGTCTCTCGTCTTTTTCCTATTCGCGACGCGCTATTTTCGCTGTTGGCCTGATCACGCGGCGTCCGGCAGCGAGCGGAAACGTTCCAGCAGTTGCGGACGGTTGAAAGGCTTCAGCAGATAGCCTTGCGCGCCGGCACGCTTGGCCCGCATGATCGCGCCGATATCGACCTCGACAAGCGAAACGAGGATCTGAGGCGTGACCGGGCCTTCGATGGTGCGGAGGCGCCGGATGAAATCCTCTGCCTCCATGTCGGGAAGGCTGCTGTCTACGACGACGATGTCCGGCATGTCGGAAGCGCACATTTCGAGGGCGTCGAGGCCGTTTTCAGCTTCCGCGACAGCCATCTCCGTTCCCAATATGCGTTTGGCGACCTTGCGGATGACGCTGGAGTCGTCGACGAGCAGGCATCGTTTCATGTCCGGGTTCCCCTCTACCGCCCGCGCGCCGGAAGCCTCGAGCACCCCGACTGTAGGCCGTTTCGGTAAAGAAGCCGAAAAGCGGTTGGGTAAAATTTTTGCAAAGAAACCGCCGACGCCTCATCTTCGGCAGCCGTTCGCGCCCGCCATCCTGCGGCATGGACGCGAGCGATGCGAAAGCGTCAGGCCGCGGTCAGCACAATCTCGTCGGCGGTGGCATGGATGGACACTTCCATTCCCGACTCGCGCGCCAGGAGAAGCGTATAATAGGGTTGCACGGAATGGGCGTCGATCGGCTCCTCGGGCTTGTGCCCGGAATGCAGTTCGAGGAACTTCGGCGGAACGCGCAGCATCGGCCCGCTCGCCGACAGGGTGAAGCGCGGATTGGCTTCGAGGTCTTCCAGCTTGACGGTCAGCTTGCCGCCGCGCGGGATGGCCGCGTTCGCGACCAGGATCAGATTGAGCAGCAGCTTGACCTTGTTCTTCGGCAGCAGCGCGCGGGCGCCTATCCAGGTGAATTCCGGTTTCTCGTTCTTCAGGAACGAGGTGGCGACGGCTTCCGCATCCCCCGTGTCGATCAGCATGCCGGCCGAACCGGCGGCGCCGAAGGCGATTCGGGCGAACTGCAGCCGGGCGGACGCGTTGCGTGCGCTCTGGCGGATGAGGTTCATGGCGTCCTCGTCGGCGCCGCCTTCATCCAGCAATTCGAGCCCGTTGTTGATCGCGCCGACCGGAGAAATGATGTCATGGCAGACCCGGCTGCACAGCAGCGCGGCAAGATCGGCCGGAGAGAGGGAAAACAGGTCTGGCATCAATATGTGTCCCTGCAAAAATCAATCAACATGAGGTGGAGTGCGGTGCATCGCGCTCCGCCGTCGAATCCTGCAACCGTCCGCATGCACGGTGATACAGAGTGTCGCTTCATGCGGCAAGAAATCCGGAATTTGCACCCGACCCAGACGGGTCTTAAGGAATGAACGGTTACGACCGCGAAAAGCCGAGCGGCCTTCGAACTGCCATCTTCATGTGAAAGCTTAATGGTTGAAAAAGGATTACGGCATAGTTTGCCCGTAAGGCATTGAAGCGGCCGGAAAGAGCCGCGAGGTGCGAAGGCGTCGGCGAAAGTGCTCCCTGACGGAGATTGGAAGCATGTTTTCCCGATTTTGCGGCTCCAGGCTGGTCCGCGCTCTATTCCTGACATTCGCCTTCGCCGGCTTTGTCGTCCTGGCTCCGGCCAGATCGCAGGCACAGGAGTACACCGCGCAGGAAATTGTCGATTCGGGCCATCGCTTCTTCGGTGCGACGTCCGGCGGGCTTGCCACCGTCGTGGAGAAGATTTTCGCGACCTATGGCCTGCCCAACGGCTACCTTCTGGGCGAAGAGGGTTCGGGCGCGCTCATCGGCGGCCTGACCTATGGCGAGGGCACGCTCTACACCAAGAACGCCGGCGACCATAAGGTGTTCTGGCAGGGTCCGTCGCTCGGATGGGATTTCGGCGGCGAGGGCTCACGCGTCATGATGCTTGTCTACAACCTCGATGACGTGAACAGCCTTTACAACCGCTTCGGCGGCGTGGCCGGTTCCGCTTACCTCGTCGCGGGCCTGGGCTTCAACGCGCTCAAGGCCGGCAACATCGTGCTCGTGCCCATCCGCACCGGTGTCGGTGCCCGGCTCGGCGTCAACCTGGGCTACCTCAAGCTTACCCAGTCGCCGACCTGGAACCCGTTCTGAGGGCGTAACGGAATCTCGCCCCTTGCCGGCACGGCGGATTTGGGCCATGCGATGGCGTGATTATCGGTGGCGGCAAAGGCCGTAACGACGGGTAGGGCGTCTTGATCCAGTCCTTGCTGTTCTTCGTGCTGGGCGTTCTCGCCTGCGGCTTCGTGGTCGTGCTCTTCGCGCCCGCCACGCTGCGGCGGACCGCCCGGCTCACGCGGCGGCGCATTGAGGCGACGATCCCGCTGAAAAGGGAAGAGATCGAGGCGCAACGAGACGGCGTTCGCGCCCAGTATGCCATCGAAACGCGAAGGCTCGAGATGGAGCTCAAGGCGCTGCGCGACAAGGCCGCCGGGCAGGCGGTCGAGATCACCCGGCATCAGGAAGCCATCAGGCAGGTCGAGGAAAAGCGCGCCCAAGGCGAAGCGGCTGTTGCCGAATCCGAGGCGGGCAACAGCGCGTTGCGCTCAGAACTCGATCAGCGCGAAAGCCGGCTTCAGCAACTCGCCCAGAGCCTCGCTTCGGCGGAGAAGACCATCGAATCGCATTCGGCGGAGATGGAGAAGCTCGGCCAGATGTATGACGAGGCGAGTTTCTCCTCCTCCAACCGACAGATCGAACTGGTGGCGCGCGAATCGGAACTGGAGCAGATCAAGGAAGATCTGTCCGCGCTGCGCGCCGGGCGCAAGGAGGCGGAGCGCTTGCGCAAGGAAGCGGAGACGGAGACGCGTTCCGCCCGCGAAGCGCTGCGCGGGGAGCGGAAGAAAACGGCCGATCTCGACAAGAAACTCGAGCGGCTGATGGCCACGCTGGCCGACCGGGAAGATAAGATCGAGCGCCGTGAACGCGAGCTGACGCGGCTGCGCGAGGAGCGCAAAACCGCGCCCAGGGCATCAAACGGCACCGCGGCAAGCGGCGATGCGGCGATGCGCGAGACGATGCAGGACCTCGCGGCAAGGGTCACCGACATAGTGATCCGGCTGGAAGGCCAGGGATCTCCTGCCGTCAAGGCGCTACAAGCCGCCACGCCGGCGTCGGGAACGGCCGCCGGCCCCGTCAGTCTCGCCGACCGGATCAAGGCGTTGCAGAGATCGTCCTGATGGTTCGTCTCGTCATTCCCTGAAGAAATGGTGCATCGCCACTGCTGACGCAGCCGCCACGTTCAGGCTGTCGAAACCGTCGCGCATGGTGATGCGCAGCGTGGTCATGCGCTCAAGCAACGCGCCGGGAAGGCCGGCGCCTTCGGTGCCCAGATAGAGGGCGGTCCGCTCGCCCTGGGCAACCTCGCGGAGGTCGCGCGCGCCGCGCGGCGACAGCGCGAAGGCGTCGAAACCATGCGCGGCGAGGCCGGCATGGAAATCATGCTCGCCGGCGAAAGTCGCATAGGGGACGCGCAAGGCAGCACCTACCGAAACGCGGATGGACTTGCGGTAGAGCGGATCGCAGCAACTGGCGTCCAGGAAGACGGCATCGGCGCCGAAGGCGGCGGCGTTGCGGAAGATCGACCCGATGTTGTCGTGGTTGGCGATGCCGACGAGGACCAGAACCAGCGCGCGCCGCGGCATCGCGGCAAGCAATTCGAGCGCGTCCGGAACCGGCTTGCGCCGGCCGAGCGCCATTATGCCCCGGTGAAGGGGAAATCCCGCTATGGCGTCGATGACCTGGCGCGAAGCGACGTAGACGGGCAGGCCGGGCGGCACCTTGCTCAAGGTCGCTTCAAGGCCGGGAACGCGGTTTTCCAGGAGCAGCAGCGACTCGGCCTCGAAGCGCGGCGATGCGAGGAGCGCGTCGAGAACGACCCTGCCTTCGGCGATGAAGCGGTTTTCGCGACCGACGAGATCGCGCTCGCGTATGTCGCGGTAGGGCGAAACCCGCGGATCGTCCGGGTCGTCTATGTGGATCAGGGTCATGCAGGCCACGCTTTCGCAACCGCACTTGCGGCGTGGCGCGGCTTGCGTCAAGCCTCGGCAGCGCGGGCGACCGGCGGATCGTCGGCCAGGCCGTTCTCGTCGTCGAACAGGTCGGAAAGAAGGGTGAGCAGACGCCGGACGGCGTCCGACCGGCACGTATAGTAGATCATCTGCCGGTCACGACGGGTCTGGACCAGTCCGAGGCCCCGCAGTTTCGCCAGATGCTGCGACAGGGCGGACTGGCTGAGGTCCACCCGCTCGGCAATGGTGCCGACCGACAATTCGTCGTCGATCAGGTGCCCCATGATGGCGAGCCGCTTCTCATTGCCCATCAGGGTGAGAAAAACCGCAGCCGCCTCCGTGTCGGCGATCCGCTTGCTGGAAATCATCGCTGCCCCATCCTCGTGTGCCCGGTCGCCATGGGGGCAATGGCTTCCGGGTAGTCCAAAGCTTGTGCGCAGGTCCTGCAATCAGAGGCTGCATGGTTAGCGTAAAAACATTCCGCCCAAATCTCAAGCGCCCATCTGTCTCGAGCGCCATCTGTCTCAGGCGCCCATGTGGTCGTTTCCCTCATGACCCGCCACGGCCGCACCAGCGTCGCGCGCCGCGCGCGCCATCTCGACCAGCACCTTGCGCAGGTCCTGCGCCGCCGCCAGCGGCTGGGGAAAAAACACTCGCCGCGCTTCGTCGCCCGCAAGCAGGTCCATGCCTTCGGCATCGATGCCAGCCAGCATCCAGCCGTCGCCCCGCGCCTTCGCGTAATGATGCGCGTAGGCCTGGATCGCATCGCGATGGTCGGCGTTCATATGATCCAGCGCGCCCTGCTCGCTGGCGGCCAGCGCCTCGGTGACCGGTCCCTCGACCAGAAGATCGGATCGTTCCAGCACATAGGCCTTGCCGAAGCCGCCGTTCAGGCTGGCACCCTGCGGCTCGAGGCGGAAGATCGAGAAATCGCCCAGGCCGGCGTACAGCGATGCCTTGGGATTGCGATTGAGATAGCGCCGCTCGGCCCGCTCGTGCTCGGGCGTTCCACGTTCGAGGCGCTGCGCGCGGCAGGCAATCGACATGCGCGGATGGGCGAGCGGGTCGCCCTTGCCCGTCTCGCCGACCAGAAGCGAGCAGCGCGACTCGCCCAGCAGGCCGGCTGTATGCGCCGACAGCCCCGATACGAGGATGAGCGGCGCGCCGTCGAGATCGGTGGCGACGCCGACGCGGCTCGCCAGCGGTGCGCCGGTCGAAGGATCGATAACGGCGATCGCGCCGTAGCGGGCGGTTCGCAACAGCGTTTTCGCCAGCCGGATGGCGTCTGCATCCGTCTTGCGTATCACGTCCTTCGTCTCGGCCAAGGCAGCGTCTCCGGTAAATATGACTATAGAAGTATACTTATCGCCGAAACGCCCGCTGCTTGGCAAGCGCTGCCCGCCGCCCGCAAAGGGAAACGGAGATTTCCCGACCTATTTCGGGGCCATGCGGATCGCGCCGTCGAGGCGGATCGTCTCGCCATTGAGCATCTGGTTGTCGACGATGTGAAGCGCCAGCGCGGCATATTCCGACGGTTCGCCGAGGCGCGGCGGAAAGGGGACCGCGGCTCCGAGCGAGTCCTGCACGTCCTGCGGCATGCCGGCCATCATCGGCGTCTTGAAGATTCCGGGCGCGATTGTGCAGACGCGGATGCCGGAGCGGGCGAGATCGCGCGCCACCGGAAGGGTCATTCCGACGATGCCGCCCTTGGAAGCCGCGTAGGCGGCCTGCCCGATCTGGCCGTCGAAGGCGGCGACCGAGGCGGTGCAGACGATCACGCCGCGCTCGCCGCCCTCCAGCGGCTCGAGTGCTGAGGCGCGGGCCGCGAACAGGCGGATCATGTTGAACGTGCCGATGAGATTGATCTCGACGACCTTTCGAAACGTATCGAGCGGATGGGGGCCGTCCTTGCCGACGGTTTTCGCTCCCATGACGATGCCGGCGCAATTGACGAAAATGCGGGCGTGGCCGAGCCTGTCGGACACCTGCGCGACCGCCGCCTCCGCGCTGTCGGCGCCGGCGACGTCGCATTGGACGGCAATCCCGCCGATATCGCCGGCGACCCTTTCGGCGCGGCCTATGTCCAGGTCGACGGCGGCAACGCGCGCGCCTCTGGCCGCGAGCGCCCGGGCGGTCGCCTCGCCGAGGCCCGACCCCGCTCCGGTGACGATGGCGATCTGACCGGTCGGGTTCATGGTGTCCTCCTCAATGGCGGCTGCGTCGCGGCAGGCTACGGGCCGCAACCGGGTCGCGCAACAGGTATGCGGGCCACGCCTGCAATCAGGCCGAAACGGCTTGCCTGCCGTCCTCATGGCGGACCATGCCCGTCAGCTTGCCGACTGCGCCGGCAATGACCTCGTGCGCCAGCAGCCGGTTGGGATCGACCGGGCGCGGCATGGCGATCTGGCCGGAAGGTATGCGCTTGAAGCCGAGCGGTCCGTAATAGGGTTCGTCGCCGACCAGGATCACCGCCGCATGGCCGGCTTCCCTGGCCTTTTCCAGTGTGATCGCGACCAGTTTGCGGCCGATGCCGAGGTTCTTGTAGGCCGGCCGCACGGCCAGCGGCCCCAGCATCAGGGCGCGGCCCTGTCCGGCGGCGATGCGCGTCATGCGCACGGAAGCGACGACGGTCTCGCCGTCCGTTGCGACAAAGGACAGCGCGCGTTCATGCGGGCCGCCTTCGCGAATCCTGTAGGCCGCGCGGGCAAAGCGGCCCGGCCCGAAGGCTTCCTCGTTGATGGCGTCGATTTCAGCGTCGTGGGCCGGGGTTTCCGGCATGTAGGCAACGTCGGCAAGGCTCATGGTCTTTGCATTCCGGTTCGGGAGAAAAGGGCGCCGCAAGCAGCGGCATTCGCCAGTCGGCGCCTGTTCAGGCGCGGGCGTCCTTTCGTCGTCGGTCGAACCGGATGATGGCAAAGACATCGATCATGCGGCGCTTCCGCTAGCATCAAAATATCGCTGCCGCAATCACGCTTTTGGCGCGGGTGACGATCCGTTCATAGGCCAGCGCTTTGAGCCGCGCCCTTTTGCGCTCTACATGGAACGGGAAACCGAAAGGACGAGGCGATGGGACTTCTGGTCGACGGCAAGTGGCAGGACCGCTGGTACGACACCAAGGAAAGCGGCGGCCGGTTCGTGCGGGCGCAGTCGCAATGGCGCGACTGGATAACGCCGGACGGCGCGCCGACCGAAGGGCGCACACGCGGCTTCAGGGCCGAGCCCGGACGCTATCATCTCTATGTCTCGCTGGCCTGTCCCTGGGCGCACCGGACGCTGATCTTGCGGGCATTGAAGAAGCTCGAAGACGTCATTTCCGTCTCCATCGTCCACTATCACATGGGCGAAAACGGCTGGACCTTCCTGGCCGAGGAAGGCGCGACCGGCGACACGCTTTACGGGCTCGATTTCCTGCACCAGATCTACACGAAGGCCGATCCGGCCTATTCCGGCCGCGTCACCGTGCCGGTTCTGTGGGACAAGAAGGAGGAGACGATCGTCAACAATGAATCCTCCGAGATCATCCGCATGCTGAATTCGGCTTTCGACGAATGGGGCGACGCCGGCCTCGACTTCTATCCGCAGGCATTGCGCACCGAGATCGACGCGGTCAACGCGCTCGTCTATCCGGCGATCAACAACGGCGTCTACCGCGCCGGGTTCGCAACCACGCAGGCGGCCTATGAGGAGGCGTTCGGCGAACTCTTCCAGGCGCTCGATCAACTGGAGGAGCGGTTATCGACGCAGCGCTATCTCGTCGGCGACCAGCTGACGGAAGCGGACTGGCGGCTGTTCACCACGCTGGTGCGGTTCGACCCGGTCTATGTCGGGCATTTCAAGTGCAATCTGCGCCGGATCGCCGACTATCCGAACCTGTCGAACTATCTGCGCGATCTCTACCAGGTGCCGGGCGTTGCCGGCACGGTCGACCTCCGTCACATCAAGGCGCACTACTACGGCAGCCACAAGACGATCAATCCGACGGGGATCGTTCCGGTCGGGCCGGATCTCGACTACGCGGCCCCGCACGACCGCGGCCGGTTCGGACCGGCCTGAGCCGATCCTACCAGTGCGGCGAGACCGCTGCGTCCTCGAAGACCTCGCGGATGCGCCTGAGCGTCGCCGGCGTTGCGCCCCGAGGCAGGGCGTCGAGCGGGAAGAAACCGGCCTCGGCGATTTCCCGGTCCGGCCGCTTCGGGCCGGTCTGCCGGAACTGCTCGACCAGATAGAAGGCGACGTGATCGCGGCGGCTGGTCAATCGGTTGTGATGGACGGAGACGAGGCGCGGTGGGCCGACGATCTCGATATTGCCTTCTTCCTCGAGTTCGCGCCTCAGCGACTCCTCCATCGTCTCGCCGGTCTCGACGCCGCCGCCCGGTAGTTGCCAGCCGGGCACATAGGTGTGGCGGATCAGGAAAACGGAGCGGTTTTCCCTGTCGTGGACAAGGCCGCGCACGCCCAGCGTCATCGGCCGCCGCAGCAGGAAATAGAGATGGAACAGCCGGCCGCGCAGGCCCGGCCAACCCCTTTGCCTGAATTGTTTTTCCGGATCGTCCGGCATCTAGCAAATCCGTGAGTGGAAAGCGGCGCATCGCTCCCTTAAAGAGGATATATGCTCAGGCTCGCGCATCTTTCCGATATCCATCTCGGTCCCTTGCCCGATGTATCCTATCGCGACCTCGCCTCCAAGCGCGTCATCGGCTACGTGAACTGGCAGCGCAACCGCCGCCGCCACATGCACGACAGCGTGCTGGAGACGCTGATCGCCGACATGAAGACGAGCGCGCCGGACCATGTCGCCGTCACCGGCGATCTCGTCAATCTGGGCCTGGACAGCGAGATCGAGATGGCGCGGCTGTGGCTGGAGACGCTGGGTCCGCCGCAGGACGTCTCGGTCGTGCCCGGCAATCACGACGCCTATGTGCCCGGCTCCTTCGACAAGGCCTGCCGGGCCTGGGAGCCGTGGATGCGCGGCGACGGCGCGACCCAACCGGTCGGCCGCAACGCCTTTCCCTATCTGCGGGTGCGCGGAGACGTCGCCCTGATCGGCATTTCCACCGCGCGCGCGACGGCGCCTTTCATGGCCAACGGCTTTTTCGAGGAAGGGCAGGCGGGCCGCCTCTCGCGTCTGCTCGACGCAACGGCGGAACGAGGATTGTTCCGCGTCGTGATGATCCATCATCCGCCGGTGCGCGGCGCCGTCCAGCAGCACAAGCGCCTGTTCGGCATCAGCCGCTTCCACAAGGTCGTCGGCCGGCACGGCGCGGAGCTTGTGCTGCACGGTCATTCGCACGATCCGACGCTCTACTGGATCGGCAGCCGCACGGCCCGCATTCCGGTCGTGGGCGTGGCCGCCGGCGGCCAGGCGACGGGCGGGCGGCACGCGGCGGCGCAATACAATCTCCTCGACATCGATGGCAAGCCGGGCGCCTGGAGCGTAAGGCTGACCCGGCGCGGGCTGACCGGGCCAGCCGCCCCGCCCATCGACATCGAGGTGGTGGATCTCGCGTCGGAGCCGCGGTCGATGGTCAGAAGCTGAACTTCATCGCCGACAGACGGTCCCACAGCAGGATGACCGATACGGCGAGCCCGACCAGCGCGCCGCCGGCGATCAGCGCAAGGCCCGACAGAAGCGCCGAGGCCGTGCTTCTCTTGCGTCCGGCCGATCCGGTCTGCGGAGGCGGTTCGGCCTCGCTCACCTCGGCGCGCACGAATGCGGATGCGGCCGGTTCCGCGCCGCCTTCCATGAGCCGTTGGCGTTCGACGACACGCTCCGCCACATAGCGGGTGACCTGGCCAGCCACCGTCTTCATGTCGGTGGATTCGCCGAGCACGACGCGGCCGATGCGCGTGTCCTTCAGGAAGCGGTAGGTGCGGCGATCGCGACCCATGGCGACATGGGCGACGGCGTCGATCCAGAGCCTCGGCTGGAGGCCCGACGAGACGGCGAAATCGAAATTGTCGATATCGGCCGGCACGTCGGCGAAAACGGGCGCGAGTTCGTTGGCCAGGAGATCGAGCCTCATGCGGTGTGCCTCGCGCAGGTCCACGACCACGTCGTCACGGTCGGCCAGCGCGTTCTTCACGTCGCGCATGGCTTCCGCCAGCGACGAGTCCTTGGGTGGGACGGTATCGGCTGCATCCTGCATCGGCGGCCTCGCTGTCTATGGTTACCAGCGAATTAACACAAATGCGGCCGAATTACATCAAGGACGGGATTGTCCCGGTTTCTATTCATTGCGTCCGGACGCGATGGCCGTGGCGCGCGCGACATTGGCCGTGATGGCCAGAAGCACGTCGTCCGGCGCTTCTTCCACCAGCATGTGGCCAGCCCCGGCGACCGCACGCAGGACGAAACCCGGCGGCAGGCCGGCCGTCTGCGCGAAGGGCAGGACGGGGTCCTTTTCGCCCCACAGGACGGCCACCGGCATGGTCAGTGCCGTCAGGCTTTCGCGCGGGATGACGCCCTGCCGTTCGCCGCGCGCGATCATGGCGACGATCCCGGCGAGCCTTTCCATCTGGCCTGGTCGGGCGCGCATTGCCAGCGCCTGCCGCAGGGTGGCTTGCGGGACATGCGCTTGCGGACCGGACATGGCGAGCAGGCTGGCCCTCAACGCGTTCTCGTCGCTTGCGGCGGTGTAGCGGCGCAGCAGCGTGCCGTTGATGGCCTCCCCGATTCCGCCGGGTGCCAGCAGCGTCAGCGACGCCGCGCGCTCGGGCGCCATGAGCGCCATCAGGGCGGCGACGGCACCGCCCATCGAATGCCCGGCGACATGGATGCGATCCAGGCCGGTTGCGGCGAGGTCTTCGAGAATCGCCTTCGCCATCGTCCTGGCCTGTCCGGCGCCGGCCGTGTCGAGAGAGCGTCCATGCCCCGGTAAGTCGTAGGCAATGACCTGCATCGTCGCGGAGAGGGCTGGAAGCAGATCGTTCCAGGCCGCATGGGTTGCGCCGAAGCCATGCAGTAGCACCAGCGTCTGCGGTCCGGTTCCCGCGCGGACGGATTGGATCGCGTCGCTCAAGGCGCGCTCAACTGCCGGAGCCGAGACCGGCGGCACGCAAGGCCGCCACCAGCCGGTCCGTCAGGTCCGGCGGATACTTGCGCTTGAGAAACGCAGCGCGGGGGTCGGAGGCGAACTTGGGAAACTTGTCGACCAGTTCGTCCAACGTCGTCCGGCGGGTCGTTTCGTTGCCGGTCGCCTTGGCGGAAATCAGTTGCGCCGCCAGATAATGCGATTTGGCGGCGGTGGTCGTCAGCGCCGACGCGGCCAGTTCGGCCTTGTGCATGTCGTCCTGCATGAAGGCTGCGAGGAACAGGCCGAAATCCCACCATGTGGGATGGGCGCTGGACGCATCGACAGCACGTTCCATGATCGACGCGCCCTGCGCATAATGTCCTGCGAAGATCAGACTGTACGCGTAGGCGGCCGTCATCGACAGGTCGTAGGTGTTGAGTTCATACGCCTTGCGCATCCAGCGGACGGCTTCTTCGGCGTTTCCGCTACGCGCATTCAGGTAGCCATAGGCCCGATGCGCCGCCGCGCTGGTGGCTCCCCTAAGGATCGCCTTGCGGGCGTAGGCCGTGGCTTTGTCCATGCTGGGGTCGGGCGGGTAGCCATAGCCGTCGGTCGCGGCCTCCAGTTGCAGGGAGGCCAGTTCCGAATAGACCAAAGGGGATTTGGCTTTTTGATCCGCCAACGTCTCCATGCAGCGATAGGCCGCCTGGTGGGTCCTGGCATTCTGGTCGAGGTAATAGGCCTCGTCGAGCAGCAGGCAGCGAGTGAGGCCGCTCTGGAGACCAGCCTGTTCGATGTAGCTGTAGACGGTGCCTGAGGCCAGCACGGTGGCGCTCAATATGCCGGCGACACGATCCTCGACCTTGCCGGGAAGGGTCTCTGCCGGCGTCAGGTTGAGCGACAGCAGGACGCGGTCGGTGGCGACGTTCTGCAACTCCACGGCCACGTCATCGGAAGCGGAACCGGACAGTACGTCGAAGACGAAGCTGGTCGGATCGAGGGACGTGTCGCGGTCCTGTTCAATGTCGCGGCCGATGAAATCGATCGTGTCGAAACCGGGCAACCCGGCACGCAGCGCCGCGGCCACCCGCATTGCCTGCGGGCTGTCGTTCTTCACGGCCAGATAGATGACCGGGAGCGCCTCGCTTGCATTGGCGGGCCTGATGCTCGCGGTGGCGCCTGTTTCCTCGGCGGCGGAGGCCGTCGCCTCGCCCGGAACGGGCGGCTGGAGGCCGTTCTGCCGGACAAGCAGGACAGCCAGCATGGCTGCGATCAGGCCGAACGCCATCCAGAACAGCCTGAGCTGGCGCGTGATCGACGGAAAGGGAACGGCGCCGTCGATCGGGACGAGACTATCCGAGGCCAGGATCGACGCCGGTTCTTGCTTGTAGCCGGCAGGCGTCACCTCATAAATCGGCACATATCCGCCGCGCGGAATGGAGATGCGAATGCGCTCATGCGCGCCTTCGGTGTCGAAATACTGCTGGAGCAGTTCGCGCAGCCGGCCGGCCTGGACCCTGACGACGGCGTCGGTGGCGGAATCGAAATCCGAATCCTTGCCGAATACGTCGACGGCGATCGAGAAACCCTTGAGACGGTCGGCGTCGCCTTCCTGCTCGCGTTCCACCAGATAGCGCAAAAGCTTGCGGGCGCGCTCGGAGCGGCCGAATGTTTCGCTGGCAAGAACTCGCTCCAGCGTCTCGCGCACTGCGGGGGCAGCAGGCGTGGAATGCTGCAAGTGTCGGACCTTTCCAGTCGGCACGAATAGGAAGCGATCATATCGCGTGCCGGCGCAAAGGCACAAGCATCGAACCGGGTTGATCCCACTATTTACCCGGCCGAAAAACCCGGCCGGGTGACATCAGATTCAACTGTCTGATTTCATTATTTCTTTTCGATGATCCGGTTGACGGCCGAAACCACCGCTTCGAGCGAGGCCGAGGAGATGTTGGTATTGATCCCGGCGCCGAAGAGCTTTCCGCCGGGATATTCCATCTCGACATAGGCGATGGCCGAGGCGTTCGAGCCGCGCTGGAGCGAATGCTCGGAATAGTCGAGCACCGACATCGGCACGCCGACATGCTTCGACAACGCATCGACGAAGCCGTCGACCGGGCCGGTGCCAGTGCCGGAGATCGTCGTCTCGCGGCCGTTGTCGAGGATCGTCGCCTCGACGATCCGGCGCCCCTTCGTCGTCGTGTCGGGATAGGTGTGGTGATCGACGAATTTCAGCCGCGCACCGGGCTGCTCGACATAGGTTTCGAGGAACTGCTCGTGGATGCGTTTCACCGGTACCTCTTTGCCCTCGGCGTCGGTGATCTGCTGGATCGCCTGGCTGAACTCGACCTGCAGATTGCGCGGCAGGTTGAGCCCGTAGTCGGCCTGCAGCACATAGGCGATGCCGCCCTTGCCCGACTGCGAGTTGATGCGGATGATCGCTTCGTAGGAGCGGCCCACATCCTGCGGATCGATCGGCAGGTAGGGAACCTCCCACAATTCCTTGTTCGCCTTCTTGAGGGCCTTCATGCCCTTGTTGATGGCGTCCTGGTGCGAGCCGGAAAACGCCGTGTAGACCAGCTCGCCGACGTAAGGGTGCCGCTCCGGGATCGTCAACTGATTGGAATATTCGTAGACGTCCTTCATGCGGTTGATGTCGGAGCAGTCCAGCTTCGGGTCCACGCCCTGCGTGTACATGTTGAGCGCCAGGGTGACGATGTCGACATTGCCGGTGCGCTCGCCATTGCCGAACAACGTGCCCTCGACACGGTCGGCGCCGGCCATCAGGCCGAGCTCTGTGGTGGCGATGCCGGTGCCGCGGTCGTTATGCGGGTGCAGCGAGACGATGATATTTTCGCGGTTGTCGAGGTTGCGGCACATCCACTCGATGCGGTCGGCATAGGTGTTCGGCGTCGCCATCTCGACGGTCGAGGGCAGGTTGAGGATCAGCTTGTTGTCGGGCGTCGGCCTGACGATCTCGGTGACGGCGTTGCAGATCTCCAGCGCCACTTCCAGCTCGGTGCCGGTGAAGCTTTCGGGCGAATACTGGAAGCGGTATCCGCCTCCCGCCTTGGCGGCCATGTCGGTGATCATCTTGGCCGCGTCGGTGGCGATGCGCTTGATGCCGGCGACATCCTTCTCGAACACCACGCGGCGCTGCAACTCGCTGGTCGAATTGTAGAAATGGACGATCGGCGTCTTGGCGCCCTCGAGCGATTCGAAGGTGCGGGAAATCAGTTCCGGCCGGCACTGCACCAGGACCTGCAGGTCAACCTCGTCGGGCAAATTGCCTTGCTCGATGCACCAGCGGGTGAAATCGAAATCGGTCTGCGAGGCGGAGGGGAAACCGACCTCGATCTCCCGAAAACCCATGTCGAGCAGGAGCTGGAACATGCGCGCCTTGCGCTCGTGCCCCATCGGGTCGACCAGCGCCTGATTGCCGTCGCGCAGGTCTACCGAGCACCAGATCGGCGCGTGCTCGATCACCTTGTCCGGCCAGGTACGGTCGCGCAGGCCGACCGTGGGGTAGGGGGCGTATTTGCGGGCGGCGTCGGGCATGCCCTTGGAGGGAACGGCTTGGGGCATGTCGGCCTCCACGATCTTTCGTTGTACGGTATTCATCGTCTCGTCTCCCGGCTGCTCGGCCGGCATTGCCAGTGCACAAGCAGCGCCTTCATGGCGAAGTCAATCGGTTTGGTGAGTCTTGCTCTACGCAATTCCGAACGCAAAACCGCTTCGCACTTTCGCTGAAATTGCCTTGGAGGAGCTTGGCCGGGACAGACAAAAGCCCTGGCGGTATCGACCGCCGGGCGCTCCTTCAGCGAGCCCGGCGATCGCCGATAAGGCCGAGAAGCAGAAGGGTGGAGGACAGCGCGCGCAAGGTCTCGCCGGCGAAGCCGGTCGAACGACGGGTTGCGGTGATGCGCGTGATCATGCGCGACCTCTTATAGCAGCGGCGCGACGCAGGCAAGTCTCCTGACGGGCAAGCGTGTGGGCGGCGGCGGCGGCATGGTACGCCGGCCTCATAATTTTATCCGGGTAATATTGACGAGCCGTCGTGCGACGTGCATAAGGACGTGCCGTGCGGTAGCGTCCGCCGGAACCCGAAACCCTTGTCGCGGATTCTCAAGCCATGCCTGACGCCAATCCCTCGATCAGACAAGCGCGCGGCCGCGACCTGACCAGCGGTCCCATCGGCCGGACCTTGCTGCTGTTCGCTCTGCCGGTGCTGGGTTCCAACGTGCTGCAATCGCTGAACGGCTCCGTCAATTCGGTCTGGGTCGGGCGCTTCCTCGGCGAATCGGCGCTGACGGCGACCTCCAACGCCAATCTCGTCCTGTTCCTGCTGCTCGGCACTGTGTTCGGCATCGGCATGGCGGCCACCATCCTCGTGGCGCAATCGGTCGGGGCGCGCGACTGGCACGAAGCTAGGCGCATCGTCGGCACCAGCGCCACCTTCTTCTTCGCCATATCGGCCCTGTTCGCGATCTGCGGCTGGATCTGGGTGGACGCCATCCTCAATCTGCTGGGCACGCCGGCGGACGCGCTGCCGCTGGCGCGCTCCTACCTGCGCATCATCTTCGTAGCGGTGCCGGCCGCGAACCTGCTCACCTTCGTCATGACGGTGCTGCGCGGCGCAGGCGATTCCAGGACGCCGTTCTATTTCATGCTGCTGGCCGTGGCGCTCGACGTGGCGCTCAATCCGCTGCTGATCGCCGGCATCGGGCCGTTTCCGCGCATGGGCATCGCGGGCTCCGCGACCTCGACCCTGGTCGGCCAGACGGTGAGCGTGCTGGCGCTTCTGGTGCTTCTTTACGCCAGGAGGCATCCGCTGCGGCTTGCCGGCGCCGACCTCGGCATGCTGCGGCCGGACCCGAAGCTTCTGAAGATCGTCGTCGCCAAGGGCATTCCCATGGGGCTGCAGATGATCGTCATCTCGGTCGCGGCGCTAACCATCATGGGACTGGTCAACGCCTACGGGTCGCGGGTCGCGGCGGCTTACGGCATTGCCGCCCAACTGTGGACCTATGTGCAGATGCCGGCGCTGGCGATCGGCGCGGCGGTGTCCTCCATGGCGGCGCAGAACGTCGGCGCGGGCCGATGGGACAGGATCGACCGCATCACGGCGTCGGGCGTCGGCTTCAACCTTGTGCTGACGAGCGTGCTCGTCGCCGCGCTCTATCTCTTCGACCGGACGGTGCTCGGCCTGTTCCTGATCGGCGATCCCTCGGCCATCGACACGGCCGTGCACATCAACAACATGGCGTCCTGGTCGTTCGTCCTTTTCGGCGTCACCATCGTGCTGTTCGCCACCGTGCGGGCCACCGGCGCGGTGATGCCGCCGCTCGTCATCCTGGTGTTTTCGGTGCTTCTGGTGCGCACCGGCTTCGCCTACTGGATGCGCGGTCAATTCGGACAGGACGCGCTGTGGTGGAGTTTTCCCGCCGGCTCGATCTGCTCGCTGGTGCTGGGGCTGCTCTATTACCGTTTCGGCCGCTGGCGCACGATGCATATGATCGAGGAAGAACGCCCGCCCGCCGGCGAGGCGCCCGACACCGGGCTCGGCGTGCCGCGCCAGCGGGCGAGGTTGGGGCCGGAAACGGAGGAAGGCGCTGTTCCCTGAGCGCTATTCCCTCACTGCGCGGGCGACGAGCCGGGCGATGCCCGGCCCGAGCAGCAGGACGACGAGGAAGCGCACCGTCTGCAATGCCATGACGAAGGAGATGTCGACGTCGTGCGAGGCGGCAGCGATGATGGCGATGGAGTCCATGCCGCCGGGGCTGGTGGCCAGATAGGCTGTCAGCGGATCGATGCCGAGCGTGCGGCTGATGAGCCAGGCCAGACCGCCGCACATGGCGATGAGGATCAGGATCGAAGCCACGATCTGCGGCAACGCCCGCGCGGCATGGCGCAGGATCGGCATGGTGAAATTGAGCCCGATCGACGTTCCCACGGCGGCGTAGCTGGCGGCCAGCAGCCATTGCGGTAACTGGAACTCGATGCCGGCACCCAGTCGCAAGACCGTGCCGAGGATCATGGCGCCGAGGAAATAGGGCGAGGGCAGTCGCAGCAGCCGTCCGGCGAGGGTTCCCCCCAATCCGATCGCGATGGTGGTTGCGAACAGCACCGGCTCCAGGTGCGGGAACCAAACGAGAGGAGGCACCTCGACGCCCGAAGTATCGACCCAAAGGCGCGCGATGAGCGCGGCCGCCATCGAGACGAAGATAACGCGCAGATACTGCATGAAGGCGACCAACCGCTGGTCGGCACCGAAGGCACCGGCCATCAGGACCATCGCGGTGGCGGCGCCGGGCGAGGAGCCCCAGACCGCCGTGGTGCCGGGCAGCACGCGCCAGCGGCTGATGAGCCATCCGAGCACGCTCGAGGCAAAGACGGTCGCTGCGACGACGCCGAGAAAGAGCGGCCATTCGGTAAGGAACACCGGAAAAATGCCCGGCGAGATCGATGCGGCGATAAGGCAGCCGACGATGGACTGCGCGGCGGCGAACACAGGGATGGGTATCCTGACGGTGGCGCCATTGATGCCGCAGACGATGCCTGCGAACATCGGGCCGATGAGCAGGGCGGCCGGCAGCGCCGCCAATTCCAGCAGCGCGACGAACAACAGTGAAAGCGCAAGGATCACGAGCCATTGGAAGGGCCGCCTGACAGTGGCCAGGCGGCCCGTCGGCGATGGCTGCGGATCGGTCGTCATGAATCGGTGATAGACCGGCCGTCGGCGCTTGCGAAGTCCGCCTCCGGGAAAAAAGGCAATGTTTCCAGCGATTGCAGCCCAAGCGCGCCGCGATCTTTCAGCTTCGCTCCTGCGCTTTGGGTTTTACGCATGTCTTTGAACCCGAAACCGCAACCACTTTCGGGAGACACGCTCCAAGGTCGTTAGGCGCCTGGGGCGGCGGCAATTACGCTTCGGGCAACCCGAAGCCTCCGACCGGCTCGGTTTCGATCTGGACCTCGAAGCCGGCGATGATCGGCCTTGCCCTGGCGATGGCAGCCTGCACGTCGGGCAGCGTCAGCGACGCCTTGTGGCTGTCGGCGTCCGTCCAGACCTCGGTGATCCAGATGGCGGTGGTGTCTGCGGGGTCGCGAGCAACGATATAGCTCAGGCAACCGGGCAGGGCGCCGGTGGCTTCGCGCAGCAAGCCAACCAGTTCGTCCCGCTTGCCGGGCTGCGCGCGCATCTTGCCGATCAGGCCATACATCTCCGCCTCCTTGCCGCTCCGCGGGGCGATCTTGGCAAACGCGGCCGCCGCCGTCCAGAGTGTTGCGCGGAGCCTGCAGATCGGATTCTCGGGACGGTCTCTTCCGCGACCGTCCGCCGACTCAGGCAAACGGCACGGCCGTCGTCCCCCTCGGCAGCTTGGCCTCGTCATCCGGCTCGACATGGATGACCACCCGCACCGACGGAATTTCGGCCTTCAGCGCATCCTCGATGCGGTCGCAGATCAGATGGCTTTCGCGCACCGGCATGTCGCCGTCGACGATGAGGTGGAACTCGATGAAGGTGGCGCGGCCGGCGATACGGGTCTTGAGGTCGTGAACTTCGATCGCGCCCTTGGAATTGGCCGAGATGATATCGCGGATCCGGATGTTCTCCTGGATGTCCACGGCGCGGTCCATCAGGCCGTTCAGCGACGAGCCGATGACGTGCCAGCCCTGCCAAAGGATGTTCAGCGCGACGATGACCGCCAGCGCCGGATCGAGGATGCGCCATCCCGTCAGCACCGCGCCGACAAGGCCGACGAACACGCCGACCGAGGTGACGACGTCGGTCATGATATGCTGGCCGTCGGCGACCAGCGCGGGGGATTTGTCGCTGCGCCCGGCCCTTATCAGGATCCCGGCCCAGACGGCGTTGATGACGGTGGCGACGCCGTTGACGGCGAGACCTTTCCATGGCTGTTCGAGCGGCGCTGCATTCTGCCAGGACCGCCAGACTTCCGTCAGGATGAGCAGGGCTGCGACCACGATCAGCACGCCTTCGAGCACGGCTGAAAAGTATTCGGCCTTGTGATGCCCGAAAGGATGGTCGTCGTCGGCAGGCTTGTGACTGACCTGAATGGCCCAATAGGCGGCGAAGGCGGCGATGACGTTGACCGTCGATTCCAGCGCGTCCGAATAGAGCGCGACAGAGCCGGTGATCCACCATGCCGCCGCCTTGAAGCCGAGCACGACGAAGGCGACGACGATCGACCACACCGCGAGCGTGGCGATCCTGCGCTTGCGCTCGCCCGGGATGCCGGCCGCGATCACGGTGCTCACCCTCGCGATCTCACGCAGCCTTTTCCTTCGCCTTGCGCGGCAGATGCGCCACCACGTTTTCGATCATGCGCATACCGGCGTCGCCGCCCAGCGTCATGATCGATTCGGGATGGAACTGTACCGCCGCCACCGGCTCCTTGGCGTGCTCGAAGGCCATGATGGTGCCGTCCTCGCTCTCGGCCGTCACCTCGAACTCGATCGGCAGGTTGACCGGGTCGGCGAAGATCGAGTGATAGCGACCGACCGTGACCTCCTTGGGCAGGCCGGAGAAGATGACTCCCGACTTCGAGACGCGGATGCGGGAGGGCTTGCCATGCATCGGCACGGCAAGCTGGCGAAGTTCGCCGCCATAGGCCTCGGCCAGCGCCTGCAAGCCGAGGCAGACGCCGAAGATCGGCAGGTCGCGCGCCCGCGCCTTCTTGATCGTCGCCGCGCAATCGAAATCCTTCGGCGTGCCGGGGCCGGGCGAGAGCACGACGAGGTCGGGCTTCAGCCGGTCGAACAGTTCCTCCGCCACGGGCGTGCGTACGGTGGAGACGTTGGCGCCCGTCTGGCGGAAATAGTTCGCCAGCGTATGCACGAAGGAATCCTCGTGATCGACCAGCAGGATGTTGACGCCTTCGCCGACCCGCGCGGTGGCGCGCTCGGTGGCGGTCGTGTTCCCGGCTTTGGCGTCGCGGATGGCGGAGAGCATGGCAGAGGCCTTCAGTTCGGTTTCGGCTTCCTCGTCCTCGGGGACGGAATCGAACAGCAGCGTGGCGCCGGCGCGCACCTCGGCGATGCCGTCCTTGATGCGGATGGTGCGCAGCGTCAGGCCGGTGTTCATGTCGCCGTTGAAGTTCACCATGCCAATCGCCCCGCCATACCAGGCGCGCGGGCTTTTCTCGTTCTGCTCGATGAAGCGCATGGCCCACAGCTTCGGCGCGCCGGTGACGGTGACCGCCCAGGCATGCGAAAGGAAGGCGTCGAAGGCGTCCATGCCCTCGCGCAGCCGGCCCTCGATGTGATCGACCGTGTGGATCAGGCGCGAATACATCTCGATCTGGCGGCGGCCGATAACGCGCACCGATCCCGGCTCGCAGACGCGGCTCTTGTCGTTGCGGTCGACGTCCGAGCACATGGTCAGCTCGCTCTCGTCCTTCTTGGAGTTGAGCAGCTTGAGGATCTGCTCGGAATCCGAGATGGCGTCGTCGCCGCGCTTGATGGTGCCGGAAATCGGGCAGGTCTCGATGCGGCGGCCGTTGACGCGCACGAACATCTCCGGCGAGGCGCCGACCAGATATTCGTTCTCGCCGAGATTGATGAAGAAGGAATAGGGCGAGGGATTGATCGTCTTCAGGCGGCGCGAGATGTCCGACGGCCTGGATTCGCAGCGCTCGTAGAACATCTGGCCGGGGACGACCTCGAAGAGGTCGCCGCGCTTGAAGGAATCCATCGCCTTGCGCACCAGGTTGGCGTATTCGCCAGGCTCGTGGTCGCCGCGCGGCGGAATGCGGTCGGCCGGCTTGAAGGGCTCCTCGGCGCCGTCGCGCGCCAGCCCCTCGGTCGAGAAGCCGTCGCCGGCATAGTCGTAGCGATCGGTCCATGCTGTGGCGGAATAGTGATCGACGACCAGGATCTCGTCTGGCAGGTAAAGCACCAGGTCGCGCTGGCTTTCGGCCCGTTCGAGCTTGTAGTCCACCGGGTCGAACTGGAAGGCGAGATCGTAGCCGAAGGCGCCGTAGAGGCCGAGATTGGCGTCCTGGTCGGTGTGGAACAGCGCGGTGATGGCGCGCAGCACGGTGAAGACGGAAGGCGCGCGCGAGCGTTCCTCTTCGGTGAAGGCGCGCTTCGGCTCGGCGATCGTCAGCGCCAGGCGCTGTCTGGTCGTCTGGGTCAGCGAGACGTCGTCGAGCGCCAGCATCGCCTTGGCGACGACGGGCAGCAGCACCTCGCCGCGCTTGTTGAGCGCCTCGATGCGCATGGCGCGGCCGCGCGCCGAGATCACCAGCGGCGGGTCGATGATGGCGGTGTCCCAGCGCGTATAGCGCCCCGGATACTCGTAATTGGAGGAAAAAACCGCTCCGCGCCGGGAATCCAGGCCGTCGATATAGGCATCGATCGCCCCGGCGTAAGGCCGCTCATGGCGTTCGCGGGTGATGGCGATACCGCCCGCGGTGACGAAGCGCTCCGCGCCGTTTTCCAGAATTTCCACCGTCATTCTCGCCTCCTGGGGGCATGCCCCGTTTCCGCCGCACGGAGTTCCGGAAGTTCCCTTGGAAAACAAAAGGCCGCCGGACTTGTCCTGCGGCCATCCTGATGTTCACGCGCATGCGTTCGGGTGGCCGCTCCTAGCTGGCCAACCACCAAACGGTCTTGATCGAACGAATGCTCATGGATTTTCCATAGCGGCGAATAGGCGGGCGCGCAACCGGTTTCGGCGGTTCAGGCGCGTACCAGCGCCGCTGCCTGCCTGATCCGCTGCCGGTCCGGCTCGAAGCCGATCGTCGCCTCGGCGCGGGCCAGCGCCAGCGCCGAATGGCGCAGCGCACTCTCGGCGTAGCGCGGATCGTCTATGCGGCCGAGCGCCGCGAAGGCCTTGTGCAGGCGCATCTGCACCTCGGGGATGGCCGCGCCGTCGCGGGCGATGGGATCGAACGCGTCGTCGAACAGGTCCTCGACCTTCACTTCCGGAACCCATATCTCCGGATAGAGCGGCTCTTCAGGATTCACCGTGTCGGCCCAGATCGACAACACCCGCACCTGCCGGCCGATGACATCGATGGCGGTGCCCATGTCGTTGGTGGCCGGTGACAGGGCGCGCGAGGCGATCTCGGTCAGCACGGAGACGCCGAAGCGTGGATCCTGGTCGAAGGAGCGTTCGTCGGCGACGGTGAAGGCGTCGCGCACCGCCTCCATGCCTTCCGTGTCGTCGAAGCCCGAGCACCATGCCATTGGGCGGTTCGTATCCACGAAGGCGCCGGGAAGGGCGGCGACGTACACGGCACCGTTGCGCTCGCGCGCGGTTGCGGCGAGGCCGGCCGTGTCGAGATGCTGGACATAGCCGACGCGGTCGGGAAACACCGGTTGCGCGCCGTCGGGTATGCCCTTTTCCGGATCGGCGAGCGCTTGGCCGCCGAGACAGGGCTTTTCCCTGCGGCGGCGCATGGCCTGCATGGTGACCTCCTCGACCGCGTTGGTGGTTTCGCCGACGCGCCCCAGCCGCAGGAGATAATCGATCCAGTGCAGCAGGGTCACGACGATGAGGGCGATGACGATCAGGGTCATTGCGAACAGCACCACGCGCCCCCTTTCGCCATAGGCGCCCATCGACAGGGTGATGATCCCCATCACGCTGTAGATAAAGGAGCCGACGAAGGTGGCCAGCACGTTCTGCGTGGTCGAATCCTCGATCAGCAGGCGGATGGCGCGCGGCGTGACGTTGGCGGTGGCCGTGGCATAGGTGGTCACCATGGTGCTGAGCGAGAAGATCGTCACCGCAAGCATGGAGGAGGCGATGATGTTGAGGATATGGTCGACCGCATCGGCGCCGACGCTGGTGGACAGGCCGAACGGCAGGTAGGGCGACAGGATCAGCGACAGGATCGCCGCCGCGACCGCCAGAAGGGATATCATGCTGGCCCGGAACCACAGGCGCCGCGACAGGAGGTGCCACAGCCAGGCCCATTTCGAGATCATGCTTCGCCTTTCGGTTGCGATTTCCTTGCCCGTTATGGAAGGAGATCGCCCGAACGGCAATGAAGAGCTTGCGACAGGGTGCCGGCGCCGCCGTATCGATAGGGCGGCGCCGGCGCTGGAGACGGCTGTAGAGAACGGCCCGTCAGGCCCTTATCTCCTGTCGCTGGAAGGCGACGTAGGCGATGGTGAACAGCATGATCAGTGCGGCGATCATGCCGGCGATCTGCGGCCAGACGAGGCCGAGGCTGGCCGAAAGCTGCAGCGGCGCGCCCATGACGGCGCCCTCCATCTGGTAGGCGAACAGAAGACCGAGCGAGCGCGTCGCCGGATTGAGCAGGGCCAGCGTCGCCTCGTTGTAGAGAATATTGGGCGAGATGCGCGCCAATCCCTGCTGGATGTTGAGCTGGTGCACGGCCGTCATCGGGTCGAGCGGGTCGATCGGTGCGACCCAGCCGGCCACCAGCGGCGCCAGCATCGGCCAGAAGATCGTGAACAGGAGCCACAGCGTCAGCGCGCAGAGCGCCGAGGTCGCCGGCGATTTGACCACCGTGGAAAAGGCCATTGCGACCGCCAGCCACACGCCCGCATAGACGAAGGAGACGAACAGGAAGGCGAGTTCGCGCGCGATCTCCTCGCCGCTCGGCGGCAGGCCGAGCAGCAGTATGCCCATGCCGGTGACAAGCAGCCACAGCGTCAGCAGGCAGATGGCGATGACCAGCAGGCCGCCGAGGAATTTCCCGGTCAGCAGCGCGTCGCGGTAGATCGGCTGCGACAGCACGCGCGAAAGCGTGCGGCGGCTGTATTCGCCGTTGATGGCGTCGAAGCCGAGCGCGATCGCCACCAGCGGGATCAGGAAGCCGAGGAAGGAGACGAAGGAGGGTAGGGGGGCCTGCGCGGTGGTGAACAGCCTGAGGAACAGGAAGGCGTCCTCGCCGATCGTCGTCTTGATCTGGCCGATAGCGGCGTATACCGAGCCGATCGCCGTCAGAAGCACCAGAAGCATCACCAGATGGATGCGGGCGGAGTTCATGTGGTCGGCGGCCTCCTTCATCGCCACGGTGGCGAGGCCGGCGAACGGAGACCCTTCACGCCGCGACATCATGGTTCTCTCCCTCGAAGAAATGGACATAGACCTCGTCGAGGCTGGACTGCCGGATGCTCATCTGCGACAGGGCGCCGCCGGCCTGGACGACACGCCGCGCGATGTCGGCGCGGATGTCGGCGTCGGCGTTGACGCGCCAGCGGCCAGGCTTGAGCACCGTCACCGACGAGACATGCGGCGCGCCGTCGAGCACCGCCGCGAGATCGACGCCGGCCGCCTCGACCTCGACGACATGCGTGCCGCCGAGAATATCGGCGGTGAGGTCGCCGACCTTGCCGATCAGGCCGATCCTGCCCTTGCGGAACAGCGCGACCCGGTCGCAGATCGTCTGCATCATCGACAGCAGGTGCGAGGAAAGCACGATGGTGACGCCGTCGGCGGCCATGGTGCGGATGAGATCCAGGAGTTCTTGCGTCGATTGCGGGTCGAGGCCGGATGTCGGCTCGTCGAGAATGGCGATCTCGGCGTTCTTGACCAGCACTTCGGCCAGGCCGAGGCGCTGGCGCATGCCGCGCGAATAGGTGGAGACGCGCCTGTCGCCGACATCGGACAGCCTGACGCGGGCCAGCGCATCGTCGATGCGCCGGCCGGCCTCGGCCGAGGCGAGTCCCGTCAGGCGCGCGGAAAAGCCGAGGTTCTCGCGCGCCGTCAGATGGTCGTAGAAACCGATCTGGTCGGGCAGGTAGCCGACCCGGCGCTTGACCGCCAGCGGCCGGCGCAGCGGATCGAGCCCGAGCACCCGCATCTCGCCGGCGCTCGGCTCGGTGAGGCCGAGCATCATGAGGATGGTCGTGGTCTTGCCCGAGCCGTTGGGGCCGAGCAGGCCGAACACCTCGCCCTTGTCCACGGCAAGGTCTATGCCGTCTACGGCGATTGCGTTGCCGTAGCGCTTGACCAGACCGCGTGCCTCGATGACGTGCGTTTGAGGGGAAGCGCTCATCTGCGGCCATACCTCGCGACGGCGAAGGCGAGGATCAGGGCGGCCACGCCGATGATGGCGAGGCCGGTGACGCCCCACAGCGTCGAGGTGCGCACGGTGACACGGAAACTGGCGCTGTCGGAGGCGCCGGAGCCGTTGGCTCGGACGGAGACCATGTAGTCACCCGCGATCGCCTGCGTCGAGGGCGTCATGGAGACGCCGACATTGGCGGTCTGGCCGGGCTCGATGTCGTCGACCTTTTCAGGGTTGAAGGTGACCTTCCAGCCCGAGGGGGGCGTGGCCGACATGGCGACGTCGCGCGCGGGCGCGGAACCGGTGTTCTCGACGGTGAAGGTGAAGGTTCGTTCCTGGCCCGCCGTCGCATCGCCGGAAAGCCGGCCCTGCGGTCCCGACAGCGATACGGTCGGGCGCCCGGTGATGTCGAGCAGCAGGTTGGTGTCGGCGGAGATGTCGCCGGCGCTGGCCGCGACGGTGACCGGATATTGGCCCGCCTGCGCCGTATCGGGCGGCTGCACGGAGACCTTCAGGTCCTTCGATTCGCCGGCCTTCAACGGCAGGCTGGTCAGTTCCTGCGAGCCGTAGCCCTGCTTGAAGGTAACCTGGAAACCGTCCGGCGCCTTGGATAGCAGATTGACCGTGGTGTCCTGTTCGCCGTCGTTCTTGAGGGTGACGTCGTAGTCGAAGGCCGATTTCGCCGTGCCGCGCAGCGCCGGCAGCTTCGGCTCCATCGTCAGCTTGGCCGGTTCGGTGCTGGTCAGCGTGACCTGCATGGGCAAGGTGAGGGTCTGGCCGTCGCCCTTGGCCGAAACGGTGAAGGCGACCGGCTTGCCGTCCTCGGCCTTCGCCGGCGGCGTCAGCTTGAGCGTCAGGTCGACCGTGCCGTCGGCGCCGGCGATCGCCGCGGCGACCGGCTTGCCGCCGCCGTCGATCTCCCATTTCCACCCGGACGGCAGGCCGTCTACGCCCAGTTGCACCCGCTGCGGCGGCAGGCCCTGGTTGGAGAGGTCCAGGTCCACGCTGACATCCTTGCCGGCCTGCGCCGAGAATTCCGGATAACGGGTGGTCAGCCAGATGCCGGCCGGCTTGGCTGCCACGTCAGCGGAGGCCGTTTGCGCGCTTGCCGGCGACGGGACTGCCAGGGCGAGGCCGGTTGCCACAAGGGCTGCGGCCAGTGGCCGGGACGGGTTGAAAAAGGGCGAGCGAAAGCGCGTAGGGATCATATGGGTCCTCCCGCGAAAGGTTGAAATTAATTGTTTTTTTGCAAAGTCTTGGCGACTTGGTGCGTCGCGGAGGATCGCCCGCTTTGTGGCGCGAATGCGGCAGGGTCCGCTCTGTTACCGGCCGCTCACGCGATTGTAAGCGGCCGCGATTTTCCGTGAGGAATGTGCGTGGCGGCCGTCAGTCCTCGAGCGCGCCCGAGCGCGCATCGGCGCTTCTGGTGGCGCCCAGGAGCTTGACGAGATCGTCACCGGCGCGAGTGATGCGATGCGACCGGCGGGTCAGGATGAAGCCGTCCTGCGGTGCGATCACCTCGGCATGACCGTCAGGCTCACCCGGTTTGTGGACGATGGTGGCGAGCCTGTCGCCCTTCTTGACGCGGTCGCCCGGTTTCACGTCGTAGAGGATGGCGCCGGCCTTCGGCGCGGGCATCATATCGACGTTTTCCAAGGGGGCGACGACACCCTTGAAAGGACCGGGCGCAGGCACGGCAGGATCGACGATGACGCCGCGCGCAACCAGCAGGCGATAGAGCCCTTCGGCATCGCCTTCGGCGGTGACGCGGTCGACATCGGCTATGCCGCGGTATTCCACCGTCGTCACGACGAGCTTGTCGGGCGCGGTCCCGGCTTTGAGGTGCGGATGGAAGGAGGCTTCCTCAAATGCCGCGCCGCTTTCGCCTTTCCACAGAAGCACGCCGGCAACACCCATGACAGCCGCGCAATCGCTCATCGCGGGCCACAACTCGGCCGGGACGTAGAGATACGGCTCGCCCTCGTCGTCGCAATGCAGGTCGAGCACGATGTCGTGACCGAGCGAGAGTTGGAGCAGGCGCGCCTTCAGCTTTTCGTCGACGGTGGCTAGATCGCTCTCGGGAACCAGCGCCGGATCGGGACGGTCGACCAGCGGGAAGTGGCGGTTGAAATTGGTGCGGGTGCCGGAATGGAAGCGGCCCTGGTGGTCGCCGAACTGGTACTGGGCGCGGCCGATCGGGTTGGCCCAGGGAACGACGGTGAGGGAGCCGCGGATGCGGCCTTCCGCTTCCGCCTTCGCCAGTTTCGGCATCAGCGCGTCGATGGCGACGGTGCCCGGCAGTTCGCCGGCATGGAGCGCGGCCTGCAGATAGGCGCGGGGCGCCGCCCTGTCGGAGCCGACAAAGCGAAAGACCGGAAATTCGTAGCTTACACCTTCGGTGTCGCCGGTCAGCTTCTCGATCGTCTTTTCCATCTCGAACCTCCATCTTGCGAAGGCAACACTTGCCGGTTCGGCGGCGTGGTGTCGAGTGGTCCAGCGGCAGGGCTTTGCCGGTGCAGCCCGCGCATCGGCCGGAACCGGCGTCCCGGCTTCCGTCCTGTGCCGTAAAGCAAAGGGGATCGTTACGGCGCGCCCGTCAGGACGCGCGGCGGCCTATTGCGCCGGGCAAGCGAGGGGCGTGGCGGGCAAGCGCCGGTCGAGGCGCTGCGAGAACAGCGCGACGGCCACGGCGATCAGCGCGATGGCCGCGCCGACGAAAGGAAGCCCCTGATAGGTGACGCCGGCGGTGAGCGCCGCCGCGCCCGCCCATGCGCCGACAGCGTTGCCGACGTTGAAGGCGCCCTGGTTGAGGGTGGCGGCGAGATTGGGCGCCTCGGAGGCCGTCCCCACCACGCGCAGTTGCAGCGGCGGGACGATGATGAAGACCAGCATGCCCCAGACGAAAACGGCCGCGACCGCATAGGCGGGATGTCCGCCGAAACGGGCGAGACTGGCGAGCAAGGCGGCCAGCAGAAGCAGCGTGCCGATCACGGTCGGCATCAATTTCCAGTCCGCAAGGCGGCCGCCGATGATGTTGCCGATGGTCATGCCGCCTCCAAACAGCAGCAGGACCCAGGTGACCGTCTCGGTCGAAAGCCCGGAAACGTCCGTCAGGAACGGTTTGACGTAGGTGAAGACGGCGAACAGGCTGCACGAAGCGAGCGCCGAAATCAGCATGGCGAGCCAGACCTGGAGCTTGCCGAGCACCCGGACTTCGCCAAGGAGACCGCCGCCGCTCGGGCGGGCCACATTGGCCGGCACCAGCCAGGCGATAGCGGCGACCGACGCAAGCCCGATCAGCACCACGGCAAAGAAGGTCGAGCGCCATCCGAAGGCTTCGCCCAGCGCCGTTCCGCCGGGCACGCCGAGGATATTGGCGAGGGTCAGGCCGGCGAACATGAGGGCGATCGCGCTGGCCTGCTTCCTCGGCGCCACCAGGCTTGCTGCCACGACGGAACCGATGCCGAAAAACGCGCCGTGGCCGAAGGCGGTGACGATGCGCGCGGCCATCAGCAGCCCGTAGGTGGGCGCGACGGCGCACAGGAGGTTGCCGAGAACGAAAAGGGCGGCGAGGGCGACCAGGACCGGCTTGCGCGGCATGTTGGCCGTGGCGACGGCGATGATCGGCGCGCCGACGACCACGCCCAGCGCATAGCCGGTGACAAGCAGGCCGGCGGCGGGAATGGTGACGCCGAGGTCGGCGGCGACCTCGGGCAGCAAGCCCATGATGACGAATTCCGTCGTGCCGATGCAGAAGGAAGCGACGGCGAGCGCCAGGATGGGCAGCGGCATGGTCTTGTCCGACAAATCGATTGAAGCGGCACTCTTCGCGATTTGCGCGCCGGACCACAACTGTGTTTACCGCAAAGCAGCATTGCGCCGGACACACTGGTGACCGGCGAAAGGCCGGCCGGAGCCGGCCGGCCGACGGTCAGCTCAGTCCTTCGATGTTGCCGTCCTCGTTGAGGTAGATGTTCTCCGACGACGGCTTGGAGGGCAGGCCGGGCATGGTCATGATCTCGCCGCAGATGACAACGACGAAACCTGCGCCCGCCGACAGGCGCACCTCGCGCACCGGCACGGTATGGCCGGTCGGCGCGCCGCGCAGGTTCGGGTCGGTCGAGAAGGAATACTGCGTCTTGGCCATGCAGACCGGCAGATTGCCGTAGCCCGCCTGTTCCCAGGTGTGGAGCTGGTCGCGCACCGACTTGTCGGCGATCGCCTCCGAGCCGCGATAGATGCGTTGGACGATGGTGTTGACCTTCTCGAACAGTGGCATGTCGTCGGGATAGAGCGGCGCGAACTGCGAAGCGCCGGATTCGGCAAGCTCGACCACCTTATGCGCCAGTTCCTCGATGCCGGCCGAGCCGTGCGCCCAGTGCTTGCACAGCACCGCCTCCGCGCCCAGTTCCTTCACGAAGTCCTGCAAGGCCTTGATCTCGGCCTCGGTGTCGGAATGGAAGTGGTTGATCGCCACCACCACCGGTACGCCGAACTGGTGCACGTTCTCGATATGGCGGCCGAGATTCGGGCAGCCTTTCTTCACCGCCTCGACGTTTTCCGCGCCGAGGTCCTCCTTCTTGACGCCGCCGTTCATCTTCATGGCGCGCACGGTGGCGACGATGACGGCCGCCGCCGGCTTGAGGCCCGCCTTGCGGCACTTGATGTCGAAGAATTTTTCCGCCCCGAGGTCGGCGCCGAAGCCGGCTTCCGTCACCACGTAGTCGGCGAGCTTGAGCGCCGTGGTGGTGGCCATCACCGAGTTGCAGCCGTGCGCGATGTTGGCGAACGGGCCGCCATGCACGAAGGCGGGGTTGTTCTCCAGCGTCTGCACCAGGTTCGGCTGGATGGCGTCCTTGAGCAGCACCGCCATGGCGCGGTGGGCCTTCACGTCACGGGCGAAGACGGGCGATTTATCGCGGCGATAGGCGATGATGATGTCGCCGAGGCGCTTTTCCAGGTCCTTGAGGTCGCGTGCCAGGCACAGGATCGCCATCACCTCGGAGGCGACGGTGATGTCGAAGCCGGCTTCGCGCGGATAGCCGTTGGCGACGCCGCCGAGCGAGCAGACGATCTCGCGCAGCGCCCGGTCGTTCATGTCCATGACGCGGCGCCAGGTGACGCGGCGGGTGTCGATGCCGAGTTCGTTGCCCCAGTAGATGTGGTTGTCGATCAGTGCCGATAGAAGGTTGTGCGCTGTGGTGATGGCATGGAAGTCGCCGGTGAAATGCAGGTTCATGTCGTCCATCGGCACGACCTGCGCATAGCCGCCGCCGGCGGCACCGCCCTTCATGCCGAAGTTCGGTCCGAGCGAAGCCTCGCGGATACAGATGATCGCCTTCTTGCCGATGCGGTTCAGGCCGTCACCGAGACCGACGGTGGTGGTGGTCTTGCCTTCGCCGGCCGGCGTCGGGTTGATGGCGGTGACGAGGATCAGCTTGCCGTCCTTGTTCTTCTGGACCGACTTGATGAACTCGGCCGAAATCTTCGCCTTGTCGTGGCCGTAGGGCACCATCTGCTCGGCCGGAATGCCGAGCCTGGCGCCGATCTCCAGGATCGGCTTCTTCTTCGCCGCGCGCGCGATTGCGATGTCGGATTTCACTTCGGCCATGACGGCGCTCCCATTTTTCGACGTTTTGGCGAGACGGGGCGGCAGGCGCCCTCGACGTGGCGCATAGAAGCCCGACAGCACCATGCGCCGCCGTCTCAAAACAGGCGCGCAATGCGCGAAAAGCGACAGGTCCGGTTTGCTATCTGTCGAGGACGGATCGCAATTCGACGATGTTCGAGCGGACCTGCAGCAGGTTGAAGCCCATTGTCGCCAGGTGCGAGGGGAAGAAGGCGCTCGACTCGTCGCCGTTGGAGATGATCCAGGGCTGAACGTCCAGCGAGGCGCGCAGCTGGCTTTCCATCCGGTCCCACAGGGTCTTCAGGTTGCGCTCGGCGATCACGTTGGCGAAGTCCGACTGCGTGGCGGTCAGGATGCCGTAATAGGCGTAGAGCTGCCCGTAGGCGAACCAGAAGCGGTCGTCGGCGCGCGGATCGAACCAGCCGGCGTCCGACGCTTCGATACGGGCGCGCAATATGTCGGAGGTCGAGCCGATGTCGGAGGCGATGCGGTCGAGGAACAGCATCAGATTGTCGGCGCGCGGGTCGAAGGTCGCCTTGCACTGCTCGAGGCTGGTGTTGAAGGTGCGCAGGTCCGCTATGGCCTCGCGGTAGACGCTGGGCGTCGGCCGGGTCGGGCCGCGCCAGCCGATGTACCAGGCGGTCTCGTCCCAGGCCAGCGCCGTGCGCGCCTTCTGCAGGTTCTCGTCTATCTGCGAGGTGCCGCGCACGCGCCCGAGCGTATCGACGAGTTCAGTGGTGGTGCGGCGCAGGACCTGGTTGATGCCGAGCTGGAAGGCGGCCTTGTTGTCGAAGAAGGGGGTGCGGCGCCAGTCCAGTCCGAACAGGCCGGCCTTCGACAGCAGGGTCGAGGATATCCAGGCGTTGCGGTTGACGTTGAAATCGATCAGGTCGGCGGCGACGGCGGCGATCGCCGACGGCTTGCAGCTCGTGGGTTGCGTTGCCGTCGTCAGGTTCTGCGCATCGCCGGACTGCTCGGGCTGAACCGGTTCGCCCGCGCCGGCGGTGCCGGCGGCGGCGACCTCGGCGGCCGGATAATCGGGATCGAAGGCGTTCCACCACTGGGTGATGTAGAAGAACCTCCCGTAGAACCCGAGGAGGATGAGGATCACCAGGCCGATGCCGCCCTTGAGGATCCAGCCGCGCTGGCCGTACCAGCGGCCCGCCCACATGAACGGCCACAGGACGACGCCGATGATGAAGCCGATGCCGCGGCCGATCCACTGGAACAGGCGGGTGAAGAAGTTCACGACCGGATCAAGCACACGCGTCCCCTCTTCAAATCAGTTTGCCAGGCCGTAGAGCCGAGCGCGAAAACCCACCTTGTCCTTGAGATATGTGGTTTTGAGCACATCGACAACATGCGCGCGCCAGCCTTGGGAAAAACCCTCGTAGTCCCGGTAGAAGCCCTGCTTGTTGAAGATATAGCGGGAGACGAAGTCCGACGGCACGAAATCGGAGATCAGACGGTTGGTCAGCCAGGCATCCGGGTGATCCGGCTTCGCCCGCGCGACGAGGAAGCGCTGCGCCGGCGCGACCTCGTCGATCTTCAACTGGCCGACCTGCTTGATCTCGCGCTTGGCTGCATTGAGGAAGGGGAAGTTGCCATCCCGGGCGATGAGGTCGGCATGGGCATGGATCCAGGTCTGCAGCCAGACCTTGTCCACGTCAGAAAGGTTGCGTTTCGGTTCGGCGTCGCGGATCAGGCCGCGCACCACCATCTCGGCGCGGTGCTCGAGATAGCCCGACTGCTCGATCCAGGAGGCGCGCGGCAATTCGATGCGGCCGGTCGAGGCGAGGAACCTGAACACGGCGTCCGCGTCGCGGATCGACAGGTAGGAGACCTGCCAAGGACGGGAGCGGCGGAAGCCGGGCGCCGCCGGATCCGAGATCACCGTCGTCATGTCCGGATCGACGAAGACGTAGAGGCCGCCGAAATGCGACGTCCAATAGGCGTTGTGGCGGAAGATCACCTGGTCCGGCACCAGCGCGTTCTCGCGGATGTCGCCGCAGACCTTGGCCAGTTCCACCATGCGCTTCAGCATGGCGTCGTCGCGCCAGGCGTCCGGCTCCTGCTTCAGCCGGTCGGTCAGCGTGGCGAGTTCCGCCGCCTTGCCCAGCACGTCCTCGGCCGACAGGACCTTGAATTCGACCTGGTTGATGGACAGCAGGTCCTCGATGTCCTCCACTTTGGAGACCGAATCCTCGATCTCGCCGTAGATCACGTCCTTGATGGTGAGCGCGTCGATGGCGCGCTGGTTGGCGCTCATGAACTCGAACATGAGCTGGGACGTATTCGAGAAGGCGGTGTGCACCACCGGCAGGCTGATCTGCGACGGCGTGAGGATGATGAAGCGGCGGTTGACCTCGTTGGGATCGAGATAGTCCTCGCCGCATTCCTCGGCGATCTCCGGCGAGAAGCCGGTGCGATCGATCTGGAAGCTCTTCAGCTTCGTCGGCTTCAAGCCGAACGCCGTCATCGCCTTGTTGTAGCGCTCGATCAGATGCGGCTCGTCCACAGTGAGCAGGCGGCCGAAGATGAGGTCGTTCTCGCGCAGGAGAGGGAAGCGGTTCATTCGTCCGCCTCGCCTATGAGGTAAACCCCTCTCCGCCTCGCTGCGCTCGGCACCTCGCCCCTTTGGGGAGAGGTGCCGAGGGCGAAGCCCGAGGCGGAGAGGGGTACGTTGCGGCCGGCATCGCCCTCACGCATTCCACAGCCCCTTCTTCTGCAATTCCGCCATCTCCCTCGCCGCCCTTTCCCGCAGCCTGGCGTCGCGTAGCATCTTTTCCACCGCCGCGTCGTCGGAGCGGTCGGAGTAGCGGAATTCGGAATCGGCGTAACGGTTGATCTCCTGCATCACCATCGCCATGTCGAACGGCCCGCGCAGGTCCTCGATCATCGCCTTCTTGTCGTCGTAGGATTTGTGCATGAAGGTCTCGGGCTTCTCGAACCATTCGTCCGGCAGCTCGATGTCCATCGCCCGCATCTTGATGGCGTCGGTGACATTCTTGATGGCACGGCCGGTGAAGCGCGGTTCGGCTTCCTTGATGAGGTGCAGGTAGTTGCCGATGTCGGCCATGGTTTTGGGCTGGCCGACCTCCTTGACGAAGCGGTCGTAGACTTTCCTCAAGCCGTCCTCGTGCGGTTTCGCATAGGAGCCGTATTCTTCCGCCACCGCGCGCTGGATCTCCTGCGCGGCGTAGAGCTTGTGATCGCCGAGCGGGATTTCGTGATTCTTTCCAGCAAGAAGCACGAAGATGTCGATGTAATCGTCGAGCGTCTGCGGGCCGTCGACCAGCCAGCGGGCGCCGGCGCGTTGGCGCAGCGCGTCGTCGACGTTCTCCGGATAGTTGGAGAACATGCCGAAGGAGCAGTTGCCGCGCACGACCGTCGAAGCGCCGGCGAAGGCGTCCATCAGCACGCCGGTGATCTCCTGCTGGCCGGCCGAGGCGCGGTCGTCGGAGCGCTTGGCCGCCACCTGGTCGATGTCGTCGATGGTGCCGAAGCCGATGGCGCGGGGGTTCAGCACGTCCTCGATGAACTGGCGGCAGTTCTGGCCGGACTTGCCCTGGTAGGACGAGATCTGGTCGACGCCGAAATTCTCGTAGACGAAGGGATAGCCCGCGACCTTGCAGTAGCCGTCGAGCAGGCCGGCGATCATCTGGATCAGCGTCGTCTTGCCGGTGCCGGGCGCGCCATCGCCGATGAAGGTGAACAGGAAACCGCCCAACTCGACGAAGGGGTTCATCTGCCGGTCGAAGTCGTAGGCCATCAGCATCTTGGCGAGTTTTACGGACTGGTACTTGGCGATGTGATTGCCGACGACCTCTTCCGGCTTCTTGAAGGTCATCACCAAGGGCTTCGATTTCTTACCCGGCGCGACGTCGAAGCCGTCGAGGGTAAAATCGTCGGCGTCGATGCGGATATGCGTGTTCTCGAAGGCGCCGAGCGCGCCGTCGAAGCGGGCCTTGCGCTGGAGCAGGCCGTCGATCGCCGTGCGGGCGAAAGCGCGTGCACGGGTGAGGAGATCGGCGTCGTCCTTGGAGCCGGCAATAGCGCTATCCAGACCGGCGACCAGCGATTTCACCGCGTCCTGCGGCGTGTCGAACAGGAAATCCGGCTCGGGCGTATCGTTGGGTGCCTCTTCTCCGTCGGAATCGATCAACTGGAAGAGATAGGCGGCCAGCGCGAAGGCGGCGATGTAGCCGGAGGCGGTGAGCAACTTCTTGAAGGCGGCCGCCTCGTCGCCCTGCAAGGGCGCGCGGGCGTTCTTCGCCTGCAGGCTTTCGAGATCGGTACCTTCGGCGAAGGTGTCGGCGACCGCAAGCGCGACCTGGATGCCGCGGCGGGCGCGGTAGAGCAGGGTGTGTTGCGGGATGGTCAGCAACTGGTCGTCGGGGTGAACCGCCTGGACGGCCTTCGAAAGTTCCACCTCGCGCGTGCGGCGCACGGAGCCGGTCGAGACGGTGGAGACGAAGCGGCGGTTGGTGCCGGCAAGAGCGGTGCCCGACTCGCGCGCGGGGTCTTCCAGCACGACGACGCGGGTGATGAAGCTCTGCGCGGTGGCGCGGTGCTTCTCGATCGCCGCTTCGGGAATGGTGGTCAGGCCGGTATCCATGTTTTCCTCCGCCCCAAGTAGCGAAATACCCCCTCCGGCCCTTCGGGCCACCTCCCCCGTGAACGGGGGAGGATACTCGGCGGCGCTGGATCCGCCCCTGCGAAGCGGCGGAGGGGGACCATGCGAAGCATGGTGGAGGGGGTATTTCCCTGCTCACACGTCACTAATCACCTGTCCATTCGACAGGATGTGCACCTTGTAGCCGGCGAACGTCTTCTGCGCCTCGCCGGCGGCGTAGAGCGCCTGGTAGGCTTCATGCGGCACAAGCGCGTGGTTCTCGTAGGATGAGACGCCCTGACGCGTGGCTTCCAGGTCGTCGGTGTCGATGAAGAATTCCTCCTCGGCCGGCTGGCTCGACCACAGGCCCTTGCGGCCCGGTTTCTCGGCCTTCGAATAGACCTCCTGAATGGTCCAGGTGAGCAGCCAGGCGTTTTCGGGCTTGCGCACTTTCGCCAGCACGTCGGCCACGACCGAATTGTTCTGGGTGATGCCCGCCGAATAGAAAGGCCCCAGCACGACGCGGCGCAACTGTTTGGGGTGAAGGTCGGGGAAGTCCTTGTCGAGATTCATCGCGATCGTCAGCGGCGACAGCGAATAGGCCGAGTTCTTCTCGGTGAAATCGTCGAAGCGATGCGCCAGCTCCGGATTGAGCAAGCCATCCACGGGCAGGGGAATTTCCACTTTCTCGTTGAGCTTGCCGTTGGCGTCGACGAGTTGTCCCACCAATCCTTCGGAAGAATCCTCCACGGTCACCATATAGACCATCGGCAGGTTGGCGGTGCCGTCGAACGTCGCCCAATGGACGAGGTAGTAGGGCCGCATGGTCTTCGGATTGACCGACACCTTGGCGGTCTGCGCCAGCGTGAAGGGACCGAAGGTCGCGCCAGCTTTTATGTCTTCCAGATAGAGGCGCTCGGCCATCGACTTCTGAAGCGCGGCCGGGAATTCCTTGTGACGCAGGATGAAGTCGGCCATCTCCGCGCGCAACTCTGCCGGCCGAGGGATGTTTGCCAGCCGCTGGTCGGCCTGGCGGCGGTCGTTCTCCAACTCGAGCAGGTTCTGGAAGACGGGGAAGCCGCTTTCGGCGCGCGAGATGCGGAACGCGTCAATGAACCCCAGCCGGTTGCGCCAGCAGGCGAAGGACTTTTCCAGCCGCGCGATGTATTCGGCCACGACCCGCGCCACGATGCCGTGGCGGTAGAGCGGCGAGCGGTCGTCGCGCATGAAGATCTCGAGGCCCGCGAGCGCCGCGGTAATGGCGGCGAAATAGCGCTCGGCGGGATCGTCGGCGGGGGTCATGGGGAGGGCTGCGCCACTCTTAAGACTGCACGTAGTCGGCGGCGTTGTGCTTCCTCATCACCTCCTCGAAGCGGCGGGCGAAGGCGTCGTCGGCGAGCTTCTTGCGGCGCTGGATGTCGGCGGAAGCCACCATGTTCTTTTCGTGCAGTTCGAGCAGGTCGCCGATGTGCTTTTGCGATGCCGCGCCGATGCCGGCCATGGTCTCCTCGGCCGTGGTGTCCACCTTCGAGCCCAGCGTGTTGATCTTGTGCGCCACGTCCTGCTGGGCGGCGGTCTTCAGCGAATCTTCCAGCGCCTTGTAGAGGACGATGCGCTGCTCGGTGTCGATGGTCAGCTTGTTGATGAGCGTCGATTGCGCGGCGATCTGGTTGTTGAGCGAATCGACGAAGGTCTGGAACATCGAGGTGTAGCGTTCCAGCGTCTGGCTCTCGGCCAAAAGCTCCTGCTCCTTGGCCTGCTTCTCGTTGTATTCGGTCGCCATCTTGGAACGCTCGCCTTCCAGTTGCGTGCGTTCGGTCTGGCTGGTCGAAGAGGCGATCTTGTTCTCGATGTCGAGCAGCAGAGGGTTGAGTTCCTCGATGCGCTTCTGCGTGGCCGTCAGGGTCTCGATGGTCGCCTTGCGGCGTTCGATCACCTGGCCGAGCGAGGTCTCGGACGTCTTGTAGCGCTGGTCGAGAATGTCCTTCTGCGCCTTGAGGATGCCGACGATGGTGTCGGACTTGGAAAGCAGTTCCTGGAGATTGCCGGCGAGGCTCATGTTGCGCACGCGGTCGGCGCGCAGGCGCTGCTGGCGCTGTTTGGAAAAGATGCCCACGAACTTTTCCCAGCCCGTGTAGTTCTTCATCGATTCGAATTCGGCGCCGAACACGTTGGTGGCGTCCTCCAGCCCGATGATGAGGTCGGCGATGTTCGCCTCCATCGTCTTCTGCTGGGCCAGCACGTCCTGGATGCGGGCGTTCTCGATGTCGAAATTGGCATTGCCGATCGCCTTGTCGGCGTCGGCGAGCGTGTCGAGCACGGTGCCGGACTGCTCGATCTTCGAGCGCATGTCCTCGACGACCTTTTTGGTCCTGGCAATCTCGGTATCGAAATTCTGCAACGTCGCCATGGCACCCCTCCGTTTGAATGTCACCCGCGCGCGGCGCGCGACCGCGAATATAGGGAGGCCATACGGTGAAGGGAAGCAAAGTTCAACGCGGCAAGGTCACGGCGCTGCCTGGTGCCCTGCTTGGAACTGTCCGCGCAAACCTGGCCGACAGGACGATGGGTGCAGACGGAGGGAGGCGGTGCGACGACGTCGTTCTGCCCGGACATCGTCCGGAGCCGGACGCACCGCGCCAGCCTTCCTTGTTCCGATAGAGGCCGTAGGTCTCGTCAGGCCGCGGACTGCGGCTTGCGTGGAGCGGCCGCCGGGCGCGGCTTCTTGACCGGGCCGGCGATCAGTCCTTCGCGGACGGCCAGCTTGCGCGCCGCCTTGCGCATGCGCCGCACCGCTTCCCCCTTCTCGCGGGCGCGCTTTTCGGACGGCTTCTCATAGGCGCGGCGCGCCTTCATTTCACGGAATATGCCTTCGCGCTGCATCTTCTTCTTCAGCGCCCTGATGGCCTGCTCGACGTTGTTATCGCGTACCAGTACCCGCAATGCTCTCGTTCTCCTTCTCGGTTGATTGGGTGCAAACAAAACAGGCCGCGAAAGCGGCCATCGTCACCCTGCGGGTTATATAGGCTAACGTTAGCCAACTTTCACGTCTTGACGGATTTTCCTAGCGTTCACAGCAGGTTATAGGAAATCCCTGCTAAGGCCTGGCGAATCCGATCATATCTTCCGGGCGCGACCTGCCCATCTCGTCTTCCCAATGGCGGCGGCAAAGCGACACGTAGATATCCTTGCCGATCGCCACCTGCTCGCCTTGCCTGGCGACCTTGCCGTCGGGGCCGAGCCGCACGACCATCGTCGCCTTGCGTCCGCAGCGGCAGATGGTTCGCACCTCGCGCAGGTCGTCGGCGATCGCCAGCAGCGCGCGCGAACCCGAGAACAGATTGCCTTGGAAATCGGTGCGCAGGCCGTAGCACATGACGGGAATGCCGAGGCGGTCGGCGATACGGGCGAGCTGCCATACCTGGTTTTCCTCGAGGAACTGCGCCTCGTCGACGAAGACGCAGTGGATGCTTGTGTGCTCATGATGCTCGGCGATACGGGCAAAGAGGTCGTCGCCATCGCGGAACATTTCCGCCTCCGCCTCCAGGCCGATGCGCGAGGAGATCAGGCCGCGGTCTCCCTTGCGGTAGTGCCCGGCGACGAACAGCATGGTGGCCATGCCGCTCTCGCGGTAATTGTAGGACGCCTGCAGAAGCATGGTGGTCTTGCCGGCGTTCATCGTCGCGTAATGGAAGTAGAGCTTGGCCATCCGTCCTTTTAAGCGCAAGCGGACGGCGGCGGGGAGAGGCACGCCCAGGCCATCCACCAAAAAGGAAGAGGCGTGTCGCTGTTCGGCCAGCCGGCGCCGCCGCTCGTGCAGTTGCGCTTCTTGAAAGAGCACCAAAATGGTGTTTGGCTGAAGACGAAGGCGGACAGCCTGAGAAGAATCGCGCAGCGGCCCCGCTGCGGAGCCATCACAATGGGAGAACAATCGATGTCGAGTTTCAAGACTTTCGTCGCCGGCCTGGGCGTGGCGACGTTCCTGGCTTCAGGACTGGCTACGGGAAGCGCCTTCGCGGGCGATGCCGAAAGCTGCAAGACGGTGCGCCTTTCCGACGTCGGCTGGACCGACATCCAGGCCACCACCGGCGTCGCCTCCGTGCTGTTGACGGCGCTGGGCTACGATCCGCAGGTCATCCAGCTTTCCGTGCCGGTGACCTACGCCTCGCTGAAGAACAAGGATCTCGACGTCTTCCTCGGCAATTGGATGCCGTCGATGACCAACGACATCAAGGACTACACCGCCGACGGCTCGGTCGAGACGATCAGCGAGAACCTGTCGGGCGCCGGCTACGGCATCGTCGTGCCGACTTATGTGGCGGACGCCGGCGTCAAGACGCTGACCGACATCGGCAAGTTCGCCGACAAGTTCGATCACAAGATCTACGGCATCGAGGCCGGCAATGACGGCAACCGCATCATCCTGGACATGATCAAGAACCCGGCCGACAACCTCTCCGGCTTCGAACTGGTCGAGTCCTCAGAGGCCGGCATGCTGACCCAGGCCGAGCAGTCGATGAAGGACAAGGAGTGGATCGCCTTCCTCGGCTGGACGCCGCACCCGGTGATGGGCGCCATGAAGATCACCTATCTCGACGGCATGGGCGATTCCGGCTTCGGCGCCGCCACCGTCCACACCAACGTACGCAAGGGCTATCTGCAGGAATGCCCGAATGCCGGCGCCTTCATCAAGAACCTGAAGTTCAATCTCGAAATGGAAGGCGAGATGATGAAGGCGATCCTCGACGGCGCCGACGCCAACACGGCCGCCACCGACTATCTTAAGAAGCACCCCGACGTCGTCGGGCCGTGGCTCCAGGGCGTGACCACCTTCGACGGTGGCGATGCCGCTGCGGCGATCAAGACCGCGCTCGGAAGCTGAGTCGGATGCCGGCTGCATGAGATCGAAGCAAGGGCGGCTCCGTCGCGGGCCGCCCTTTGTCCGTCGAATGGATGACGGACCTGAACAAGACGACCGCAGCAAGCGGTGGAGAGGGGCGTAATGGATCCGGTTTCAAAATTCCTGGCCGCCTGGAAGATCCCGATCGGGACTTGGGGCAAGGACTTCTTCAATTTTCTGACGGACCATTTCGATACGTTTTTCCGAGGCATTTCGAGCGGCCTCAACGCGGTGCTCGACGGTGCGGTCAGCGGACTTCTCGTCGTGCCGCCGGTGCTGCTCGCCGCGCTGATCGCGCTGCTTGCCTGGTGGTTGCAGAAATCGAAGACGCTGGCATTCGGCGTTTTCATCGGCCTGGTCTTCATCCTCAACCAGGGGCTCTGGAAGCAGACGGTGCAGACGCTGGTGCTGGTGGTGGCCGCCACCTTCTTCTCGATGCTGATCGGCGTGCCGCTCGGCATCTGGGCCGGCCACAAGCCCAAGGTCTACAGGATCATGCAGCCGATCCTCGACCTGATGCAGACGCTGCCGACCTTCGTCTATCTCATTCCGGTGCTGACGCTTTTCGGCCTCGGCAACGCTCCGGGCCTGATCGTCACCATCATCTTCGTCATTCCGACCGCGGTCAGGTTGACCCATCTCGGCATCACGTCGGTGCCGAAGGCCATCATCGAGGCGGGCGAGGCTTTCGGCGCCACAAGGCGCCAGCTCCTGTGGAAGGTAGAGCTGCCTTCCGCCCTGCCGACCATCATGGCGGGGCTGACGCAGTCGATCATGCTGTCGCTGTCGATGGTGGTGTTCGCGGCGTTGATCGGCGCCGGCGGGCTGGGCACCGAAATCAACCGCGCGCTCGGTTCGCGCAAGATCGACCTCGGGCTTGAAGCCGGCCTCGCCATCGTCGTGCTCGCCATCGTGCTCGACCGCATGACCCGTATCGGCGTGGGAGGCAAGAAATGAGCGTCGCGGTCGATTTCAAGAATGTCGACATCGTCTTCGGGTCCGACACGCGCGAAGCGCTTAAAATGGTCGATGCCGGCGCCTCGCGCGCCGAAATCCTGGAAAGGACCGGCAACGTGCTGGGCTGCGCCGGTGCCAACCTGACGGTGAACGAGGGCGAGATCTCGGTGCTGATGGGATTGTCCGGCTCGGGCAAGTCCACCCTGCTGCGCGCCGTCAACCGCCTCAATGTGGTCTCGCGCGGCGAGGTGCTGGTCAGGGACGGCGAGCGCATGGTCGACGTCGTGACCTGCGACGACGCCACGCTACGCCGCCTGCGCCAGAAGCAGGTGGCGATGGTGTTCCAGCAGTTCGGCCTGCTGCCGTGGCGCACGGTGGAGGAGAATGTCGGCTTCGGCCTCGAGCTTGCCGGCGTGCCGGAGGCCGAGCGCCGGGAGCGAGTCGCCAAGCAGCTCAAGCTGGTCAATCTCGATCCGTGGGCGAAGAAATACGCGCACGAGCTATCCGGCGGCATGCAGCAGCGCGTCGGCCTCGCGCGCGCCTTCGCCACCGAGGCGCCGATCCTTCTGATGGACGAGCCGTTCTCGGCGCTCGATCCGCTGATCCGCACCAAGCTGCAGGACGAGCTGCTGCAACTCCAGGCGGAGTTGAAGAAGACGATCGTCTTCGTCAGCCACGATCTCGAGGAAGCGCTCAAGATCGGCAGCCACATCACCATCATGGAAGGCGGCCGCATCGTCCAGACCGGCACGCCCGAGGACATCGTGCTGCAGCCGGCCAACGACTATGTGCGCGAGTTCATCTCCAACGTGAACCCGCTTTCGGTGCTGACGGCATGGAACGTGATGCGCGCCCTGCACGAACTGAAGAAGGACGGCGACGGCTGGATCTGGCTCGACCGGCGCCAGACGACGCGCTTCAAGCTCGACGGTCATGGCCTGGTGATCGCGGCCGAGCGCGACGGCAAGCCGGTCGACTGGGTGTCGTGCGACGATATCGAGCAGCGGCCCGCCGACGGCGGGCAGGTGTTCTGGGCGACGCCCGGCACGTCGCTGAAGACCGTGATGCTGGCGATCCATCGCTCGCAGACGGCGCCGGTGGCGTTGTTCGACGACCACTCCGGTTTCGTCGGCGCGATCGGGGTGCGGGACGTGCTGAGCGCGGTGCTGCGGCGGTGACGCGGCTTTCGCCTCTCCCTTCGGGGGAGACGAAAGGGGAGCCATAATGCCCGATTTTCTCCTTTCAGGCCCTAGCGACGCCGAAACCACCCTCCTGCTTGCCCACGGCGCCGGCGCGCCGATGGACTCGAACTGGATGCAGGCCGTGGCCGGGCACTTGGCTGGACAGGGCATCCGCACCGTGCGTTTCGAATTCGCCTATATGGCGGCGCGACGCTCTGGCCAGCGCAAGCCGCCGCCCAGGGCCGAAAGACTGATGGACGAATACCGGGCCGCAGTCGATGCGGTACGGGCGTCCGGGCGACTGCTGATCGGCGGGAAGTCGCTGGGCGGGCGCGTGGCGTCGATGGTGGCGGACGACCTCTTCGCGGACGGCCGGGTCGCCGGCCTCGTCTGCCTCGGCTATCCTTTCCATCCGCCGGGATCGCCGGAGAAGCTGCGCACCGCGCATCTGGAAGGGCTGACATGCCCGGCGCTGATCTGCCAGGGAACGCGCGACCCATTCGGCAGCCAAGACGAGGTGGATACCTATAGCCTGTCGAAGGCCATATCGATCCGCTGGTTTCCGGGCGACCACGATCTCAAGCCGCGCAAGTCGGATGGCCTGAAGCCTGACGACAATCTCGCCGCCGTCGCGACGGCGATTGCCGAATGGGCCGGCGAGCGGGGTGGAAGCCCTCGGCGATGACGCTTTCCTTCTCCGCAGTCGGCGGGAGCGGCGAAAACCCTCAAGCCGCCAGCGGCAGGGTGAGTTGCGTCTCCAGGCCACCCTCCGGGCGGTTGGACAGGCGGATATCGCCGCCGGCGCTGCGCGCTATGGCCCGCGCGATCGCCAGTCCGAGGCCTAGGCCGCCGGTTTCGCGGCTGCGCGAGCCTTCCAGCCGCACGAAGGGGTGGAACACCGAATCAAGTCTGGTCTGGGGGATGCCGGGACCTTCGTCGTATATGAGCAGGGTCACGCGCGCATCGTCATGGCGCAGCGACAGTTCGGCCTTGTGGCCATAGGTCACCGCGTTCTGGACAAGGTTGGTGACGCAGCGCTTCAGCGCCACCGGGCGGGCGAGGCAGACAAGCGTCCGTGACGGCAGGTCCGCCTCGTTCAGCGTGACTTCGGGATAGGCGTCGGCAATGGACTGCACCAGCGACAGGAAATCCAGTCGCTCGGCCTTTTCCTCCGTCACCTCGAAGGTGGCGAAGTCGACCACCGAGCTGGCGATGGATTCGATGTCGGCGAGGTCGTGCGCCAGCGCCTCGCGCACCCGGGAGGCGCGCAGCAGCGCCAGCCTCAGGCGCATGCGCGTCAGCGGCGTGCGAAGATCGTGGGCGAGCGCGGCGGCAAGCTGTTCGCGACCCTCCACATAGTCCCGCAACCGTTCCTGCATGGTGTTGATGGCGCGGGCGGCGGTGCGCGTCTCGCGGCTTCCGGTTTCTGCAAGCGGCTGGCTCTTCAGGTCTTCGCCGATCCGCTTCACCGCGCTTTCCATGACACGATAGGGCGCCGTGAGGCGGCGGATCGACCAGACCGACATGGCGACCACGAGGGCCGCGACCACGCCGTAGAGCGGCAGGCTCTCCGGGCTCAGCACCGGGCCGGGCGGAATGATCGGCTCGGAGAAGTTCAGCCATTGCCCGTCGGCGAACTGGATCGAGGCCGTCAGTTCGCGGCCCTTGGCGAATCCGGCGGTCAGCGTCAGCAGATCCTTCTCGACATCGCCGATGTCGGTGTCTGCCGGCTGGTGCCCGGACCTGCGTTCGAAGGAGGGCGCGCGGTCACGGCGCACACGCGCTTCTGTCACGCCGAAACGGGTCAGGCGCGCGACCAGTATGTCCTCCAGCTCTGCCAACTCGTCGTCCTGGGCGATCGAAGTGGCGACGGCCGGCCGGTCGGATACGCTCAGCGAATAGCCGTTGTTGGAAAGCCCTGAAACCATCGCCGCGCGCGCCTGCGGCGTGGCCGAATGGAGCAGTTGCACGACGGCGAAGGCGCGGTCGTTGAGACGATAATAGTCGACCACGTCGCTGGAGGCGGCCTGGTCGCGAGCGACCAGGAAAAGCGTCGTCACCTGACTGACCAGCAGTCCTGCGATGACGATCAGCAACACCCAGACCGGCAGGGTCTGCGGCAGCAGGCGCCTCATTCGCTGGTCACCTCGGGAATGAACTGGTAGCCGCCGCTGCGCACCGTCTGGATCAGGGTCGGCTTCTTCGGGTCGTCCTCCATCTTGCGCCGCAGCCGTGATACCAGGATGTCGATCGAGCGGTCGTAATTGATGCCGCCGTCGCCGCCGGAAAGCTCGATGAGCTGGTCCCTTGTCAGGACGCGCTGGGCGCTGCGCACGAACGTATGAAGAAGGTTGAATTCAGCCGCGGTCAGCTCGATTCGCACGTCGCCGGGCGCGACGAGGCGGCGGCGCGAGCAGTCCATCGTCCAGCCGGCGAAATGCCAGATCTGGCGCGCCGGCGGGCGCTTGTCCTCCTTCGCGCCGTTGCGGCGCAGCACGGCGCGCACACGCGCCAGCAGTTCCCGCGGGTCGAACGGTTTCGGCACGTAGTCGTCGGCGCCGAGTTCGAGGCCGACCACGCGATCCGTCGTCTCGTTGACGGCCGTCAGCATGATGATCGGCGTCGCCTGCCGCGCGCGGATTTCGCGGCAGAGCTCCAGCCCGCTGCGGCCCGGCAGCATGACGTCGAGGATCACCAGGTCGACGGGGTTGCGGCGCAGCACCGCCTCCATCGCATCGCCGTCGGCGGCGACGGACGCCCTCAGGCCGCGCTTGTTGAAAAATTCCTGCAACAGGTCGCGGATATCCCTGTCGTCGTCGACGATGAGAACGTGGGCGTCGGGCTTCATCGCTTGTCGCCGTTGATATGTGGCTCGCAGACCGTCCCTTGCCGCCTTGTTTCGGGCTTAATTTAGGCCGTCTCCGGCAAAAGCCGGGCGGGAAACAATCCGGAAACAAAATTCAACAATCCGGAAAAACGGACGAAAGAAATCAACGGCATAAGCTTGTCCCACGGCAGCCGGACGGCCGGTTGCCGAAGATGTTCCGGGTTTCAGGAACCGACCATGCGCAGACTTTGCTCCGGATTGGTGTTCATCGGCATGTCGTTTGCCGTGTTCGCCGCCGGGCCGTCCGACGCAAGGGGAACGATGACCCGGAGCGAACGCTGCAACAGGCTCAGTCGACAGGTCGACGAGGCTATCGAAACCCACGCCAAGGCCATGCAGGTCGCCGAGGCGAAGGGGCTTCAAAAGAAGGCGAAACGGTACTGCTCCGAACGCAAACAGGCGCAGGGAATCCGCATGCTCGCCGACGCTTTGAAGCTCCTTGGAGTGACACCGACCGATCCGTGAAGCTCCGCCAGATCTGCGAACAAAGGAACCGACCCATGAACAAGACCCTCCTCTCCGCCGCCGGCATCGCCATCGCACTGGCCTTCTCGCTGCCGATGACCGTCAGTGCCAATGCCGCCGCCTCGACCGCCGCAGCCACCTCGACCACCGCGCCGGCCGCCAGCACGGCCAAGAAGCCTGTGCACAAGGTCGTGCACAAGAAGATCATCAAGAAGCACAAGAAGGCCGCCTCGAAGGTCGCTCCGAAGAAGGCCGACGCCAAGAAGACGATGTAGTCGCATCGCAACTTCATCTCCAGGCCGCCCGGGCGTTCCCGCCGGGCGGCTTCTGCTTTTTGGTTGCCGTCCTTGCCGTCCTTGCCGTTCTGACCGGCTCAGCGCCTTGGCCGGTATCCGCTGACCTGGGCGCCATCCTGCGGGCGCAACAGCAGAAAGCCCGGGATCGACAGCAGGGGAATGACGGCGGCCAGCAGGAACGCTTCATGAAAATGCGCCGGCGTCGGCATCGGATCGTTCAGCGATACCAACCCGAGAAGGGTTGCGCCGACTGACACGCCGAAGGAGACGCTGAGCTGTTGCAGGACGCCGCCCATGCTGGTTGCGCGGCTGAGTTTCTCGGCCGGCAGGTCGGCATAGGAGAGCGTGTTGGAGGTCATGAACTGCGCGGAACGGACCAGGCCGAACAGAGCGACATAGACGATCAGCACCCAGTGCGGCGTGTCGGGCTCGAGCAGGGAAAATCCGGCTACCACCGCCGACCCCATGACGGCGCTGCCGATCAGTATCCTGGCGAAACCCAACCTGCGGAGCAGCGCCGAGAGCATGGGACGGATCATCAGCGCGCCGAAACTGCCGACGAATGTTATCGATCCGGAGCCTACGGCGCTCATGCCGAAGCCGACCTGCAGCATCAGGGGCAGCATGAAGGGCACGCCGTTCAGTCCGATCCGGCATAGTCCTCCCGCCAGCGTGCCGACGCCGAAGGCGCGCGAGCCGAACAGGCCGAGGTCGACGACGGGCGCTGCGACGCTCTTCGCATAGCGACCGAAGGCCAGAAGCAGCAGGATAGCGGCCGCGAGGATCAATCCCACCCAACTCCTGGGAAGCGTGGGGTGGCCGATATTCTCCAGCCCGAACTGCAGGAACGCGACACCGGCCCCGACCATGAGGAAACCCGGAAGATCGAACTTCTGCCGGGTGCCGTCCCTGACTTCCTCAACGAAACGCAGGGCCAGCACGATGCCGAGAGCGCCGAAGGGGATGTTGACGAAGAAGATCCACCGCCAGGAGGCATAGGTGGTCAGCGCGCCGCCGAGCAGCGGGCCGATGACGGGACCCATGATGGCGGGAAGCGTCATGTAGGTCATGGCGGTGACGAGTTGGGCGCGCGGAAAAGAGCGCAGGAGGATCAGCCGGCCGACCGGCGTCATCATCGCGCCCCCAAGGCCTTGAAGCGCCCGCGTCGCCAAGAGCATGCCGAAGCTCTGGGCCAGGCCGCACAGGACCGACCCGACCGTGAAGATGAACAGGGCCAACGCGAAAATGCGTCGTGCGCCGAAGCGGTCCGCGAACCAGCCGCTGACGGGAATGAAGACGGCAAGCGTCAGGATGTAGGTGGTGATCGCCAGATTGAGCCGTACCGGCGTCGTGTCCAGGCTCGCGGCCATGTCGGGCAGGGCGGTGGTGATGATGGTGGTGTCCAGTTGCTCCATCAGGAACGCTATGGCCACTGTCAGCGGGATGACGAAGCGCAGATAGGGCGCGCGTTCGACGGGGAACGGGTGGTCGGTCCGCGACTCGGAAGGTTCGCTCATGGCCCCGGCTTTATGCCCGCCCCGCTTCGCCGGCAATGCCGCGCGGACGAGGGAAGCCGTGGTTTCACGACGGGGGTTGAATCCGACGTCGGAGCGACAACATATTCATACCTGCCGCAACGATTGCGGCATCTTTTGCGACACGGTCGCACCGCACATGACAGACGATATCATCACGAGGCCCCGGACAAGGGCGAAGCCCAAGGTCGAGCGCCCGAAGCTCTACAAGGTCATCCTGCTCAACGACGACTACACGCCGCGCGAGTTCGTGGTGCGTGTGCTGAAGGCGGAGTTCCGCGTGAGCGAGGACCAGGCGCACCGCATCATGATCACCGCGCATCGACGCGGCGTGTGCGTGGTCGCGGTGTTCACCAGGGATGTCGCCGAGACCAAGGCCACCCGCGCCACCGACGCCGGCAAGGCCGCAGGTTATCCGCTGACGTTCACGACCGAGCCGGAGGAGTAGGAGAGCTTTCCCTCCCCCTTGAGGGGAGGGTGCCGAGCGAAGCGAGGTGGGAGGGGTAACCTCCGCTGCTCTCACGCAAAAATGGAGTCGCGCCCTACGGTCGGCGACCCCTCCCGACAGGCCTTCGGCCTGCCACCCTCCCCTCAAGGGGGAGGGAGGGCGCACTATCTGCCCTCCCTGTACCACATGGATCCCAGCGCCAGCAGCAGCAGGCCGAGGCCGAGGAAGCCGCCGAACAGGGGCACCCGGCTGACGGATTTCAGCACGCTGTCGTCGGTGGTCCTGAGGCCGATCCAGTCGCGGCCCGAGGCTTCGCCGGCGGCGCGCACCGGGATGATCGAGGGCAGGGAAACGGTCTGGCCGGACGAGACGGAGAGTTGCGAAGGGGCGAGGCGGCGCACGCTGCCCCCGGTCGCTTCCGCGGCCGGGCGGACCTTGTCCTCGGTCGAGACGACGTCGGCGAATTCGGGAGCGTTGACGGGCCCGACATGGGCGAGCGCCGTGAGATCGCCGTTGCCGACCTGATAAAGGCCGATCTCCTTGACCTCCAGGCTGCCGGTGAAGACGCCGGGCTCCGATTTCTCGAGCTTGACCGATACCGCCTTGCCGGATGGGGTGATGACCTTTGCGGATCCCGGATCGTCGCTCATGGTCTGGCGGCGGATTTCCAGCACCATGCCGCGCCCGTCGGCGGTCAGCCGCTCCTCCTCGAGTTCCGGCTCCTTCATCAGCCAGTGGGCGATGCGGCGGTAGAGCTGGACATGCGGGCCGCCGCCTTCGTAGCCGCGCGCCCACAGCCAGCCCTGGTCGGACAGAAGCATGCCGACGCGGCCCTCGCCCTTGCGGTCGAGCACGAGCAGGGGCCGGTCGTCGGCTCCCTTCATGACCACCTGGCCTTCCGGTTTGTCGATGCCGATGGTGCGGAACCAGCGGCTCCAGTGCGGCGGCTCGCTCTGCGAGCCGTCGAGGCCGCGCGTCACGGGGTGGCGCTCTCCAAGGTCCGTCAGGCGTGGGTAGAACGCCTTTTCGACGACATTGCCATCGGGCATCGCGGGCAGTACCGGCATCAGCGGCGTGCGGGCGATACTCTGCTCGCCGGAATATTCCGGACCGGCGGCGATCAGCAGCGCGCCGCCCTGTTCGACATACTGGGCGATGTAGTCGTAATAGAGGATAGGCAGCACGTCGCGATGCTGGTAGCGGTCGAAGATGATCAGGTCGAACTGGTTGATCTTGTCGACGAACAGCTCGCGCGTTGGGAAAGCGATCAGCGACAGCTCGTTGATGGGCGTGCCGTCCTGCTTTTCCGGCGGGCGCAGGATGGTGAAGTGGACGAGGTCAACCGAGGCGTCGGATTTCAGGAGATTGCGCCAGGTCCGCTCACCGGCATGCGGCTCGCCTGAAACCAGCAGGACGCGCAAATTCTCGCGGATGCCGTCGATCAGCGCGACCGTGTGATTGTTGGTGTCGGTGAGTTCGCCTTCTTCGGTCGGGATGGAAAGTTCGACGATGTTGCGGCCGGCGTTCGGCACCGTCACCGACAGCGGCGTTTCCTGTCCGACGACAGCATGCTCGACCGAGACCTGCTCGCCGTTGACCGAGACACGCACGTCGACAGAGCCGGAACCGCCTTCGGAATCGATGACCCGATAGGTCATGTCGAGCGGCTTGCCGACGAGGCCGAAACGCGGCGCCTTCTCGAACCGGATGCGCCGGTCTTTCTCGTGCTCCTGTCCGGTGATCAGTGCATGCACAGGCGAATGGACTTCGGGCGTTCCCGAAGGCACGTCATGAATTTCGCCGTCGGTGATCATGATCGCGCCGCCGATGCGCGAGGGCGGGACGTCACGGAAAGCGCCGTCGAGCGCGGAGAAGAGCCGCGTCTCGGTGCGCTCCTCGGCGGCCGGCGACCGGCCCGTCTCGACCACCCTGACATCGAACTGCGGGAAGCGGGCGAGACGCTGCTTGATCCCGGCAAGGGCTGCGTCTGTCTGCTTCGTGCGCTCGCCGATGTCCTGGCTCTGGCTGCGGTCGACCACGACGGCGACCACGCTCTTCAAGGGATCGCGGACCTCGTCGAGGAAGACCGGGTTGACCAGCGCCAGCGCCAGCGCCGCCAGCGCCGCTATGCGCAGCCACGACCCGCGCTGGCGCATCCACAGCGCCAGCAGCGCGAGGACCGTCAGCGGAACCAGCGCGGCGGCGACCAGCGTCCACGACAGCAGTGGCTCGAAGGACAGCGACCAGTTCATGGGCACGCTGCCATGAATTCGACAGCGACGACGTCGTCGTTGAGAGGCGTACCCCCACCCCTAACCCCTCCCCTCAAGGGGGAGGGGAATTTGGCAGCAGCGTTCCCGAGTCCCCCTCTCTCTTGAGGGGTGGGGGTACGAGGGATCAAATAAACCTCGGACATCACTGTCCCAGCCTTTCGAGCAGGATCGGGACGTGGACCTGGTCGGACTTGTAGTTGCCGGTCAGCATGTACATGACGATATTGACGCCGGCGCGCAGCGCGTAGATGCGCTGCATGGGGTCGTTCGGAACCGTGGGAAGCAGCGGCTGGCCGTTCTCGTCGATCGCCCAGGCGCCGGCGAAGTCGTTGGCCGTGATCATGATGGGCGACACGCCGTCTCCGGTGCGCACGGGCCGGTTGTCGGCGTTGGACGCTTCCGCCGAGGCTTCGACCCAGAGCGGGCCGCCGTTGAAGCGGCCGGGAAATTCGGGAAGGATGTAGAAGGACTTGGTCAGCACGTGATCCGGCGGCACCGGCTCCAGCGGCGGCACGTTGAGGCCCGACAGGATGTCGCGCAGCCGTTCCGTGGCGGGGCTCGCGGCATCCGCGCCGAATCCGGTGGAATACTGGTCGCGCGTGTCGAACAGCACCGTCCCGCCCTGGTTCATATAGGCATCGATGCGCGAGATCGCGGCCTGGCTGGGCATGGGTGCTGCCGGATCGATCGGCCAGTAGATGATCGGGTAGAACGACAGCTCGTCCTTGGCGATGTCCACGCCGGCCGGTGCGCCCGGCTCCAGCGCGGTCTTGTCGATGAGGAAGCGGGTTAAGCCCTCCAGGCCGGCGCGGCTGACGGCGTCGTCGCCCGGCACGCCGGTGACGACATAGGCGAGGCGGGTTTTTTCGACCGCCGCGATCGCGGTGGCGTCTCCGGGCCTCGAATCGTCGGCGTGCGCTGCGTCGGGATGGATGACGGCAAGCCCTGCGGCGACGAGCAGCGCGGCGGTGGTGGCTGCGGCGCGCCCGCGTCCACGCCGCGAGAACAGGCCGCCCATCCACAGCACGGCCAGCGTGTCGAGCAGCATCAGGAACAGGGCGGCTGCCACCAGAGGGCCTTTCAGGTGTTCCGACTCGTCGAAGGCATAGTGCACCGTCGTCACCGGCACGGAAACCTGCGGGCGGGCGATCGGTGTGAAGGCGGCGTCGGCGGCGAGCAGATTGTGGGCGACGACGCCGGCCTCCGAGCCATAGAGTCCGGGCGGATTTTCCAGCGTGACCGGCGCGCCGGCGCGTGGCACGAGCGGGCGCGCGTCGGGCGAGGGCGGTGCGAGCGCGCCGTCGGCGCCGATCATGCGATAGGGTGCGAGCGCTGCCGCGCTCGCTTCCGGCTGCGCCGCGACGCTGCCCTGATTGCGCGACATCTGTACGATGCGGCGCAGCATCTCCACGAAGCTGCCCGAGATCGGCAGGTTCGACCATGTCGCTTCGGGGGTGACGTGGAAGAGCACCAGCGTGCCCTTGCCTTTCTTCAGGCCGGTGACCAGCGGCGTGCCGTCGGCAAGGCTCGCCCAGGTGCGGTCGACGATGTCGGGCGACGGCTCGGCCAGCACCTGGCGCGAGACTGTGACCTCCGCCGGCGGCGGCAGGTCGGCGAAGGGGCCGTTCTTCGGGAAATCGGCGACCGGCTGCGGCGTGGTCCAGGACAGCGCGCCGCCGAGGTTGCGCTCGCCGGTGCGCAAGCGTACGGGCAGCAACTCGTCGTCGTTGCCGGCGGCCGCGAGGCGCGAACCGGCGAAGCGCACCAGCATGCCGCCGTTCTCCACCCAGTCGACCAGACGCGGCCTGACCTGCTCGGGGATGGTGCCGACATCGGCCATCACGATCATCGCGGGCTTGCGGTCGAGCATCTGCGGGATCGCTTCGGCGAGGTCGGCGCTGGATGGCTCGACAAGATCGGCGAAGGGCGAAAGCGCCCGGCGGATATAGTAGAGCGGCGACAGCAGCGGCTGCGCCTGGTCGGCATCGGCCTGGGCGAGCAGCCCGACGCGGCGGCGCCTTGAGCTTTCGTCCAGCACGCGCACCGCGCCCGCATGGCGCTCGCCGTCGAGGGCGACGGAAGAGAAGTCGTTGCGCAGCTCGAAGGGTACTTTCATCTCGCCCGTGGCGCTGGTCGCGCCGGGGCCGAAGGTCAGGGTCGCGTCGGCAATGCGGTGGCCCTTGTCGTCGAAGGCGCCCGCCGTCACTTGGGCCGGCCCGGAATTGCCGGCCGCACGGATAGCGGTCAGCGAAAAACCGTCGACGTCGTTCTCGGTCGCCGTCAGGCCGATCGGCTGGATGCGCTCCGGCACGGCCCAGATGAGGTCGCCGGCGTTCTCCGACAGCAGGGTGCGGAACGCCTGCTGATCGTCATTGGCGGCGAGCCCGTCCGCCAGCACCGCGACGGAGGCGCCGGGCAGGGTCTTCAGGGTTTCGGCGACGCGCGCATAGACGGCGGGCCGGTCGGTCGGGATCGGGCGCGGCTTGGCGGCACGCAGCCTGTCGAGCGCGGCGGCCGCGTCGAACGGGCCGATCTCGGCGTTCGGCTTCTCGGCCGTGAAGGCGACCACCACCGGAACGCCGTTCGCGCCGGCATCGTTGATCAGCCGCTCGGCGGTGGCGACGCGCTTGTCCCAGTCGGGGACGGCGGCCCAGTCGTTGTCGATCACCAGCGCCAGCGCCTTGCCGCCGGTCGGCAGCTTTTCGCGCGGGTTCCACACAGGTTCGGCGAGCGCCATGATCACCAGCGCCGCGAGAAGCAGACGCAGGAGCGTCAGCCACCAGGGGCTCTGCTGCGGCGTCTCCTCGCGTTTCAGCACGCGCGCCAGGATGCGCAGCGGCGGAAACACCTCGGCCTGCGGCTTGGGCGGCGTCAGCCTGAGCAGCCACCAGATGATGGGCAGGGCGATCAGTCCCCACAGCACCATGGGCGCGCCGAAGGAGAGCGGCAGCCAGCTCATGACGCAAGTCTCCGGCGGCTTGCGTGAACAAACCTTCCTATAAATGTCGGGTGTGTCGAACCCCCACCCCTAACCCCTCCCCACAAGGGGGAGGGGGACCTGGCAGGCGGCAGCTCCCCCTCCCCCTTGTGGGGAGGGGTTAGGGGTGGGGGTACCTTTGTTGAAAAAGAGCAGCGCCTCATGGCCGCGCGCTCCCGCCGTAGCCGCCGTCGTCGCCCATCGCCAGATGCAGGCGCACCAGCGCTTCGGACGCCAGCCTGTCGGTGTGGTTGGTGGTGAAACTCCATCCCAGACGCTTGCACCAGGCGGCAAGCTCGGCGCGGTGCGCGGCGTAGAGATGGCGATAATCCTGCGCCAGCCGCTCGGCGCGGCCGGCGGTCAGCTTGTCGCCTGTTTCGGGATCGGTGAATTCGGTGCGGCCGGCATAGGGGAAAGTCTCCTCCGCCGGATCGGCGATCTCGACCAGATGGGCGCGCGCGCCGTGGCGGGCGAGCGCATCCAGCCAGGCCATGATCTCGTCGGCGGGATCGAGGAAATCGGAGATCAGCACGACGTCGGAGAACCGCCGTATCGCGGAAAGGTCCGGCCGCGCCGGCAGGCTCGCCGCGTGCATCAAGCGGGAGGCGATGCGCTCGGCGCCGTTGCGGTTGGTGAACGGGTCGGTCAGGCCGGGCCACGCAATGCGCTCGCCGGAGCGCGACAGCAGTTCGGCCATGGCCAGCGCCAGCACCAGGGCGCGCGACTCCTTGGAGACGGACGCACCGGCCGATTTGTAGAGCATCGACGGCGAGGGATCGGCCCAGAGCCAGACCGTGTGGGCGGCCTCCCATTCGCGGTCGCGCACATAGGTATGGTCGTCGCGGGCCGAGCGGCGCCAGTCAATGCGGTTGACCGACTCGCCCTCCGAATAGGGCCGGAACTGCCAGAAATTCTCGCCTATGCCCTGCTTGCGGCGCCCGTGCCAGCCGGCGATCACCGTGTTGACGATGCGGCGCGCCTCGACCAGCAGGTCCGGCACGAGCGATGCCCTGAGCCGGCCACGGGCAAGCGCGTCGCGGGCCTCGATCGGTGCCTGCGCCTCGCCGACCCTCGCCATCAAATTCCCTTCACGAGGCTCGCCACCACGTCGCGCACGCCCATGCCTTCGGCGCGGGCGGCGAAGGTCAGCGCCATGCGGTGCTGCAGCACCGGCTCGGCCAGCGCGCGCACGTCGTCGACGGACGGCGCGAGGCGCCCGTCATAAAGCGCGCGGGCGCGGGTGCACAGCATCAGCGCCTGGCTGGCGCGCGGGCCGGGACCCCAGGCGACATGCCGGTCGGTTTCCTCGTTACCCTGGCCGGGCCGGGCCGCGCGCACCAGATCGAGGATCGTCTCGACCACGCTTTCGGGCACCGGCATCCGACGGATCAGCGTCTGGATTTCCCTCAGGCGCTCGGGCTGGACGGCATTGGCCGCCTTCGCTTCGTCGACGCCGGTGGTTTCGAGCAGGATGCGTCGCTCGGCTTCCAGGTCGGGGTAGAGGATATCGACCTGCATCAGGAAGCGGTCGAGCTGCGCCTCGGGCAGCGGATAGGTGCCCTCCTGCTCGAGCGGGTTCTGGGTGGCGAGCACGTGGAAGGGCGAGGGCAGGTCGTAGCGCCGGCCGGCGACCGTGACGTGATATTCCTGCATTGCCTGAAGCAGCGCCGACTGGGTGCGCGGCGAGGCACGATTGATCTCGTCGGCCATCAGCAATTGCGTGAAGATCGGGCCGGAAATGAAGCGGAAGGAGCGCTTTCCCGTTTCATCCTGCTCCATCACCTCGGAGCCGAGGATGTCGGAGGGCATCAGGTCGGGCGTGAACTGGATGCGGCTTGAATCGAGTCCCAGCACGACGCCGAGCGTCTCGACCAGCTTGGTCTTGGCCAGCCCAGGCACGCCGACCAGAAGCGCGTGGCCGCCCGCCAGCAGCGCCACCAGCGTGCGCTCAACCACGCTTTCCTGACCGAAGATGACGCGCCCGACGCTTTCGCGGATGCGGGAGATGTCGGCCAGCGCCTTTTCGGCCTCAGCGATCATCTCCTTTTCGTCGATCGGGCTTTCCTTGACGATCACGCTCATCCGCAACGGTTCCCCTGGCTGGAATGCCGCGCCAAAACGCGCGATGCCGCGAATCGATTCAGCGTGACCCATGCAAAACTTAAATCACGAACCCCGGCTGACAAGCGCGACAACAGTGACTATTTCGTGACGATGACCGAACATTCCCGCCAGGATCCAGACGGGCTCGCCGCCGCTTCCGATGCGCGCGGCCTGGAGGCCCTGATCGCCCGCGCGGCCCGCGCCGGCAAGGGCCTTCCGCCCGTCGAGCGCTGGGATCCACCGTTTTGCGGCGACATCGACATGGAGATCAGACCAGACGGCACATGGTTCTACATGGGCACGCCGATCGGCCGGGCGCCGCTGGTGCGGCTTTTCTCGACCGTGCTGCGCAAGGACGCGGACGGCGGAACCTATCTGGTGACGCCGGTGGAGCGCGTCGGCATCCGCGTGGTCGACGCGCCTTTCGTGGCGGTGGAGGCAGACGTTTCGGGAGAAGGCAAGGACCAGGTCATCACCTTCCGCACCAATGTCGGCGACGTGGTGGAAGCCGGCCCGGACCATCCCCTGCGCTTCGTCGACGAGGAGGAGACGGGCGGCCTGAAACCCTATCTCCTGGTGCGCGGGCGGCTGGAGGCGCTGGTCGCGCGGCCGGTCATGTACGAACTGGTCGGGCATGGCGAGGAGATCGAGGTGGACGGCATCCCGATGTTTTACGTGCGCTCGCGCGGCGCGGTCTTCCCGATCATGCCGGCGGAGCGGCTGGCCAAGCTGAGCGCATGATGGACCAGACAGCGGCAAGACCTTTTTCGGCAGCCGATTTCAGGCAGCGCGCCGCCGCCCAGTCGCCGGCGGAAGCGGGGGACAGCTTCGGCGACCATCGTTTCAATCCAGGTCATCCGCGCCTGCGGCTGAAGGAAACGGCGCTGCGCGATGCCGCCGTGCTGATACCGGTGGTGGACCGTGGCGCCGAGGCGACCGTCCTTCTGACCAAGCGCGCCGAGACGCTGCGCAACCATACCGGGCAGGTGGCGTTTCCTGGCGGGCGCATCGACGCGGAAGACGCCTCGCCGGAAGCGGCGGCGTTGCGCGAGGCCGAGGAGGAGGTCAGCCTCGATCCGGCCTTCGTCGAGGTGGTGGGGCGCATGCCGGACTATGTGTCAGGTTCCGGATACCGGATCGCGCCGATCCTGTCGGTGGTGCGGCCGGGCTTTCATCTGACGCTGAATCCGGCAGAGGTGGACGCGGCCTTCGAGGTGCCGCTGCGCTTTCTCATGGATCCGGCGAATCACGGCCGCGGCAGCCGCTTCTGGAACGATCGCGAATGGTTCTTCTACGAGATGCCCTATGACGGCAATCGCATCTGGGGCGTGACGGCCGGCATCATCCGCACGCTCTATGAAAGGCTTTATCAATGATCGCTCCGGTTTCGATCGCAGGCCGGGGCGACTGGCTGGACGACAGGCACCTGCAAAAGCTCCTTGCGGCGCTTTCGGCCGACGGCGAACTGGCCCGGATTGCGGGCGGTGCGGTGCGCAACGCGCTGCTCGACCAGCCGGTGGCCGATATCGACATCGCCACCACGACGCTGCCGGACGAGACCATGCGGCGGGTGAAGGCGGCTGGCTTCAAGGCTGTGCCCACCGGCATCGAGCACGGCACAGTGACGGCGGTGATCGACGGACGCCCCTTCGAGGTGACGACGCTGCGCGCAGACATCGAGACGGACGGCCGCCATGCCAAGGTGTCGTTCGGCCGCGACTGGGCGGCGGATGCCGGCCGGCGCGACTTCACCATCAACGGGCTCTACGCCGAAGCGGACGGCACGGTGGTCGATCTCGTCGGCGGCTTGCCTGACATCGAGGCGCGGCGGTTGCGCTTCATCGGCGACGCCGAAACCCGCATCCGCGAGGACTATCTGCGCATCTTGCGCTTTTTCCGCTTCTTCGCCTGGTATGGCGACGGCCGGCCCGACGCCGAAGGGCTGAAGGCCTGCGCGCGGCTGAAGGAGGGGCTCGACCGGCTTTCGGCGGAGCGCGTCTGGTCGGAAATGAAGAAACTGCTCGCCGCGCCCGATCCTTCGCGCGCGCTGCTATGGATGCGGCAGGCCGGCGTCCTGTCGCGCGTGCTGCCGGAAAGCGAGAAATGGGGCATCGACGCCGTTCACGGGCTGGTCGCAACGGAGAAGAGCCTCGGCTGGACGCCCGAACCGCTTCTCAGGCTGGAAGCCATCGTGCCGCCGGATGCGGCGCGCATGACGGCGATGATGGAGCGGCTGCGCATGTCCAGGGAAGAAACGAACCGGCTGCAGCGCTGGGCCATGACCGTGCCGCTCGACAGCAAAACCACCGAGACCGTGCTCGCCAAGGCGCTCTATCGGGGCGACAGGCAGGGCATAACGGACCGGCTGCGGCTGTCGCTCGCCTCGGCGCGGTCGAAGGCGGTCGAGGACGACAGGGCGATGATGGAGGCGGGCGGCTTCTCCAGGCTGCTGTCGGTCGCGGCGGCATGGCAGCGTCCCGATTTCCCTCTGCGCGGGGCGGATCTCGCGGCGCTCGGGTTTCGGGCCGGTCCCGGTCTCGGCAAGACCTTGAAGCAATTGGAAGACGAGTGGGTGGAGGCTGGCTTCACAATTAGCCGCGACGCGCTGCTCGAGCGCGCCGCAAGTCTTTCAAAGGAATAGGTCCGGCAAAGGAATAGGTCCAGTTCCGGATCAGGCCGCGTCGCGGACGTTTTCGATCCGGGAGCGGATCGCCTCGATCATGGTCTCGCGGATCGTGTCCTCGCCGTGCGTCTCGCGCATATGCTCGACGGCGCGGCGCATCACCTCGGCTTCCTCCTCGGCGCGCGTGTGCCAGTCGCAGCCCGGGACAAGCGACCCGCATTGAAATTCCTTCATGGGATTCCTCCTTTCCATGAACGGTTGGTTTGGAAGAATAACACGGATCGCCGGTTCGGGTTGCGGGAAATGTGTAAAAGCGGCGATGCCTCTGGCCGCCGCTCCGTTTCCTCAGGGCCAGAGCACCGCCGGAGGCAGCGACGACAGGATGGACTCGACATTGCCGCCCGTCTTCAGGCCGAAGATGGTGCCGCGATCGTAGAGCAGGTTGAATTCGGCATAGCGGCCGCGCCGGACGAGCTGTTCCGACCGGTCGCCGTCGGTCCAGTTCGCGCCGAAATTGGCGCGCAGCAGATGCTGGTAGACGACCAGGAAGGCGCGGCCGACGTCCTGCACGAAGGCGAAGTCGGCGTTCCAGCCGCCCTTTTCCTGCGGCGAATGCAGCCAGTCGAAGAAGATGCCGCCGATGCCGCGCGGCTCGTTGCGGTGGGGCAGGAAGAAATACTCGTCGCACCAGGCCTTGTAGCGGTCGTAGTCGGCGACCGCCGCGTTCTTCTCGCAGGCGAAGCGCATGGCGCGATGGAAGGCCAGGCTGTCGGGATCGTCCTGCGTGCGGCGGCGGTCGAGCACCGGCGTCAGGTCCGCGCCGCCGCCGAACCATTGCCGCGAGGTCACCACCATGCGCGTGTTCATGTGGACGGCGGGCACGTTCGGGTTCCAGGGATGGGCGATGAGGGAAATGCCGCTCGCCCAGAAGCGCGGATCGTCCTCGGCGCCTGGTATCTGCTTGCGGAACTCCGGAGAGAATTCGCCGTGGACCGTGGACGTATGCACGCCGACCTTCTCGAAGACGCGGCCGTGCATGACCGACATTGTGCCGCCGCCGCGGTCTTCCCCATCGGGACCTCCGTCCCGCAGCCACGGCTTCCTTTCGAAGCGGCCAGGGGACCAGTCGCCCTGTGGCCCCTTCAATTCGTCCTCGATATTCTCGAAGGCCGCGCAGATGCGGTCACGCAACGCCTCGAACCAGAGGCGGGCCGTTTCCTTCTTCTGTTCGATATCGGCAGGCAAGCCCGCCGCGATGTCCGGTCGTTCCAAAATGCACTCTCCGCCTTCGGACCCCATGTCCGACAAATGACTCGTCTTTTCCCGGTGCGATGCCTAGTCTGTCCTTGACTTGGGTCAAGGAGTTCTTTTGTGCGCACTCCCTCGCGACCGTCGCTGGATGGGCTGAAGAGGAGGCTCGACCAGTCCCGCGCCGAGCGCGGCGACAAGCCGCGAGACGGCTTCCTGCGCGAGACCTTCGTGCTGCCGCGTTCCGATGCGCGCCGCAAGGCAAGGGAGTGGTTCAACCGCTGGCCGAAACAGGCCTACTGGACGGAAATCGAAAGCTGGTTCGAGCGCCCGGGCGACGTGATCGAGTTCACCATCAGGCGGCTGCCGGCGGCCGATTGAGCACCGGGCGTGTGATACGCGGAAATCCGGTGTGGGCCGGAGGGGCTGCCCTCAGCGCTTTTTCTTCGACAGGTTCAGGTCCACCGCCGCGCGCACCAGCGCCTTCAGTGCCTCTTCGTCGACTTCGTCACCCTCGTGGAAGTCGATGGCGCGGCGGGTGTTGCCTTCGAGGCTGGAATTGAAAAGGCCTTTGGGGTCGTCGAGCGACGCGCCCCTGGCAAAGGTCATCTTGACGACGCTCTTGTGGGTTTCACCGGTGGAGATGATGCCGGCATGCTCCCAGACCGGAACGCCACGCCATTTCCATGTCTCGACGATCTCGGGGTCAGCCTGCCTGACGACGGCGCGCAGCCTGGCCAGCATCTCGCCGCGCCAGTCGCCCAATTCCTCGATCCGCGCGTCGATCATCTGCGCGGGGGATTTATCGCCGGCAGCGTCCGCTTTCGTCTTCATGTCGTCATCGCCTTCTATTCGGCATCAGCCCATATATAGAGCTGTCGTCGCGTTTCCTATGCGGCGGCGCGCCGTGCGGCGCGCTTCTTTCCCATATAGGGCAGCACGAACATATAGAGGCCCGAAAACAGCAGCAGGAAGAGCGGCGGAAGGGGCGAATAGACCACATAGGCGGGCGGCTGGCCAAAGGCCATGGTGACGAAATTGGCGATCACCGTCACAGTGAAGATGACGGATATCCAGCGGTGGAACTGCCTGATCCAATGGTTCACGTTCAATGCGGTCTCCTGTCGATGGTTGGCTCGGGGCATGGCGCGGGCGTTTCATGCGCGCGCTCAGTCCATTTTTCCGACGACCTCTTCCAGATTGGAGAAGAAGCGCTGCCAGCCGACGACGGCGCCCTGGTAGTAGGAGCGCTGGTCCTGGAGGAAACCCGTCTGCTCCATGCGCAGCAGCGTTCCCGCCTGCGTGGGCGTCAGCGTCCAGGTGACGACGCTGTCGAGATCCTTGGTGTTCCAGCTATAGGAAAGCGTCCTTGCCGTTTCGAGCGTCTTGACCTGACAGGCCACCGACCCCCAGTCGGCGCTGAGATCGAAGCGCTGACCCACTTCGGGCTTGAAGTCGTTCTTCATCAGCCATTCCTCGATAAAATGCGGCTGCGTGAGCGCACGCCAGAGTTTTTCGGGCGGGTGCGGGAATTCGCGTTCGACGACGACGGATCGGGTTTCGGTCATTGGTCCATCCTGTTGAGCAGGTCTTCAAGGTTATCGAAGCGGCCTTCCCAGAAGCCGGCCATCTGTCTCGTCCAGTCGGCGAGCGGGGCCAATGCCTCGGGGTCCGCGCGATAATGCGTCTGGCGGCCTTCATGGCGGTCGCGCACAAGCCCGGCCTGCCTGAGCAATCCCAGATGTTTCGACACGGCGGGCTGCGAGATGCCGGCCTGGGCGGTCAGCGCGCCGACCGTCAATTCCCCCTCGCGGCACAGGCGCTCGAAAATGGCGCGCCGGGACGGGTCGGCGAGGGTGCGGAAAAGGGCGTCGGTCGTGGGCATCAAATCGATAACTGATTGGTTATTGATTGGCGTATAATCGAATGGTTATGGATTGGTCAAGCGGGTTTTTGGTTGGCGAGTTCGGATCGGCACCGGAGAGATCGGCGGCCGCGCGCAAGGCGTCTCGGCCCGAATTGCCTGCCTCGTCCGTTGCCATCCTCACTTCACCGCCAGCCGTCGCGCGCCCGGCCCCTCGCTCGCCAGCCGGTCCTCGCGGTTGCGCAGCGGGCATTTGTCGATCGACATGCAGCCGCAGCCGATGCAGTCGCTCAGGCCGTCCCGCAGCTTCTTCAACTGGTTGATGCGGTGGTCGAGATCGTTGCGCCATGTCGTTGAAAGCAGATTCCAATCCCGCCTGTTCGGCGTGCGGCCCTCGGGCAGGGCGTTGAGCGCCCCGGCGATGTCGGCCAGTGAGATGCCGACCTCCTGGGCGATCCGAATGATGGCGATGCGCCGCAACACGTCGCGCGAATAGCGGCGCTGGTTTCCGGCGGTCCGGTGGCTGCGGATCAGGCCCCGCGCCTCGTAGAAATGAAGGGCCGATACGGCAACGCCGGCGCGCGCCGCCACCTGTCCCACCGTCAGTTCGCGAGCGAGCGCCATGCCTCCGCTGCCTCCGTCTGTTTCCGCTTGACCTCAATATTAGTTGAGGTTTTATCCAATCCGCCTCCACCCTGCAACCGAGGAGGCCGCTATGCAGCGACGCGACGGAAAGCATGAATTCGGATATGGCATGGCACGGCTGGAAGCGCTCGGCTTCCTCCTGCGCGAGGCGCGGGCGCTATCGGAGTTGTCGCATCGCCTCGCCGGTGGCCATCGCCACCGAGAGCGCGAGGTTGAGGCTGCGGCCGCCACCGGGCATCGGGATGGTCACGCGCGCATCCGCCGCCTCGTGGACCTTGTTCGGCGCGCCTGCGGATTCGCGGCCGAACAAAAGGATGTCGGCCACGCCGAAGGCGAAGTCGGTGTAGGGCAGGGCGGATTTGGTGGTCATGAGCACGAGGCGGCGACGCTGCGCGATCCGCCATTGCTGGAAGGCGTCCCAGTCGACATGCCGGGTGAGCGCCGCCATTTCGAGATAGTCCATGCCGGCGCGCCTGAGATTGCGGTCGGAGAGATCGAAGCCGGCCGGCTCGATGATGTCGACGGCGATCCCCATGCAGGCGGCGAAGCGCAGGATCGTGCCGGTGTTGCCGGCGATGTCCGGCTGGTAGAGCGCGATGCGCAGATCCTGCTTGGGATTCATGTGTTTTTCCTGCGTGGCAGATTCGCCACAGGGATGCAGCGGCCGTCGGCGGCGGCGCGCCTGCGGGTGGTCATCGACTGCGAATGCGTGTATGAAGCCGCCATTGTCAACGCGAACCGACGGAGGCGGATATGGAATTCATGACGACCGTAGACATCCACCGCCCCCGCGCCTGGGTCTGCTCCGGATTCGGGATGCGTCCCGTATCGGGGATGCGCCCGGTCTCCGGGCTCACCGCCTGACGGCGGCATTCGGTTCGACGCTCTATCTGACAGACTAGCTTCGCTCGACACGGATTCCGCCGGAACCCTCACCAGGTTTTCGAAGGATTCGCGCGATGTTTTTCAATCTTTCCAAGGGGCGCACCGCCCCGTCTGACAATATCCCTGTGCACCGATCCGTCACCGGCATCCCGTGGGCCGGCGGTCGGGAATCCGCTTTTTCAAACGTCATTTTTTCAATGGAGGACGGACCGATGTTCGATCCATACAAGGTCCCCGGTTCGAGAAGCCTGCACGAACGCAAGCTGGCGACCTGGGCGCTGCTGATCGGCGAGACCCATTCCTCGGCCGTGCATGCCGAGACCCGCCGCCGGCCGCATCGCGGCATGTTGCCCGACGTCGATTTCTCGCGCGCCGTGCCGGACTACAGCCGGCCGTCGCTGGTGCGCAGGATCATGCGCCTGGCCGGGCTCGGCGGCGGCAAGGCCGAAGAGCAGGGCTCGCTGGACAAGACCATCGGCGACAGGCAGTCGCCCGCCTATAGTGATCGCGACGAGACCTGCACCCCGGATGATTCGTCCGGGGTGCAGGGTTTTGCGCGCGCCGCCTGAGGCGAAAAGGACGTAGCTGGAGGCACGCATCATGTTCGGCTGGTTCGAAAAAAGGCTCGATCCGTTTCCCGTCGCGGAGCCGGTCGAGCCGCCGCGCGCTCTGCTTGCCTTCTGCTGGCACTTCACCAGGCCGGCATGGCCGTTCGTGTTGCTCGCGGCGGTTCTGATGGCGTTGATCGCCATCATCGAGGTCTGGATGTTCGGCTTCCTCGGCCATATCGTCGACTGGCTGTCGGTGCAGAACCGCGAGACGTTCCTTCAGACGGAATGGTGGAAGCTGGCGGGCATGGCGCTGATCGTCGGCGTGGCGCTGCCGCTCCTGGTGGTGCTGTCGTCGTTCAACACCTACCAGACGCTGTTCGGCAACTACCCCATGCGCATCCGCTGGCAGGTGCACCGCTACCTGCTGAAGCAGTCGATGGCCTTCTATCAGGACGAGTTCGCCGGGCGCATCGCCACCAAGCTGATGCAGACGGCGCTCGCCGTGCGTGAGACGGTCATCAAGTTCGCGGAGGTGCTGAACTATGTCGTGGTCTATTTCCTCGGCATGCTGGTGATCGTCGGCTCGGCGGACTGGCGGCTGGCGGCGCCGATGGCGCTGTGGCTCGCCGGCTATCTGCTTGCGCTGCGCTATTTCATCCCGCGGCTCGGCAAGGTGTCGGCCGCGCAGGCCGACGCGCGGTCCATCATGACCGGCCGCATCGTCGACAGCTACACGAACATCCAGACGGTGAAGCTGTTCTCGCATGGACGGCGCGAGTCGGACTATGCCCGCGAGGGCATGGCGGAGTTCATGCAGACCGCCTATGCGCAGGGACGGCTGATCAGCAAGTTCTACATGGTCGTCTATGGGCTCAACTCGCTGCTGCTGCTGAGCGTCGGGGCGCTGGCGATCGGCCTGTGGCTGAACGAGGTCGTGACCATCGGAGCGGTCGCGGTTGTGGTCGGCCTGGTGCTGCGCCTCTACGGCATGTCGCAATGGATCATGTGGGAGGTGTCGGGCCTGTTCGAGAACATCGGCACGGTGCAGGACGGCATCGCCTCGATCTCGCTGCCGAGGCTGGTCGAGGACCGCCCCGACGCACTCGATCTCAAGGTGGACCGCGGGGAAATCCGCTTCGACGCCATCCGCTTCCACTACGGCAAGGGCAAGGGCGTGCTGGAGGACCTGACGCTGACGATCCGGCCCGGCGAGAAGGTCGGGATCGTCGGGCGCTCGGGGGCCGGCAAGTCGACGCTGGTCAACCTTCTGCTGCGCTTCTACGATCTCGAGGGCGGGCGCATCCTGATCGACGGCCAGGACATTGCGGCGGTGCGGCAGGACACGCTGCGCGCGGCGATCGGCGTGGTGACGCAGGACACCTCGCTGCTGCATCGCTCCGTGCGCGACAACATCCTCTACGGCCGCCCCGACGCCGGAGAGGAGGCCGTGGTGGAAGCCGCGCGCCGCGCCGAAGCGCTCGGCTTCATTCCCGGGCTTGCCGACGCCAAGGGCCGCAAGGGGCTCGATGCCCATGTCGGCGAGCGCGGCGTCAAGCTGTCCGGCGGTCAGCGCCAGCGCATTGCGATTGCTCGCGTGATGCTGAAGGACGCGCCGATCCTGATCCTTGACGAAGCCACCTCCGCGCTAGATTCCGAGGTCGAGGCCGCCATCCAGGAAAATCTCTACAAGCTGATGCAGGGCAAGACCGTCATCGCCATCGCCCACCGCCTGTCGACCATCGCGGCCATGGACCGGCTGGTGGTGATGGACAAGGGGCTAATCGTGGAGGAGGGCTCGCACGACACGCTGATCGCGCAGGGCGGCCTCTATGCCCAGCTCTGGCAACGCCAGTCCGGCGGTTTCCTGCTGCACGACGACCCGCACGAGCCGGCGGCGCGCATGTCGCTCGGCGTGGCGGAGATGAAGGAAGAAGCGGCGGAATGAGAGATGTGTCTCGCCAAGGCATAACCCCCACCCCTAACCCCTCCCCGCAAGGGGGAGGGGACACATGAGCCTTCTCAGTCCCGTCTACCGCTGGTTCGAGAGCTGGGTCCCGCCGTTTCGCGAGCCGGCCGATCTGCGCCCGCCCGCCACCACGGCCGGTTTCATGTGGCATTATGTCGGCCAGGCGAAGGGGGCGTTCTTCCTGATGCTGGTCATCGGCGGCATCGCGCCGCTGGTGGAGGCCGGGCTGTTCTATTTCGTCGGCAGGGTCGTCGACATACTCGACGAGGTGCACGGCGAGCGGAGCTGGGCGGCGCTCTGGAATGCAGCCGGCGGCGAGCTTTTGTTCATGGTGGCGGTGGTGCTGGTGATCCGCACGGTCGTCGTCACCGTCTCCGCGCTGGTGGACCAGCAGACCATCACGCCGGGCTTCTCCAACCTGGTGCGCTGGCAGGCACACCGGCACGTCTCGCGCCAGTCCTACACCTTCTTCCAGAATGATTTCGCCGGTCGCATCGCCACCAAGGTATGGCAGACCGGCCAGGCCACCGGCGACCTGATGGAAAGCTTCATCGAGGTCGTCTGGTTCATGATCGTCTATACGGTCACCACACTGGCGCTGATGGCCGGTCTCGACTGGCGCATGGCGGCGCTGGTGATCGTGTGGATCGGCGCCTTCGCGCTGCTCGCCCGGCACTACCTGCCGGAAATCCGCAGGAATGCGGAGGCGACGGCCGAGGCCGGTTCCATGATCAACGGCCGCATCATCGATTCCTACTCCAACGTTCAGACGCTGAAACTGTTCGCCGCCGACGGCGACGACCGCTTCATCCGCAACGGCTTCGACATCTATCTCGACGCGCTGCGGCCCTTCACCCGCCGCCTCACCGGCGTGCGGGTGGCGCTGACGGTGTTGTCGGGCGTCATGATCACGGCCATCGCCTGTTTCGCGGTCTATCTGTGGGTGGAAGGGTCGATCACCGTCGGCGCGGTCGCCTTCACGCTCAGCCTGGTGCTGCGGATGAACATGCTGCTCGGACGGCTGATGATGCAGTTGAACGGCATCCTGCGCAATCTCGGCGTGCTGGAGAATTCCAAGGCGCTGATCTCGCAGCCGCTCGGCCTGACCGACGCGCCCGACGCGAAGGCTCTCGTCGTCACCGGCGGACGGATCGACGCCAGGAACGTCGTGTTCCACTACGGCAAGGGCTCGGGCGTGCTCGACGGCATAAACCTGACGATCCGGCCCGGGGAAAAGGTCGGCCTTGTAGGCCCCTCGGGGGCCGGCAAGACGACGCTGGTGAACCTGCTGCTGCGGCTCTACGACCTCGAAGCCGGCGAGATCGACATAGACGGGCAGGACATCGCCTCGGTCACGCAGAATTCGCTGCGCGCCACCATCGGCGTGGTCAGCCAGGATACGGCGTTGTTCCATCGGTCGCTGCGCGACAACATCAAGCTCGGCATGCCGCAGGCGACGGAAGCGGATGTGATGGCGGCGGCGCGCCGGGCGGAGGCGGACGGCTTCATCCTGTCGCTTCGCGACGTGCAGGGCAGGACGGGCTACGACGCCTATGTCGGCGAGCGCGGCGTCAAGCTCTCGGGCGGACAGCGCCAGCGCATCGCCATTGCCCGCGTCTTCCTCAAGGACGCGCCGATCCTGGTGCTGGACGAGGCGACCTCGGCGCTCGACTCCGATGTCGAAGCGGCGATCCAGGAAAACCTCGGCCGGCTGATGCAGGGCAAGACCGTCATCGCCATCGCCCACCGGCTGTCCACCATCGCCGCGCTCGACCGGCTTGTGGTGCTGGACAAGGGCCGCATCGTGGAAGAAGGCACGCATGACGAGCTGGTGGCGCGCGACGGGCTCTATGCGCGCCTGTGGAAGCGGCAATCCGGCGGTTTCCTGTTCAACGAGGAGAGCCCGCTGGAGGAGACGCGGCCGGCCTGACATGCTGCGACCGCGCCGATGCGTCGCGCCACCGCTGTTGCGGTGCGGCGCCGCAGGCCATATCTGAGGGCGATGTCCGTGCGCCCGCCCAGCAGTTTCGCCGCCGCTTCCGTGTCCGAAGTGCTGTTCGACGCGCTCGGTCACGAAATCCTGGCGGAAAAGGCGTCGGCGCTCGGCCGGGCCGGCGACCGTGCCGAAAGGCAGTTGGCACGGCTCAAGGCGCATGGTCGATCGCCGGTCGAATCAGACGAGGCATATGAGAAGCTGCGCTCGCAATTGCTGAAAGAAGCCGCCGACGCCGTCTATGCCTGGTTCATCCAGCGCGAATTGTGCGGGTTCCGCCGGCACGATTCGGTCATCAGGGAATTCGCCATTCCCAAAGAGGTGCTTATGCGGCTCGGCGCGCGCTGAGCGCGGGCTTTTACGCGGCGCCGGCGAGTGTGACCAAAAGGTGGCCGCGACAATCTGCCGTCATGTCCTAACCCGACTGGACAAAAATCATCGTCACGCATAAACCGAACTCCAAATGCCGGAGGGAAATTCGCTAGCCTGTTGCCATGCGGTATCGGGCCGGCGTGTCGAGCGGGGACAAGTGGCTCGGCCTTTCGGTAGAAGAGGCGAAAGGACCAGGCAGCCGTGAGCGCGACAGACGATACCCACGATCCCAATCGCCGCGATTTTCTCTATATCGCCACCGGCATGGCCGGCGTGGTCGGAGCCGGCGCCTTCGCCTGGCCGTTCATCGACCAGATGCGTCCGGACGCGTCGACGCTAGCGCTGTCCACGGTCGAAGTGGACGTTTCGTCGCTGACGGCCGGTTCGTCGCTGATCGTGAAGTGGCGCGGCAAGCCGGTCGTGGTCCGCAACCGCACGCCGGAAGAGATCAAGAGCGGTGAAGACGTCAAGCTCGAAGACCTCAAGGATCCGATCGCCCGCAACGCCAATCTGGCGTCCGACGCACCGGCCACGGATGCAAACCGCACCACGCCCGGAAAGGAAGCCTGGATGGTGATGGTTCAGGTGTGCACCCATCTCGGCTGCATTCCGCTCGGCCAGGAAGGCGAGTTCGGCGGCTGGTTCTGCCCGTGCCATGGTTCGGTCTACGATACGGCGGGCCGCATCCGCCACGGGCCGGCGCCCGAGAACATGGCCATTCCGGTGTTTTCGTTCATCTCCGACACCAAGATCCGCATCGGCTGAGGCAGGGGGAAATCATGCACGAGGGACATTCCACCTACACGCCGAAGAGCGGCCTCGGTCGCTGGTTCGACGCCCGCCTGCCGCTGCCGAGGCTGGTCTATGACAGCTTCGTCGCCTATCCGGTGCCGCGCAACCTGAACTATGCCTGGACCTTCGGCGGCATCCTGTCGATCATGCTGGTGGCGCAGATCCTGACCGGCATCGTGCTGGCCATGCACTATTCGGATTCGACCGGGCTCGCCTTCGATTCGGTCGAGAAGATCATGCGCGACGTGAACCAGGGTTGGCTGTTGCGCTACCTGCATTCCAACGGCGCCTCGTTCTTCTTCATCGCCGTCTATGTCCATATCTTCCGCGGTCTCTATTACGGCTCCTACAAGGCCCCGCGCGAGCTTTTGTGGATCCTCGGCTGCATCATCTACCTCCTGATGATGGCGACCGGCTTCATGGGCTACGTTCTGCCCTGGGGGCAGATGTCGTTCTGGGGCGCCACCGTCATCACCGGCTTCTTCTCGGCCATTCCGCTGGTCGGCGACTGGATCCAGCAGCTCCTGCTCGGCGGTTTCGCCGTCGACAACCCGACGCTGAACCGCTTCTTCGCCCTGCACTATCTGCTGCCGTTCATGATCGCCGGCGTCGTCGTCCTGCATATCTGGGCGCTGCATATAACCGGGCAGAACAACCCGACCGGCATCGAGGTGAAGTCGAAGACCGACACGGTGGCCTTCACGCCTTACGCGACCATCAAAGACGCGCTCGGCATGGTGGTGTTCCTTTTGGTGTTCGCCTACTTCGTCTTCTACATCCCGAACTATCTCGGCCATCCGGACAACTACACGGTCGCCAACCCGCTGAAGACGCCGGCGCATATCGTGCCCGAATGGTACTTCCTGCCGTTCTACGCGATCCTGCGCGCCATCACCTTCAACATCGGGCCGATCAATTCCAAGCTCGGCGGCGTGCTGTGCATGTTCGGCGCCATCGCCATGCTGTTCCTGGTGCCGTGGCTCGACACGTCCAAGGTGCGCTCGGCCGTCTACCGGCCCTGGTACAAGCTGTTCTTCTGGCTGTTCGCCGCCGACTGCATCCTGCTCGGCTGGCTGGGCTCACAGCCGGCTGAAGGCGCCTTCGTGCTGATGGCGCAGATGGCGACGCTGTTCTATTTCGCCTTCTTCCTGATCGTCATGCCGGTGCTCGGCCTGATCGAGACGCCGCGCCGCCTGCCCAATTCGATCACCGAGGCGGTGCTGGAAAAGAACGGCGGGTCAGGCAGCGCGCATCCGGCCGGTGCGGCAGCCGCACCGCAGGCCAAGGGCTGAGCGAAGGGAATCGAGGGGATTTGACATGAAGAAGATTCTCGTTTCGCTCGCCGCGGCAGGACTGGTTCTCGCCGGCGCCGCAACGGCCATCGCGCAGGAGCAGGAGCCGGCGAAGGAAGCCGGCCACTCGGAAGCCAATCCGACGCACTTCCCGATCAACGAGCCGAAGGAAATGAGCTGGTCCTTCACCGGACCGTTCGGCACCTATGACAAGGCACAGCTCCAGCGCGGCCTCAAGGTCTACAAGGAAGTCTGCTCGGCCTGCCACTCGATGAACCTGGTGGCGTTCCGCACGCTGAGCGACCTCGGCTATTCCGAGGCGCAGGTGAAGGCGTTCGCCGCCGAGTACACGATCAACGACGGTCCCAACGACGACGGCGACATGTTCGACCGCCCCGGCAAGCCGTCGGATTACTTCCCGGCTCCGTTCGCCAACGAGCAGGCGGCGGCCGCTTCCAACGGCGGCGCGGCGCCGCCGGACATGTCGCTTCTCGCCAAGGCGCGCGGCGTCGAGCGCGGTTTCCCGCAGTTCGTCTTCGACATCTTCACCCAGTATTCGGCGGGCGGACCTGACTACATCCATTCGCTGCTGACCGGCTACAACCAGACGCCGCCGGAAGGCATGAAGATTCCCGAGGGTACGCACTACAACCCGTATTTCGCCAATGGCGTGTCGCTGAAGATGCCGCCGCCGCTGTCGGATGGCCAGGTGACCTACGACGACGGCTCGCCCGAGACGGTCGACCAGTATGCACAGGACGTCTCGGCGTTCCTCATGTGGGCGGCGGAACCTCACATGGAGACGCGCAAGAAGACCGGTTTCCGCGTCGTCATCTTCCTGCTGCTGTTCGCCGGCCTGATGTACGTGACCAAGCGCAGGGTCTGGGCCGACGTGCCGCACTGAGCGGCGGAGACCTGTTTCGAGAAGGGCGCTTTTGGGGCGCCCTTTTTCACGTCCGGCCTTCGGCAATGACCTCGGGCGCTCCGTTCGTCTGAAAGCTCTGCCGGACCTTTCAATTGGCGTTCGCGAACCCGGACTTCGCCCTTTTCTTTTGCCGGTCGAAGCGGCAGAACTGAACGCTGAACGGAAAACCGCCGATGAACGCCTCGCTCGAAGACACGCTGCTCGCCTCCATCCGAACCATTGCGGATTATCCCAAGCCCGGAATCCTCTTCCGCGACATCACCACGCTGCTGGGCAATGCGCAGGCGTTCCGTCGCGCGGTCGACGAACTGGTGCATCCTTATGTCGGCCTGCAGATATCCAAGATCGCCGGCATCGAAGCGCGCGGCTTCATCCTGGGCGGGGCGATGGCGCATCAGCTTTCCGCAGGTTTCGTGCCGATCCGCAAGAAGGGCAAGCTGCCGCACGAGACGGTGCGCGTCGCCTACAGCCTGGAATACGGGCTGGACGAGATGGAGATGCACAAGGACGGCGTGGCCCCCGGCGAGAAGGTCATTCTCGTCGACGACCTGATCGCCACCGGCGGCACGGCGGAAGCAGCGGTCAAGCTGCTCAGGCAAATCGGCGCCGATATCGTCGCCGCCTGCTTCGTCATCGACCTGCCCGATCTCGGCGGACGGAAAAAGCTCGAGGCGCTGGGCGTTCCGGTCCGCACGCTGATCGGCTTCGAGGGCCATTGAAGCAGTCGGGGAAGCAGTCGGGCGGTCCTTCGCCTCAGGTCCGGCTCAGGGCTTCCCACAGGGCAAAAGCGGCGGTCGCCACCAGCAGCGCGCCGGCGGCGCGGCCGATCAGAACCGTCGCGGCCGGATGTCCGGTCAACGCCTCTCGACCCTTTCCCGCCGCGAGCGCCAGTCCGCCATAGACCGTCATCTGCACGAAGACGGTCATAAGGCCCATGACGAACGCCTGAACGCCGATCGGCCCGTATTCGGGCTTCATGAATTGAGGGAATACGGCCAGGACGAACAGCCACGCCTTGGGATTGAGGATGCAGGTGAGCAGCCCTTGCAGGAAGATGGCAGGCGTCGAGCGGTGTACCGCCTTTGCCACGGAATGCACCTCGATGGTGGAGCGCAGAAGGGAGATGCCGATCCACAGCATGTAGAGCGAGCCGGCGAGCAGCATGACCTTCGAGATGGCCGGTACGAGGCTGGACAGTCCGACCACGAACATGGTGCCGAACAGCGTGTGGCAGACGCCGCCCAGCATGATGCCGGCGGTGGCGGCCAGTCCGGCCGGGCGTCCGCCGGTCAGTGCGTTGGCCAGCACGAAAAACATGTCCATGCCGGGCACGACGATGATGCCGACCAGCAGGACGAAATAAAGCCAGAGCGCGGTAGCGTACATTGTGGACGGCGGGTTCCGACAGGCAGCGGCAGGACCACGCGATAGCGCATCCTTCCTGACATCGTGGCGTCAGGAGGTTGCGTATCGGACCGCGGGTAGCATCCACTCCCTTGACCGGGAGGACGGCGGCGAGGGTGGCCTTCGAACAGGCAGGGCGCTTACCCGACCTTCACCAGCACGGCGCTGTCGAATTCGATCACCTTGTCGCCGGCGGAATCGAAGCCTTCGCCGCGCATCGTCAGCATGCGCCAGCCAGGCCGCGAGGCGAGCGCCCTGTGTTCCAGCGCGGTGCGGGTATAGGAAACGGTCTCGCCGGCGTAGACCGGCTTCAGCCATTTCAGGTTCCTGAACCCCGGCGAGGGGCCGAATTCCGGCTCCGGACCGGGGCCGTCCCACCGGACGGCGCCCGACTTGGCGGCGAGGTTGCATTTCATCCAGGCCGCCGCCGTATGCCATCCCGAAGCGCACAGCCGGCCGAAGACGCTGCCTTGCGCCGTCTCCTCGCTGAGATGGAAGGGCTGAGGATCGAATTGACGCGCGAAGGCAACGATCGCCTCGGGCGTGAACGTGTAGGTTCCGAGCGGAACGGTGACGCCGACGCGGAAGAAGTCGTCCAGGGTCATGCGCCTGTGGCCTCGCGCGTCAGGAACATGCCGGTGTTGTCCAGTTCGAAGACGCTTTCGCCATGCTGGTTGAAGAGCTCGGCGTGCATGGACACGAAACCGAGCCGGGGCCTCGATCTGGAGATGCGCTTGCCGACCACGGTGACGCGGCCGGAAAGCGTGTCGCCTGCGAGCACCGGCTTCTTCCACTTCACCTGGTCGATGCCCGGCGCGCCCTGGGACGTCGAATCGAGCAGGAAGGCGTCGCACAGCATGCGCATGAACAGGGCGCAGGTGTGCCAGCCGGACGCCGACAGGCCGCCCAGAATGCTGGCCTTGCCGGCGTCTTCGTCGAGATGCATGGGCTGGGCGTCGAACTCGGAGGCAAACGCAACGATCTCCTCGGCGCTTACCGTCCTTGCGCCGAGGTCGAGCGAGGCGCCCTCGGCGAAATCCTCATACGCCCATCGTTTGCCGGTCATCGCACAATCCGTTCAAGCTTGTACGATTCACCATGAACCAGCGGGCGGCCCGGCACAAGCCGCAGCGCCCGCTGCCCACTGTTTTGGCGCGAGGAGCAGGCCGCCGCCGCCCCTCGCGGTCCGGTCAGTACTGGCCGTTATAGTAGCGGTCGTCGCAGGGCGCCACGAAGACGCGGCCGCTGTTGTAGTCGCGGTAACGGCACATCCGCTCGTCGTCGCGCGACTTCGGCGCCGTAGACGAGCCGATGACGGCGCCGAGCAGCGCGCCGCTCGCCGCGCCGATCACGGTGCTCTTGGTGTCGCGGCCGATGGCCTGGCCGACCAGCGCCCCGCCCGCACCGCCAATCAGTGCGCCGGTGCCGGCCCGCTGCTGCGATTCCGTCTGCGCGCAGCCCGACAGGGCCAGGGCGGCGAGGGCGGCTGCAACGATAAACCCATTCGTCTTCATGAGGTCAGTCCTCTCCTTGAAGTCTCGATGTCGTCCCCGTGGAGTCAATCGCGCCGCAATAAGGCGGAAGATGGGCGCGCGCGGCCCGTCAGGTGTTGAACCTGAACAGCATGACGTCGCCGTCCTGCACGACGTAGTCCTTGCCCTCGTCGCGCGCCTTGCCGGCCTCCTTGGCCGCCACCTCTCCGCCCAGCGCGACATAGTCGTCATAGGCGATCGTCTGGGCGCGGATGAAGCCGCGCTCGAAGTCGGAATGGATGACGCCTGCGGCCTGCGGCGCCTTCGTGCCCTTTTCGATCGTCCAGGCGCGCGTCTCTTTCGGTCCGGCGGTGAAATAGGTGATGAGATGGAGAAGGTCGTATCCGGCGCGGATCAGCTTGTCCAAGCCCGGTTCCTCGAGCCCCATCGACGCCAGGAACTCGCGCTCCTCCTCGTCGGGAAGCTGCGCCACCTCCGCCTCGATCGCCGCCGAGATGACGACGGTACCGGCGCCCTGCGCGGCGGCCATTTTCTCGACGGCCTGCGTGTGTTCGTTGCCGGTGGCGGCATCCGCCTCGGCGACGTTGCAGACATAGAGGACGGGATGCGAGGTCAGCAAGTTGAGGCCGTCGAGGACGGTCAGGTCCTCCGGCGCCAGTTCCTTTCGCAGAAGGCGCGTCGGCTTGCCGTTCTGCAGCAGCGCAAGCGCCTGGTCCATGACCGGCAGGACGGCCATCGCCTCCTTGTCCTTGCCCTGGGCGCGCTTGCGGATCTGGGTGACGCGGCGCTCCAGGCTGTCGAGGTCGGCCAGCATCAGCTCCGTCTCGACCGTCTCGGCGTCGGCCACCGGGTCGATGCGGCCTTCGACATGGGTGATGTCGTCGTCTTCGAAACAGCGCAGCACATGGACGATGGCGTCGACCTCGCGGATGTTGGCGAGGAACTGGTTGCCGAGGCCCTCGCCTTTGGAGGCGCCCCGCACCAGCCCGGCGATATCGACGAAGGCGATGCGGGTCGGGATGATCTCCTTGGACTTGGCGACCGCCGCGATCCTGTCCAGGCGCGGATCGGGCACCGCGACTTCACCGGTGTTCGGCTCGATGGTGCAGAACGGATAGTTGGCGGCCTGCGCCGCAGCGGTGCGCGTCAGCGCATTGAAAAGCGTCGATTTGCCGACGTTCGGCAGGCCGACGATGCCGCATTTGAAACCCATGATGAAACGGTCCTAAGGGGAAGAGAAAAACTGCTCAGGGCTATGGGCGAAAGGAGAGAGGATCGTCAAGCTTTCGAAGGCGGTTTCCGGTGATCCGGTTGCAGCTTGCGAAATTCGATTCCCTTCGCCGCAAGATCCTCGATCAGCATCCGTTCAAGCCACGCCGACATGCTCATACCTTGCGCAGTCGCCGATTCCCTGATTTTGGAATGGACGTCATCGGGTACAGAAATGGTAACGCGCCTGCGCATGTGCCTCATCCTACCGCAGGCGCCCACTTCTGTCAGTATGGCCTAACCCTTGCCCAGCAGCTTCTTCAGCATATCCGCCATCGGGCCGCCTTCGGGCAGCTTGACGGACGGCTGTTTCGGACGTGCCTGGCGGATATGGCTCTGCCCCTTGGCAGGCGCACCGGACCCCTTGGCCTTGGGCGGCGGCGTGTCGTCCGGCCCCGTCGGCTGAAGCTTGTCGCGCAGGGCAAGGGTGACGCGGTTCATGAAGCCGCTGTCTTCGCCCTTCGCGATCAGGTCGGAAGCGTCGGCGATCGCGTCCAGCAGAACGTCCAGCCACTCGTGATCCGCCTTGGAGAAATCGCCGAGCACATGGCCGTGCACCATTTCCCTGACGCCGGGATGGCCGACGCCGATGCGCACCCTGCGGTAGTTCTGGCCGATGTGCTGGTCGAGCGAGCGGATGCCGTTGTGGCCGCCGGAGCCGCCCCCGACCTTTACCCGCACCTTTCCGGGCGCGAGGTCGATCTCGTCGTAGAACACGGTGACGGCGGAAGGGTCGAGCTTGTAGAAGCGCAGCGCCTCGCCGACGGCCTGGCCCGACAGGTTCATGAAGGTCTGCGGCTTGACCAGCAGCACTTTCTCGCCGCCGAGCCGGCCTTCCGCGATCGCCGCCTGGAATTTCCGCGACCAGGGCGAAAAGGAATGGCGGCGGGCTATCGCGTCCGCCGCCATGAAACCGACATTGTGCCGGTTGTCCGCATATTGCGCGCCCGGATTGCCGAGACCTGCAAAGAGCAGCATCGGATTGGCCCTCCGGGCGGCGAGGATTACTCCTCGGTCTCTTCCGCTTCGTCGTCGGCGACGGCCGCCGTCTCTTCGGCCTCGCTGGCGTCCGACTTCATCGCGGACGAGCCGGCGACGGTGGCGATGGTGAAGTCGCGGTCGGAAATGACCGGCTTCACGCCGGCGGGAAGCTGCACGGCCGAGATATGGATCGAATCGCCGATCTCGGCGCCGGACAGGTCGACGGTGATGAATTCCGGAATGGCGTTGGCCGGGCAATGGAATTCCACCTCGTGGCGCACGACATTGAGGACGCCGCCGCGCTTGATGCCGGGCGACTTCTCTTCATTGATGAAGTGGACCGGAACGTTGACGTTGACCTCGGTGTTCCTGCCCACGCGCAGGAAGTCGACGTGGATCGGGAAATCCTTGACCGGGTCGAGCTGGAAATCCTTCGGCAGGACCTGAATCTTCTTGCCGTCGACGTCGATCGTCGCCACGGTGGTCAGGAAGCCGCCGCCGTGAATCTTGTAGAATATGTCCTTGTAGGACAGGGCGATCGCCAGGGGAGGCTGCTTGTCGCCGTAGATGACTGCTGGCACTTTACCTTCGCGGCGAACTGCACGGGCGGACCCCTTACCGACCTGTTCGCGCGCTTCGGCCTTGAGCTCGTATGGAGCGCTCATGGCATTTCCTTTCGCGTTTTACTGGAGCATTTCCGGATGCCGCAGGGCAGGGCCGAAAATGTAGAAAGCCGCCATGCCTGCGATGACCTTGCAAAGACGGATGTCCATTTCGGGGTCACGCGAGCCGCCGGCTCTCGTCCGCGTTGCCTCCAAGGGTGTCTACGCGGGTGGCGGCTCTATAACGGAAGCCGGCCACGCGCGCAAGATATGGCCTGAAAGACGTCAGCCCTGACTCTGGCCGGCGATCTTTTCGGTCAGGCAGTTGCCTTCTTCGCCTCCTTCATGTTCGGGAGGAAGATGGTGAGCAGGCCGACGAAGGGCAGGAAGGCACAGACCTTGTAGACATAGTCGATGCCCTTGGCGTCGGCGACGACGCCGAGGACCGCCGCCGCTATGCCGCCCATGCCGAAGGCAAAGCCGAAGAAGATGCCGGCGATCATGCCGACGCGACCGGGAACGAGTTCCTGAGCGAAGACGACGATGTTGGAGAAGGCCGACGACAGGATCAGACCGATCAGCACGGTAAGCACCAGCGTCCATTCGAGGTTCGCGTAGGGCAGGGCCAGCGTGAAGGGCAGCACGCCGACGATCGAGAACCAGATCATCGCCTTCTGCCCGTAGCGGTCGCCGAACGGGCCGCCGAGCAGGATGCCGAGCGCGGAGGCGCCGAGGAACAGGAACAGCATGACCTGCGACATCTGCACCGACACGCCGAACTTATGGATGGCGTAGAAGGTATAGTAGCTGGAGATCGAGGCGATGTAGGCGTTCTTCGAGAACACCAGCAGCGTCAGCACTACGAGCGACCACATCACCTTCCTTTTCGCGAAAGGCGAGACGAAGGGTGCTGCCTTGCGGCTCGCCATCGAGGCGCGGTAGCGGGTGTACCAGCCGCCGACGCGCCACAGCACGAAGATGCCGATCAGCGAGCCGACCGAGAACCAGGCGATGCTGGTCTGGCCGAAAGGCACGACGATGAAGGCGGCGAGCAGCGGCCCCATCGACTGGCCGAAATTGCCGCCGACCTGGAACAGCGACTGGGCGAGGCCGAAACGGCCACCGGAGGCGAAGCGGGCGATGCGCGAGGATTCGGGATGGAAGATCGCCGAGCCGATGCCGATCAGCGACGCTCCCGCAAGCAGCAGCGAATAATGGCCGGCATAGGCCAGCACGATGAGGCCGATCAGCGAGGATGCCATGCCCCACGGCAGCGAATAGGGCATGGGCTTCCTGTCGGTCACCATGCCGATCACCGGCTGCAGCAGCGATGCGGTCACCTGGAACGTGAAGGTCAGGAGGCCGATCTGCCAGAAATCCAGGCCGTAATTGTCCTTCAATAGCGGATAGATGGCGGCGAGAAGCGACTGCATGATGTCGTTGATGCAGTGGCAGAAGCTCACCGCGAGAATGACCGCAAAAGCGGTGGCCTGTGCGGAAGAAGAGGCAGACGAAGGGCCGGTCTGGGAATTTGCAGTCGTGTCGGTCACGGAGAAGGCTCCATAGGCTATAGGCGGCAGAACCGCGGGGCGCTTATAGACCTGTTGCAGACAGACTTCTTTCGTGGTTTGGTCCATTATCTTCGCGAGTGGGCCATCCATGCCAGCCACAGTCCCTGATCTTGATGGTCCAGTCGACGAGCTTGCCCGCAGGCATCGCGAGCGGCTGGAGTGGCTGGAACGCGCGAACGGCGCGATCGTGGCGCTGCCTTCGGAATATCCCGACGGCCATACGGTGCCCGAGCACCGTCACAGCCGCAGCCAGTTGCTGCATGCGCTGACCGGCGTCGTGCTGGTGCGCACGCGCTACGGGCGCTGGATCGTGCCGCCCGACCACGCCATGTGGATTCCGGCCGGCATCGAGCACGAGGTCGACATGCTTGGCAACGTGTCGATGCGCTCGGTCTATGTTGCGCCGGATGCGATCGAAGGCCTGCCAGAGCGGCTGCGCGTGGTCGGTGTCAGCCAGTTGATGCGCAGCCTGATCGTCGAGGCCGTCAGCCTGCCGGACGAGGTGCGGCTTTCGATCCGCGGCGAGCTGCTGCTGACGCTGCTGCTGCACGAGATCCCGACCATGCCCGAGCGGCCGCTCGGCCTGCCGTTTCCGGCCGAGCCGCGCCTCGCCGCGCTATGCCGCCGCTTCGTCGCGGCGCCGTCGTCGCGCGCCACGATCGACGAATGGTCCGATACGGTCGGCATGAGCCGGCGTACCTTCACGCGCGTCTTCCATCGCCAGACGGGGCTTTCGCTGTCGACCTGGCGCCAGCAGGCGCTGTTGTTCGCGGCGCTTCCCCGCCTGGCCGACGGCGAGCCGGTGACACAGGTGGCGCTCGACCTCGGCTATGACAGCGTGCCGGCCTTCACCACCATGTTCAAGCGTATGCTGGGCAAGGCGCCGCGGGATTATCTTAAGAGCAAGGGAAGGGTCGCCTGAGCGCAGGCCGGCCTGTCGGATCAGTCGAACAGGCTCGACACGGATTCTTCCGTCGCGGTGCGGGAGATCGCCTCGCCGATCAGGTCGCCGATCGAAACGACGCGGATGTTGGGGGCGTCGAGCACCGCCTGCGTCGGCTGGATGGAATCGGTGATGACGAGTTCCTGCAGCTTCGAGCCGGTGATGCGGGCGATGGCGCCGCCCGACAGGACGCCGTGGGTGATGTAGGCGGTGACGCTGGAGGCGCCCTTGTCCAGCAGCGCATCGGCGGCATTGCACAGCGTTCCGCCGGAATCGACGATGTCGTCGAACAGCAGGCAGTCCTTGCCGCGCACATCGCCGATGACGTTCATCACTTCCGATTCGCCGGGCCGTTCACGGCGCTTGTCGACGATGGCGAGCTGCCCGTCGATGCGCTTGGCCAGCGCGCTGGCGCGCACCACGCCGCCGGTGTCGGGCGACACCACCATGACGTTGCCGATCTGCTTGTATTTCGCCTTCACGTCGCGGGCCATCACCGGCACGGAGAACAGATTGTCGGTCGGGATGTCGAAGAAGCCCTGGATCTGGCCGGCGTGAAGGTCCAGCGTCAGCACGCGGTTGGCGCCTGCGCGGGTGATCATGTTGGCCACCAGCTTGGCCGAGATCGGCGTGCGGCCCGATGCCCGGCGATCCTGCCTGGCATAGCCGAAATAGGGGATCACCGCGGTGATGCGCCGCGCCGACGAACGCATGAAGGCGTCCATCATGATGAGCATTTCCATCAGGTGATCGTTGGTCGGGAAAGACGTGGACTGGAGGATGAAGACATCCTCGCCGCGCACGTTTTCCTGGATCTCGACGAAAATTTCCTGGTCGGCGAAGCGCCTGACGCTGGCTTTTCCGAGAGGGATGTTGAGATAGCGGGCGACCGCTTCGGCCAGCACCCTGTTGGAATTGCCCGCGAAGAGTTTCATGCACCGGTCTCGATGGAGGGAGTACTACCGGGCTTTTAGCGCTCCGCGCCGCTATTGCAAGCATTGATGTCGGGAAATCCCCGGCCTTGGTCGAGGTCCTGGAGACGTTCAGCCGCTCTTGCCGGAGAGCCAGCCTGCCAATTGGTCCACCGTGGCGTCGGCCACCGCCTGCATGGTGGCTACGGGAACCGCGGCCCAGCCTTGCTTGCCTGCGATCGAGGGCGCGCTCTGCTGGCCGTTGATGCGGTGTAGCCGGTTGCCCGACATGTCGTAAAGGTCCCAGACATAAACGACCGTTGTGCTCTTGCCTTCGGTCAGCACGGAAAAATAACCTTTCAGCACATTGGTCGCCGAGGCGTCGGCGCTGCCGGCAAGGGTGATGCCGCGCTGGCGCGCCTGCGCGTTCAGGCGTTCCGTCAGTGGCCCGGCGGCTTCCACGGACGTGCCGACGAGCGGGGCGATCCGGAGCCGCATCCTGCCGATCGCGGGAACGCCGGCATGCTGCAACTGGGAGGCCTGCGCCTGTGGGGACTGGCCGGGCGCAGGCGGTGCCGTCGTCGTGCCGGCAGCGGATTGTGTTGCGGCAGACGATGGAGCTTGTAGCGTCGCTGGCGCGGTTGCCTGCGCGGGCAGGGTCGTGCCCGCGGCCTGCCTGTCGGCGGCGGTGGGCTGAAGGACGTCTCCGGCACTGTTGCAGGCGGCGAGCGCCGACGCCGCGAGAAACAAGATACTCGTCGAGAACCAGCGCTTCATCGGCCGGATAGCTCCCTGCCGCCCAATCGTGCAGGGAGAGAAGCCCTGCCTTTGTGACATGGTGAGATCACTGCACGATCAAGTCGAGATCATGACGCGAGAGCGGCTTGGGCGCCGATTCGGTGGTCAGGTAGGTGCGGCCGAGCGTCATCGCGGTCTCCGTCTCGGAATCCATGATGATCATATGCGCGAACAGCGTCATATTGGGCGCGATGGGCTCGGGATTGCCCTGATAGAACATCGGCATGTCCATCCAGGACGGGGTGAAGCGGGCGCCGACGGAGTAGCCGCAGGCGTTGAGACGGTGGCGGGTGAGGCCGTGCGCCTCCATGGTGCGGGCGTGGGCGTCGAACACGTCGCCGAACGTGTTGCCGGGCGTCATCGCCTTTTCCACCGCGATCAGCGCGTCGCGCGAGGCGTCGAACAGTTCCTGGTGACGTTTCGAGACCTTGCCGGTCAAGACGGTACGCATCATCGGTGCATGGTAGTGATGGAAGACGCCGGCCCATTCGAGCGTCAATTGGTCGTTCTTGTTGAGCTTGCGGCGGCCCGCGTGATAGCGGCAAAGCAGCGCGTCCGCGCCGGAGCCGATGATGAACTCGTTGGCCGGATAGTCGCCGCCGCCGGCGAAGACAGCGCCCTGCATGGCGGCAAGGATCGCGCCCTCGTCGCCGCCTTGTTTGATGAGCGGCAGAGCGGCGTCCAGCGCCTCGTCGGAGAGGGTCGCCGCCTTCTCCGCCTTGGCGATCTCGGCCGGGCTCTTGAAAAGGCGCAGCCGCCCGACGATGCCGGACGCGTCGGCGATCTGGCCGAAAGTCTGCAACTGCTCGTCGACCCGCCGGCCATTGTAGGCGGTCAGCCCGTGCGTGTCGTACTCCACGCCGATGCGCGCGCCGAGCAGGTCGAGATCGTTGAGAAGGTTGCGCAGGTCTATGGCCGGATTGGCATCGGCGCGATCAGTCCACACGACGATGTTTTCCAGCGTCGAGGTATGGCGCGCCTGGCGCAGATCCGCCGAGCGGGTCAGCAATACCATCGAGCCATCGGCCTTCACCACGAGGCACTGGAAGAAGCAGAAGCCGAACGTGTCGTAGCCGGTCAGCCAGTACATGCTCTCCTGTGCGAACAGCAAAAGCGCGTCCAGCTTCTTCTCCGCCATCTCGATCATCAGCCTGTCGCGGCGGGCGTCGAATTCGGACTGTTCGAAGTGCAGCGCCATCAGATCTCCTCCAGTACGATCGCCGAAATCTGCCGGCCGTAATCGGGCTCGCCGCGATGGGTTCCACGGCGGTATGAGAAGAAGAGGTCTTCCTCGTCGTAGGTGCAACGGTCAAGGCCCTCGGCATTGACGCCGGCCTTACGCAGCCGGTCGACCGTATAGCGGTTCAGGTCGAACATGGCGTGACCGGCGTTCTTCGAAGGTGCGAAATAGGCATCGTTCGCGGCATCGGCCTCGATGAAGCGATCGACGAATTCCGGCCCGACCTCGTAGTTTTTCGGGCCGATGGACGGGCCGAGCGCCGCCACGATATTCTCCCTCGACGCGCCCAGGCCTTCCATGGCTGCGATCGTATTCTCCAGAACGCCGGCGAAGGCGCCGCGCCAGCCGGCATGAGCGGCGCCGACGACCCGCGCCTGCGGATCGGCGAACAGGACTGGGCCGCAATCCGCGGTCGAGGCGCAGACGGCGATGCCCGGCCGATCCGTGACCAGCGCGTCGGCGCGCGGACGCGGACCGGAAAACGGTTCTCTCGCCACGATCACGTCGGGCGAGTGGATCTGATGGCAGGCAAGCAGGCGGTCCGGCGCGACGCCCATCCAATCCGCGACCCGGCGGCGGTTCTCGCGGACCTTGTCCTGATCGTCGTCGGAGCCGGGTCCGGTGTTGAGATTGTCGTAGATACCGGCGGAGACGCCCCCCCGGCGGGTGAAGAAGCCGTGTCGGATGCCGGTTTCACCGGCACGATCAAGAAGAGGCGACCGGAGCGGTTCCGGTCTCGGGTCAATAGTCATGTTTTTTCGACGATCTGATTTGCGTTGACGCGATGGTGGGGCAGGGGTTCAGGCAAGTCAATCGCGGCTGCCATAGGACGTGTTGCCTCACGGCGGCTCGACGGGAGACGGTCACCGGGCGACGCGCGGCGCCTCAGGCATCGGCCGCAGCGCCGGCAGTTCGGTTCCGGCGGGCGCGACGCCCAGCACCTTGAACAGGTCGCCCATCGCATCGGGGCCGGCCAGCCGTTCCACCGCCGCCGAGATTGCCGCCTGTTCTTCCTGCGGTTTTCCCGCCCCGAGCCGCCCGGCGCGTTCGAGCAGGCCGAGTTCAAGCAGGAACTCGGCCTGGGAAGACGCTCCGATTTCAAGGCCTTGCGCGCGCGCGACGGCGGCCAGACCGGCGAAATCCACATGCGTGGTGAGGTCCGCTTCGCCGGGGCTGGCAAGCACGTTCTCATAGGCATGGGCGCGCACGGCCTGCAACGTGTCGCCAAATCCACGGACAAGATGTCCGTAGTCGATGAAAAGTCCCGCGCCGCCAGCGGCGGCAATGCGCTCGGCGATCGCCTGCATCAGTGCTGCGCGCGCCGGTGCGATCTCCAGGATGGTTCCTTCCAGAGCGCCCTCCGCGTCATCCGGAAGCAGGTCGCAATCGAGCGAGGCGGCGCCGGCGAAGAAGGAAAGGCGTCCGGCCTCGTCCAGCCCGACCATGCGCTCGCGCCAGCCGGACCCTTGCTTGACGAACTGGCGCACCGGGATGGCATCGAACAGTTCGTTGCCGACGATGAGGAGAAGTTGGTGCGGCAGCGTTTCGATCGTCCGGTGCCATGAGACGGCCTTGCCGGCGCTCGCCAGGGTGGCGTTCTGGACCTCAGCGAGGCGCGGGCTCGTCTCGATCATGGCGACATCCACAGCCGCAAGGAACGCCGGCTCGATGCGGTCGAGCGTCCGCAGCATGTCCTTCATCAGCGTGCCGCGCCCCGGCCCGATCTCGGCCAGCGTCAGCGGCATCGGCTTTCCCAGGCCCTGCCAGACCCGGTAGAGCCATACGGCGATCAACTCGCCGAACATCTGGCTGATCTCGGGGGCTGTCGTGAAATCGCCTTCGGTGCCGAAAGGCTCGCGCGTCGTGTAATAGCCGTCCATCGGATCGAACAGGCATGTCGCCATATATTCGCTGACCGGGATGGGGCCGGTCGCGGCGATCAGGCCGGCGATCCGTTCTTTCAGAGTCATGTTGTCGGGCAGGCTCATGCGGTCCGGTTTTCGGCCGGCTGGGGCGTCGGCCGCGCCGTCGCCATCGCCCAGATGCCGAGCAGCACCATCGGCGTCGACAAGATCATGCCCATTGTCAGCCAGTTCGTGCCGAGCAGATAGCCCAACTGCCGGTCGGGCTCGCGGAAGAATTCCACGAAGATGCGCGCGCAGCCATAGCCGGCGATGAAGGCGCCTGAAACGAAGCCGGGTAAAGCCAGCTTGAGGCGCGAATGGGTGAGGAAGCGCAGCAGGCAGAAGAGCACCAGCCCTTCGAGCAGCGCCTCGTAAAGCTGCGAAGGATGACGCGGGAAGGGCCCGCCATTGGGAAACTCGATCGCCCAGGGCACGTCGGTCACCCCTCCCCACAGTTCCGAGTTGATGAAGTTGGCGAGCCTCACCAGGCCGAGGCCCACCGGGACGCCGGCTGCGACCACGTCGAACAGCGTCCAGACGCGAATGCCGCGCGAGCGGGAAAACAGGATCATGGCGAGGATGACGCCGAGCAGGCCGCCGTGGAACGACATGCCACCCTGCCAGACGGCGAATATGTCCAGCGGATTGGCGATGTAGCGCGGCAAGTCGTAGAAAAGCACATAGCCGGTGCGGCCGCCGAGCACGACGCCGATCGCCGCCCAGACGACGAAGTCGTCGATGTCTTCCGGCTTCATCGGCAAGACGCCTGCCGGCCACAGCTTCGGGCTGGTCACCAGCCGCTTGGCGTACCACCAGCCGAACAGGATACCGACGATATAGCCGATGCCGTACCAGTGGATGGCCAGCGGGCCGATGGTGACGAGCACCGGGTCGATGTTGGGGAAGGGGATTTCGGCAATCTGCAAGGAAAAACCTCATGCGCTGGCGCGGGGCGCGTCGCGTTCGGCGCGGACCATGCGGCAGGGTTTTGACCGGGTCAAGGCGAGGCGGTCCCTTGCATTCGATCGCCTTGGACACTAGGTCATTTCAGGCAGCGAGGATTTTGCCATGTCGACCGGACCGAACCGCATTCTGGATGAGTTCGCCAAGCTGATGACGGATGCCGCAGGCGCCGCGCAGGGCATGCGCCGCGAGGTGGAAACCGCCTTCAGGGCGCAGGCCGAGCGGGTCCTGAACTCCATGGACGTCGTCCAGCGCGAGGAATTCGAGGCCGCGCGCGACATGGCTGCGAAGGCGCGCGAGGAGAATGCGAAGCTCGCCGCGCGCATCGAGGCCCTGGAGGCGAAGCTCGCCGGAACGGCTTCGGGGAAGAGCGAAGCGGCGAAAAGCACGTCCGCCAAGCCCCGCGCGAAGACATAAGCCGTTAAACTTTTCCACAAAGCCTGATTCTGGAAAATCGCTTTGGCGTGAATCGCTTACCGGGTTCGCGTGGTTCGGCGCGCGAGCGCTTTCCACATGCGAATGAGCCCATGCAAAAAATTGGGCTGGTCACGCGACTCCCGATCAATAGACTGAATTTGCTGCATGATTCGAGTGATGGTCATGCGCCGGGCGGTGAGGTCGGGTCATGGGTCGTGCGTCGAGCAGTCCATGCCGTTCCGGTTTTAGGAAACGTGTTCGTCGAAATCAGTTCGTCGTGCGTGCCTTCCCACGGAGCGCGTGGTGGCGCTCCCCGAACGACAGGAAGCATTTCATGGAACTTCTCGAACTCGAGATTTCGCGGGAAATCCATCCGGTGGATGTGATCGAGCAGGTGGCGCACAACAACGACTGGTCGTTCGAGCGTGCCGGCGACGACGAAATCTCGATCTCCGTTGCCGGAACCTGGACCGACTACCATGTCTCCTTCTCCTGGATGGAGGATTTCGAAGCCCTGCACCTGGCCTGCGCCTTCGATATCAAGGTGCCGGAATCGCGCGCCCTGGAGGTGATGCGGCTGCTTTCGCTTATCAACGAACAGATGCTGTTCGGCCATTTCGACCTGTGGGAGCAGGAAGGCGCCATCATGTTCCGCCAGTCGCTGCTGCTCGCCGGCGGGGTCGAGCCGTCGAGCCAGCAGGTCGAGGTGCTGCTGTCCTCGGCGTTGGAAGCCTGCGAGTGCTACTTCCAGGCGTTCCAGTTCGTGGTCTGGTCGGGAACCTCGGCGCGGGACGCGCTGTCGAGCGTCCTGTTCGAGACCCAGGGCAACGCCTGAGCGCCGGCAGGTCATGTCGACGGACAGCGGTCGCAAGCCCGAAATCAGCTTCGCCGATTTCGACAAAGTGGACATTCGCGCCGGCACGATCGTCGCCGTCGAGGCTTTTCCCGAGGCGCGCAAGCCGGCGTTCAAGCTCAGGATCGATTTCGGCCCTGGGATCGGCGTGAAGAAATCCTCGGCACAGATCACGAAGCATTATTCGCCCGAGACGCTGATCGGCCGCCAGGTCTTCGCGGTGGTCAACTTCCCGCCGCGGCAGATCGGGCCGTTCATGTCGGAAGTGCTGACGCTCGGCTTCCCCGACGAGGAAGGGGCCGTGGTGCTCGGCGCCATCGAGCAGAAGGTGCCTGACGGCGGCCGCCTGTTCTGAGAAACAGATCATCTTCCGGAGCGGTCGCGGCGGTCGGCTCCCGTCAGGCCGGAACCTTGATGACGGCCCTCAGCCCGCCGAGCGGGCTTTCCGCCAGCGTAATGTCGCCGCCGTGCCCGCGCGCGATGTCGCGGGCGATCGACAGGCCGAGCCCGGTGCCGCTGGCGTCGAGATTGCGGGCCTCGTCCAGCCGCACGAACGGCTTGAAGACATGCTCGCGCTTTTCGGGCGGAATGCCGGGGCCGTCGTCGTCTATCGTCACCGTCAGCATGCCGCCGCCGTGATCGGCGGTAATCTCCACCGTTTTGGCATAGCGGAAGGCGTTGGACACGATGTTGGAGATGAGACGAGCGAAAGCGGTCGGGCGCACCATGACCTCGCGATTGCCGACGATCTTCGTGGTCAGCTTGCGCTTGCGCAGCCGCGCCTCCTCCGAGAGCTTGGCGAAGCACGCTTCCAGATCCATGCGGCCGGCGTCCTCGGCTGTCTGGCCGCGCGCGAAGGCGAGATAGCCTTCCAGCATCGACTGCATGTCCTCGATATCCTGGTTCAGCGCTTCCGCGCCAGCCTTGGAGCCGGTCAGGGCGAGTTGCAGCTTGAAACGGGTCAGGATCGTTCTGAGGTCGTGGCTGACGCCGGTCAGCATGGCCGTGCGCTGTTCGATCTGGCGCTCGATACGCTCGCGCATCTGCACGAAGGCGATGCCGGCGCGACGGACTTCCTCGGCGCCGCGCGGGCGGAAATCCGGCATCGGCCGGCCCTTGCCGAAGCTCTCGGCGGCTTCGGCGAGCGTGAGGATCGGGCGTATCTGGTTGCGCAGGAAGGGAACGGCGATCAACAGCAGCACCACGGAGGTGCCGATCATCCAGATGAGGAAGATATAGGTATTCGAGGCGTAGGCCTGGCTGCGGCGGACGAACACCCTCAGTACCTTGTCTTCGAGCTGGACGCGCACCTCGATGATGTTGGAATTGCCCACCGTATCGATCCAGAACGGCCGGTTGATCTGGCGCGTGATCTCCGATGACAGCGTTTCGTCGAGCAGCGAGAAGAACGGCTTCGGTCCGGGCGGGGGCAGGGGGTCAGGCGGAAGGATATCCACCTTCAGCTGCAGCCTGTCCTGGGCGACGCGGATGATATTGGCGTAGTCCGCGTCGTGCGGATAGGTCTCCATCAGGTCGATGACGGCGGCGATATCGCGCACCACGGCTTGCGAGAGCCGTTGCGTGACCGTCTGCCAATGGCGTTCGAGGAAGATGAAGGCGACGACCGATTGCAGCAGGATCATCGGCGCGATGACGATGATGAGGGAGCGGGCATAGAGCCGCTTCGGCATGTGGCGCGAAACGCGACGCCAGAAGCGGCGCCACCGATCGTGCAGCGCATCGGCGAACGGGCCGAGACGGCCGGTCACCGTCGGCTCGGGTGGACGATCTCTGTGCTGTTGCTGAAGCTCGGTGGTCGCCATGTCTTCCATCGGCCCGCGCGGGCGTGCCGGTCGAGCCCGGCGGCGGTCCATTCTAGAGCATTTCCGGCGAAAACAGAATCGCCTTCAATGCTCTATCTCTTTGTTTTTACGCAATCCCGGACGCAAAACCGCTGCGCGTTTTTGCTGGAATTGCTCTAGCGCAGGATGCACTCCACTTGCATCAGGCATCCTGCTGCAAATGCTCGCTTGGCGGCATGGTCCCGCAAGGAAGGCTTGCCGGGAACACGCCTATTCAACGCTCAGCCGATAGCCGATGCCGCGCACCGTCTGCAGCCAGACGGGGTTGGACGGGTCGCGCTCGATCTTGCGACGCAGCCGGTTGATCTGCACGTCGATCGTGCGCTCGCCGACCTCCGAATCGTCGCCGACCAGTTCATGGCGCGGAATGGTTTCGCCGGCACGGGCGGCGAAGATCGCCAGGATCTCCTGCTCGCGGTCGGTCAGTTTCAGCGACTCGCCGCCGCGCTTCAGCTCCCGCTTGGCGATCTGGAAGGTGTAGGGGCCGAAGACGAGCTGCTCGACCTTCGGGGTCGGGGTGGGGCCGCCGCGCCTGAGGATGTTGTTGATGCGCAGGATCAGTTCGCGCGGATCGAACGGCTTGGGAAGGTAGTCGTCGGCCCCCGCTTCCAGTCCGGTGATCCTGTTGTCGGTCTCCGAAAGGGCCGTCAGCATGAGGATCGGCACGTCCTTGGTGGCGCGCAGCGCCTTGGTCAGTTCGACTCCGGTTTCGCCCGGCATCATGATGTCCAGAACCAGCAGGTCGAAATCGAGCCCGACCAGCTTGCGGCGGGCCTCGTCGGCATTGCCGGCGACGGTGACGCGGAAGCCGTTCTCGGTCAGGTACTGCTTGAGCAGGTTGCGGATGCGCGTGTCGTCGTCGACCACCAGCAGATGCGGCGCATCGTCGTCCGGTGCGGTCGTGCGCTCAAGGTTCTCCGTGCTTTCCATGGCTTTTCCTCAGGCGGAGTTCTTCGGCAGGATGTCAATCTGCGCTCTTCGTTCCGGATTGACCATCGCTTTCAGGAAACGTTCGATCGCGGCCCGATCGGCTGCACCGGAGCCCTGCAATGCCTCATGGATGCGGCGTGACTGTGGCCTTGCCAGCGCCAGCGCGAGTTTGCGGCCGCGCGCCGTGGGGTAAAGCTCGCGCTGGCGGCGGTCGCGTGGCCCCTGGACCTGCACGATATGGTCGGTCTCGATGAGCTGCTTGAGCACGCGCGCCAGCGATTGCTTGGTGATCTTCAGTACGTCCAGCAGTTCGGCGACCGTCAGGCCCGGGCGCCGGTTGACGAAATGGAGCACGCGGTGGTGCGCCCGCCCGAAGCCGTAATCCTCGAGAATCTCGTCGGGATCGGAGGTGAAATCGCGATAGGCGAAGAAGAAGAGTTCGATAAGGGTGAAATCGATTCCCTCGTCGTCGACGACCGCCGTCCTGATTGGCTCCGCGTCGGAAAGGCTGCGATCCGGCATGGGTCTCCTGCGAGCGAGCGATGGTAAATCTGCCCACGCTTTAGGACCGATTGCGAGCGAAAAGGCAAGTCGATGCCGGTTTTCGGCTTGTCTCAGGTCGCTGGCCAAGGGTGTCCTGGACGGCGCGGCCGCGGGAAACCACGCCGATCTTCGGGATCGTACCCTGCCGATTCGAGGCTGGCGGGATCGCCGAAGCGCTGACGAGCGCCTGTCCGGCGGCTGCAGAGCCAACCGCGCCATTGGGGCGGAGCAGGCGGAATCTACGAAAAACCCTCAAGCTTTGGCGGCTGACGGACGACTCGAGCGGTCACGCTTCATATATCAGCATTTCCGAATTTGACTTTTTCAGGATTCGTCGTCTCATGTCGCCGTCGTCAGGAAAGCGGCGGCTATGGAGGGACTACGATTATGGAAACACTTCTTCCCATCATTGTTCAGATCGTTACCGGCATCATCGGCGGCCAGGCCGTCGGTGCGGCAGTCAAGCAGGCGGCGATGAGCCAACTGCCGAAGATCCTCAGCGGCGCGATCGGCGGCGTGGCAGGCGGCGCGATCCTCAACAGCCTCATGGGCGGATCGATCGACCCGGCCGCGGTGGCGCAGGCCGCGGGAAGCCTCGGTTCCTCGCTCAACATCCAGAACATCGTCGGCGGCGTCGGCGGCGGCGCAATCCTCACGGCCATCGTCGGCGCCGTGATGGGCTCGATGAAGAAATAAGCCTGGGTTTTGCCTCGCTAAAGGGCGGCTGCGGCCGCCCTTTTTCGTTGCCGTGCGCAAGAGAGTGGACGCCGCCATATCACGCGCCTACATCGGTCCTGTTTCCGGGAAAGGTCACTCATGGGTCAACTCAATGCCGGCGTCGTTCCCGTCACGCCGTTCCAGCAGAACTGCACGATCCTGTTCGATACGGACGACAAGGTTGGCGTCGTCGTCGATCCGGGCGGCGACGTCGACCGGATCCTGGCTGCCCTGAAGGAGAACGACATCAAGGCGCAGGCGATCTGGATCACCCACGGCCACATCGACCATGCCGGCGGCGCGGTGGACCTGAAAGAAGCGCTCGGCGTCGACATCATCGGCCCGCATGAGGCCGATCGCACGCTGCTCGACAACCTGGAAACACAGGCCCAGCGCTTCGGACTGGCCGGCGCGGTGCGCAACTGCGTTCCGGACCGGTTTCTGGCCGAGGGCGAAACCGTGTCCTTCGCCGGTCACCTCTTCGAGGTGCTGCATTGCCCGGGTCACGCGCCGGGGCACGTCGTCTTCTACAATCGCGACGCCCGGTTCGCGCATGTCGGCGACGTGCTGTTCCATGGCTCGATCGGCCGCACCGACCTGCCCGGCGGCGACCATGAGGCGCTGATCAGGTCGATCAAGGAGAAGCTGCTGCCGCTCGGCGACGATATCGGCTTTCTGTGTGGGCATGGGCCGGGCGGGCGTTTCGGCGAGGAGCGGCTGACGAACCCATTCCTGGCCTGACGAATCCCGTCAGTCGCCGGCGGACATGCCAGTGCAGCCGGCGGATCGGTTGCCGCAATGAAAAACGCCGCCTCGTGGGCGGCGTTTTCGTTCATTCCGGATCGTACTCAGTTGGCGACGCAGAAATGCCGCTCGCCGTCATAGCCGGTGAAGGTTCCGGTCCGGGCGTTGAAGCTCCTGTAGCGGTCGGAGCAGTATTCGTACCAGTCGCGCGTCCAGGGCTCTATGCCGCCGGCATAGACGGGCGCGCGGCGCACGACGACGTCGCGGCGCACCACATAGCGCGGCGGCGCGTCGTAATCGTCATAGTAGGGCGGGGGCGGCGCCGGGCGCGACAGGGCGCTTCCGATCAGGGCGCCTGCGGCAAGACCGGCAATGCCCGCCACGGCGGCGTCGCCGTGCCCGTGGTGGCTGTGGTGGTAGTGGCGATACCGGTACCGGTCGCCTGCATTGGCCGCCGGCAAGGCCGCAACCATGGTCGCGCCGACCGCGACGGACAAAACGGCAGTCTTGAGAAATCTGTTCATCGTAATCTCCTTCTGTCGGCCGGCCAGGGGAACGCCGCCCGACTTTGCGACAGAGTAGTAGGAGATGTTGGCTGAACGGAGGCTGAACGAAATTTCAGCTATGCGCCGCAGCAGGGGGACGTCCTGACGGACACGGCAGCGCTAACCGGCTTGATTTCATTCCTCGCATCGATGCGACGACAGCCGACCGTCAGGCTGCCAGGATGCGCAACTGGAAATGGCTGTCGAAGCAGCCAAACGGTCTGGCGCCGCGCCGCGGCGCCATCCACGTCAACCGACGGTCAGGTTGACTGCCTTCGGGCCCTTGCCGCGCTTGTCGGGCTCGGTGTCGAATGAGACCTTCTGGCCGTCCTCCAGGCCCGGAAGCCCCGAAGCCTGAACAGCCGAGATATGGACAAACACGTCCTTTGCCCCATCGTCCGGCGTGATGAAGCCGAAACCCTTGGCATGATTGAAGAATTTTACGGTGCCGGTCTGCGGCATGGGAAGCTCCTCTGATCCCATCGTCTTGCTCCCGGGCTGGCACAAGGCGCCCGGAAACAAAATTTGTCGTTTATTTTGAACGCATCGGCAAGCGAAACTTTTTTGCGTTTTTCATTGCCGCTCCGCCGCGAGGCGCCGTCGCGGCCGCGCGGGACTGCCAATCCGGCAAACGAAAAAGGCGCGACGATGCCGTCGCGCCTTTCCGTAGGTCGCTGGTTTGGTTGTTGGTTTCCGGCGGAGCCGGCTCGCTTATTCCGCGCGCAGGTTGACCGCCTTGGGACCCTTGCCCATGCGGTCCGGCTCGACGTCGAAGGACACTTTCTGGCCATCGACCAAAGTGTGCATGCCCGACCGCTCGATGGCCGAGATGTGGACGAAAACGTCCTTGGCGCCATCGTCCGGCGTGATGAAGCCAAAGCCTTTGGTGGCGTTGAAGAATTTTACGGTGCCGGTCTGGGACATTGGGGAAACTCCTTCACCCGTTCAGTCTGGTGGTCCTGGCCGCCTGGCATCGGAGGCAGGTTCCGGTGGTTGTTTCGGCGATCGTGCACCGTGCACGACAAAACCCCCCGCCGAAAAACGGGGCCGTCAGAGATTCACACTATCGGGGAAAGGGTCGCGCAAACGTTCCAGTCTCCGGGTCGCAAATGCCCGAACGACAAAATCTATTGCACGGAAATGTGATCGTTGCAAGACAACAGCCGCGGGCGACGTCGCGCGGACGCGCTTCCCACGTTTGGCCCGCGATACGCCTGCGCCCCATTGGGGTCATCGGCCACAGGATCGCAAGCGTAGGCCCAGGGGAAATCCGGTTCCGTTCCCGTCGAATGGAACGAGGATCCCGGGCTGGAATATGGCCCGACAGGGCGAAAATCCTTGCAACCGGGGCCGAAAACGCGAGGATCGGCTCGGGCGTTGCGGCGCTGCATTGTTAGGAGGGAGACATATGAGGCTTTCTGTGATGCTACCGCTGCAGGGGGCGGCTGTCCTTGCGCTTTCGGGAATGCTTGCGGCCTGTACGGTCGCGGTGGACGAAGGGCCGGGCTACCGTCCGCCGCCGCGACCGGAGCACCGGTACTGCACGCGCGAATATGAGCCGGTCTGCGCCAGCAGGGGCCGCGACCGCAAGACCTTCTCCAACGGATGTGAGGCCGAACGCTCCGGATACCGCATCGTCAGCAGGGGCGAATGCCGTCGCCACGACGACGTCGGCAGCCGTCCGCCGCCGCGCGCCTGCACCATGGAATACGCACCCGTGTGCGGCAGCAAGCGCGGTCGTTTGCGCACCTTCTCCAACGCCTGTACGGCGCGCGCCTCCGACTATCGCGTGATCGGTCGCGGCCCCTGCAGGGGCTGAGGGATCAGTCGCCGGCAAGGCCGGGATAGGTCCCGGCCTTGAACATGCGCGCGAGATGTGCGGCGTTCGACGCCGCCATGTCGATCATGCCGGCGACAGCCTTTGGCGGCGCGGGCAGGTCGACATAATTGACGCTGCCCATCGCCTCGCCCACCCAGTAGACGCCGCCATTGGCCGGAACGGTGAAGCCGACGTCGTTCAGGGCCTGAAAGCATTCTGCATGGCAGTGATGGGCGCCGTCCTCGTTGCCGACGATCGCCACCAGCGCGACCTTGCCGGCGGCCGGCATGCGCTGGCGGTCGTCGGTTTCGGACAGGAAGGCGTCCATGCGCTCCATGACCCGTTTGGCGACGCTGGACGGCTGTCCCATCCAGATCGGCAGGCCGAGCAGAAAGATGTCGGCCGCGAGGATTTTCTTGCGCAGCGCCGGCCATTCGTCGCCGTCGCCTTCATCCGACAGGACGCCGGGCTTGATGTTCCTGTCGGCGGCGCGCACCGGATTTTCCGGCGTGTCCACGCCTTGGCGCTTCAGCGCGGCGGCGAGATCGCCGAGCAGCCGGTCGGTCGAGGATTTTTCCCTGGCGGTCGAGGGTTTCAGCGAACAGTTGAGCGCAAAGGCGGTAAGATTGCTGTCGTGCGGCATGCCGTTCTCCGTGAAAGAGGCTTGCTTGGGCAACGCGAGCGGACGCGATCGGTTGCCCGCGTGGTCTCGCCGGCAGGCCAGCTTTCGTCTTGAACCGGCCGGGGCAATCGCCTAGACCGCTCTGGTTCAACCAGCGACACGGCAGGTTCCCATCAACAGGGCAACGAGAAGAGGGCAGGGCGCGTCCGGCGGCATCCAGGCCGAGCTCGACCAGCGCGTGCGGCAGGCGCTGCAACTGCACCAGTCCGGGCGCAAGCCGGAGGCGGAGGCGCTGTACCGGCAGGTTCTGGCGCGCCGCGCCGACCATGCGCCGGCATTGCATTTCCTCGGGCTGCTGATGCACCAGGACGGCCGCAGCGCCGAAGGCATCGCGCTGATGGAGCGCTCGCTGAAGTCGTCGCCCGGCAATGCCGATTTCATGAACAATTTCGGCACGGTGCTGCGCGATCTCGGCCAGCCGCGCCAGGCCGCGGAGCAGTTCCGCAAGGCGGTGGCGGCCAAGCCGGACAATCTGGCGGCGCGCGACAATCTCGCCTCCGTCGAGCGCCAGCTCGGCCGGCTCGAGGCATCGGCGCAGGCCTACCGCGACACGATCGGCCGCAACCCGTTTCATATGCCGGCCCGGTTGGGTCTCGCCGAGACCCTTCAGGAGACCGGCGACAGCGACGGCGCGATCGCCGTCCTGCGCGAAGCGCTGACGATCCGCCCGAAGGACGTCGACCTGCTGACCGCGCTGGGCGTGGCCTTGCTGGAAAAGGGCGACCTGGCCGGTGCCGCCGAAGCGGCGCGCGCGGCGCTGGCGGCCAACCCGGCGACAGGAAAAGCCTGGCTCCTGCTGTCACAGGTCAAGCGGCAGCAGGAGGCGGACAGCGAACTCGCCGCGATGGCCGAGCAGCACGGCAGAAGCCAGGCGGGAAGCCAGCAGCGCATGCAGATCGCTTTCGGCCTCGGCAAGGCGTTCGACGATCTCAAGGACTATGGGCGCGCCTTCGACTATTTCGCCGAAGGCAATGCGATCCGCCGCGCCGGCTTCGCCTATGACGGCGGAAAGACGCGCGCCGATTTCGCGATGATGAAGGCTGTTTTCAGCAAGGATTTCTTCGCCAGCCATGCGCCGAGCGATATCGAGGACGACACGCCGATTTTCGTCGTCGGCATGCCGCGCTCCGGCACCACGCTGGTGGAACAGATCATCGCCAGCCATCCGCAGGTCTTCGGCGCGGGCGAGTTGACGATCCTGCGAACGGCGGTCGGCAAGGGCTTTCCGCTCAACATGAAGGGCGGCTTTCCGGAAGGCATCGCCGACATGCCGGCAAAGGCCTTCGCCGACGCCGGACGCGACTATCTCGACATGTTGAACGAGCGCTATCCGCAGCACCGGCACGTCACCGACAAGATGCCGGGCAATTTCCTGTTCGTCGGCTTCCTGCACATGATGCTGCCGAAGGCGAAGATCGTCCATTGTGCCCGCAACGCGGCCGCCACCTGCCTGTCGATCTTCAAGTCGAACTTCCGCGGCGAAACGCATCTTTACGGCTACGATCTCGCCGAGCTGGCCGATTTCCACAACCTCTATGCCGACATGATGCGGCATTGGCGCGAGGTGTTGCCGGGCGTCGTCCACGACGTTCGCTACGAGGATTTCGTTGCGGATCAGGAAGGCCAGAGCCGGGCATTGATGAACTATCTCGGCCTGCCGTGGGATGACCGGGTCCTGGCGTTCCACGAAGCCGACCGGCCCGTGCGCACGGCGTCTGCCGCACAGGTGCGCCAGCCCATGTACAAGGGATCTGTCGACCTCTGGACGCGCTACGGCGACAAGCTCAGGCCGCTCATCGAGCGGTTGAAGTAGGCAAGGCTGCCGCTTAGGGACAATCGTCCCGTGACGGCTGGATACCGGGCAGCCGGCCTTCGCTTCGGCCGGCTTCCGGGATGATGCCGTTCCTAGAGCATTTCCGGCGAAAACAGAATCGCCTTCAATGCTCTATCCTTTTGTTTTTACGCAATTCCGGACGCAAAACCGCTGCGCACTTTTGCTGGAATTGCTCTAGGCAGAATCGACATTCATCGCATCCACAGCATTGCGGCGGCGAGTTGCAGGAAGCTTAGGAAGTAGGCCGCGCGGCGGTCGAAGCGTGTGGCGATGCGTCTGAAGTGCTTGAGCTTGTTGAAACAGCGCTCGATCGTGTTACGGACCTTGTAGGCCTCGAAGTCGTAAGGGATCGGCGTCTTTCGGGTCGGGTTGCAGGGGATGACCGCTTCGGCTCCCATGTGGGTGATGAGGTCACGCAGGGCATTGGAATCATAGGCCTTGTCGGCCAGCACGCGACGTGGCGAGAGACCTTCGAGCAAGGCCGGAGCCAGAGGCGCGTCGCCGCGCTGGCCGGGTGTGAGGATCAGCTTCAGTGGCCGGCCGAGCGCATCCACGGCCATGTGAATCTTGGTCGTCAGGCCTCCTCGGGAACGCCCCAGAGCCTGATCCCCCCTTTTTGGCCGCCGCCCTTTCCGGTGGCTGCCTGTTGATGGGCGCGCACAAGGCTCGAGTCGAGACTGACATAATCGTTCTTGGGATCGTCGATGAGGTCGGCGAAGACGCGCTCCCACACACCGGCCTTCGCCCATCGCGTGAAGCGCTTGTGGGCGGTCTTCCACTTGCCATAGCGCTCGGGAAGATCATGCCAATGCGCGCCCGAGCGCAGCACCCAAAGCACGCCGTTGACGAAAGCAAGGTTATCACCCCCAGAACGGCCCGGATCGCTGGGCTTGCCGGGCAGCAAATCCCCGATCCGCCGCCATTGCTCAGGTGTCAGTTCGTACCGCTTGGGCTTCGACATCATGGGCCTCCAGATCAATCAACCTGGAAACCCATGAATCACATTCCTCAACAGAACTGAATCCTGAATGTCGATTGAACCTAGAGTTCCACGAACGCCTGAAAGCCGCCGAAGATCATGCGCTTGCCGTCGAACGGCATCCCTGCCGGATCGTTCGGCATGCGCTCGTCTTCCATGACCTTCTTCATCACGGCGTCGCGGCTTTCGCGTGAGGCGTAGGTCACCCATGCGAAGATGACGACCTCATCGTCCCTGGCCTGCACGGCGCGCGGGAACGACGTGAGTTCGCCGTAAGGCACGTCGTCGCCGACGCATTCGACATAGGAAAGCGCGCCATGCTCCATCCAGATGGCGCCGGCCATCTCGGCGAGCGCCTTGTACGCATCCAGTTTGGCTTTCGGCACGGAGAGGATGAATCCGTCGACATAGGACATTGCTTTCTCCTGTGTTGGAAGAGGGGAGCCGCCGGACAGGCTTGGGAAGCGCGCCCGGCGGCTATTGGCCGGCTTTCGTCTCCGCCGGCCTTTGGCTGGATTGGAGGCCTGAATTTCCGGGTCGAATGCCGGCGTCAGCCCTTCTTCACCGGCGCGTTCATGGCCCAGTGCACGCCGAAGGGATCGCGCATGCTGCCCCAGCGATCTCCCCAGAACATTACCTGAAGCGGCATTTCGATTTCGCAGCCCGCGTCGATGGCGCGCTTCCACCATTCGTCGACGTTCTCGTCGGTGAGATGAAGCTGCATCGTGCAGGCCTGCACGGGCTCCCTGGCATGGCCGGATTCGGGGTAGAAGTCGCCCAGCATCAGGCTGGAGCCGTTGACATAGAGATGGATGTGCATGGTCCGACCCTGCTCGTCCGGCGGAACGGCGAACACCTGCTCGGCACCGAATGCCTTCTCATAGAACGCGGCGGCCTTGCTGGCGCCGTCGAGGCTGAGATAGGGCGTCAGGCCGCCGAGAACCTTCGGCATCGGCTGGGTATTGGTCTGGTCGGGCATGGCTTCCTCCTGCGTTCGCTGTTTGTGTCCCAAGGACGGGCAGGCACGGTCGATGCCGACAGGGCGGAGAAAACTTTTTATCGCTGTCGCGAGAGAAAGGGCTCCAATGCCCATCTCACGGCATCGTCGCATCTAGGATGCCCGACGATCTGGAACCGCGAAAGATGCGGAAGCATGGCCAGGTCGAAACGGCCTCCGGCGGCCCGCTTCACCCGCACGGTGCCCCATCCCGATAGCTTCGTTTCAACATCGGATGGCGAAATGCCCGCAATTCCAAGCAGGGCGGCATGGGTATCGCCGCCCATGCCGATGACGAGTTTCGGCCTGGCGGTTGCCAGAAGCCGGGTCCACAGATCGATCCCGAACTCGACGGCGGCTTGCCTGTCGGGCAGAGCGTTGATGTTCGGCGAGCGGAACGGGACGAGATTTCCCGCCAGAACGTCACGGGCCGCCACCCCAAGCGTCTCAAAGAGGCCACGGACCTGTTTCTGGAGGGGAGAGGCGCCCGCCGGATAGCCGGCCCAGGCCTCGATTTCGTAGGCGCTTCCGTTCTCCGTCGAAAGCTCGCCGTGATCGGTTTCGCGGCTGCCGCCGCCGGGATTTATACCGAGAAAGGCGATGTCGGCGCGTTCCGTCGTTTTCCAGGGAGAGGCCAGCAATCGCCAGCCCAGGCGATGGCCGCGCCGGATGTATTCCTGGCCGATAGCACGCCGTATGCTATCGGCATCCATTCCTAATGCCCCGGCCTGCCACTCTTCTTCGGTCGCCTTGTCTGGCGTTTCTGGTCGGCAGGGTCTTCGTAGGAACCGATGCCGGCGCGCTCGCGCCTGATCGGCTTGACGTCCTCGGGTTTTGCCGGCTTGGCGCCTTCGACAGGCTTTTCGGTGCGGCGCACCGTCATCTCGTCCAGCGAGTTCTTGCGGAACAGGGATGGTTTGTTCTCGCCGGGGATGCCGAAGTCGGAGCCGTGCGCTTCCTGCGCCGACTGCTTCTTGAACAGCGACCGCGAGATGGCGCCGGCCGGCGTCGGCATGTCGGTGCCCGGCCCCATGTCGTCCAGCGACGGCTTGCTGAAGCCGGAACCTGCCGGCTTTGAATAGTCGCCTGCGCGGCCCATCTCGTCGAGGGAGGGCTTGGCGAACAGCGACTGGGTGTCGTCCACCGTCCTGTGCCGCTCGCGGCCCTTGTTGTGCTTGCCTTTCTCGCGCCCGGAGACCGGACTTTCGCTCTCGGCGTATTTCGCCAGCGGGTCGTCGGAAATCTGCAATTCCAGTTCGGTGAGCCGCTTGATCTCGTCGCGCAGGCGGGCGGCCTCCTCGAAGTTCAGGTCGGCGGCGGCGTCGCGCATCTTCTTTTGCAGGTGCTCCAGATGCGCCTTGAAATTGTTGCCCATCATCTGGCCGGCATCGTCGGTGAACTGCGAGATGTCGGCGCGGACGTGGTCCTTCTCGTAGACCGATTCCAGAATGTCGGCGATGCGCGACTTCACGCTCTCCGGGGTGATGCCGTTGGCCTCGTTGTATTCGAGCTGTTTTTCACGCCGGCGGTTGGTCTCCGCCATCGCCCGCTCCATCGAGCCGGTGACCTGATCGGCATAAAGGATGACCTTGCCGTCGACGTTGCGTGCTGCGCGGCCGATGGTCTGGATCAGCGAAGTCTCGGAACGGAGAAAACCCTCCTTGTCGGCGTCGAGGATGGCGACGAAGCCGCATTCGGGAATGTCCAGGCCCTCGCGCAAGAGGTTGATGCCGACCAGCACGTCGAAGGCGCCGAGGCGCAAATCGCGCAAAATCTCGATGCGCTCCAGCGTGTCGATGTCGGAGTGCATGTAGCGTACCCGGATACCCTGCTCGTGCAGATATTCGGTCAGGTCCTCGGCCATGCGCTTGGTCAGCACGGTGACCAGGGTGCGGTAGCCTTTCTTCGTCGTCTCGCGGATTTCGCCGACGACGTCGTCGACCTGGCTCTTGGCCGGGCGCACCTCGACCGGCGGGTCGATGAGGCCGGTCGGGCGGATGACCTGCTCGGCGAAGACGCCGCCGGACTGCTCCAGTTCCCATGCGCCGGGCGTCGCCGACACCCCGACGGTGAGCGGGCGCATGGCGTCCCATTCCTCGAAGCGCAGCGGCCGGTTGTCCATGCAGGAGGGCAGGCGGAAGCCGTATTCGGCCAGCGTCGCCTTGCGGCGGAAGTCGCCGCGATACATGCCGCCGATCTGCGGGATGGTGACGTGGCTCTCGTCGACGAAGATCAGCGCGTTGTCGGGCACATATTCGAACAGCGTCGGCGGCGGATCGCCGGGGTTGCGGCCGGTGAGATAGCGCGAATAGTTTTCGATGCCGGCGCAGGAGCCGGTCGCCTCCAGCATTTCCAGGTCGAAGCGCGTGCGCTGTTCCAGCCGCTGCGCCTCCAGCAGACGGCCAGCCTTTTCAAGCTCTTGCAGGCGGTGCTGCAATTCTTCCTTGATGGACTTGATGGCCTGATTCAACGTCGGGCGCGGCGTCACGTAGTGCGAGTTGGCGTAGATCTTGACCGATTTCAGGTCGCCGGTCTTCTGGCCGGTCAGCGGGTCGAACTCGGTGATGGACTCGATCTCGTCGCCGAACAGCGAGATGCGCCAGGCGCGGTCCTCGAGGTGGGCGGGGAATATCTCGATCGTGTCGCCGCGCACGCGGAAGGAGCCGCGCACGAAGTTCACGTCCTGGCGCTTGTATTGTTGGGCGACGAGATCGGCGAGAAGCTGGCGCTGGTCGAGCCGGTCGCCGATCTGCATCTGGAAGGTCATCGCCGTATAGGTCTCGACCGAGCCGATACCGTAGATGCAGGACACCGAGGCGACGATGATGACGTCGTCGCGCTCCAGCAGCGAGCGCGTGGCCGAGTGGCGCATGCGGTCGATCTGCTCGTTGATGGAGGATTCCTTCTCGATGTAGGTGTCCGTCCGAGGCACATATGCCTCGGGCTGGTAATAGTCGTAGTAGGAGACGAAATATTCGACCGCGTTCTCGGGGAAGAATTTCTTGAACTCGGCGTAGAGCTGCGCCGCCAGCGTCTTGTTCGGCGCTAGGATCAGGGCAGGGCGCTGCGTCTCCTCGATCACCTTGGCCATGGTGAAGGTCTTGCCCGAGCCGGTGACGCCGAGCAGCACCTGGGTGCGGTCGTCGTTGGCGATGCCCTCGACGAGATCCTTGATGGCCGTCGGCTGGTCGCCGGCCGGCTGGAAATCCGATTCCATTTTGATGGCGATGCCGCCTTCGGATTTCTCCGGGCGCTCGGGGCGATGCGGCGTCCACAGCACGCCGTTCTTGTGCAGCGGGTTGCCGCTCTCGATCAGGTCGGCGAGCGCCTGCACCGTGGCGGTGACGCCGGTGTTGGAAAGCGTCTCGGCGTCTTCCAGCGAGATGTCGAGGCCGGCGACCGGGTTGAGGCCGACCGCCGCGCGTTCCTTGGCCGAAGCCGCGCCGCCCATCGAGGTGCCGCGCGCCGTGCGGGTGGGCGAGGCACTTTTCTCGGGGATTTTCTTCGCCGCCTTCCCCTCCCCCTTGAGGGGAGGGTGGCCCGAAGGGCCGGGAGGGGTTGCCGCGGCAGTGCTCGACTTTCCGGTAGTGCCTTCTGAGGTAACCCCCTCTGTCGGCTTCGCCGACATCTCCCCCTCAAGGGGGGAGACCACCCGGCGCCCCTCATTCTCCGCTTCGCGCGAAATCTGTTCGGCCCAGTCGGAGATGGAACCGGAGAGTGGCGCACCGGTGAATTCGGTTTGCGGTGCCTCCGCAAAGCCCTTGCGCTCCAGGGGCTCGGAGGCGTCGAGATAGTCGGTGACGGCATTGCCGCGCTTGCGCGGCGGCGAACGGTCATCCTGCGCCGGTCGCGCGTTCTTGTCGGAAGGTCTGGCCATGCGCCAAATATGGGTGGAGTCCGGCAAAATGGAAAGGGCGCATCCGCCCTTGGGCGCTGAAGCGCGGCCCCGCTGCTGACAAGAGGCTGTCAGGAGCCAAGGCACGCCGTCGGCTCACATCGCCGGCGCGCCCACCACGCCACGCAGAAGGCGAAGCGGACCGGTGCGGCCGCCGGAGGGGTCCCCTGGCGCCAGAATCGCCGGAACCTGCTCCCTCACTTTGTTTTGGCCGTATTTGCGAACGCAAAACTGCTTCGTGCTTTTGCCGCAATACTCCGGTCGGCGGCCGGACCGAGGTCAGGCCGAAGCGCGGGTCCGCTTGGTCCGCGTCGAGGCGGCGCGGCGCGGACGTGCCGGCGGTATGTCGGCCTGCTCGGGCTTTCCGGCTGGCGCTGCCTTCTGCTGGCGCAGCGTCGCTGCCGTGCGGGTCAACTCGTCGATCCTGGCACGAAGCTCCTTGACCTGGCGTTCGTGCTGGCTGCCGCGCCAGGCCCGCTCGGCCTCCATCTCGGCGGCTGCGTCCGCCATCTTGCGCTCGGCGAAGGTACGCGCAGCCTCGGCCTCGTTCAGCCGGGCGGTGAGCGCCTCGATTTCGGCGGACGTCTCCGTCTGGTCCGACATGCCGGCCTGGATGCGGGCGATGAGGGTCTGGTTCTCCGAGCGGAGCGTGTGGATTTCGCTCTGGTACAGTTCCTCGTTCTGCTTCGTGTCGCGATTGAAGCCGGCGATCGTTTCGCTCGCCTCCATCAGCTTGCGTTCGAGCGTGTCGGCGAGTTGCTGCAGGCGGGCGGCTTCCTTTTCCTCGCTGGCCAGCTTGGCCGATACCTTGGCGATGCGTCCAGTCTCGCTGGCGTGCAGCGAGGACAGGTCCTCGAACTTGCGGCGCGTCTCGGCCTGCCTCTGCAGCGCCTTGTCGAGATCGAGCGACAGGTTGACGTTCTTCTCCCGCAACAGTTCGTTCTCGCGCATGTAGCGCTCGGCCTCGCTCGTGCGGGCCGACAGCGCCGTGTGCATGTCGCCTTGGGCCAGTTCGGCGCGAGAGGCCGCACTTCTCGCCTCGACCGCTTCCAGCTTGGCGGAAGCCAGTTCCTCGCGCATGCGGTCGGCCTCGGCGAGCAGCCTCGCTTCGCGATGTTTCAACACCTCGATGAGCTGTTCGTAGCGTCCGCGCAGTTTTTCGAGCTTGTCCAACTGGTCGCCGAGCTTGCGGTTTTCAGCCGACAGGTTCGAGACCGCCTGCTCCAGGTCATTGGCGCGCCGGACATCGGCATAGCAATCGTCGAGGAAATCGCGGCCGAGATGGTGAACGGACAGGATCTTGGTCAGCGCGGCGCCGATCGTGTCGAGCTGCTGCTGGACGAGGTTGCGTGTTTCGTCGAAGGCGGCAATGTCGGTGATGCGGCCTTGCGCATGGGCGTTCATGTGATCGACCGGGGCTTCCTCGGCTGTGGCTTCCTCCAGGACGGGGGCGCCGGGCAAGGTTTCGTCCTGAATGTCCTGCAGGAGTTCTTCCGGCTGTACTTCGCCGGTCTCTGCCGCTTCGAGCTCCGGCGGAAGCAGGAATTCCTCCTTGAGCATGTCGTCCATGTCGCTTTCAAGCTCGACGAACGCGCGTTTCATGCTGCCTTTGCGGGAAAGGATGGTGGTCAGATTCATCTGCGCTGCCCTGTCTGGTGCAACCGGGTTCACGCCCGGCGTTCATACTTTGTTAATAAATAATACATGGTTTCAATGGCTTGGAAACGGGGCGCCGGCGCCGATCTCGGCTTATAGTAAACGCGGCTAATATTCGCCGCCCGTCCGGCGCCTTCCCGGGCGTCGGAAGACATATCTTCGAACGACTACTTGAACTCTATATTCTGGATACTTCGGAGTGGTGCCGGAACCGGTTCGCGGCCGCAGGAGGTGCGTTCCGCAGGGGCGTCGCGCGCCGATCCGGGGCGGTGGAAAGGGCTTGCGCGCGGATGAGGTGAAAGCGCGAAAAACAGTCGGCGCCGGGATTTCTCCCAGCGCCTCCCTGTCAGATCAGGAACCGGTCACGGCGGCGATATCCGAAGAGCATCGCGCCCTGCCGACCTTGATTTTGACGGCCCCGTTCGCCGCACCCGGAGGCGCGTCTGTTCCGGAGCCGCGCCGTTCCATCCCTCGCGGGATTTCAGGCGCGCCATCGAAGGGCCTTACCGGCCTTCATGGCTGCATCGGTCCGCCATCGGCGTTGGCACGCTTTAAGCGGCCCCGTAGGTCCCGGCCTCGTCTTCCGTCAAGCTCGTCTTTCGGCAAGCCTGCCTTTCGTCGTGCCGTACGGGCCTCAAGCGCTCCTCGTGGTCTTCCGCCTTGCGACGGGGCGATCCGTGGCCGCCTGAGATGTTTTGATCCTATGCCGGCAAATCGGCGTTGGAAACCGCCGACGCCCTGTGGATACAGTGGTTATCGGGCATAAGCGGTGGCAAATCCCGCATTTTCGGGTAAACGGAGCGGTTTCGCCGAAAGCCCGCCTGTCGAAAGGCGAAAGGGGAGGCTGCGTGAAGGTCGGGGTGGTCCTCAATCCGGTGGCCGGGGGCGGTCGGCTGAAGCGCGACTGGCCGCGCGCAGCCGCCGCGCTCAGGCGGCATTTCGGCGACTTCGAATTGCGCGAGACGCAGGCGGAAGGCGACGCCGAGCGGCTGGCGCTCGACCTCGCCGCCGCCGGTTTCGATCTGGTCGTCGCGGCAGGCGGCGACGGAACGGCGAGCGAGGTCGCGGACGGCCTTTTGCAGGCGGCCGGTGAACACGGCCGCACTGCGCAACTCGGATTGATGCCTTGCGGCACCGGCATGGACTTTGCCCGCGGGCTCGGCCTGCCGCGCGACGTCGATACGCTGGTGAAACACATGGCCGATGCGCAGGGCAGGGCGGTGGATGCCGGCCGCGTCGCCTATGTCGACGATCACGGGGCGCTCGCCAGCCGGCATTTCATCAACATCGCGAGCCTCGGCCTGTCGGGCGCCGTCGACCGGGCGGTCAATGCCGACAGGCGCAAGGGCCTGGTGTCCGCCAAGGCGCTGTTCTACTGGCGCACGGTATCAGAATTCCTGCGCTACCGTTTCCAGCACGTCCGCATCACTGTGGACGACGGTGCGCCGGTCGAAGCGAGCGTGGCGCTGGTGGCGATCGCCAACGGAAGATTCTTCGGCGGCGGCATGATGGTGGCGCCGGACGCTTCGCTGGACGACGGACAGTTCGACATCGTGATCCTGAAGGCAGCCAGCAAGCTGCGCCTCATCCGGGACCTGCGACTCGTCTATGGCGGCCGCCACCGCAATCATCCGGCAATCACCATCCTGCGGGGACGCAAGGTGGTCGTAGAGCCGCTCGGGGAGCTTGAGGCGAATGCCGCGCTGGTCGACATCGACGGCGAGTCGCCGGGGCGGATCCCGGCCACGTTCGAGATCCTGCCGGGCGCGCTGGTGCTGAGGTGTTGAGTCTGTTTTGAGGCGTTGACTCAGGCCGCTGCCGCCCTGAGTCCGGAGAGTTTCTTATCCTGTTGTTTCACCGAGATTTTTTCGGAAGACACGCCCGCCAATAGGCTGGTTTCTGTCACACAGGTTTCGCCTCGCATTCACGGCATCAGCGGCGTCTGCATCATCTGCAGGTGCAGGTGCGGACCGTCGTAGGGGTGCGCCTCGCACACGGCCTCGTCCAGCTCCACGCCTAGTCCCGGCTCCTTCGAAGGGATCACCCATCCGTCCTGCCACTCGATCTTCTTCTTGAGCAGCGTGGCGTGAAAACCGTCCCACTGTTTCAGCGATTCCAGGATCAGGAAGTTGGGAAGCGTCACGGCCAACTGGATGTTGGCCGCGCCGACGATCGGGCCGCAGTAGCAGTGCGGCGCGACCTGGATGTGCCAGGCCTCGGCCATGGCGGCGATCTTCTTGGTTTCCAGGATGCCGCCGGAGCGGCCGAGGTCGGGCTGGAGGATGGTGGCGGCGCGGTTTTCGATGACGCGCGCGAATTCGGATTTCGTCGTCAGCCGCTCGCCGGTCGCGATGGGGATCGACGTGCCGCGCCCCACCTCGGCCATCACTTCCGGCATATCGGGCGGCACCGGTTCCTCGAACCAGAGCGGGTCGTAAGGCTCGATGGCGCGGGCCATGCGCAGGGCGCCGGAGGCGGTGAACTGGCCATGCGTGCCGAACAATATGTCGGCGCGGGTGCCGACCGCGTCGCGGATCGCCTTGACCATCGCCGCCGAGGTCTCGATATCGACCAGCCGCGGCTGGTGGCCGTCGAAGGCGGTGTAGGGACCGGCGGGGTCCAGCTTCACTGCATTGAAACCCTGCTCGACATATTCCAGTGCGCAGGCGGCGGCCATTTCGGGATCGTTGTAGACGTTGCGCCCGTCCGGCGCATCCTCGGAATGGACGGAGCCGGTGTGCGGATAGAGATAGGTGTAGGAGCGCAGCTTCTCGTGCACGCGCCCGCCGAGCAACTGGTAGACCGGCTGGCCCGCCTCCTTGCCGATGATGTCCCAGCAGGCCATCTCCAGCGCCGAGAAGCAGCCCATGCCGGAGACGTCGGGGCGTTGCGTGAACCCCGAGGAGTAGCAGCGGCGGAAGAAGTTCTCGACCTCGTGCGGATCATGGCCGACGAAGTAGCGCTCCGCCATGTCTTCGATCATGCGGGCGGTGACTTGGGGGCCGAAGGTGGCGTTATAGGCTTCGCCGTAGCCGGTGACGTTGGCATCGGTCGTCAGCCGCACGAAGATGAAATACTTGCCGCCGATGCCCGGAGGCGGATTGCCGACAACCCAGGTTTTTACGTCGGTGATCTTCATGGGATGGTTCCTTTGCCGGGGAAGCGCCGATCGCTGACGCTGCGCTCCTCGCCCCTGCGGAGCAGGGGAGAGGTGCCGAGCGAAGCGAGGCGGTGAGGGGTCATTTTGCCTTTATGTACCGCATATCGGAGGCGACTACATCCTTCGACAGCCGGTCGCTCAGCGCGGCCAGAATGGTTTCGCAGACCGGTCCCACATTGCTGAAAACATCAGTGTTCCAGAACCGCAGCACCGAATAACCTTCCTGCTGCATGAACGCGTCACGCGATCGGTCCGATGCGCGATCTACGTGCTGGCTGCCGTCGATTTCAATGACCAGCTTTCGCTCCCGGCAGGTAAAGTCGGCGAAGAACGGCCCGATCGGAAACTGTCGAACAAACTTGAAGCCGCCGAGCTTCCGGTCCTTCAACTCGTTCCATAGCCGGGCTTCGGCAATGTTCCCGCCGCGTCGCAAGGCGCGCGCTCTCAGCGTCGCGGCTGGCCTGCGGCTGCTGTGGCGCGGGCCGGTCATTCCCCCTCACCGTCTCGGGCTTCGCCCGAGCCACCTCTCCCCCACGTTGTGGGGGCGAGGAGCGCAGCCTCGCCGTGCGGCGCTCTCATCCCTGGTCCTCCAGTATCATTTCGGCGCCCTTCCAGCCTACCATGATGGTGGGGGCGTTTGTGTTGCCGGTGATGTTTTCGGGAAAGACCGAGGCGTCGATGACGCGCAGGGCTTCCAGGCCATGTACTCTCAGGCGGGTGTCGACCACGGCGCGCGCGGCGTCCGGCCCCATGCGGCAGGTCGAGACCGGATGGTAGACCGTGCCGGAGCGCTTCCTGAAATCCTGAATCAGATCGGCGTCGGAAGTGATTGACGGGCCAGGCAGAATCTCCTCCACGATATAGTCGGCCATGGCCGGCATGGAGGCGATCCGGCGCACGAATTTCACGGCGTCGAGCATCTCCTCCACGTCGGAATTGGTGGAGAGCGCGTTGGCCGTGATCTTCGGATAGTCGCGCGGATCGTTCGAGCGGATCATGATCTCGCCGCGGCTCGACGGGCGGCAGTTGGAAAGGCCGATGGAGAAGCCCGGCCACGGGTCGGGCGACAGGATCGGCCGCTCCCCGCCCCTGGGGAGGACGGTCGAGAAGGCCTGGAAGTAGAGCTGCATGTTCGGCCGCGACAGCGCCGGATCGGTGCGGAAGAAGCCGCCGGCATTGTTCATCGACAGCGACAGCGGGCCGGAGCGCAGGAGCAGATACTGCGCGCCCACAAGGGCCTTGCCCCACCAGGGCCGCAGGATCTGGTTCAGCGTCGCGGTGCGCCCCTTGAAGGTGTAGTTGATGCCGATGTGGTCCTGGAGGTTCGCGCCGACATTCGGATTGGCGTGAAGAACGGGAATGTCGAGTTCTTGCAGCAGCGCGCCTGGGCCGACGCCGGAAAGCTGGAGCAGTTGCGGCGTGTTGATCGAGCCGGCCGACAGGATCACCTCGCGGCCGGCGCGCGCCTGTTCAATCCGGCCGTTCCGTTCGTATTCCACGCCGACGGCGCGCCGGCCCTCGAACAGGATTCTGGTCGCCAGCGCACCGGTCTCGACGCGCACGTTGGCGCGCTTCATGGCAGGACGCAGGAAGGCGCGCGCCGTCGACATGCGCCGGCCGTTCCGCGTGTTGATCTGGTAGATGCCGACGCCTTCCTGACTTGCGCCATTGAAGTCCGGGTTGAGCGGCAGCCCGGCCTGCTGCGCGGCGGCCAGATAGAGCTTCGAGAGCGGATGGACGGCGTCCTCGCAGCGCGTGACATGGACCGGCCCGCCAGTGCCGCGCCATTCGTCCGCGCCGGCCTGATTGTCCTCAATCGCCTTGAAGGCCGGCAGCACGTCGCCGTAGCTCCAGCCCGGATTTCCCTGCGCCGCCCAGCCGTCATAGTCCTCCCGCGCGCCGCGGATCCAGACCATTGCGTTGATCGAACTCGATCCGCCGAGCAGCTTGCCGCGCGGCCAATGGTCGGCATTGCCGGCCAGCCCGGGATCGGGTTCGGCCTTGTAGTTCCAGTTGACGGCGGGATCGAAGAAGGTCTTGCCGTAGCCGAGCGGCATCTGCACGTAGAAACGGCGGTCGGTGCCGCCCGCCTCCAGCACCAGCACCGAATGGCGCCCCGACGCAGACAGGCGCTCCGCGACGACCGAGCCGGCCGAGCCCGAACCGACGACGATGAAATCATATGTCTGCATGGGAAAGCGGCCGGCTGCGGGTCGTGGTGAATAACCGCCAGCCTAGCCATCCGGTGCCCGCGGCGTCAGCGGGGCATCCGGCATGGCTTGTGAAAAATGCGACTGTCGGGGCGCGGGGCGGTTATCCGTCTTGCAATAGACGCAGGTTGCGAGACCCGCGCCGGGATCGCAAAGGAGGGACAGGATGCAACAGAAACAGGCTCGCCGTCTTGCCGGGACCTGCATGTGCGGAACGGTCCGCTACGAAGTGAGCGACGCGTTCGGCTACGCAGCCAATTGCCATTGCTCGAAGTGCAGGCGCACCACCGGATCGGCTTTCAAGCCCTTCGCCGGGATCGAGGCCCGCGAACTTGCCATCGTGAAAGGCGAAGCCGACATCATGCGGTATGGCGACGAGATCACTCATGACGCACATTGCGGCGTATGCGGTTCGCTGCTCTATTCGCTCGTTCGTGAAGCCATGTACGTTCATGTCGCCATGGGAACGCTTGTCGACGAGCCGACTATCCGGCCGAGCCACCATATATTCGTCGGCTCCCAGGCGCCCTGGTTCACGATCACGGACGACCTGCCTCAGTTCCGGAAGCATTCGAACGGTTGACCATGCGCAGGCACAGCCCTGCGTTGACGCTCGATCGTCGGGCGGATAGGCAGGGTTTCGACGGATGCTTCGGGAGACAGCCATGGTCCAATATGCCGACGGGCTCATGCCGCATGGCGAGCTGACGCTCAGGACGCTGGCGATGCCGTCCGACGCCAATGCCGCCGGCGATATTTTCGGCGGCTGGGTGATGGCGCAGATGGACCTCGCCTGCGGCATCCGCGCCGCCGAGCGGGCCAAGGGCAGGGTGGTGACCGCCGCAGTCAAGGAAATGGCCTTCGCCAAGCCGATGAAGATCGGCGATACGCTGTGCGTCTATTCTCATATCGACCGTGTCGGCCGCACCTCGATGGTGCTCAAGGTCGAGGCCTGGGCGCAGCGCTACCTCACCGACCGGATGGAGCGGGTGACGCATGCCGACTTCATCATGGTGGCGCTGGACGGTGAGGGAAAGCCCACGCCGGTCCCGCCGGAAGATTGAGCGCCCTTAGGCTGCCGCAGACGTATCGAAGCGCCGGCGCGCCTCGCTGATGCGCGCCATGTTGGCGATCGCCCATTCGGCAAGACCCTTGACCGGCACTTCCAGTTCACGGCCGAGTTCCGTCAGCTCATAGTCCACGCGGGGCGGGATGGTCGGGAAAACGGTGCGCGTGACGAAGCCGTCGCGCTCCAGCGTGCGCAGCGTCGTGGTCAGCATCTTCTGCGAGATTCCGCCGACGGCGGCCCGCAGTTCGTTGAAGCGCAACGGCCCGTCGCCGAGCCTGCGCACCACCAGCAGCGACCACTTGTCGCCAATGCGCTGCAGGACTTCCGAAACCGCGCGGCAGTCCTCGGTTGCATGCGGGTGACCGGGTTTCAAAAAAGTGCCTCCTTGCGGTTTTGCCTCATGGTCTCTCATATAGTGTAGGTATCTATTGGATACCACAGTTTCAAAAGGAGACTACCATGTCCAAACCCAGGATCGGCATCATCGTCGGTTCAGTCCGTCCGAACCGTTTCGCCGACAAGCCGGTCGAATGGATATCCGGGATTGCCAGGGAGCATACCGGCCTCGATTTCGAGGTGGTCGATCTGCGCGATTACCCGATGCCGTTCTTCGACGAACCGGCCTCGCCCGCCTGGGCGCCCTCGCAGAACGAGGTCGCACAGCGCTGGCAGAAGAAGATCGCCGAGCTCGACGGCTTTATCGTGACCGCGGCCGAATACAATCACGCGCCGACCGGCGTGCTGAAGAACGCGCTCGACTATGCCTACAACGAGTGGAAGAACAAGCCGATCGCCTTTGTCGGCTATGGCGGCGTCGGCGGCGCGCGAGCGGTCGAGCAATTGCGCATGATAGCGGTGGAATTGCAGATGGCGCCGATCCGCCATGCCGTACATATTCTGCTGCCCGATTTCATGGCGGTGCTGCAGCAGGGCAAATCGCTCGGCGAATTCGACCATCTCAATCAGGCGGCCAACCAGATGATCGACCAGCTTTCCTGGTGGGCGCACGCGCTCAAGACGGCGCGCGACGCGGATGTCCAGGCGGCGCAGGCAGCCTGATCGCGGCTCAATGGAATCGAAAAGGGCGGTCGTTCGGCCGCCCTTTTTTCATGCGCGATCGGTCCGGCCGCGTCCTGCGGCCCGAAGGTTCAGATGAACTGCACCTCGACGATCTCGTAGCCGCGCGCGCCGCCGGGCGCGTTGACTTCCACGGCGTCGCCGACTTCCTTGCCGATCAGGGCGCGCGCGATCGGCGACGAGATCGAGATGCGGCCGGACTTCACGTCCGCCTCCTGGTCGCCGACGATCTGGTAGGTCTTCTTCTCCTCGGTGTCCTCGTCGACGAGAACCACGGTGGCGCCGAACTTGACCTTGTCGCCGGAGAGCTTCGACACGTCGATGACCTCGGCGCGGGCGATGAAGTCCTCGAGCTCGCCGATACGGCCTTCGTTCAGGCTCTGGGCTTCCTTGGCGGCGTGGTACTCGGCGTTTTCCGAAAGGTCGCCATGCGCGCGCGCCTCGGAGATGGCCTCGATGATGCGTGGCCGCTCTTCCTGCTGGCGCCAGCGGAGTTCCTCCTTCAGCGTGGAGAATCCGTTGCCTGTCATCGGCACCTTGTTCATGGCTTCACCTTTCTCCTGGCGGTCCCGCATCCGGGGCCGACCCTGTCGCCGGGCAAAAAGAAAACGGCCCGGCAGCTTGTGGCTGACGGAACCGCCTCACCTCAGATGCCATGAATATAGCAAGCTTCACGCGATTTTCACGCCCAAAAAACTGCCGTTGCGTCCTATTTTCGCAGGAACTGCCGACGTTGCGGGCCTGTCTCGGCTAAAGACCGCTCAAGCAGATGACGGCGGCTGCAAATCGGCTATCATCAGGCCGCAGACGCAGGGAGGACGCCGGTGAAACGGCACCGGGACAAGGAATGGGATCTGTCGATCGGGCCGGACACGGTGCGGCTGCTGATCCTCAAGGCGAAAGCCCTGAGCGCGGATATCCATGACGATTACGTCGACGGCGGCGAACACGAGGTCGAGTTCGATGGCGATTGGCACGACACCCATCACCATGACGGACTGGTCGAGGAGGAGGCCGAAAACCTCACCGAAAAGGAGTTTCGCGCTCTGGTCGGCGACCTCAACGTGGACGAAGCCGCCGACTTGGTCGCGCTGGCTTGGCTCGGCCGGGGCGACTACGAGGCTGCCGAATGGGGCACGGCGCTTGTTGCCGCACGCGATCGCGTCAACCGGCGCACGGCCGGCTATCTGCTCGGGATGCCGATGCTGGGCGACTGGCTGGAGGACGGGCTGGAGGCGATCGGCGCATGACATCGGCGCGTGACGGGGGCTGTAACCGTTTTTGATCGCCGTCGCCGCAGGCCGGCGCAACCCCTGCTTGCTCTGGCCGTTGCGTCTCCATGAAAGCAGTTCGCTTGGGTTGCACGACCGCTCTTTTGGCATCCGCCATCTTGGCAGCGACGGCTGCGCCGCTTTGGGCAAAGTCCCCGAAGCTGCCGGTGACGGCGCCGGTCCCGGACATGAACCGCGTCGAGGCTCCGGACGAGGCCGCGCCCGGACAGCCGCCGCAGTCCGGCGATGTTCCCGTCCCCGAAAAGCGCCCGCCCGGCCCCAACGACGCCAAGCCGCCCGAAACGGCTCCGGCGCCGCCGCCAAAACCCGTCGGTGCGGGCAAGGCCGCCGATCAATCCGACGAAGCCGAACCCAATCCTGTCGGATCCGACAAAGCCCCGGAAAAACACGAACCGGCGAAGACCGAGAAAGTCAGGCCGCCCGACCCGCGGTCGTCGGCGGTTGCGGCCGACGGACTGCCTGCCGAGGAGATTGCCTGCCGCGGCCGCCTGAAGGCGCTGGGCGTCGTGTTCAAGGAGCACGCCGCCGAGCATGACGCGAAGGTGGGATGTTCGATCCCCTATCCCATCGTCGTCAGCAAGCTCGGTCCATCGATCGATCTCGCGCCCGAGGCCGAACTGAATTGCCCTATGGCCGAAGCGCTCGGTAGCTTCATGAAGGACGTGGTCACGCCGGCGGCCAAGGAAGAACTGGGGTCACAGGTCAAGTCGATCGCGCAGGCGTCGGCCTATGTGTGCCGGCCGCGGCACAATGGCGGCAAGATTTCCGAGCACGCCTTCGGCAATGCGCTCGACATCGCTTCGTTCACGCTCGCCGACGACACGCGCGTCGATGTCGGCCCCAGGCCGCCGGAAAAGCAGGGGAAATTCCTCGACAAGGTGAGGGCCGCCGCCTGCGGGCCGTTCAAGACGGTGCTCGGTCCCGGCAGCGACCCCGATCACGAGCTGCATTTCCATCTCGACCTGGAGCCGCGCCGCCACAACGGCACGTTCTGCCAGTAGCATCGCCCGGACGCCGCGATCCGCCGCAATTGCGCCGCAGCCGTAAATGGCGGCGCTGAGCTTTCCTTTACCGTTACGGCCTAAATTTCCCTTGTGAGGATAGGGAATTGCTCGATGGCCGCATCCCGTTCGGCCCGGTTGCAAGGCAGCCGTTCATTGCACCGGCAACTTGCCCTCGCCGGCGTCGCAGCCGCGCTGGTGGCACTCGCCGCTTGTACGACCGGAAGCGTGCTCACGCTCGAACCGGCGGTCGACGTGGGAACGCAGACGGCCGCCGTGCCGGACTATGCCGCGCAACCGGTCGTGCCCGAAACGGCTGCAGCGGAATTTCCAGCGCCGCAAGTCGCCATGGCGGCAACTTCGATACCGGAAGATCCGATGCCGGAAGCCACGATGCCAAAAGCTTCGATTTCGGGGCTGGGCGCGAGCGCGCCTGCCATGAGCCCGGCGATGGAAAGCAGCCCGGTCATGGAGGCGGCCTATCCGCGCATCGACAATCCGGCTCCTGTCAATGTCATGCCCGCCGACGAGGTCGATTGCCGCAACGACCTGAAGCGGCTCGGCGTCGCCTATGTCGATCTTCCGACGATCCGCAAGGGGCAATGCGGCATCGACTATCCGGTCAAGGTCTCGGCCATCGGCTCGGTGCGGATGCGGCCCGCGGCGACCCTGACCTGCACCATGGCCGCCAGCTTCGCGGCGTGGACGAAGCGCGAACTGGTGCCGGCGGCGCGCCTGCGCTACTGGTCGGGCGTCAAGCAGATCAACCAGGGATCGAGCTTTTCCTGCCGCAACATCGCGGGCGAGGGGGTGCTTTCCGAGCACGGCAAGGGCAACGCGCTCGACGTGATGAGCATCGAGCTCAACAATGGCGACAAGATCGACGTGCGCAAGCCGGGCCTGTTCTCCTTCCGCCAGCGCGGCTTCCTCAATACGGTCCGAGCCGACGGTTGCAGCTATTTCACCACGGTGCTCGGCCCCGGCTACAATTACGATCACCGCAACCATTTCCATTTCGACGTCAAGAACCGCCGCAACGGCTATCGCGCCTGCCGCTGAGGCGGCATAGGGTAGGCCGATCATTCGGCAGGGCAGGGCATGGATCGGCGTCGAAGGCTGCGCAAGGCTTCCAACTGGTTCGCTCTCCTGTGCGGCCTCTATCTCGGAACGGCGTATTTCGTGCTGCCGGCGTTCTGGACGTGGCGGGACCGCGGGCTGGGCGCCGGCCATGAGATGGTGACGCGCACGCGGCAGGGCATCTTGGGCGACCCCATCAATGTCGGGCTGGTCGGCAGCCGGACCGACGTGATCCATGCCTTCGAGGTCGCCAAATGGGACCCGGCGGACGCCGTCACCCTGAAGACCGCAATCGAGATCGGCGAAAGCGTGCTTCTCGACCGCTCCTATCCGGACGCGCCGGTCAGTCCGCTGCTGTTCGAGGGGCGGCCTCAGGACCTCGCCTTCGAAAAGCCCGTCGGCGTCAGCGCCGACCGGCGCCACCATGTACGCCTCTGGCGGACGCGGGAAACCGGGGTCGACGGCCGTCCGCTGTGGCTTGGCTCGGCAAGCTTCGACCGCGGCGTCGGCCTCAGCCACGATACCGGCGCCGTCACCCACGACATCGCGCCCGATATCGACGCCGAGCGCGATCTCCTGATGGACAGCCTCAGGCAGGCCGACGTGCTGGCCTCGACGATGGAGATCGACGGGGTAGGCGCGACGAAGGATGGCCGCAACGGTGAGGGCGATCGCTATTTCACCGATGGCAAGGCGCGTATCGGCGTGCTGCGGCCCTTGCCGTGAGAGCGTCGTGCCGCGGTCGTGGATTTGCCCGCTTCCTGCCTGTCGGCGCGGGTGCTGGAGCGGTTCCCGTTCAAACGGAATCGCCGGAACCGCTCTATCTCTCTGATCCGGCGCATTTCCGGACGCAAAACCGTTTCACACTTTTGCTGGAAATGCTCTAAGGAGCGGCGATGCTTTATATCGAAATCGCCATCGTGGTCGCTCTCGTCCTGGTGAACGGCCTTCTGTCGATGTCGGAACTCGCCATCGTCTCGTCGCGGCCGGCGCGGCTGAAGGCCATGATCGACCGTGGCGTCGCCGGCGCGGCCAAGGCGCTGGAACTGGGCGCTGATCCGGGCAGGTTCCTTTCGTCCGTGCAGATCGGAATCACGCTGGTCGGCGTCCTGTCCGGCGCCTTCTCGGGCGCGACGCTGGGCGAGCGGCTGGCAAACACGCTGGCCGGCGCAGGTCTGGCGGAACGTTACGCAGACCCCGCGGGCGTGGGCATCGTCGTCGCGATCATCACCTATGGGTCGTTGATCATCGGCGAACTGGTGCCGAAGCAGATCGCGCTGCGCAATCCGGAGCGCGTGGCGGCGCGCGCCGCGCCCTTCATGGCGGTGCTGGCGAAGATCGCGGCGCCGCTCGTCTTCCTGCTCGACATTTCCGGACGGTTCGTCCTGTGGCTGCTCGGGCAGCGCGCCGAGGGCGAAGAGAAGGTCACGGACGACGAGATCAAGATGCTGGTCGCCGAGGCCGAGCATCATGGCACGATCGAATCGGATGAAAGACGCATGATCGCCGGCGTCATGCGCCTCGGCGACCGCGCGGTCAGGGCGCTGATGACGCCGCGCACCGAGGTCGACTGGATCAACCTGAAAGCCGACGATGCCGCCACCCGCAAGTTCCTCGTCGAGACCCAGCACTCGCGCCTTCCCGCCGGCGACAGCGTGGACGCCATGGTCGGCGTGGTGCAGACCCGCGACCTGCTGGCCGCACTGCTGGAGGGCAGGGCGCTCGACCTGCGCAAGCACGTGCGATCCGCGCCCATCGTCCACGACCAGGCCGATGCGCTGGACGTGCTGGCGACCTTGAAGGAATCCGATGTGCCGATGGCGCTTGTCCATGACGAGTACGGCCATTTCGAAGGCGTGGTGACGCCGGCCGACGTTCTCGAGGCGATCACCGGCGTGTTCCGCTCCGATCTCGACGCGGACGAGAGCGAAGGTCCGGTGAAGCGCGAGGACGGCTCGTGGCTGCTGGCCGGCTATATGCCGGCGGACGAGATGGCCGATACGCTTTCCATCGAGCTGCCGGAAAACCGCGACTACGAGACGGTGGCCGGCTACGTGCTGTCCCATCTCGCGCATCTGCCGGCGACGGGCGAAACGGTCGACGCGCATGGCTGGCGCTTCGAGGTGATGGACATGGACGGCCGCCGCATCGACAAGGTGCTGGCGTCGCGGCTCTCGGCCGATGCGCGCGAGCCGGCCCGGTAGAGCGGGGAGGCCGGGATCATGGTCGCATCGCGGGTCGATCCGAGGCGGGTGCTCGTCGTCGTGCCCAATTTCAAGAAGCGCCTGTCGGGCGTCACCAGCACCATCATCCAACTGGTTCCGCTGCAGGCGCGGCGGATCGGCATCGCCACCCTCGGCCCCGGCCTGCCGGACCATCTGCCGAAGCTCGGATGGTGGCAGGTTCCGGCGCTGCTCAAGCGCCCGCAAGGCGCGGCGGCGCGGGTCTGGCATGCGCGCCGCAATCCGGAGATGCTGGCCGGGGTCGTCCTTCGCGACATTCTCCGCGCGCCGCTGAAGCTCGTCTTCACCTCGGCCTCGCAGCGCCGCCACACGCGCTGGACGAAGTTCCTGATCCGCCGGATGGACGCCGTCATCGCCACCAGCCGCAAGACGGCCGCCTATCTGGACGTGCCGAACACGGTCATCATGCACGGCATCGACCTGGAGCGCTTCCACCCGGCCGCGGACCGCGCCGAAGCGGTGCGGGAACTCGGGCTCGACCCCGGACAGCTTTATGCCGGCTGCTTCGGGCGCGTGCGCCGCCAGAAAGGCACCGACCTGTTCGTGGACAGCATGATCGACCTCCTGCCCAGCCATCCCGGCTGGTCGGCGCTCGTCGCAGGCCGCGCCACACCCGAGCACAGGGCGTTCGAGGACGACCTCAAGGCCCGCGTGGCGCGTGCCGGCCTTTCGGACAGGATCCTGTTCGTTGGTGAACACCGGGACATCGAGCGATGGTATCGCGCGCTGTCGCTCTATGTCGCGCCGCAGCGCTGGGAAGGTTTCGGCCTGACGCCGCTCGAAGCGATGGCCAGCGGCGTGCCGGTGGTGGCGACGGATGTCGGTGCGTTCTCCGAACTGGTCGAGGACGGCGTGACGGGAACGATCGTGCCGCGCGATGATCTGGCGGCGATGAACAGCGCCGCGGACAAGTGGATGGGCGACGACGCTGCGCGCGCCGTGGCCGCACAGGCCGGCCTGCGGCGGACGCGTGAGGACTTTCCGCTGCAGGGAGAGGCGGATAGGTTGATCGATATTTATTCCCTGCTGATGCGGGAGGACTGAACCGGGGATGTCCCTTCTGCGTCTCAACCGGCCGGTCGGCCGCTATGCGGCCCGGCTGTATACACGGCTCCGCTACGGTGCCGGCAGGGCGCATTTCGAGGAATGGTGGCCGTTCCTGTCCCTGTCGAAACCTGGCGCAGACGGCGCCGATGGCGCGATCCGCTACGGCTGCCGGACAATCGCGCCGTTGCTGCCATATCCCGATGCCCCGGCACGGCAGGACGAATTGCTCGTGGTCGGTTCCGGCCCTTCGCTCGCCGCACAGGCGACGGACAAACTCCCGCTCGAGCGCGCCATCCTGCTCAACGGCGCCATCCATCTCCTGCGTCCGCCTGTCCGCCCCTTTGCGCTCGTGGTGGAGGACGAGCGTTTCGTCTGGCGCCACCGGCAAAAGCTCGAGCAACTGGTTCCGGCAGGGACGGACTGTTATTTTTCCACGAGCGTCATCAGGGCGCTGTGCCAGACCATTCCTGACTGGCTGTCGCGGCAGCATGTCCGCCATATCGATTTCATCCACAGGCCCTACGGCGAGCCGAGGCCGGGGCAGGCGGCATTGCGGACATTGCCGTTTCTGCGCTGGAGCGCGGACGGCAACGCCGTGATTTCGCTGGAACCGCGATCGGGGATAGCGCCTGCGGGGTCCGTGGCCGTCACGGCCGCTCAGATCGCCCTGTCGCTCAACCCCTCGCGGATCGGCTTCGCCGGCATCGACCTGACCGCCACGAAGGCTCCCCGCTTCTATGAGACCGAGGGCGATACGGCGATGTCAAAGCTGGACGTTGCGGTGGATCGGATTCTCGGGGCGTTTCGATTGATAGCGGACGAAGCAGACAGGCGCGGCATTCGTCTGGAGAATTATTCTCCGGTTTCGCTGCTTGCGACAGTGGATAGGGTCGCTTATTCACCCAGGTTGGAACAACGATAGTCGAGTAGGCGCTTTATGCCTCTGTCTGGAAGGGCGGCTCCATTTGCCAAAGAGGTGAGGGCGAAGCTCTCCACGTCTGATTCCGCCTGCCACGGGACAGCGCGAATATTCACCGACAGCGCGGTCCATGACCTGTCCGCCTTCAAAATCGACGGGTTCGAGGTGATAGCGACCCCCGGTTCGGTTTATCAACCGTGCGACCTTGCGGTCGTCTACGGCGTTCCCAACCCGCTTCGTGCAGGCAGTCGGGGCAGGATACGACAAAGCGTACAGGAAAATCACAAGGGGGCCCTTCTCGTCGTGGAGAGCAGCATCATCGGCCGCGTATTCCTGCCGCCGAAAGGCCAGCTCTGGCGGCGTTTGATCGGCACATATCGCAAGCCCGAGCAGAAGAACCCGTACTATCGGCTTGGCTTGAATGCAGCGTTCGGGCCTGCCGCGGACTTCGGAAACAGGAACAGCCCGCCGGATCGTTGGGAACGGCTTGGGATCGCCATCAAGCCCTACAGAAAGGACGGCAATCATGTTCTGCTTGTCGGCCAGACGCCGAACGACGCATCTCTCGGCAGTGTCGATATCGTCGACTGGCTGGTCGAGACGGCAACAGGAATTAGGGCGCTGACGGAACGACCGATTCTCGTCCGGTTTCATCCGGGGATGGGCGACGACTACGCGCGCGATGCCAGGACCAGGCTGAACAGGATCGGCGGCGTTCAGGTCGCGGAACGCGAACAGACATTGTCGGAGAATCTTGCCGGCGCCTGGGCGTCGGTATCCCTGTCTTCGGGCGCCGCAATCGAATCCCTCATCTTGGGCGTTCCGGCGATCACCCTTTCGTCCGATAGTCTGGCCTACGGCATCACATCACATGATCTGGAGAGCGTGGAGAAGCCTTTGCTGCCTGAGCGGGAGCAGTTTCTGTACGATCTGGCGTATGCGCAATGGTCGCCCGAGGAATATGCCGACGGAACGGCTTGGCGCCATATCGAGCCGGTTGTTTTGAACGATCTGAAAAGATGCGGCCAAGGCTAGTCTGATCATCTGTCTACTGAAAACTGAGCTGTTTCCAGTATCGCCTTCCGTCAAAATTAGTCATTCTGTCTCTCTCTTTCATTTTCAAGTTTCCCGACTGAATCACAATGGCATTGAATATCCTGAAAAGATGGTTCCCGCTTCGGACAGGCCCAACCGAGCTTTCGGCCGAATTCTATCAACGCAAGCACGAAGAGGCTGCGGCATACCAGGAAAACAACTGGCTGCTGTCAGAAGAACGTCGCCTCTTGGCTTGCGAACCTTCAACACTGCTCGAAATTGGTTTCGGGAACGCTCGTTTTCTTCGTCAAATCGCGCCGAAAGTAAGCGAAGCAATCGGCCTCGATTGGGCCATATCGCCATTGGCCAACAACCTGCCTTCGAATGTCAGTCTGCGGTGCGCTGACGTGGTGACGGCCGATTTGCCTTGCGCCGACCTGGTATGTTCCGCCGATGTGCTTGAACACTTCCGGCCTGAAGACATCGATCGCGTCGTCGCCAAGCTGCATCATGCCGGCTCGTTCAATTATCACGTCATTGCCTGCTACCGCACGCCCATACACCTGTCAGTCTTTCCGCCGGATATATGGCTGCAGAAGTTCCGTGCGCTATCTGATGCTTACCGGCTGGTTGAAGTCCGCGAACGGCCTGGAAAAAAACGCGGTACGATTTGCGTTATAGCCAACTATTAGCCGTCGATACGCACGGCCTCGTTTGGGGTCCCATATGGCACAATTGATCGCTGATCGTGCGCGCATCTCGCTGGCAAGGTTACGTACCGGCATGCCTTTTTTCAAAAGGGCCATCGACCCGTTGGTGGTAATAGTTCCTGAGTACCGTATCGCTTATATTCCGATACCGAAGGCGGGAAACTCCACTGTTAAAGCAGCTCTGCTTCCGCTGATAGATATCGCCCCGTCGAGGATAGAGGACATTCAGGCTTTCCGCGGATTTCAGAAAATCCCGTACAGCAAGTTTGCTTCTATGCGGACAGGGGACTGGTATGTCTTCTCTGTCGTGCGTGATCCGTTTTCACGTTACGCCTCCGCCTACCTTGACAAAGTCGTTACACGCGACCCGGTGCTTCGGGGCTTCAGACGAATGGGCATCAGGAAGGGCGACAGCTTCCGGCGTTTCATGTCATTGCAGACCGAATGGCCGCAAACAGCGCTGAATCCTCACGTCATCGCACAATCGCTCCTACTCAAGGACGCGTATCGTGACGGCTTGAACGTCTTCAAGTTGGAGCAGCTTTCTCACAATTGGCCGACTATCGCCGATGCGATCAGGTCGCAGTCGGGGATTGAAATCGGATCGTTGGAACGGCGCAACAAGGGAAAAGCGACGGTCTCCTGGCAATCGCTCTACGATGACGAGACGATTGCCGCAGCCAGGCAGCTTGGAGCCGGTGATTTTGCGATGTTCGGCTATGATCCGGATCGCTTGGGATAGCTGCGTGCTCTTATCGAGCCATATCAGTTGAAGAAGAGAAACCTGATTCCAAGAGAGATACCGGCCGGCCGGAGCTGCGGATAGTCTCTATCTGCCTCAGCCAATCTCCACCATCCCCGTGTGCTTCACCTGCCGGATCGTCAGCGCGGTGCGCACGGTGTCGACGTTGGGCGCCGAGGTCAGGTCTTCGATGACGAAGCTCTGGAAGGCGGTGAGGTCGCTTGCCACGCAGTGCAGCATGAAGTCGGATTCGCCCGAGACCATCCAGGCGTCGCGCACGATCGGCCAGCCGCGGGTGCGTTCGGCGAAGATCTTCAGTTCCGCGTCCGCCTGGTGGTGTAGGCCGACCAGGCAGAAGGCGACCACGTCCATGCCGAGCGCCGGCGCGTTGAGGATCGCGCGATAGCCGCGGATGATGCCGGCCTCCTCCAGCCGGCGCACGCGCCGCAGGCAGGGCGGCGCCGATATGCCGACACGCTGCGACAGTTCCACATTGGTGATGCGGCCGTCGTCCTGGAGCTCGCGCAGGATCTTCCAGTCGATGGCGTCGAGATCGGCTTTGAGCGGCATGAAACCTGTTCGCGCAAGACTCTTTCGTTTTTCCGTCATTAAACGAACCAGCGCGGAGCGCCAGTCCCAAAACCGGTCTCAAGCCGCGTTGCACCGGCGGGCAAGGGGAAAACCGATGCGCAATGCAGCTTTCCGGGGACACCGGCGAAGCGTCCTTGCTGGTACGGTCGCCAGCACATACATTACCGACGATCCATTCTGTCCTTGCCGCCGCATTCGGCGGCCGTTCGTCATCCCGGGGCCACAATGACAACCAAGCACGCACCCGTCCTCATCATCGGCTCCGGCCCGGCCGGCTATACGGCCGCCATCTATGCCGCGCGCGCCATGCTGAAGCCCATGCTCGTCGCCGGCCTGCAGCAGGGCGGGCAATTGATGATCACCACCGATGTCGAGAACTATCCCGGTTTCGCCGATCCGATCCAGGGGCCGTGGCTGATGGGCGAGATGCTCAAGCAGGCCGAGCATGTCGGAACCGAGGTCGTCAACGACATCATCACCGAAGTGGATCTCGACGTCCGGCCTTTCGTCGCCAAGGGCGATTCCGGCACCGTCTACACCGCCGACGCGCTCGTCATCGCGACCGGCGCGCAGGCGAAATGGCTCGGCATTCCCTCCGAGCAGACCTTCATGGGCTTCGGCGTGTCCGCCTGCGCCACTTGCGACGGCTTCTTCTACCGCGGCAAGGACGTGGCCGTGATCGGCGGCGGCAACTCGGCGGTGGAGGAGGCGCTCTACCTCGCCAATCTCGCGAAAAGCGTGACGGTCGTTCACCGCCGCAGCGAGTTCCGCGCCGAGCGCATCCTGCGCGAGCGGCTGATGGCGAAGGAGAACGTCCGCGTCGTCTGGGACACCGTGGTGGACGAGATCACCGGCCGGCCCGGCCAGGCGCCGCTTCCGCCTTCGGTGGAGGGCCTGAAACTGCGCAATGTGGCGACGGGCGCGCAAAGCCTGCTCAAGGTCGACGGCGTCTTCGTGGCGATCGGCCATGCGCCGGCCGTCGAGCTTTTCGCGGGCAAGCTGAAGCAGAAGCCCAACGGCTACCTGTGGACCGAGGCCGATTCGACCCGCACCAGCGTGCCCGGCGTCTTCGCCGCCGGCGACGTCACCGACGACGTCTACCGGCAGGCCGTCACCGCGGCCGGCCTCGGCTGCATGGCCGCGCTGGAGGCGGAGAAATATCTGGCTGGCATAGAGCTGCATCGCGAAGCGGCGGAATGACGCGCTCGTCGAAGTATGTGAGAAAGGTCGCTTAAAAGCCTGATTTGATGAACTAAGACGCCAAATCAAAACGAGGGGAACCCATGGCGTTGGATTGGGACAAGTTACGCGTGTTTCACGCCGCGGCGGAGGCCGGGTCGTTCACCCATGCCGCCGAGACGCTGCATCTGTCCCAGTCGGCGATTTCGCGACAGGTCAGCGCCCTGGAGCACGACGTCGGCGTGCCGCTCTTTCATCGGCACGCGCGCGGCCTCGTGCTGACCGAGCAGGGCGAGATGCTCTATCGCACGGCGCACGACGTGCTGATGAAGCTGGAGACCATCAAGAGCCAGCTCATGGAGACGACGGACCGGCCGAGCGGCGTGCTCAGGGTCAACACGACCGTCGGGCTCGGCACCGGCTGGCTGACGGAACTGGCGAAGGAGTTCCTGGACCTCTATCCGGAGATCAATCTGCAGTTCGTGCTCGCCAACGAGGAACTGGACCTGACCATGCGCCAGGCGGATTGCGCGGTGCGCCTGCGGCAGCCGCAGCAGCCGGACCTGATCCAGCGCCGGCTGTTCGCCGTTCACCTGCACGTCTTCGCCGCGCAATCCTATCTCGACCGCTTCGGCGTGCCGAAGACCGCCGCCGATCTCGACCAGCACCGCATCGTCACGTTCGGCGAGCCTGTTCCGGCCTATCTTGCCGGCCTGAACGCGCTGGAGACGGTGGGACGGCGCGACGGCGACAAGCGCCCGTCCGTCCTGCAGATCAACGATCTGATGTCGGTGCGGCGGGCGGTACGGCGCGGCGTCGGCATCGCCATGCTGCCGGACTACATGGCCGGCAAGGAATCGGGTCTCGTCCCCATCCTCCCCGAACTGGAAGGGCCGTTCTTCGACACCTTTTTCGTCTATCCGGAAGCGATGAAAAATCAGGCAAGGCTGAAGGCCTTCCGGGATTTCATCTTCGCCAAGGCCCGCAACTGGACTTTCTGAGGCCGGCCCACACGCGCCGCGCCGGCTTTTTCAACATGGGCGGCCAGATTTTGGCCTCGATGCGGCAAGCGCTCGCAGGGACGTTCCGGAGCTTTTCGAATATCAGGCAGTTTGCGTGCCTGTTTTGTGGCCCTATGGCTGCAAAACAGGCGTTGGACCACAGCTCATGTCTTTTTGCATGCGTGCGTTGCAAAATGGATGCTTGTTTCTTGGGCAGGATGCACCAATATATCACTCATCTCCTGGGCGTGTTCTCCTCCCATTTGCGCCCACGAGTGTTCCCCTCTGGAGGTTTAGCCTTAACAGGCACTTCCAACAAACTCAGCCGGATCTTCTTGGATCCGGCTTTTTTGTTGTCTGCAGTACAGGCAATTCGAATGGCATCTTGCTATCGGCTGGATGGGGCAGGTCGTGCAAGGCAGCACCGGACCGATCTACGGCTGGGAAGGTAATGTTTTCGATGCCGGATCGGCAATGCCGTTCGACTGGCGCGCGCTGCACCGATTTCCTGCCAAGCGCAGGGAATTCGCCGGTGTAACCGTGACATGTAACCCCCGTAACGTATTCTGTCGGCGTCGACCGCGATAGGACAGGCTAGGACGCGGCGTGACCGTGCGAGGGATGGGGGCATCACTCGTCGGTCGGGCTCAGGCGGCGGCCGCGTCCAGCCATTTTCCGCGCAGGCGGCATAGCCATGCGGCGGACCTGCCGTTTTCCTCCCTCGGAGACGGTCCGCTACAACGGCGTCCGGATCTCGATCCGGGCGCCGTTTCTCGAGTGGATCGCTGGAGCAGCAGGCGTTCTGGCGAGCGCAGTTCCGCTGTCCCAGCCTGTTTCCTTAACCTCATTTGTGCGGACGCCAGACGATTGCGTCCGGCTGCAAAATGCTTACAGCACGATGCGTTTGATCGGATTCATGTGTTGTGCTGTAAGCTTTTGTTTTTTCGCATGTCGTTGTCCCAAAACCGATGCGCACTTTTGGGCGACATGCTTTAGGCCGCCTTTCCGGCCGCGTTCATCGCATCGTCTGCCAGGCGGCCGCTCAACTCGGCCATATGGTCGAAGGCGGCGGTATAGCTGGCCGCCCCTGCCGTGGCGGATCGCAGCTCTATGATCAGGTCGCCGATCTCGGCCTGCGGCATGGTCGCTTCCACCACGTCCCAGCCTGTCCAGCCCGGCCGCGCGTCATAGCCGAGAATCTGGCCGCGCCGCTGCGGGATCAGGGCGATGATCCTGGCGGTGGCGTCCGAGGGCGTGACGATCTCGACCTTCATGACGGGCTCCAGCAGCACCGGCGAGCATTGCGCCATGCCTTCCTTCATGGCGATCCTCGCCGCCATCTGGAAAGCCATGTCGGACGAATCGACGGAATGGTAGGAGCCGTCCGAGAGATTGACGGCGATGTCGACGACCGGAAAGCCGAGCGGGCCGTTCTTCATATAGTCGCGGACGCCGGCCTCGACCGACTGGATATACTGCTTCGGCACCACGCCGCCGGTGATGGTGTCGGTGAACCGGAAGCCGGAGCCGCGCGGCAGGGGCTTGATCTGCAGTACGACGTCGCCGAACTGGCCGTGCCCGCCCGACTGCTTCTTGTGGCGGCCGCGTTGCTCCGCCGTCTTGCGGATGGTCTCGCGATAGGGGACGGCGGGAGCGTCGCCCTCGACGGCGATCTGGTTCCTGCCTTCCAGCCTTTCGCGGGCGACGCGCAGGTGCATTTCGCCGAGCCCGGACAGGACCGTCTCGGCCGAATCCTGGTTGTGGTGGAGGCTGAGTGCGGGGTCTTCCTCCGCCAGCCGCTGGATCGCGGCTGACATCTTGACGTCGTCCTTGCGCTCGCGCGGGCGCAGGGCGAAGGCGTAGACGGGCTGTGGCGGCGTCAGCGCCACCAGCGGCGCCATGCCGCCCTTGGCGGAGGTCAGCGTGTCGCCGGTGCGGACGGCGTCCAGCTTGCCGAGCGCCACCGTGTCGCCGGCCGTAGCAGACCCTTGCTTGGACTGGTCCCTGCCGAACAAGCGATAGATGCCGGAAACCTTGGCGGTTTCGCCATCCGACAGATAGAGCTCCGAGCCGTCGGCCACCTGGCCCGACAGGATGCGCGAGACGGAGAGCTTGCCGCCATGCGGCGTGTGGACGGTCTTCATCACCTGGACGACGGCGGCGTCGCCGTCCGGTGCGCCAAGCCGCTTGCGGGTGGCGGCGATGTCGGGCGCGTCGTGGCGGATCGCCTTGAGCAGCCGTAGCACGCCGTTGCCCTTCTCGGCCGTGCCGATCAGCACCGGCGTGACCGAACCGTCGCGCAAATCCGCGGCAAGGTCGTCGAACACCGCGTCGCGCGGCGGCTCGATCTCCTCCAGAAGCTGTTCCATCAGCCGGTCGTCATGATCGGCGAGCGTCTCCAGCATGGAGAAGCGGGCCTCGGTCTCACGCGCCTTGTCGTCGCCGGGAATCTCGATCACCTCGCTCTCGGCATATTCGCGATAGACATAGGCGCGCTCGAGCGCGAGATCGATCGAGCCGATGACGACGCCGTCCTTGCGCAAGGGAATCTGGCGCAGCAGCAGCGGCACGGCGCTCGCCGGCTGCAGCATCTTGAGCGTCTCGCGAACGCCGGCCGTGGTCTTGTCCACCTTGTTGAGGAAGAGGATGCGCGGCACGCCGAGATCGTCCAGCCTGCGCAGCAGAAGCTGCAGGGCCGGAACCTTCTTGTCGTCGGCTTCCGCCACCACGACCGCGACGTCGCAGGCGGCCAGCGCCGGTTCTGCCTCGAAGGCGAATTCGACGGAGCCGGGACAGTCGATGAAGGTCAGCGTGTCGCCCATGAAATCGGTCGTGGCGACAGTAGCCTCGACGCTCATGGCGTGGGCGCGCGCCTCAGGCGAATGATCGGAGACCGTATTGCCGGACGAAACCGTGTTTTGTCGGGAAATCGCGCCCGTTCGGGCGAGAATGGCTTCGAGAAGTGTGGTCTTGCCGCTTGCGAAGGGACCGACGATGGCAATGCATTTCGGTCCCGTGCGTCGTCCTCCGGCGCGATTGTCCCTTTCACCCATGACTGACCTCCACTCGCGTTTCCTTGGCGGGGCGGTCAGCAAAAACGGATAGCGGTTTCGCCGACCGTACGCTCGTTGAGCGGCGGCCGGCCTGCGGCCGTCGCGGCCAGGCGGGTTCGTGGCGCTTGGCCGAAATCATCGTCACACGGGTTTGGGGCAAGGGCAAGGAAAATAGCGGCAAGGCGATGGGCATCTGGGCGGCATCCCGTTTGCGCCGGAAACGTCGCATGACACATGACAGCAGAGGACTGCCGTAGAATGGCGGGCGTTCCGACGAACGCAGTTCCGCTGCTCCAGTCTGTCTTTCCTGGCCGCATTTGTGCGGATGCGAGACGATTCCGTCCGGCTGCAAAATGCTCTAGGACCAATCGACATTCAGGATTCAGTTTTGGCGTGATGTGTGATTCATGGGGCTCTAGATTCGCTGATCTGGAGCCCGATGATGTCAAAGCCGAAGCGCTACGAACTGAGCCTTGAGCAA